>Ga0080006_1157403_pt1 | contig 369390 bp, 316 predicted proteins | sample RS3BMetagenome_FD_69209 | JGI IMG/M metagenome (GOLD analysis project Ga0080006, IMG submission 69209) | Ferric oxide microbial mat and aquatic microbial communities from Rainbow Spring, Yellowstone National Park, USA - RS3B (SPADES... ... | reverse complement strand
TCGCGTTCCTGAAGCCCCTGCAACGTCCCATCCGGAGGAGACCGATCCTGATCTTCGGGGACAATGGTCAGCCCCCCCGGTCGAAACTGGTCCGTGCGTTCTTGGAGGTGAACCCACGTCTAGAGGCCCATCGACTTCCCGCCTACCGCCCGGAGTTGAACCCGGAAGAGTGGGTCTGGGCCCACCGGAAGAAGCCCGAGCTCGCCAGCTATGCGCCGCACGATCTGAAAGAGCTGAGACGAGGCATTCGGCTGGCGGTGGTGTGGATGCGCGATTGCCCCAAGATGCTCTTGAAACTCGCCGGCTCCTCGAAACTTCCCCCCTGAATCGTCGAAAAGGAGGTGTTCAGGCGAGATTGTCGTCCGGGAGCGTCAAAGCATCTTCTCGACGGTCAGTAACAGGCCGCGAGCTCGGGTCTGACGAGGGGGCAATGGCACCCCCCGCGCTCCGTTCTTGCAGGATGTGAGGGTGTTCCAGCAGGTAACGCACGGTCCGAGAGACTGCGGTCTCTACCGAGACAGTAGGGGCCCATCCCAGGCTCCGGATGCGCTGGGTGTCTAGGATTACAAGCGGCGCGTCGCCCACCCAGCCCCTCGGCCCTCCGGTAAAGCGATAGAATGTGCCGCTGAGCCCCATCTCCCGACAAACGATGTCGGCTACCTGTATTGCCTCGAGCGTTTCCTCATGCCCGAGGTTAAACGCCTCAACTTTGCCCCCGTTCGGCCGTGCGCACCTGAGTGCGATGGTCATCCCTTCCACGGCATCCTTGACGTACAAGTAGGACTTGCGTTGATGACCATCGCCCAGTATTTCTAGGATTCGTGGATCAGCTTTCAGTTTCTTAACAAAGTCGAAGACAACTCCGTGGCTGTAGCGCTCCCCCATGAGGGAGACCAGGCGGAAGACCAGGGCCTCGAATCCGTAGTAACATGAATAGGCCTCGATCAGCGCCTCCGCGGCCAGTTTGCTGGCGCCATAGGAGCTCGTCTGGGGTCCCCGGTAGCTCTCCGGGGTCGGGATTAGAGCAGGCTCTCCGTAGACGACTGCCGAGGACGAGAAGATCAGGGTGGGAACGTCAAACCGCCTCATGGCCTCCAAAACGTTCATGGTCCCCAGGAGGTTCTGCTTGACATCCAGCGTGGGGTCAAAGATTCCCCCCCGGACGTCAGCATTGGCCGCCAAGTGGCAGACTACGTCCACCCCCTCAAACTCACTCGCGACCCTACCCAGACGATTCACGTCAGCCCTGAGCAACCGGAACCGGGAAGGGTTCTGGCGGGGTAGGCTGTGAAGTTGTTCGTTCAGGACGGTACGGGAACTGGTGATGAAGGAGTCCAAGGAGACGACTTCGTTTTGGTCTTCCAAGAGCTTGTCAACCAGATGGCTGCCGAGAAAGCCGGCGCCACCGGTCACCAGGAATTTCACGATTGACTTAGTATTCACCGTTTATTTCAAGATGCGGGATGTGACCTGTCGTATGTTAGGGTAGCCAGAATCACCACGTGCTGAAGCAGCCTCGGTCAGGAGGGGTTTTCTGATCCCGGGTAAGTGTCCTACAGAGAAGCCCGCTCTATTCGGAGGGGAGAATCTACAATTGGAATGTGAGGCTTATATCGCGGCACAGTTCTCAATGCCCGAGGATAGCGTTGGACGGCCTTTCAATAGTCATTCCAGCCTGGAACGAGGAGGACCGGCTGGCCCGAACTTTGGATCGCTTCGTTCCTCTGCTGGAGGCTAGGGGCAGCCCATTCGAGGTCATCGTAGTGGTCGACGGGGTGACGGATGGCACAGCAGAGGTGGCCCGGAGGTATGCCCATCGCAACGTTCGGCTCTTGGAGTTTCCACGGAAACTCGGAAAGGGTGGGGCGATCCTGAACGGTTTCCAGGTCGCCGGGTTCGATTTTGTGGGGTTCATCGATGCGGATGGCCCAATCCCCCCGGACACGGTCTTGGAGCTCGCCCAAAACCTTACTGACGTGGATTGCGTGGTCGCTTCGCGGTGGCTCCGGGGCAGCCGGGTCCTTCGGCAGGAGCCCACCTTCAATTTGTTGGCAGGCAGGATCTGGAACCTTTTGGTTCGGTCGCTTCTCTTCCTGCCCATCCGGGACACCCAGTGTGGGGCCAAATTTATTCGTCGATCAGTGCTTCTCCCGACGCTTCGCTGCGTCGCGCTCACGAATCGCGCCTTTGACGTAGCTCTCCTTTACCACCTGAATAAGTCCGGGTGTCGCATCCGAGAGGTGCCTGTAACTTGGTCCCACGATCCTGACACCAGGTTGCCCATCGGAACGGCCATACCCATCATGTTCCTGTCCCTTCTCGGGATGCGGATCATGAACCTGCCAGTGGGGAAGCGGATTCCGAAAAGATGGTTGCATTGGTTCTTGCAGAAATGGGGCAACGTGTGACCTGGGGCTGGGATGCGAGGGGCTGAGTGTCGTCGGTCGAATTATGGGCATGGGTGACGTGTCCAGGCGGTTGGGCCTCCCACCAGGAGAGGCATGTTTCCGTTGGGCTTGCTTCGGCTGTCTGGAAGGTACCTGAGGGGGGGCAGAGGCCCTTGCGTCCTTCCTGAACGTCGACAAGGCGCTGGTCCTGCAGCAGTATCGGGAGTTCCGCGATTCGGACCCGTTCCAGGACGGATTTCGCCCCCTCGGCAACACTGACCATTCCAAGGCCACCACCCTCTACGTGGTGTGCAGGATTCATAAACCAAAGTCCGTGATCGAGACCGGCGTCGCGGCTGGGACCTCGACGGTGGGCATTCTGAGTGCACTCGAAGCCAACCCGGAGGGAGTCCTCCACTCCGCGGATCCGCCGGCGGCTAGGTACCGCACCGATGCGGGGGAGGTCTGGCAGGACGTCTCCCGATCGACCGGACCTGGATGGCTAGTCCCCGAGCGGTTGAAGCCTCGTTGGACCCTACACATCGGCCCATCCCGACTGTTGTCGCCTGAGATACTCTCGAGTCTCCAGCACATAGATTTGTTCTATCGCGACAGCGAGCATACCAAGCCAAACATGGATTTCGAGCTTGACGAGGCCGTTCGCTACCTCAACGCGGATGGATGTGTTCTTGTAGACAATTCAAACTGGTCCACATCATTCCATGATTTCTGTCGGCATTATTCTCTTGAATCTATCATGTTGTTTCCCTTTCTGGGAGTCATCAGAAAACCCTATCGAGCGGGGCTGGGTCGGGTTCGCAATGCCGTTTAGTGGGTGCGGGGCCACAACATTGTAGAGGTGGCAAGTCCTGGTTGGGCGAAGCGGAGTGGGTACCGCACCTGCCGCTCGACTCCCGGCTTCGTATCATGAAGATGCCCGAAGGTGAATATTTCCCGCCCGGTGTCCCAAGCCGCGAAGAGTTATCACTCCGGGGTATACCAAAGACGCCCCATCCCCAACCCGCTTTGTGAACCGAACGGTCTCCTTCGATGAAAGTGCTTTGGCTAAACCACAGAGACCCGTTGAGCCCTCGGGCTGGGGGGGCCGAGCGAACGATACTGGAAGTGGTGAGTCGTCTTCTCCGGCGGGGTCATGCCGTAACCGTTCTCACCGGCTCGTGGGCCGGGGCTGCAGGGAGAGATAAGGTCAAAGCCCTGGCAATAAGGCGGTATCCGGGCCCAATACGACCTCACATCATCTTTCCTCTTCTCTTGCGCTTTGGCCGCGCGCCGGATGTGGTCATCGACGATCTAACACATGTGGTCCCTGGGTGCTCTCCTTACTTCACGGACGCTCCAGGGGTCGTCTTCTTTCGTCACCTGATTTCAAAGCCGGAGATAACGCGGCGTGAAGGCTCGCGGATCGCTCAATCCCGATAGACCGACTGGGGGCCTGAACTGCCCAGGATCCAATTGGGGACTCACCGCGCCTCCGACCCTTCCTGGGATTGAACTTAAGTTCGGCCGGTTAAGGCTGCGGGTCCGATCTGATGAAACGTTTGTGTTCTATGCCGCCTACATTGCCGGGGAGTATCAATTCCTTGACATTTGGGAGGGAGATGTCGTCGACGCAGGAGCATTCCCAAGCAGCTCGTTTCCGAAAGCCCTTCCGGGGACCCGATCAGGTCCCCCATCGAGTACGGATTGAGTTCATAGGCGCTGCCCTGCGCCCCTCGCCATCCGAACAGGGTCTCGGTCTATAGCGGGATCCCGATGTCTCGCGCCTTCTCAGAGATTAACCCCAAAGGAAGGCTTGTGTATCCATGACACGGAACAGGTTCATAAAGGACGCTTTCTGTCATTCGAATGGGGTTCTCCCCCGGAGGACGCAATGCCGGCCTTCCAGCAGACCCGCGTTCCGATACCCGAACTCACACCCGAGGAGCGTCGGCGTCGTTTCGACCACATCCTCTTCCCCTACACGAAGGAAGAAGCGATGGCGGAGGCCCAGCGCTGTTTGCAATGCGCGATGCCCTATTGCGTCCAGGCCTGCCCGATCACGCAGGACTGCAAGGGGTACATCGCCCAGATCGCGAAGGGGGACTTTGACGAGGCCGCTCGGGTCACTCTCCTGGGGAATCCACTGGCGACGGTCCTGTGCAAGTCGTGCTATCACTATTGTGAGGAGGACTGCGTCAAGAAGGACCGCGGAGAACCCATCGCGATTCGTCATTTGAAGCGGGCCGCGCTGGAGTTTGGCAACTCCTCGCTCGCCTACGTACCTATGCCATCTCGGGGGGAGAAGGTCGCGGTGGTGGGCGGGGGTCCGGCCGGTCTTATGGCCACCTGGGAGCTCTGCCTGAGGGGGTACTCGGTGACCCTGTTCGAGGAGAAGCCATTCCTGGGCGGTCAGATGGAGACGATTCCCAAGTACCACCTGGATGGGGACGAGCTCGCAACCGACCTCTCCCGGTTCCGCAACTTCGATTTGAAGATCATCACCGGGAAGAAGGCTGGGGTGGATTTCCAGCCCGAGGACCTCCTCAAACAGGGATACCTTGCGGTCTACCTCGCTCTGGGGGCCTCGGCCCCTGGTAAGCTCAACATCCCGGGCGAGGAGCTCCCCGGTGTCTTCCACGCCTTGCCTTTCCTTCTGGCGGCGAACAAGAACCCGGAGACCTTCCTGGGACGGCGGAATAGGACGACAGTTGTGATTGGGGGAGGAGATGTGGCCATGGACGCCGCCCGTTCCTGCGTGCGGTTCTTCCCCGGTTTCAAGACGACGGTGGTGTACCGCCGCGGGCGCGAGGACATGCCGGCGACGTCCGAGGAATCCGAGGGGAGCGAGATCGAAGGTGTCGAGTTCCGCTGGTGGCGCGCGCCCGTCCGGATCCTGGGGACCGATCACGTGGAAGGGGTCGTGGTCCAGCGGACCGAGCTGGGACCACCCGACGAAAGGGGTCGGCGCAAGGTCATCACCCTGGCAGGAACCGAAGAGACGATTCCCTGCGACACCGTCATCATCGCGGCCGGTCAGGTCGCGGACCTTGAGGGGCTCCCCGCCGACCTGGACCTGAAGACCCCGCGAGGATGGCCCGAGGGGAAGGGCGAAGGTTGGGCCACGGGTGTGGAGGGGATTTTCGCCTCGGGGAACAAGTCCATCGTGTACGCGATGGCCGCGGGCACCAAGGCTGCGGAGGCTATTGACGCGTACATCGCGAAGAAGCTCGGTCGGGAACCGATCCCTCGACCTGACCCGTTCGGCGCCCCGGAACCCGCGCAAATATATCCCGAAGGGTACGGGGAGCCCAGTTGGGTTCTCTGAGAGTTGAGGGGTTCCTTCCTTTTGCCGATCACATCCGGCCATCCCCCTTTCCCCCCCCGGGGGCCCCTCGCAACCACATTCCGGGAAGGGGGCAAAATGCGCCCGAGAGATGTTACGGCCCGGGGGGCCATTCGCGGAAACTGGGTTGGGTCCGCGTGTGGGGTCCGAGAGGGGTCTCAGGTGGGAGCGAGGGACCGAATGGTGGCGGCCACAGAAAGGCCGACCACGGCCAGAGTGAAGATCAGGAGGATCGCCAGGTAGGTCTCGGGTGGATAGGGATAATACCCTTGCCAGGGGAAGAGATTCTCCCGTAGGACGTTAATCGAGAGGGTGATGGGATTGGCCTTCGCGATTGTCTGGAGCCACCCGGGCATGATGGTCTCCGGGGCCAGGGCGGTCGAGGAGAAGAGAAGGGGAAGGTTCACCAAGTTGACGATCGCGAAATAGGATTCCACCTGTTCCAAGACGTAGCCGACCGTGACGAAGATCGATGTGAAGGCCGTCGCCAAAAAGACCATCGACAGGAAGATCTCAACGGCTCCCCACGGGGTCACCGAAGCGGTCACCGTGAGCCCGTTCAATCCCGGAAGATGGTCGAAGCCGAGGGCTAGGGCGAGGACGATCGAGCCGAAAAGGAGGCAGCGAATCACCCCCGCAGCCACATTCGCCGACAGGATGATGGCCCGGCTCACCGGGGCCACCGTGAGCTTCTTGATGTACCCTAGCCTCTTGTCTAAGATGACATTCGCCCCGATGAACAGGCTCGAGAAAAGGACCACGAACATCACGAGCCCGGCCGAGAAGTACGAGTAGTAGTTCGGGGCCCCTTGGAAGGCGATGAGGGCCAGCTGAGGGGGACCGGACGCCAGGAACTTCCCGATGTTGAAGGCCTGGCCGAAGAGAAGCAGGTAGAAGAAGGGCGTCATGATCGAGGCCACGATGGCCGTCGGGGTCCGGATCCACCGGCGAAGTTCCCGGCCCGTGAGTGCCAGGAAGGCCCGTCCGGTCATCGGCTCCTCCCCCGGAACTGGTTCATCCGCAGGGTGACATCGGTGGCGGAGGGTCCCTCATCCTCCCGGTACTGCCGCCCCGTGAACTCCAAGAAGACTTCGTCGAGGGAAGGGCGCTTGAGGGAGACGCTGGCGAGGGTCACCCCGTTGCGGAAGCAGGTCTCTACAACCGTGGGGGTGATCGCCTCGCCCCGATCGGATTTCAAGCGGTAGGAACCGTCTCTCCGACTGACCGACAAGATCCCCGGGATCTTCCCCAGAAGAGGGGATAGATCCGGCCCCTCGTCGCGAGGAACGATGGTGAGGATGTCTCCCCCGAGCCGGTCCTTGAGCTGGTTCGGGGACCCGAGGGCCCGAATCTGGCCCCGGTCGATGATAGCGATCCGGTCGCAGAGGGCATCCGCCTCGTCGAGATAGTGGGTGGTCAGGAAGACCGTAACCCCAAAGTCGTCACGCATCCGCCGGATGTACTGACCGATCCCGGCCCGTCCCTGAGGATCGAGCCCCAGCGTGGGTTCGTCCAAAAACAGGACCTTCGGGGTGTGGATCACGCCCGCGGCGAGTTCGAGGCGTCGGCGCATCCCTCCCGAATAGGTCTTGACCAAGCGGTGACGGACCGAAGTCAGGTTCATCTGCTCCAGGAGAGCGTCAATCCGAGAGCGGGTCTCGCTTCGGGGCACATCATACAGGGCGGCGGCGAGTTCTAAGTTCTCCTCCCCCGTGAGCTGGTCATCGGCTGTGGATTCCTGGAATACCAGCCCAATCCGCCGCCGGACCGAACGAGGGTCGGTCGCCACATCGATACCGTCCACCTGGGCGCGTCCGGCAGTGGGACGTAGAAGGGTTGTCAACATCGAGACGGTGGTGGTCTTGCCCGCCCCGTTTGGGCCGAGAAACCCGAAGATTTCCCTCTCCTGGACCTCGAAAGTGACCCCCTGTACGGCCCGGATCTTACCGGCATAGGTCTTCTCAAGGTTTTCCACGACAATGGCCGGAGGCATTTTCTTCAGTAATCCTCCCTCCGGATCTCCTCGTTGTGTTCCCATCCCATGCCTGATGTTCCCCCGGGTCCGATGTCGCCCTCCCTCGCAAAGCTCCGGAGGGGACCGAGGCAATCCCGCTCCCGCTCAGCGCATATAGGGGTTTCTCGCCTCCACATCGCAAGGAGCCGAAGAGAGTGCCCTCCGAGCCCCCCTCTCTTCACAGCGCCATGTCCTCGGTCCGGCCAAGCCGGGGTCCGACCCCTTTTTTACCCGCACACGGCGGACCTCGACCAAAGGGTCGGCCTCCCCCCGTGGATTCCCCCATTCCAAGCTTTCGCACCTCCCCCGCAAGGAGGACCCGAATCTTACGGAACCAGTTCCCGTAGACGGGTAGAAAGCCTCTCGATCTCGTCCTTGCGCTTCTGGATCGCGGAACGGTCATCCCTGACCAGGTCCTCGAGATAGGTGACATAGCCTTGGATCTCCTCGAGGACCTCCTCCACGGTCCGGGGAACGCTGTCCCCGAAGCCGAACCCGAACGGGAGGCCCGTTCGGGGTTGGGGAACGAGCTCGTATCTTCCATCCGGGCGTCGTCGGACCAGGCCTTCGGATACCAGATCTTCCAGGAGAGGATAGACCGACCCCGGAGACGGACGCCACCACCCCAACGTGACGGTCTCCATGTCTTGCATGATTTCCGCTCCCGTCCGTGGACCGCGCTTCAACAGGGCGAGGACCCAGGGCCTGAGGCCCCGGGGCTGTTTCCCAGGACGAGCGTAATGGAACCACATATCGTAATTCCGATATCGAAATTACGATTTAAATCTTTCCGTTTCGGGTGGCGAGGAACGGTACCGAACATCCATTTACCCTCCGATGTCTCATGGTGGCATCCAATGGTCTCCGCTCCTCCGAAGCTTCGAAAGCTCACTGCCTTCGAAAAGTGGGTGATCCTTCAGAAGGGGACGGAACCCCCTTTTTCGGGAGAGTACGAGGATCACCACGCCCCTGGGACCTACGTGTGCCGCCAGTGCGGGGCCCCGTTGTACCGCTCCCAGAGCAAATTCGATTCGGGTTGCGGCTGGCCGAGCTTTGATGATGAGATCCCGGGAGCCGTCCGCCGTCTTCCGGACCCGGATGGAGAAAGGACCGAGATCCAGTGCGCTCGGTGCGGGGGGCATCTCGGGCACGTCTTCGAAGGCGAGGGGTTCACCCCAAAGAACGTACGGCACTGCGTGAACTCCATTTCCCTTCTCTTCGTCCCCGAGGGTTCGCCTCTGGACGAAAGCGGATAGACGGCGACGCAGGTCCCCTTCGTCCTTCTGAGGGTGGCCCGAGAGTTCGAGCGCCGTGATCCGGACGGCCCGGACGATTCCTTCGTAACCGTTGCACCGAGACAGGTTCCCGTACAGGGCGAGGGGTACGTTTGTAGGAGAGCCGCCGCAACCCTGATCATTCCGGGGTGCGAAATCCGCATTGGAAACTCCTGTGCTCCAGAAACGCCCTTTGCCCGGGATGAAGTTCTTCACCCCGGGACAATCCTTCGATGGTCTCAGCTTCGTGACCAACGGCCTGGGAGGCTAGCAGCGAACGGGACTACACCGGAAGCCCGTCGAGCCAGACCGTGAGGCCCCGCCATGGGATGTATCGCCACTCACGTGGGTCCCGGTTAGACCCAAACGTTCCCGAAGGAAGTGGACTAAGAAAAGTCGGGATTCGACCCGAGGCCCGGCGGTCAGGCCATTCACCCGCAGCCGGACCCTCCGGGTCCAGGGTCAGCTCGCTCCGGTCCCGGTCGTCATGGAGGATCCCCGGCTCCAGGTCCGCCCGCGGCACGACCCCCCCGCCGAGTCGTGACCACGAGTTGGCGAAGAACCCGGACCTGGGAGGAGGCCGCCCCCGGCGATCATCTCGGGGTTCGACTTCCCTGATGATCCTCTCCGCAAGCTCCCGAGGCCGAACTTCCTTCCAGGACAATACCTCATGCCATTTTATCGCGATACACGCCAAGGGGGGCCTCTCTCTGTGGCCCGTCAAGGCCATTCACCCTTGGGTCGCCTGAGCTTTCTCAGGCCGGATGGCGAGGACCGTCCGGAGTTCGGTCCGTTCGGAGATCTCCAAGCCTCGGGGGATGTCAACCCCGCTCCGTAGGTACGATGATCCGGGGCCCGAGGCGGTGATATCGTCCCCCCCGATAGACCAGGGGGGACTTGTTGGGGTCGTAGTAGGATTCGAGGACTTCCCCCACAAAGGCGGCGTGGTCGCCCGTCTCGAACCGGGAGACTACTCGGCACTCGAGGTTCGAGACGCACCCTTCGATGAGCGGGGGGCTGATCCGACGGGCTGGGAACGTCGAGAAGGGGGCCAACGACCACTTGTCGACCCCCTCGCGGATCGAGTAATGCCCCGCCACCCAGGCGAGGTGCGCTTGTTCATCGGAGCAATAGTTCAATCCGAACTCGCCGGAGGAGTCCAGAAGGAAGTACGTCCCCCTTTCCTTCCCCACAAAGACCGCAAAGAGGACCGGGTCGAGCGAGACCCTCAGGGACCACTCGGCGGCCATGACATTCGTCCGGCCATTCCCGCAGGTCGTCACCAGAGCCACGCTGGCCACCGACGCCCGCCACGCCTCCCGAGCTCCCACCTGTCGTCCCATGAGGTACCCCCCGTTCACCAGCCAACCTCGGTCTTGAACGCTTCGAAGGGGTCGGACTTCGGACCCATGGACACGGAGGCGGAAAGGGGCCCATCGCCCCTCACCGGGACCCTAGGGAGCGGTCCCCCGGAAGGGGCGACCGGCATCGGGGGGGGTCATCGAGGGGCGGGCGGCCCTCTTCCCTCCTCGAGGCTTCGGATGGCCTCTATCCAGGGCCGCCTGGGCCCGCTGTCGAAGGTCGGTGAGGACGTTCATGAAGTTCGCGTACGCGTCAAAGGGACTCGAATAGCTGCTGAAGTGACGGTGGACCTCCGCGTCTTGGCGGTCTCCCCCGAGGTACATGTAATAGAGGTGGTCCGAGGTCGTGAGGCGTCGCCAGGTCTCTAGAAGGTCACGGTCCCCCGCGAGGCGGACGAGGGTTCCGACCTTCTTCAGGGCCTCAAAGGCCGAAATCTGCAGGTCGTTGCCCAGCCACGCGCCCAGGTCGCGCGAGCGGTCCGCCCAGGTGAGGACCTTCGGGTGACTGAGGTGTCCCCGAACCGGGAGCCGCAGGGCCTCTTCCAGGCTCGCCCACTCCAGCCCGGTCTCCCGGAGGACCGCCCGGGGGAGCTCCCCCAGGAAGTCGAGGATCCCGGTCTCGGCCCGGTGGTGTTCGCCGAAGGTCTCAAAATCGAGGAAGAGGGAGACCACCTCCCCGTCGGAACGAGAGATCCAGCGGGAGAACTTTTCCGCGGTGAGGGGGTATTCGCTCCAGTCCCGGGCCGAGAACCGGAACCCGATGTCGTCGCTCAGGCGATAGTTCCTCAGAAGGACCCGGAGCTCGGGGGCCACCGAGCTCGCGAAGAGGTGGTTGGGGGATCGTCCCTTGAGCCACGTGTCCCAGCCCTCCGCCACCATCCCGAGGAATCCCTGGCTCGCCGCGAATCGCGCGAGGTCATCGGAATACGCCAGTTCCGTCAAGCGCAGAACCGTCGACTCCCGGGAGAATGTCTCCCAGAGGGCTTTGCGGTGAAGGTCGACCTGCTCCTGGAGCTCGGGCGGAGGGAGCAGGAAGGCCAGGGAATGATGGAAGGTCTCCGCCAACAGGCTCAAGCGCCCGGTGCGGGCCATGGACTCGAGGAGGTTGAGGAGTTCCGGTTCGGCGCGTCGGGCCTGCTCCAACCAGACCCCGCTCAAGGACAGGGCCAGGCGGAACTCCGCTTCGTCCCGCAAGGTCCGTTCCAAGATCCCCAGGGCCGGGCGATACGATCGCTGGGAGATCTCCCGGAACAGGGCCAGATTGTGGTCCTCGTCGAAGTAGGGACGATCGCTCCCGATGTCCAGGTAGCGGAACCTCGCGAGGCGCCACGGCTGATGAAGATGCAGGCCCAAGACTACCTTCATAGGGTCCTTCCTCGGGCCGCGAGGGCCTCGGCATAGACGCGAGCGGTCTCCCGCGCCCGCTCCGGCCAGCCGTCCCGCAGCGCTTCCTCTCGGGCCGCCTCCCCCATGACCCGTCGAAGGGTCGGGTACAGAAGGAGTTCGGCCGTGCGGCTCGCGAACTCTTCCGTGTCCCAGAAATCGACGGCGAATATGGCGTTGGCCACCTCGGCGACCCCGCTCGTCTTGCTCACGATCGTGGGCAAGCCGCTCACGAGGGCCTCCAGGGCGGCGATGCCGAACGGTTCCACCACGGACGGAAGGACAAACACACTGGCCGTCGCGAGCAATACCGCCCTCTCCTCGTCGGAGACGTGGCCCAGGAAGACCACCCTCTCGGAGAGGCCCAAGTGTTGGGCGAGATCCCGCAGGCGGGGGTACTCCGGTCCGTCTCCCGCCACGATGAAGCGAGCCCCCGGGACGAGGGGCGCAACCCGCGCCGCCGCCCGGAGGAACGTTTCTACGTTCTTCATCAGGGTCAAGCGTCCCAGGTACAGGACCGTCTGTTCGGCGCGCAGGGAGTGCCGGACCCGGGCGCTCGGGCGCACGGCGTTGTACACCACGCGGATCTTCTCCTCGGGAACGCCGTAGCGGTCCTGAAGCTCCTGCGCAAGATGCCGGCTCACGGCGATGATGAGGTCGCTGGACCGAAGGCCCACCATCTCGCGCTCCCAGATCTCCCGGTCCGGGTGGTCCAGGCTTCGGTCGAGCTCGGTGGAGTGGACCGTCATGACGAAAGGGATCCTCCAACGGCGGGCCAAACGGCTCGAACCCACCGTTCCGAACCAGTCGTGGACGTGGATCAGATCGTAGTCCCCCGGCCCTTCCAAACCGGCGATCCAATCGTTGTAGCGCTCCAGGAGGTTGCGACGTTCCCGGGGGGTGAGCCTCCCCAGGTCATAGGAGGCGGGGGGTGATCGGCCTCGTCGAGGGCGGGGGGGTGAACGGAACTGGACCCCTTCCACAGGATGGAACGGCCCCTCGAAAGGGGTGACGAAGGTGATTCGGTGTCCGAGGCGTCCGAGCTCCCGGGTCAGTTCGTAACAGTGAACCCCCAGGCCCCCGCTGTGGAAGGGCGGGAACTCCCAGCCCACCATGAGGACCCTCAACGATCGGAGGGGATGGGCCGCCCGGGGGCCCGGCGGAGGGGACGGAGGGGCCCGGGCCCAGGATAGCCTCTCGGCGTAGGGTTCGAGAAGGCGGCGGCGTTCCCACGAACTGATCCCCCCTCCCTGGACGCGACGCGACCCGCGACGGAGAGTTAGCCCCGTCCGGGGACGGCCCGAGGGTTGTTCCCCCTTCCGCCGACCCCGAGAACCACCAGGCGATCGGGCCTCAGAAGGAGAAGACGTCCCGTTGGCCTTCGTTCCGGAGGCGCGGCGACGACGTCGAGGTCTCGAAGAGGAGGGGAGGCTCATGGGCCCCTCCCGAAGAAGCCCTCGAGCGGTCCGTCATGGAGCCTCTCGGGATCCGAAAGGTCCCGGGCCCCTCTTTTCGGCCCCCGGGGGAAGGCGGCCCTGGATGCCATCGCCGAAGAACTCCAGAAAAACATGAACACCCAGGCCACAACCCGGGCGAGAGACTTTACTATTTCGATGAACCTCTGTTCGTGTCCCCGGGACGGACCCACGGGGGGACGGTCCTGACAGCGCGAAGCCAAACACGCCGACCGTCCGTTCAGATCTCGCGTTCCGTCCCGACGGGTTCCCGAAGGGTGACGCGGTGATCGCGCCCTTCCCACGTCTGGGTTCGGGTCCAGAGGAAGGTGAACTGAAGCTCCTTCGCGCTGGGGCCGAGGGGAGGGATGTCCACAAAGCTGAGTCCCAGGTCAAGGTCCGTGGAGGTCTCATCATGCGAAGTGTGCCAGTGATCGGCGGTCCAATGGAGAAGGAACGGGTCCGAGGCGATCACTCGCAGCGGTCTCCCTCGGAGAAGGGACCGCGGTTGGCGGTTTCCCTTCCAAACCTCGAGGGGACGGGCGAGCCGCCGGGGGCCCACATATCGGGCGGACACTTCCGGAAGCAGGTTGAAGACCCGCCCATCGTGGATCGACCGCAGCAGCGACAGGTACTCGCCATGGGCCCAGGCCAACGGCATCGCCGCCTCGGTCGGGGATCCGAGGGTCAGATGGAGGTCGGGCCGTTCCGGTCCGTCCCAGACCTGTTCGGGCAGGAGCCCGAGAGGGGTGGCCAGTCTCTCCATCGTCCAAGCGTAGGGTCTCGCGTCGTGTCCCGAGGCGAGCTCGTAGTGCCCCCGCTCACCGGTGAGGAGGGGCCAGGGCCGCCCGACCCCGTGACCGGTGTAAGGGGCTCCGTCCGAGCCCTGCCCATAGCCGTCGTGGTTGAACCTCTTCCAGACGGGACCGGCGGGGGTTTCCACCCGGAGGATCCGGTCCACCACCGTAACGGACTCTCGGATCAGGGGATCATCGGGAGCGCGGATACCCCACCGGACGAGGTGGAGGAATCCGGCGTCAACGACCTCCCGGGCCGGATAAACGCTCGCTTCGCCGGGCGGGATGTTCCTCAGGTGAATCCGGGCCGTCTCGGGGTCTTCCGGGGAGGTCGGGTCGTCCGGGGAGGTGGGGAGGATCCGGATGTAGTGGCGGGGATGATCGGGGACAAGAGTACCGTGGTGGGTCACCGTCCAGGTTTCGAGATGGCATTCCAGGAAGTCCGCGTAGCGTTCGAGGAAATCTGCCGTGGCCAGGTCTCCCCGGCCGCGCGCCATCGTGGCGGCCGCCACGAGGGCCGCGATGTGCACAGCCAGCGTGGAGGGGCTGTACCCGCCCACCTCCTCCCAGCGGTCCTGCTCGGTCGCCGGACCATGCTCCACCAGATATCGGGCCGCCCGCCGGACCATCGGCCAGGGATCGAGGGACCCGAGCTCTCCCCCCCGCTCGAGCTTGGCGGCGAGGAGGATCGGGTAACCCACTTCGTCGAGTTGCCGTCCCGCCCAATACGGTTCCCCGTTGATCCAGAAGTTCTGGGGGAACCCCCCGTCCGGCCGCTGACAACGGATGAGGTAGGCCAGAGCGCGTCTTGCGGCGGCGGCATCCCCCACCGCCAGGAGACCCAGCGCCACATTGGCCAGGTCCCGGGTCCAGACGAGGTGGTACCCGCCGCGGTCCTCGTCCCCCTTCGCCGCCCCCCACGGGATGGAGAGGGACGCGATGAAAGCGCCCGGGTGGGTCTTGTCCTCATGCGCCCGCAGGAGCGCGTAGCTTTGCCGATAGAGACGCCCTCCGTCGGAGACCCCCGCGAACAGGGGCGGGGTGAGCCGACGGACCCCCTCCTGCCTCCAAGTCTGGCAGAACCCCTCCAGGGTCTGGGGGACGGGGGTCTCCAGAGAGTCCCGAAGCTGGCTCAGGACTCGGGACAGGTCCGATCCCAGAGAGACCCCGACCAGGAGATCCGTCGAGGCCTCCGCGGGAAGCTCTCCGGTGAGGGCGATGTTCCCTTCCGGGGCCCGGTCGAACTCCCAGCGCATCTCCCCATGACGGTTCACGTCCGTCCATCCGTCGCTGCGCCCCACGTACCCCACAGAGGCCCGAGTCCAGGGCGCGCTCGAGCCCACCGCGAGCCACGTCCCTCCCTTCTCGGCCGCGAGGACGGTCTGTGGCCCCCATTGGAGGACATGGCCATTGTTTCCCCACCCCCCCACCTCGAGGTGGGGAGCGCAAAGGAGGTAGAGCCTCCAGCCCCTCGCGTCGCCCCGGGGAAGGAAGCGGGTACGCATCAGCAACGTCGGATGACGCGGGTCCGACCAGACGGTCTTTTCGAGCGCGAACCGACCATCCGGGTCCGTGTTCACCACCCGGTACGCGAGGGCGTCCGGATCGAGTGGTTCGACGTGGGACCGCAGATGGCGCTTCTCCTCGTGGAATCCCCCCTCCGGGTCTGTCAGGAGGAACTCGAGGTCCCGCATCTGAGGTCGGTCGATCGTGGGGTAGTAGATCTCCGTCAGGATCCCGTTCCAAAGGGTGAACCATAATCGGCTCTGGGGGGACATCGCGGTCCCCACCGCCTGCTTGTTGCTGTGCGTCCAGCGGGGTTCGATCCCCGGGGCTCCCGGGGCCAGAACCGATCCTCGGGGACGGGCTTCGGGAGATCCCTCGAGGAGGGGGCCCGGAGATGGGAAACGGGCCCGGGCCGCGCCTTCACCTAGGACCATTCCTGGGGGAACGGGGAAGGTCCCCGGTATATTATGACAGGGCCTGGACCGGCTGTCTCACTTTTCCGCCGGACCCCGATCGGAGGCGTCCGAGCGGTCCATCAGAGATGGTAACTCGCCACGGCCCGAGCGAAGTCGGGTTGGTCCTCCCGGAAGGAGTCCGGGTTGGTTCCCCGCCTCTCGGCCGTGAAGCAGGCGAGCAGCTGCAGGGGGATGACATGGACGAGTGGGCCGAGGACCTCGGGAAGTCTCGGGACCTCAAAGACCCACTCTCCCGGTGCCCCTTGGCCCACGACCGAAAGCTCTCGGGCCCCGGCGGGGTCCGTGAGCGCCCAGATGCGAACCCCGATATATCCCAGCGCTCGGCGGGCCTCGGCTGCGCGAGCCAGGGCCGGGCCCGAGGGGGCGATCAGGACCACCACATCCCCGGGGTGGAGCGCCTGCATCCCGCCGTGGAGGAAGGTCTCCAGCTCAAAGCCCTCCGAGACCAGGTAGGAGGACTCCTTGACCTTCAGGGCCCCCTCCGCGGCCGTGGCGGCGTGGGGGCCGGCCCCCACGTAGGCGATGCGACCCCTTTGAGCCAGGGCGTCCGCGACAGGGGTCACCTCGGGCTCCCGCGTCAGCAGGGCCGCGGCCACGTCGGGCAGCGTCTCCAGGGGGGTCCAGGGCGGGTCCTCTGAGGAGGGGCCCTCCGTTTGGTCCACCCCATAGGCACGGCCCACAAGGGCGAGGGCGACAAGGTTGGAAGTGTAGCTCATGGTGTGGGTCGAGGACGTCTCCTGGGGAGACGTGGGAAAGAGGAACCTCGGGCCCTTCATGGGGGAGTCCCGCCCGGTGATCCCCAAGACGAGACAACCGGCCCGAAGACCCCGGTCTATTGAGGCCTCTCCAAAGCGCTTGTTGCCCCGGTGGCTGATCACGATAACCGCGTCGCTCGGGCGAAGGGGCCGGGGGTAGAGGACGAAGTCCGAGGCCCGGCAGGCCCACGCCTCGCCCCCCGCGGCTCGAAAGAGATGCTCCCCGATCATCGCCGCGTGGTAACTCGTCCCGGTCCCAACCAGGAAGATCCGGGAGCGCGACCGGAGAGCCTCCCCGGCCTCCTGGGCCAAACCCTTGAGATCGCTGAGGACCCCCCTCCACAACCGGGGCTGGTCATGGATCGATCGATAGAGGACCGATGGGTGCTCGGGGGAAGGGTCCCGCGGCATGACCTCCGGCACGAAAGGAACGGTTTAAGTCCGTCGGCGTCCCCCGCCCGCCGGGGCTCCCTTTGGGGGTCCACCAAGACGGCGATCGATCCAGACCCAAGCGGCCGCCTCCAAGAAACCGAGGGCCCCCAGGAGGAAGGGGGAGAGAGGGCCGGGGATCTGGGCCACATCAAAGGAGACGTACACAGGGAACTGCAAGGACGCGAGGGTCGTCGTGTCATTCCCGTACCGGGCGTATGGGAGCTCTCCCAGCGGGACCTGAGGCGGCTGAGGGAAGAGGTTCGCGAAATTCAGGCTGGTTCCGGAGGGCCCCGAGAAGGGGATCCCCGCCGGCACGGGGAACCCCTCCGCCATTGTGAAGACCAACGGAGGACGCGCGATCCGTCCGTCCGGGTAGGGGGAGGAGAAGTCGAACATATCCAGGGGCAGCCCGGAATCTGCGACGAAATCATTGAGCGCCGGGAGGTTCCAGTTATAGTCGATGAAGGCAAGGATCGACGCGTGGTTCATCGTGGTGTTGGAGATGTAGTCCTCCTTCGCGTAAGGAGAGATCACGATCAGGGGTATCCTCTGCCCTAGTTGGTGACCATCGAGGACCGGAGGCGGAACGGCGTCATAGAACCCCCCTCCCTCGTCGTAAGTGAGGAACACGGCCGTCGTGTTCCAAAGGGGACTGCTTTCGATCGCATCCAGGAAGTACAGGAGCCACATTTCGCCGCTCAGCACGCTTCCCGGAGGGCCCTGGCTGTAGAGATCCCCGGCCCCCCCGTCCACCGGCTCCAAGAAACTCACGGCAGGTAAGTTTCCCGAGGCCAGCGCCTGGAGGAAGTCCCCATAGCTGCCCACATAGGGGGGCGAAAGGGGGAGCCCCTGAATGTACTCCAGGGTCCCCACCCCTAGGGCTGGGTTGGAGACGTAATACCCCCAGGAGACGCCGTACGCCCCGAGCTCTCCGAAGATGGATTCCCATAAAGGAACATAGGGTGGCGGGCCGTAGTCGTTGATCACCGGACTGTATCCGGCCAGGGCGTACAAGCGGTTCGGGTTGGATTCGGTTAGGGCACTCGCGAAGTAGCGATCGGCCAGCGCGTATTCCATGGCCCAATCCCATTCCGGGGCCACTTGGGCGGCCCCATAGGCCCACAGGGATGACGGGCCGGAACCGGCGAGGAACCCGTTCATGCGCCCTCCATTCCAGTCGATATGGTAGGCCGTGTAGCCTTCGATGGGATCGGCCGTGGAGAACGTTCCGTTGGGAACCCACCGAACGGCGAGAGGCCCAGGATCGTTGAGCAGGTTCACGGGGGTGGACAGATTGTTTGTGGCCGACGAGGGGATCCCACCCACCTGAGGGTACTGCCCGAAGAGATTGTCGAAGGCGTGGTTCTCCATCATGATCTCGATGACGTGCTGGATAGGCGTTCTTGGGATGGAAGACCCCCACGGACGTACCGCCAAGGGATGGGCCGCACTCGAGCCGGTCGGGATCCCCCCCGGAAGGCTTCCTCCCGGGACAATCAGAAGAAGGGTGAGTGTCAGGGCCCCCAGAGAGACCGCCCAGGAGCCCACGGGGCGCGGGGCGCGGATCGCGGCCTGTCGAGGGGTCGCCCGCGCGAAGGGAACGCCCTCTCCGTCCCCGGTCGAGGCCTCCCCCCGGTCCCCCGTCATCCCCTCTGAGCGTCCCCCACGCCCTCGGACCGGGGACAGCCCGAGGATCGCGATCGCGACCAGGAGCAGGAGGCCCTCGCCGATTTCGAAAGCCAGGGTCAGGGTCCCAAAATCCGTGTAACCGGAATGAATGTAGGAGTACGCAAAGGTCACGGTGAGAATCGTAGGACCCAGGCCGAGGGCGAGTGTTCGGCCCAACGTTCCGCGTCGTGTTCCCCTTCCGTGGCCGCTCGCGGCGTAGCCCCGGGAAACCCAGGCGACCGGGGCCGCCGTGAGAAGCGAGCGCAGGAAGAGGTCGACGTTGGGGGTCGTCGGGGAAACAAGATTGGCCCATCCCACGGCGAGCAGAGCGACCACCGCGAGGAGCGCCGCCAGGATCCACCCGATCCTCCCGAGGGCCTCGAGCCCCAGTCCTACCAGAGCGAAAACATAGATCCCCACGAGGACGCCGGCGAGAACGTACGGGGACTGGGCCATCGAACCGACGAGGTCCAACAGCCCGGTCAACTGGACGGCCAGGATCACGAGCACGGCAGAGAGCCCCGTCGCAAGGAGGTACTGCCCCCCGCGGGCCCGGAGACTCCGTGGTGCCTCAGGTTCCGAGGCCATGGGCACCGCCCTCATACGCCCTCGGGGATGAAACCTCCGTCTCCCCCCTCCCCGCGGCCTCGCCCCTGCGAAGTCGCTCCCCGTATCGAACTGTCGCTTAAGACGGCACATTAATATTCCCTAAAACAGATTCCTTGACCATGGGATACCGGGGGTCCCGCCGGTGGGGGGCCGCCCTTCTCCTCGCCCTCTTGGCGGGGTTGATCCTGGTCTCCACCTCCCAAGGACAGGGGGGAACCCCGAACCCGGACGTGGCCCCGGCTCAGTACGTGAGCCCCCCTTCCCCCAGCACAAACCTCACCCTCTCCAATCTGGCGTTCCTCACCCTGATCGGTGTCCTTGTCGTGTTGCTGTTTGCGCTCCTCTTCGCCTTCTTGTCCTTCGTCCGGCGACGTTAGCCCTCCTGCCGCCCGGGTCCGGTCCGAAATCTGGTCGATGGGGAAGCCCTATCCGGGCGGCTCCCGCGGAACTTGAGTCCCCCTGGGTGAGAAAGGCCCTTGATGGGGCAGGGAAACCTCCCCGTCTCCTCGGGGCAGGGACGCAAGGTTGTAGATAGGGGCTCCTCTACCCCCCCTCGGCAGATGCCGGCGGAAGGGGTGCCTCCGGGCCAAGGTCCCGCGGAACCTCCGAAGGGTGGTTCGCCCGAGACCCCCAAGCCATCGGTCCCCGGTTCCCCCCTCACCAAAGGTCCGTCGGTGTGCCAGATCTGTCTGTCCCCGATGCAGGTGGACCCGCAAGGGAGCCCCTACTGTCCCGGACGTAAGAACGCCCCGATGTTGCATCGACGGCTGGAACGGATGATCGTGGTCTGGAAGTCCGGACAGGTGGTGGGAAAGGTCACATCCAATTTTTCCCAGACAGTCGTCCTGGTCCGACGCCAGATCCAACTGGCCGCCGAGGGGAAGACAGCCGCCCTCGGCGGACCGGAGGAGGTCGTCGCCCCGGTTCCCCTTCCCCCTCCTCCCCTCTTGACCCCCCGAGCCGCGGTGGCCCCTGCGCCCCCCTCGCCGATGGTCCCTCGACCCGAGGAACCCCGGCTGGAACGGCTCGATATGGTCCTTGATGTGGGCGAGCTGCGCCAGGAGATCGTCCGTCTCACCACGGAGCTCCGGGATTGCCAGGAAAGGAACCGCCTGGACCGAGAGACTCTCACGGAGGTCCTCCACCAATTGGAAGAGATGACACGCCGGGTCCAAGAGCTCGAAGCGGAACTGGCCCGTGTGAAGGGGGCCGGCGGCTCCTCAGCGCGGGGGGGCGGGGCCCCCGGGGACCCCTAGACGGGTTCCGCCGAGCCCCAATCGCCCCCAATAGGCGACCGCCAGGGCCGCCAGAGCGCTCACGATCGCGAAGAGGAGAGGGCCCAGGTATTCCACGAGCGGGGGTGATAGACCCATCACCCCGGCAAGAGCGGTGGACAGGCGGGAGACCGCCCGGGCGGGCAAAAGGAGCAGGAGGGCCACCCAGTACCCGAAGCCGAGGAGGCCCCCGACGAGAGGACCCCAGAGAATCCGGGACCTCCAGGAAAGGAACCCCGCCAGCGACAGGAGCGGAACGGCCGCCCACCAGGCGGGCACCGCGATCGCCACCCCGGCAAGCAAGATCACCACCGCCATCCACAGGAGGACCCGAACGAGGGCCATCCTTCGCAGATGGGAAGAGTGGAACCTCACGGGTCCAGGACCCATTCGGATACCACACCTCCGTAGAAGGGCCCGGACACAGAGCTGACGGCGTCTAGGCCCATGTACTGATGGTCCAACCAGTCGGGGAGCTGGTTGGCGTAATAGACCGAGGCCACGTTCCCGCTGGCCCCCCCCGGAATGATCCCCCACGACGGTCCGGAGGCGGGAACCGTCACCATCCGCAGGCTCGAACCGATCGCGACCTGGGTGAGAGGGATCGTCAGCGCGGGAGTGAACTTTCCCACGCTGGGCGTGTAACTATCCCCCCACTGGGGGTAGGGGCCCATCCCGAACGAACGATAACCGAGGATCGAGGGAAGGAAGAACGTGTGGACCCGTCCCCACGTCCATCCGGAGAGGTCGGGAAGGGAGGAGCCCCCGGAACCAAAGTGCCTCTCGAGGAAGTTCAAGGCTCCCACGGCGGCCTGGATTGTGACCGTGCTCCAGCCTCCTGGGAACCAGGAGGAACTGGGATCCTGGGTGGCCAGGGTCAGCACCTCATTTGGATCGGTCACGGGCAAGCCTCCGGGGATGTTCAGGGAATTCGCGGTGGGCTGCCAGGTGTCCTGGAGGAAGGCGTTCCACCAGTAGGTGTAGAGCGTCGGCGCCACCTCTCCCGTCAGGAACGATCCGTTCCAGTCCTCCAGGAAGGGCAGGGCGGCGGAGGCCAGGCCCGCGGTGGAGTTATCGCCCATCTGGGCGACGGTCTGGAAGGCCCGAAGGACCACGGGCTTGAGGAGCAGGGCCCAGGAATCCGTGACGTTGGCCTGGAGGGCCATCATTTCCGTCACATTGACCGTCGGGTGCTCCCGAAGAAAGGTCCCGATGGTATGGGCCCGCCCCCCCGAGACCCACCACCCCCCAATGAACGGGTACGGGAAATCCATTCCGACCGGGGGTTGATTGGGGGCGTAGAGATATCCCTGGGCGGGATCGATGACCTGGGGAGAGAGAGGGGAGGGAATCGTGCCCACGGGCTCGTAGGCCCCCGTTCCGTTCATCGGGGCCCGGGACCCGATGACCCGGACGGCCGCCCCATCCGGTAGATGGACGAGGACCAACGGGAAGTGCGCCGGAAGGACATACCCGATACGGGTGGCCCCCGAGGACCGGTTGTACTCAGCCATCAGAAAGTTGAGGTTCGGGATGTCCCAGTTGCTCTCGAGCAGGGTCGTCGCCTGGGAGATGGAGACGGCTCGGTCCAGGAGGAGCTCCGCGAGGAGTTCATAGGTGGGACCGCTCCCGTCCCACCGGACGCTCAGACCATAGGATCCGATCCGGGCCACGACGGGGCCGTTGTTCGTCCAGGGAACGCTCAGGAACACGGGAGAAGACCCCGCCACGGTGAGGGTCTGGTTCTGGTATTGGAGGGGGTGCCAGGAGCCGTCGTACAGGTAACGGCTTCCGTTGAGAAGTTCGACGTAATCGAGTGCGGTGGCCCCCCCGGAGTTGGTGAGTCCCCAGGCCAGGCTGGGGTCATGACCGATCAGGATGCCGGGGGCTCCCGCGAGGGCCCAGCCGGCGACGTCGTAGTTGGGGTCTCCCAGCTGGGTAGGGACCCACAGAGAGGGGAGCTGCAGGGGAAGGTGGGGATCGTTGGCCAGCAGGGGCAGGCCCATGCCGGTCCGGTTCCCCGCTACGACCCAGCTGTTGCTCCCCACCCCTTGGGACGTGGAGGCCGCCCCCAGGCCGGAAAGGTAAGGGTCGGAGAGGTTCGCCAAGGCGGCCCGGTACAACGGGACGAGGCTCTCTTCCGAGGAGGGGGAGATTCCCGTGGCCCACGAAGCGAACCAGTCCTGGCCGAAGACCTCGGCGGGGGTCACGTTCTGCAGGGTCGTCAGCGATTCCCCTCCCAGGCTCCCGTTCCCGGGCAGGACCGTAAAGTTCTGCCAGTCCGCCGGATAGATCGGGTAAAGGGTGTTTGTCAGGTTGTCCCCCAAACCGGCGGCGGTGATCGCCGCCACCAGGGGCTCGGTGATCCCGGTCGTCTGGGATAACACCATGAGGCGCTCGAAGCAGAGCGTCGCGTACGGCGACCAGGAGAACGGTCTCACGCCGAGGGCCTTGAACGGGAGGGGAAGTTCGTTGTGGGCCTCCGCATACGCGATGTAGGCGTTGACCCCGGCGCTGAAGTCCTCCAGGTCCGCCGCGGCCCAGGGGGCCACCGTCGGGAGGTCCCGCGCGATCTCCGCCGCGGCCGAAGGGATCCCCAAATAGCGGTAGGCGTAGTCCGAGGCGAGGGCCGAGGGACCGATCCATTGGGAGAGGTTCCCCTGGGCGGCGAGGCTCTGGACCTCCATCTGGAAGAGCCGATCGGAGGCCTGGGTGAAGCCCTGAGCGTAGAAGAGGTCCGCATCGTCGGCGGCAAAGATGTGGACGGTGCCGGCCCCATCCCGGAGGACGTACACCGGCTCGTGGAGGGCCGAAAGGGCGTAGGTGACATTGCCCCAGGTGCTCGTCAAGGCGTCGGTCCACACCCCGTACTGGGGGGACAGCAAGGTCAAGGGTCCGTTCAGCGCGAGGGCGACCAAAAGTGTGACCAGCACAGGTCCGAGGGCCTTCGCCCATCGGGCCGCTCTCCGTCTTCGGAGGGACGACCGAGGAGGCCGATCCCGACTGGCGGGTCCTCGTTCCCCCATCGGGTTGGACTCGGCCACCCGCCTTCCCTCCTTCGACCCCTCAGACGCCTTGGGTGTAAATGCCTACTGAGAGCCCGGCAGTCTCGATCCGATCGTGGCGGGACCTCTTCCGGAAGGGGATCGACGGTCCTTCGGGAAGGTCAGGGCCAGGTAGGGGAAGTTTTCCGGCCTCTGGGTGCGATGCCCCCACCATCTTTATGCGAGCCCGAAGGCTCTTTTTCCTCAGCAGTCGCATTCGGCGACATACCCGCAAGGACGAACGAAGGACAGGGGGGACCTTGGCGGAACAACTGGACGAGGGAAATCCATCGGAGGCTTCCCATCACCCGGCCCCGCCGGAATGGACCTCGGGGGAGGACCCCGCCCAGGCGCTGGAGGAGAGGACCCAACTCCTGGTCCGGGCCCGGAAGGCCCTGCAGCAGGAGATCCTGAAACGCCACCGGGCAGAGACCCGCCTCACCTTCGAAGGAGTGATCACTCGGATCCTGTCAGAATCCCGGAATTTCCAGACCGCCTTCCCCTCCCTGGTCAAGGCGTTGGCCCTGTCGGGGCAGTGGGACGCGACCGAATACTGGCTGCTCGACCGGGCCGCCCACGTTCTGCGCTGGGGGGGGCTGTGGAAGCGAGATAGCTCGACGCTCCCCGAGTACGAGGTTCAGCTCAAGGACACCGTCTGGGCGGTGGGCGAAGGGGTTCCCGGACGGACGTGGGAGGAGATGAGGGGACTTTGGTTCGAGAGCATCGCGGAGGAGCCGACCTTTCCGGCCCCCCTCGCGAGCTCGGGCCTCCGGAGCGCCCTGAGCCTGCCCTTCGATGGCGGGGAAGGGACCCAGGGGGTCCTCGTGTTCTACTCTCGTGGGGTCCGAGCGCACCACGAGGATGATCTCGAGACCCTGCGTCGGGCCCTTCAATTGACCTTTCGGCTGGGGCGATGGAAGTGGGGGACATCTTCACCGGAGACCTGGACGCTGCCGGGGCTGGGACAGACCTTGGTGGAGAGCCTCCCGATGCCCGCCATCCTCGTGGCCCCCTCCGGTCGGATCGAGGTGGCCAACGCCGCCGCCCGGAACCTGGGCATGGGGGGCGATCCTCTCCTGACCCTGGAGCAGTATCGGGTGGCCGTCCAGGCGCAGGTGGCCGGGGTGGGGACCGCCTATCCGTTGGAGCGCTGGCCCGCCTGGCGGGCCCTGCGGGGAGAACCATCCCAGGCCGGAGATATCGAGATCCGCCTCAATGGGAAGTCTGTCTATCTGGAATCGTACGGGGCCCCCATCACCCAAGAGGACGGCCGCATTTTGGGGGCCCTGGCGATCTTCATCGATGTGACCACCATCCGCCAGCAAACCCAGGACCTTCAGCTGGCCAAGCAGCGAGCGCAGGAGGCCGATCAGGCCAAAACCGAGTTCCTGTCCCGGATGAGCCACGAGATCCGGACCCCGCTTAACGCGATCATGGGCATGATCGACCTCCTGTGGGAGACCAGTCTCACCCAGGACCAGCAGGAGTATGTCCGGATCTGCCGCAACGCCGGTCAGAACCTGATGAGCCTCATCAACGACATCCTGGACCTGTCTCGGGTGGAGTCCGGCCAGTTCGAGTTCGCCGTCACGGGCTTCGAGCTGAAGGAGTTCATGGACAAGACGATCGACCTCTTCGCCCTCCGGGCGCACCAGAAGGGATTGGAACTCTCCTATTACATCGAACCGGGGGTCCCCGAGCAGCTGGTGGGGGACCCGGTCCGCCTGCGTCAGATCCTCGCCAACCTGCTCTCCAATGCGGTCAAGTTCACCCCGAAGGGCCACATCATCGTTTACGTCCGGAAAGACCCGGAGCACCCGGAACCCGGGGGCCTTCTGTTCAGTGTCGAGGATACCGGCATCGGGATCCCCCCGGACCGGCAGGAGGCCATTTTCGACCGGTTCACCCAGGCCTCTCCCGCCGTGGCGACCCAGTACGGCGGTAGTGGCCTCGGACTGACCATTGTCAAGAGGCTCGTGGAGCTCATGGGGGGAAACATCTGGGTGAAGAGTTCCCCCGGGGAAGGGAGCACCTTCACCTTCCGGCTGCGGCTCAACGTCCCCCCGGACGTCACCTACCATGTGGCGATTTACGAGCTCAAGGACATCCCGGTCATGCTGGGAGATTCCGACGAGGAGAACCGGCAGAAGCTCTTCGAGATGCTCACGCCCCAGGGAGCGCGCGTGACGACCTGCACGAGCGGGCGCGAGCTCGTCGCTCGGGTCCGGCAGGCCCGTCAGGCGGGAGATCCCTACCGCCTGATTTTCCTGGGGAGCAACTTCGCCGACATCTCGACGTGGGACATCCTCGAGGACCTGGTCCGGTACGGGACCCCCAACGCGATCATCCTGATGCTGGAACCCGACGAGCTACGTCGTAACCTTCCCCGTCTCCGGGAGCTGGGCATCACGAACTACGTGACGAAGCCGGTGAGCGGGTCCGCGATCATGGCCACCGCCATGGCCTCCATCCAGAGCCAGAACCTGCGCCGGGAACCGGTCACCCGGCGCCAGACCACCGCGGCCGTCCCGACCCCGAACCTCAAGGGGTTGCGGATCCTCCTTGTGGAGGATTCCGAGGACAACCGGTTCCTCATCCAGCGCTACCTGCGGAACACCTCCTGTCGTCTGGACCTGGCCGAGAACGGGAAGGTCGCCGTGGACAAGTTCAAGGCGAACGAGTACGACCTCGTCCTCATGGACCTCCAGATGCCCTTCCTCGACGGGTTCGAGGCCACCCGGATGATCCGGGACTGGGAACGGAGTCGCCAGTTGCGTCCCACGCCCATCGTGGCCCTGAGCGCGTACGCCATCAAGGAGGAGATCGAGCGCAGCATCTCCGCCGGCTGTGACGCCCACATCACGAAACCCGTGGAGAAGTCCAAGCTCTTCGAGATCCTGACCCAGTTCGGCCAGGGGAAGGTCCCCGCATGACGCCACCGGCCGAAGAGGGAGGCCCTATCCGGGTGGTCGTCAACAAGGACCTCGAGGACCTGATCCCGGGCTACCTGGAGAACCGCCGCCGGGACATCGGGCGATTACAGGAGGCCCTGTCCCAGGGGGACTGGGAGCGCCTCCGGATCCTGGGGCATTCGATGGCGGGGAGCGGCGGGGGGTACGGGTTCGTCGAGATCACGACGTTGGGCCGACAGCTCGAGAGGGCCGCCCAGGCGCGCGACGCTTCCCAGGTCGAGGCGCGGATCCGGGAGCTGGCGAGCTACCTGGACAGGGTCCGCGTGGAGACTTCCCCCTCCTAAAGTTCGGCCAGAGCCGGGGGGGCGGGCCTAGGTTGAGACCGGGCGGGGGACCTGCTTGCCCCCCACATTGACCGTGACGTGGTAGCGGCCTTCGAAGACGTGGACATCGCCGACGGTCGAGTAGCGGGACTGCATCATCTCGAAGGTGAAGCGATTGAAGTCCTGGGCGGATCCGAAAGAGACGGTGAGCCCGACCCGGACCACTCCCGGTGGCCTCGAGCTCAAGTGCTCCTCCATGTCCCGTACGAGCTTCAGAGCCTCCCGGACCTGGCTGACGTGGATGAGGGGCCCCCTTTCCCGTCGCTGACGGCGCAGAAGGGCCTCGTAGATGGCCGTGTTGACCTCCCCCGGATCGAACGGCTTCTCCACGTAACCGTGGACCTGGGCCAGATTGACTGCTCTCAGGACGCTGCCCAGGTTGGTGTGCGCGGTGATCAGCATCCGGATAGTGGAGGGATAGCGCTCCTTCACGGTCATGAGGAACGAGATGCCGTTCTCCTCCGGCATGATCTGGTCGGAAAGGACCACATCGTATTCCTTGCTTCCCATGAGCTGGAGCGCCTGGGCGGCGTCCGCCGCGAGGTCCACACGGGCCTCGAACTCGGTCGCCCGGGCCAGGGTGTGGGCCAGGAGCCGGCGGATGTCCTCGTCGTCATCCACCACGAGGATCTGGTAGGGCCGCCGTTCCAGGTCGTCCAAGGGGTCTGGACCCCCCGGCCGGTCCAAGACCTTGGACGGCCCCTTCTGAAGCTCCATCCCGAAGACTCTCCGACCAGCCCGCGAAGGCCTCCGCGCGGCTACCCACCTTCTCAAGCGCACTTGAGCTTATCTCTATTTTCATTCCAGATCAGCCTCCCTGTTTGGGCCACCGGCCCTCCCGCGAGGTCGACCGGTCCCGCGCCGTCTGGGGCCGCGGGGGTCTTCGGTGGAGGTGGAATTCCCCCCTCAATCGGCCGTATCGTACGCGTGCAGTTGAGCGGCCAGGCCTTCGGAGACCTGCCTCACTTGGTCCTCCGAGGGTATCGACTCCCGATGGATCTGGGCGGCGTGGAGGTCCCCCTTTCGTCGGAGGGCCCGGGCCAAACCGAGATGGCATTCCCATAGGGCCTCCCGGTCCTCGAATATCTGGGCCTCCACTAGGGCCCGAGTATACAACGCGATGGCCCCCTCCTCATCGTGTCGTCCCTCCCGGATGCGTCCCTGGAGCAGCGGATAGACGATCCGTTCCCTCCCTTCCAAGGCCCCGCTGAGTGGTTCCACGGAACGCAGGGCCTCCTCCGCCGGTCCCCACGCCCCCCGGGAGATCAGGAGGTCCGCCTCGGAGAGAGCGGCAGAGCTGGCTAAGAGGGGCGCCCGGGCCTTCATCGCCGCCTCCCGGGACCTCCGAAAATCTTCCAGGGCGCGGTCCGGAGCCTCCAGGGCCAGCCAATTGATCCCCCGATTCAGATAGCCCGCCGCCAGACCCGCGTAGTTCCGGGTCCGCTCATGGTAGGCCAGGGCCTCGTCAACGAGGCGCAGACCCTCCGCATCCCGCGGGTCGATCATGAGGAGCACGGCGGAGAGGTTCTTCTTGGCGTAGGAGATCTCGCGCTCGTTTTTCATGTCTTGGGCAATGCGCAGGATCTCCCGGAAGTGCTGGGCCGCCTCGGAGGCCCGGCCCGTCATCATAAGGGAGACCCCCACGACCTGGTGGAGCATGAGCTCCCCTGGCCGATCCCGGGCCACCTCGAACATCTGGCGGGCCTCCTGGACGAGGGGGAACGTCTCCTCCCCCCGACCGCGGCTCCCGAGGGTCCGGGCCAGGTGGAAGAGGGCGCGGGCCCGTAGGGCCGTGGTCGAAGGAGCCGCGGGGATGATCCGGAGGGCCTGGCGCAGGGTGTCCTCGGCCTCGGACAAGCGCGTCAGGTCGTGGAGCGCCCGCCCTCGCTCGACCAGGGCCTCTCCCCGACGCTCAGAGGGGGCGTCTGGGAGATGGTCCAGGGTCTCCAGGGCGCGATCGGCGTAGGTTAGGGCGAGGTCGGGCGCGTAGGTATCGAGGGCCGTCCGGCAGGCTCGAAGGTTCGATTCCCACGCCCGTTCCCACTCCTCGGCCGCGAACCAGTGGTCCGCGAGCCAGTAGATGTCGCGGGCCGAGTGGGTGGCCCCCGACTCCTCCAGGGCCCGGGCGACCTTGCCGTGGAGCTCTCGACGCCGCTCGGGATCGAGCTCTTGTCGGAGCTGGTCCCCCAGGGCCCCGGGCAGGAAGGAGTACGCCTCCCCTGAGGCCTCCCGGAGGAACCCTTCCTTCACCAACCGTTCGAGCTTTTCGGCGCAAGCCAGTTCCGGGAGCTCCAGGAGGATCCGGGCCAGGACGAAGGGAAAGGTCCGTCCCAGGACGCTCAGGCGCCGGAGGCGTTCCCGGTCCTCCAGGGGAAGCGCCTCCAGCCGGGCCTTCAGCGGATCGGGGGAGGTCGCACGATCCGCAAGGGACCCGGGCTTCCAATCCTCCCCCCGAACGAGCTGCTCCAAGGTCAGGGGAAGCCCCTGAGAACGGACCCACAGGCTCTCGACAAGCTCCGGGGTGACCTGACTCGGAGGGATCCAGACCCGGAGCCGCTCCTCGGTCTCGTCCCGGCTCAGTCGGGGGACCGGCAGAACCTGCGCCCCGGGCGTGGACAGGACGGAGCGGGGCACCGGCTCGATATCAGAGACGGTTTCGACGTCGAGGGTAAGCCAAATGGCGAGGGGGCAGGTCCCGACGCGATCCCCCAGGTAGCGCAAGAGCGACCAGGAATGGGGATCGAGGTAGTGGGCGTTCTCGATGAGCCAGAGACCCCCCCCCGTGAGATCGGGCGTAGGAAACGAGGAGATCTCCCACCTCATGGAGGAAGCGGGTCCGGTCCCCCCAGGCCTCCACCCCTCGCTTATAGAACTCCAGCTCCCGCTTCAGCTGACGGTAATCATCCCACCCGGGGACCAGGCTCGCGACCGCGCCCAGGGCCGGGGGGTCGATCCCCGGGGACCGGGGGGGTGTCCGGCGGTTCGAGGGGACCGGCGCAAAGGGCATCAAGAAGAGGCTGCTCTGCAGGTCGATGGGCCGCGATCCCTCCCCGGAGAGGACCCTCTCGATCATGGGGGAGAGCGCCTGAAAGGGTCGACCGAGATCGTCCCGTGCCACCCGAACATGCACGATCTGGGAAGAAGGTATCCCCAAGCGATCGACCGTTCCCGAAAGGAGCTCCCACTTGCCCACCCCCGAGGGACCAATCAGGGCGAGGAGCCCTCCCTCGCCTTGCCGCGCCCGACGGTAGGAATCCTCCAGACGCTCCCGGATCATCGGGCGGGAAAGCTCGGGTGAAGGGGATACCGCCATCATCGGAATCAATACGCATTAATGAGTATATGGACGTATGCGGCGCGCCCCTGCGCGTCCCCCTCTTTGAGGACCGGCCGAGGACGTCCCACCGGGGGGCGCGTCGGATCCCATAGACCCGTCCGACTGACCGCGGCACGGAGCGAGGGCCTCCTTTCCCCTTCCCGAAGGGGGTGAAAAGCTCGCGGAACGTCAAATAGGAGGAAGTTCCCTCTCCCGCGCGCTCGAGGGGCCGCGGATCGGACCCTTCGATCCGGCCAGGCGCAAGGAGAGTGTCAGGATGGTCTCAACGGTCACGTTCCTATGCGATCCTCTTCTCAACGATTTTGGCCCGTCGCGGCCACCGCTGTTGGTCGCGCGGGCCCTGGCGTCTCGATACTGGGTCCGGGTCGTTTCCCTTCGCGTGGGGGCCGCTCTCCGGCGTCGATTGCGCGAAGCGGGCGTGGATGTCCTCGATCTCGGGATCCCGGCCTTCCCCGCGAGCCCTTCGGTGTCCTATTTCCTGGATTGGATCGCGACCCCCTTGCGGTCCTTCGGGCCGCGCTTCCCATGGGCGGAGACGGGACCGGTGGTCAACTTCTCCAACACGCTCCTCGCTCCGAGCGACGCCTGGTACGTTCAGGGACCCATGGGGGAGGCCCTCCAGGACATCCGGCCCTCCCTGCCCCCAGCCCGGGCCCTCACCCTTCGCCTGGGCCTCCCGGCCGTAAACTGGTGGGAGAGCTCTCTCTTGAAGCGGTTCCAGGCGCTGACCAAGGTCGTGGTCGCGAACTCCCACTACGGCTCTCGCCTGTACGAGAGCCGGGGGATCCGGGTGGCCGGAGTGCTCCCCTCCCCCATCGATGTCGAGGTCTTTCGGCCCCCTCGCGAGACCCCGAGCGCGGACTATGTCCTGGCCTACCTGGGAAAGGAGACAGATCTCGAAGCCCTCCGTCTCCTGGCCCGCAACCATGTTCCCCTGAAGGTCTTCGGAGGGAAATTCTCCGGGGACCTGGGTTTTGGTCCTGACCTGGGGAGCCGGATCGAGCGGCTTCCCTGGCTGGACGACGGGCAGCTCGCGCGCCTGTATGGTCATGCGCGGTTCACGGTGTTTCCCTTCACCACCGAGCCGTTCGGCTACATCCCTCTGGAGAGCATGGCCTGCGGAACCCCCGTGCTTTCGTACGCCAAGCAGGGTCCCGCCGAGACCATCGTGGCAGGGCGCACCGGATGGCTGGCGAGGGACCGCGAGGAACTGGTGACGTGGGCCGCGCATCTCTGGCAGCAGGGTTCCCCGGGGCCCGAGATGCGGGAGGCCTGTCGAAAGAGGGCCCTCCCATTTGGTTTCCCCGAGATCGGGCGACGCTGGGAGGCTCTGTTGACAGACCCCGGGTCCCCCTGGTCCTGGGAAGCCCCCGGGATCACCCGAGGACCGGGGCTCCTCAAGACCCCCGGGCGCCCTGGCGGCGCGGCCGGCAGGAGCCTCCCGTGAAGCTCTCGATCCTCGTGACCAGCTACGGGCCTTCGCCCTACCTGCGGGACGCGTTGGACTCCATCTCAGTCCAGGGGGAGGCCCTCCAGGACGCGGAGGTAGTCCTGCTCACGGACCGTAGCCGGGGAATTTCGGACCTTCGGACTCCGGAGGGCTCCTCGGTCCCGGTTCGGGAGGTTGTCTTTCCGGAGCCATCCAAGGGACGCTTCTTCTCCGAGGGAATCCGGGCCTGTCGGGGGGACTATGTGGCGTTCCTGAACGATGACGATCTTTGGGTCCCCGGCAAACTCGGCTCCTTCGGGTGGATCCAGGACCCCGGACCGCCCCTTGGCCTTCACGAGACGGGCGTGCGGTTCTACGGGGCGGATGCAGGGGGTCCCGGAGGGCCCCACCGCTGGCAAAGACTCGAAGGAGGATCTGGCCGACGGTTCGTCCGTCCGAAGGGCGGATGGTCGAACGAATTGGGACGGCTGGGCCTGGGGTTCAACGACAGCCGAATGACCCTCGACCGACGGATGCTTCTGCGGGCCGATCCCTGGCTCGAGAAGATCGAGGCGAGCGAGGACACCTTCTTCTTCGGGGTGGCGCTCGCCCTCTCGGACGCGCTGTTTTGGGATCCCCGTCCCCTGGTGCTCTACCGCACTCATGGGATCCCCGGGGCCCCGGGGACCGACGGGGCTTCTCCCGAAAGGGGCCGGGAGGGCCTGCGACGCGAGTTCTCCCGAAGGATCGAGACCTACCGGCAACTGGAGCTCCTCGTCCGGGCGCAGGCCCCCGACCGTCTCGAGGTCCTTCAGTTCGCCCGCCGCGGGCGGGCGCTCTTCGGGTTTTTGTCCTCCCTGACCTCGTCCGGTGCCGGCCGACAGCAACTGGCCCGCGAGGCCCGCGGATTCCTTCCCTTCTGGAGGGTCTATGACCCCGTCCTCAATTGGGGCCTTCTCGCCACCGCGGGAGTCTCGCTTCTGAGTCCGGCGCTCGCGAGACGATTCCTGGTCTCCGTGGGACTCGGGTCCTCCCGATTTTGAGCGGACCTTCCCCGGGTCTTTCGCGCGGCGGTCTTCGAGAACCCGGGGTTCGAGACGTGTGCCGTGCGGCGCCCTCGACTATAAGGCGAGGTGCGGGCATCCTGAGGCCAGGGGACCCCGAGGGCTCGGGGACGCGGACCTTGAGCCAGCCACCCACGAGATGGGACCGGATCATACAGCGGATCCCCGGCGTTCGAAGGGATCCGACGTTTCTCCTGGCCGTGGCCTTCATGGCCGTCTATGCCACCGTTTGGTCGATCATCTCGGTCGACCGGGTCTACGCCCTTCGCGCCTCGGTCTACGATCTCGGGATGTTTATCGAGCAGGGCCACCTCGTTTTTACCCTCGCCGGGCCTCCGCTGTTCTGGGTCGGGGTGGTCTTTCGCCTCGGCGGGCTGCTCCTGTTCGGGGGGCTCTCCTGGGGCGGAGCCCCTGCCCTGCTCGTGACTCAGGCCATCCTCCTGGGTTCGGGAGGTCTCTGGATCTATGCCATCGCTCGGAACCGTGCGCTCCCTCCGGCCCTTTCCCTTGGGCTGGCCGGGGCCTACTGGGTCAACCCCCTTCTCGACGGGATCAACTTCGACGATTATCATGTCGAGGCGTTCTTCGTTCCCCTGTTCCTCCTGGCCTATCTCCTGTTCCTTCGGCGACGGTGGTGGTCCTCCGCCCTCCTGTTCCTCCTTTCCGGGCTCCTGTGGTACCCGCTCGCGTTCTTTCCCTTCCTCTTCGGGATCGTCGCGGCCGGCGACCGATACCTCGTTCGCCGTGGGAAGGGTCAGGTTCCGCGGGGATCCTCGCACCTCGGGAATGAGTCCAAGGACGGTCCGACCGCCCCCCCAGGTCCCTCCGAACCCCCCAAGGACCCCCCGTGGGGGTTCGGGCCTCTCCTTTCGGGGATCAGCCTGGCCTGTCTCGCGATCGGGTCGCTTCCGTCCCTGGGGACGGGGCCCCTCTTGAGCCAGCTGCTCGCGGAAGGCCATGTCGGGACCCTGTCCCCCTTCCTGGATTGGCCCGGGAAGATCGTCACGGTGGCCTTTGTTCTCTCCACGGTGGCCTTCCTCCCGATCTTGAAGCCGCGGTGGTTGGTCTTCTGCGGCCCGTTCTTCCTGCTCACCTTTCTGGCGAACTACTCCGGGTATCTGTATCCCCCGATGCTCGCCGACTGGCACGGTTTCCTCGTGCTCCCTTTTTTGTTCCTCGGGGCGGTCGAGGGGGTTTGGGTCCTCCGGGACCGGAGAACGTGGTGGGACGGTCTCCGATTGGCATCCCGGAGAGCTTCCCCAGATTTCCACCAGGGATCGCGGGGGCGCCCCTGCCGGTTCCGCTTTCGGGAACGGCGGGGAGAGGTCGGACGCGCCCCCGTGGCGGTCGGCCTGGTGCTGGGGCTCACGGTAGGCCCGGCCCTCTGGCTAGCACCCTACGGCCCGTGGAACGCGAACGGTCCGGTCCGTTTCGACCTCCCCCAGGTCCTGGACTATAATTGGACCCTCTACCAGCAATTCCTGAGCCTGGCCCACCTGATTCCCCCGGGGGACCCGGCGGTGATCCTTCAGGACGATATGCCCGAGCTACTCCCCCGCCCTCTTCTTCCCGGGGCCGTCACCCCGATGGTGGCCGGGCCCTTTGATAATGTGGCCTACAATCTTTCCTATCTCGACGAGAGCCGATGGGAACCCATCCGACCGGACTACGTAATTGGCAATCCCACCCCCGGGCCCGATTCCTTTTTCGAAAGCGTCGGGAGCTTTCCATACAACACAAGCGTGGCCCAGATCCTCACCGAGCTGTACGCGAGCGGACGCTACGGCATCCTGGGAGAAGCTTCCGGGATGTGGGTCATTGAACGGGGCTACACGGGCCCCTTGCGGGTCTACGCGCCCTTCTCGGCCGACTTTGGCCCGCAGGCCTTCGAATCGGCCACCGGAACTCTGGGTGGAGGAGCCTGCCCTCAGACCTGCCTGGTCGTTCATGATACCGCATCTGTCCTCACCGCCTGGTACGGCCCGTCCACCTATCTGGCCCCCGGGAGCTACCGTGTCCGCTTCGAGCTGGCCTTGGAGAACTGGACCCCCGCCAGTCACATGACCCTTCAGGTCACGGGAATGGACGCGCGAATCGTCTTCGGATTGCAGAACCTTTCAGGTCCCCCCGCTGGGGTCACCTCCGAACCTTTCTTCGAAACCATCCCAGTGACGATCCCCTGGGGATCGGAGGGTGTCGAATTTCGCGCGGTGGATTGCCAGTTCTCCGGAACGATCCTGTTCTACGGTGTCACTGTCGAGGAGATCGCCCCCCCACCTCCCGTGCTTCCCCCCCCGGGATAACGAGGATCCCTCAAAGGAGGGCCCCTTGCTTCGGGGATCTCCCCCCCTGGGGAGCCCAGGTCCCTGAACCCTTTCCCTGAGCCGTTCGCTCAGTCCCCTTCCCACACGGGGCCCGTGTAGCCTTGCTCAAAGAGGCTCACGGTCCCCTGGTTGGTCCCCGTGACCTGCCCTCGAAGGCCGTAGACGGAGGCGTTTGCGAGGAGGACCGCGAGCCATCCAGGGAGGGAGGACCCCTGGGAGGAACACAGGAAGACGTAGGGTGGAAAATGGGAGGCGTTGAACGGAAGATCGGGGGGGATCTCGGGGGTCCAAAGGAGGGCAAAGGCGTGGAGATCGTCTGCCACGTAGGGGAAGAGATTGTTGCTGGCGAGGACGCTCGCGTTGGAGGGGATGAGCGACGCCAGGTGGAACACCCGAGCGTCCGAGGGGGCCGGTTGATAGCTCACTTCGTAGCCGGGGCCAAGGCTGGCCCCTTGCCAGAGCGGGTCGGCCGGGCCGAGGGCCAGGCCCACCAGGAGAAGGGCCACGATGAGCACGGGAAGGAGGTCACCCCGAGAGCGTTGAAGGAAACGGGACGGAACGAGAAAGGCCCGGCGCTCGCCCTTTGGTGAATCGGGGTGGGGGCCACCCCGTGAAGGGGCCGGGGGTATCGTGGTCCCGGAATGGGCGTGGGGGAAGAATCGAGCGAGCCCATAGGCCACGCCCAGGAAGATGGGAAAGGCGGGGAGGAAGGCATACTGGTTGCCTCCCGCCGTAAACACGGAGTAGCTCACGAAGGTATACCCGAGCCAGGGGAGGGTCATGATCTGGGTCCTCCATTCTCCGAAGGGAAGGAACCCGACCAGGGCGTAGAGGGCCAACCAGTAACCGAACTTCTGAGGCAGATCGATTCCCAGGTGGGCCAGGGACACGTAGAGGCCCTGGGAGACCTCGGGTCGAGGGGGTACCCCGCTCGGAAGAAGGGGAGACAGGCCGAGGAGGGAGGGGTGGGTTCCAAGGTACTCCAGGAGGAGGAAACTCGCGAACGCTTCGATCAGGAGAAGGATCGAAGCGCGAAAGGCGGGTTCGCGTCCACGCCGAATCAGGGCCGTGAGTAATCCTTGAGCCCCGATGTGGTCTCGCGCCCGATCCCGCCGAGGTTGTGACCGAACGTTTCTGAGCCCCTCCGGGTAGAGGCAGAAGAAGACCGCCGCGGCCGCGACAAGGACCGGGCCGGCCTGGAGGGTGAAGGTGGGAGTGAGAGCGGCCAGCGCTCCCCAACCGTACCGTCCTCGGAGCCAGAGCCAGAAGAACCCGAAGAGTTCCAGGGGAAGGAACGATTCCAGGTGGAAGTCGTAGAGGTTCGCCGCGAGCAGGGGGGGCCAGAGCAGGTAGAGCAGAGCCGCGTAGAGGGCGCCCCGTTCGGAACCCGTCACGTCCCGGGCAATCCCGTACAGCGGGAGGGCGGCCGTCGAAACGACCAGGGACTGCAACGCGAAGAGGGCCAAGGGGCTGGGGTCGACCGCATAGACGCCCTCGAGACCCAGAAGGAGGAGGGCGGGATGGACCTGGAAGAGGGAGGGGATCCCGCTCATCTCGTAATCTCCGGCCTCGTAGAAGGGATGCCCGTGGGCGGTCGCCCAGAAGGCCTGCTGGAATATCCCGAGGTCCCAGTTCCCCGTGAAGAGCTCTTCGTACCGCAACCACGAGAGGGTCAGGGAGACGGCAAAATAGGCCCCCACGGAGACCGCAAGGAAGAGCCGGTATCGGTGAAGCTCGTGCCAAGATTTCCCCGACCCTCGGCAGGAGGGTTTGGCGTCCCTGACCTCGGGTGGGCCCTCTTGGCTCATTTCGCCACCTCGGTGGAGAGATCCCCTGGAACCTGGGAACTCCGATAGGGGGTTCCCCCCACTTAAGAGGTGGGGAGGAGCGCTCCGACCCGGCCTTGGAGTCCCCCTCCTGAGGCGTTCCGGTGGCCTGGCGATTTCACGGAGGCCACGGGTCTCGAAGGGAGTAACCGGAGCCCCCGGAAGGGATCGGGACCGTGATCCGGGGAGCTGGCAGGTCTTTTGATGCCGAGGACTTGAAGGGCTCGAGGCCCCTCGTGTCGGTAGGTCCCCTCGCGACGCCAACCCCGCGAAAGAATGGGAATTGGCGAACGTTCGATGTCTGGAGCATAAGCCTCTCCGCCTTCTTCGCCGATCTGGGGTACCAGGCGATCCTGGCGGTCTTTCCCCTGTTCCTGGTCCTTCACCTGGGGGCTCCTCTCTGGCTCTTCGGGCTCTCGCAGGCCCTGGCCTACGGACCGGGAGCCCTGTTCGCCTACGCAGGAGGTCTTCTGGGAGAACGTCACGGCCCCTGGGTCGTCGCCGTCCTCGGGAACGCCTTCATCCCCCTGATGGCCCTCTCGGGCCTCGCGCGAACCCCCGCGCTAGCCGTAGCGCTTCTTGTGGTCGGATGGTGGGCTCGCAATCTCCGATCCCCTCCTCGACGCACCCTTCTTGTGGCCTCCGTGGCCCCCTCCCATCGGACCGAGGCCTTCGGCTTCCTCCACGCCTTGGATGTGGGCGGGGGTATGCTGGCGGCCCTCTATGCGTTCCTCCTTGTCAGCCGGGATGTAGCGCTGGGGACGGTGCTGCTCGCCACCCTGATTCCCCTCGCGGTGTCCACGGTGATGCTTCTGCTGGTTCGAACCCGCGGGGAGGTCCGGGGGGGCCCGGCCCCGATTCCCGCCGTCACCCAGTCCTCCGATCCCGAAGGGCCACGTCGCGCGGTGTACCGGGGGATCCTGGGGGCCACGATCCTCTACGGGTTTGCGTCGTTCAGCCTGGGATTTCCGGTCCTGACGACCGCCCTGAGCACCGGGGTCGTGGCGGACGGGCTCCTGGTCTTCCTCGTCTCCCTCGGGGTTTCTTCCGCGGTGGGCCTGGGGGTGGGACGCCTTCGGCGGGGGCGGGTGCGGGCGCTCGCCATCGGTGGATACCTGCCGGCCGCCGTCGGGTCCGCGGTCCTCGCCCTGGCGGTGGCCCTCCACGGAGGACTGGCGCTGCTGCTCCTGGGCTCCGGCATCCTGGGGGCCGGTCTTGGATCCGTGGAAACGTTTGAACCGGCCTTGATCTCGCTGGTCTCCCCTTTCCGTCAAACCTCCCGCCGGTTGGGGGCCCTGTCGAGCTCCCGGAGCCTGGGTTTGTTCGCGGCCAACCTCATCCTGGGTCTGCTGTTCTTGGTCAACGGTTGGTACCCGTACCTTTATGCCGGCCTGGCGGCTCTGGCCGCCTGCGGGGTCTTGCTGGTGGCGGCCCGGTACTCGGGGAGCGAAGGCGATGAACCCTGACCGAAAGGATGATTCCGCCAGTCCTGCTCATCGCGGGGGGCCCGGATGACCTCGGGGTCGGCTCCCGTCAAGGAATACGGGATGATCGCGATCGGTTCCGGTTCGGCCGTCTCCGTCCTAGACTCTTGGCTACGGACCCACCCGGGCGAGCGGGGGGCGGTCATCGACAAGGATTCTCCCGGGGGAATCTGCCTCACCCGGGGCTGTATCCCCTCCAAGATGCTCACCAGCGTGGCCGATGTGATCCGGACGGTCCAACGGGCACCGGAATTCGGCCTTTCCGTTCGGGACGTGCGTGTGGACTTTGCCCGGGTTATGAAGCGCCTGCATGATCATATCGACCCCGAGATCGAGGCCATCCGTCAGGGCTTGAGCCAGGCCCGAGAGATCGATTACTATCCAGAGACCGTGGAGTTCGTGGCCCCCTATACCCTGAGGACCGCCCGGGGGGAAAGGCTCCGCGCTCCCCGGATCCTGTTGGGACTGGGGTCCGAGCCCCGCCTCCCCCCGATTCCCGGTCTCGCCGAATCGGAGCCCCTGACCAGCGACACAGTCTTCGACCTGCGCGAGCTTCCAGACCGGTTAACCATCCTCGGGGGAGGCTATATCGCCGCCGAGTTCGCCCACATCTTTTCCTCCTTCGGAAGCGAGGTGACCGTGATCGGACGCAACCCCCGGTTGCTCCCCCGGGAGGACCCGGAGATCTCTGAGGTCGTGACGCAGGAGCTCGGGAAACGGGTCCGTCTCCTCCGGGGACGAACACCCCGGAGGATCCGGCGGACCCGCCGAGGAAGCCTCACGATCGACCTCGGAGCGGAGGACGGCCAACCCGCCGAAGACGTCGAGGCGGACCGGATCCTTGTGGCCACGGGGCGGGGGTCCACTTCCCACCATCTCCATCCCGAACGGGGGGGGATCGACACGGACCCGCAGGGCTGGATCCGTGTCAACGAATACCTCGAGACCCGTCAACCCGGCATCTACGCGTTGGGGGATGCCACCGGGGTCTGGCCCTTCAAACACAAGGCGAACTATGACGCCCGGATCCTCCACGAGGCCCTCGTGAACGGCCGCCGGATACCGGTCGATTATCACGCCATCCCCCACGCGGTGTTCACCGACCCGGAGGTCGCCTCCGTCGGGTGGACCGAGGAGCAGGCCCGGGCCCAGGTGCCTTCCTCCGAACTCCTCGTCGGCCGCTACGAGTACCGTCATACGGCCAAGGGCGAGGCCCTCGGGGTCCACCACGGGCTGGTGAAGGTCTTGGTTCGCCGCAACGGTCTCGAGATCCTGGGGGCCCATATCGTGGGCCCGCAGGCGTCGATTCTCTTGCAGGAGGTGGTCAACCTTCTCTATACCCCGGACCGGAGCGCACTCCCGATCCTTCAAGGCCTGCACATCCACCCCGCCCTGAGCGAGGTCGTTGAGAGGGCCTTTCTCTCTTTGCGCCCTCTCGAGGACCCCCCCGCTCGGTCACCGCCTTGAACGCGTTCGGATTGAAGACGAGAACCGGGGGCCCCTCCCCCGGAAGGTCCTGAGAAGGATCGGCGTGGATCTTTTGGAGGCTCGCCCGGGGCGATCCGGCCCGGCCGGCGGCCCGTACCGGGGAGGGGGGGGGTGGGAGGGATGCCGGCCCTCGAGGGAATCTCAGAGAACTTGGTCCCGCCGCTCGGGATTCCCGCGTCCCCTAGGCAGAGGCCAGGACCCGGTCCCGGATCCGCCGAAGGACGTACGGGAGCAGTCCCCCTTGGCGGTAATAATCGATCTCGACCGCCGAATTCAGACGGACGTCCACCCGGAAGGTCCGGGCCGGGGAACCGGCCCTCTCGGCCACGATCTCCAACTCGCCGTGGGGGCGCAGCCTCTCCCCGGCCGGGAGGCGCACGGTATAGCTCTCCTCTCCGGTCAGGCCCAGGGACGGGGCCCCTTCGCCGGCCTTGAACTGGAGCGGAAGGATCCCCATTCCCACGAGGTTGCTCCGGTGGATGCGTTCGTAGCTCTGGGCGACCACGGCCCGCACGCCCAACAGGCGGGGACCCTTGGCGGCCCAGTCCCGGGAACTTCCCTGACCGTAGCGGGCGCCGGCGAGGACCAGGAGCGGGACCCCCTCGGACCGGTACCTCTGGGCCGCCTCAAAGATCGTCATGACCTCTCCGGAAGGGTAGTGGCGCGTCCAGCCCCCCTCCTTTCCAGGGACCATCAGGTTCCGGATCCGGACATTGGCAAAGGTGCCCCGGATCATGACTTCGTGATTCCCCCGGCGCGTCCCGTAGGTGTTGAACTCGGCCGGGGGAACGCCGTGGGTCTGCAGGTATTGGCCAGCCGGCGAATCGGGGGGGATCTCACCCGCGGGCGAGATATGGTCGGTGGAGATGTTGTCCCCGAAGAGCGCGAGGGCCCGGGCCCCTTCCACGATCCGCCCGTCCCGCGGAGCCGAAGGCGGAGGGGCCTCGAAGTAGGGCGGGTTGCGAAGGTAGGTGGACCGGGGATCCCACGCATAGGTCTCTCCGCTCGAGGTCGGGAGGGACTCCCAGTGGGGATCCCCTTCGGTGATGGTCCGGTACTTCTCCACGTAGAGCGCGGGGTCCAGAGATCCCTCAAGGAGGGTCCGGACCTCGGCGGCGGAAGGCCAGAGATCCCGCAGGTACACGGCTCGACCGTCGGGGTCGGTGGCCAGGGGGTCCCGGCTGAGATCGAGGTCGATGCGCCCGGCCAGCGCCGCGGCCACCACGAGCATCGGGGAGGCGAGATAGTTCGCCCGGACCAGGTTGTGGATGCGCGCTTCGAAGTTCCGGTTCCCGCTCAGGACCGCTGCGACGAACGCGTCCTGCTCCCGGACCGCCTTCTCGACCTCTGGGGGCAGGGGGCCGCTATTGCCGATGCACGTGGTACAGCCGTAGCCAACGACCTCGAACCCCAGTTCGCGCAACGGTTTCATGAGGTTAGCCCGGGACAGGTATTCCGTGACCACCTTTGAGCCGGGGGCAAAGGAGGTCTTGACGTAGGAGGGGACCGACAATCCCCGCTCCCGGGCGCGTCGGGCGAGAAGCCCCGCCCCGATCATGACCGACGGGTTGGAGGTGTTGGTGCAGCTCGTGATGGCGGCAATGACGACGGCCCCGTCGCGAACCCCCGAATCGGACAGGGAGGGCTTGCGAGGCGCGGGATGGGCTTTCCGGTACGCCTCCAGAGCCCTCTGGAAGGAGGCGGGGACCTGGGCCAGGGGGACCTGTTCTTCCGGGTTCCGGGGTCCGGACATGGAAGGGACCACCTGAGTCAGGTCGATCTCCACCCGCTCGTCGTACTCGGCCGGCGGGTCTCCCCGAGACCGCCACAACCCCTGTCGCCGGGCATAGGCCTCGACCCACGCCACCCGGGATGGGTCCCGGCCCGTGCCCCGGAGATACGCAATCGTCGCGTCGTCAATGGGAAAGAGTGCGGCGGTGGCCCCGTACTCGGGGCACATGTTGGAGACGGTCGCCCGGTCCGGAACAGAGAGGCTCTCGAGCCCGTCGCCGTAAAACTCGACAAACTTCTCGACAACGCCCTTCTCCCGAAGGGTGCGGGTCACCGTGAGGACAAGGTCCGTGGCCGTCGCCCCCTCCGGGAGCTGGCCCGAGAGGTGGACCCCCACGACCTGAGGAGGCGCCAGGAAGTAGGGCTCCCCCAACATCACCGCCTCGGCCTCGATCCCCCCGACCCCCCAGCCCAGGACCCCCAACCCGTTGACCATCGTGGTGTGAGAGTCCGTTCCCAGCAGCGTGTCGGGGTAGGCGACACGACGCCCGGGGGGACCTTCTACCGTCACGACCCGGGCGAGGTACTCGAGGTTGACCTGATGGCAGATGCCGTTGCCCGGGGGGACCACCAGGAGTTTCTGAAAGGATTCCCGGGCCCACCGAAGAAAGGCGTACCTCTCGGAGTTGCGTTCGTACTCCCGGTCCAGATTAATGAGAAGGGACCGGGCCTGCCGAAAACTGTCCACCTGGACCGAATGGTCGACGATGAGCTCGACGGGGATGTCGGGATTGATCGCTCGGGGGCTCAGCCCCGTCCGCACGGCGGCGTCTCTCATCGACGCGAGGTCCACCAGGGCCGGTATCCCCGTGAAATCCTGCATGAGAACCCGGCTCGGGCGGAAGGGAAGTTCGAGGTCCGCGGGAACGTCCCGCCCGTTGGCAAGGTCCACCAGAACCCGCTCATCCAGGATCCGGGGATCCCCGGTCCGAAGCAAATTTTCCAAAAGGATCCGGGTCACCAAAGGGCGCGAACGGTAGGCCTTCGGGTCGATCCCCTCAACCCTTTCGACCGGGTAGATCGCGGCCGTTTCGTTTCCCACCGAGAGGGTCTCCGGAGCCCGTGTCAGGCCATCGGTCGACATCTCCCGGGGGGACCGCACGCCCCCTTTTACCATCACGGGGCCAGACTGGGACCTGGGATGTGCCCCCACCCCCGCCCTGGGTCTCCAGGGCCTCTCGGATCGCGGTCTCCCCTCCTCGGGAAGGGGAGGGCGGGTTTCCCCGGGGGCCGGAGAAACGCGCGAAGGGGGCAGCGTAAGGTAAAAAATCCGCGTTCCCTCGCCCGACCTGTGCGCGAGAGCCGTCCCCCTTCCACCTACATCACGGACCTTCGCCCGAACCGGGTAGCGACCCTCGAGGCCTCCGTCGAGGAGGTGGAACCGGTGCGGGAGGTCCTCCTGGAGGGCGGCGCCCGGCGCCGGGTGCAGAACGTTCGTCTCGGCGACGGGACCGGGGAGGTCCAACTTGTTCTTTGGGGAGAGGAGGTGGACCGGATTCGAAAGGGGGACCGGGTTCGGATCCGGGACGGGTGGGTGAAGGATTACAAGGGCCGGCTTCAGATCTCCCTGGGGCGGACCGGGCGGCTCGAGGTCCTCCCGGCAGTCTCGGGGTGATCCGGCCCGAGGCGTGCTCTGCGGAGGCCTCTGGCGGCGCTCTCACGGGCGGAGAGAGGGGTTCGCATGATCCGCTCGACCTTCCAGCACCTCGAAGGCATCGGTCCCCGGACCGAGGCCTTCCTGTGGTCCTGGGGGATCCGGACCTGGGAGGACCTGCGGCAGAGCCGCTCCTTCCCGGGAATGGGAATGGAACGGGTGGGCCGCCTTCACCGGGAGCTGCAGAGGAGCGAGGAGGCCCTGGTCCACGGGGATGCCGGGTACTTCGCCCGAAGACTTCCCCCTTCGGAGCATTGGCGCTTGTATTCCACGTTTGCGTCGCGGACCGCCTTCCTGGATATCGAGACCACGGGGCTGTATCCGGGTTCCTGTTATGTGACCGTCGTGACGGTCCACGGCGGGGGCGAAACCCGGACGTTCGTTCGGGGGGAGGACCTGGAGGAACTGGGGGCCCACCTGCGAAGGTTCGCGCTGCTCGTGACGTTCAACGGAAGCCTCTTTGACGTGCCGTTTCTGGAGGCCACTTTCCCTCATTTGCCGTTTCCTCCCGCGCATGCGGACCTTCGGTTCCTTCTGCGTCGTCTGGGCCAGAAGGGGGGCCTCAAGATCATCGAGAAACGTCTGGGACTGGGGTCGCGGGACGGGGTCGAAGGGGTCGACGGACAGCAATCGATTCGGCTCTGGCAGGACCATCTGCGGGGAGTGCGGGGTTCCCTGAAGAGGCTGGTCGCCTACAACCGGGCCGACGCGGTGAACTTAGAGCCTTTGCTCGAGTACGCGAGCCGGGAAATGGAGCGCCGCCTGCTCCGGATCCCTTCCGAGGAGGTGATCCCCGACCCCACCTCGGAGAGGAACGTCGACCCGGTACAGCTCTTCCTGAACCGGGACCCGTGAGGGAACCGTGGGCAACCTCCTCCTTCGTCTGGAATGCCCCTCCTGCAAGAGGGCCTGGTCGCCCCGGGAGCCCGTCGGGCATTGCGTGGCGTGCTCCCGGACGCTCCGGGCGATCTACGATATGGAGGCCGCCAAGAACCGACTGAGCGTTCACCTGTGGGACTCCCGACCCCCCGGACTATGGAGGTTCGAGGAACTCCTTCCTCTGGAGGACCCTTCCCAGAAGGTCTCCCTAGGGGAGGTGGAAACCCCACTGCTGCGGGTGGCTGGGAACGGACCCGACCGGGGATTCCTGCTGAAGCTGGATGGGGTCCTCCCCACCGGCTCCTTCAAGGCCCGAGGGATGGCCATGGCGGTGTCTCGGGCGCGCGAGCTCGGGCTCCGGAAGGTCGCCGTCCCTTCGGCCGGAAACGCGGGGGTCGCCCTCGCCGCCTATGCCCGACGGGCCGGACTCGAGGCGACCATCTTCCTCCCCCGGGACAGTCCCGGAATGGCCCGGACCCAGATCCAGCTTTACGGGGCGCGGCTTGAGGAGGTGGCGGGCCACATCGGCGACGCGGCTCGGGCCTGCCGGGAGTACGCGGCCCAGACGGGGGCGTTCGACCTCTCCACGCTCCGAGAACCCTACCGGGCCCAGGGAAAGAAGACCATGGGACTGGAGATCTTCTGGCAAACTCGAGGCTCGACCGGGCCCGACGTGATCATCTATCCGACCGGGGGAGGGACCGGTATCCTGGGCCTCGCGTGGGCCTTCGAGGAACTCCGGTCCCTGGGTTGGATCGACCGGCTCCCCCGGCTCTACGCGGCCCAGTCCGAGGGATGCGGGCCGGTGGTGGAGGCCCTCGAGCGCCATCGGACCCGAGTGTCACCCGTTCCGGAGCCCCGGACGCTGGCGAGCGGGCTCCGGGTCCCTTCCCCATTTTCGAGCGAGGACATCCTCGCGGCCATCCGCTTGACCCAGGGCGGAGGCGTGTGCGTCTCCGATGAGGAGATGGTAAAGGAGGTGCGTTCGCTGGCCCGGCGGGCTGGGGTGTGGGCCTCCTGGGAGGTGGGGGCCGCCCTCGCCGGGCGAAGGAAGCTCCTGGAAACGGGGGCGATCGAGCCGGGAGAGACGGTGTTGGTCTATGGGACCGGAGCCGGATGGCTCAACGATCCCACCCCAACTTCCACTGGACGCTCAGACTTTTGAGCCGCTCCCCCGGTTCTTTCGACCCCGGAGGGACGGAATGGACGCCCGGATATGGACCTTCGGTGCGACGCTCTTCTCGCTCATGTACCTCACCCTGGGTTTCTACCTCGACTACACCGCCATCGTCGTTCTGCTCCTCCTGGCGGCCTGGGTGCTCGCCCTAGAGGTCGAACGGGAGGACGCGGCAAAGTACGTCGAGATGGAGCTGCGCCCGGCCCTCGCGTTCCTCGGGATCTTTGCCGTGACGGTCGTGGCCCTCGGACCCTGGCGTCCTCCGTTGTTCGGTCCCACACTGATGTCCGTGCAGTATGCGGACCCGTCCGGGGTTTTCCAGCATCATCTGATCTGGTTCTTCTTTCCCTTTGTCCCCTTCGTCACCGGCATGGCCTGGGTCTTCTACGAATCGGCCCACCCCACAGCCGGGATCGTCTTCCGCACCCAGAACAAGCCCGAGGTCCCGGAGCCACCCCGCGTCCACGTCCACCTCCACGAGGCCCGCCGCGGGACGAGCCGGCGCCATCGCGTTCCCCGACGACCTTCCCCGACCAAATGGTCCATCGCACGCAAGGAAGAGGACGACGGCGAGGAGGAGGACGAAGACGTGGAGGAAGACGAGGACTGGGAGGCCAGCGATCCCCCGGCGGAGGGGGACGACGAGGAGACCGAAGCGGAGGACCTCCCGGAGGTCCGTCCTTCCCGCTCCCGAACCGCTCCCCCGAATGACGAAGAGGGTCCTTCCCACCGCGGCCTGAGGCACCGGGACCTCTCGACGCTCTGACCCGCGGGGCCGCCCCCTCCGAAGCCGGGGTCTCCCCCCCACGGGAGTGGGGGCCACCGGCCTTCCCTTCAAGGTGTCTGGTGGGCCTGTTGCGGGGCGTCCGTGATTTTAAATGCCTCCAAGAGGTAGAGAACCCGCCGCTCTCTTCGGTCTGGATCCGTCGATCCCCCCGGGATCGTCCTCCGGACCCGGAGGGGGCAAGGAACTGGAGGCTCGGCCTCGGATGCGGAGGGAACAGGGAAGGCGCGGATCCGGTTTCCTCTTCGGGGGTTGAAGGGACCCATGGCCCCTCCCCAGGACCCCCAATCCTTGCGGGTCGACGAGAGGTCGCTGCGCCGGGTCCTATCCTTCTTGGTGGAACGGGGACGGGACTCGGTGGGTCTCACCCGAGATGACTTCGTTCTCCACGCGAGCGACGATCCCGCGTTCCAGAAGCCCCTCCTCGACGAGATCCTGCGTCGGTTGGAGGACAAGCACCTGGCCGAAGTGGATCGATACGGAAACGAGTTCCTGGCCCGTCCCACCAAGGACGCCCCGGGGTATTTGCGTCAGACCTCAGCGGGAGGGGAGACAGTCCCCCCGAAGGAGCGGCCCACGGAAGCGGTTTCCCGCCTGGCATCTCGCCCCCCCCCTACCCGGGACAGTGCCTCCACGAACCCGGCCGGGGACGAGACACGTTCCGGAGGGACTTTTCTTCCTCCTTTGATGGCCCCCAGTCCCCCTCCGTCCGCGGGGCCCACGTCCCCCTCACCCTCGGCGGGGGGGGAGGTCCGCTCGTCCCCGGTGAGCTTGAAGGCCCGGGAGCTGGCCCGAGAGCTGGAGGAAAGGACCCACGCCCTCCAACGCCAGGAGGAGGAACTCCAGAAGAAGGAGAACCAGTTGGCCGCTCGCGAGACGGAGCTCATCGCCCGGGAGAGGCAGTTGCAGGAACGTGGTCGGGCGCTCGACCAGAGAGAGGAGGAATTGGGGAAGCGGGAGGCGAGCCTCGCGGAACTGGTCCAGCGAACGAAGGTCTCTGCGGCCAACCTGGCCGCCCGACAGAGGGAGCTGGACGATAGAGAGATGGAGCTGGAAAACCTCACGGCCGAGCTCGGCATGCAGGCGAGGGTCCTGGAGGACCTGGAGCAGAGCCTGAGGGCCACCCAGGACGGTATTCGCTTGAGCCACACGGGGATCCGGAAGATCCTGAAGAGCCAACCCTCGAAGGGGACCTCCCGGGCCGGGGCGGCCCCGCGCAAGGGAGAGGGAAGCGACGAGGGGTGACCCCCCCCCTCTCACGTTCCCGAGAAGGGGAGCTCTTTCAGCTCGTGGCGGGCGCCGGTAGCCCCGGTCTCGACGGAGGGGGAAGCAGCCCCGGCCTCTCGGGGTCCCCGCTCTCCGGCAGGGCCCGCGGGAACCGCTCCAGGACGGACTCCAGCTGCACGATGCGGACATGGGTCTCAACGATCCGCTCCTCCAAAGAGTCCAGCAAGGTCCGAAGGTGGCGGGCGGCCCACAGGCTGGCCGGCCCCGTCGGCAAGAGATCCGTTCCGCTCAGGGAGAGGGGGGCCAGAGTGGGGTCAGCCCCGGCCGAGACCTCCCGTCCGCCCGGACTCTCCATCCAGGCCAGCGAGATGTGTCCCTCGATCTCACCCAGGTCCTCCTCCGACGACCCGGAGGGCGTGGGTTCACGGACGGGGCTCTCCGACTCCGGGGAGATCTCCCGGGCCCATTGACGGTAGCACTCCTCGCTGGCCACCAGGGGCCGGTCGGGACCGAGGGCGTCCAAGTACCGAACGAGCGAGCGCACCAGGGCCGGTCGGCGCTGTCGGAGCCTCTCCAGGGTTTCGCGGGCCTGTTGGAGCGCGCACTCCGTGGCCAGACGGAGGGCCGTCGTTTTGTCGAGCATTCTCCGTACCGAAAGAGGAACGAAAAGATATCAGCCCTCCCCGGGTGGCTCCCAGCCTCTCGGAAGGAGCCTCCGGACCCCGAAGGCGGATCGGAATGACAAAGACCTACGGACCGAGCCCTCCTCCGCCGGCCGGAACCCCCTCCGCTCCGGGGCGGCCGTCAGCCCTCAGGGGAGAACACAACCGTCCTGAACGAAATCATCCCCGTTGAATTCGGCGTACCCGAAGTCCTCGTAGAGGTCCGTCTCGGTGACGGTCACGTGGTGAACCGGGTCGTAGAAGATGACCACTCCGGTGTTGGCGTCGTACGACAGGATCACGGAGGGTCCCAGGAGCTGATGCAGCGAGTTCAGCGTGGGCGCCGGGATGGACGGGTTGTCCGATTGGCAGTTCGTGAGGCTAGGCGTGCTCGAACCGGGACCCCCTCCCCCTGGCAATCCTCCTAGCACCGAGGGGGCCGGCGAGAAGGGAACATACCCCACGGCCACCCCGGTGAGGATCGCCAAGGTCAAGATCGCCACCACGGCCCGCGTCGACGCGGACCAGGGGACTGGACGGGATCGGGCCGCCCGGAGGTTCCGTCTCGCTCCCGCCCCCCGGGGTTGGGGCCCTGTGGAGGCCGAGGCCGAAAGGAGCCGGCCTCCCATGGTGACCATGTTCAGAGTGAGAATCGAGATCAGCGGGGCCAGGGTGGGTGTCAAGACCGTCAGGTAGACCGTTCCGGTGGCGACACCGAGCCCGTACAAGAGCTGGGCCAAGGGCCGGACGGGAGAGGTTCGGGGTTCGGGGACCATGAAGAGCCCGAAGAAGAGGATAACGGGATCGAGGACGGACAGTTCAAGGATCCCCGCGGAGAGGGGCTGGCCAGTCAGAGAGAAGCGGGCCACATACTCCACCGTCGTGAGCAAGGCAAAAAACCCAAAGAACGAAACCGAGGCGATGACACGGCGTCGATGTCGAAGCAGGAGAAGGCCTCCGAGGAGCCCCAGGAGGGCCTCCTCCCAGGGCGCGACGGCCACCCACCAGGCCGGAAGGGCATGGAACGCGAGGCTGGCGAGAACGATCCCGAGGGCGGCGGGATTCTCCCAGGGGTGACCCCGGCTGCGCAGGGCATGACGAAGGAGGATGGCCGAGATGGTTACGACGACCGCAAGGAATCCGGAGAACGTCGGGGGGAGCAGCAGGGCGATGAACAGTGCGCTCGCGATGGCCGTGTCGGGAACCCGGGGGCGGGGAAATCGCCAGCGTTGGATACCCAGGTCCACGACGGAGGCGACCAGGGGAAGGACGACCAGGTTGAAGGTTCCCAACCCCCCCAACAGCCAGGATCCGACAGATCCCAGGATGGCCAGGGAGATCCAGAGTTGCCGGACGGGGGGGATTCGGGGGGCGAGGATCGCCGCGGCTTTTCCGAACCCGCGGAGAGAAAGGGGGGATAGGGAGGCTCGAGGATTGGACAAGGACGTGGTGTCAGAGAGTCTCGTGGCCAGAATAAGGTTGGCTCCTCGCGTCCTGAGAGTCTGGATTCGGAAGGTTGAAGGTGTCGGGCCAACAGGACGGAGGCGGGAAGGGATCCTTCTCCGTGGCGGGTTGGCAAGGGCCTGTTTGGCATGTGAACCCACCAGAGGGGGTCCGAGGGCTCGTCTGACGTGGAGGGGATTGCTCCCCGGGGGTCCTCCCCACGCCCGTTCGCCCGGGACCAAATACTGGGGCGCGATATAGGGAGAGGAGGCCTCCCGTGCCCCTGGAGCAAAGCCACCGGAGAAGGTCGGTCCGGCCCAGCCTTCCTGAGGGGGGGGAGGACAGGGACACGATTACGGGAATCAGACTGGAACGATTCCCGTCAAGGTTGGGTCCCCGTTCAGGGTTTCCGGATCTTCTACCGCATCTTCGAGCCCCGCGGGGAAAGGCGGGGAACGATCCTCTGCCTCCATGGGGGCCCCGGGGCCACCCACGATTACATCCTCCCCCTCGCCGATCTCCGGTACGACGGGTTCCGGGTGGTCTTCTTCGATGCCCTCGGTTGTGGCCTCTCCGAACGACCTCCGGGGACCGGCTGGTACCTCCTCTCCGAGGATGTCCAGAGAGCGGAAGGGGTTCGCCGGGCCCTCGACCTGGGACGCGTCCATCTCATGGGGTCCAGTTACGGAGGGCTTCTCGCCCTCGCCTGTGCCCTGGAGTTCCCCAGATCCTGGGATCGTCTGGTCGTTTCTGGAGGGCTGGCCAATGTGCCGTTGGCCGTTCGGGAGATGGCCCGGCTCAAGGCCGAGTTGCCGGGGGAGGTTCGGGACGTTCTTCGGCGGTACGAGGCCCAGGGCGATTACCGGCATCCCGCCTATCTCGCGGCCGTGCAGGAATTCTATCGTCGACACGTGTGCCGTCTGGACCCCTGGCCTGCGGAGCTTGTCCGAAGTTTCGAGCACATCAGCGAACCCGTGTACCTCACCATGAACGGTCCGAACGAGTTCACGATCCAGGGTAACATCCGGGAGGTGGACCTCACAAGCCGCCTCTCCCGGATCCGTCATCCTTGCCTTCTGACGGTGGGAGAATACGACGAAGTCACCCCGGTGGTGGCCGAGGACATGCGGGCCCACCTTCCGAACGCAAAGCTCGTCGTCTTCCCGGGAGCCTCCCATGTCCACATGTGGGAGGCTCGGGATACCTACATCCAGACCGTGGCCGATTTCCTCCTCTCCAAGCTTCCCGAGGGGAGAGGGAACCCGGAGTGAATGGCGCGACATCGATAGCCTCCGCGGCTGGACCCGAGTTCTCCATCGATCGAACTTCGGGAGCGGAGGAGGCCACAACCGGCAGCGCGTTCCCGGACGAATGGGGAGGGTGTGCAGGGTCCTTCTCGGGGCGCCGGCAACCGGATGCTCTCCCCCCCGCGGGGGGACAGGGACCCGGTCGGACCGGCCCCCCCGATCTCCTCATCCAGGGTCGTTCGAATCTTGTTCTAAACGGCCTAAATACCCCCCCCGACCATAGTTTCCTGCATGCGATCGATCTCCTCCCCTCCCTCGCGCCAAAGGTTGCCCTCCCGACCGGCGGTTATGGCCCTCCTGGGAATCCTCCTGGGAAGTGCCCTCGTGCTCTCCACACCCTTCGTCGCCCCGCTCGCCGCGGCGACGCCCTACAGCGGGCCGGAGCCCACGCCCACCAACCTCCTCCTTTACCTCCACAACGCCTCGCGGGGCGTCACCGTGGGTTCGGAGACCTTCAATGACATCCTGTCTACGCAGAACGACACCTCGAGCTCCTGGTTCGGAACGGGGGGGCTGTCCGTGGGTGTCCACTACGACTCAGTCTCCTTCGCCGTGGCCCCCCAGCTCGCGGGGGAGCTGCTCCTGAACGGAACGGTTGAAGCCAACCTGTGGCTCAACGAGAGCGGGAGCTCCCCCAATGGGGGCAGCATTACCGTGACGGTCGACGAACTCAGCGGGAGTGGCCAGATGACGGTCCTCGGAGTCGGTCCGGCCAATTCCGCGTCCATCCTGGGTCCGGGGGGCTCGGTCCCGAAGCTGGTGACCCTGACCGGCCCGGCTCTGACCCGGGCGGTCCCCGCGGGAAATTCCCTTGTGATCAATGTCACGATCTCGGGCAACACCGCCGAGGGCTACGGGATCTGGTGGGGGGATGTGGCGGGAACCTACTACTTCAGCGACGTCGTCCTACCGGCCAGCACCTACCTTGTTGTGGCCCCCCCGGTGGTCCTCAACGCCTCGGGGGTTCCCACCACCCAGCTGCCGACCAATGTGGCCAACAAGACCGTGCGTGTCGAGGCGAACGTGAGCGATCCACTCGGGGCGTACGACTTTGAATCGTGGGCCGTGGACCTCTCGATCTACAACGCCACAGGGGTTCGCCTCTACGGGCCGGTCCCCCTGGCGCCGATCCCTTCCCGTCCCGCCCCCTCCAACTTCTCGGGAGAGTTTGGGGGGAATTACAACTACAGCGCCTTGGCCCCCGGCATCTACACCTTCAGCGTCAACGCGACGGATAACACGAACCATGACCTTTGGGGCCAGAGTACCCCCGGGGCGTTCTACGGACGGGCCGCCTCCGGGAACCTCACGGTCACGATTGGACAACCCCCCCTTCGGGAGGACTTTGAAGTCACGGATGCCTCGGGCCATCCCCTCGACGGAGCCGTCCTTCGCGCCTATTCCGGCTCCACCTTGGTCGGGCAGAACCTGACCAACGCGAGCGGAGCCAGCGTGCTCCTCCTGCCGGGAGAGACCGAGTATCGTTTGCAGGTGGCCTGGGAAGGGGTCTTTGCGGGTTCGTTCCCGATCGCGGTGAGCAACGCCACTCAGACCTTCTCGGTGAAGGCCTGGGTCTATTCCCCGGAGTTCCGCCTGGTTGCTCCCAACGGGGCAGGGATCCCCTATGCCCTTGTCAGCGTGATCCATCCCAACGGGACGACCCTTCCGCTGGTGGTGAGCTCCTCGGTGGGGACATTCCAGTTGACCGAGATCCCCGTGGGGAACTATACGGTGAGCGTGATCTTCGACGACGTCCAGGTCCTGTCGGCGAAATCGGTGCCCGTGAACAGCGACGGTCCGATTGTGGTGCCGGTGAGCGAGGTGTTCCCGCTGACCGCGGAGACCATGACCTCCGGCGGGTCCGCCCTGGCCGGCGTCTTCATCCAGGTTCGGAACACGACGACCGGGGCGAGCCTGGCCTCGGGCATCACCTCCTCCAACGGATCCCTGGTCTTCCTGGTCCCGGCGGGGACGTATGACGTGGTGGGCAGCTGGTCCGCCACCTACGACTTGACCGCTCTGAGCCAGACCCAGAACGCGACGGTGGTGGTCTCGGGACCCACGCTGGAAACGCTCCACTTCAGCCGGGCGTGGCCCCCGTTCACGTCCACCACCTTGTTCGACTATGCGGTGGGGATCGGACTCTTGGCGCTCGTCGCCGCGGTCCTGGCGGGTTTATGGGTCCACGAAAGACGGCGGGGAGGAAGATCTTCCGGGAAGGCCGGCCCGGCCGCGGAGATCACGAAGTCGGATTCCCCTGTCTCACCTCCCCTTGAGGGGGGCAATCTCTCGGCGCCCCCCTCGCCCCCGGAAGGGGGATCCGCGGTCTCCATGCCGAAGAAAGAATAGATCCACCAACCTGAGAGGGTCCCCCTTCCCCCGCATGGCCAAAGCCCTCGAAGAAGGAGGACCCGCTTTGTTACGGGCGACGTCGAGCGGGGTGGTTTTCCAGGGGATCTAGGTCCCCGGGGGTGCGAGGCCCATCTTTGCAGGGGAAGGGGCCCCGCCGGCGACCGGTCCGGGGCCCAAACGGGAAGATCTCCTTGAGGACAGAGGGCGAGAATTTCTATGGAGGAGGTCTGGCCAAGGATCCGGCTCGGGACGGGGATCCTCCGGGTCCCGAGGGTCCCTCCCGCGGGTCCGCCCCCGAATTGTTGCGAACCCCGCTAGCGAAGCTTTCGTCATCCGTACGAAATGTCTCGGTCCGGCCCATGAATCGAGACAAGGGAGACCGAAGAGGACCGAAAACCCTCCCCGCATCGAAGAGAACGTAACCGCATTTATAGCCCGTCCGGATATACGGCAGGTGGTTCCTGGGGTGAGATTTTTGGAGGAACTTGGGGGAAGAAGAGAGGCCCGGATCGCGGTGATCGCCCTTGTGACCCTAGCGATGGTCGGCTCCTGGGGGACCTTGGCCATAGCCGGTCCCGTGTCCCCTCCACGGACCGCGATTCCCACCGCCGCGGCGTTCCCGTCGATCACGACCGCCGCTTCTGCGACAGCGTCGGTATCGCCGTCCACCGGCTCATTGGCTGCTCTAGAAAACCCGCTGCCTGCGAACTATATTCCCCACATCGCCTATCATGGACCGGCTTTCCCCCACACGCCCTTGGCGTGGGGTCCTGAGGGGGCACCACCGGGGGCCCCCCTTCCGGTGAGTTCGGCCCTATCCTCAGGCTCCCCACCGGGGGTCCACGGGGTCTGTGTAGGAAAGTGGCCTTCGGGAGGCCAATCGTACTATTCCGCCGGTTGCATCGGCCATGATGAGCCGGCGATCAATCCCTTCTCCAATCTCCCCGGCAGTGGCGGGAACGTCTCGTGGGATGTGGCCTTGCCGGTCTCGGCCGGTCCGCACCATCTCCAGGCCGACGTCTACATCGCGGTCTGGTTCGGAATGGATCTCTACGACCCGTACGGGTACAACACGCAGTGTTTCCTGGAACTGCAGATGTACCCCGACACGAATGCCCAGGGAAACATCCAGGAGAACGCCTGGTCGGCCTTCGCGGTGGCCTGGCAGATCCAATTATCGACAGGATTCGAGGATCCCTGCTTCGCCGCTCCCCTGCTCGAGCAGAACGGCTCCCCGATCCAGATGAACGGGGGCGATCACCTGTACGTCAACATGACCGGCTGGATGGGATCCCCCTACGGGGAGAACATCTCGATCTCCGATGCCACCACCGGCGCCCGCGCCAGCCTGACGCTCTACAACACGACCGGAAACTATCCCCTGGACCCCGCCTATCTCGCGAACAACGTGCAGGACTCGCTTCCCTGGAGCCCGGGAGGGGACCTGCCCGTGGCCTTCGCCTTTGAATCCGGTCATACCGTCAACGACCCGGAGAACGACACCTTCGGGGGATGCAACGCGGGAGCGCCTCCTCCAACCCCTCTGAATCCGTCGACCCCCTGCGGGAGCTACAACCCTCGGAGTTGGGCCCAGGACACCCGGGTCCCGTGGCGCTTTTACTCCGTGACCTTCTTCAACTCTCACGAAAGCCAGGTCGCGAGCCAGTTCGGTTTTGAGCAGGATTTTGGGGCCATGGCCTGGATCAACGGGCTCAGCGAAGGGACCTGCACGGGGAAGGACGGCAGCGCGTATTGCAGCTATCCGTGGTACAGCTATTCCGCCTCGGAGCGGGCGTTCAACTTCGGGGCCACCGATTACGCGAACACGACCCAGGACTTTGGTCAGTACAACGAGTATGATACCAGCCTGGTGACGGATTCTAGCGGACTGAATTTCTATCCGGTCAAGAACTTCACATACCGGGATCCCTTCGGCGATCGGCTCCGGGTCGAACTCGACGGTCCCGGGTCCGTCCACTTCCTCAGCACATCGATTCGGGAGGATCAGACCTTCGTCGATCTCCCCCCCGGGGCGTATTCCCTCAACGTCGTCCCGGAGGCAGGAAGCTACTTCGAAGGGTACACCGGCATGGGAGGGATCCAGCTGGACGCGGCGGCCACCCCCTTTTCCAGCTTCACTCTGAGTGGGAACGCCGTTCTCGTGGCCCACTTCGGTCCGACGCCAGAGACGCCCGTGGCGGTCCGGTTCTCTGACACCGGTCAGGACGGCACGGTGACTGTCGTGCCAGGATTCTCGTTCCCCCTCAGCGCTCTGGACCCGCCGGGGGACGGGTTTGCTCTCCTGCCGATCTTCTCGAGCAGCCCCACAACGGTCGCCCCCGGGGGAACCTTGCAGCTCGGGCCGGGGATCTATTCCTTGCAGGCCAACCCCAAACCCGGGTATAATTTCACGGGCTGGAGCACCCACTCGCGCGGCTTGTACATCTTCACACCCGAGAGCAATTACACGTGGGTCAACGTGACCGGCCCGGGGGGAACGATCGTGGCGCATTATTCGCCCACGACAGAGATGAGCACAGTCTACCTCTTCGCGGACCCGGCGGGGGGTGGTCTCATAGAGTTCGACCACCACCTGTATCCAAACGGCGCGGTGCTCACCGTACCGGTGGGAGCCTACCCCGTCCGGGCCGTTCCGGCGTACGGCTATGCCTTCACCACGTGGGGGGCCGGTTTCATGGCCACGATGACGGACTATCGCCAGAGCTCGATCGTTCTGGCCCAACCTTCGGCCATCTACCTGACTGCCGCCTTTTCCTCCGCGCCCCTGGTCACGAACGCGGCCACGCATGGGTTCTTTGTCCTGAACGGCGTGCGGGTCACCTCATCGGCGTCGTTCCCCCAGGTCGGTGACAGCTCCTATGTTTTGGAGGCGGTGGCCGATCCCGGGTACGTCTTCAGCCATTGGACCGTGGGGAATCCCCACGACGCTTGGATCGCCAGCTTCCGGAGCCCCATCACGTCCATCCAGCTGAACTCGAGCGTCCATCTCGGCCCGGTGTTTGTCCCCGAGGCTTTGACGGCCACCATGAGCTTCACCGCCTTCGGGGGATCGATCCAGTTCAATGTGGTGGACACCTTCCGGGGTCACACCACCCTTGGCGACGTGGGGGCCGGGACGTACGAGATCGCGCCCCAGCCCCGCCCAGGCTACCAGTTCGAGGGTTGGACCACCGAGGGGGCGATCTCGGTCCGCCCCTTCTACTGGTTCAATGTGAGCACCATGGCGGACGTGGAGAACCTTGCGGGGACTTGGTCGTTCTATTACATGGTGGACGTCCAGGGCCCGGGGGGGCTCATCGCCCACTTTGCCCCGACCACCGTGCCGGTCACCTACATCAATTTCCCCTTTGACACGGACGACCTGATCACGATCCAGGGTAACATGATGAGCGAGCCCCTCGGGGCGGGTGCCACCACCAATCTTGCCCCCAGCCTCTACCTGATCACGTACCATGGGGAACTCTCGAGCTTCCGCTGGTTCGGAACGAATAACCTCACGGTGCTCTCTCCGACCCATCGGAGCACCTGGGTCCGTGTCATGGGATCTGGAACGCTGTACCTCGTGGCCGAACCCTTATCCTCAGCCGCTGGCGCCGCCGGGCCGGCCACGGGTTCCCCTCACTTCGCCCGAATCGACAGAGGGGTGGGCGCGAGTGCCACCTTTGAGTCGGGGACACTCGGACTGGCGGCGGATTGGAAGGTCAGGCACCGGCCACCGGGGGGACCGGCATGACAAAGAGATCCCCGCCCGCAACCCTTTCCGAGATCGACCCTCCCCTCCCGAGGAAGCCCCGACGCGAGGTCTCCTTTTCGAAGAGCGTGGAAGAACTCACCGATGGAGGGTGACAGGAGATTGGAGGTCCTTCCGGGGAATGGATCTTTCCTTCTTGCCCGGATCCATGTGATCGGTTCTGCGAGCCTGTGGACCGGGGTCGAGCTCTCCTCCACCGATCCCGCGGGAGGATACTCTGGGGTGCAGAAGGGCCCTTTCCAAACGGACGCGGGAAAAGGCCCTAATACAGACCCTTCCATAGGCCGCCAATGGCCCCCGTCACCCTGGACAGCGTCACCGTGGCCATCGACGGATCCGAGTATTCCGAGGGAGCCCTGGAGATGGCCATCGACATCGCCCGGCGTTACTCCAGCGCCCTGCGCATCGTGGCCGTCGTGCCCCCTCTGATTCCGGCCACAACGGCGGCGATGGCCTACATCCCCCAATCCGCCTGGGAGGAACAGGCCAAGCCGTTCCAGGCCTCCGCGAGGAAGGCGGAGGAGAGGGCTCGGAAGGAAGGAATATCGCGGGTGGCTTCCGAGGTCCTCAGCGGTCCGGTGGCCGAAACCCTTCTTCAGGACCTCGAAGGCCATCCCCCGGACCTGCTCGTGGTGGGGTCCCGGGGATTGACCGCCGGTCGCCGCCTCCTCTTGGGAAGTGTCTCCGACGCTTTGGTCCACCACGCGTCGTGCCCGGTGCTCGTCGTGCGTCCTCGGGGTGGACCAAGATCGACCGCCTAATTTGAGCCCTTCTTCGGCGGCGGGGATCCATCTCCTGACCTTTGTGAGAGCAGCAGGCCCTCCGGCGTAACCGGGCCTTCCTCAAGCACAGGGGGTCCCTCTTGGAGCCGAAATCCCCGATATTCCGGTGACCCCCGATGCCCGGGCTGATCCCGAGGGGGACGAGTCCTTCCCTTGCCCGAACGTCCCGGATCGGGACCGGGGCCCTGTCCGCCATTCCCGGACGTCCCTCGGCACCGGAGCAAGGGGCGAACCCCATGGGCGATCGGATTCTCAAAGACGCGTCCGGTGCCCGGTGTACCTCCCTCCGGGTTTCCTCCCCGGACGACACGACCGCGGGCAGACCTCCCGCGACCCCGGGCCTATGTCGAGGCCGGTGAGCCACAGGAGGGACAGAAGCGCGCCCCGGTCGGGACGAGCCCCCCGCAATGGGGACAACTCGCGAGGGGAGCGGCCGATGACGGGGAAGACGAGGGTAACGTCGCCGAAGCCGGGACCATAGTGGGAGAGAACGGCTTGCCGATGCTCCCGGCCCCGTTGGAAAGCCTCAGCACAGTGCCCTCCAGCCAGGTCCAGAACTGCTTCTCAAACTCGTAGGCAAAGATAGCTCCGGCCGCTCCCGCCCCGATCGCCCCGATGCCCCCCAACAAAAGGAAACCCTCGATCGCGGGAATCGCTATATCGCGTCCCCACGCCCCCGTCCGAAGGGTCAGTTCGAAGGACTGACTGGTCCCCGCGATGTCCACCTCGGCGTCGCGGACCGCCCCGATGAACGTCCGGCCCAGGGACGCCTTGCGGCCGTGGATCGAGCGGTACGAGGGCCCCGTCTCCGTTCCAAGGATCTGGAAACCCTGGGAGGTCAGATGATTCTGGATCTCGTTAAAAAGTTGGTCAAGGTTGACATTCTGCCCCTGGACCCGTTCGTGCTTCATGGCCCTCTCCAATCGTCCTCGCCTCCCATCGGAGAATGTTATTTCAAGAAGCCGTCCCGACCCAACGAGGTCCCGAACCCGATGAACCACGATTCCGGTGGACACTCCCGCGGGTTCTTCGAGGGAGAGGGGGAGCGAGAGGAAGGATTCCCGTCCCTCCGAAGGCCATCGGGAAGGGACCCGCTCCGACCGGAGAACTTCGGGGAGAAGTATATGTACGGGATCGTCTTGAACATGAATGGTGGTTCATATTTCAGAATCGCCGCCTGTCGAGAGCGCGTCGTCGGCCGGAACTCCTGCTCCCCGGCCGGGTCTCTCCCGGGTCGCCAAGGTGGTCCTTGTGGTTGTGGTGGTGGTGATCGCGGGGGTGGCGGCCGCCCTGGTCTACGAACACTACTACGCGCCGTCGTCGACGGACCAGATCCTGGTGGGTATGCCCTTACCCTTGAATTCTCCCATCGGCCAGAACATGTTGGACGCGGCCCAGATGGCGGTGGCCCAGATCAACGCCCAGGGCGGGGTAACCGTCAACGGTACGCATTATCAGTTCAAACTCATCACTTACGACACCGAAGAGGCGGATCCGTCCATCCCGGTCGCCAACGGGGTTAGCGGGGTGACGGCGCTCATCACCCAGGACCACGTCAACTTCCTCGTGGGAGGTTACCGAAGTGATGTGGTCGATGCCGAACTCCCCATCGCCGCGCAATACCACACGGTCTACATCACCTTTGGAGCCGATCCCGAGATTTCGACCTTCGTCGGCGAGAATTACGCCGCCAACAAATACATCTTCAACGGGTTCGTGAACTCGACCAACCAGGGGGCCCAGTACGGGGCGTTACCCGTCTACCTGCTGCTGGCGTACAAGGAAAAGCTGATCCCGACGAACATCACTAATATTGCGGTCTTGGGGGAACAGGCGGCGTGGACCGAGCCGGACATCGGGACGGGAGGCACCGGATCGCCCCTCTACGGCGCCTTCAAGTCCGTCGGCTTCAATCCGGTGTACATCAACTATTTCCCCCTCTCCCCGCCGGGGGGATCATATGATTCTCTCCTGTCCCAGCTCTCGTCCTTGGGAACCCAGGCCATCTACGTGCTGGCGGCGGGCACGGAGACCCCCCTGCTCATCTCCAATTACGGATCCTTCGACTGGTCGGGGGACTCGGGGACCGGGGGCCAGAAGCCCCTCCTCATGGGCGCGGACGTCATGGGGGAGATGGAGGGTTCGACCTACGACTACTACACCGCCACCAACGGGGCGGCCAATGGCGAATTGAATTTCGGCTGGGGGCCCATGCTTCCCGTCAACTTGACGCCCTCTTCGATCCCTTTCTACGACAATTTCACGTCCACGTACGGATTTAATCCCATCTTCGAAGATGGGTTTGTCTATTCGGCGTTCTTCTATCTGGCCCAGGCCATAGAAAGAGCCAACAGTCTCAATAGTGACCCGGTTGTGGCCGCTCTGCAGGAGACCAACTACACGGGACCGGCCGGGCGGATCGTGTTCTCCCCGAACCACGGGCTGCTCATCTCGTTGACCCCCGTACCCTCCGTGCCGGCGGTAGCCATGCAGTGGCACTCGGATGGCAAACTCTACTTCGTCTGGGATTCTCTCCATCCCTTGAGCTTTTCCAATTTCCAGACCCCGAGCGGTCAAGTGATCGGTAATTTCACGGTGGTCCTGTAAGCGCGGGTGATCCGATCACGGTCGCCGGTCCGATTCTGGCCTCGATCCTGATCTATGGCCTGATCTTCGGCCTCAACTACAGCCTCGTGGCGTTAGGGTTCACCCTCGTTTTCGGGGTTTCCCGCGTCCTCAACCTGGCCTATGGGGCCCTCTACATGGTCACGGCGTACACGGTGTACGACCTCGTCGTGGAGCGGGGCTGGAGCGTCTATCCGAGCGCCGCGGTCGGTCTCGGAGTCTGCGTGCTGATCGGCGTCTCCGTGTACCTCCTGTGCAGTCGATGGGCTCCGGATCCCATGCGTTTCTTGATTTCCACGCTCCTCATTGCTCTCTTTCTTCAATACCTTCTCTCGTACTATTTCCAAGGGGAAGTGGGGCTGACCATCCCGGGCCTTATAGCCGGCCCTTCGGTTCTCGTCCTGGGAGTTTCGGTGAGCCCGATCTTCCTTCTGGCCGGCGCCGCGTCGGTCCTCCTCCTCGCGCTCGTCGGAGCCTGGGTGGAATGGCACCCGTATGGTCGCCTTCTCCGCGCCACCTCCGAGGATCCGGAGGTCGTCTCGCTCTTCGGTATCGATCCGCGACGGGTGTCCCTCGTGGTGGTGGGCGTCTCCTCCCTCTTGGTCGGGGCGGCGGCCGTTCTGATCGTCCCGGCCGAGGTCGTGACTCCCACGATGTGGATCGAACCGTTCGTCATCGCCTTTGTCGTGACGATCGTGGGAGGTCTGGGGAAGTTCCGCTGGACGCTTCCCGCCTCCTTCCTCGTCGCTTTCACGGAGGTTGTGGTCCTGTTCTGGACCCCCTACGCCATCTCCGATGTGGTCGCCTTTCTGGTCGCCATCGCCTTCATCCTGGTCCGACCCCAAGGCATGGGAGGGAGCGGCGCTGGATCTTGAAGGAGGCATCCCCTTCGGGAAGCGATTCCTTTCCCGTCTGCGGGGACGACGGACCCTCGCCTACGGGATAAACCTCGGAATCCTGCTCGCGATGGTCCTGGCGGCCGGCGAACTCCAAGCGCCCTACTTCACTCTCTCCCTGATCCTCGCCGGGGTCTACATCAGTCTCGCGCTCGCGTGGGATTTCTCCTCTGGGCTCACCGGGTACGTCAACTTCGGGCTTCCGTTCTTCTTCGGCCTCGGGGCCTTTGCGACCGGCTACCTCGATTACCATGGCGTTCACGCGGTTCCCGAGCTCCTGGCGGCCGATTTCGCCGTCGGTCTGGGAGGGGGTCTGTTGTTTGCCCTCCCGACCCTGCGTCTCCGGGGCCCCTATTTCACCTTCTTGTCCTTGCTCCTGCCTCTCATCGGGACTGATGTGGTCCTCGCGTATTGGGTCCCTCTCGGCCTTCCCACCGTGGGGTACTACAACCTTCCCTTCCTCGCCCCCACGGGGCTGGGTTCCCTTCTGATCGTGACGGGGCTCAACGGCCTTTGGTTGACCCTTCTCCTTTGGCTGCGGGAAACCCACTTTGGACTCGTCCTGAGAGGAATCCGGGACGACGAGGAGGCCCTGGAGGCGCAGGGCCTCCGAAGCTTCCCGTACAAGGTCGTCGCCTTCGCGCTCAGCAACGGGATCGTGGGGGTGGCGGGGGGAGTGTACGCGATGACCACCACGTTCGCCGGCATCGACGCCTTCGGGTTCCTGTTCCTCCTTTTCCCCATCCTGATCGCGATCCTGGGAGGTCCGGGGGAGATCGTGGGATGCATCGGGGCCGGATTTGCGGTGATCCTACTGTCCCAGTATCTTGACCTGGTCATGGGCCCTTTCACGCTGATTCTCTTCAGCGGTCTGGCTCTCGTCCTCGTTCTCTTCCTCCCGGGTGGGTTTCGAGGCTTGTGGCGATGGGTGGCCTCATGACGGACGATCTCCTGAGGGTCGAGAACGTGGACAAATCCTTCGGAGGGCACCGGGTCCTCGAGAGCATCTCCTGGCGGCTCCAGGGGTCGGCGGTCGCCCTCGTGGGGCCGAACGGGGCCGGAAAGACGACCCTTCTCAACATCGTGGCGGGGCATTTGCGACCGGACCGGGGACGGGTCTGGTTCCGAGGGATGGATGTGACCGGAGGCCCCCCCTGGCGCAGTGTCCGGTCGGGCCTGGTGAAGACCTTTCAGCAGGTGCGCCCTTTCCCCAACCTCACGGTGGAGGAACACGTTCGACTCTTTAGCCGGGTCCGGGGGACGATCGACACCGATCACGTTCTCCAGATCACCGGCCTCGAACCCTTTCGAGACCGCCGGGCCGCGGGTCTTCCCTTTGGAATCCTCAAGAGGATCGAACTGGCCAAAGCCCTCGCGGTCCGACCTACGCTCCTGTTGCTCGACGAGCCCATCGCCGGCCTGAGCTCCGGGGAGGCCCGAGACCTCCTCACCACACTTCACAATCTCAAGAAGGGGGGGACGCGGATGCTGATCGTGGAACACCGACTCCTCGAGACCTTGGCCTTTGTCGATGAGGTGGTGGCTCTCGATGCCGGCCACCTGATCTTTCATGGACCGCCGGATCGGTTCTTCGAGGATCCCACGGTCCGGGACGCCTATCTCGGGGGGGTTGATGCTCGAAATTGAGCATCTGCAGGCCGGGTATTTCGGTTCCCGAGTCCTCGAAGATGTGTCCCTGGTCGTCGATCGCGGGGTGACCGTGGTCCTGGGGCCCAACGGGGCCGGCAAGTCCACCCTACTGAAGGCGATCTCTGGGACGCTACGCCCGGTGAAAGGCGCGATCCGGTATCAAGGACGGCCTTTGGAGAGGCTTCCGGCCCATCGGGTGGCCCGCCTGGGCCTCTCCATCTGTCCCGAGAGAAGCCGTCTCTTCGGTTCCCTCCGCGTTTCGGACAACCTTTGGATCGGGCTGAAACTGGCGCGGCTCAAGGGCATCTCGACCGATCCCTCCGTTCTCCTCCGACCGATCCTGGATCTCTTTCCCGCTCTGGAACCCCGCTTGGATGAGAAGGCCTCCCAGCTGAGCGGGGGTCTCCAGCAGGCCCTTTCGATCGCCCGCGCCCTCGCCTCCCAGCCCGGGCTGCTGTTGATGGACGAACCCACCACCGGGCTGCACCCCCGACTCGCCAAGGATCTTCTCGACCGGATCCGGAGGATCTCCCGAGATATCCCCGTCCTCCTGACGGAGCAGAACGCGCGGATGGCTCTGCAGATCGGGGATTGGGCGCACCTTCTCGAAAACGGTCACTTTGTCCTCTCCGGTTCGGCATCCAGTTTGCTCCAGGATGAAAGGGTCCGCAAGTCCTATCTCGGAGTGTCGCCCGCGGGGGCTTTCGCCCGCTCGGACGGGGAGGGGGGTGCTCCTGCCGCTCGCTGAACGATCGGGGGCCTCGATCCATTACGAGGTTCGAGGGGAAGGCCCGGTCTTGGTTCTCCTGGAAGGTCTCGGTCATGGTCGATGGACCTGGTATCGACAGGTCGAAGACCTTTCCCGATTCTATCGCCTCCTTCTGGTGGACAATCGTGGGATTTCCCCGAGCACCCCCCTTGAGGGACCCTACAGGGTCGAGGAGTTCGCCCGGGATACCCTCGCCGTCCTGGACCAAGAAGGTGTTTCGACCGCGGCCATCCTGGGTGTGTCCCTGGGGGGTTTCATTGCGCAATCGGTGGCGGCGCAACAACCGGACAGGGTCAGTGCTCTGGTTCTGGTCTCCACGTCCCCGGGAGGGCCACGCGCCCGGCCGATGCCGATGGAGATTTGGAGGGAACTCACCCGGACGATCCCCGGGGAGACTCCGCGGACCCGCCTCGATCGAACCATGCGTTTGGCCGTTTCGGAGCGTTTCCCGGAGACCCACCGAGAGGAATGGGAGCGGCTTTTGGACCGGCGCCTGGCCGAACCTCAGTCCCCCGAGCAATGGCTCTTCCAAGCGTCGAGTTCGGCCGGCTTTGACGCGACGCCCTACGCGCGCCAGCTCGACAAGCCGGTGCTCATCGCGGTCGGGACCGCCGACCGTATCCTGCCGTGGACCAACTCCCTGTGGCTCTACAAGTTGTTTCCCCGGGCCTCCTTGCTGATCTTTTCGGGGTCTCACCACCTTCTCCACTGGGAGCGGGCGGAGGAGCTCGATCGGCAGATCCGGGGTTTTCTGGGAGACCTCTCCCGAGCGGCCGAAGAGCCGTTCCTTGAGGAAGTGCCCTGATGCGAGGACCCGGGATCGTTTCCTATGGACTCTACATCCCGCGGAGGATCCAGACCGCCCGGTCCATCGCGCGACAGTTCGGGGTTCCCGAGACAGTGGTCGTGGCGAAGCAGGGACTGCGCCAGAAGCACGTGAGCAGGGCCCGGGAATGGCCTTCCGAGATGGCCCGACGCGCCGCGATCCTGGCCCTCCGGCGGGCGGAACGTCGGGGGATCCGACGCCGAGACATCGGACTGGTCGCGTATGTCGGCTCCCAATGGAAGGACTACCATGTATGGTTGCTAAGCGCGCACCTCCAGGACGCCTTGGGACTGGATCGGGCCTTTGCCTTCGATCTCTCCTCCATGTGCACCGGGATCGTCTTCGGTCTTCGTCTCGCCCGGGACGTCTTACGGGCGGACTCGGAGCTTCGCGCCGTCCTCCTGGTCGGAGCCTCCAAGGAGTCTTACTTGGTCCGCGCCTCCGATCCGTCCAGTCTTTGGATGGATAATTTTGCGGATGCCGGGGTGGCCGTCGTGGTGGCGAGGGACCAGGCCCGCAATCTCATCCTGGGCTCGGCCTTCCACAGCGACGGCTCCCTGGCGTTGGCCACCCTCCAGCGGGGGGGCGGGGCCCGCCATCCCCTCTACCAACCCTATTGGGACGAGGGCCAGGTGTTCTTGGAAGGGCTCATCCCGCGATCCCGGTTCCGGCAACGGATGGACGAGATCTCCTTGAAGAACTTTGCTCGCGTCATTCGTCGGTCCCTCCAGGCGAGCGGTGTCCATCCCTCCGAGGTCCGACTCCTGGCCCTCAATCACATGAAACGGTCTTTCCACGACTCTGTGGTCCGGGCCTCGGGCATCCTGCCTCAGAGATCCTACTACCTTGAGCGTTACGGACATAGCCAGTCGGCGGATCCCCTCGTCGCGGTGGACCGCGCCCTCGCGTCCGGGCTCTTGGACCGGGGTCCGGTGGTTCTCGCGGCGGCGGGAACGGGCTACGTCTGGGGATCCCTGGTCGTCCGGTGGGGGTGATCCCTTGATGCTGGATCTGGCGAGGCACTGGGCGCACGCATACGGGGACCGGCCGGCCCTCGTCGATGTAGACGGTCACCGGCAGCTCTCGTACTGGGACGTGAACCAGGAAGCGGACACGTGGGCCACTCTCCTGGGGGACCGGGGCGTACGGCCCGGGGACCGCGTTTCCCTTCTCGCCTGGAACGACGTGAGGTCCGTGACCCTGTTCTTGGGATGCCTCAAGGTCGGGGCGGCGCTGGTTCCGCACAATCTTCGTCTGTCCCCTCCGGAACTTGAGCGGCAAATCCGGGACCTCCATCCCCGTCTCGTTGTCAAGGGCCCGGGGGCCCCTTCTTCAAACCTCCCTGTGAGTGAGGTCATTTCCCTGGGCGATGCGGCCCGAAGTGTCGAGGGCCCCCCCCTCGGGTCGATCCCCGATTGGGAGCGTCCGTCGTTGGTCCTCTTTACCGGAGGATCTACCGGGGTCCCGAAGGGTGCGCTCCTCAGTCTCCGAGCCCTCTTATTCAATGCGTGGGGGACGGTCCAGAGCTGGGGATTGGGTCCTGAGGACGCCACGGTGCTCACGTATCCTCTGTTTCATACCGGAGGCTGGAATGTTCTCACTCTTCCCCTCCTGGCCACCGGGGGTCGGGTGTACGTGGCCCAGCGCCTGGACCCGTCCGCGCTTTTGGGGGCCCTAAAGGCGTGGCCGATCACCGTTCTGTCGGCCGTTCCGGCCGTCCTCGGGGATCTGGTCCAGCTGCCCGATTTCCCCTCCTCCACGTTTCCGAAGCTCCGGTGGGTCAAGAGCGGAGGAGGGATGTCCCCCCCCTTTGTGATCGAAGCGTTCCGCCAAAGGAACGTTCCATTTTACCAGGGATATGGGCTGACGGAGGCAGGACCCAACCTGTTCTATTCCACACCCGAAGACCTTGATCACCCGTTCACGGTGGGCCGACCCGCGCTCTGGTCGATATTGACCTTGCGGGACGAACGGGGCGAGGACTGTGAGGAAGGAGAACTGTGGGTCTCGGGCCCCCTTTTGTTCTCCGGGTACACGGGAGACCTTGACGGGGAACCTCCTCCCGACCCCGTCCGAGGGTGGCCCACGGGGGATATCTTACGGCGGGATCCGGACGGTTTCTACTATTTCGTGGGGCGACGCAAGCTCATGTACAAGTCCGGCGGCGAAAACGTGTACCCGAGTGAGGTGGAACTGGCTCTGGAGAGTCATCCAGCGATTGTCGAGGCGGCGGTCGTAGGGGTTCCCGATGCGAAGTGGGGAGAAGCCGGCATCGCCTTCTATCGGGCCTCCCACCCCGTATCTCCCGAAGAGATTCGGACCCACCTGAGGTCGCGATTGGCGCATTTCAAGGTTCCCCGAGAGTTCATCCAGGTTCCGGAGATCCCCCGGACCCCAACCGGGAAAAAGGATTACCTACGTCTGGCGCAGAACGCGCGCGGAGGGACCCCGTGAGCGGTCTGTCTTCCCGGTCCCTCCCGCTTCGGAATCGGGAGAGTTCCGCCCCCCGAGCTCCCCGAACAAGCCGGGGGGCCCGGACCCGAGCCAGGATCCTGGCGGCCGCCGAGCGGGTCTTCGGAGACCGGGGATTCTACGGAGCTCGAATCACCGAGATCACCCGGCTCTCCGGGGTGGCTTTGGGCACCTTCTACGTCTACTTCTCGTCGAAGGACGAAATTTTCCGGGTCTTGGTGCAAACGCTCAATCATGATCTTCGCCGGACCTTGGCCGAGGGAACCCGGGGTCTTTCGAGCCGGGCCGAAGTGGAAGCTCGAGGCCTGGCGCTCTTCCTCAAATTTCTCCAGCGCCATCGCAAGCTGTACCGGATCGTCAAGCAGGGGGAGATCATCGATCCTCCCCTGTTCCGGTGGTACTACCGTAGGATCGCGAAGGGGTACGCCCGGGGTCTTCGATCGGCGATGGAGCGCGGAGAAATCGAACCCCGGGATCCGGAGCTTGTCGCCTACGCCCTCATGGGTGTCGCGGATTTCATCGGGATGCGATATGTAACGCTGAATGGTGGTCTCTCTCCTAAACAGCTCCACCAGCTATCAGAACTCATACTCCATGGCCTCCTTCCGCGCTCCCCCCAAGGACGGCAGGATGGGCGCGCAGTACGCCGCGGGTCTTCCCGCCCTTGAAGGCCCCGACCTTCGTGTCAGTCCCAAAGGAAACGGTCCGGGCGATGGACCTGATTAGGTCGAGGGCTCCCGGGGGAGAATCAATCCGGGGATGAGTCGAGCACCCTCCTTCTGGAAAGGAGGCCCTTCCCGATCCCGCTTCGGGGGACTTGGCTCTCCCCACCTTGGACGGGTCCCGGGTTGTCATGGGCAAGGAAACGAACGCGGAAGGGCTCGCCCCCCGGGCGGTGTTACCATCGGCCGTTCGAAGGTCCGAGAGGTTCGCCCCGGTATCTCTTCGTGTCCCTCCAGATGGCTCCTCATTCCACCGCAATGATGGTCATTCCATCGTATCCCTTCCTGCCCACGGTTTGGAGAACCGTGGAGCGAAGGTGGGGATACCGAGGGAGATCCTCGTTCATGGCTCGGACCCCCCGTACATTGGGATCGGTATTGGCCGGGTCGATCACGTCCCCCCGACGGACAACGTTGTCCGCGACAATCATACCACCCTTCCGGGAGAGCCGTACAGCCCACGACAGATAATCCGGGTAAGAGGGTTTGTCCGCGTCGATAAAGACGAGGTCGAAGGGCCCTTCCTTGGCCGCCCACAATTCCGGGAGGGTTTCCAGGGCCGGGCCCACGCGAACCTGGACGAGGTTTTCCACTCCCGCCCGGGCGAGATTTTTGCGGGCTACGGCGGCGTGCTTGGGATTGACCTCCAGGGTGACCAAACGTCCGTCCCGAGGCAACGCCCGGGCCAGCCAGATGGCGCTGTACCCTCCGAGAGTTCCGATCTCGAGGATCCGACGGGCCTGTAAGGCTCGGGCGATAATGTAGAGGAAACGCCCTTGTAACGGAGAGACCTGGATGTCCGGCAGTCCCTCCCGACGGCATTCTTCGAGAGCCGATTCGAGGGCGGGATCGGAGGTGCCCAGAAGGGTTTCGTAATAACGGTCCACGGCCGACCACAGCTTCACATCCTCGGCAGGCGAGTCGCGTTGGGTTGCGCTGCACCCCATTAGATGTGCACATCTGAGGTGGAACTACCTGGACAGGAAGAAGGGGGGTTTGGGGGGACGATCCCCTTCTCGACTCGCAGACCTCGTCTCTTCGCCGGTAGAGAGGGCCATCTACCCCTTCTACGGTCGGAGGGTAGCATGACCACCCGCCACTACTGGCCCACCTCGGAGAAGGTCCAGGTGGTCCTCGAGGTGATGGCCCCCAAGGCCAACGTGGCCGACATCTGCCGCGCGCACGGGATCCACTCCTCCCAGGTCTACAAGTGGAAGGCCGCCTTCCTTCAAGGCGGGCGCAACGCCCTCGAGGGCACGGCCTCCCCGGACGCGAAGCTCCGCGCCGAGAACGCCCGTCTCAAGAAGCTCCTCGCCGAGACCCATCTCGTCGTCGACGGGCTCCGGGAGACCTTGGAGGGGCGCCCTTTGGACCGCGCCTCCGGAGGAGGCTGATATGGAAGCTCCTCACCTTGGGCAAGGTCCGTCGGAGCTCGCTGGCACGCCTCCTCAAGGTCAGCCGACGAGGGCTCTACTACCGACCCCGCCCCGAGCCCGCCCGCCGTCTTCGACAGGACGAGACCCGCATGAGAGTCCTCGTTCGGGGGGTCGCCGAGAAGAGGATCACCTACGGCTACCGACGGATCTGGGCCGTCCTGCGCAAGCAGCAGAGGGTCCTAGTGAGCCGCAAGCGCGTCCGACGGATCCTGAAGGAGGAGGGGCTCCTTCGGGAGGTCCACTTCCCTCGACCACGCCTCCCGGCCACCGGGAACCAGGCGGCCACGGAACCGAACCGTCTCTGGATGTCGGACATCACATACATCGACACGACGGACCGTGGTCCGGTCGGGATGATCACCGTCGAGGACACGTGCACGCGGGAGCTCCTCGCGTGGGACCTCCCCCTGAGCTGCGGAGCGGCGGACGCGTGGCGGGTCGCGGAGCAGGCGGTCCTGGCACGGTTCCCGAGGACGGGAAGGGCCACCGGCGTGAAGTTGAAGACCGACGGGGGGTCCCAGTACAACGCTCACTACTTCCAGGACCGGGCCCGACAGATGGGGCTCAGCCTGGAGACCCGACGGAAGAGGCGACCCGAGGACGGTGGGGTCATCGAGAGCTTCAACGGCCACTTCAAGGTCGACTACATCTACACGCACGAGCCGACGACGTACGCGGAGACCCGGCGGGCGATCGCGGAGCACGCCCGGGACTACAACGAGGAGCGGCCGCACTCCTCGCTGGACTACCTGACCCCAGCGGCGTTCTACCAGTCCAAGCTGAAGGAGGCGAAAGAATGAACGAAGGAACGACGAGCACCTGGCCGAGAGACGAACCTCCCCCCGCACCCCCCTCCCCAGGTATCTCTACGTCACCTGTGCAGTACAGGGGTAATCACGTCAGGGTCATGGAAGACCGAGTCTTCATGTGGAATTTATGATTGGTGACCTCTTGCGGTGAGCAGAAGGTCCGTCAGGATCGGTTCGTGACAATCAGATGGGTGTGCGGGCATAGGTGTGCAGTGGCCGGAGATGTGGCCCCGAGAGCGGACAGGACCTTTGGCCCCGCTCCGGTCCGCTCCCGCCTCCCTGCTCTCCTCCGCGGGAGTCGCGATCCACCTCGCGGGGAGTCTTCCTGCCCATCCCCTTGGGGAGATTCCTCCAGTGGACTGCCCTCGGCATTCGTAGAGCGCCCCTCGGAAGGGCGCGGGGGAACGGAAGGGAAACCCGCCTCCCCCGAGTTCCTGTCTGGGGGCCTGGGAACCTCCGTGACTTCTCTCGGGCTTGAGGGAAGGGAGGGACTCCCGGAGATCCTGCGGAGGCCGGGCTCCTCGTCGGAGCGGGGAAACTCCGGGGCGATGAGGCGCTTCCGTTGTCCCTGCAGACCCCTCGGAGCGCCCTTTCTTGATGGCCCCCAGAGAGGGCGGCCGCGCCGGGGGTCCACTCCCTTGGAGAAGCCCGGGCTCTGACAAGGACGTGAGACCGATGATTCCCACGTGTCCCACGGCTGACGGGGGACCGGATCCGTCATTTCGTTGCGAACGGTGAGAGCCCCTCAAAATTTTGGCCGCAGGAGAATATTTCAGGGGAACCAGGGCTGTCCTGGAGATGGATGAGAAAGGTCACTGCGCGAGGCCTGTGTCGAGGGGTTCACCCGAAGTTCAGATCTCTCGTCCCTCTTGAATGGATGCCTTTTGAATCCGTTGCAAGCGGGCTTCTCGCGCCAGGGCTGGGCTCGGACGCGCGTCCCCCATCGATTGGGGGTCCCCCCGGAGGGATCTCGGCGAAAGCCACAGAGGCACCCCGAAGCGTGGAAAGCTGGTCAGCGCGAGGCCCCCGGGCTTGAGGATTCGCGATGTCTCGTTCCTGGCCCCTCCCTTGTCCACCATTCAGCAAAGAACCAACGATACGAGGACCCGATCGATGGAGGCCGCGGAGATCGAGGGGCCCCGGTTCGCGCTACCCAGGAAAAATGTCACGCGGGAATCCCACCTGAATCGAGACTGAGCTCTGTGAAGGTCCTCCGGATCGATATCCACCCGGATCAGTCTACCGTTCGAGTCGATCCGTCGAAGAATTTCCGGGGCGTAGCACCCCACGCCCGCATCCAGGTCTGCGACTTAGTGCCCCGTCTGGATGCCATGGAATTCCAGGTCCTTCGACAGAGGTACCAACGTTCGGCGGATCCGGTTGTCCAGCGAGACGACCCAGCACCTCCTGTCGCTGGGTCCCGCGATACTCGGGGCCTTGATCTCGCCTCATTCTCCGAAGGGCATGAAAACGAAAGGTCCAGATACGAAGGCGGGCCCGAATCTCGGTGGGCCGCAACTGACCCAAGGAACGGTCCGACCCTCACCCGAAGGCGTCGCGTTGCTTTTGATTGAGCGGAACGCGCCTGCCGCTTCCATCGTTTCACCGGGTATCACGTGGCCTCCAACGACAAGCCTCGGGGCAACCCATGGCGAGGAGGCGGCGCTTCCAATGGAAAAAGAGAGAAACGCCGGTGGCCACGAGACGTCCTGGCCTGAGGCGGGCGGCGAGTTTCGTCCCTTCCTGGCCCAGGTTAACATGACACGAAATAAAAAAACTCGATTCGAATCCGACACCTCTTCCTGCTCATACTTCGAGGATTTCCCCGTATCCCGGACGTCCCCATCGGTTCGGCAAGCGCCCTCGGTCCTCGAGGCGGGTGAGGTTCCCCCGAGGTAGCCCCCCGCCTTCAGCAGCCTCTGGAGACGGTTCCGGAGCCTCAGCCCCTCGGACCGAGTCTGAAATTCCACCGGGACCTGGCGACTCGGGCTGACGCAGAGGATCTTTCGAATGACCCCCCTCATTCTGGAGGGGTATCCCTACGCCCCCTCGGATGAGGCGGAGGGACGCCGATCGGCTCGAGGTTCGTGCCAAAGCTTGACCGAGGATCCGATAGCGGAATCGAGGCCGAACCTCCCCCGGTACCCGTCCGCCAATTCCTCGAACACCATCTCGCCGAGCCCGGAGTCCATCCAGTACGGGAACCCCTGCCGGTGTCAGTTCTCTCCCTCAGGTCGTGAACCGCAACATGGATCGTCCACGCCAACGGAGCAGCCCCGGGCGCTGGTTTCTTCAGCGTGTAGGCCGTGGAGTCGGAGCCGTGACCGCGCTCCCTTCTGTCCCTCTGTCGGGGGCCGAAACTTAGGAGGACCACCGCCGCCAGTCCTTGCTCCTTCCGCCCCGAGAGTACCGCGCGGGTGCAAAATCCCCGATCGAAGATAACCGCCTTGAGCTACCCGCGTGCCGGACGGAAGTCGTGGAGAGCCCTGTGGACGCGCGGAGGATGCCTTCGTTCGTCCGGGGGAATGTCCCGGAGGCGATCAGACGGAAACAGGCCTAAGAATCGCAAGGGGCACCGTAGGAAGGTGGATCGGTGAAGTCGAGGGCGACCTTGACGGCCTTCTTCGGGACGAAGGGATGGATTTGACGGAGCTGCGTAAGGGGAGGGCGCGCGGGGTCTTGCCTAGGGTGAGGTGGCCAAAGAGCCACCAAGCCGTACGGACGAAATGCCGCTGAAGGCTCGGAGGCCGGTCTCGGTGGCGGGTCGACCGTAGGGCGGTCCCGCGAAGGAGGATATCGGTGGTGTCGCGGAGGGTGGAGGATCGGAAGTTCCGGGTCCGGGCGCTCGTGAGGAACGGGTGCCACCACCCGACCGCCGAGGAACGTCTACGACGGAGAGGATCCTCGGCTGCCGACGAGTTCGACGGGGCGTCGAGTAGTTGCCTCGGATCGGGCCACTCCGGGCCGCGGTCTCACGACGGCCGCCGCGGTGGTTGGCGCTCACCCACCCTCGTCCGTAGCGTCCTTCTCTTGAACGACGGGTTCCATCTGGAACGGGGTGAGCCGGGACCTCACGAGAGCTCAGAAGGCCATGCCAGTCGACCGGGGGCCAAGTGCGGGAACCTGTGGAGCCTTGCCACAGCTTTTCTTCCTCCGGCCGTTGAAAGGGCCGTTCTTCTTGTCGCGGAGCAGGAAAGGTGCACTGGCTTCCAGGCCTTATGGGCCCTTGATGCGGCTGTGACGTACGACATTTACTACTCCTTTGTCCGGGAAAGATACACCGGCATACGAGGGTGGCTGAAAGGATCCGTCGAAGGTTTAGAGGTTGTGAAGGTTCCCTTGAAGGAAATGCCAAGGGAAGGTCCGCTTCCAAGGGGACTAGGGACGGGAAGGCTCGGGATTCTGTCATCTCTCCCCTCACGCTGATTTGCCCGCTCCACAACGTTGTCACGTTGTGAGATCGGGCTCAACGACCCCTCCATTTTGAACATGTCCTCGGGCAGGTCCTTCCGAAGGAAAGGTGGCGGTTGGGGAATTGCGTGCTTCGCGTTTTGTGAAACCGCGATCTTGTGGGAAGAATGGACGCGAAGTTGGATACGCGGCAGAAGATGCTCCACATCAACGGAGTATTGGCAGATCCCGGGTACGAGACTGACGCCATAACCCGCAGCAAACTCAGGAAGAGGGTGGAGAATTTCGCAGATTTTTTGGACGTTGAGAAAGTTCCGTAGTCCGAGGTGAAGCCCGAACGATGGGCAACAGAGTTCCCCCCGTGACGCTTCACTACATTGGCCGACTCACCCGAATTTGGCCACCGTCAGTGAGAGCGTTCTATTGGGTCCAGCCCCGTGATTGGGAATCTCGACCTCAGTCCGGATGACCGATCGGCGTAAGGAGGACAGTGGTACCACCCCTTACCCCCACCGAAACCACCGCATCCTCGTGGCGATCCCTTAGCTGTCTTCGAGGTTCTTGGGTGATTTCTCCCAATCGCACAGGAGACTCCCTTCCCCGCTCGTGGTTAAGGACTCATTGGCAATCGCGCTTATGAGGGTCTCCCATGGGAGTCAAGTCGATTGTATTGTGGTTGGTCTGTGCCCTCTTGATTCTTCCTGGCCTTTCCTTCGGGATCCCGGCCGGTTTTCGGGTGGCGACACCCTTGGCGCTCCACAGCCCCATCGAGACCCCCTCGGAACCTCCCGTCTCGGGTCTCTCGGGCGCCTTCGCGTTTGTCTCGAATTTCGAAGATCTCCGGATGGATGGATGGCGCGCCATTCAGGGATCCGCCGGCATCGTGACCAGCCCTTCATACAACGGGGAACCTTCCCTTGAGTCAAGGGCGACGGGGATGTTAGCTCAAACCGATGTCGCCTCGCAAGGATTCGTTACCGGTGACAGCTTTCTCTCTTACCAGGCCGATGTTCATGTGGGAAATGGGGCAGGATGGATCGGCCTGGGTCGAGGAACGACGGCAGTCGCCGTTGTCGGCGTTCACGGGAATCAGATATGGGCCGGCGGAACACCCGCCACGGCCACAATGATTGGAACAGTCCCTTCTCCGACAGTCCAACCCGACGGATGGGTCTACCTGAGTGCCAATGTCTACGCAGTGACCAGTTCCAATGGAAAGAGTACAAACTGGTACATGGACGTGTACGCCGACCGGACCGACCAGGCAGTCGCCACGGGGATCCCGGTACCCAACGCAGGGGGATACGCAGAGGCGTGGATCTCTACCACTTCCGGCACTGTGGATTACACCAACATCGTGGTGTCGACCTACGAGATTCCCATCGCGATTGCCGGCTATAACAACATGGACGGTTACGGACAGGGGTCGGGCCTCTTGGTGCGGCTATTGCCCGCCTTCACTACCCTTACGGCTTCGATGACACTCACCAACTGGAACATCCCTCAGACCGGTATCCTCTCCTTCCAGATCAACGCCATGAACTGGTACGGAACCACACGGTCCACCTGTGTCGGTTTCTTCCAGCTCGGGATTGATCTCGACCCCAACGGGACCATCGCTCCCTGGTACGTCCCGGGCGTGAACTGCTTTGCCCATTACTTCCTGAACTCGAGCAACCCGGCCGTGGGAAACGGCTTCCCGTCACCGCCCGGGACCCATCTCACTCTCTCCATCACAGACGATGTGTCTGCAGGCATGATTCAATTCCTCATCGTGGACCACTCCGTGAAGGGCCGGGACGAAACCTGGTTTGCCGCGATCCCGTACAGGGGGACGGAATTTTATGGGACCTACACTCAGATGGAGTGGCAACCCTGCTGCTCCAACTACCCTATCCAAGACTACTATTCCAACACCACGCTGGACCACATGATGATCTCGGGTGGCAACCTTACTTCGCCCTTGTTGCTCAGCTCATCGTACATGCTTCCATTTGCTCTCAACATGCCCCCAAGCTGGAACATCAACTACTACATCGACTCGGTGAATGGTTACAACCAGGTTGGCTGAGGGCGTGGAGGCTCGATTACCCCAATCTGAGATGCCGGGGGCCGTCTCGCTCGCTTCCAACCGGCGTAGGATTTAAGCCCGCGCCGAGAGATTTCGGTTGCGCCCAGACTTGACGACATCGTGGACGAGCCTCCCGATGAGGTGCCGCTCCGAACGATGCAATGGCTCGATGAGAAAATCAAGTTCCAAAGGGATGGGATCTACCGTCATTCGGGTGGCCCAGGTCTAGGCAAGACCACCATTGCGACGCCGCTCGCCCTCGGTCGGCCGGTTCAGGCATGAATGTGCTCTCCCTAAGGCTCTTTGAAGAATAATATTGGTATGGGGCTGGGTCGCGCCCCTACCGGGGGGCAGCGGCATCGACTGAGGCGGAGAGCTCAAGATTGGCCAAGCCCCCGCTGGCGATGGGTCTCAGTAAGGGAGGCGTGTCAGCGGATGAGCCATAGCGTCCATTCCCGGCGCGAGCCATATTACGGAGGCGCCTGTGCTCAGGGACCCCGAGGGGCCGAAGGGGCAAGAGGCTCACCCCTTCCGCTCCTTTCTTTCCGCGGAGGTTGATCTTCGCGGGCTCTGCTTCGTCCTCGAGTGGACTTGTCTCGCCCCAAAGGGGCGTGTCGAGCTCGTCCGGGACCGACCGAAGAATCTCCGCGACCTCCTCATCGTCGACACCGCTACCCTCCAGGAACGGAACAGGCTCGACTTCTACATCACCGATTCCTTCAGGGGTCCCGGGACTGGCTTCTCTTCCAGAGTATGGACTTCTGCGTCCCCGCCGTAAAGGTGTCCCGACCAAGAGGACTCCTCGTTGGGAGACGGGGCGTTATCACATTCCTCAGACCAGGCACCGGAAGCATATCTGCATCTCCTCCACCGTGCCCGCTTCTAGGTCCGGGAGCGAGAGGTCCATGCGAGCGGGGTCCTGGTAGATCTGGCCCCCGGTGATCCCACTGCCGAACCGGTGGAAGACCACCTCGCTCAGGATGTGGAGACAGGTGTGGCAGCGCATGTGGGCGTAGCGCCGGGTCCAGTCGAGCTGCCCGGCCACCTCGGCGCCGATTGGCGGCAGCTCCCCTTCCCCCCGGTGAACGATCCCCTGTGCGGTCTTCCTCACCTCAAGGACCGGGAACGCCCGCCCCTCGCCCCAATGGAGCGTCCCCCGGTCGCAGGGCTGCCCTCCCCCCTCAGGGTAGAAGGCGGTGGTCTCCAGGACCAGACCTTCGGGGAGGGATGCCACCACCCGGCTGGAGAACGCGCGGCGGTAGGCGTCAGTGAGGTACAGCGCGTCCAACGCTCCTCCGGGGAGGGGAGGACGGTCCACTCAACAGGTTCAAGGGCGCGAGGGCCTCGTCACCGGCATGACCGAGATCCTGCCGGGGGTCTTCCTCCTGGACCCGGCGAACCCCGAGATGCGCTATGCAACGAACGTGATCCTGCTGCGCGACGCGAAGGGGGGGCGGGTACACGCTCCTGGACACCGGGCTCCCCAAGGGGATGGTCCCCCGGGACATGGTGGCCGAGGTGGAACAGTTCTGCCGGGCCCAGAAGGTCTCCCCATCGGCCATCCGGGGGATCCTCATCACCCACCTGCACCTGGACCACACCGGGAACCTGAAGGCCCTCCAGCAGAGTACGGGTGCGAAGGTCTACGCCCACTGGCTGGAGGCGTATTTCCTCGCCAAGGACCCGGTGTACAAGGGACCGGGGATGCTCCCCCAGGAACCCGTCCAGGTGAATGAGACCCTCAAGGATGTGGGCACGATGGACGCCTTCGAGGGCCTGGTGGCCTACCACACCCCGGGGCACCTGGTGTTCTACGCCCACACCCGGAAGATCCTGTTCACCGGGGACGCCGTCATGAGGCAGGACGGCCCGTTCACCGTGAGCGCCCCCCAGTAACGTTCTCCCAGCAGATGGCCGCCCTGTTGCTCCGCCGCCTGGCGGACCTGGACGTGGAGAGCGTGGTGACCTACCACGGGGAGCCGATCCTCAAGGACGGCAGGAAACACCTGCGGACGGCAAGCGCCGAGGCCTACGGCGGGAAGTACGAGAACTGACGGGGCAGGGCCCCGCGGTTCGAAAGGCTAAAGGGGTCCGCCGCCTGACCACCCCCGGCTGTGGGGTCAGCCGCCGGCCCGGTCCGGGCCGGGAACCGCCTCCGGGCCGATGACCCCTGGGTGGGAGGAACATGCCCGGGGAGCACAGCACCGCGGTGAGCAGCGTCGGGTCCGTCTGGGACCCTCCCCCCGCGGTCCGCCGGGCCCTGCTCCCGTGGGTGGACCTGGGGGCGGTGGGTCCGGAGGGCTTCTGGAACTGGTTGACGGACCTCTTGCCCCTCCTGCCGCGGCCGGCCCCCGAACCGGAGGCCGTCCACCCCCCGGCCCCCTCCCCGGAGGCCCGGATCGAGGAATTGGCCCGCGCCCTCGCCGGTTGCGCGGGCGAACACGCCCGGATCCGGTTCGCGGCCTCGGAGTACTACCATGACAACACCCTGCTCGCCCGCCGGGTGAAGGCCCTGGAGGCCCAGCTCTCCCTGCTCCAGGGGTCCCGGCCGAAGGAGGAGCCGGAGGGCCGGGAGGTGGCGGACGTCTACCTCCCCTCCGGCGCCGGGAACCGTCGGGAGGCCCCATGACCGGTCCCCCCAGCCCCGGACGGGGGTTCCCGGTCCCCGCCCGCTTCCTGGTGGGCTACGACGGGTCCGAACCGGCCCAACGGGCGGCCCTCTTCGCGTTCCGTCTGGCCTCGGCCACCGGGGCCAAGGTCTGGCTGCTCTATGCCACCGACGGCTCCCCGGGGCAGGCGGAGCCGGTCACCCACGAGGAACAGGAGTCCCGGCACGGGGCCATTCGGTCGGCGCTGAGGCGGCTGGAGGAGGTGGGCCGTTCCCTCGGCGCCCCGGTGGAATCGGTCTTTCGCGACGGTCCACCCGCCGAGGCCCTGCTCGCCTTCGCCCGGGAGCTCCCCGCGGATTTCCTCCTGGTGGGGACCCGGGGGCTCAACCTCCCGGAACGGCTGGTCCTGGGCTCGGTCTCCTCCCGGGTGGTGGTGAGGGCCCGCATCCCCGTGACGGTGGTGCCGTGAGGGAGGGTCCTGGCCGCGAACGGGACGATGGCCAGGGACGTGAGCGCCGATGGCAGGACCCGGCCCGACACCATGACCACCGTGAACCCGACCTTCCACGGGAGGATGGGCGATGGAGCCGGTAGGGGGTCGTCGGCCCGGGCCGCAAGGCGCGCGGGCCAGATCGGTCAAGCACCACCGGGATCTCCTGGAGGGGTGAGGGTCGCCGGCCGTTCGGCGGGGACGGACCCCGCCGGGAGGGAGATGGCCGAACGGGGCCGCGAGGCCCTTCTGCCGCCTCGGAGGGTCTGGGACCCAGCATCATCGGCGCTCGTCGCCCATGTCCCGGCACGGGAGACCGGTCAGCCGGCCGCCGTGAGGTAGACGAGCACCACCAGGACCGTGATCAGCACGTAGGCGAGGTACCGGCCGGGGCGACCGGGCATGAGGAACGCCTTGAGGGCGCGGGAGAAGGCAAGGCCCCCCAGGACCAGGTCATCGTAGAACAGCTTGAACACGTCCAACACCTCCAGCTCCACGTTGTAGACCTCCGGGCTCGCGATGGCTACGGCCGTGATGCCCCCGGACCGGCGCTGGACCTCCCGGGTCCCCAGGAGGCTTCCCAGCATGATCCGGATGCCGGTGCTGAACCCGAAGGCCGTGTAGGTCCCCTCCACGGGGCTCGGAGCCCGACCCGAGACCCAGACCGGCACGCGCCGGGCGGCGCGCCCACCTCCGAGGAGGAAGTAGCCGAGGCCGACCAGGGACCCCAGCGCGATGCCGATGGGGACCGCGGGGGGGGAGAGGATGCCGAAGGGACTGCCGGAGAGGATGGACCAGCCCGTGGGCAGGTCGAGCAGTTGGCCCACCGGCGCGGAGAGCGCCTGGTGCGAGAGGTTCTGGACCGCAGGGGCGATGAACGTGAGGACCCAGGGGGCGCCCACCCCGAGGGCAATGACCACCCCGGAGAGCGCGGCCAGGGGGGCTCCCAGCCCGGGCGTCGGCCTTGGGGAGGAGGCCCTCAGCGGGTTCCACAGGAGGGAGAAGCCCACCAGCTTCACCATGGCCACCTGGGCGAGCCCCAGGGAGAGGGCCACCGCGGCCCCGGCCAGGAGCCCCAGGAACTCGGCTGCCGGGCCGACGAACCGGTACGACTGGAAGAGCGCCTCCAGGATCATCCACTCCCCCACGAACCCCGCCAGGGGGGGCGCGGCGGCGAAGCTCAGCGCGGAGATGAGGCCCCCGAGGGAGGCTCCTGGGCTCCCCCTCAGGACCCGGCCCCGGACCTCATTGAGATCGAAGGTCCCGGTGACGTGCTCCACGTGGCCGGTGAAGAGGAAGAGGGCGCCCTTGGCCACGGCATGGGCCAGGGCCTGGAAGAAGGCGGCGAAGAGGGCGAAAGCGTACAGGGTCTCCAGGCCCTGGCTCCGGGCCACCAGCGCCACCCCCAGCGCCACGAGGACCAGGCCGTTGTTCTCGATGGTGCTGTAGGCCGGCAGCCCCTTGACATGTTCGCTCACCGAGGCGAAGAGGGCGCCCAGGAGGGCCGAGATGGCCCCGATGGCGAGCACCACGGCCCCCCACCAGACCGGGCCGACCGGGAGGAGGGAGATCACCCGGAAGAGGCCGTACACGCCGGCCAGGGTGAGCGTGGCCGAGAGGACGGAGGAGGCATTGGAGGGGGCCGAGGAGTGCGCGATGGGCAGCCATTCGCTCATGTGGAACGGGGCCACCCCCATCTTCAGGCCGAAGCCCACCAGGGCGCACAGGAAGATGCCGGTGGAGACCGGCAGGGCCAGCACGTCCACCATGGCGAACATCCCGGTCGCGGCATGGAACCCCGCCACCGATAGGGCCACCAGCAGGGTGCTCCCCTCCCCGAAGGCCAGGAAGACGAACCCCGCGGAGAAGACCGGGCCCTTTCGGCCGGAGGCCTCGACGATCATCCAGAAGGAGGCGAGGGTCATCCCCTCCCAGGCCGCCAGGAAGAGCAGGAAGTTCCCGGCCGCGAAGAGCACCGCAATGGACCCCAAGGTGAGCGCGAAGGCGCGGGCGAGCCCGCCCCCGGGGCGTTCATCGTAGGAGATGGAGAACGCCGAAGCGCCCATCCAGACGACGGCGGCGGCCAGCGCGAAGAAGGCGGAGAGGGCGTCGAGGCCGAGGGTCTGGGTCTCTCCGAACGGGCCGGTGTACTGCAGCGCCGTGAAGGGGCCCGAGACCAGGACCACCACCGCGGCGGCGAGGAGGAGCGCACTGCCCACGAACGAGACCGCGTAGGAGATCCGGCGCCCGAGCACGGAGGCGGGGACCGCGGCGAAGAGCGTCGCCAGCGCGGCCTCCAGGAGCCACGCCGCGCCGTCCATCATGGGTGGACCTCCGGGAGGCGGTTAGCCCGCCCCGCTAGGGTGAGCACCCCCTGCAGGATGTCCAGGGGGGTGGGCGGGCAGCCCGGGACGAACAGGTCCACCGGAACGGTGTCGGAGAGGGGGGCCCGGGTCCCCGGGTTCCCCCGGAAGATGCCCCCCTCCAGGGCGCAGGCCCCCACCGCCAGCACGGCCTTGGGCCCGGGGAGGGCCTCGTAGGCCCTCCGCAGGGGACCGAGGAGCGGATCGGTGGGGATCCCCACCACCACCAGCACGTCGGCATGGTGCGGGGAGTTCACGAACGTGATGCCCAGGCGAGACGAATCGTAGTACGGGTTGGCCAGGGCCAGGACCTCCAGGTTGCAGGCCAGGCAGCTACCCGCGTCGACGAGGAAGAGTTGGAGGGACCGGCCCAGCGGAGCGAGGGGCGATGCGTTCCGGTGTTCCGGGAGGGGGCCGCCGCCCGGAGCGTACAGCCCCTCCCGGCTGTCGGCGCAGGGGTGGGCCGGGCCCGCGAAGACGAATCCCTTCCGGGTGCACCGGGCGCAACGCACGCACTTCCCGTGATGCAATCCGTCCGGGTCGATCGCCCCCGTGGGGCAATCCCCGGTGGCCCGGGTCAGGGTCGGGAGCGGGTCGGAGGTGGGGGAGAGGACGGGGGGCCGGGACGTCTCCGGCAGCTCGTCCTCGGAGCCGGGGCCCCGGGGGAAGCGGCTGGTGAGGATGCCGCGCTTGATGGCCTGACCGATCCAGCTGGGCATGGGTTTCACCCGTCCGTCTCCGCGAAGGAGAGGCCGAAGCTCTCCAGCGTGAAGTGGAAGTCCGTGAACACGCTCTGGCGGCAGGCGAGGGCGAAAAGGGGCCAGTTAGCCTGGCTCGCGCTGCGGAAGGCGGCCTGGCGCACCCTCCCGTCTTCCGTCAGCAGGACGTCCCAGACCAGGTCCCCGCTGGGGGCCTCGGTCCTGGCCAGTCCGCGCCGCGGCGAGACCGGGAGAAGGGGGTCGAAGGTCCCTCCGTTCGGCCACCGGTCCAGCAACTGCTCCAAGAGAAGGAGGCTGGAGCGGACCTCCTCCACCCGGACCACGGTCCGGGCCAGGGCGTCCCCTTCGCTCTGATGGGCCAGCGGAAGGAAGAGGTCGTGGTAGGGGGGAAGGGGGTCGCGGAGCCGGTCATCCCAGGGGACGCCGCAGGCCCGGAGGACCGGCCCCACCGCCCCCCAGGAAATGGCCTGGGACCGGCCCACCCGACCGGTGCCCTGCAGGCGGTCCACGAAGGTGCGCGACCCCTGGAAGAGCTCCCAGAGGGCCTCGAACCGGGAACCGAGTTGGGCAAGGGAGCGATCCAATTCGGTGCGCTGGACCCTGTCCAGACGTCGGCGAGGCCCCCCCGGGAGGAGGGACCCGAAGAGCCAGCGGTGGCCGAAGTGCCGGCCGGCGAGACGAAGGACCTCCTCCGCCAGGGCGTGGGTCTGCGCCTGACCGACGTTCTGGCTCGCCGCCTCCGCCAGCCGGGCGAGCACGTGCAGGTGGTTGTAGACCCGCTGCAGTTCCTGGCCCAGGGCCCGGACCTGGGCCTCCTCCGCCGAAAGCGATGTCCCGGCCGCGGCCTCCGCGGCGAAGAGGAAGGCCGCCACATGGGCGGTGCTGTAGGGCCCCACCATCCGTTCCACCCGGAGCGCGGCCTCCTCCACGCGGAGCCCGGGGAGGCTCGCGAGGATGCCGCGGGGCTTCTGGCCAAAGCCGGGGAGCACCTCGAGGAGCCGTTCCCCGTACGTCACCAGTTCGAAGGTGCCGGCCTCGGGCACCCCCATGGAGAAGGGTCCATAGGGGAAGCGGAATGTCCCATACCCCTCCACCTCCTCCCCCATGTCCAGCGTCCAAGGTGCGGAGGCGGAAGGCTGCCAGTTCCGGGCCGCCCTGAGGTGCTGCTCCGACAGTTCCCCGAAGGTCGCCCGGACCGTCCGGCGGGTGTCGTAATCGGTGAGGAGCGCGAAGGACCGGTCCGCGGGCAGATAGCTCAAGGAGCGTCCATGGGCCCCTTCGGGCCGGGGAGGGAGGCCCCCGGTCCCGCTCAAGGGATCCCCCCGGGGACCATCCCCGCCGCCATCCGGATGGCATCAGAGAGGTACGGCAGGCTCACCAGCCCGAGGAGGAGGGCCACCAACACGTTCCCCCAGGGCAGGAAAGTCTCTCCCAGTCCCTCGGGGAGACGCTGGGAGGGACCCTGGGGGTCCTCCAGGAAGATCATCCGGCCGAGCTGGGCGTTGACCCCGAGGAAGGCCACCACCAGAGCGAGCAGCAGCAGGCCCACCACGGTGAACTGGCCCTCCGCCACGGCGCCGGTGAGGATGAACAGCTCGCCGAAGAAGGTCCCGAACGGCGGGGTGCCGGTGACGGCCAGGCCGGAGAGCACCCAGGCCCCGCTGGTGCCCGGCAACCGGTTCCGGAGGTCCCGGACCTTGTTCATCTGGGTGGTCCCCACCCGTCGGAGCACCGTCCCGGCGCTGTAGAAGGCCGAGGACTTGGCGAAGGCGTGCGCCACCAGGAGGAGGAGGGCGCCGTAGAACGCCAGGCCCCCCAGGCCCACGCCCACGGTGGCTACCCCCATGTTCTCCATGCTGGAGTAGGCCAGCATCCGCTTGAACGACCGCTGCTGCTGGAGGAGGAAGGCGGCCACCAGGGCGGTGACCAGGCCGAAGGCGATGACCAGGTCCTGGAGGGCGGGCGGCACCGGTTGGGGAACGATGTCGTACACGCGGAGGAAGGCGTAGAGCGCCGTGGGGAGCAGGACCCCGGAGAAGAGGGCCGAGACCGGGGAGGGAGCCTCCGAGTGGGCGTCCGGCAGCCAGGTGTGCATGGGGAAGAGCCCCAGCTTCGTCCCGTAGCCCACCAGGGCGAGCCCCACCACCAGGACGAGCGAGCCGGTGAGGGGCGGGGGATCGGCCGCCAGGGTGAAGGCGTCCAGCGTACCGGTCTCCCGGTAGAGCAGGAGGAGGGCGAAGAGGCTCAGGGTGAGCCCGGCCGAGGCGATGATGGTGTAGCGCCAGGCCGCCTCCACGCTGGTGGGCTTGCGTTCCAGGACGATGAGTAGCGCGCTGGCCACGGTGGTGCCCTCCACGCCGATCCACATGAGCCCCAGGTCGCTCACGCTCAGGGTGAACAGCATGGCAAGGGCGAAGGCTCCCAGGAGCCCGTAGTAGCGTTCCGGCGTGAGAAACGGGCGGTGCACGTGCGCGAGGTAGCCCCGGGAGAACCAGGTGGAGGAGACGTAGACCGCCGTCACCAGGAAGAGGAAGAGGTCGCTCAGCCGGTCGACCCCGAAGTAGGGGCCGAAGGTGCCTCTCCCGGGGAGGACCAGGAGCGCCACCCCGGCCGCCAGCGAGAGGAGCGAGGTGACCCGGGCCACCCTCTCGCTCACCCGGGGGTACGGCACCTGGCTGAGGATCGCTCCGCTGGCCGGTGCGAGCAGGACGAGGTAGAGCCAGAGGGCGGGGGAATCGAGGATCATCCCGTGAGCTCCTCCAGGTATTCCTCCTCGGGCGCCCCCACCACGCTACGCTGGATGGAGAGGATGACCGCCACCAGCACCACGCCGAGGACGTCGAGGAAGATCACCACCTCCAGGAAGAGCGGGAAGCCGCCGGCGAACAGGGCGCCGGCGTAGACCACCGCGTTCTCCTCCTCTAGGTAGCCCATCACCTGGACCAGGGTGTTCGTCCGGGTGGAGAGCGTGAGGAGGCCCTGCAGCAGGAGGACGAAGGGGAAGGCGCCGCCGGGGACGGGGGGCAGGGAGGGGCCCAGGGTCTGTTGGAAGATGAACCAGGCCACGATGGCCACGGCCACCGCGGCCAGGGCGTGGGAGGCCACCCGTTGGGAGGCCCCGAGCTCGCGGAAGCGCCACCGGAAGGCCCGGATCTGCAGCCGAAGGACGTAGGGGATGAGGAGGACGCGGATCGCCACCGCGAGGCCGGCCAGGAGGGCCAGGGAGGGGTCATCATCCACCCAGGCGAGGTACCCCAGGAGGACGGAGACCAGGAGGGACTGGAAGGCGATAGCATCCACCAGGGGGCCGACGAAGGACTCGGACTGCAGGTAGAGCGCCGTGAGCAGGATCCCCAACCCCACCAGGGCTTCCACGTCGGAGGTGGGGGGCACCTAGGGCACCCCCACCACCGCGAAGACGAAGAGGGAGAGGATGGCGAGCGAGAAGGAGAGCGCCAGGAAGTCGCGGATCTTGAAGAGGCGGACCTTGGCGAGGGTGGCCTCCACCCCGGCCACCACGCCCACCACCAGGAGGAGCTTCGCGAAGAGGAGGACGATGTTCTCCTCCGCTCCCATGAGGGTGACGGCGTCGGACATCCCCCAGGGGAGGGCGAAGACGTTGACGAAGACGGAGTAGAGCAGGAACTGCTTCATCCAGCCGTTCCAGCGGAACAGCCCCAGCAGCCGGCCGGAGTGGCCGAAGGTCCGTCCGTCCTCCAGCATCCCGAACTCCATCAGGCCCGCGCTCTCCACCGGCAGCTTCCCGGTCTCGGCCAGCAGCAACAGGAAGAACGCCGCCACCACGAGCAGGTGGGTGGGGGAGAGGTAGGACGAAATGGACGAGGCGAGCAGGTTGTTGGTCACGTAGGGGTTGTTGGTCCCCGTGATGACGGCCACGCCGAAGAAGACCACGATGAGCGTCGGTTCCCCCAGGGCGCTGAACGAGGCGGTCCGGCTGGCCCCGAGGGCGGTGTAGTTGCTCCCGGCGGCGAGGGCCGCCAGGAGGGTGACCAGTCCGGCGAGACCGAAGAGCAGGCCACCCCCGAGGAAGTCCACGGTGGAGGCATACGGGAGCGGATAGGGCGTGATGATGGGGACGACTACCGAGATCACCAGGTACGCGCCGAAGGCCACGAAGGGGGCGAACAGGAAGAGCCGGGAGGAACCGTCCGGGACCAGGGTCTCCTTGCGGAGGAGCTTGGCCAGGTCGTAGTAGGGTTGAAGGATGGGGGGCCCCACCCGGGACTCGAAGAGGCCCTTGACCTTCCCGGCGATCCCGGCCAGCAGCGGGGAGAGGAGCAGGACCGTGGCGGCCTGCAGGACGTTGACGATCTGTGCGGTGGGGTCCATGTTGGCCTACCTGTGGGATAGGTAGGCGTCATCGGCCCCGAGGGCGATTCACCGGGGGGTCCCGGTCGGCGGACGCCACCGCCGATGGGGCCGAAAGTCCCGGGGTATATAAACTTAGGAGGGGGAATCGGGCGGAGGGGCTGTGAGGGGGTCATCCCCGGGGGGCGTCATCCCTCACCCTATGGCTCAGGAGCTGCGCTCAGCTCCCGGGACCGAAGAGGAGCTCCATGACCATATCGTCCGTCCCTCTCGAGGACCCTGCGCCATCGCCCGTCGTCCCCTCCGGCCCTTCCCGAGATCTCCATGACCCGGACGACCTCCCGCTCTACCGGTTGGTCCCCGTGCTCGACCCTCAGGGGCATCCGGTCCCCGGCTACCAGGGGATGGAACGGGAGGACACCCGGGAGGTGGTCTCGGTGGTGGGACACCGTTACGGTCTGGTCCAGCACCGGCCGGTGGCCGAAGCGCTGCGCCATCTGGGGTCGACGCTGGACCGGCCACTGGAGCTCTCCGAGATCCCCACGTTCCCCAGGGAGTCCTTTTGCCTCTACGCGGGCGGCCGCAGGTCCGAAGCGGAACCTCGTCCTTGGTCGGCAGTTCTCCGAGATGCTCGAAGCCACGATCCCCAAGTACCAGAACCGCTCCATCGACGCGGCTGAGGTGATTTCATCGCTCATCGACCTCGCAAAGTCCATGAAGCAGGCCCGAGACCGAGGGGCTATGCTCGGACTCAACGAGTACGAGGAAGCTTTCTACGATGCACTTATTGCGGCCGGCGGGACTGCGCTCGGTATTCTGGGAGACTCTTCCCTTCGAGAGATTGCGAAGCAGCTTGTCGTGTCCGTTCGGAAGAACGTAAGTATCGATTGGACTGTTAAGGAGACGGTGAGGGCGAAGCTCCGTCTTTACGTCAAGCGGATTCTGAAGGAGCGCGGGTATCCGCCGAGTGGTCAGGAGGCGGCGACGCAGACGGTCCTTCAGCAGGCGGAGTTGCTTTGCGCGGGGTGGACGTGAGCTGGGAAGAGATGTCCCGCACGAGGCACCCCTGCCAATGCGGGAAGGGCGAGGTCGAGGAGGTCCACTTGTCTGACGACTGGGGCCGAACCGAGACGACGGTGTCCATGCTATGCCCAGAGTGTAGGACGAAGTACCGTTACGTCGTCACTGGTCATCACAAGGCAGACCCCGTATACGAATGGGTCCCTGTGGAACGCTTGGACCAGGCGAGGAAGGAAAGGGAAGAACGGGTGGCGAGGGCAAGGAGCGATTGCTTGGAGGCATGGCGAGCCAAGGTGTCGCAGCTCCGAACGAAGAAGGCGATCTGGGACTTCGTCACGCGCGACGACTCAGGCCATCACAGCCGAGCCTACGGGACGTTCCTGAAGGACAACCGCGGGAGGACCCTCGACCAGATTCGGTCCGCCTCCGAGGGAGTATTCGAGTGTGTTTCCGCCCATCCCTCCATTTACTCCAAGTGCGGGGTTCCGAACCCGTACCGTAAACCAGACTTCTTGGTTGAGCACTCAGCGTAGAGGCACCTCGGCAAAGAGGGCGGAAAGTATGCCGCCCGCCTCAAGCTCGGCAAGATCGCGGGCGGAACCCCCTCCGTCTTCATCGATTGGAAGCGCCGACTCCTCGCTATGGGCCGCGCCGAGGCCCTTCGGCTCGGGCTGCCGTGGGCGACGGTCAAGCGGTGGAAGAAGCGGCTCCGAGAGGGGCTCCCGCTGAGGGATGGTCACGGGGGGCGGGCGCTGGCTCGGTTGAAGGCTGCCCTCCTGGCGGGCGGGTCGTGATGGCGGGCCTCTCGACGCGGGGTGGGCTCGGCTGGAGGCGGCCCTAGTATAGCGCCCGGCGGTGATGGGCGCGCCCAGATTCGAACTGGGGACCTCCTCCGTGTCAGGGAGACGTCATAACCACTAGACCACGCGCCCTTTCGACTTGCCGGGCAGGCCTAACAATTCCAAGTCATAAGCCCTCCGACAGGCCGAGCCGAGACTCAATAGGGGACACTTCCGGGGCCGAGGCTTGGCCGTTCTGGAGCCCCCGACGTCAACCGGGAAGCCTAGCCGTACCCGGAGGGGGCCCCGCCCCCGCCCTCGGCCCCCTGGTTCCAATAGTAATAGCCCATGGTCTGGCGTTGGGCTTCCGTCGTGTCGGAACGCAGCCCCCCCTGGTACGAGCCGTACCGCTCCTTGATCTGGTCCTCGATCGGACGGCTCCGTCGGATCGCCTCCCGGAGGTGCGAGATCTCGATGTAGGTGGAGTGCTCCACGGTGGCCAGGTCCCCGGCGGTTCGCAGGACCCCCGCCATCTCCCTCAACCGGAGGGTTAACGCCTTCCCGACGCCATCGATCCGCTCCGCTCGACGCTTGGCCTCCTGGATAAACTCGAGAACGGTCTCTCGGGTGGCGTGAGGGATTCGGCCGTCGGCCGCGATCTCCTGGGCGCAGAACTGGGCCAGCTTCAGCCGGTTGCGTTCCGTATCCGGCATGGTGGTTTCCAGAAGGACCTCGTACCCCCCTCCCGCAATCCGGGACCGCAAGGGGGCCAAGATCTGCGGGAGGTCTTGGATGTTACAGGCCGCCACCAGAATGAAATCGCACGGAACGTTATCCACCCGGACCGAGGCTCCCCCGCTCTGGGGGTTCCGACCCGAGATTGGGAATCGTTTTTCCTGCATCGCGGTCAGGATGAAACGCTGCAGGGCTCCCAGGTGCGGAAGCTCGTCAATGAAGAGGACCCCTTCGTGGGCCTCGTGGATCGCCCCCGCGATAACCCGTTCGTACGGGAGGGTCCCGAGCGGGGGGTTGCCTCCGTAAGGGTCGTGCCGCACGTCACCCAATAGCTCGGTTTCGCTCGCACCCGTGGCCATCACAAACGGGGTCCGGTCCAGTTTGACAAGGACCTTGTGAGGGCTCTCCTTCTGGATGCTTCGGCGTCGCTCTAAAGCCCTCTGATCGAGGAACTTGATCATGTCGCCCGCGCGCTCGTAAGCGACGACCTCCTCGACCCCGTCCTTCAAACGGGTGGTCCGGACCGACTCCGAGGGGTTTCCCCCGGGGGTGACGGTCAGCTCGAGGATCCCCCCCACCAGGTCCCGGAAGGGGTTGCCTGTCCCCGACGGAGAAAGCGGGAGGAGCTGTTTGAGGTTCCCACAGCTGGGACAGTGTCGGTCCGAGGGCGAGGAGTAGAAGGAACAACGGGGGCATCGGTATCCCAGCCGCTCGGCCACCGAGGCGGGGACATCCTGGGGTCGGAGGAGCTCCCCTTCCACGCTGCGGGCCTGCTCCCTTTCCCGGAGGACCTCGTCCCGACTCTTGACCTCCACGCTCGGTCGTTCCGGGTTCTCAGGGTTGTGAACCACCCGGATTTCCTGGCGGGGCCGTTCCAGATGGAGGGCGAGAGCCTGAGCGGTCATCGACTTCCCGATGCCCGGGGGACCCACGAGGAGGAGATGCCGCCGTTGATAGGCGGCAATCCGGGCGAGCTCGACAGCCCGGTCCTGGCCGATCACCCGGTCTAGAGGATCGGTGGGGATGGGCACCGTCTCGGTCGTCTCGAACTGGTCAAAGCTGGTGATGGGGGAGCGGGCGCTAACCGACATTTCCAGGTCCTCTGGACAGGCTCCTTCCCGTCTTCACAGGGCACGCCAGGCCGAGCATTTTCCCCTTTCCCGGAGGGGGAGAGGCTCAGGCCGAGGGGATTGGCTCCCCGAGGTCGGCCCGGGTGTACACCCGGATGCCCTCCGGCAACTTGCCGATGGCCCCGAGGCGGACCGCCACAACCTCCTGGATCCCTTTCTCGTGGGCCACGTCCAGGAGCCTCTGGCTCACCACCCCGTCAAAGACCAGGGTCTTGGCCGGTTCGCTGAGCTTGGAGAGAGCCTCCACCACATCCTTCGCCGGAACCTCCACCTGGACCGCGTCGTTCTCTCCCAGAATCCGGGCCCGGGACGGGTTCTCGAGCTCCGAGAGGTCCTGGAACAACTTCGCCAGTCGGGGTGGCAAAGGCGGGGAGGAAGGGGGACCACGGGGGGGATTCGGGACCGAGGTCCCCGAGGCCGGAGCCGCCGCTGACACCGGGACCTCTCTAGGGGCGGGAGGACGGGGGGCCTCCCCCCGTCCGCCCTCCCGGGAATTGCGGTCCCGGGATGCCCCCGATTCCTCGCCCCGATCGTCCATGGGGGGGCGGGTCGCCCCGGTGGCCTCAAAGCCGCTCATCTCCAGGTACTGCTGGATGGGGATCTTGTTGCGCAGACACTTCATGATCTGCTTCTGTGTGAGATCCTCGACCTCGGTCCCCCGCGGGGCCCGAGCCACAAAATCCACGTCCATCGTCTGCAGCATCTCGCGAAGGATGAGCTCGCCAGACCGGTCCCCGTCCGTGAAGACGGTGATGGTCTTACCCCGGGAGAGGTCCCGGACGGTCTGAGGCACGCTCGTGCCCTCCACCGCGATCACGTTCTTGATGCCGCTGCGCAGCAGGTTGAGCACATCGCTGCGCCCTTCGACCACGATGAGGGCATCGGAGTTATCGATGTTCGGACCGGCGGGGAGGTGTTCCTTGCCATAGCTCGTGATCTCCTCCACCTGGACCGCGCGGCGGACGGATTCGGTCAGGTCCATCCCGGCCCCCTTGGACTCCTCCTGCATTCGTTCCAGGATGCTCTTGGCCCGGTCCACGATCTTGGCGCGCTTGGCCATTCGGACATCCTCGACCGAGACCACCTCGATACGGGCCCGGCAAGGCCCGATTCGGTCCACGGTCTCCAGGCCGCTCGCCAGGATCGCGGTCTCCACTTGGTCGAGGGAGCTGGGGACGAGGATCTCCCCTTCGCTCTTCCCCTTCTTGGAATCTATTTCGACCTCGATCCGGCCCACCCGGCCGCTCTTCTGGAGATCCCTCAGGTCCAGTTCGTCTCCTAAAAGGCCCTCGGTCTGGCCGAAGACGGCCCCGACCACGTCGGGTTTGTCGATGACGCCGTCCGCCGTGATCCGGGCCCGGATCAGGTACTTCGTCGCTGTCGGATCAATGCTCATGTTCCATGCCTTCCTTGTTTCCTTCCCGCTCTTCGGAGGAGCGGGCTCCCCGACAGGCCAAGAGACCGAGGAGCTAGGGCAGCGCTCGACGCTGGCCGAAACCGCGAAGGCGACACACACGAATCATGAGTGATGACCTTTCAGGATCGGACGGTGGAGCGAGGTCTCCCTCCTCGTCCTTTGGCTTGTCAAATATCCCCACTCCGGGCGTGTATTTAAGCCTCCCCTAGCCCGGTTCCGCGGGGCCTTGCCCCGCGAGGGATCCTATTCCCCTCCCAGTCCCGACGCTTGAAGGGACCCTGCGGGTCCTTCCAAGCAAAGACCTTTTTATGGGGGGGAAATACCACAGTTCGAGAGAAGGGTTTTAGGCATGCCCCGGAAGGATGAAAAGGCCGAAGTCCCCCCCGTGGACGATACCGAGCTGACCACCCGGACGGAAATCACCCTTCCGGATGACGACTGGATCGCCTCCCTTCGCAGCGAGCTGCTGAGGGCCCAGCAGCAGGTCTTCTCCCGCGTCGGAGAGGACCTGCAGCTGCGGGCGGACCTGAACCGGCGGCTCCTCCAGGACCTCTGGGAGATCCACAATTTGTTCGAGGACATCTCCGTGCATGTCACGATGGAACCTTCCCAAACGATCTTTGCGACCTTCACGGACTTCCCCCACAAGTGGGCCTTCAAGGAAACCTTCGACTTTGCCTCGGTGAAGAACTTCGAGCTCAAGGATCGGTCCACCGGCTGGCTGGGACAGGCCCTCAAGATCTGGTATTACACCACGGAGAAGGGCGAGACGCGCCTGCGAGCGATCTACGAATGGTGCGAGGGCGAGAGCTACCACAAGTATTCGGGGTGGATGCGCATCATGACCCAGGCGGTCCTTTTCGACGAGTCGGCCGAGAAGGTCAATGTGGGAGAGCTCCATCGGATCCTGAAGGACGTGGTGATGGCCTGGTACACGAGTCATCTGAACCACGATCCCACTATCCTGATCTCTCACCTCAAGGAGAAGTATCCGAAGGGAGCCACCCAGGCCCGCGAGAGCTTCCGGACCTGAGGGCTGCCGCGGGTCCGAGGTTGACACCCTTTCAGGATCCCTCCGTCCCGTACTCGGGGCCGGGGGTCAAGGGGAGCGGAGATAAGGCCGAAGGAGGTGAGGGGCGCGGGCATGGTCGGCGTCTCCTCACGCTCCTTGGACGCGTCGCCGCGGACGGCCCCCGAGGGGGAGGCCCCCCGATCCGCCCTTTTGGCGTACTTCCAAGCGAGGGGGCGTCTCGCGGTCCCGGAGGCCCTTGACCTCATCCTCCGAACCCCGACACCGCTCGAGGTGGCCGACCGGATCCTTCGCCAGGCTCCCCCGGGACCTTTCCTGACTCGCGAACAGGTGGAACTTTTCCTCTCCCGACCAGAAACCCCCGTCCCCCCGGAACCTTTCGCTCCGGCTCCGGGCCTTCCGAGCCGCGGATTACCCCCCCCTCGGGAGACGTCATCCGGGGGAAAGGTGTCTCGGCCCCTCACCTTCCGATTGATCCGGGAGGGGTACACACCCCCATCCCGGTCCCACGACCCGCTCGGGGCGTACGCGGAGCTCTTTTCCGACCGGTTCCGGACCCTGGGTAGGATCCTAAAGGGCCGTCCGGGACTCTCCGACCGTGTGCCCCTCCGAGAGATCCGGTCCCACGAGCGAGAGGTTTCCGCCATCGTCATGGTGCGGGAAGTCAAGCGCTCCGTCCGTCAAGGGCACCTCTTGCTCGAGGTCGAGGACGACTCGTCTGTCCAGACCGTCCTGATCCCCCGAGACAGTGAGCTCGCTTCGACGACCTTCCTGCCGGACGAAGTGCTCGGCCTGCGCCTGGGCCTCCCTCGTGATCCCCAGCATCTTCCCGTCGTGAGGGAGGTCCTTCGGCCGGAGGTTCCGGCCGGGAAAGCCCGAGGCGAGGTGGACAGAGAGGGCCGAATCCTGTTCCTCTCGGACATCCATGTGGGATCTCGGATGTTCCTCGAGGACAGCTGGGGGGAACTCGTCGATTTCCTGAAGGGAAGGACGGTTCGAACTGACCTGGCCGCCGACATCCGGGCCGTGGTCATCGCCGGGGACCTGGTCGACGGCATCGGGGTGTACCCGGGACAGGAGGACGATCTCGCGATCCACGATGTGGTCGAGCAGTACGCCGAGCTGGCGCGCCGCCTCCGGGAGTTCCCGGCGGGCCTTTCCGTCGTGGCCGTCCCGGGCAACCATGACGCGGTCTGCCCGGCCGAGCCCCAACCGGCCCTCCCCCGCCACCTCCTCCAGCGCTTGCCCGACACGGTCCACGTCCTCGGGAATCCCAGCACCTTCTCCCTGGACGGGGTCGTGATCTCGGCCTACCACGGGCGCAGTTTCGATGATCTCATCCCGGCCCTTCCGGGATCGCGGTACGAAAGGCCCACGGAGGTGATGAAACGCATGCTGTCCATGAGACACCTCGCCCCGATCTATGGGGGGAAGACTCCCCTGGCCCCCCTCCCTCGGGACGGATTGGTCCTCTCGGAAATCCCGGACCTTTTCGTGACCGGTCACACGCACACCTGGGGGGTGGAGTCCTGGCGAGGGATCCTCCTCCTGAACGCCTCCACCTGGCTGGCCGAGACCGAGTACCAGAGAATGCGAAACATTCGCCCGGTGCCGGCCCGAGCCATCGTGGTGGGACTCCCGGACCGCCGCGCGGACACGCTGGACTTCCAGGGGCGTCCCACCGAGCTCGGGGAGGCCGTGGAGGGGGTCCGGCCGTGACGGGCTCTCCCGCGGCCTTCGAGGGCGGGGAATCCCCGTTGCGTCTCGTCCTGTGCACCTTCCCCCCCGGACCCAGCGCCCGCCGGCTAAGTCTCCGGTTGGTCCGGGAACGCCTGGCGGCCTGCGCCAGCCGTTGGCCCGTTCAGTCCGTCTACCTTTGGAAGGGCCGGCTCGAATCGAGCCGGGAGGAGACGGTCCTCTTCAAGACCTCGTCGAAGAAGGTGGGAGCCCTGTTCCAACGTCTGCGCGAGATGCATCCCTACGAGGTCCCGGAGATCCTGGAGCTCCCCGTGACGCGGGGTCACGAACCGTACGTGGATTGGGTTCTCAGGTCCGTGAATCGGAAGGGGAGGACCTCGACCCGCTCTCGTCCCGTGAAGCGTCCCCCTCCCCGTCCGCGTCGGGGATGACTTCCAGGCCCGGGAGGCGGCGTCCCTCCACGAACTCCAGGGCCGCTCCCCCACCGGTGGACACGTAATCGAAGGAATCGAGGACCCCGAGGTCCTGGGCCAGGCGCGCGGAGTCGCCCCCGGCGGAGACCCGCCACCCCCGGACACCGCTCAGGCCTTTGAGGACCTCTCGGGTTCCCGCCGAATATCGAGGATCCTCGGCCTTGCCCAAGGGGCCGTTCCAAAAGACGGTCCGGGCCTCTCGCAGAGCGTCCAGGAACAACGCCCGCGTCTGGGGGCCGATGTCGTAGATGGTCTCTTCGGGTCCCACCTGTTCGGGGGTCCGAACCTCCGTCCGTCCCGAAGACCTCTCCTCAACCACCACATCCACCGGGAGCAGGATCCGACCGGACCAGGCCTTCGACCTGTCCAGGAACCTTCGGGCGAGCTCGTCCAAGGGCGAGGACTTCCGGCGATCCCCACCTCCGTGTCCCTTCGCGTCCAGGAACGGCAGGGCGATCGCCCCCCCGAGGAGGAGTCCATCGGTCCGGGGTCCCAGACCCTCCAAGAGGGGAAGCTTGTCCGCGACCTTGGCCCCCCCCAGGAGAGCGACAAAGGGCCGCTCGAACCCCGCCAGGAGGCGGGAGAGGGCCCGGACCTCCCGCTCGACAAGGAACCCCGCATACGTCGGCAGGAGCCGGGCCACGCCCACCGTGCTCGAATGGGCGCGATGCACGGTCCCAAATGCCTCTTCGACAAAGAGCTCTCCGAGGTCCGCCAGTTGTCCGGCGAAGGCCGGGTCGTTGGCTTCCTCTCCCGGGTGGAACCGAAGGTTCTCCAACAGGAGAACCTCCCCGTCCCGAAGCCCTTCGGCCCTCCTCCGGGAATCGGGTCCGGCCACGTCGGAGGACAGGGAGACCTCGAGACCGAGGACCTCGGACAGGCGATCCCGGACCGGTCTCAGGGACAGCGAGGGATCCGGTCCCCGGGGACGTCCGAGATGGCTCAAGAGGATAAGGCGGGCTCCCTCCTCGCGAAGGTACTTCAGTGTCGGGAGGGATTCCACGATCCGTCGGTCGTCCGCGACCTCTCCCGCGTCGGTCAAAGGGACGTTGTAGTCCACACGAACGATCACCCGGCGACCTCGGACCGGGACCCCCTGGATGGTTCGTTTGGCCATCGGAGAATCCTCAGCGGATCCCCCAAATAGGTCTTTTGACCCTCACGGACTCAAGGAGCGGTCGCTCCGTGCTCTCAACGTCAGGAGGTAAGCGTGGCCGTCTGGGGTTGCTTGGCCCGCAGGCGCTTGACGATCCTCTCGGTGTAAGGGAGCTTCATCCCGTGCTTGCGGCCCCGTTCCAGGATGGCTCCGTTGAGGGCCTCGAGTTCCAACCGCTTTCCCCGGAGGACGTCCTGGAGCATGCTGGAGCGGTTCTCCGCCGTGAGGCGCAGGACCCGGAACAGTTCGTCCTCGATCTCGTGTTCCGCGAACCGGTACCCTTCGGCCGCCGCGACTTCCATAGCCTCGCGCATGAGCGCAATGGCCTGACCCCGGAGAGGGTCGGACAGGAGCTCCCCGTTGGGGACCCGGTGGTCCGCGGTGACGGGGTTGATGGCGCAGTTGATGATCACCTTCCGCCAGACCGCCCGCAGGATGTCATCGGTATACTGGGTCGGGATCCCAACCCCCTCGAAGAGGGACGCGAACCGTTTGGCAGCCCGGCCCCCCGCAAGGTCCCCCAGGATCAGGTTCCCCGCGCCCGCATGGCGAACATGCCCGTAATTGATGAACGTAACCCCCCAGCTGAGGACTCCGATCGCTATGTTGAGGCGGGGGGTGGTCCACCCCCCTTCCGAAAGGCCCGCCTCGAGCGCCTCCAGGTTCCCTAACCCGTTCTGGAGCGAAAGGATAGGGCGGGGACCCATGGCCCGGGCGATGGCGAGACCCGCCTCGCGCGTATCGTAGCTCTTCACGGTCAAAAGGACCATCGTGGCGCGCTCCCCGGGTCGTAGCTTTTCGGCGACCCGGGGCCGAACGGTCATGTTGGTCAGGCCCTCGATCCGAAGCCCGTCCCGTTCGACCGCGAGGACCTGGGGTCGCCGGCCGATCAAGAGGACGTCATGTCCGGCCCGGGCGAGGTGGGCCCCAAAGATGCTTCCCACCCCGCCCGCGCCAAATACCACAAGTCGCACGGTCAGGGAACCTCGGTCCCCGAAAGGCGGCCCATGTCTATTTCCCTATCGCGCCAATCCGAAGCAGGGTACGCCACCTGTTCCCGGCCCTTCGCCTCAGCGTCGTCGGACCACGTTCAAGAGGGTCCGGCCCCCGCCCATCCAGCCCGCTTTCAGCTCCCGGAGCAGCCTTTCGTAGTAGGCCAGTTGGCCCTGGGCCTTGCGGATCTGTTCCCGAAGGTACCGCTCCTCCCGTTCGTACATGTGGATCTCCCCCTCGCACTCGGACTGCAACTGCTGCAGGTAGGCGATCCTATCGAACAGGGACGTGGGGATTCGCCGGGCCACCGGTCACCTCCCCCGGGGAGGCCACCGCCCCGGATCCGGAGAGCGCCTCTCCCAGGCGCTCCAGCTTGCGAAGGTCGGAGAGCACGCGCCGAAGCCTTCGCTGGGCCCGACGTCGCTCTGTCTCCAGGCTCCGGAGGGCTTCCTGGAGCTGGAGCAGGCGGCGCCGCCACTTGTCCCTCTCTTCCAGGCTCGCGAGGATGGATGGGATGTCCATACTCCCTGGACCGAAACGAAAATCTCCGCTAAATATCCTTGTCTGGGCGCAGCAAGGAGGGGAGAGGGGGGACCGCCCAAGATTTAAGCGCGTGGTGGGCTCGTGCCTCTCCGAGAGGAGACCGGGGTATGGCGGCACTGTCCAAGATCGCGATCGTGGGGGCGGGCAACATCGGCGGAACACTGGCCCAGCGCGTAGCCGAGGCGGACCTGGCCCGGGAACTGGTCCTGATTGACATCGTCGAGGGCCTCCCTCAGGGCAAAGCCCTCGACATCCAGGAATCGGCCCCGATCCTGAGGTTCTCGACCCGACTGTGGGGAAGTACCCGACTGGAGGATGTGGCGGACAGCGATCTCGTGGTCTTGACCGCGGGACTGGCCCGCAAGCCCGGCATGAGCCGCTCCGACCTCCTTGGGAAGAACGCGCAGATTGTCAGGGGCCACGCGGAGGCCATCCGGGACCGGGCGCCGCAGGCCCTCGTTCTGGTGGTCACGAACCCCGTCGATGTCATGGCCTATTATGTCCGAAAGATCACGGGCTTCCCACGTGAGAGGGTCATCGCCGAGAGCGGCACCCTGGACAGCGCCCGCTTCCGGACCTTTGTCGGACAGGAGCTCGGGGTATCCCCTTCCGACGTCGTGGGGATGGTCCTGGGCACCCACGGGGATACGATGGTGCCCATCCTGTCCCATTGTTCGGTGAACGGAGTCCCTGTGACCCGCCTGGTCCCTCCGGACCGTCTAGAGGCCATCGTGGAACGGACCCGAAAGGGCGGGGGCGAGATTGTGGACCTTCTGAAAATGGGAAGCGCCTATTACGCCCCCTCCGCGTCCCAGTTCGAGATGGTCCGGGCGATCGCTCATGACGAACACCGACTCCTGAGCGCCTCGGTCCTGCTCCAGGGAGAATACGGCCTCCACGACCTCTTTCTGGGGGTTCCCATAACCCTCGGCCGAAAGGGATTGGAGAGGATCTACGAGCTCGAACTGACGGCGCCGGAGCGGTCCGCCCTCCAGGCGAGCGCCCGGGCCGTGCAGGAGGACCTCAAGGTCCTGGCCGCCCTTTCGGCTTGAGGTCCCGCGCGGAGAATTTTCACCTGACCTGGGACGCCATGCGGTCCGAGGGAAAGGGAGGTTCGATGGAGGGGGGGCGGGTCGCCTGGGGCTTAGACGGCGTGGTGGTCGCCCGGACCGCCATAAGTGATGTGAAGGGGACGGAAGGGAAGCTCTACGTCCGGGGCTACCCGGCGGTCGATCTCTCCCGCCGGATCTCCTACGAGGACATGGTTCACCTCCTCCTTTGGGGAGAGCTCCCCACTCCCGCCCAGAGCCGCGAGATGATCGCGAGTCTCCGGGACCTGCGCCCCTGGCCGGAGGAATCGGCGGACGTCCTCGTTCGCCTCCCCCGGACGATGACAGCCATCGAAAGGGTCCGGACCCTGCTGTCGCTTCTCGGGACCGGATGGGAGCGGTATCCTCCGACGCGGGAGGACCTGCTTCCCTTTGTCGCCCGTCTGCCCGGGGGTCTCGCCCGTTCCTGGAGGGCGAGCCGCGGGCTCCCTCTCCCGGAGCCAGATCCTCAGGCGAACCATGTGGCTCATTATCTCCAGCAGTTGAGTGGCTCGGAGCCGGATCCTCGGAAGGTCCGCGCGCTCGAATCCTACTTCGTCCTCCTGGCCGAGCATGGTCTCAACGCCAGTACCTTCACCGCCCGGGTCGTGATGTCCAGCTGGTCGGACCCGGCCAGCGCGCTGACCGCCGCGGTGGGCACCCTCAAAGGCCCTCTTCACGGAGGAGCCCCCTCCCGAGTCCTCGATATGTTTGACGCCATTGGTTCCCCGGAGAAGGCCGAGGCCTGGATCCGGGACGCCCTCGATCGCCACGAACGTCTCATGGGCTTCGGTCACCGGGTCTACCGGACCGAGGATCCCCGGGTCGCCCGACTCCGCGAGATCGCCCGAAGCGTGGCCGACCCCGCGCGCCTGGCCCTCGCCGAAGCGGTGGAGGAGGCCGGCTTGAGACTTCTGAGGGAGAAGCGTCCGGATTCGCCCCTCTATCTCAATGTGGAATTCTACGCCTCGGTCGTCCTGGAAGCCTGTGGCATCCCCCGAGAACTGTTCACCCCGACGTTCGCCTTGGCCCGCCTGGCTGGATACAGCGCGCACATCCTGGAGCAGGTGCGTGAGAACCGCCTCGTGCGTCCGGAGGCCGAGTACGTGGGTCCCGCCCCGAGGCCTGTTCCTTCCCCTTGAGCTTTCCCCTCCGGACGGAGGAGGGCCCGGATCCGGGGGTCCCCCATCGAAGGGGCGGGCAAATCTCTCGGGGGACCTGGGGGAACGGGTCGCAGGACACGTGCGGGGCTCTCCCCGTGGGATACCCAAGCCCTCCTGTCGGAACGGCCCAAGGAAACGGGCCGCGCGCCCGGCGCTTGCGCAACGGTTTAATTCGTTTCGTGTAAGCCCCCGGAGGTTTCCATGCCTCTCGTGATCGCCGTGACCAAGGAAATCTCTGTCGGAGAACGCCGGGTCGCCCTGGTCCCGGAGGTGGTGGGCCGTCTCGTCAAGAAGGGGCATGAAGTCCGATTGGAGAAGGGGGCGGGCGCCTCGGCAGGCTATCCGGACGAGGCGTACGAGCAGGCCGGGGCTCGCCTGCGGGCCGACCCGCGCTCGGCGCTCGAAGGGGCCCAGGTGTGGCTGAAGGTCTCTCCCCCCTCCGTCTCCGAAGTGGAGGCGCTGTCACCGGAAACGGTGCTCGTCTCCTTCCTGAACCCGTCAAGGAACCTTCCGGCGATCGCCCGGATGAGGGACCGGGGATTGACCGCGTTCGCCTTGGAACTGCTCCCTCGGATTACCCGGGCCCAGAGCATGGACGCCCTCTCCTCTCAGGCCACGGCGGCCGGATATCGCGCCGCTCTTTTGGCCGCCGAACACTGCCCGAAGTTCTTTCCGATGTTGACCACAGCCGCCGGCACCATCCGGCCGTCCCGCGTGCTCGTCCTGGGGGCGGGAGTCGCGGGGCTCATGGCCATCGCGACCGCCAAACGTCTGGGGGCCAGCGTGGAGGCCTACGACGTCCGGCGGGCGGCGGGAGAACAGGTCCGCAGTCTGGGGGCTCGCTTTCTCGAGCTCCCCATAAATGCCGAGGGCCAGGGGGGTTACGCCCGGGAGCTCACGCCGGAGGAAAAGGTCCAGGAGCAGAAGATGGTGGAGGAAGCGGTCAGCCAGGCCGACGCGGTGATCACCACGGCGAACGTTCCGGGGCGACCGGCGCCCCGTCTGGTTTCCGCAACCATGGTGGCCCGTATGCGACCCGGTTCGGTCATCGTCGACCTCGCGGCCGAGTCGGGGGGGAACTGTGAGCTGACCCGCCCGGGGCAGACGGTCCAGCTGGACGGCGGTGTCACGATCCTCGGTCCGCTGAACCTGCCGTCCCAGATCCCGTATCATTCGAGTCTGATGTACGCGAAGAACCTGGAATCCTTCCTCTCGTTAATGGTCGGCCCGGACGGGTCCCTCGTCCGGGATTTCCAGGATGAGATCCTCGCCGCCAGCTTGCTAGTGCGGGGGGGGGAGATCCGACACGCCCCCACCCGGGACCTCCTGGTCGCGGGAGGGGCCCGATGACGCTCAACGTGGTGGATGCCGACGCGTTCATCATACTCCTGGCCGCCTTCACCGGCTACGAGGTCATCAGCCGGGTGCCGGTCCTCCTGCACACCCCCCTCATGAGTGGCTCGAATTTCATTCACGGGATTATTCTCGTGGGGGCGATGGTGGCCCTCGGGGCCGCCACCACCGTCCCGGAGCAGATCCTGGGCTTTATCGCGGTCGTCCTGGCCGCCGCCAATGTGACGGGCGGCTACGCGGTCACAGAAAGGATCCTTGAGATGTTCGACCGGACGCAGAAGCGGAACCCTCCCTCCGGGGGTTCGGGAGGTTCCTAGGATGTTCTCCCTCTCGATCCTGTCCCCGGTCGTCGAGCCGGTCTACATCGTGACCATCCTGCTGTTCATTGTGGCCCTGCGGCGGATGAGCAATCCCAAAACGGCCCGCAGTGGGATCATCGCCGCCGGCGCCGCCATGCTCGTGGCGGCTGTGGTCACGATCTGGCTCCCCGGGATGGGGAATCTGGCGCTGATCGGGATCGCGGCCCTTGTGGGGGGGAGTCTCGCCTGGGTCGCGGCTCGAAGGGTCCAGATGACCGGCATGCCCCAGATGGTCGCGATCTACAACGGCCTAGGGGGAGGCGCGGCGGCCGCCGTGGCGGCCGTCGCGCTGGTCATGGCCTCGGACCCCCTTGCGTATCTGGTCCTCGCGGTCATCGGGGCGGCCATCGGGTCGGTCACCTTTGCTGGGAGCCTGATCGCCTTCCTGAAATTGCAAGGCTGGATGCGACAGAGGCCCATCGTCTTCCCGGCTCAGCAGCCGGTGAACATGGCGGTGCTGGCCCTCTGCGCTCTGTTCGGCGTGCTCACCCTTTCCGGCGTTCACGGCCCCTCCCTGATTGGGTGGATGACCCCCTTCTTCCTGCTGGCGCTACTGTTCGGGGCGATGATGGCCCTGCCCATTGGGGGAGCCGACATGCCGGTGGTGATCGCCCTGCTCAACGCCCTCACGGGGGTGGCGGTGGCCTTCGATGGGCTCGCGCTGACCAACTACGCGATGGTCATCGCGGGGACGCTCGTGGGGGCCTCCGGGAGCCTTCTCACCCTCCTGATGGCCCGCGCCATGAACCGGAGCCTGGGTAACGTGCTCTTCGGGGCCTTCGGGGCCACGGAAGAGGCCTCGGGATCCGTGCAGGGCTCCATGAAGCCCATCGAGGCCTCGGATGTGGCGGTCATGCTCGCCTACGCCTCGAAGGTGATCGTGGCCCCGGGGTACGGAATGGCGGTGGCCCAGGCCCAGCACAAGGTCAAGGAACTCATGGACATCCTGGAGAGCAAGGGCGTGACGGTCAAGTTCGCCATCCATCCGGTGGCGGGGCGCATGCCGGGTCACATGAATGTCCTCCTGGCCGAAGCCGGGGTGCCTTACGACCGCCTGTTCGACCGGGACGAGATCAACGAGGAATTCGCCAGTACCGATGTGGTACTGGTGATCGGGGCGAACGACACCGTGAACCCGGCGGCTCGGCGGGCCGGCAGCCCGCTCCAGGGTATGCCCATCCTCGACGTCGACCGGGCCCGGAACGTCGTCGTAATTAAGAGGGGCCAGGGTAAGGGATTCGCCGGGGTGGAGAACGAGCTGTTCTACAAGGACAACACTCGGATGCTCTACGGCGATGCCCAGGAGGCCGTCGCCAAGTTGATCCAGGAGCTCAAGAAGCTCTAAGATTAGAAGGGAAAGCCGCCGGTCCGCTTCCCTTCCCCGGGTCGCGGGAGGGGAGGGGCCTCCTCGAGGGCTCCTCTAATCCCGGGGACGTCCCGGAGGCACACCCATCCAGGCGCGAAGCCGGTCAATATTCTTGAGGGACGACAGGACGAGTACATAGTGGCCTCTTTCGATCCGGGTGTCGGAGGGGGGGTCGAGGTCGACCCGGTACTTGCCCTGAGGGGAGGACGACCCCCCCTCGACCGGGCGGGCCAGGCCGATGAGGAGGGCTCCCGTGGCTTGCCGCAGCTTTCGGTGGGCCTCGTCAAAGCCGAGACCCCCGAGCGGATTGCGCTCGTTGACCTCGTACTGATCGATCGTGGACCCGTAGGCGGTCGTGGTCACATCATCGAGAGCCTTGGCCACTTCGGGCTGGATGGCCGCCGCCGACACCAGCCGTCCCCCGAGGTCGCTCGGGCTGAGCACGTAGGTGACCCCCGCCGCCTGAAGGGTTTCCCGCAGCTCCTCCCGGAGCACCGCGACCACGATGCGCAGATGGGGAGCGAGCTCCTTGAGCACGAGGGCCGTCAGGACATTGCGGGCGTCGTCATCGCTGGCCACCACGGCTTGGGTCGCCCCCTCCACGTTCAGGAGGTTGAGGGCCGCCCGTTCGGAGTACTCGCCAAAGGCTACGAACACGTCGCGTTCGTCGGTCAGACGGGTGCGGAGTTCCGGGTTCTTGCGTGCTTCCCGCAGGAGGTTGGCGACGAAGGTCCGGATCTCGGCCAGGGCATCCTGTCGCCGGGTCATCACCGCCACCTTCTTTCCCGAGAGGAGGAGTTCCTGGAGGGCCGCCCGGGAGACGGGGGTCCAGCCGAGGAGCAGGGTGTGTCCCGTCATCCGGGTCCCTCCCAGACCGAGTTGCTCCTCCTCCCGGGCCTGCAAGGCGATCGTCGTGATGGTCGAGACGCTGTAACCCAAAAGTCCTATGGTGGAGATGGCGAGGAGCATGGCGAAGGCCTTGGCCGCGTCGTTGGTGGGGACGATGTCCCCGTACCCCACGGTGGACATCGTGATCACGCCCCAGTAGACCCCGTTGTAGAAGCTCACATGGTTCGTCCAGATGAACCCCAGGACGCTGATCCAGTAGATCGACCCCACGAGGCTCAGGGGCTTCCAGATGAGGCCCAGAATGCGCGTGATCCGCATCCGGTCGGTCCAGAACCCGGGGGCCGCATAACGATTGGTCCCCCCCGGCCCGGCTCTCCGCTGCCGGGGCCCCCTTCATAAGGGGCCAGCTTCTCCTTAGGGGCGGAGAAGCGTGCCCGAAGAACCTCCCGTCTCCCCTTCGGTAGAACAGCATCCCCGCCCCTCGTCGGTCTTACCAGAGGGGGACCCCTTCCCCTACCGGGTCCGCCCGGCCCAGGTTCCCATCCTGGAGGAGATGTCGCATCTGGTCCGATCCGGAGGTCCCCTGCTGCTCCACGCGCCGACGGGGACGGGCAAGACCGTCGCGGTCCTCGCCCCCCTCCTGGCCCATGCCGAGGCGGCGGATCATCGCATCGTGTACCTGGTGCGCACCCATTCCCAAAGCGCTCAGGTCCTCCGCGAGCTTAGGGCCCTCGTCCGCCGACGGGGTCGTCCCGCCCTGGGCCTCACGCTGGAGGGTCGCCACGGCCGATGCCTCCTCTGGGAGGATGTGGAGGAAATGGGAGGGGCCACCCCGGAGGAATACGGGAAGCTGTGCGCCGACCGCAAGAGGGCCACCGAACAGCATCTGGAGGACGCCCGCCAGGGCCCACCCCTTCCGGAACCCGAGGGGGCCCGCCCTCCCCCCCCGGAACGGCTGGACCTCCTCGATCTCGATGGCTGCCCTTACTATGGTCGCCTTCTCACCACGGAGCTCTCCCGATGGGAGGAGCGCCTGGGGGAGGAGCTTCCCGCGGCCGGGGAGTTCACCTCGTGGGCACGGGAACAGAGCCTCTGCCCGTACGAGCTAGCGAAGAGGCTGGCCCGCCGGGCCCGGGTGATCGTGGCCCCCTACGTCTTCTTCTTCCACCCCCACATCCGCCGCTCCCTGTGGGACTGGATGGGGGTCGCCCCCTCCCAAGTCGATCTGGTCGTGGACGAGGCCCACAACGTAGCGGAGATGCTGCGGGACCTGGGGAGCCTGGAGATCAGGGAAGAGACGGTGCGCCGCGCGCTCGCGGAGGTGGTGGATCGGGGAGATTTCCCCCTCGCGAATGGGGTCACGGCCCAGTCCTTCCTGAAGACCTTTTTGAGGGTTCTCTCGGGTATCGTAGAGGAATGCTCGGGGGAAGAGGAAGGCCTTCTTCCTCCGGGGATTCTAGAAGAACGCCTACTGGCCGAGGTGGGAAGCACCACCCACCACCTGGAGGCCCATTGGGAGACCCTGGTCGCGTGGGGCGAGGCGCTCCGGGAGGATCGTCGCCGGGCCCGGCGACTTCCCCGCTCGTACGTCCGGAACTTGGCCCTGGGCTATCTTGCCTGGCTCAACCTGGAGGCCCCGGAGCGTGTCAAGGTGGCCCGCCGCCAGCCCGAGCGGGGCCTGGTCTCTTACGCCCTGGATGTCTCGGAACTGGCGCGGCCCGTCCGGGAGTGCCATCTGTCCGTCCACATGTCCGGGACCCTCGCCCCTCTCGAAGAGTACCGGGACAGCCTGGGTCTTCCCCCCGAGTCCCGGTGTCGGGAGGTTCCTCCCGCGTTCCCCCCCGAGAACCGCCCCCTCTTCTACTCCCGGACCGTCTCCACACGGCATGAGGACCTCCGGGGGGATCCCGAGGCCCTCCCCCGTCTCTTGGAAGAGATCGTCCGGACCGTCGAGGCCCTCCCCGTCAAATGCGCGATCTTCTTCCCGAGCCACCAGTTGCTCGAGAGGCTCCTGAAAGCCGGACTCGCCCGACGGCTCCCTCAGCCAGCGGCTATCGAGAGCCGGGGCCTGTCTACGCCGGAATTGTGGCGCCTGGTGGAGGGTTTTCGTCGCAGCCCCGAATCGCGCGTTCTCCTCGGCGTCATGGGGGGACGGATCGCGGAGGGGATCGATTTTCCGGAAGAGACCCTCGAGGCGGTGGTCCTGGTGGGGATCCCCTACCCCGCCCCCACCGCCCGGCGACAGGCCCTCATGCGGTTCCTGGACCGCACGACCGGAAAGGGGTGGGAATATTGCCTGGTCGCCCCCGCCCTCCGCGCCATGCAGCAGGCCCTGGGTCGGATGATCCGCTCGGAGACCGACCGGGGTATCGGGGTGATCCTCGATCTGAGGGCTCCGCAGTTCGAGCGCGCCCTGGGTCGGATGACCCCCCTGCACGACCTGGCCGGATTCGCCCGTTCGTTCTATAACCGCCTCCCCGGCGGGAGAGAGACCCGCGCGCCGTCCCCCCCGGGACGGATTTCGCGGCGGTCGGAAAGGGAGGCGGACCCGACCTCATAAGGGAGATGCGATTGGAGCGAAACCGATGATCATCAGCCGGACCCCGTTGAGAATCTCCTTTGCCGGAGGGGGCACAGACCTTCCCTCTTACTACCGGCAATACGGCGGGGGGGAGGTCGTCAGCGCGGCGATCGACCGGTACATCTACGTCCTGGTCAATGAAAAGTTCGACGAGGACATCCGGGTCAGCTATTCCCGGACGGCCGAGTACGTGAGCCGGGTCGAGGATGTCCGTCACCCCATGGTCCGGGAGGCCATGCGGGCCTCGGGAGTGACCAAGGCCGTGGAGATCGTGACGATATCGGACATCCCGGCCGAAGGGACGGGTCTGGGGTCTTCCAGTTCCTTCGCGGTGGGGATTCTCAACGCGCTCTACGCTTTCCGGGGTGAGCTCCGGAGCCCCCGGGAGCTGGCCGAAGAGGCCTGCCACATTGAGATCGACGTCCTGGGCGAACCGATCGGCAAGCAGGACCAGTACGCGGCCGCCTTCGGGGGCGTTCAACATTACATCTTCCGGCCGGATGACGGGGTCGACGTCCATCCGCTGCCCCTGGCCCGGGAAGACCGGGAGCGTCTGTCCTCCTACCTGTCCCTGTATTACTCGGGCCTCACCCGGTCGGCGGGCTCGATCCTCCAGGAGCAGAACCGACGCACTTCGAACAACCGGGAAAACCTGGAGGCCATGAAGGAGTTAGCCCGGCAGACCCGCGACGCCATCCTGGCCCGAGATTTCGAGCGGTTGGGCGCTCTCCTCCACGAGGGATGGGAACGCAAGAAGCGTTTGTCCCAAGGGGTGACGAACCCGGTCCTAGACGACCTCTATCGTCGGGCCCGGGAGGCGGGGGCCCTGGGAGGAAAGGTGACCGGCGCGGGAGGCGGGGGGTTCCTCTTGATCGCCGCCCCCCCGCAACGGGCTCCCGATATCGAGCGGGCGATGTCCCCTATCAAGCGGGTTCCCGTCCGGATCACGACGGAGGGCTCCCGGATCATCTTTGTGGGACGATGAGGGGTCAAAGGCGAGGGTCCGAGCGCCAGGGTTTCCGGGCCGGGAGCGAAGAGGTCGGTCCCCGACGACCGGCACCCCCTATCTCTAAGTCTTGAGGGGGATAGGCGAGAGCCCACGTCAAGAGGGGGAAGGCTCCGGTGGCGGAAAGGGTCCGGGACTACATGGTGCTGCAGGTGGAGCACCTCCCGGAGACCGCCCGGGTGGGCGAGGCGATCGACCAGCTCACGCGAAGCCGCCATCATGGACTGCCGGTCACAGGTCCGGGAGGGCGCCTGGTGGGGTTCGTCAGCGCCAAGGAGCTCCTTCGCCACGCGGACCGGCGGGACCTCCATCTGCGCAACATCATCCGCCCGGGAACGTACACCACTTCCCCGGAGATGTCCTTAGATGATGCGGCCCGCATCATGTTCCGCTACGGCCTTCGGGACCTGCCCGTGATCGACGACCGGGGGGTCCTGGTGGGGATCCTGAGCAATCTTGACATCGTGCGTAGCCACTTCGAGCGGGCGACCCCGGCCAAGGCGGAGACCATGCGTCGGCTCCTCAATGAGCGGTACGGTTTCGAGTTCCGCCTTCGCCGCGGGCTCGTCCCTCTGGAAAAGTTGCGGCCGACCCAGTGGAAAGTGTACGAGGACGAACTGGAGGGACGGAGGTACGAGCTGGAAAGGGGGTTCGCCGAACCGGTCCTGGTCATCCGCAAAGGAGCCGACTGGATCCTCGTGGACGGCCATCACCGGGCCCTCGCCGCCCGGGAGATGGGCCTGCGCCAGCTCCAGGCGTTCATCCTGGACTGCGATCGCCCCGAAGATTTCGCCCAGGTGGAGATCGGCCTGGAGAGACTGGCTCGAGAACACAACCTGCGGACCCTCGACGACATCCAGGTGGACCGGTCCGGCCATCACCCTCTGGTGGCGGTCACGACCCAGCTCATCCGGCGGTTCGAAGGGGAGGCTTCCCCGGCCTCCGAAGTCCCGCCGGGACCCCGAAAGACCGGTTCATCCCCGTAAGTACCGGGTCGATATCAACGGAACCCCGCTCCCTCGCTGGGCATGGAGATCCCCGTCGCCCGTAGCACCCCCCACCGGAGGGGCCGAGGCGTGTGGGGGCGGTCCGCGGCGCTGATTGTCGTGGGGCTCGTCCTCCTCTTGGTCGTGGCCCCCCGGGTCCCCGGGGCCCTGGCGGCCACGCTTCGCAACGACGTCGCGGCCGCCGTGCGGGTCCCGGCGGCCACACAGTTTTTCGTCAACGTCACCGCTACAGGATATTCCCCCGCCACCCTGAACGTGACGCCGGCGGTGGCCTTCACCATTCACCTCCACAACGTGGACCCGAACTCCGCGCACACCTTTTCGGTGTACGCCCGGGCCAACGTCACTATTCCCCACAACGACACTCCCGCCGAGCTGAACGCCCTCTTCGCACCCGCCAACGCGAGCCTGGTGAATGTTTCGCTCGCTCCGGGGGCCTTCGACAACTGGACAGCCAACCTGACCCAAGCCGGATCCTACGAGTTCGTGAGCCTGATCCCGTATCAGTTCCAGGCCGGTTTCTTCGGCTTTCTGAACGTCAGTTCGGGGTTAACAAACCTGTACGAGGTGAACACCTCCGCCTACGACTCCTTGAAGTTTGTGCCGAATCTCTTTACCATTCCGCCGAACGCGCACGTGATCTTCCACGTCACTGACGAGGGAACCACCCACACGTTCACGGTGGATTCCATCAGCAACGATACGAACATCACCGTGGGCCAGGCCCTTCCCACGTCAAGCGATCCGGGACTCATCCACCCCCTAGTGAACCTCGCTCTCTCCTCCACCGGGACGACCTACAACGCCGGCCCGGTCGCCATGCCGGCCCACGCGGTCTATTGGTTTGTTTGCACAATCCCCGGCCACTTCCAGGCCGGGATGTACGGGTTCCTGTACGTCGGGGCCAGCCCGAGCCCTCCGACCACCCTCCCCTCCGAATCCGGCTTCTTCCAGGTCGGGATCCTGGCGGTGGGAGGGATCGTTCTGGCGGCGGCGGCCCTTCTGATCCTCCTGGGCATGAGCGAACGGGCCCGGGTCTCGCGCCCCCGCTCTTCCTGGCCTCCCTCGATCCGGGAAGGACCACCCTCCCCCCCCGAGGGAGGAGGCCACTAGGGTCCGGCCGTTCGGAAAGGGTTTGCGGAAAGGACCCTGGATCGGGGGTCCTTTCGGAACAGGCTGTCACCCCAGGTGGGTCACCAAGGGCCCCACCACGAAGAGGCCAAGGAGGAGCAGCAGGAAGACCGCGAGCGTGACAACCCCCATGGCCACCTCCCCCTCCCGGTGAAAGTAGTACCAACCGGTGAGCACCCGGGCCACGGGAGTGGCCAGGAGCACGAAGACGCCCAAGGTCAGGATAGCGAGGCCCTGTCCCTGAGCGAGCCCATGGAGGAGGTCACTAAAGTTGAGGAAGGGAAGAAGCGGATTGGTCCGGTCCGCCTGGGAGACGCTCGTGGCGGGGTGACGAACCAAGTACGTGGCCAATCCGAGGAGGAACAAGGCCACGCCCGCGGCCAGTCCCGTGCGCAGGACCCGGGAGACCATGATATAAGCGTCTACCGGGAGCCGCAGGACGTCCGGTTCCTGAGGGGGAGGGGGGATCGAGCCGGTTTCGTGGTTCATGCGTATCCGAACCCCCTCAGAATGAGTTCGATGGCGAGAACAACGAGGATCACAAGAAACACATCTCGGATCAGACGGTTGCTCAGGCCGGGGAGGATGCGGCTCCCCAGAAATGAGCCGGCCGTCGTACCGAGAGCCACCGGGGCCACGATGACTGGATTGATGTACCCGGCGGTCAACAGAACGCTGGCCCCGGCCGCCGCGGTCACGCCGATCATGAAGTTGCTCGTCGCCGTCGAGATCTTCATCGGGAGGCGAAGGGCCCGGTCCAGGGCCAGCACCTTGAGGACCCCGCTTCCGATCCCGAACATCCCGGCCACGAGTCCGGCGCTGAACATGACCCCCAGGGCCTGACGGGTCTTTGCCGCCCGGTAGGTTACCCAGCGTCGCAGACGGCGGTCAAAATAGGTCCCCGCCAGGTGGAGCCAGCGGGAGGTCCGGTCCGGGACCACGCCCTCAGGGACCTCCTCGCTCCGGTGCAGGAAAGAACCGGGAACGGTGGCCAAAAGGACGACGCCGAGCGTGATCAACAGGATGGGGTCGAGGTCGAGCCGCGAGAGATACACCGTGAGGGCGGCCCCGGCCAGGGCCCCCGGGACGGTGGCGATCTCCAGGAACATCCCGATGCGGACATCCGTGAGGTGGTCGTGAACGTAGGCCGCCCCGGCCGTCGTCGAGGTGGCGAGGACGCTGATGGCGCTCGCCCCCACGGCGATGACGAAGGGGATCCGAAAGAGGATGACCAGGATCGGGACAATCACCACGCCTCCGCCCAGGCCCGCGAGGGATCCCAGAAAACCGGCGGCGGTGGCGAGGACGAGCAGCAGGACCGCGTAGAGGAGAATGTCCATCGGGCGCCCGGGACTTCCTCAGTGGGAGATAAGGACCTAGGGTCCCGGGCGTCCCGGGGTATCACTCCCGCCGAGACAGGGCGGTGAGCGAGGGGGACGCCAATTGGGCGTCGTTGTAGAGAAGGTTCGAGGGCGGGGTCACGATCAGCGTGGCCGTCATGTACGCGTGGCCCGCTCCACAGAACTCCGTGCACTGGATGAGATAGGTCGTGCCGACGTGGGCCCCGGAGGGAATGCTGAACCAGTAATGGTTAATCCGCCCCGGGATCGCGTCGATGCGGACGCCCAGAGCCGGAATGTTGAACGAGTGGACCACGTCCGCAGACGTGACGTTGAGTTCCACAACCGCGTTGAGAGGGACGTAGAGAACCCCTTGAGTTTGGTTCGAGCCGCTGCCGTTCGTCAGCTGCGCCCCGAACGGATCTGTGTAGATGAACTGCCAGTACCACTGGTGGCCGATCACGTCCACATGCATGTTCGGATCTGGGGGGCCAGAATCCAGACTGAAGAGCACGCCCGTGGAGAGGATCGCCACGATCACGAGAAGGCCCACCGGGATCAGAGTCCAGAGCCATTCCAACCGACGCCATTTCCGAGGGTCGTACCCCGGTGGATACCTCTTCCTCCAGTCCCGGTTAGGTCGAGGGGCCGAAGGTAGGGTTCCGTCAAGGTCCATGTTCACGCCTCGGGAGGGGGTGGCTCATACGGTTGGTCCGAGGCCCGTGGTTCGTGGCCTCGGAACCTCGAGAGCCCCCAGAGAAGAAGAAAAATGTAGACCAACCCGACCGCGAGCGCCAAAAGAAAGACCGTCCAATACAACCACAGGGTCTCCTGCAGGGGGGTCGGCACGTTCGCAAAGACGGGGCCTATCGGAATCCCCGGTTCGAAGGCGATCGGGAGACCCATGATCGGCAAAACGGACTCGGGACTCGTACATATTTCCGGCGTACGAATTCGCCTTGCGACGAATGAACGCTCCCCCGCGGGCTCGAAGTTTCGTGGAGCGGCGGGTTCGTACGTAACGTCAATAAAACGCTCCCGAGTCGGCCCTCCGCATGGCGCTGCGGGGCGCGAGCCTTCCGCTCGTGGCGATGGTGCTCATCGGGAGCCTGGCCATGGGAGGAGTGGGAGCGGGTGCCTCGGGAGGGGTGTCGGCCGGACCCGGGGCGGGTCCGCCGATTCCCTTGTCCAACAACACCACCGTGATCCACCTCATGGTCACGGACCAATTTGCCTTCGTTCCCAATGTGCTGTCGTCCCCCTCGTTGAAGGTAGAATTTGTGATCGAGAACGCGGGGACCATCGACCACACGTTCACCCTGTCCGACCGGGTGAATGCCACCGCACCCTCCAATGCGACGGCCTCGACAGCCCCGGGCCAGTGGTTTGAGAGCTCGCACCTCTATGCCAATGTTCCGGTGAATGCCTCCACTTCAGGGGGCGCGAACTACGTCTACGTCAATGTGACCTTCCGTCAGGTGGGGTATTACCAATTCATCTGCATCCCCCACTACGCGCTGGGAATGAAGGGCCTTGTTTACGTGGGGGAGGCCGCTCCCTCGTCTAGCAGCTCCGTCAATCCCCTCCAGTACGGGTTTGTCTACATCATCGTGATCATTTCCGCCCTCGTGGCCGTTGTCATTGTGATGGCACTGATCGTGGGTAAGAGGGGAGCGGCGCACGCGGGTCCGACTCACGGCAAGAGCCGTGACGAGGTGATCACGAGCCGCGTCGACTACTACAACGACTCGCGCCCGTCCCCCTACGAGTCCGACGAAGCCCCTGAGGCCTGGGACGAGGATCGGAATCCGCCCTCCGCCTGAACGCTCGCACGTCTCCCGAACGCTCGGCGAGCGTTCCCCTCGGGGGATCGAGAACAGACGGAGTCTTTTGTCCCTTCTTTTAGCTTCCGAACGATGGTTTAAAGCGCTCGGTTAATCCAACGACGAAGACCGATGGATAGAAAGAAGCTACTACAGGGCGATTAGTACCTTCCCGTCATAAATAGGACGGAAAATCGGATGTGCATTGGAAATGAAACTTAAATATTTCCCAGGCGTTCACCCGTCGAGGCTCATAGAAGCTTCAGGGGTAGAACATGGTTTGGGGGGGTCCGGTCCGAGAACGGCGGGTTTTGAAGGCGGGGCATTCGTCCATCGCGGTTACGTTGCCCAAGTCCTGGGCGGAGGCCATGCACCTTCGCCCCGGAGATGCGGTGGTCTTTGACCAAAACGATGACGGGACCCTCTACCTGAGGCCGGCTCCTTCGACCGGTTCGAGCCACCCCCCCCAGCCCTTTTCGGTCCACGCCGCCCTTTTCCCGGAGGCCGGACAGCTCGAGCGCGTGGTGGCGGGGGCGTACCGGGCCGGTCATGACGCGATCGAGATTCACTCCGACGAACCTCTGAACCCGGAACGCCTGGAGGAGCTCCAGAGCGCGGCCCGTCGGCTCCTCGGCCTGAGCGTCGTGGCCCAAGACCCCCACCGGGTCGTGCTCCAGAGCTTCATCGACCCTTCGAAGTACGCGCTGCCCCAACTGGTTCAGCGGATGAAGATGATCCTCATCGCCTTCGTGGAAGAGGCGGAACGTCATCTGAACAGGGAGGCCTCGCGGCCGGGGCTCCGTCACGTCTCCTTGGCCGAAGAGACCGGGAAGGTGCACGCGCTTCTCGTTCGGCAGCTTCTCCTGGCCAGCCGGGATTGGTCCCTGGCCAAGATGATCGGGAGCCCCGATCCCCGCCAGCTCCTTGTGTGGAGGGTGGTGGTCCAGTCCCTGGACGAGCTCGGTTCCCATCTCGACGAGCTCTGTCGCTCCATCGGACAGCATCCCGCCGAGTTCCGCGGGCATCCCTTCGCTCGGGGGCTCGCGGGGTTTAAGGATGTGCTCGAGGCGGTGGTGGACGCGCTGGTTCACCCCTCTCTCCCCAAGGCCTGTGAAGCTTACGACGCCGCTCTCGAGCTGCGTCGACAGGTGGAAGACCTCCCGGTCCGGGTCTCCCGCCGGGGGGGAAGCGAGAACTCTCCGGGACCTCGCGGGGGGGAAGCCTTGCGCCAGGCGGTCGACAAGTTGGTCGGGATGGCGGAGGTGGCTGTGGACCGGGCCGTCGCGGGAGGCGAACCCGGCCTCTCGGTGGGAGCCCGCTAGGCCCCTCTTTTATTCCGTTCGTACCAACGGTCCCTACGGGCACCAACCCTTGGTACGAACCCCATAAGGGGGCCCCTCCCCTGGGAACCCCAGATCGGTGGGGACATGTTTGACAGCATCGATGACTGGTTGATCTTGGCGGTCGCCTTCGGGATTCTATTTTGGGGGTCCACGAAGATTCCCCAGCTCGCCCACAGCCTCGGACGGGCGGTCGGGGAGTTCAAGAAGGGCCGTCTGGAGTCTGAGCGGGAGCTCAACGGTCCCGATTCGGGGCCCCGGGTCGTCCGGGAAGGGTCTCTCGTCCGGTAGACTGTCGCCTGGGAGAGAATGTCTCAGAGCGAAGGTGCCAGGAGGGTGGCTCCCTCGATCCCCGCGGCCCCCGGGCCGCCTCGAACCTCCCAAACCCTTCAGCGCGAAGACTTGGGGGTTCTTGCCGGGGGGATCGTGGCCGGTCTGTTGGCGATTCACCCCCGCCTCAGGGCTCTGGGCGAACCGCCACGCACGCCCTCCCCACCCCCCTCCCCCCGCCCTTGGGGTCCGTCGCCGTGGCGCCAAGTGGGACGGGAGGGACCTCCGCCCTGCTTGGTGGACCGCGATTGGCGATTGGTCTCCGAAGGACGATACGTCACCTGGGCCGATCTTTGTACGCGTCTCACCCGGGGGCCGTTGGCCTTCGCGTGGATCGGGGATCAGGACGGACCGGGACTCTTTGAAGACTCCCCGCGGATCAGCCCCGGCCTTCTCTTGCGTCGGTCGGACGGGAGTTGGAGGGCCGCGAGCCTCCTTTGCCCGTACGACAAGTCTCCTGTGATCTATGACGAGTCCAAGGACCTCTGGAGCTGCCGGTCGTGTGGGAGCGCCTTCCACGGGGTTTTCGGATGGGTCCGCCGGACACCGGCCCAGAAACCCTTGCTGACCTTTCTCGTTCGGGAGGAACCGCCCCACGGAAGGGTCCTCCTGAGACCCCCATGGGTCCGGAGGGAGCGGTGAGCGAGTTCGCCCGGATGCTCGGAATCCTCGACGAGTTCCGGGTGCGCCTCTGGCGCCTCTTCCTCGTCCTCGGGCCCCTCTTCGGCAGCCTCTTGGCTTTCCAGATCCGGCAAGGGACGCTCCCGCGTGTGGGGATTCCGATATGGTATCCCTATCCGAACCTCTTCGACAACGTCACGGCCCAGATATTCCGGGGGCTCGTGGGGCTTATGCTTCCTCCCGGGGCCGTTCTTCTCAACCTCGGGGTGGGGGACTCTGTTGTGGCCCAGATGGAGATCGCGCTTTTGGTCACGGTCTCTCTCGGCATGCCTTGGATCGCGCACGAACTCGGCGCCTTCCTGGTACCCGCCCTCCGGGCCCATGAGCGAGAGCTTCTGCGCCAGGTCGCCGGGCCGGCGACCGCGCTGTTCCTCCTCGGGTTCCTCCTGGCTCTCTTCTGGCTCACACCTCTGACCTTCCGCTTCCTGTTCCGCTATGTGGCGGCCATGGGACTGGAACCCAACATGGGGGTCCAGAGCTTCCTGACCTTCGCTCTCCTCTACACCCTCGCCTTCGGGATTGTCTTTGAGCTGCCGGTGTTTATCTACGCGCTGACCCGGGCGAACCTCGTGCCGGCCCGCGCCTGGCGGCGCCATTGGCGGGCGGCGGTGATGGCCTGTCTGGTCTTTGGCATGGTGATCACCCCCGACAACTCCGGGATCACGATGCTGCTGATCGCGACCCCCATGATCGCCCTCTACTTCGGCGGGGCCTGGTTCGCGGAGAGGTACGAACGTCAAAAAGAAAGAGCCCCGCGCAACATCCTTGGGCGGGTGGCTCAGGGAGGTCCGGGATGAGCCTGTTCTCCGACGTCGATTGGACCATCCTCCTCGTGGCCGGAGGATTCCTCCTCCTCGGAGGAGGGAACCGGGAGGCGCTGCGGACCGCGGGTCGTCTCTACGGCCGGATCCTCCGACTCCGGGAAGAGTTCCTTCGTCAGTTGCGCGAGGCGACGACCCTGACCTCCCCGGTCCCGCCGGCCGCGGAGGTCCCGCCAGGAACCGCGGGGAATTCCTCCCTGTCGGTCCTTCCCCCGCTCCCGGGAGTTCCCGCGACAAGCCGTTGGACCTCGGTGGCCGACGGATGGACCCTGGGGGAGGGACACGGCGGAGAGCGCCGGGGAGACCCATTCTGGGGGAGGCCGAATTGAAAGGGACCCCATCCGTGAGAGAGGTTCGCCGCCGGGTACCGGTCTTGGGTCTGGCCTTCTTGCTGCTCGTCCCGGCGTTGGCCGGGGGGGCCCTCCTGGGGACGGGAGCGCCGGGGGCCGCGCGTGGCCCGGCGGGCCTCGTCGTGGGGGCTACCAACGCGACGGACCCCAACGGGGTCACCTGCCCCTCTCAGCCCATCAACGTCAGCGGCATCGAGCTCAACTGCATCTCCGAACTCGAGATCACGGAAGTGGTTGTGATTCTTCTCACGGTCACGATCACCCTGTGGGCGTTCAAGGACGCCGACCGGGCCGAGCTTCCCGGGGAAGCGGAGGAGGTCGCGGTCACGGCGGAGGAGATCCTGGCCGAACGCCTTCGCATGGAACGGGAACACATCGCCGACCGGGCCTGGATGGAGGCCCATCCCCCCACGGACGCGCCTTCGGAGGAGACGAAGACCCCATGACTCCCCCACGACGGACCCTCACCATGGAAGAGTTTGACCGGAAGGTCGCCACGTTCCTCGCGATGTTCTCGAACGCCCAGCCGGGCGTGGTCCGGAAGGTCACGCCCAAGGACCTGAGCGACCCGAAGAACAAGGCGGAGGTCGATGAAGCGAAGCGCAACATGCTGAAGCTCATGGCCGTGGGAGGTCTGGCCGCCCTCGCGGGAGGAGGGGCCGTCGCGGGGGCCCTCCAATACCTTGAGCCCCCCATGGTGGGCCTTCCGACCTATCCCCGGGTGCAGCTGCTGTATGATGATGGGACCCCGGTGGTCAGCACCTCCTATCGGTACACCTACGAGGAGCTGGGCCAGATCATCTTCGACTACCCCCTCACCAACGAGCCCAACATGCTGCTGAACCTGAAGTACCCGGCCCCCAATGGGATCGGGCCCAACGGAACACTGGTGGCCTTCTCCGCCATTTGCCAGCACCTGGGGTGTATTCCCCCCTACATCTCGTACTACCCTCCCGGGGATTGCCCCACGTGGAACAACAACATGGGGTTCATCCATTGCACGTGCCACGGTTCCACATACAACCCGTACGTCTCCGCCACCGCCAACGGGGGCGGGGCGGCCATCATCACGGGTCCGACCGTGTTGCCGATCCCGCAGGTGATCCTGGAGGAGGACTCGAACCACTACGTGTACGCGGTCCGAATGATCGGACCCCCCGTAAAAGGGCACTTCAACACGCTCGTGGGGGGCCAGGGGGTCAGCTCGAGCGTTAAGACGAGCCCTCCGGAAACCCCCGTTCAGAGCTGCCCGACCTGAGGGAGGAAGTTCCGTGGACGCACCCACCGGATCCCCCGGACCGGAGCCCCCGCGTGTGCCCCCCTATCGGCCCCTCTTCAACCGCACCCTCGACCGGATCTGGGACTTTATCGAGGTCCGCGCGGGAACCCAGCGCTGGGAGCTGCGGCCTCAGCCGGACTTTACGTTCAATCCGTCGTACTGGACCGGGGCCTTTGTGGTCAACGCCTTCCTGCTCCAGGTCGTGACCGGCCTTCTCCTGCTCCTGTACTATGTGCCCTCGACGTCCTTGAATTCTCTGGGCCAGCCCGAGGCGTGGGCCACCACGTACTACATCATCCACGTCGTTCCGCTGGGCTGGTTCCTCCTGTCGAGCCACCTCTACGGCGCCTACGCGACCTTCTTCCTGGCCTTCGTCCACTATTTCCGGGGTTTCTATGCGGGGGTCTACAAGCGCCCGCGGGAATTCTCCTGGATGGTCGGAACGCTCCTCATCATCGCTATGCTCGGCATGGGGTTCACGGGTTACCTGTTGCCCTTCACCGCCCTTTCGGTGGGGGCCACGGACGTCGGGATCTCCCTGACTCTGTCGATCCCAACCCTGGGACCCTTGACGGCTCCCCTGCTGCTGGCGGACGGAACGTACCAGGGGCTCCTGTCCCGGATGTTCGCCGCCCACGTGGTCCTCATCCCCCTGGCCCTCGCGGGCCTCCTGTACGCCCACATCTCGCTCTTCGAGATCCACGGGATCGCCCCCCGTCCGACGAGCGATCCGAGGGCCAAACGGTCCCTGTCCAAGGAACGGGACGATCCGAAGATCGGGAAGTTCTTCCCCAAGGTCTTCTTCTACATGACCAAGTGGGGACTGGCCTATGTGGCCGCGTTGTTTGTCCTGGCGGCCTTCTTCCCGTGGCAGCTCCCGACCTACTTCGGTTCCACGAGCTCGTCCGGGGCCACGCCCGAACCGGACTGGTACTTCCTCTGGCTCTACAAGCTCATTGATTTCCAGTACGTGAGCCCGCTCGTGGCGGTGGGCACGGTCACCGCCGTGATTCTCTTCACGCTCTTCCTGCCGTGGATCGACCGACCCCCGATCACCAGCTTCAAGACGCATATCCGGGACCGGCCTGTCTTCCTGTTCCTGGCCAATTTCCTTCTGGCCTTCTTCATTCTCATGACGGTCTGGGGCGGGATCATGCCGGGAGTGCTGATTCCGGCCAGCATGTACACGGCGTACCTCGGTCTCATCGCGCTCGTGAACGCCGTTCTCATCGGGACGCTGTACGCCGCCTATCGAGCGGATTACAAGCGCCGGTTGGTGGCGCGGGCCCTGCGTCGGGGCCCGGCCCTCCCCGCCGGAGGGACGACCCCCGCCGTCCCGGGACGACCGATCTCCGCGAGCCCCGCCCCGACACCCTCGGAGGGAGCTTCCCATGCCTGACTCAGTCCCCCGGCCCCGGGATTCCGGGTTCTTGGGCTCCCCGAACCGTCGCCTGTGGCTCGTCTTGAGCCTCATGGCCCTCGCCGGCATGGCGAGCATCGCCGTCACAGTGTGGTCCTTTTCGTTGGCGATCACGGGACGCAACTGGCTCCTGGCTCTCCCGCTCGTGGCCCTCGGGCTCTTCGGGACCGTGGTCACGCTCCTCTTCACCATGGGTCTGGTCTATCGCGTGGATCGCCGCCGCGGGGATCTGCAGCGGCGGGTGGAATGGTTCGAGTAGGGAGGACGCATGAGAACCTGGGTTTTAATCGTCGGTTTGGTGTTCTTGGCGGTGGGCGTCGGGCTCGTCGTGGCCCCCTACCACCCGGCTCCGACCCCGATCAATCTCGCGGGGTCCAACTCCCCGTCCGCGCCCCTGGGCGTTTCCGCCCCGTACAGCCTGGGGGACCTCGTCCAGTACAACCTGACCTGGGTCGGGGCTCCCACAGGGACCGCCATCTCCGTGTACGCGTGCGGGTCCGACCCGACCTGCGCCCATCCCGGACCTCTCTTGGCGTATGTGCCCAGCTCCAGCGACGGGGTGAGCTTCGCCCTCGCGCCCGGCCAATATTTCGTGGTCAACTCCACGACCGCCACCACCGTGACCCTGACCACGAATCTTCAGGGCGCCTACGGTCTCCTGGGATTGGCCCCGCTGTTCCTGGGGGGGGTTCTGACCACAGTGGGATGGACGACCTACCCCGGCGGAGCCTCGCCGACCGACGGTCTGACCCGAAAGCTAGACCGGTACTTGGCGGCCGTGACGCTCCTTCTTGCCCTCGTGGGGATCCTCGCGGGGTACATCCTCACTCTCGGCCCCCTCAATTCCCCGGCGAGCGAGTCGTCGTTCGGGGTCGCCCTGGCCCTCATGTTCGCCTCCCTGGCCGGCATCTTCCATCTTCTCGATTATACCTGGCGGGCCCGGGAGATCGCGACGCTACAGGCTGCCCGGGCCCGAGAGCTTCCTCTGTGGTTCCGACGGCACGTCCTGCGCTGGCTGACGACGACGGATCACAAGGACATCGGGCTGCTCTACATCGTGACGGCCTTCATCTTTTTCATCATCGGGGGCGTCTACGCCATCGAGGTCCGCACCACGCTGGCGCTGCCGGCCTTGGGCTTGAGCCCCGGCACCCTCGGGGTCACCGCGGACATGTACTCCACGCTCTTCACGATGCACGGCGTCGTGATGATCTTCCTTTTCGTGATGCCCTTGATGGCCGGGTTCGGGAACTACCTGGTCCCGACCATGATCGGGGCCAAGGATATGGCGATGCCCCGTCTGAACAACCTGGCGTTCTGGTTGATCCCCCCAGCCGGGATCGTCCTGCTCTTCTCGAACGCGAACGCGGGCTGGACGGGGTACGTCCCGCTGAGTACCATCCAACCCGGTCACGGGATCGATCTGTGGATCGCCGGGCTCCACATCCTTTCGGTGTCCTCCATCTTGGGCGCGATCAACTTTATCGTGACCATCCTCAAGCACCGGGCTCCCGGAGTCACCTTCTGGAACATGCCCATTTTCGTCTGGGCGACCTTCATCAACAGCTTCCTGGTCCTCGCGGCGATGCCCTCCCTGTCTATTGCCCTGACCCTGATCCTCTCGGACCGGAACTTCGGGACCCACTTCACCTCAGCCTTGAACGGAACCCCCTTGGGAGGCCCGTTGATGTATCAGAACCTGTTCTGGTTCTTCGGGCACCCGGAAGTCTACATCCTGATTCTCCCCGCCTTCGGGCTCGTGAGCACAGTCCTACCCAAGATGGTCCGCCGCCAGCTGTTCGGGTACACCGCCATGGCTCTGTCCATTGCCGCCATCGGGCTCCTGGGATTCCTCGTTTGGCAGCACCACATGTTCGTCACCGGCACCCCGACGGACACCCGGTTCCTGTTCATGCTGACCACCATGGCCATCGCGATCCCGACCGGGGTGAAGATGTTCAACTGGCTGGCGACGATCTGGGGGGGCCATATCCGGCTCGAGATCCCCATGTGGTTCATCATCGCCTTCCTGACCATGTTCCTCATCGGGGGCCTTTCCGGCGTGATGCTCGCGAGCATCCCGGTGGACTACCTGATCCACGGGACGTACTTTGTCGTGGCCCATTTCCACTACACGATCCTGGGGGGCACCCTCATGGGAACCTTTGCCGCGGTGTACTTCTATTATCCCATCTGGACCAAGCGCTGGTATGACCAGACGCTGGGGGCGGTGCACTTTGTCATGTCCTACGCGGGCGCCAACCTCCTGTTCTTCCCCATGTTCTTCCTCGGAGCCGGGGGGATGCCCCGCCGGGTCTACACCTACATTCCGGGGCTTTCCACGCCCATCGGACTGGATTTCGGTCAGCTGAACCTTCTCGCCACCATCGGGGCGGGCATCTTTGGCCTGGCCCAGTTGGTGTTCATTTACAACATGGTCGTGAGCCGGTATCGCGGCAAACCCGCTCGGGAGGACCCGTGGGCATGAGCTTGGTTCACGGGGACGGGGGGACCCGGGAGACGCATCCCCGCGGCCACGCGCTCTTTCGGGTCCTCTCGGCTGCGGCCGCCCTGTGGACCTACGTCACGATCGTTCTGGGCGCCAATGTCATGGCGACAAATTCCGGGTTGAGCTGCCCCGATTGGCCCCTGTGCACGCCCTCGAGCCTGGGGCCCCCTGTCTTCGCCGGCGCGGCGGCCCTGGAGTTCACACACCGACTTGCGGCGGCGGCACTATCCCTTCTGATCCTCGCTCTGCTCCTGGTGGCCCTCTATGCCGAACAGCGGCGACCGGCCCTCTTGCGCATCTCGATCCTCGCCGTCGGGATGGTCGTCGTCCAGGCGATCCTGGGAGGGATCATCATCTTCACCCGGGAGTCGAACGTGGTGGTCGTCACCCATCTCGCGCTCGCCACGGCGCTTTTCGGTCTTCTCCTTCTTCTGGCGTTCTTGGCGAACCTGCCCTACCTGCCCCGAGGATGGTATGCCCGGGCCTTCGGGGAGGAGGAGCTCCGTCACTATATCCAGGTCTCCGGGGTTCGGGAGCCCGCCCCACCTCCTCCCCGCCCCGGGGCCCCCCGCGAGGACGTGCCAGCCCCTAGTCCCGGGCCCCCCTAAGAGGCTCGGAGCTATCCTTCCGAGAGTCGGAGACCATGACCGGGATCGACGGGAAGGCTCGGGAAAGCCCGACGCGGGACTGGGGAACCCGGGTACGGTCCTACTTCACACTGACCAAGCCGGGGATCACCGCCTTCATCCTCCTTGTGGCCGTGGCCGGATACTTCGTGGCGAGCCCGTATCCCCCCGACTGGGCCCGTCTCGGAGAGCTCCTCGTGGCGGGGGGTCTCGCCTCGGGGGGGGCCGCGGCCTTGAACCATTGGTACGACCGGGACCTGGACGCCGCGATGCGACGGACCCGAGCTCGTCCGATCCCGACGGAACGGATTCCGGCCGAAAGGGTTCGAGACTTCGGGTTGGGTCTGAGCGCGGCCGGCTGGATCCTCGCCGCCGCCCTCCTGGGACTGGGTCCGTTCCTGGCGATCGCTTCCGGGACCCTCGTGTACGTGGGGATCTACACGATGTGGTTGAAGAGGCGCACGCGTTGGAACATCGTTATCGGGGGGTACGCCGGGTCGGCCCCCGTTCTGGCGGGAAGTCTCGCGGCCGTCGGGATGATCACGCCGGCGGCGGCCCTCCTCGCCCTCCTGATCTTCCTTTGGACCCCTCCTCACTTCTGGTCGCTGGCCCTGGTCCTAAAGGATGATTTTGGCCAGGCCCGATTGCCGATGCTTCCCAACCCTCAAAGCCCCCAGAGGTCGGGTCAGACCGTGGTCCTGTCGGCGGCGCTTCTCCTCCCCGTGACCCTGGCCTTCTACGCCTTCCGGGCCAACTACCTTCCCTTCTTTGTGCTGGCCACCGCCCTGGGGATCGCCTTTGTGGGAATCACGTCGTTCCTGTGGGTCTCCCCGGAGCGGCGAACGGCCCTTTGGGGGTTCATCTTCTCGGGCGTGTACTTGCTGGGAATTGTGGGAGCCGTCCTGGTCAACTGGCTTTGGATTTTCACCCCCTTGGTTCCCCACTGAGGTTCCCCGGGCCCAACCCCGACAGCAAGGATCCCCCTCCGAGGCTCGGGGGTTCGGGTTTGAGGCCGTTGGTACAACGCTCCCCTCCCGCAGGGGATAAGCTCGAAGGGCCCAGGCCTTCGCGACCGAACCGGAAGCAGAGCCCTTCCCTCCTCGTTCGTTCCGACCGAAGATGGGGGGTCGTGAGCGAGAAGAATGAGACGACCGAGGTCACTCCGTGTATCGAAGGGCCTCGGCCGGAGGGAGCCGGCTCGCCCGAAGGGCGGGAATTCCCGTGGCCAACAGGGTCAAACCGTACGCGACAAGGACCACCGCTCCCAGCTCGGACCAGGGCGGGGCGAAGGTGAAGAAGCCGCTGGCCACCAGAGAAAGGTTGTAGGCCAGAATCAGGCCGAGAACCAGGCCGATGACAATTCCCAGGAGGGCCAGGAAAGAGTACTCAAGAAGGAAGGCCCCCAGGATCTGGTTCCTCCGGAACCCGACGGCCCGGAGGACTCCGATCTCGTTCTTGCGTTCGACGACCGAGCGTAGGGCCAGGATGCCGATGGCCACGATCCCCACAGCGAGGCCTAGTGCCACGAAGACGACCAAGAGTTCCAGGAAGGCGAAGAGGAAGGAGAACGCGCTCTGGAGGGCCTGGGAAAAATCGATGACCTGGAGGCCCTGGCTGAGGAACAGGCTCTTGAGATGGTAGACGGTGTCCTGGATTGACACTCCCGGGGCGGTTCCCACGAGGAAGAGGGCGGTCTGGTTGACCCCTAGGGTCGAGGTCATCGCCTGGGGATTAAGGAGGATCACCGAGAGGAACTCTTCGTTCAGGATGCCGATCACCGTCACGGTCAGGGGCCGGGGATGCCCCGGCACGGAGATGGTGAGGTTTTGGCCGAGGAGCAGGGCCAGGGAGGTCGGACCGAAATTGAAGGTGGAGGGAGCGTAGGTCTCGGAGATCACCGCCGCGTGAGGATTGGACTGGAGTTCCGCCCAGACCTGGGCGGGACTCATGCCGTCCTCCGTGGCGGTGAAGTTGTACCGATTGGTGGTGTAAAAGTCCTCCGGCGCCGGAAGGCCCGCGGGGGCGGCCGCGATATTGACGGGCAGCCCTAGGGAGGGATGGGCCGTCAGATTGGCCGAGGCCTGTTCCGGGTACGGGAGGGAATAGAACGAAATGGCCTCCGTCACCTCCGCGGCCGTCGTCGTGTTGTTCCGGACGGCCCCGTAGAAGTTGGGGATGGGGGCAGACGAATAGGCCGCGAGGGTATAGCCCCCGGACTCACTCGTGACGATGTTATTCAGGTTGGCCTCGACCCCGCTCCCCAGCGAGGCCACGGTCACGATCGTGAACATGACCATCGCGAAGATGGCCAGGGTCATAGACGTCCGGACCCGTTTCTGTCCCGGGTAGCTCAGCGCCACGCGGACCACCGGGATCTGCCGGGGGGCGGCCCGGGTCAGCCCGGAGAAGGCCCGGGTCACCAGATCCGAATTGAAGATGTACAGAAGGATGGCCCCCAGGATGAGGAACACCCCCTCCTGGAAGAAGACGAAGATGGACGCCGGGTGCCCGGCGAAGAGGCTCTGGTGCAGTTTGGAATCCGACCAGAAGGCGATGAGGGCGATCCCGGCTCCGCTGAAGGCGTAGCGGTTGGGGACCAGGGCCGACGCCCCGAGGCCAGCCCCCAGGATGAGGAGGGAGATCCCCAGGAGACCCACGTTCTCATCGACGCCGGGCTGAAGACCTTCGTGGTACAGGAGGACCCCGAAGAGGATGAGAAGTCCCCCGAGAAGGCCGAGGCGGTAGTACGAGGAGCGCGGGAGGGGAGGCTCCGGCAGATTGCGGACGGCCCGGACAATATTGAGGCGACTCACATAGAACGCGGTGAGGGTGATTGTTCCGAGGGTGAGAAGGAACCCGGTGACGTACGCGGTCAAGAGGCTCGCCGGGCTAACGGTGAACGATTGGAGGATCGCTTGGGTGGTAAGACCGGAGGACGCCGACGCCACGCCGAGGGAGCTCGCAAAGATCTCCAGGAGGGCCAGGGCCACACCCACCCCGAGGAAGGTGCCGAGGAGGGCCGAACCGGCACTGTAGGCGAGCCCCTCGAAGTAGTAGCTGCGGACCAATTGCCCCCTCTTCATCCCCACCGCCCGGGCGACCCCCATCGTCCCCCGCCGCTCCTCGGCCAAGAGGACGAAGATGCCCACGATGAGCACGGATCCGGCCACAATCGAGAACAGGCCCACCACAAGGAAGAGAGTCGTCAGGCTGCTGGCCGAGGACTCGGCCGCCGCGACGTCCCCTCTCAAGACCGCGTGGACGGTCAGTCCGGCGGGAACCGCCGAGGGGGGGAGGGTGGCCAGGACCTTCGGGACCGTCTGGTTCAATTCCGACCAGACCGTACTGGTCTCCGCAATCCCCCCCGATAAGCCCCCCGTGTTCGTGACGGCGATGTAGTTGATCATTCCCGGGAGTCCGAGGAGGCTCTGGGCGGTGGACAGGGGAACGAAGACATCCCCCTCCCCATTGTCCATAAAGCCCCCCCGGGGCGTGGCCTGCACGATAGCCTCCACCCGCACCGTCACCGTGGTGGGGGCCCCGCTGGACAGGTTCAAAGAGTGCAGCACAAGGGTATCGCCCGAGGTCGCATTCAGGTCGAGAGCGGCGGTGGGATCCAGAAGGGCCTCCCCCGGACCGGGTCCCCCGAGAGAGGCCCCGGTGGTCGTCTGAAAATCTCCCAGAACGGAGCTGGAATTCGCTTCCGTTCCGATCAGGTTCATCCCTCCCTGGGGGATCCCCGACGTCAGGTCCAACCCGGAGAGCAACCCGATCCCCAAGAGGAAGGGACTCACCCCTTGGACATGGGGGAGCGCGGACAGGTTCTGTTGAAGCCTCTCGAAGACGGCCTCCGGGTAGGGGGCGAAGGCCAACCCGTTGGTCCCGGGGGCGTAGATGGCTTCGTGGGTCGGCCCATCGGTCACGTAGGTGAAATGGGTCACCAGGGTTCCCAACGTGTCCCCGATCACCAGACTGGATGAGATGATGGTGGTCCCGACGAGCAGGCCGAGGATGAGGATCAGCGTCCGGCTTCGTCCCCGGAGGAAGTTCCGAAGACCGATGCGCACCGTTAACGGGTCCCTCAAACCCACGACGAGGGAGACTCCCACCACCCCCGCCAAAAGGAGGGTCAAAACGAGGATCTGGGCGGTGACGGAGTCCATGGTCGGGGACCTCAGGAGGCGGGGGTTTGAAGCCGTCCGTCCCGGATCGTCAGGGTTCGGTCACAGGATTGGGCCACATCCCGGTCGTGGGTGACGACCACAAAGGTCTGACCGTATTTCGCGTTCAGCTCCCGAAGGAGGCGCATAACCTCCCGGGAGTTCTCGGCGTCCAGGTTACCGGTAGGTTCATCCGCCCAGACCAGGGCCGGCTCTCCGGCTAAGGCGCGGGCGAGGGTGACCCGTTGCTGTTGCCCTCCGGACAGGGCGTTGGGGCGGTAGTTTGCCCAGTCCTCAAGGCCCAGTTGCTTGAGCCAGTAGAGGGCCCTCTCGCGGGCCTTCGACCGGGGCATCCCGGCCACGAGGAGCGGCAGCTCGACGTTCTCAACCGCCGTCAGGACCGGGAGAAGGTTATAGGATTGGAAGACGAACCCCATCCGTTTGGCCCGGTACTCGCTCTTGCGATTGTCGTCCATCCGGTGGATATTCGTCCCCTCGATAAGGACCTCGCCCCGACTGATGTCGTCGAGCCCGGAAAAGCAGTTCAGGAAGGTGGTCTTGCCCGACCCGGAGGGACCCATGATGGCCACCATCTCTCCCCGCTCGATCGAGACGTTGACGCCCCGCAGGGCCTCGACAGGGCCGGCCTCGGAAGGGTAGATCTTCCAGACGTCGCGGCCCTCGATGACAACATCCGTCACGTGATTGCCTCAAGGGGGGTGGGGTTTTGCCATCGTATATTATTCTTTCCGATCGAGAGCTATGAGGGACCGCGTCGCCCCCCTTCCGACCATTTAAGCCCCCAGCCTGGGCGCCCAAGAGACCTCACGAAGTTTCGGGCCCTACCAACCCTTCCAAAGACCCTGGCGCTCTTCGGAATCCCTCCCCGCCGACTGGGGGACCGAGGCCGGCCAGAATGACACCACTCCCTTCCTTTCCGCGGACGTTAAGCGGACGCGGTCCCAACAAACTTGTCCGTGGAGCCGCTCAGCTTTAAGATACGCTACGGAGTCGGGATATATCCCGACCTATGGCGAGGGAAGGAAATTTGAGAGCACGCCGGCAGGCCCCTCACCGTCCTCCCGGGCCTGTTCCTACACTAGAGGATGTGGAAAGGACCCTCCAAGGGTTCGGTTTTTCCCGGACCGAGGCCCCGGGGGTGGTCCCGGGCGTGGACTTATGGGTCCGGCAGGATCGCCGCAAGAGCCGGCTATTCCCGGTGATCGTCTCTTCGGACCCAGCCTACCTTTGGGGGAAGGAACAGGGCCGTTCGGGCCAAGCCCTTCCCCCAAGCGTTCGGAAGGCTCTTCAGAGAGAGGCGATCTTGGTGGTCCCGGATGACGAGGTTGCCGAGCGCTTGCTGCAGCGCTTCCAGACCCTGGATCCTTCAACCTCACAGGAGACCTCGGAGCGTCCTCGCATATTGGTCGTCCCTCCGGCGGAATCCCCGGGGAGGCCTCCTCACTGGCACCGCCGAATCGCCTTGCCGCGCGAACTCCTGCGGGTGGCCACCGGGATCCTGGTCGGGATGCTTCAGGAAGAATCCGAAGCGTCCTCCACGGATGCGGCCGGGGATGGCGGTCCGAGCCTGGACTTCGGCCGGATGCTCCAGCTCATGGAGGACGAGTTCCACATCGACGTCCTCCGTTCCACGGGAGCCTCCAGTCCTCCCGAGGCGCTGGGGATCCTCTACCAGGTCGCTCTCCGGTACGGGTACGCTCCCGGTGATGCGGGCACCCAGTTGCATACGCTGGTCCTGAAACCGGACAACCCCCTGAGCCACATTCCCTGGTTCGCCGGTTGACGACGGGTCTTTCGGGGGGGCTAGGATCGGAAGGGGGCCCCCATGCGGGATCCCTCGGGATGGCCCCCGCCAAGGCCCCCTGCGTCGAGCGGGGGGGGCGGCCGGGATCTCCCGCCGATCTCCCAGCACCTCCCCCGGGGGAAAGTCCTGATCTCGGTGAGTGGAAAGGGCCAGGTTCTCCATCACGGCGTCCGTCCCTCGTCCGGAACCCGAAGGATCCTTCCGCGACGGATACGCTTATAGACGGGCCGTCGCTCAACGGGGTCGACCGCGGCAAATTTGTGGGGCTGTGGGGTAGCTTGGACCATCCTTCTAGCTTGGGGTGCTAGAGACTCCGATTCAAATTCGGACAGCCCCATTCCCGGCCAGCGCTATATCCTGGAGACTTCCAGCTGCCCCCCCGGCTGAGGCCGCCCCCAATCACGCCGCGCCTGTTAGGAAAGTCGCGCTCCACTTTGACAAGAATCGCCCGCCGTGTTCGTCTCCCCGCGTTTCCGTCTGTCGCAAGGTCCCTTGGCTCATTTAACCGAATCGCAAGCTTGGCCTTTGGTCCTCGGCCTCCGTTTTCTCCATCACGAGGAGCAGATGGCTACCATCGGTGATTACGGAAGGGGTTCCCAGCCCGTTCACGACCTTACAGGTGGTCTCGGCCTGGACCTCGTTGGGATATAGAGGGTATCCCGCTTCGCTATCCAGGTCGAAATCGTTGAAGGAGGCCCCTTGGGGCAAGATCAGCCGGGCGATGGAGATTCCCGATGACCTACGAACGTCTTGCCTCGAGCCCAAGTCACAAACCGGAAAGACCATCGGGATCCACGGGAGTCCCTCGCTCGTTCGCTCGCTGATGCGAGGCGGATTCTTCGACCGGCTTCACCTCTTTCTGGTCCCCCTCATTGCGGGAAAGGATGCTCGCCTTTTCGAAGGCGACGTCCCCCCTCAGGTCCTGAAGGCCGTCGACCTCATTCAGAATGAGAGCGGCATCCTTGCCATCACGTACCGACCGTCCGGACCTCCGTGAACGATCCGAACTGTAACCTCACCGAGGGCTGAAGCGCCAACTAGGGGGTCCCCCTATAGCGAAACGAGGATGCCACCCGAGGGGTGGTAGTTCTCCGGCTCCTGTCGAAGTAGTCACCGCGCCTTCGTGAGGTGATTTCTCCCTTTATCACGAGCCGGCGGGGGGCACGCTCGGCTTCCGAAATGGCCGTAAGAATCTTCTTCGCAGAGTCTCGCGCCGTAAGAGGCCGGGGCCGGGCTCCTCTTCTTCCCCACACGCTTGGCAGTGGACCATCGTTTCCATCGCGCCCTCTCCTCACCGAAGGAGGAGAGGGGGCGGTTGCTGCCCGGGCGGAGCGAACGACACGGAGCCGTCCGCCAGGTCAACGGTGACCGCGAATTGCCGCAAGAACTCGTCTCCCACGAGTCCATCGTAGATGATGTCCTGGAACATGACGTATGGGTCTCGTTGCCGGATCTCCGGCGCACCCTCCAGGCAGACCTCACCCCGGATCGGGGCAAAGTATCGGGTGTAGGCGAAGCCCGTCTCGTCCTTGCCTTCCCGCTTGTGCGTGGCCGGGTCAGCGGGGTCGATCCCCAGTTCCCCTATGAACTTCGAGTGGAGGATGAGGCAGTCGGTCCCGGAGTCCATCTCGACCTCCACCGAACGCCCCTTCGGCAAGACCATGCGAAGGTAAGCGGTGACGGACGGACCGTCTCGGGATAGTCGGAGGGGAACCCTCGAGGCCCAGGCGGGGGCCCGGTCGTGCAGCCGGAGCTCGCCCTTGGGATAATCCAGGGTGAATGGGATCTTCTCGAAGAACCCCAGAGAGAGAATGCCGACCACATCGTCCATCTCCGGCGGGAGGTTCCCCATATCAAAGACGGCGACAGGAATCCCCTTCTGCTCCACCTCTCCCAATTGGAGCGATGGCAGGTTCGCCAGTTCGAAGGTGACCGGCTGACCCGACATTCTGCGACCCGTGTAGGTCTCCCCCGTCGTGGCGAGCCCGAATCGTGGGGCGTGGTGTTTGAGGATTAAATTGACCCCGATTCCGGTGTCGAGAATCACCCGGGAGAGGTAGCTACCGTTCACGGTTACGGGGACCGTGACCAAGTGCTTGGCCACACGACTAATGGGCACTCCCCGGCCCATGATTCGGCGCGGCCCATGATTCGGCGCAAGAGTTCCCTAGATATACTCATTTCGTACGTGTCCAGCATCTCCGGTAGCGTAATGGCCCGAGGGGAACGGGTCCTCCCCACCGCAAAGCGGGAATCCGGTCTGGTTCGGTCCTTCGGAGCGAGGGACCTGTGGCCGCAGTTCTATCTCGGTGGCACCTGACCCCGAAAGGTGACGACGACGAGATCATCGTTTTCAAGGTGGGCTTGGAGGAGCCGAGGCGTCAGGCAGACTAGGCCGAGGAGCGCGCCCGCGAGATCGAACGACGGCGGCGATACAGTGCTGAGCTCCGTCGCCACCTTCAAGTCCACGAGAACCCGAACGTTCCGCCTGATAGGACGTCTCGATCCGCTCCCATCGGCGCCCGAACGTGTTGTTCCCACTCCGACGCTCACGAGGGCCTGAGCGGCCTCCGACCCCGAGATCATCCGGACCCCGCCGCCCGCCGGGCTCCCGACCCCGGCCAGCGTATCTCCCTCATGGGCGAGCTCGCATGTCAGCGTCGATCCCGATCGAAGGCCACATCCCCACCAGAAAGTTCCGGCAGTTTCTCGTGAGATTGACGATCAAGCTGTCAGAGGCCGGCTGTCTCGACTGGGAGAAGCCGGGCAGCGACCGAACAATGTCTTTCTCCGCGTCATTATCCCCGAAGGCGATGAACCTACCCCTGTGAATTTGTCGAACCGGCCGTCGAACGAGACCGCAAGTCCCCGGATCGCTTCGGTGAACCCGATGATGTATCGTGCGAAGAGAAACGTGCTCAGCGCTCGCCTCAAGCCAAGCCAGACCGCGGCCACCGCCTTTCCTTCTTCATCGACTGGAAACGCCGTTTTCTCTCCAGGGCCCGCGCGGAGGCCCGACGGCTAAAACTCGACCGGGTACCCCTCAGTCGTGGCAGCGGTCGCTCAGGAAAAACCGCGATTTCCGAGGGAACACGCTCACGCGGTTGAGGGCGGCCGCGGTCGGGGCAGGCTGATTCCGTCGAGCGACCCTCGGTAAGCGGGGGCCCCTGGATGATCCCGCGGTCGGCGCGGGGGTCAACTTCGGAGAGGTGGAGGGGGTTAGAAGCCTCCGTGGTCTCGCACCCGATTCCCGGTGAGCGCTCCATTAGGAGATCTTGAGAACGCGACCCGCGGCTCTGCCGTTCCGACCGGGCGGAGCAGCTGGTCCCTTTGGCGAGATTGGGGGAGGGCATTTCTGGGAATCGTCCGATCTGGTTCCGGCTTATGCGTTCGGGAAACGGCTTCGAGGAGGGTGTGGCGTGGGTCCCGCGACCTCCTCCTCTCGGAGTGAGTTAGTCTTAGAGCCTTTCAGCGGGTAAGGGGGGTACGGAAGGCGGGAGGCCGAACAAGCATGGAGCCGTCCAAAGAGCCTGTTCTGATTGCCGGAGCCACCGGCTTTGTGGGCCGGGCGCTGACAACCCGGTTACGGGCGGATGGGTACCGTGTCCGAGCTCTCGTCCGGGACTCCGCGAAAGCTGCGGCCCTCCAGAAGATCGGCGTCGAAACCGTGGACGGAGACCTAGTTTCGTCCCGGGGGCTCCTAGAGGCCCTACAGGGAGTTCGACTGGCCTACTACATGGTGCACTCCTTGGGGGCTTCGGGGGCGGGATACCGCTTTGCGGAACTCGATCGGAGAGCCGCGCAGAACTTCGTGGCGGGCGCCAACGCCGCCGGGCTGGAACGGATCGTCTATGTGGGGGGACTGGGGGACGAGGCGCCCTTGCGATCGCCGCACTTGGAAAGTCGGAGGGAGGTCGGCCGGATCCTGCGGAGCGGGGACGCGGCGCTCACGACGCTCCGGGCCGCGATCATCGTGGGGGCGGGAGGCTCTTCATTCGAGATGCTCGTGCAACTCGTGGAAAAGCTTCCGGTGATGATCTGTCCGCGATGGGTGAATTCTCGCTGCCAACCCATTGGACTTCCCGATCTGGTCCGTTACCTGGTGGGGTGTCTCGAGGAGCCGGCCACGGAAGGGCAAACGTACGATGTGGGCGGTCCGGAGGTGCTGCGGTATCGGGAGATGATCGAACGGGTCGGCCGGATCCTCGGCCGCCATCCCCGGTTGATCATCGTGCCTTGGTTGACGCCTTCTCTATCCTCTCACTGGGTGGGGTTCATCACGGAGGTCCCCTCGGGAGTGGCCCGGCCCCTGGTGGAGGGGATGACGGCCGATGTCATTTGCCAGGAGAACCGGATCCGGGAGGTCCTCCCGGGCCCGCTCGCGTCGTTCGAGAGCGCGGTGCGGGCGGCGATCGAGCCATCGGAGCGACGGCCTGAGAGCCCGCTGGTCCCCCGGGCAAGGTGGAGGCGGGGCCGAGCCGTGACCCGGCAAACGAACTCGGTGACCCCTCACGGGAGGTGAGGATCGGGGATTGCCGGTGGGATCGGCAAGACGAATCCCGGATCTTCTCGACGTTCGATCGGGAGCACAATCGTTCGCGACCCCGGTCAGGCCCGCGACAGTCGATGCTCCAATCCAGGGGCTCGCCCGGAAAGGGTCTCCCGAAGGACCCAGTCCATCCGTTCATGGATCCGGCTCAGGTCGCCCAAGAGCGTCGCGGTGCCCAGATCTCCCTGAGAGTTGGCCGCCTGGGCCACAGACCGCAGTCGCCCGGAGATCTGGCGATGATGCGTTTCCAACCTTTCGAGCATCTCACGGACTGTCGCGGGCGAGGTGTCTTCCGGGGACAGGGTCCGAAGAGCGGTCAGTCGGTCGAAGCCGTAGGGAACCTCCGCGCCTAGGGTCCGGATCCTCTCCGCCAAGGGAGCGAGGCTTTGGAACATTTCTGTGGCATGGTCGCGGAAGAGCGAATGCAATTCGTAGAACAACGGCCCTCCCACGTTCCAGTGGTACCCCACGTACCTCAGGTACATGTCTGTGCAGTCGGCCAGAAGGTGCGAGAGCTCTTCCAGAACATTTTCGGATGGCATCGACGAGTCTCCTCCGCCGGGGCCTTCGTGACAATTCTCTGACCCTAAATCGCCTGCGGACACGGGGGATAGGGAAGGGGCGAAGCTCCGAAAGGGGACCTCGGTTGGCGGCGGCCAACGTTCCTGATGGTTTCCCGGGAACGCTCCGGGATTTCCGGGACCCTTCAAGCCGGGGGCCGGGGAGACCACGGAGATCGCGTTCCCCCGAATTGCGGGTCTCAAACGCGATCTGATTTGGAGCGATCGCTCTATCCAACATTCAGAAGAGGGATGGTGGGTAGGGGCCCCCGGCGCGAGGACCGGGGTCCCAGGGTCGGATCCCCCACCTTCGATCCCTCCCTGAGCCGGAAATGTCGACGCAAAGGTGGAGGGCCACCCCCAGCCACCCCTAAGTCTAGAACTCTCCGGGGAGTACTGTCTCGAATCCCAACGTCCATGGCGGTACGGGCCGAGCGGAGGGCCCCAAGTTCCGGGCCTCTGGGCACGACGTCCCGGCAAGGCCTTTCTCCCCGCGGCGCCCTGGGGGGCTGGATAGGGGGAGCCGCATGAATGGAAGGGTACCCGGGTCGGGTTTGTCCTGGGTCCCGACCTTCGGAGAGGCCGAGAGGATCGGTTCCATCCTCGAGGTCCCTTCTCCGTCACGTCAGAGAAATCTCGACGCCTTGGAATTCTGGGAGGCGGGAAGGATCCGGCGCATCCCGGTCGTAACCGGAGAGTTCTGGACATCCCGGCAGCGGGCCGCTCACAGCCTCCACGAGATCTCCTATCGGGCTTGCTTCAAACCGCAGCTCCCTCGATTCTTCCTTCTCGCCCTCAGTCGGCCCGCCGACGTCGTCTTTGATCCCTTTGCCGGTCGGGGGACCGTCGCCCTGGAGGCCGCTCTGAACGCGCGGGTTCCGTGGGCCAGCGATTGCAACCCGCTGAGCCGGATGTTGCTGGAACCTCGTCTGAACCCACCCTCGTATTCGCAGGTCCGCACCCGTCTTCAGACCGTCGACTGGGCTTTCGGGTCCCCCGAACCCCCGGAACTCCTCGCCTTCTACCACCCCCAAACCCTGCGGGAGATCAATGCCTTGAAGGCCTACCTGGGGGACAGGCAGAGAACGGGGAACTTTGATGCCGTGGACGCGTGGATACGTATGGTCGCGATCAACCGTCTCACCGGCCATTCCCCCGGGTTCTTCTCGGTCCGGACGCTCCCTCCCAATCAGGCCGTCTCCGTCGTCTCCCAGGAGAAGATCAACCGTCGTCTCGGTCAGACGCCCCCCTTCCGCGATGTCCCTCGCCTCATCCTTGCGAAGACGGCCTCCTTGCTCCGCGATGTCGATGAGTTTACGAGGAGGAGACTGGAGGGGGCGGCGGCCCAAGCCCGTCTTTTTACCCAGGACTGCCGCCGGCTGGACGCGGTCCCCGACGCGGCGGTGGATCTCGTGATCACGAGCCCTCCCTTCCTGGACGTGGTCGATTACCAGAAGGATAACTGGCTCCGAGGCTGGTTCGCCGGGATCGATTCGGCCACGGTCCCGATCCTCCGACTTCGCCGTCTGGAGGACTGGACATCGGCCATGGCCGGCACCTTGGGTGAACTCCGTCGGATCCTCAGGCCCGGGGGTCACCTGGTCTTCGAAGTGGGGGAGGTTCGTCGCGGATCCGTGCTTCTTGAGAGGATCATCGCTCCCCTCGGGTCCCAGGTCGGCCTACGACCGGAGGCCATCCTGGTACACACGCAGGCCTTCACGAAGACCTCACACTGCTGGGGGATCGAGAACGGGCGGCGGGGGACGAACACGCAAAGGATCGTGCTCTTTTCCAGACCCTCCTGAGGTTTTCCGAATCGGCCCCCGAGTCACGGGTCCGGGCGACCCTAGAGCCGCGCGACGCCCGGCGAGATTGGCCCGGCGGGCCAAGGTGGCATCCCTCCTCCGAACCCTTTCGACCAAATCGGAACGTCCATCTCCCGGCGGCTCTACCTCCGTCCCATGGTGCGCGTGCGTTGTTCGCCATACCCTAGAAAACTTTCCGCGTGGACCCGGAGAGGGATCACCCTGGGGATTTCGGGCCTCTTGGGGATCCTGGTCCTGGTCAGCCCCCTGGGAGCGGCCGTCGGGACCGAGATCTCCGGACACAACCAACTCAGCGTGAGCTCCCCGCGATTGGAGCTCAAGTTTCGGTCGGTTTCCGACACCAGCGATTGCCTGGACTACATGCGGGGAGCCCCCTGCACGAACTGTATTTTGAATGGGACCATCTACAAGCTGAATTCGACGGGGACCGTGAGCGTCGAACTCGACGCGGTCTGCCTGGACGTCCTCACAGCGATCGGGGTCCGACAGGATTGGAAGGCGTACTACTTCCACAACGACGTCGACGGGTTAGGGGCTGTCAGTCTGGGGGAGACCCAAGGAACCTTGTATCCGGGTCAGAGCCTCGACTTCTTCTTTGGCCTGTGGAACAGTTGCTACACTGCCTATTATCCAGTGCTCGTGGAGATCGTGGGACCCTACAACAACGTGGATATCAGCTTCAGCGGATGCGGGTAAGGCCTGGGAAGACGCCCTCTCCTATGGGGAGGTGAGCCGGGAAGGCTTCGTCGTCCCGATCCCCTCGTCCCCCAAGAGGGGCAAGACGCCCTTGTCGGCCTGCTCGCGCGCGGAGGTGTCCTCCTCCGAGCGCGGGGGTGGGGACCCGAGGTACGGGAGCAGGGCGTGGAGCAATCGATTCTCGGCCTTTCGCAGGAGGGCCTCAAAGGCCTCCCGAGAGATCCCCAATCGCGAGGCGAGGTCCTCCGTATGGATGGCCCGCGGGATCCGATAGTATCCGCGACGCAGGGCCAGGGTCAGCGCCTCCCGCTGCCGGTCCGTGAGGCCCTCCACGAGCGAACGTAAGGGGATGAGGAAGTCCCCTTCGAAAGCCGGTCCCTGCAGGGGACGGATGGCAAGCGTCTCCACCGTGACCCGGGTCCGCAGCCGATTCAGCATGTCCGGTCCCAGGCCGGGGTCCTTCAGAAGGAACTGGTACGTTTCCGAGCCGGAGGGCGCGTAGAGCGACGGGGGCAGGAAGAGATGCCCTTCCGATTCCAGTGTGGGGATCACCTGCCCGCGACGGCAGCACAAGCATGTGGGGAAACGGATAAGGGACACCTTCTCATCCTCCGAACGTAGCACGACCTCCCCTCCGAGGGTCTCGTACCGTCCGAGGAGTTTTCGCATCTCCTCCGGCGTCCCCGTCCGGATCTCGAGTGTGGCTTCCTCCCCTCGATGACAGAGGTGGGCGACGCGGGCGCGAGCCTCCCCATCCGTCGGCGAGGAGAAGGGGCAAACGTGACGAACGTCCAGACGCAGGACCTGCATCGACCGACCGGAAGACCTCCTTCTCAATTAAACCCGTTGCGCACGCAACGGCTCGGCCTAACTAGAGGGACCTCCTTCCTTACCCCGAGGACGAACATGCCGCTCTACGAGATCGAACACCGCTGGAAACCCGAACAGAGCTCTCGCGTTGTCGAAAGGGTCACCCAGACGATCGACCTGGTCAAGAAGGGTCAGGTGCCTGCCGGATTCCGACCCATCTCTATCGTCGCGGTCCCCGGACGGACGGAGGCGCACTGTCTCTGGGAAGCTCCGGACGCGGCGGCCCTGGAAACCCTGTACCGAAATCTGGGCGTTCCCACCGAGCGGAAGATCCAGGAAGTTCAGGGATTCTTCACGCGCTAGGGTCCCCCGACGGACCGGGTCGACCAACCACTTCGCTCAACCCCGCCCCGCGCGGCCCTCGACCTGAGGGATCGGGTGTGCCCTTTCGGGGCGGGACGGGAAACTCCTTGAAGCCGTCCCGCGTGCGCCTCGGAGACGGGCCGATGGGACGACGCTGGGTGGCCGAAAGACGAAGGGACCGGTACTACCGCGCGGCCCAGGAGGAAGGGCTTCGCTCCCGGGCCGCGTTCAAATTGCGACAGCTCCAGGAGAGGTTCCATGTTCTCCGACCCGGCGACCAGGTCCTGGACCTGGGCGCGGCGCCGGGAGGATGGAGCCTCGTCGCGCAAGAATGCGTAGGTCCCTCTGGGACGGTCGTGGCGGTGGACCTCCGCCCTGTCGAAAGGGCCCCCGGACTCGTGGTCCTCCGAGGCTCCGTTTCGGACCCTCGTCTTCGGGAGAGGCTCCGCGAATGGACCTTCGATGTCGTCCTCTCCGATATGTCCCCCCGGATATCGGGCAATTACGCCATGGACCACGCGCGGTCCGTGGCCCTCGTGGAGGATGCTCTGGGGGTGGCCCACGAGGTTCTCAGATCGGGGGGAAGCTTCGTGGCCAAGGTCTTTCAAGGGGACCTGTTGGAGGACCTGCTCGGGCGGTGTCGGACCGGGTTCGATCGCGTTCAGGTGACCAAGCCGGCGGCGTCGAGGGATCCCTCTTCCGAGATGTACCTCCTGGCTTGGGGACACCGGAGCCGGGGGCCTCTTCGGGGGCCGATGGGGGGGACGGGGGCATCCCCGGGAGGCGGGACGTGAGGGGAGGGGCCCATTCGGATCCGCACCTCTCGTTGCCTGAAGGAGAATGGTGGCACGCCGAACTCCAGCGGCTGCTTCGGCGACTGCCGATCCAGGATCCTTGGGTCCGTCGGGCCATGGAATCAGTCCCGCGCCACTGGTTCGTTCCGGCGCGGTGGGTGCGCCAGGCCTACGAAGATGAGCCCATTCCCCTTGTGTCCGGGGCGACGGTCTCGGCCCCGCACATGGTGGCCTGGCAGTGTGAATGGCTCGAGCTCCAAAGAGGTCAGCGAGTTCTGGAACTCGGCAGCGGATCGGGGTACTTGCTGGCCCTCCTGGCCGAGCTCGTGGGCCCAGAGGGGAAGGTCTTCGGGATCGACATCGATCCCCATCTCACCGAGGAGGCCCGCCGCGTGCTGAACCGGCTGTCCCTGGGCTCTCGGGTCCAGGTCCGGACCGGGGATGCCCGGGACGGATGGCCCGAGGAATCTCCCTTCGACCGGGTGGTGGTTTCCTTCGCTGCCCCCCCCGAGGAGGTCCCCGCCTGGCAGCGCCAGCTTGCTCCGGGGGGGGTCCTTCTGGTCCCGTTGGAGGAGGCCGGGAAGACGCACCTCGTGAAATGGAGGGCCGCCGCGAACGGGTGGGTCCAGGAAAGGGGTGTCCCTTGCCAGTTCGTTCCGATGCGCCGGGCCGGCCCGAGCCTTTTATAGGACCCCCGATTTAGGCTCGGCGCCTCTCTCTGCGTTTTTCATGATACGATTCGGTCCCGCGGGGATTCCTCTTTCATGCAAGGGAAGGACACTCCGGGACGGAATCGGGGACGTGCACCATCTGGGTCTGACGGCCATGGAGGTGCAGTTCATCAAGGTCAACCCCCTGGTCCGGGCGGCCCATCCCGAAGAGGTCAACAAGGTCCCGACCGAGATCCCTAACCAGCTCATCGTCCAAGTCAACGAGGGATCGCGGGACACTTCTTTCGGGGATCCGGCCCGCTTGAGGGCCCCGCTCACACGACGCAGCCAGATCACCACCTTGAGCTGGTTCCTGGCCAAGGACTATTCGGACCTCTACCAGGCGGGATCGCTGGCTCGGGCGGTGGATGTCCGGCTCACCCTGCACGCCCCGTACTATGTGAACCTGGTCTCCTCCCCGGAGGCCCGGGAACGAAGCCTCAAACAGTACCAGTGGTCCTTTGTCCTGGCCCAGGCCCTCGGAGCCGATATGGTGGTGGGGCACCTCGGGTTCTACGGACCGGGGGACCGGGCGGACGCGGTCCGGAAGCTAACGGAGGAGGTCCGGGGCCTACGCCAGTGGGCGCAAGACCTGGGCGCCGGCGCGATCATGTTCGGGGTGGAACCCAGTGGTCATCCGGAGGTCTTCGGAACCCGAGAAGAGATCCTCCAGTTGTCCCGAACGGTGCGGGGTGTCCGCCCGGTCCTGAACCTCCCTCACATCCTGGCCCGGGAGGGGATGAATATCAACAATCGAGGGGCACTTCAACAGCTCATCGAGGAGTTTCTCCAGGCCGGCCGCGGAGAGCTATATCTGAATTTCGCGGGCGTGGAAACCTATGGACCCGGCCAGTTCCGGCTGACTCCCCTGAAACGGGGGATGCTCCATTTCGACCAGGTGGCGGAGGTTCTCGCGGACCGGGACTACGACGTGACCCTGATCAGTTCGTCCCCCCTCCTGGAGCACGATGCGATGTACATGAGGCTCCTGTACGAGCGCGCTTTGACCAAGAAGCTCGTCCGCCGGCCGGGGACCTCGAGCCCGGGAAGGGTGCCCCCGACGCGGAGCCCTCCCGCAAAGAACGTCCGCCCCGCCCGTCCCCAGGCCCCGGCCACTTCGGCCCCGAGATCGAGGGCTCCCGCCCACCGACCGCTGCCTTCCCGCGCTCGGAGACCCGTTCATGCCCGCGCCTCCTGACGCCCGCCCCCCGCCCCGACCGAATCGGTTCCGAGCCTCGGTGGAGTACCTCACCTCCCGGGTGACCCGAACGCTCTTGGACCTGGACCCCCAGGCCGTGACGCGGGCCGTCGAGCTTCTCCACCGAGCCCCGACGGTCTTCGTCTACGGGGCGGGCCGGTCCGGCATCATAGCCCGGGCCTTTGCCATGCGCCTAGTCCAGACCGGGATCCGGGCCTTTGTGATCGGGGAGTCCGTGACCCCGATCGTCCAGCGGGGCGATCTGGCGATCATCTTCTCGAACCGGGGAGAAAGCCAGAGTTCCCTCCAGACGGCCAACATCGTCCGCCGGGAGGGGGCCGACCTTATCGTCGTCACGGCCCGTCCCGCAAGCAAACTCGCGCACGCCGCGACCCACGTCCTGGCCCTGTCCTTCCCGGAGGACACCCGCCGTCCCCTCCTGGCGCCCCTTGGAACTCTCTTTGAGTCGGCCAGCTTAGCCCTCGCCGATGGACTGATCGCGGAGCTCATGGCGGTCCGCAACGAAACGGAGGACTCCCTCCGGCGCCGTCACGCCATCATGGTCTGATCCCGGGATGCGGGCCCTCACAGGACGTTCAAAGTCCGGGCTTGGGCCTCACGCAGGCTCAGGACCATCGCCCGAACGACCTCGGTCAACGCGGGGTCCTCGTAGTTGGCGAGCCCTCCCCGGTCCCCCGTTTCGCTGATCCGGGGATCGATGGGCAGTCCCCCCAGATAGGGGATATCGTACTCTTCGGCCAGCGCCCGCGCGTGGCTCTCCCCGTAGGGGGAAAAGGACGTGCGGCAATGCGGGCATCGGACTTCTTTCATGTTCTCCACGAGCCCCAAGAGGGGCACATGGAGCTCGCGGGCCATGTTGATAGCCTTGCGGACGATGAGCCCCGCGAGCTCCTGGGGGGTGGTCACAAAGACCATTCCGTCAATAGGGATCGCCTGGAACACGGTCAACGGTACATCGCTCGTTCCGGGGGGCATGTCGATCAAGAGGTAGTCCAGCGCGCCCCAGTGCACGCCCGCAAAGAACTGAGTGATCAGACGGGTGACCAGGGGTCCCCTCCAGATCACGGGCGTGCTCCCTTCCTCCAGAAGGTACTGGCTCGAAACGTTCCGTAGCCCCTGGGGGGTCACGGCCGGCTCAATCCCCTGGCCGCGGTCCACGAGGTGACCCCCCAGTCCCAGGAGGTGAGGAACGGACGGCCCCGTGACATCGGCGTCCAGGATACCGACTTCGTGACCCTGGCGTCGCAGCTCGGCGGCCATCATGACCGTCACTGAGGACTTTCCTACCCCCCCCTTTCCGCTGCCCACCGCAATGACTTGCCGGACCTCCCCCTTTGGCAGGCGACCCAAGGGACCCCCAGCCCGTTGGCCCAACGGGACCTGACCGGGGGGGGTGCTGGTCGGACGTGCGGGAGGAGAGCTCATGGGCCGGGCGAGCCCGGCTCGGTATTTTAAGCAAGACGGGCTCGCGGGATCGAGGGATTCCGATGGAGGAGGTCTCCCGGCCGATCTCAGGTGCCGATCTCTCGGGGTTGTTCTCACCCCGCTCCATCGCCGTCGTGGGGGCCTCGCGGCGGACGAGCTCGGTGGGGTTCACCCTCTTCCGGAACATTCTGGCCTCCCAATACACGGGGGTCGTTTACCCCGTGAACCCCAGCTGGTCGAGCGTGGCGGGAGTCCGCTGCTATCCCTCCGTGGACGATCTCCCGGAGGTCCCGGACCTGGCCATCATCATCGTCCCGGCGCCGGGGGTCGCCGAAACCGTGGAACGCCTGGGGAGCCGGGGGACGCGCCAGGCGGTGATCATCTCGGCCGGGTTCCGGGAGATCGGAGGGGAGGGGGTGACGCGCGAGGAAGAGCTGATCCGCGTGGCGCGACGGTACAGGATGCACCTCGTGGGTCCCAACTGCTTCGGGGTGATTAATACGGACCCGGGGGTCTCCCTCAACGCCACCTTCTCGGACACCCTGCCCCTGCCGGGCCCGATCTCCTTCATCTCCCAAAGCGGGGCGCTGGGAGCCGGGATCCTGCGCTACGCGCAGGGTCTGCGCATAGGGTTCTCCAAGTTCGTGAGCATTGGCAATCGGGCCGGGATCGATGAGAACGACCTTCTTTCCGCCCTCGGAAGGGATCCCACGACCCGGGTGATCCTCCTCTATGTGGAGTCCCTCGCGGATGGGCGACGCTTCCTAGAGGTGGCCCGTCGAGTGACGGAGGAGAAACCCGTGGTGGCCATCAAGTCGGGGCGCACCCCCTCCGGAGAGGTGGCGGCCCGAAGCCACACGGGCTCCCTCGCTCGGGCGAGCTCCGATCGCCTCTTCGATGCCCTCTTCGAGCAGGCCGGGGTGCTCCGCGCGGACAATCTCGGCGAACTGTTCCTCATGGCCAAGGTCTTCTCGGGGGATCGGCGGATGAGGGGTCGACGCATCGCGATCCTCACCAATTCGGGAGGCCCGGGGATCCTGGCCGCGGACATGGCCTCCCGTCAAGCCCTCGATCTGCCGGAGCTATCCCGGAGAGCCCAACGGCGGCTTCGGGGCTTCCTGTCCCCCATCGCCTCGGTCCGCAATCCCGTGGATATGACCGCCGACACCTCCGGGGACCGGTACCGGCGGGCCCTGCGCGTGATCCTCCGGGATCCGGTCGATGGGGTTCTGGTGATCGGGACGCCCACCGGTGAGACCACCGGTCGGGAGATGGCCGAGTCCATCCTCGGAGAGGCGAGCCGGTCCCGGAAACCCATCGTCGCCTGCCTGTTCGGTCTCACCGACCTTTCCGAAGAGGTCGGACTCTTGGAAAGGGCGGGGGTTCCGAGCCTTGAGTTTCCCGAACAGGCGGCCGAAGCGTTGTCGTACCTGGCCCGCTATGGCGCCTGGAGACGCCGCCCGAGGACCCAGGAACCCGATTTTGAGGTGGACCGTCGAGGGGCGACGCGCCGCCTCCGGGCCTATCGGCGTCGCGGGCGGACTAGCCTGGCCGAGGGGGAGGCCCGGCGCATCCTGGAATGCTACGGGATCCCGTTTCCCCCCGCCCGCTTGGCCCGGACGGAGGAGGAGGCGGTCCGAGCGGCAGGGGATCTGGGGTTCCCCGTGGTGCTCAAGGTGAGCTCGCCGGACATCTTGCACAAGACGGAGGTCGGGGGCGTACGTCTCCACCTGGAGACCGAGGACGACGTCCGGAGGGCTTGGAGGGCGCTTCGAGAGGAGATCCCTCTGCGGGCTCCCCAGGCGCGTTGGGAAGGGGCCCTGGTGGAGCAGGAGGTCCGTGGGGGGCGGGAGGTGATCCTGGGAGCCCAGCGCGATCCCCAATTCGGCCCCATCGTCCTCTTCGGGTTGGGGGGGGTCTACGTCGAGGTCCTGAAGGATGTCACGTTCCGCCTGGCTCCTATGAGAAGGTTGTCGGCCCGCCACATGGTCCGATCCATCCAGGGCTTCCCTCTTTTGGAAGGGGTCCGAGGAGAGGGCCCCGCGGACCTGGACGCGCTGGAGGAGATCCTCCTTCGCCTCTCCCAGTTCATCGTCGAGCAGGACCTCGTCCAGGAACTCGACGTGAACCCGCTCCTCGTCCGCGGGAAGGGCCAGGGAGCCGTGGCCGTCGACGCCCGGATCGTGCTTCAAGCACCTCTTTCTTCCAGATCGGGACCTCCCGCTTGAGGCGGTCCACCAGCGTCCGCGCGACCTGGAAAGCTTCGCGGCGATGCTCGGCCTGCACCACGACGGCGATAGCCGCCTCCCCGACCCGGACCCGGCCCGTCCGATGCAGGACGACCACAGTTCTCACCCCGCGGCGTCGACCCAAGGCCCGGAAGAGGCGGGACATCTGACGTCGGGCCAGGGGCGTATAGGCCTCGTAATCGAGGGCCCCTACCCGGCCGTGTCGGAGCCGGTCCGGCCGGACCGATCCCACGAAGAGGACGGTGGCCCCCGCCCCCGGAGCCCGCGCCCATCGGAGGGCATCGCCCGGGGAGAAGGGGCGAGGGCGGAGTTCGAAACGGTTCATGGACATTCATCCGCCCGAGAAGGGGGGAAGGATGGCAATCTCGTCCCCCGATCGCAGGGGCGGGTCCTCCCCCGGGTCGAGAAGCCGCTCACCATTGAGGGCCACCCGGGCTCTCCGGAGGAGGGGGACGATTCCGGGGATCTGCCGTCCCAGCTCCTCGAGGAAGATTGAGAGGGAGACGGGACCCGGCAGGGGAACTCGGAGGCGAGAAACCCCGGCCACCTCACGGGCTTGGGAAAAGAAACGGACCGCCACGACCCCCGGGGCCACCGGGCGGCCGGGAGGGTCCTTCGGAGAGGAGAATCCTTCGGGCTTCGGCATCGGACCAACCGTCGAAGTGTCACCCGCGCTCGACTTTTATACTTACGACCGCGTGGTCCCCTATTCCATGTCGGAAATCGCCCTTCGCACCGGCGGACAGGCGGGGGATGGCATCGCCACGATCGGAGAGACGTTTGGTCGGTTGTTCACACGCAACGGATACCACGCCTTTGGCCACACGGGTTACCAATCCGTGATCCGCGGGGGGCACGTCTGGTTCCAGGCCCGCGCCAGCCCCGAGCGGATCTGGTCCCAGGGGGATGGCTGCGATATCCTGTACGCCCTCGACAAGGCCACGGTGGACATCCATGCCCCCAATCTGCGGCGGGGGGGGATCATTGTGTACGACAGCGAGAAGTTCTCCATCCCCCCGGAGCAGGTCCCGGCCGGGATCCGAGTCTTTTCGGTCCCCACGTTAGCCTTCGCCCGAAAGTACACATCCAACCCGATCCTGCAGAGCGCCGCCGGGATGGGAGCCTGCGCCGCCCTGGCCGGGATCCCGTTCGAAACGTTGGCGGGGCTCCTGGAGGATTCCTTTCGGCGCAAGGGTCCGGAGGTCCTCCAGCAGAACCTCGGGACGGCCGAAGCCGGCTATCGCTATGCTCAGGAGAAGGGTCAGCCCCTGGATACAGCGCTCCCCCCGAAGCGCGGTCCCCCCAAGCTCTTCTTGAGCGGGAACCAGGCCCTGTGCCTGGGGGCCGCGAGCGCCGGGGTCAAGTTCCTCGCCCAATATCCGATGACCCCGGCGAGCTCCATCATGCACTGGATGGCCGCCCACGCCTCCCGCCTGGGCATCGTCGTGAAACAAGCGGAAGACGAGCTCGCCGCCATCAACATGGCCATCGGAGCCTCCCACGCGGGAATCCGGGCCATGACCGCGACGAGCGGCGGGGGATTCTCCCTTATGGTGGAGGCCCTCGGAATGGCGGGAATGACCGAAACTCCCCTCGTGGTCGTGGAGTCTCAGCGCTCGGGCCCTTCCACCGGGTTGCCCACGAAGACCGAGCAGGGTGACCTCAACCTGATGTTGGGCGCCGGGCAGGGGGAGTTCCCCCGGTTGATCCTGGCCCCGGGGAACGTCCGGGAGGCCTTCCACGGGATCCGGCGTGCTTTCGAACTCGCCGAGGCCTGGCAGACCCCCGTGCTGGTGGCTAGCGACCTCTATCTCTCGGAGGATATGCAGAGCGCCGAGAAGGAGGATTTTCCCCTGGATTACGATCCCCCTTCCCTGTATACGGTCCCCGAGCCGGCCTCGGGGCCGTCGGACTATGCCCGATATGCGTTCACGCCCAGTGGCGTGTCTCCCCGGGCCCTTCCTGGCCAACGGGGCCTCACCTTCGTGGCCGGTAGCGATGAGCATGATGAGCGGGGTCACCTGATCTCGGATGTCCTCGCCGGGATTCCCGCGTGGGTGGAGAAGCGTCGTCAGATGATGGACAAACGCATGCGCAAGCTCGAGGGGATCCGTTCCTCGACAGAACCTCCCCAGCTCGAGGGACCCGAGCCCGCCGACATCACCCTGGTGGCTTGGGGGTCCACCGCGAACCCGATCCGGGACGCCCTGGGGACCCTGGCCTCTCGGGGGATCCGGGCCAACTATCTGCACATTCATCAGCCGTGGCCCTTGCACGCGGATGTGGTCCGCGGGATCCTGGCCAGGGCCCCCCGAACCCTGCTGGTGGAGGCGAATTACTCCGGTCAGCTGGGCCATCTTCTGAGGGCGGAGACGGGGATCGAGTTCCCGCACCGGTTGCTGAAGTACGATGGAGAACCCTTCTATCCCTGGGAGATCGTTTCGAAGGTGGTGGAGGTGATGGGTCGTGTCCGCAGCGGCGTCGGCGTCTAAACCCGCAGGTCCCTCGCTGAAGGTCGTCTACAAGTCGAGCACCAAGCCCACGTGGTGCCCCGGTTGCGGGGACTACGGCGTCGTGGCGGCGGTGGAAAGGGCCTTGCAGACCCTCCAGATCCCTCCCCACGAGGTCCTTATTGTCAGCGGGATCGGCTGCTCCTCCAACCTTCCTCACTTCCTGTCCACCTACGGTTTCCACGCCATTCACGGCCGCGCGATCCCGGTCGCCGAGGGGGCCCGCCTCGCCAACCACAAGCTCCACGTGATCGTGACCGGGGGGGACGGGGACGGTTATGGCATTGGCCTGGGCCATGCCCTTCACGCCATGCGGAGGAACATCGACCTGACGTACATCGTCATGAACAACGAGATCTATGGCCTCACAACGGGTCAGGCCTCCCCTACGAGCCTCATGGGACACAAGACCAAGAGCACGCCGCAGGGCGTCATCGAGGAACCGGTGAACCCCCTCGCTCTCGCGCTGGCCGCGGGGGCCACCTACGTGGCCCGGGGCTTCTCGGGCGATGTGAAGCACCTGTCGGATCTGGTGGCCAACGGCCTGCGCCACCGGGGTTTCGCCCTCGTCGATGTGCTCTCCCCGTGCGTGACCTACAACCACCTGAACACCTTCGACTACTTCCGGCAGCGCGTGTACAAGTTGGAGACGGCGTCCCACGATCCTTCCAACCTCCTCGCCGCGTACGAGAAGGCCCACGAATGGGGGGACCGCATCCCGACGGGACTGTTCTACAGGACCGAGCGACCGACCTACGAAGACCTGGAGGAGTCCTTGCAGGCCGGTCCGCTGGTCGAACAGAAGGCCGGCCTCCGGGGCCAAGAGGCCCTCCTCGACGAGTTCATCTGAACCGGGACTCCCCCTTCGCCGAATCGCCGCTCGAAGAGGTCGAGCCGACGTCGGTCCCCGCGGGGGTCGCCACCCCGTCCCCATCGGCGGGAGCGTGGGGCGCGGGCGCCCGGTTCTCCCGGAGGTAGTCCACGAACAAAAGGACGAGCCCTCCATTGAAGAGGAAGAGGACGTATTCGGCCAGGACGTTGGCTGGGTTCGTGTCCCCCGCGACGTCGACCACGCCCGTGATCACGAGCAACACCAGGGCCCCGACGACGAGGTAGCGAGAATCCAAGCGTACCCATTGGGAGTAGACCATGTAGACGAGGAGCACCCCCAGGAAGGCCAGGGTCAGCGTATCCATCAAGACGCGGGGGGGAAACGCTCGGAGCTGACTTAACAGGTTCGGCCCCGTCCCCGGAAAACTCCCCAGGAAGATCTGGGATCCGCGGAGGGGGCCCCGGGTCCCGTTCAGAGGGAGGTCTGGTCGGAAGCTCTGTCAAAATGTGAGAAGGTCGGGCCGGGGAGGGGTTTGGCGTGTCGATCCGGACGGGGAAGAGGTCGGGGCGGGCTCTGAGGTCTCAGATTTCGGGGGGAAGGTAGTGGCGATCGTCCTCCACCCGAGGCGCCCGGGGCAAATTCCAGTTCGGAACGCGGCCCGTCTTTTGAGCCGTCCGAAGGACCGCTTCGAGGGCCTTGACCCGGCGGGACAACAGGACGTTGTCACGGTAATAGAGGGAGGCGAGGAAGTGATCCCGGGCACGGAGCCTGGCGCAGTCCGCCAAAGCCTGCGAAAGCTCCCGAACGCGATCCGGGGCGCGTCCCCTCTCTGGCGGATCCCGATCCTCCGACCCGGGACGGGGGAGCAGGGGCAATACACTCTCCAACCACGCACCGAGACCTTCCAGACCGACCCGGTCCAGGTCCAGGTGGGCTCTGAGCGCGGCCCGAAGACGGGGGGAGAGCCACGCCAATTCGTCTCGGTGATCGCGGATCCCGGAACCAGACTCCTGTGACATGTTCGCCTCAGGGGTCATTGGCGATCCTCACAGACCGCGGTTCGGCGGGTGGCCCGGTTGACCCCACAACCTCGGGACGTGGAACCCGCAAACCCTGTTTAAGGGTTCGTTTTCCAAACGCCCCGGGTCCCGAGAAGTTTCCAGGGACCTGTCGACGCGACTCCCTAGATCCCGGAACAGAGAAGGGGGGGATGCTATGGCACCGCGGGTCGGGGGGCCGCCGGAGTTCTCCAGGACCGGAAAGCGTGTCCGGCCAAACCCTGAAATAGACGGAAAGCCCCTGCGGCTACTCAAGAGATCCAAAGAACGGGGGACGAATCGTGAACGTGGGCGTGAGACGGTTCCAACTCTCCCGGACCGCTGTTCCTATCCTGCTGGGGGCGACGATGGTCGCATTGATTGTCCTCGCCGTCTTGACATCTCTGTCGGGGAGCTCTTCCAGTTCCGTCCCGGCGCCGAGCCAGTACGTGAGCCCTCCTTCGCCACCCCCGGTCCTTTCCAACCTCGAACTCGGGGTGATCATCGCCGTCATCCTGATCCTGGCGCTGCTGCTGATCTATCTTCTCTTGTTCCGCCGACGGCGTACGCCCCCGGGACCCCCCGAAGAGTTCGTGGCGGGTACCCCGGGCGGGGCCCCTCCAACGGGCGAAGAGGGACCCCCCGGCAAAGGCGAGGAGGTTTCGACCTTGGGCCCGACCGAAGGGCCGAGGACGGAGTCTTTCTATGTTCCCCCCTCGCCTCCGCCGAGCCCCCCTCCTTCGCCACCTCCCGCCCCCACGCCTCCGATTGTAAGTGGGGGGCCTGCCGGGCCCCGAACCCCGGAAAGCCCCCGCCCCTCTCCTTCGGAGACGGCGGCCAAGGACTATTCGGAGGAGGACACCGAGGATATCGACAGCCTCATGAAGGAACTGGAGAAGATCACGGACGGCATCCTCACGAAGAAGCCCAAGTCCCCCAAATCGTGAAACGGGCTTTTACGTCCCCCCCCAATGCTTAATGGGGATGACTTGCCCGTATGAGGACAGGATTATGGTCACCGACTCCCCCGAGGATCCTCTTCTCACGCGTCTGCGGAAGGCCCTCGCCGAAGCTCCTCGACCGGTCCAGGAAATCGAGGTCGGGATCCCCCTGTCCATCCTCCTCGGACGGGAGCGGCTCTCACAAGAGTGTGGTGGATGTGACGAGCCGTTGGAGTTCGAGGGGATCCCGGCCCGGACCGTCGTGGGATTGAAAGATCCCTTCCGCCTGAAGCTGAGCGAGGAAGTCCCCCGGTGAGGGAAGCCCCATGGACCTCCCCTCCCTCACCCAGCTTCTCCTCAACTTCATCACGACGGTGCTGGCGGATGTGGGGATCCCGGGGCTCTTCGCCTTGATGGTCGTGGAGAGCCTAGGGATCCCCCCTCTCCCGAGTGAAATCATCCTCCCGCTGGCGGGTTTCCTGGTGTGGGAGAACCGGATCGGATGGGGAGGTCTTCCGTTCACCTGGACCACCGTGATGGTGGCGGCCGTCCTGGGGGGATGGGTGGGAGCCCTCCTGGCCTACGGGCTCGGCCGGTACATGGGTCTCGCGCTCATCCATCGCTTGGGTCGACGCTTCGCGGTCTCGGAAGAGGACCTTAAGCGGGCGGAAAGATTCTTTGCGCGTCGCGGTCCGGCGACGGTCGGGATCTCCCGGTTGGTCCCAGTCCTGCGGGCGTACATCTCGTACCCGGCGGGCGCCGCCGAGATGAACCCCGTGGTCTTCTCGATCTTCACGATCCTGGGCTCTGTGCCCTTCGCGGTCGCTTTGGTGTACGCAGGATACGTCCTCCGCCAGAACTACCTCGAACTCAGCGGATACTTCCACTATCTCGATATCCTCGGGGTGGGGATCCTGGTGCTCCTCGGGGTCTGGGCCTCGTGGGCCTGGCGGCGCAGGACCCACCCCCCCGAGAGGGCTCAGGAGGACCGCAGCGCCTCCACAGCCTCCAGTCGCGACGCTTGATACGCGGGGACCAGCGAGAACAGGAAGGTCACGGCGAAGAGCGCGCCCAGGAGTTCCGGGAAGTAGACGCCCAGGGCCACAGGGTTGGTCTCCAGGTACGTGTAGAACCCCCCGGCGTGGGCCCGAAGTTCCTGCAAGACCCAGGTCCCGAGCAGGAGACCGACCGCGATTCCCCCCAGGCTCATGCCCGAGGCCTCGAGGAGGAACAGGGCCATAATATCGGACCGCTGGGCACCCAGGGCTCGAAGGACCCCGATCTCCCGCTTGCGATCCTTGACCGCCATGCTCAGGACCACGAACACGCTGAAGGCGCTCAGGAGCAACAGGGTCGTCTCGACCAGGGTGATGATGGAGCTGAATTGGCCGATGGCGTCCTCGACGAAGCTGGCCCAGGACTGCTCGTTAGCAACCGTGAAATCCCGGTGACCGTCGTGGAGCTGGGTCAGGACGGCCACGATCTGGTCGGTCGCCCCCGCGACGTCCGTGGCGCTGCGGGCCGAGGCGAAGAGGTAGTCGAGAGCGGAGCTCCCCGTCAGATTCTCGAGGATCCCGAGAGGGACGAAGGCGGCCCCGTCAAGATCAACGGGGCCGAAGCTCCCCCGGGGTTCAAGGAGGCCCTGGACCTCGAGGGTGACCTGGTGGGTACTAAACGACCCCGTCGGGGAGGCCCCGGTGATGGTGGCCTCGAGGAACTGCCCCACGGACAGGTTGTGAGGGCTCCAGAGGCCATAGCCGACCACGAGCGGGATGGGTTGGGAGGCGTTCCACGAGAGGTTCCCCTGACCCGGGAGGAGAAAGCTCCCCGCGGCCACGCGGTATTCGAAGATCTGGGCCAGGGAAGAATTGGTCCCGACGACTTCGAGTTCGCCCCCTCCCCAGGCCGGGACGGCCATACCGGCGAACTGCAAGGGGGCCACCGCGCTGAGATTCGAAACGCGTTCGGCGACGACCTGGCCCTGGGCCTGCGTGAGAGGGTACAGGGCCGGTCCGCTCACACTGCCGGGACTGACGTAGATCCAGTTGATGCCGAGGCCCTGGACCTCGGACAGAAAGAAGTCCTCGTTCCCGACGACCGCTGAGGTCAGGAGCAGCGTCACCACCACAGCCGCGACGAAGGTGGCTACCACGAAGGAGGAGCGGACCTTCTGACGGCGGATGTGGCCGAAGGCCAGGCGTGTACGGGAGGTCATGGTTCAGCGCCCCCCCGCGGGGGAACGGATCCGTCCATCCTCCAGATGAAGGACCCGTTGCGCGTAGCTCGCCACGAGGGTATTGTGGGTCGCCAGGAGGATCGTGGACCCCTCTTGCCAGAGCTCCCGCAGGACCTCCAGGACCGTCCGGGCGTTGACGCTGTCGAGGTTCCCCGTGGGCTCATCTCCCAGGAGCAGGCTCGGGCGGTTGGCCAGAGCCCGGGCGATGGCCACCCTTTGGGCCTCCCCTCCGGAGATCTCGGTGGGGCGCCGGTCCGCCAAGGTGCGAGGGAGATGGACCCGGTCCAGGAGGTCCTCCACGGAGGGCAGGGTACGTCGGCCGCGGGAGGGGAGGAAGAGGCGGGGGAGCTCGATGTTCTCGCTCACGGTGAGATCGGGCAGGAGATGGAAGGCCTGGAACACGAAGCCGATCCGTTCGCTCCGCAACCGCGTTCGCTCCCGGTCATTGTCCGGGGGGACGGGGATTCCCTCGATCTCCACGTTTCCCTGGGTGGGGGCGTCCATGCACCCGAGAAGGTGCAGGAGGGTCGACTTCCCGCTGCCGGACGGTCCCATGAGCACCCAGAAGGAACGACGGGGGACCTCCAGATCGACCCCCCTCAGCGCCTCCACAGCGCCTGGGCCCTGACCGTAGACCTTCCGGACGCCTCGCAGACAGGCGACCGGGCCCTCACTCGACATATTCCCCGGGGGGGGAGGGCTCCCAGGGCCGGCGTGGACGTCCCCGGCTCGCTCCCACGAACTCTCCGTCATCGACCAGCGGCTCTCCCCGCATATAGTGGTGCTGAGGAAAAATCGCTTCGTACCCTTCAAAGGGGGTCCAGCCGCAAGGGGCGTGCAATCGGCGAGCCTGAACCGAGGCCCGGTCGCGGAAGTCCACGACCTGGAAGCTGGCCTCGCGGCCCTCTTCCAGGGCCCCCAGGGGAAGGCCCAGGAACAGCGCGGGCCGTCGGCTGACGCAGGAAACGATCTGGGCCAATGGGATCTCTCCCCGTCGGGCCAAAGCGAGAAAGATGGGGACCATGGTCTCGACTCCGGGGACCCCCGAGGGGGCCTCGGCAAAGGGTCGCTCCTTCTCTTCGGGGGCGTGGGGCGCATGATCGCTGGCGAGGATCGGGATTTGCCCTTGCCGGAAAGCCTCCCAGAGTCGCCGGCGGTTCTCCTCGGACCTCAAGGGGGGATTGACCTTCCCCCAAGCCCCCCGGTCATGGGCCGTCGAGAGCAGGAGGTGGTGAGGGGTCGCTTCGGCGCTGGCGCCGGCGGCCCGGACGGCTTCCAGCGCCTCGACGGTGGTCACATGGGCGACGTGGAGCCGGAGATTCCCGGGGCCGGGCAGTATCCCCTCGAGGGCCCGGACCTCGCTCTGGACCGGCCGGGCCTGGTCCCAGTCGGCGAGACTCTCGAGATGTTGGGGGGTCTGGAAGGCTTGGGGATCCTCCGCATGGATGTGGAGAGGAAGGTGGGTCGCGGCGACCTCCTCGAGGGCCCGACGGCCCTCCTCCTCCGACAGGGGCGTCGGGACCCCCGTCGTGGGGGACAGGTACATCTTGAAGCCGGACGCCACCCGGGACAGGGCCGCGACCCTCTCGACATCGCCCACGAGAGCATAGGGAAGGACGTCCACGAAAGCCCGGGTCCGGATCCGGTCCAGCTTCTCCTCCAGGCGCAGGACGGTGGAGAGAGGGGGTTCGGTGTTCGGCATGTCCACAACGGCCGCGATCCCCCCCAAGGCGGCCTGTCGGGTCCCCGCCTCTAGGTTCTCCGGAGCATTTGGGGGGCCGGGGTCACGGAAATGGACATGGAGGTCCAGGGCCGACGGTAGGAGGACCCGGTCCCCGAAATCGATCCGCCGTCCGCCCCGGAGGTCCTTGCCCACCCGGACGATCATCCCCTCTTCGTCGACCCCGATCTCGCCGGGAACAAGCTTTCCCCGCCGATAGAGACGTCCGGCAAAGATCCTCTCAGGCCGCTCCCCGCCCGAAGGCGGCCTCTCCCGCTCTGGATCCTTCAGCCGAAGGGTCACGGAGTGGCGGGGGAATCCGGGTCTTATCTCCTTTCGGGGTCTCCTCGGCCCCGAGGCCAGAAAGGCAGGAGGGCCTGACGCTCCCCGCACCGCTTTAAGGGGGGTCTCGTGTGGCCCGACCATGGGTCCCCAGATGTCCCCCTCGGGGCCGGCCCCCCTGACCTACGCCGGAGCGGGGGTGAACCGTGGGGCGGTCGCCACGGCCCTTTCGAACCTCCTGAGGTCGGTCCGATATCATCCGCCCTCCACGCGAGGCCGGCCCGTGGCCGCCCCCGGGCACTACGCGGGTCTCCTGCGTCTCGGGCGGGAAACGCTCGCCCTCACGACGGACGGTGTGGGGACCAAGCTGGTCCTCGCCCAGCAACTGGACCGGTGGGAGGAGATGGGAGAAGATGTGGTCGCGGTCAATGTCAACGATCTCCTGTCGGTGGGAGCCTTTCCGGCGGCCTTCCTGGACTACATCGCGTGCCGAAACCCTCAGCCCCGCGTGTTCGCGGCCCTGGGGCGAGGGATCGACCGGGGCCTCCGCCTCTCTCAATGTCATCTCGCCGGCGGAGAGACGGCGGTGGTCCCCGACCTGGTCCATTTCCTGGACCTTTCGGGAACCGCGTTGGGTTTCTACCCGGACGGTCACCGGCCCGTGACGGGCCGAGATATCCGGGTCGGGGACACCCTGATCGGGCTTCCGTCTTCCGGTTTCCACGCCAACGGGTACACCCTCGTGCGCCGGCTCTTGGAGACCTCGGGGATCAGTCTCGCAGAACGCATCTCGGGGGAAAGGCTCCCCTTGGGCCGGCTTCTCTTGACCCCCACGCGAATCTACGCGCCCCCGGTGGAGGCCCTGATCCGTAAGCGGCTGACGGTAGGACTTGCGCACATCTCCGGCGGGGGATTCCGAAACCTCGTCCGCCTCCACCCGCGAGTCGAGTTTTGCCTGGACGCCATGCCTCCCCCCCAGGGGGTCTTCCAATGGGTGGCTGCGCTCTCCGAGCTCCCTCCCGGAGAGCTCTATCAGACTTTCAACATGGGCATCGGGTTCGTCGTCGTGGTCCGGTCCCGGCGAGAATCCCAGGCGCTGGAAGTTCTGGCCGACCACGGGGAGGCCAAAGCGCGGGTGATCGGTCAGGTCAAACGAGGCCGGGGCGTGACGATTCCGCACGAGGGGATCCGGTATCAGAGCTACTAACTTGACGTCACCTCTCGCCGCTGGGACCTCTCCGGGACCCGCGAGGGGGCCGGAACGCGAGGGTCGCCCGTCCTTAGGACCTCCCGTCGGAGCCTCGATCCTGGCGGCCTTCCTCTGGGCCAGTTACTATCCCCTGCTTCTCCTCCTCCCCGGGGTCCCTGCGGGGACCGTGACTGCCTTTCCCATCCTCGTCGGGGCCCTGGCCTTCTGGCTCTGGACCCCGGGAATGAAGAGGGTCCCGAGGATGGGGACCCAGAAAGACGCGGGGACGTGGATCCTCGGAGGGGTCCTGCTCGCCGCGATGCAGTTTGACGTTGTGTTCACGACCCGTTGGCTGGGGGCGGTCGACACCTCGCTGCTCACCCTCGTCGCGGATGTGGTCGTGACTCCGACCTTGCTCTGGGCCCTCTGGAGGGAAGGAGGGCCGCACCTCTCTCATCCCTACTTTGTGGCCGGGGTCGTCCTGAGCCTTGCGGGAGCCGTCCTCGCGATCGGAGGACTGGGGGTGACCCCCCTCGTCGGGGGAGGCAGCCGCCTCTGGGTCGGGCTCCCCCTCCCCTTCCTGGTTGCTCTCTTCTTCCTCCTGATCTCCCGACAAGGTTCGGGGTCCAACCCACCGGCCCCCGCCGCCACCTTCACGCTGGGGGCCCTTCTCGCGCTGGCGATCGGGTTTGCGGGGGACCCCTCCCACCTCATTCCGGCGGCGGATCCCCGCCTCTGGTCCGTGCTCCTCCTCCTGGGCCTCACGAGCTTCTTCTGGGCCCCGGCTGCGTACTTCTGGGCGGCCTCCCGGGCCACCATTGTGATCCCCGCCGTCCTTCAGGCCCTGATCCCCATCTTCACCCTCTTGTTCGTGGCCATCCTCTTTGGTCATCCCCCTTCGATGGACCAGATGATCGGGGTTCCCCTCGCGGTCGCGGGAGGGGGTTTGGCCATCGCCCCTGGGGGGCTTCTGCGGACAAGTCCACCTACATGAGCGTCCGTTGGGAGCGCTTCTTTCCCGGTGGGGTGGACCCCAGGAGTTCGGCGGCCGGGGTGGTCAATCCGGCGGCGGGGGGGTCGGGGGACCTCCGGGAGGGCTCCGGTTCCCCTTCCTCCGTTAGGGAGGAGAGCGTACGTTGCCGGGCCCCCCGTAAGAGACTCTCCGCATCCCAACCGAAGACCTCCGTCACCCGGGCGAGCGTCTGGGCCAGACGCTCCGCGTAATACTCGTAGTCCGGGACCCGGGAAAAGGGACGTCCTTCCACGAAGGGTTCGATCTCCATCGGCTTGGCCCGGGCGTCGACCACGACGCCGGCGATCTTGGTCCCCGGGAAGACGTCGTACCCTTCTTCCTTCATCCGCCGGAAGAGGCGAAGGAAGGGCAAAGAGTCCTTGGTCGACTCCTCGTACTCGCTCTCCGGCCGGACCGTCCGAGCAATCACCAGTTTCTCGGGGGGGATCTCTCCCGTCTCACGGCTCCGACGCACCTTCTGGACCAGTTCCTGGGCCCGGCGCTTGGCCTCCTCGGTCCGGCCGTCCAGGATCAGCTCGAAGATCTCCGTCAAAGCCTCGGACTGGAGGTCAAAGGAGTCGGTTCGACGTGTCTCATAGCCCCGGACGACAAGGGCCTCGGTCGGCCAGACCTGCTTCGCGACATAGCGTTTCTTGGCTCCGTGGCTGAAGAAGGCGGAGTAGACGGCCTGGAACTCCATGGTGGAGCCCTCCTTGGAGAAGGAGGCGGCGAGGCGTTCCCCGAAGGCCCGAGCGGCCTCCAGGTTCGGTTCGGGGGATCGGACGAAGATGCTGTCGGTGTCGGAATAGATCACCTCGGCCCCCTGGCGCTGGACCTCGGCGATGACCTCCTGGATCCTCTGCCGGGCGAACGCGGTGATTGCCGCGCCGATCTCCTTGTCGGTAAAGCGGTAGAAGGAACTGGCCAGAACCCCGTAGAAGGAGTTCATCAGGACCTTCACGGCCCCTTGGAGACCCTCGTAATAACGGGCCAGGTCCGGATCGGGGGCGTTCCGGGCCTCAAGCTTGAAACGATCCCTCTGGGCGAGGAGGCTGCGAAGGATATCCGGGATCAGGCCGCGTCGTTGCTCGGGAGAGAGGAAGCGCGCCCCATTGGGCGCCACGATGGGGCCCTCGGGGGAGCGGGTGGTGAAACAGATGTTCCGGGAAATGATGATGGACGGGTACATCGCCTTGAAGTCCAGGACGACCACCCACGGCACCAGCTCGGCCCGGAGGGCGTGGACATAGCCCCCCTCGATGGGAGCCTCCCCCCGGCTGCGACGGCTCGGCGGGACCCCGATCCCCCGCCGATCCGCCTCCCGGATGAGCAGGGCGTCAACGAGGGTGCTGGTCCGTCCGTTGAGTCCTTCGTCCAGGTAGAGCCCCGTCACCTCGGCCAGGGAGATGGCCTTGTCGAGGGCCCGGAGCTTCAGGAGGATGTCGAGGGCCAGCCGAGCATCCCGCTCGCAGTACTCCAGGACCCGATCCGGGTCCCTCTCCCACTCCCGGTCCATGTTCCGCCGGTCCACGTCCAGCTTGCCCTCGCCGAGGAGCTGCTCGGCCACGTACTGGAGGGTCTCCTGTTTCGGATGGAGGATCTGTCGGGCCGACCACCACGCGTCGGCCACGACGCGGCCATGAATACGCCAGGTCCGGTCGCTGAGCTCGGAGAGCGAGGCCAAGTCGCGGCCGAAGGTCTGTTCGTCCTTGGGAATCCCCAGAGCCTCGGCCCGTTCCAGGATCAGGGGGAGATCGTACCCCCCAATGTTGTACCCCGTCACGATATCGGGATCCTTGTCCCGGAGAAGCTGGAAGAACGCCCGCAAGAGCTCGCGTTCATCCTCGTCGGAGAATCGGAACGTCTCGGAGGATTGACCGGAAGTCCGGATCTCGCCGCAGAGGCAATAGATCCGCCGGGTCCGGATGGAGTTCTCTAGGTCAAAGGCGAGATAACGAAGGGGAGGCGTGAAGCTAGGGGTCCGGTGGAGGGCCCGGTGGTCCGGCCGAACCCGCACCACCCGCTCGGTCGTATACCGAGCCCGAACCGTCTCCGGTTCGTCCTCGGCCTCGAAGGCCACGGTGAGACCCGAATCGTGGTCGTAGAGGAAGCGATGGGCGAAGGGGATGTCACAGGAGAGGACACGGGGAACTGAAGGGTCGCGCTCGAACCGTCGGCGAAACTCGGGAACGACCCAGGGATGGCGCAGTTCGATGCGGTGAGCGGGGCGCTCCCGACCGGCAATCCAGAGCGAAAGAGGCCGATCGAAGACGTATTCGGGATCCTGCCGAAGCCGTTCGAGCTCGCCCTCCTGTGGTTCCAGAAGGTCGAACCAGGGGTGGAAACCGGGGACCCGAGCGGTGACCGATCGCCCTTCGGGGGTCCGGCCATAGAGCTCCACGAGGACCTCCGAGCCCTCGGCCTGGTAGCTTCCCCCCACAAGAAAGAGGCGGAACTCCTCCACGCCGGGCCCCATCAGGGCTTCCCGTAAGACCATTGCCCTTGACCGCAAGTTCCTCCCGTCCCTTTCGCTACCGGGAACCCCCCGATATCGAGGTTTCATCGGGCGGTGCCTCGGGGGCGGTTCGCACCGGAGGCAAACCCAAGCTCATGGGTCGCGACCTCCCGGCCAACGGTTTCTCTCCCTGTGGGAGCCATAGCGGCCAACCGAGGCGGGCTGCCCAAGCGCGATCCGGGGCTTCCGGTTTTCCGAGGTTCCCCACGGGGAGATAGGGAGTGGGTCCTTCCCCGAGAAGAAAGTTCCTCGAAACCGCGAATCCTTTTATAGGACCCCTCAGTGGGTCGCATCCCCGAGGTTCGCGTGTCCCCTCCCGGAGCCTTTACCGCGGGAAAACTTCGTCGCCTTCGCCAGCGGAGACGCTGGTCGGACCGGTACTACAAAAGGCGGGAATTACACCTGAAGGAACGGTCGGACCCCCTGGAGGGGGCTCCCCAGGCTCGGGGCATCGTGATCGAGAAGGTCGGGATCGAGGCCAAGCAGCCCAACTCGGCCATCCGAAAGTGCGTGAAGGTCCAGCTGATCAAGAACGGTCGCCAGATCACCGCCTTTGCGGTGGGGGACGGGGCCATCAACTTCATCGATGAGCACGACGAGGTCCTCGTGGAAGGCATTGGGGGCCGGATGGGCCGGTCCTACGGGGACATCCCGGGGGTCCGCTACAAGGTCATCAAGGTCAACAACGTCTCCCTCGACGAACTCGTCCGGGGACGGAAGGAGAAGCCGCAACGATGAGCGCCGAGGAGGGCCTTCGTCCCGAAGCGACAGAACCCGCGGGGGAAGGGACGACCGGGGTGGCCCCCCCCACCCGCCCGCCGGAGCCCCCCCGCCCGGTACTCCCGTTTCCCCCGCTCTTCGGGAAGTTCCCGTTCGAGGGCGTGGAGGTCCACGATCCCGGGCTGAAGAGTTACATTTCCCTGGACCCCGTCTACGTCCCTCACACGGAGGGACGTCTCGCCAACCGACCCTTTGGCCGGACTCGAGTCCATCTGGTGGAGCGTCTCGCGAACCATCTCATGAAGACCGGGAAGTTCACGGGTAAGAAGACGAAGGCCCTCGCCACCGTTCGCCAGGCCTTTGAGATCCTGGCCCGGGAGCAACCGGACCGCAACCCCTTGCAGGTCCTGGTGGATGCGATCGAGAACGCCGCGCCTCGGGAGGAAGTGACCCGCCTGCAGTTCGGCGGGATCTCGGTGCCCCGCGCCGTGGATTCTTCCCCCGCGCGCCGGCTCAACGTCGCGATCCGCAACCTCGCGGTGGGCGCCATCCAGGCCCCCAAGGCCAAGGGCGTCACGATCGCCCACGCCCTGGCCCGGGAAATCTCCCTGGCCGCGAAGGGGGACATGAGCTCCTTCGCGGTCTCGCGGAAGGAAGAGGTGGAGCGCGTCGCCCAGTCCGCCCGATAAACGGACGGAGGAAGGACCGGGCGCGCAGGGGCGGCGGGAGGACGCATGGGACACATCCGTAGCGAGCTGGCCAAGGCCATTCCGGCCATGATGCACAAGGTCGAGAACATCCGGAACATCGGGATCGTAGCCCACATCCATCACGGCAAGACGACCCTGTCGGACAACCTTCTCGCCGCCGCGGGGATGATCTCAACCGAGCTGGCCGGCAAGCAGCTTTACCTGAACTTCGACGAGCAGGAGCAGGCGAGGTTGCTCACGATCAACAACGCCGACGTAACCATTGTCCACCCGTACGAGGGGCAGGACTACCTCATCAACCTGATCGACACACCCGGACACGTCGATTTCGGAGGGGACGTGACCCGGGCGATGCGGGCGGTGGACGGCGCCGTGGTCCTGGTCTGCGCCGTCGAGGGGGTCATGGCCCAGACGGAGACGGTGCTGCGCCAGGCCCTTCGGGAGAAGGTCAAACCGGTCCTGTTCATCAACAAGGTGGACCGGGCCATCAAGGAGCTGAAGTTGACGGCGGAGTCGATGCAAAAGCGCTTCGTGACCATCATCTCCGAGGTCAATGAGCTGATCCGCAAGATGGCTCCCCCCGAGTTCGTCGACGCCTGGCAGGTGAAGGTCGAGAACGGGTCCGTGGCGTTCGGGAGCGGCTACGAGAATTGGGCCATCAGCTTCCCCTACATGCAGAAGACCAAGATCAACTTCCGGGACATCTTCGAGTACGTCTCGTCGGGGCGATCCAAGGAGCTCGCCACGAAGGCCCGCATCAACGACGTCGTCTTTGACATGGTCGTCCGTCACCTTCCCAGCCCGAAGGTCGCGCAGCGCTACCGGATCCCCCACATCTGGCGGGGGGACCTCGAGAGCGAGGTGGGGCGGGCGATGCTGGAGACGGAGTCCAACGCCCCCCTCGCCTTCATGATCACGGACATCACCATGGACCCGAACGCCGGAGAGATCGCGACCGGCCGGGTCTTCTCCGGCCGCCTCACGAAGGGGATGGAGGTCTTCATCGCCGGCACGAAGCTCAAGAACCGGATCCAGCATGTGAGCCTGTTCATGGGCCCGGAGAGGCTCATGGTGGAGGAGGTGACCGCGGGCAACATCGCGGCCGTGATCGGCCTGACCGATGCCTTCGCGGGATCGACCGTCTCGACGATCCCCGACATGGTCCAGTTCGAGGAGATCCGCCACGTGTCGGAGCCGGTGGTCACGGTGGCCATCGAACCCAAGCACATGGGGGACCTGCCCAAGCTCATCGATACCATGAGGAAGGTCGCCAAGGAGGACGCGAGCCTTCGCGTGGAGATCAACAACGAGACCGGGGAGCACCTCCTCTCCGGGATGGGGGAACTCCACCTGGAGATCACCCAGTACCGCATCGTCAACGATTACCATGTGGACATCACGGCCTCCAAGCCCATCGTCGTCTACCGGGAGACGGTGGCCGGGAAGTCCCCCCAGCCGTTCGAAGGGAAGTCCCCCAACAAGCACAACCGGTTCTACATCGAAGTGGAACCCCTCCCGCCGGCCGTCATCCAGGCCCTGCAGGAAGGGGAGATCGCCCAGGGGAAATCGTTCAAGGACATCAAGACGGTCGTCAACAAGCTTGTCGCCCTGGGGATCGACCGGGACGAGGCCCGCGGGATCACCGCGGTCGAAGGCGCGAACATTTTCTTCGACGCCACGAAGGGGATCCAGTACCTCCACGAAACCATGGAACTGTGCATCGACGCCTTCAAGGAGGCGATGAACCGCGGCCCGCTCGCGGGGGAGAAGTGCTACGGCGTCAAGGTCCGTCTGGTGGACGCCAAGCTCCACGAGGATTCGATCCACCGGGGACCCGGCCAGGTGATCCCCGCGGTCCGCTCGGCGATCTACGGGGCCATGTGCACGGCCGGCCGGGTCCTCCTCGAACCCTTGAGCAAGGTGACCGTGAACGTTCCCCAGGATGTCCTGAGCGGGGCGACCCGGGAGCTCCAGCGTCGCCGAGGAGAGATCCTGGACATGACCCAGGTCGGGGACCTCAACACCATCGTCGCCAAGGTACCGGTCGCGGAGCTCTTCGGATTCGCGAGCGACCTGAGATCCTCCACCGCCGGCAAGGTCCTCTGGTCCACCGAATCGCTCGGCTTCGAGCGCCTTCCCTCTGAGATGCAGGCTAAGGTGGTGGCCGAGGTCCGGACCCGGCGCGGGCTCAAGCCCGAACCGTACGACGCGGCCTACTACGCGAGCTAGGGGCCGGGAGGGACCGACCCGGTCCGGCGAAGATCACGACCTTCGGGGGAACGGCTTCGAAAGGCCCCGGTCCGTCTCCTGGCGCCGGACTAAACGGGGTCGGGCCACCCGCGGAGAGCTTGCCGGTCGCGGAGTGCCCGAGTGCGCGCGAGGGTCGCCGTGACCGTGGTGGATACGAGGAGGCCCACGAACACGGCCTTAGACCCGATTCCCTCCTCCGTGGGAGGGATCTGACCGATTTCCCGAAGGATCCCCCATCGGCGGCGGGCGAAGTCGTGGGAGCGAGGGGTACCGTCCGGCGACAGGGTCGGCCGGTTGTGGGCAAGGGTGGCGTAGTACGTCCAACGCCAGACGGTCCGATGGAGGCCCCGGAGCCCTTCCGTCCGGTGGTGGAAGACCCGGATTTCCGGATCGTAGACCAGGCGAAATCCTCGGCGATGGAGCTGCCAGGTCGTGTCGATGTCCTCCCCGGCGGTCAGGAAGGGGGATCGGAACCCCCCCACCTCCCGAAGGACCCTGGTGCGGAAAGAGAAGGAATGCCCGGGGAGGGACGGGACGCTACGGAGGTATCGGGGTCCCAAACTCTGCCGATAGAAGCGCAATCGGTAACGGTCGTAGACCGTCCGCCGGTCCCCGTCGAACTCTTGGCCGCCGACCGCCACCACGTCCTCCTCCGAGAAGGCGGCGGCGATCCTCTCGAGGTTTGTGGGGGCCGCCTCGCAATCCGAATCCAGGTAGGCGATGATCTCTCCCCGGGCCTGGGCGAGACCGGTGTTGCGGGCTGCCGCGACGCCCCGGTTCCTCCCGTGGGACAGGACACGGACGGGGAACCGGGAGGCGACCTGCCGGGTGTGATCGGTGGAGCCATCGTCCACGACGATCACCTCGAGGGGAGGGGAGGTCTGCCTCTGCACCGATTGGATCGCGGCGGCGAGGAAACCCTCTCCGTTGTAACAAGGGATCACGACGGAGATGCTCGGGACCCCGGCTGCCTCCACGCTCGTCCATCCCCCTGCCACGGCAATTCTTCGGCGCTATATGCAAAGCGGCGAAGCTCGAGACCTCGGGTCTCGGGCGGCCCCGAAGACCCAAGACCTTTGGCTCTCCTGACCTCTCCCAAGACCCAAAACCCGGTCAATTTATCTAGGCGACCCGGCATGGGGGGCCGCGGATGCAGCTGGAAGTGGTCAAGGGGTTGGTCCCTTCCGTCCTCGCTACACTCCAGCCTCAGGAAGCCGTATACTGCGAGAACGGCATCATGCTCTACAAGGATCCGAGCGTCACGGTGGGGCGAAAGACCGTTCACGGCGGAGGGCTCCTCGGGGGCGTGGCACGGGTCACGGTCGGGGGACTGCCCTTCTTCCTGACAGAATTCGTGGGCCCGGGCCACGTCGCCTTCTCCCGGGACGGGGTGGGGGAGGTCCGGATCCAGGAGCTGCGACCTCAGGAGGAGCTTGATGTGGCGGAGGGGTCCCTGCTCTGCGCTTCGAACAGCATCGGCTACAGCATGCACTACGTCCACGGGACGCACCGTCCCGGCCGCCTCATGGGGTTCTGGATGGACCGGCTGGTCGGCCCCGGCTCGGTGGCGATACACGGCTACGGGAACATCATCTCCATGACCCTCGCTCCCCGGGAGACGGTGACGTGCGATTTCGGGTCTCTGCTCTACAAAAGCGGGTCCGTGCAGGCCAGGGCGGTCAACCTTCCGTTCGGAGGGGGTCTTCTCGGCCATCTGGAGTCGTTCGAGGTTCTCGAGCTCACGGGCCCGGGGGCGGTCGCTCTGCAGAGTGTCGACCCCCGGCAACCCCACTACTAGAAGAGGTTGAAGGGGCGATGCCGGTTCCGGAGGAATTTATAAAGAAAAGGACCGAGGTGACCGTGAGCCGGGCCTCGTTGAAGGAGGTCCAGTGCCGTAGCTGCGGGGCCAAGATCGGACCGGAGAACATCGTGAACGGGTACGCGAAGTGCGCCTACTGCGGGAGCAGCTACGCCCTCAGCGTGGACGGCTGAACAGGAGTCCCATGAAGGTCGATAATGTCGGGGAGATCACCCCGTCAGTCCTCGTCTCCCTGGGCCCGGGCGAGAAGGTGCTGGCCGATCATGGCATCTTCTTGCACATGGACCCCGGGATCAAGCTGAACCGTCGTTCCCTGAAGTCCCTGGGCGTGTCCCTCGCCCATCTCATGGTCGTCGAAGCCGCCACCCACGATCCGGAGAAGTTCTTCTTCGTCGAGTATGAGGGCCCCGGGAACATCACCCTATCGCGGGACAAGGGGGGAGAGGTTCGCGCCCTCTCGCTCGCCCCGGGAGAGACGTTGCGCTTGCGCCAGGGACATCTCATGGTTTTCGAGCCCACGGTCCGTTACAATCCGATGATCGTGGCGCAATGGCGGGTCCCCAACGATCAGAACCCTCACTACCTTGTTGCGGATGTCCTCACCGGGCCGGGGACCGTGGTCGTGCAAGGGCACGGCAATCTCCTGACCTTTGACCTCCCTCCGGGAGAGACCATCCGGTGCACGCCCTCGTCCTATCTCCTGGCCTCCGCCACGGTCGGTCTGCAGGTTCGGACTTACTTCCTGCCGAACCCGACCGGGATCGTCACAAGACCCTTGACCCAGATGCTTCTCACGGGGCCGGGACGGGTGATTGTCCAGAGTGGATGAGAAGGGGGATCCCGATGCAAGTGGATATCCGGGGAGATTTCATTCCGGCCGCGCTCGTCCAGCTGGGGCCGGGGGAGCAGATCTATTGCGAGAGCGGTCTCGATGTCTACATGGACCAGACGATCCAGCCCCAGATCCGGGCCCTGACCCAGGGAGGCCTCACGGGCATCGTGAGGCGGGTGGTGGGAGGGATCCCCTTCCACCTGGTCACGTTTTCGGGCCCGGGTTCGGTCGCCTTCAGTCGTTTTAGCCCGGGAGAGATCCGCTCTCTGGAGCTCGGCCCCGGAGAGACAGTGGACGTGGCGGAACACTCCCTGCTCCTGGCCACGGAATCGGTGGGATACGACGTGGTCTACGTGAAAGGCACGGGCCGGGTGGGGCGGATGGTGGGGTTCTTCCTCGACCGGCTCCGGGGTCCCGGGACGATTGTCGTCCACGGTCACGGGAACGTTCTGTCCTTCAACCTGGCCCCCGGGGAAGGGATGCAGGTGGACCATGGGGCGCTGCTCATGAAGGACTCTACAGTCCAGGTCCAATCTTACAACCAGCCGCTCGGAGGCGGGCTCACAGGCCACGCCTTGAGCTTTGAGGCCCTCCAGATCCAGGGGCCGGGGCGCGTCCTTCTCCAGACCCTAGACCCCAGCCGGCAGACCCCGGCCTGAAGGGGGCTCGGGACGGGGGACCCAGCGCCTCCTCCAGAGTCCTCTGACGAGGGGCCCCGAGGGAGTTCGGGTCCCCCGCGAGGCGCGGGGGATAGACTCCCTCCAGGGCCAGAAGCCACCTCTTCCGCCAAAGCCCCATCCCGAACCCTGTGAGATGTCGGTCCCCTCCGACCAATCGATGGCAGGGGACGAGGATGGGCAGGGGGTTGCGGTGGGCCGCGCCTCCCACGGCGCGGGCCGCCCCCGGCTGACCAAGGCGTCGGGCCACGTCCCCATAGGTCCGGCAGGACCCGTAAGGAATGCTCCGAAGTTCCTCCCACACTCTTCGGTCGAACGCCCCCGAAGGAGGGTAGACCGGCTCGACGTCGAACTCGCGTCGTTCACCGCGGAAGTAGGCGGAGAGCTGCCCCGGGGGGGAGTCGGGATCGAAAGGCCCGCGTCGCCGGCGCACCACCTCCGAGAGTCCGAAAGGGAGTTCGCGTCTTGGCCCCTTCAAATCGATCCCAAAGACCCGCCGGTCTTGGTAGACGATGTGAAAGAGGCCTATGGGGGAGGTCACGGTGGCCAGTTCGAGGCCCGTCATCCCCCCGGACGGAGCGGTAAGGCCCGGCATAGAGATTGAGCGCGGGAAGGCCTCAAAGGCCTTAAAGAGGCCGGCCTGTCCATTTCCTCGAGGGAACGGATTTTGGCCCGGCGCATTGACTACACCTCGATTCCCTCCACCCAGGGGGTGGCCCTGAGCCTCGCGCAACAGGGAGCCGCGCACGGGACCGTCGTGACCGCCCAGAGTCAGACCCAGGGACGGGGACGCCAAGGGCGGAGCTGGTACTCCCCCCGGGGCGGGGTCTACGTTTCCGTCGTTCTTCATCCGATGGGGGAAGGCGCGCCGCTCCTCTCCCTGGCCTGCGGATGGACCCTTCTGGGGAACCTGCAGAGGTACTCCCGGGAACCCCTGTCGATCAAGTGGCCCAACGACATTGTCGTGGCCCGACGGGGGGGCTCCGAGGACTACGGAAAGCTGGCCGGCATCCTCGTCGATGTGATTGGATCCGGTCCCGGGGAGACCATGGCCGTCGCCGGGGCCGGGGTCAATGTCGTCCAGGAAGTCTCCGACCAGCCGGCGGCGCTCGCCGGCCGCATGGTCTGGCTGGAGGACCTCGCCGGAAGGGCCCCGGACCTTGAGGAGATCCGGGAAACGACGATCGGTTCGCTGCTCGCCGCCCATGAGCTCATTCGAACGGACGACGGGAGACAGGATGTCCTGCGGGGGATCAACGCCCGGCTGTGGGGCCGAGGCCTTCGGTTCCGGACGGAGGCCGGACCCGGGACGCTGAAGGGCATCGGAACGCGGGGGGAGGTCCTGTTCGACTCCCCGGAGGGCCAGTCCTTCACTGTCACGTTCGGTGACATCGTACCGGAGGGGGCCGGATGAGCGGCCCCTCCCCGGGGCCCCCCGTGGCCGAAGGTCCCCCGGCCGGAGGCGGGTCGAGGGACGTCCGGGATTCCCCCCTCCAGAGGTTCGAGGAAGAACGTCGGCGGGCTCTCCAGGGGAGCTCCTCGGAGCGCGAGGCCCGTCTACGGAACCAGGGAAAGCTCTCGGCCCGCGAACGGCTTCAAGCGCTCTTCGACCCGAACACATTCGTCGAGATCGATCTCTTCGTAACCCACCGAGCCCAAGCCTTCGGGATGGCCCAACGACGCGTTCCGGGCGATGGGGTGGTGTGCGGGTGGGGGCGGATCGACGGACGGCCCGTGGCCGCCTTCGCGCAGGACCCCACGGTCTTCGGAGGCGCCCTGGGAGAGGCCCACGCGCAGAAGATCGTCAAGGTGATGGAGCTCGCGGCCAAGACCGGGATCCCCGTGGTTGGGCTCAACGATTCGGGGGGAGCCCGGATCCAGGAAGGGGTCCTTTCCCTCGGAGGGTACGGCGAGGTCTTCCACCGCAACGTCCTGTACTCAGGGGTCATCCCGCAGATCTCTCTGATCCTGGGGGCCTGCGCCGGAGGGGCGGTGTATTCCCCGGCGATGACCGATTTCATCATCATGGCCGAGGGGTCGAGCCAGATGTTCATCACCGGCCCGGAGGTGATCCGCGCCGTGACGGGAGAGGATGTGACCCTCGAGGAGCTTGGAGGGGCGCGGACCCATGGGAGCCTGAGCGGTGTCTCCCACCTGTCGGCCCCGGATGAACGGGCGGCGATCGCGCTGGCCCGGAGATTGCTATCCTACCTGCCTTCGAACAATCTGGAGGACCCCCCACGGGGCCCCCCTCGGGACCCGGCGCCGGAGGACCTCGCGGCCCTGGACCGCATCGTCCCCGAGGTCCCGGAGGCTCCCTACGACATGCGAGATGTCGTCTCGCGGGTGGTGGACCCCGAGAGTTCGCTGGAGCTGTTCCCCGATTGGGCGCCGAACATCGTGACCGCCTTGGCCCGCCTCGGGGGACGCCCGGTCGGAGTTGTGGCAAACCAGCCCCGCGTCCTGGCGGGCACCCTGGATATCGCGGCTTCGGAGAAGGCCGCGCGGTTCGTCCGGACCTGCGACGCCTTCAACATCCCTCTTGTGACCTTCGTGGACGTCCCGGGGTTTTTGCCCGGGACGCAGCAGGAGCAGGGGGGGATCATCCGTCACGGGGCCAAGCTCCTTTACGCCTACTCCGAGGCCACGGTGCCCAAGCTCACCGTGATCCCTCGAAAGGCCTACGGGGGCGCCTACGTGGTCATGTGCTCCAAGCACATCGGCGGGGACTACAACGTCGCGTGGCCCCAGGCCGAGATCGCGGTCATGGGGGCGGAAGGGGCGGTGAACATCCTCTTCCGGCGGGAATTGGCCGAAGCCCCCGCGGCAGACAGGGAGGCCCGACGTCGCGCCCTCGTCGAAGAGTATCGGAGGGAGTTCTTGAACCCGTACCTGGCCTCGGAACGGGGATACCTCGACGATGTCATCCTCCCCCGGGAGACGCGCCAACGCCTCCGGGAGGCCCTCGAGCTCCTTCAGGCAAAGCGGGAGGAGCGTCCGGCCAAGAAGCACGGGAACATACCCCTGTAGGGGGTCCCCACTCATGGTCACCATCACGGAGACGGTCCTGAGGGACGGGCACCAGTCGCTCCTGGCTACCCGCCTGAGGACCCGGCATATGTTGCCGATCATGGAGCGTCTCGACGAGGTGGGTTACAAGTCCCTCGAGGTCTGGGGGGGAGCCACCTTCGATGTGGCGTACCGCTATCTCTCCGAAGACCCTTGGGAACGCCTTCGGGAGTTGAAGCGGCGGGCCCGACGCACGCCGCTGCAGATGCTCCTGCGAGGGCAGAACCTCGTCGGCTACCGGCATTACGCCGACGACGTGGTGGAGGCGTTCTGCGCCCGGGCCGCCAGGGAAGGGATCGACATCTTTCGCATCTTCGATGCCCTCAATGATCCCCGGAACATGGAAGTGGCCATCCGGGCGGCCAAGAAGGCCGGAGCCACCGTGCAGGGAACCATCTGCTACACGGAGAGCCCCGTGCACACCCGGGACTCCTTTGTCGCCCTGGGGCGGCGCCTCGCCGAACTGGGAGCGGACGAGATCTGCATCAAGGACATGGGAGGGTTCATGCCCCCCCACGCGGGGTCCGAACTGGTCCAAGCGCTGCGCCGAGATCCCGGACTCCCCATCGCCGTCCACACCCACTCCTCAAGCGGGATGGCCCTCATGACGGTCCTGGCCTGCGCCCAGGCCGGGGCGGCCAGCCTGGATACGGCCATTAGCCCGTTCTCCGGCGGGACCTCGCAACCTCCCACCGAAAGCGTGGTCGGGGGGCTCCGACAGACCCCCTGGAAGGCGGACCTCCCCCTCGACCTCCTCGCGGAAATCTCCGAGTACTTCCGGGGGGTCCTGGACCACTACCGCCCGATGCTGGAGCTTCGCTCCCTTCAGGTGGACCCCCAGGTGCTCCTCCATCAGGTTCCGGGAGGGATGCTCTCCAACCTGTTCAGCCAGCTGAAGGAACAGGACGCGCTCTCCCGATTGCCGGAGGTCCTGGCGGAGGTCCCCCGGGTCCGCCGGGACCTGGGATATCCCCCCCTCGTCACCCCTACCAGCCAGATCGTGGGGATCCAGGCCGTCTTCAATGTCGTCCTCGGGGAGCGGTACCGACAGATCACCCAGGAGGTCCGGGACTATGTTCGCGGCCTGTACGGGGCGCCCCCCGGTCCGATCGACCCGGAGCTTCGGGAGAAGGTCCTCGGGAAGGAGTCACCCGTGATCGTTCGGCCCGCCGACCTGCTCTCCCCCGAACTGGAAAGGGCGCGGCGGGAGCTTTCCCAGTTCTACCCCGGAGCCCGCGAGGAAGAGGTCCTCTCCTTTGCCTTGTTCCCCCAGGTCTTCCGAGAATTTCTCGAGCGCCGCTCGAAGGGGTTGGGGCCGGAGACCCTGACCGCGGCGGCCCTGGGGACCTTGGCCGCCCTACGATCCATCCCCGAGGGCGTTCGGGAGGCGGCGCCCCCGGTCCCCCCCTCTTCCAAGGAGGGCGGCCCCCTCTCCGCGACAGGGAGCCCCTCGGTCTGGTCCTGGGAAGGACGACGACAGCAGCTGGACCGCAGGAGGTGGGTCCATTCGGGTCGAGCTCGTCATTGAGGGGGAGAGCCGAATGGTCGAGGTGGACCTGTCCCGTTCCACCGTCCGGGTGGGGGCATCGGAATTCCCCTTTCGGCTCGTCGAGGTCTCCCCCTCCAGGGTCATTCTCGAGATCGCTGGGGAACGAGTTGAGGTGGAAGGGTTTCCGTCCCGTTTGGACGGAAGCCCTGAATTCGGGGTGATCGTCAACCGGGAGAGCTTTCCGTGCCGAATCCGGACGGTCTCCGGGGTCGGCCCGGGGGCGTCGGGGGCAACTTCGCCTGTGGCCTTCCCTCCCCCCACCCCTCCTTCGGCGTCCCCCTCCGATAGCGGCCCGGGGATTCCTCTGCGCCCGCCGATGCCCGGAAAGGTCCTCGAAGTCCGGGTCCGGGAGGGGGACCGGGTCGAGAAGGGTCAACCGCTGGTGGTCCTGGAGGCGATGAAGATGCGCAACGAGATCGTGAGCCCCGTAGCCGGGGTAGTCCGTTCCCTGTCCGCGTCCGTCGGTTCCGCCGTCCGCTCAGGGGACGTTCTTCTTCGGATCGATCCCGGGACCTGAGGCTCCTGTCGGACCGCCGCAGACGGGGCAGACGGAGAGGCCCGCCGCCACGATCCGCTTGCACGTAGCGCAGGTCTGCCAATCCTGGTGGGCCGGCCCGGTCGACCCCGGGGCGGGGGACGTCCCCGTGGGGGTGGTCGGGTGGGAGCCTGTCAGGAGACCCACGAGCAGCACGATGAGCCCCAGGAGCCCCACGAGGGGAATGATGATGTGGACATGATAGGAGGCGCCGGTGGAACCCTGAAGGTCGGAGCCCAGGGATCCCAGGGCCACCCAGCCCTTGCTGGCGGCATAGAAGATCCCAGCAATGAGGAGGATAAGGAAACCTCCCGCCACGGCTCCAGGACGCACACCCGGGGGAAGACCCCGGATTTAAAAGTGCTTGGAACCGAGGGGAAGAGGGTCCGGGGATTCTCAGGGACCGCTCCGGGCTGTTCGGGGGGTCGTGTCCGCCAACCTTCATAGGGAAGCCCCGCTCGGCAGCGTCGGTGGTCGGAACGGGAGGGCTCGTGCGCCTGGATCGGCTGGACGAGTTCCGCTGGAGGGTCCCCATCGGGGCGGTGGAGGGGATGCGGGCCGAAGGGCTCTTGTTCTCGAACGAGGCCCTGTTGCAGGCCGCGGAGGGGGATGCCTCCCTCCAGCAGCTAGCCAATGTGGCCACCCTACCCGGCATCGTCGGGCGTTCCCTGGCGATGCCGGACATCCATTACGGGTACGGCTTTCCGGTGGGAGGGGTCGCGGCCTTCGACCTCACCGAGGGCGTCGTCTCCCCCGGAGGGATCGGTTACGACATCAACTGCGGGGTGCGGCTCCTTAGGACCGGTCGCCCTGCGACCGAGGTCCTTCCGAAGCTTGATCGCCTGATGAAGGCGCTCTTCCGGAAGGTTCCGAGCGGCGTGGGGAGTCGGGGTCCCCTTCGGATCTCGTCGGGAGAGATCGACGAGGTCCTGAGGGAAGGCGCGGGGTGGGCGGTCCGCCGCGGTCGAGGATGGGACCGGGACCTCCGGTTCCAAGAGGAGGGAGGTTGCCTCGCTGGAGCGGACCCCTCTCTCGTGGGCGCCTCCGCCCACCAGAGAGGGGCCGGTCAGCTGGGGACCCTGGGCTCGGGGAACCATTTCCTCGAGATCCAGAAGGTCGACCGGCTCGACGACGAACCCGCCGCCCGGGCCATGGGTCTCAAGGTCGGCGATGTCGTCGTCATGCTGCACACAGGGTCCCGGGGGCTCGGGCACCAGGTGGGGAGCGATTACATCGCCCGGATGGACGCGGACCTCCGGCAAAGGGGGCTCCAACTTATCGACCGGCAACTGTCCTGCGCGCCCATCGATTCCCCCGCCGGCCGGGACTATCTCTCCGCCATGGCCGCCGCGGCCAATTTTGCCTGGGCCAACCGTCAGCTGATCACGCACGCCGTCCGAGAGGCTTTCGCGGAGGTCTTTGGGGGCCCGATCGACGAGACGGGGGTCGAAGTCGTCTATGACCTGAGCCACAACATGGCCAAGACCGAGGAACATGAGGTCGATGGGTCCCGACGTCGGGTCCTGGTCCACCGAAAGGGGGCCACCCGATCGTTCCCGGCGGGACGGCCCGAGGTCCCTGCGGAATACCGGGATCATGGCCAGCCGGTTCTGATCCCCGGGGACATGGGCTCCGCCAGTTACGTGCTCGCGGGAGCCCCGGGGAGCCTCCGGGAGTCCTTCGGTTCCGCCTGTCATGGGGCCGGGCGGCTGCTCTCCCGGGCCGCGTGCAACCGCCGGTTCCGCTACGCGGAGGTGAGCCGGCAGCTTCAGGAGAAAGGGATCCGTGTAGAGGCGGCGAGCCGGGAGGGGGTGACCGAGGAGGCCCCGGGGGCCTACAAGGACGTAGAACAGGTGGTCCGGGTCGCCGCCGGGGCCGGCCTCGCCCGCCCGGTGGCCCGTCTGGTGCCCCTCGGCGTGGTCAAGGGGTAACATCGAGACAGGGAGAGTCCTCGACCCCCGACGGCGCAATTTCATGAGTTCGGAGGGAGTTCGTTCTCATCGCAGGGCGAGGTGGCCGTGAGCGCTCTCGGGGACTGGCTGGCCTTGGTCGCCTCGGTCCTGGCCTACGGCTTGGTCCTGTGGGCCCTCCACAAACGGGGACTTTTGGGTCCCGAGCGCTCCCTGAGCCTCTTCGGGCCCGCGCTGATGTGGAAGACCCGACGGGGACGCCACTTCCTGGACCGCGCCGGTCGATGGGCCACGTTCTGGAATCTTTTCGCGGATCTGGGGATCGCCCTGGCCCTTCTCGCCATGGTCTCGATGGTCGTGCTCCTAACGTGGGAGGCGGTGCTCGCCACGACCATCCCCTCCGCCTCCGCCCCCCAACCGGCCGAGGCGCTCGGTCTCCCCGGCATCAATCCTTACATCCCCCTGGGCTACGGGATCGTGGCGCTGGTCATCGGGGTGGGTCTCCATGAGCTCTGCCACGGGGTGGTGGCCCGGGCCAACAAGATCCCCGTGAAGACCCTCGGCATCCTGTTCCTCGTCGTACCCATTGGCGCGTTCGTGGAGCAGGATGAGGAATCGATGAACCGGGCCCCCGCCCGGAGGCGGGACCGGGTCGCGGCGGCGGGGGTCATGGCGAACTTTGGATTGGCCGTGGTCTTCTTCCTGATCCTGTCCCTGGTGATGAGCACCTCCGTGCACCCGGCCGCGCAGGGGGTTCCCGTGGCTTCGGTCTTCCCGGGATCTCCCGCCCAGAACGGAACCCTCTCGGCCGGGGACCTCATCATGTCCCTGAACGGGACCTCGACCCCCGATGGGCAGGCCCTTCGGGCCGCGCTGGCCCAGGCCCGGCCCGGGGAGACGGTTCCCATCACCTGGTTCGATGGGGCCACCCAGACGTTCCGCCACGGTTTAGTCACCCTCTCGGCCGAATCCCACTATGTGAGCGGACTGGCCGGGAACACGACCGCAGAGAGACAGGCCTTCCTGGGGATTACGGAATATCCCCTCACCCCGCAGGCGGAGTGGCAGCTCCTGCGGGACCCTGTCGGACCCTTGTCCTCCCCCCTCGCGACAGGAACGCTCACGAGTTCGAACCCCTTCCAGGGAGGCCTGCTGTTTCTGGTGCTACCCTTCCTGGGTCAACAGCCGATCGTCGGGGACCAGGTGGGGTTCTTCCATGTGAGCGGCCCCCTTGCTTCCCTTCCGGGAGGAGGGGTGTGGTACCTTGTCAACGGCCTGTACTGGTTGGTCTGGATGAACCTCCTCCTGGGTCTATCGAACTCCCTGCCCGCGGTGCCCTTTGACGGAGGCTATCTCTTCCGGGACGTGGTGGGGGGCGTCGTGCGTCGCGCGAGGTCCAGATGGACCCGGGCCCAGGTGGACGCCGCGGTCGGGCGCCTCTCCACGCTGGCCACCCTGCTGATCCTCTTTTTGATCCTATGGCAGTTCGTGGGACCCCACCTCTAGTTCCGCCCGCCATTTTCGCCAGGTATCCCTTCCTGCCGGGGGCCGAGGCCGTTCTCGAAGGGCTCGGGGTGACCTTGGGGGAGCTTCTCTCCGACCCGGCCTATGCCCCTGTGCGGGACCTGGGTCGACAGAGGGTCGAGCGGGGGTCCCTGGACCCGGGTCAGTCGGAGGCAGGCCTCAGCCTCCCCCGGGGCCAGGGCGAGGAGCAGGTCCTCTCCTTTCTGTACGCCCGCTTACTGGTCTCCTGGCCCGAGGAACCGGTCCTGGCTCGCCGATGGTGCGTGGCGGAGGCCAAGGGTGCCTGGGGGCGCCTTCAGGCCACTGGACCCGATCCCGGCGAGCTCGTCCTTGTCGCGGATCGGCTCGGTTTCGACCTGAAGGTCCCTTCCGGTGAGAAGGGGGGGCTCGCCTCCTTCTCGCTCCCGGACTACGTACACCTGGCCGCCCCCATCCGGGAGGCTGACTTCCGTCTCATCCACCAGAAGGTCTACCGCGGCCGGGTCCAGGTCGACATCGGGCGAGCCGCCCGCCTTCTCCAGGAAGGGTTCCGTCTCCGACTCCTCGAGCTCGTCCCCGTTCGCCTGGAGCCCCAGCTTCGCGAGGCCCTCGGACGTTCTGAAGGGGACTTCCTGGTTCAGGTGCTGGCCCGTCTTCCGAGACCCTCCTCTCGTCCGAGGTCCGGAAATTTGGACGTTCGCGCCCTCCCTCCCTGCATGAGGGCCATGATGGAGATGCTCCAACGCGGCGAGAACCTTTCCCATTTCGGGAGGTTCTCACTGGCCGCGTTCCTCCACACGGTCGGAGCCGATCCCGAGTTCATCGTCGACTGCTATCGGGGAGCTCCGGATTTCGACGAATCCATCACCCGCTACCAGGTCGAGCACATCACCCGCCGAGAGGGGGGGAAGGGGTACGCCCCTCCCGAATGCTCGACCCTGGTCTCCAACGGTCTTTGCTTCAAGGAGAAGGACGATTCCCGTCCGTCGATCTGCCAGGATCCCTCGCTGCGTCGACCCCTGGACTACTACTATCGAAGGTTACGGGCTCCCCCCGAAGGGCCGGAAGTGGCTGGGAGGACCCCGTCCCCAACCGAACCCAAATCCACCTCGCCCTCCCGTAGGCCGTGACCTGTCCCGCCACAACGAAGTAAAGCATGACCCAGTCCAGCCAAGTCACGGAGAAGGGCCCAAGGGGAACTGCGAGCCATGGCCGAAAAGGAGGGGGAAGGGTCAGTTCCAAGGCTGTGAGGACCGACATGGCGAGAAAGCTCCCGGCGAGGATCACGATACGATCCGCCCGTCCCAGCCAGCCCGCGTAGAGCCGTTGTCCCAGGCTGGCCTGGGCCTGGGTCCCCATGTAACTGACCAGCAGGAGGGAGACCAGCGCGAGAAGGGTGAGCCATGGGTCGACCCAACCGCTGAGGGAGAGTCCCAGGAGCACGACGGTATCCGAGTACCTGTCCAAGGTGTGGTCAAGGAAGTCCCCCTGGGGAGAGGCGAGTTGGCGTCGGCGGGCGACGTGGCCGTCCAGCACATCAAAGACCCCTCCGGCAAACAGGAAGGACGCGGCCAGAAAGAAGAGCCCCGGGACGAGCCGGGCCAGGGGGGAAGGAACCAGTCGGAGGGAGGCCAGGGTCACCGCCGCGGCCCCGGACAGCGCGAAGGATGTCCAGGTCAGCCGGTGGGGAGGCCAGCCCATGAAGGGGCGGGCGAGTCGGCCTATGTGAGGTTCGACCCGTTGGCGGTAGCTTTCTAAAGGCATACCGGGGTCGTTTCCTCCCGATTGGTCGGAGCTCCCCCGGACCCAAGGGGGAGGATCCCCCCCGCCTCCCGAATCCAGTCTACCTTTCCATGGTGGGGGGGGACCTGACCCGAGATGACCCGGGAGATCCAGCCGGCGACCTGCTCCGGGCGGAGTCGCGAAGTGTCCAGCTCGTGGACAGGGACCCTCCGGCTCAGGGATTCGAACAGGATGAAATCAAGGAATTCGCACTCCAGATTCTCTCGTCGTGTTCTCTCCGGGTCCCCCCGGGACACTAGGCGTACCTGCAGGATCCGGGGGTCGCAACGGAGCAGGAGGATACGGCGTACCGGCAACAGGTGGGAGAGGTGCCCTACGAGCACGAGGTCTCTATCGAGCCTTCGGACCTCCTCAGGAAGGGCTGCTGAGAGCTTCTCCACATCGACGGTGAGAGCTTTGGACCCTCGAGGTTCCCGGGCGCATCCCAGGGTGCGGGCGATGTCGGCGACCTCGAGAACCAGGAGGTCCGGGCGCGAGCGGGATAGATGACGGGCGGCCACGGACTTGCCGGTTCCTGGCGTCCCGGTCAGGGCGAACACCCGACGCATCGCAGGCCCATGCCCCTCTGCAGATAAAGCGAAGTCCCCTCGAAATCTTGTCAGGGACCGTCAGGAAACACGGAGCGAATCCCGGTTTCAAGTAAGTATTTATATGACACCCCTAATCAGGCGGCAGCTTTCGCTCATTGGTTCGCGAGGGCAGGTGGAAAAGCATGACGGGCGAGGAGACAAGCTATGCGCAATCGTCGAGCGAGCGGCGCCGATCCTCCTGGGCTGCCAGGCTCATGGTGATCTTGGCCATCTCTATGGTCATCGGGGTGGCGGGGGCCGTGGTCATCCAGACCCCTGTGGCCGGGGCGAGCCCGACGGGGGCCCCCATGGTGCATGCCACTTCGTCCCGCACTCTCTCGGCGCCCAAACCGTCGGTCTCTGCGTCCAAACCCTCGGAAGCGAAGACGCCCCTCCCCAATTCCTTGCCCCCTAATGTTCAGCCTCACCTTGCGCCTTTCCACCTGAAGAACCTTCCTTCGCACCTTCCTCAATCCTGGGGCGGTTCCCCCATTCCTCCGGGAGCTCCGACCCCCGTCCTCGCCTCGGCCCGAACCTCTTCGGGTCAGATCAGTACCCCTTCGTCCTCTTGGTCCGCCTACCTTCAGAACTGGTGCGCGGGCCTTTGGCCCTCCAGTAACAACCAGAACGTGTACTACCCGGGTTGTTACGGGCACGATGAGCCCGGGATCCAGGGTTACTCCGACCTCAATGGCAGTGGCGGCAACGTGACCTGGAACGTCACCCTCCCTGTGGACCGGAGCAACGTCGACAACCAATCGGACATCTATGTGGCCATCTGGTTCGGGATGTCCCTCAGCGACCCCTATGCCTGGATGGACCAGTGCTTCCTGGAACTCCAGTTCTATCCGGACTCCACTTGGGGAGCCCCGAGCTACTTCCAGAACGGGATATGGGCCGGGGCCGCGGTGGCCTGGCAGATCCAGGCGAGCACAGGGGCCGAAGACCCCTGCTTCTTCCAGCCCTTGTACGTTCACAATAACGCCTCCCTCGGCTACTTCTACATGCAGCAAGGGGACACCATCAGTGTCACCATGAGTGGCTGGACCCACGACCCTTACGGTGAGAACATCACGATCACGGATGTCACCCAAAACGTGGTGTCCAATGTGACCCTTTTCAACAAGACCGGCAACTACCCGCTCGACCCCGCCTACGTGACGAACACGTACCAGAACGGGCTTGAGTGGACCCCCGGAGGGGAGTTCCCTGTCGTGTTTGCCTTCGAGACGGGACACTGCGGGAGCGGGACCTGCCCGGAGAACAACAGCTACGGCGGGTGCAGCGCGGGGGATGTCTTGCCCTCCTCGCCTTGCCCCAGCTACATGCCGGGGGCGTGGTCCCTGGACACCCTTTCCCCCTGGTACATCAAGGCTCCCACGTTCTTCAATGCCACGGCCCAGCAGACCGCCACCCAGATCGCCTTCAGCCAGGATTTCGGGGGCGTCTCCGCTATCAACACCTTCAGCGAGGGGACCTGTTTCGGTCTGACGGGTAGCCAGTACTGCAGTTACCCCTGGTACAGCTATTCCTGCAGTCAGTCCGCCTTCTCCTTCGGAGCGACGGATTGGCCGACGACCACGAATGACTTCGGGAAGTACATGGAGTACAACCCGGTGGGGGAGACCAACGCGATGAACCTCGAGTTCTTCCCCCCGGCGAACTACAGCATTCCGACGTGCGGCGCGCCCGGTGATGTCGTCAACGCTTCGGCCTATGTTTCCGGAACCGGTGCCTCCCTGATCGGGGGGACGGTGAGCTTCCTCAACACTCAGGCGATGAACGTCACGATGACCGTGGTCAACGGCATCTACTCCATCAGCGCGTTGCCGTCCTTCAAAGTGGGAACAACTACCTACCAGTTTTCCCGATGGGCTCCGACTCCCAATCTCCACGTTTCCTGGATCTACAGCCCTGTGACCAGCCTCACGGTTATGGGTTCGGGGAACGTGGTCGCCACGTATGTGGCCACCGGGATCGCCAAGACGTCCGTGACCTTCCTCGGGATGGGGGCTGGTACCAAGAGCGAGACGTTCACCTTGGTCCCGGGTCAGGTGTTCCCCGGTAATCCCACGATCACGGCCGCCTTTACCAACCCTATCCAGTCCGTGGCCGGGATCGGTTGGCAACCCGGGACAATAACCATCACGAACAACACCACTGTCGCTCTGGCGCCCGGGATCTACACGATCCAGGCCAATCCGTACTTCAACTACATCTTTACCAGCTGGACTTCCAGCAACGACGGGGGTCTCATCGCCGCGTGGGAATTCCCCTTCACATGGCTCACGGTTACCGGGGCGCAGAGCAGTGTCAACGTGATGGCCAACTTCGCCCCGGCTCCACCCCTGTCGGCCCAGGTGACATTCATGGCGATCCCCCAGGGAGCGGCTCACTTCGAACTGGGAACCACTCCGGTATACACAAATGGCGCGGGGTCAGCCTACAATTCTACGGACCCCCTCCTGACGCTGCCGGCCGGGACCTACAACGTCTCGGCCATGCCGAACAACGGGTGGGCCTTCCTCACCTGGTTCGTGATCAACGACGGGGTCATGACCAACCTGAGCGAAACGAACGGTCTCCTGACCCTGGAACCCGGCATGACGGTGGTCTACGCGTATTTCGAGCAGACAGGAAATGTGACCGTGACCGTGTCCCCGGCCGGGCAGGGAGCTGTTATCATTGATAGCCAACTCCCCGTCTCCGCCCCCAAAACCTTCCCCTACGCGATGATCACCGTGCCTCTGCTGGGAAACCAGACCGTTCCGATCTGGGCGTTCCCAGCTCCCAACTACGTGTTTAGCAACTGGTACGTGTCCAACGCGAGCCTCGCCCAGGTCATGGACCCCATGTCCCCCTATACCATGGTGATGCTCAACACGTCCTCGACGGTCGTAACATTGCAGGCTAACTTCACCACGACCACGACGGTCGTGCCGTTGAAAATCACGACCGGAACGGGGCCGAACGGGGCGATCTGGAACGGCGTCCAACCGATCGGCGGAACGACCAATGTAATGGCCGCCCTGGGGTACACCTACCTGCTGTTCTCTAACGTGTCGGTTCTCAGCGTCAACACGGCGGGACCGGTCAGCGTCATGCCGTATCCGGTGGTGCCGAATGCCTTCATGGTCACGGTGGATGGTACGGGCGCATCCATCACACTTGTTGCCTCGACGAGCCCCATGTACGTACCCTTGACCTTCGTCTCGACGCAGGCCAACGCGACGGCGGTGGTTGAGAACGGTCCGGCCCTTTCGGACGGGATGTCGGCCATGCTCCCCCTCGGAAGCACCGACTACCTCAACCTGACCCTGGCCCCCGGGGGTAAGTTCGTAATGTGGACCTCCAGCGATCCGGCCGCCATCACGTTCTCCAACGCGCTGTCCGCTCACACGAATGTGACGGTCGGAGCTGCGGGGACGGTCTATGCGATCGTCATCCCGCCCCTCAGCGTCTCTAACGTGGTCCTGGAGAATGAGACCATCGGCCTCGGCCAGTCGACGATGGTTTCGGTCCAGACCGCCGGTTCGGGCACGACAGGCCTCACCTACACCTGGAGCGCTCCGGCAGGTGCGCGCTGTGCGCCGGCGAACGCCCCCGCAGACACCTGTACACCCCGCGCCGCGGGCCTCTACGACATCTCGGTCTCGGTCACAAACGCGACGGGATACACGGTGAGCTCGGGGATCTCCCAGCTCGCGGTCATCGCATTCGACAACGTCACCCTCTCGGCGAATGATATTATGGTGGGACAGACCACCCAGATCACGGTCAACCTCCAAGGGGGCACACCTCAATACCGGCTGGTCTATGATTTCATGGGCCTACCCCCGGGCTGCGCCGCCACCGCTGAGGGACTTCTGAATGCGACCGTGAGCTGCACCCCGGCGGCCAATGGGACCTTCCCGGTGACGGTCACGATCTGGGACCTGGCGGGCGTCTATCTCGGAGTGAAGGGTAACTTCACCCTTAACGTGCTGATCGCCCCCCAGGTGAGCATCGTGTCGCCCACGCCCGACTTCCAGTACTCAGGACCCTTCGTCCTGAACGTGACTTGGTCGACCACGGTGGGCGCCTCGTCCGATCTGTCGCAGATCACCGAGTCGATCTCCGTGATCAATGCGTTCGGGGAGTATCTCAACAAACCGGGCGACACACGGCTCGTGTTTGTGAGCCCCGCGGCGACGGAGAACTACACGATGACTTTCGCCGACATCAATCCCGCCTTGGCCGTTCAGAACCTGCCCGTGGGAGAGTACACGTTGAACATCAACGTAACCGACACAGCGACAGGCGCGCTCCTCGGGGCGTACTCCACGACCTTCGGACACAGCGAGGCCGCCATCACCTCACCGGCCAACGGGGCGGTGGTGCCGGCCGGGAACGTGACGATCGGGTACACCTACGCGCGGATAGGAGCCACCGTGGTGACGCTCTCTCTCTACTCCGCAGCGAACGGCACGCCGGTCGGATCTGCCATCTTCAGCATCCCCGTGATCAACCCAACGGGGTTCGGTGTCGGTAGCACAGTTCAGCTGTTGAGCGCGGGAAGCTATTTCACGGAGGTCTCTACGTTCGACGGAAGCGTCTGGTACAACGACAGCGCGGTGTTCTCCGTGGTGGCGCCGACGAGCAGCGGTGTCGTGTACAAGAACACCACGTACAGCAACACGACCTCCGGCACCGGAACCCTGGGGATCCCCGTGGACACCCTGGGCGCGATCCTGATCGTTATCGGGATCGTCATCGGTCTGATCGTGGCGTTCCTCCTTGCCGCCGCGATGAGGCCCCGCGCTGGTGTGGGGGGTCCTCAGCCCTGGGAGGGGGAGTCTGCGGGGAAGACCGGCGAGGGGGGAGGTGCTGGACCCGGAGGGGGGACAACCTCCGGGACCCACGAATGCACGGTCTGCAACACGACATTCCCGGACGAGGCTTCTCTCGAGGAGCACAAGAAGACCGCCCACAATATGTGAGGCCGCCCGTCGCCGGCTCCAAATCCCCAGGACCGCGGTAAACCTTTCCCCCTCACGAGGCCTCCCCACAGGCGGAGGCCTCGGGTTCCCTTTGGGAGATCGGGGTGGCGGCGCTGGCTTTCGAACGTATCCGGGCGACCCTTAACGGCGAGGGCCGGCCCCGGTCCAGCGGGCCCCAGGGGGCCCTGTTGACTGCCCTAGATGAACCGCAGCCGAGGATACTTTGACCGGAACCGGTGAACCTGGGCTCGGACCGGACGGTGTTGTAGACCGGCCTCACGGATCCACCGGGCGATAGCCGGCATCTGGGAAGGTGTCATCCCCCATCGGGAGACCTCGGCCGTTCCCACCCGACCCACGAGATCCACGATGATGTCCTGGGATTCCAGGTTCCGAGCGAAACGGACCGCCCCCATCTGGAACCGCTCCCGGAGCTCGACCTTGTCGATCCAGATCTGATGCGACCGCGTGTAGCCCTCCTCTTGACCCACGAGAGGGATCCCTTCCTCATCGAGGGCCCTCGCGAGCGCCTGAGAGTTCCGGATAACCGTTCGGGCATAATCGGCCCCCACCCGTTCCATCTCCAGAAGGGATTGGGCGAGGGCTGCAATCCGGTTCCAGTGGGCGTTATCCTGGACCCTCCAGGTCATGGCCCCGTCGATCTGTGCAAAGAGATCCTCACGGTTTGTGACCACGATCCCCCCCTGCGGACCGAAGAAGCTCTTGTGGGTAGATCCCAGGAGGACATCCGCCCCCTCCGTCAGGGGGTCCTGGAACTGGCCGCCCGCGATGAGTCCCATCACGTGGGAGCCATCGTAGATCACGAGGGCGTCTACCGCGTGGGCAGCCTCCGCGACCTCCCGAAGGGGATAGGGAAAGAGGATGAAGCTCTGTCCGAGGATGACGGCCTGGGGCCGTTCGGTTCTCAGGGTTGCGGTGAGCCCTTCGAGATCGAGCTGATGCGTCGGCCCATGGCAGGGAAGGGGTACAGCCCGGTACCCGAGCAAGGCCGGAAGGTAGCCAGGGTCATACCCGTCATACCCTCCTGCTTCGGGCGGAATGCTCAGGTAGCTCGATCCTCGAGGCAAGAGGGAGCTCAGGACCGCCATGGCCGCGATGTGGCCCGAGAGGGGGCGGACCGTCGCGTAACGCCCCCGAAAGACCCTTTGGGCGGCCTGCGATGCGAGGGATTCGATGGCGTCCGTGTACCGGGTTCCCGCGTAGGAGTTCTCAAGGAGCTCTCCGTCGACCATGGTCTTCATGGGCAGGGTGTAACGCCCGGCGAGGTCGGTGGCCAGGTACGACAAGGCCTTCGGAGAGAGGCTATTCTCAGAGGGGAGAAGGTTCAAGCACTGACGGCCGCGCCATCGTGCGTGCCCGCGTACAAGGGCCGCCAGGCGACGTTCCTGGGTCCTTTCCTGACCCTCCATGGATCCGTGGGAGCGCGCAGGTCCTTTCAGGGGCTCCCGGGGGGCCGTGAAGCCCCTCCTCCGAGCCCCAGGGGGCTCGGGGGGGTGACCCGGCCATACTCCGATGAGATTTTCCGGTGCTCCCGGTGGCCGCAGCGGCCGCAGACGAGGTCGGTCCCGGCCACGTTCAACAACCCATGGCACTCGTTACATCGCGCGGAAACAACCCCCAGGTCCGGCCCCTGGGTGCTCAACTTCACGGTGGGATACCCTTGGAGGACTCGCGCCTTGATGAGGTCCCCCACCGCAAATTCTTGGTTGAGATTCTCCACGTAGGATTCCTTGGCCTTGGAGATGTGTACCGTTCCCTCCGGGAAGCCGGGCACCGCTCGCTCCGTTCGGGCGGACGAGAGAACCGTACAGACCAGCATGGCGCTCTTGATCTCCTCGACGCGGGCGTAGACCACCTCCCCCTCCTCCAGATGGGGGATCTCGTGGACCGCGCGGACGGAGACGGTCCGGGATTGGGTGTCGTACCGGGCGTGGCCCATCAGGGCGGCAAAGACCTGTCCATTGTGTTCATAGGTCCCCCGCCCGGGGACATACTCTTCGGCCATGCCCAACAGGTCCCCGGGAAGGACCAGTCGGTCTTTGCTCTCCTCGGTCATGATCGTCCTCTCTTTCGCAGGATCCAGAAGTCCACCTCGATCCTCTCCCGCCATTTCCGATGGTGGGGGAAGATCGGCGGGAGGTCCCAGTGACCCCTCCGGTGTTCCTCTATCGCCAGCTCATGGGCGAGCGCCCAGCCCTCTAAAAAGGCTTGCGCGGGCGCGTTGAAGTACAGGTAGAGGCCGCCCCCCGGGCGAGCCGCGCGAGTGGCATATTCGAGGAACGGCAGGTCGGCATGGCGCTTCTGGGCCCCGAAGGGCGGGTTCATCACCACGGTGTCAGCCCGGATCAGGCGGGCCGTTCGGACATCGGCGTGAACGTAGGTCACCGATACCCCATGCCTTCGGGCCTCTCTTTCCGCGATCGCGATGGCCGAGCGATCCACTTCGAGGCCCACGACGCTCCTCGCCCCAAGGAGAGCCGCTCCCAGACTGAGCCGTCCCGTCCCCGAACCGAGGTCCAGGACACGGCGTCCAGCGATATCCCCGCGGGTCCAGGCCGTCCAGAGGAGGTCCACGGCCTGCCGGGCGGGAGTGGAAACCTGTTCCCAAGAGGGTTCCGGCCGGGGAAGGTCCGGCACCTCTCCCAGGATCCGCCGGAGTTCCGGAGACCTTCGGACCTTCGGCCGGTACTGAAGGGCCCCCACCGGGGGCCCCATGGAGGCCTCCCGCATAACCCATTCTGAAAAGGCCCGGACGGGTCCGGGGAGGCGAGACTCCGAGGGGAACGTCATCTCGCGGCCGACGCTTACCCGGGCCCCTGACCGGGGTTCGAACGCCCTGGTCCTAGTACCTTGAGAACGCCCAAGGGGGCCGTTCGGGCCCTCCAGGAAGGACGGCCCATTCGCAGTGGCCGCAGATCCCCCTACACATCCCGAACCCCGACTTCTCAAGCGGTTCTTGAGGGATATCCAAGCTCTTGGCCGATGGCCTGGGGGCGTATGTCCTCCTTGCCATGGGGGAATCTCACGGATCTCAAGGGGAGGGTTCCCAGAACGGGCCCGCGCCGGGGGCTGTGCGCCCGAGATGAAGGACCGTGAGGGGGAGGGACACATCCTTTCCTCCCTACCTTGCCGGGCCCTCTTCGAGCGCCGGGACACGAATGTTCCCGGGGGGTTCCAGGAGAGGGAACGCCCGAACCCCTCCTACAAACGAGAAGTTGGGTGGGTCCCACTTTGCGCAGCCGCCCGGGTGATCGCCGCCCGGCCGGCCACCTCCGGTTCCGGGACCACCGCCACGCTCCAACAACGTCTGTTCCCCGGGAGACCTCCCCGCGCCTCTCCAGGGGCCCGGGCTCCGACTTGGAGATCCGGTTCTCCTCCCCCGTCTTCTCCGGGTTGAAGGCCACCGGTTTGCGGCCGCCGGCGAATCGGCCGCTCCGGGGAGAATTCCGGTCTGGGAGAAGAGCTTCGGGGGTCCCTCGGTCCGCATCAGGGAGGGGCAAATGATGGACTAGAGAGCGAGCGGTGAACCCTAGGTGTCGGGGAGGGTCGCGGGAATAGGTCGGGGAGCCTTGGAGACCAGATGAGCTCGGGAAACGAGGGGGCCCGGGGCAAATCGGCGTTGGCATGGGTCAACTCGGGGTGGCCATCTGGGGGCGGGGCCGCCAACCGACCCCACCCCCGCCATCCCATCTTCCTCCGTTCCTGGAGTCGCAGAGGCTCCTTCCTGAAAGGAAGCCGCGGAGAGCCCGGGACAGGGACTCTTGGGGCACCCGAGGTGTCGCCCTCTCTTTTATATCGGGGCACTCGTCTTAATTTGTCGGATACTCATGTATCCGCGCGTCCGCCCCCGGCCCCTCCTCCCTTCCCCTTGGCGCCTCCGGGCCACAGCCGGTCTTACCCTGTTCCTGGGGCTTGCCGTGGTTTTCGCCGCCACAGCGTCCTGGAGCACCCCGCTGATCCTTCACCCCACGAGCCAGCCCTGGATCCTCCATCGGGGTGAAGGAACATCCTCCGCGGGGACCGACTCCTTCAACATCACCGGCTTCGTCTCGGGCCGGACCACCGAAGGAGAGGCCCCTCTGGGGAACGTCCCCGTGCGCCTGTATGAACAAGGGGACGGGCCGTTCAACGCCCCGTTGGTGGGCCAGACCAATACCTCAGCCACCGGGATCTACCGCTTCGTGTCGGTGCCTCTGGGGAGCTATTGGGTGGCCGCGACCCCGGCGAACGGCTTCGGGGGGGAGGGCTTTCCGGTCTCCGGGTCCACGAGTGGCCTCGTCCTGCACGTCAACGTGACCGTGTTCCCCCAGATCCTGTACAACAACCGGACCTTTGTCCTTCCCCAGTGGGATAACTGGAGTCAGTACGACGGCGGGTACCCGGGCCAAGTGATGAAGCCGATACTTTCCTGGACCCAGGATGGCGCCTTCTATGTCAATACCTCCAGCCTCCTGGTCTTCTATTCGTTCGCCAACCGGACCGCCGAGGCAGTGGCCCCCTGGCTTCACCTTTACATGAACATCATGAACTACGGAGGTTTCGCCAACGAGTTCTTTACCACCCAGGACGGGTCCTACATCTACGGATTCGGCTGCCTCACGCGCTGCACGTATAGCTCGCCCATCACCTTCTACGGGGTGAACGTGACCACCGGGGCCCACGTGGAGTACAACTTCTCTGGGGTGACCGATGCAGATCTCGTGACCAACGGTCAGATCGACATGATCGGGGAGGACGGGTCCCACGACATCGCCGCGCTCATCGAGTCCGACGGAACGGTATTGGGCTACAACATCCTCAACGGAACCCAATGGACCCTGGGCCACCTGTCGTTCTTTGAGGCCAACAACATCTACTGGGAGGCGTACCTCAACGCCTACGTCGACATCCAGGCGGAGGGGAGCTCGGCCGACGGCGTCGTCGAGTATCAGCTCCAGGGCCCGGCGCCGGGAACGCGGCTCGTCCCCGTGTACACCGGGACCTACGGCAGCGGCTACGTGTCCAACGGGGTGGACGGGACCCTCCTCAATGTCACCGCTCATACCCTCGTGGTGGCGGAGGCCTCCAACGACCCCAACATCGCCGCCATCCTCTGGGAGAAGTTCGGCTACAACGCCTCCACGGGGGTTCTCACGGGGATCCTCGCCTCCAACAACAACCCCACGGGGACGGTTTCGGGAGCGGACTTCGACATCAACGGGGCCCCCTGCGGATGCGCTAGCGAGGTGGAACGGCCCACAATCGTGAGCGACGGGCCCGGGTTCAACATCGCCTGGAACCCCACCTTCAACAACAGTTCCTGGATCGGGAACCCCGGGGGGCAGGGTTGGATCAGCACCAACGTCACCCCCATCAATCCAAGCACCGCGGAGCACTTCGACGCGTTCTCCACGCGCAGTGCCCCGGGCTTCTTCCGGAACACCTCGTACCTTCTCTCCAATATGAACGCGTTTTGCGCGGGGAACTGGGGGAACGGGACCCAATGCAACATCAACGGGGACTATGGGTCCCAGGTGGGAACGGTCTGGTACCTCTGGCGTTCCGGCCTTCCCGAGTTTCCCTTCCCTGTCACCGCGGCCCGGGCCCAATCGGGAGCCCCGGGAGCGCCCGTCCTCCAGAGTGTGTCCCCCCAGGGAACCAACGTGACCGTGACCTGGTCCCCCCCCCTCTACGGGGCCCAGCCCATCGTGAACTGGACCCTTTTCTGGGGCCTCCACAACGGGACTTGGGCACACGCCCAAGCCCTCTTCGGCCGCAACCGGACGGCGACGGTGACGGGTCTGCTCCCCCACACGACCTACTTCTTCGCCCTGGAGGCCTGGAACCTCCATTGGCACGGTCCACCCGCGTATTTCCAGCAGACCACGGGGGCGGGAGTGGGTGAGTTTAACGTCACCCTCTCAGAGACCGGTCTCCCGCCCGGGACCGTTTGGAGCGCCTCTTTAGGAGGCCTTTCCAACACCTCATCGGCTTCGGATCTCCAGTTCAGTGTCCCCAATGGGACCTACTTGTTCCGGGTGACATCCCCGGTCCCCGGCACGTGGGGGACCCGGTACTCGGCAGTCCCCGAGTCAGGGAACGTCACGGTGACCGGGGAACCCCAGACCGTCAACATCACGTTCGCGCCTCAGTACGAGCTCGGACCGTCCGTGTTCGTCTCCGGGACCGGGTCGGTCACCCCCGCGCCGGGATGGTACCCCGCTGGGGCCCGGGTGAACATCACGGCGTGGGGCGCTCATGGCTACGCGTTCTCCTTCTGGTCCGGCACGGGGATGGGCAACTATTCGGGGCCCGAGGACCCTGCGTGGGTGACCATGGACGGACCGGTGAACGAGTCGGCCCATTTCGTGCCCGAGACGAACTATCCGCTCTCGTTTGTCTGGACCAACCCTGCCCCGGGGATCACCTGGTCCGTGGATGTGGGCGGGATCACCATTTCCTCCCAGGCCGCCACGATCACGCTCAACGAGTCCAACGGGACCTATCCTTATATCCTCGCAAGCCCGCTTTCGGTGTCGCCGGGGAACCGGGTGGTCCTCACCCCCAATTCGGGCACGGTCTCCCTCCAGGGGGGCCCGGTCACGGTCTCGGTCTTCGGACAGACGCAGTACTTCGAGGCGATCTCCGGCGCCCCCGCCTCGGAGGGGGTCGTCGATCCGCAGGGCGGGTGGTACGACACGGGAGGCGCACTCACTCTCCTCGCGGATCCGGATCCCGGGTTCCGGTTCGTGGGATGGATGGGGGTGGGCCCGGGATCCTACACGGGTCTCAAGGATCCCCTCCGGCTCGCCACCAACAGTTCCTGGGAGGAGAGCGCCCTCTTTGGGCCCCTGGTGACGTTCCCGGTGAGCTTCCGTGAGACCGGTCTCCCGCCCGGGACTCTCTGGTCCGTTGATCTCAACGGGGTCCTCGTGACTTCCTTCACCGATGAGGTTAACGTGGGGGAGCCCAACGGGTCCTGGGTCTACCTTATCGAGGGGCCCCCGGGGTATGACGCGTCACCCGCCTCCGGGATCCTTTCAATCCAGGGGAACGGGACCCTTGTCAACGTGACATTCACCCCCGCCCCCTTCACGGTAACGTTCACGCTGGCCCCCCCCGGATGCGGGGAACTCTTTCTTGACGGATTCCCGATCTCTAATGGGTCCCGCGTCCTCCTCCTTCCGGGGAACTACACCCTGCAGGTAGTCCCCTGCCCGGGCCACCTCTTCCTACCCACCGACATCCAGACGTCCGGCCAAGTCACCGTCACCGCCGGAGGATCCTCATCCCAGGCGTTTCAGCTCGATTTGGGGGGCAATGGGTCCGTCGCCATCCTCTTCCCTCCCGTGGGGGACGTGGGCTGGATCTCCGGCACCATCGTTCCCGCGGATGCCCACGCCCTCCTCGACGGGTCCCCCCTCTTCCTCACGGGCTCAGGGGGGTTCAACCAGACAGTTGCCCCCGGGTGGTATGTCCTCTCTGCCTCTGCTCCCGGATATTCCTCCCAGCAGGAAGAGATGTTCGTGGCCCCGGGAGAGACCGTCCAGGTGGAGTGGAGACTCCCCCAGAATAGCTCTCCCCCGTCCGGCGGGTTCTTCGGCTCCCAATTAACGCCGGAAATAGCAGGTCTCCTCATCGTCCTTGCCGCGGCAGGGGTGACCGCGGGGATCTGGATCGGCCGAAGGCAGAGAAGACACAGACTCGCGCGCGACTAACCCACGGGCGGGGACCTGCCGAGGGATTGAGCCTCAGCCCCTCCCGGGGACCCGGGGCTCGCCCCCCGTGGGGCGGCAGCATCATCCCTTCGCTCCAGGTCGACCGCCTCCGGTCATCGCAGGACCCCCCGAGACCCCCTTTTCCCCAAGGACTACCCCTTCGTACGGGTTTGACTCCTCGGACCGGGAATCATGAAGGTTCTCCGGTCAGAAGTCCCTGCTTCGTCCCCGGGCCACTCCCTAGGGGGTGGTGCGCCACAATCTGCTCACCGCAGGCGAACATCTTCGGTACAGGGCCCTGGGATTGGAGGACCTTCTCGACCAGGCCGGGGAACGTTCCCCCCCCCCCGGGGTGGTTCAGGGATCTCGTTCCCTGGGAACGGGAGGGGTGTGCTCTGACCCTCCCCTCCCTCCACCTAAGTTATCGGCGGGAAGCTTCGTCCCTCTCCCCTCCGGTCTCCCGGGACCCGGGTCCGCTCCGAACGTGTCTAGCCAGGAAGATACCGGTGAACCGTCCGGGCGACACCGGAGAGCGGGGATTCGAGATCTTAGCCGCCTCCACCCGAAGTCCGTAAGGTCCGGCGACAGCCTATGACCACCGGGGTGCACCCGGGCGTCCCGAGTCCTGGAACCCACTGCACCGGCGGGAGAGCAAGTCCTTCCCAGCGACAAACCTCCGGACGGACCAGAAACCATTCAGAGCCGGCACAGACCGCTAGGTGGACATCGGCCAACTGTTCATGTGGGATGTCCCGGGCGGGAGACCCACCGCCCCGCCGAACTACAGGCGCGGGAACGAGGTCCTTTACTCCGAGACCCGGCACCATGCTTCGCGGGTGGACCCCTGCATCACGCGGATCGGGACTTGGCTTCGGTATGCTTCGGGGGATCAACCCCCCGGGGACAGAGCCTTCCGCCCGCATGCACTCTCCCGATACCACCTTGCTGGTCCAGGCCTCCCCGCCATTTTTCGAGTGCAAGAGGCGTTCGGGCGGAAATCCCCCTTGCGCTGGTTTCTGATCCGCCGGCGCCTATAGGGCCGATACGGGACATGCGGGGAGCCGGATTTGAACCGGCGTACGCCTACGCGACAGGATCTCTCCGCGAACCCCGAACGTTGGGCCGACGTTTCGCCTTTAAGTCCCGCGCCGTTTCCAGGCTGAGCCATCCCCGCTCGTCGGGGGACCTCGACCAAAGCCTCCGGTCCCTAGTGGGCCACAGGAACCTTGGCGGCAGCCGCCACCTCCGGGGGCGCGCCCTTGGCCGCCGCAGAGGGCGTGGCCTTCTTGACCGACACGCGCTTCGGGAAGTACTTGAGAAGGATCACGTCGTTGACGGCGGATACCCACCGATAAGGGACATTGACACTTCGCGAGTCATCGACCAATAGCTGGTTGGTTTCCGCCACGAAGAGACCGTCGACACGGGCCCCCTCCACGTCCACGACGACGTTGGTAACCTCTCCCAGCAACCGGCCGTCCTGCGTGTAGATCTGTCTCCCGATCAGTTCTGTCATCTCGACGAGCATTCCCGTCCCCGGACCGAGAGACCCTTACCCGGGTTTAAGTTCTTTTTCCTCGAATGGTCGACCCAGGAGGGGGTCCGGTTTCAAGGAGCGGAGGTCTCCTCCGTATCCGTCCCTGCCCGGGAGGAGATCTTCCGGACCTGCATCCGATAGAGCTCCAGCGCCTCGGTCACCGTCGTGGCTTCCTCCGGGTTCTTGTCCTCCCGGATCCGCCCGGTGAAGCGGGGGAACCTCAAGGCCAAGCCATATCCCTCACGGAGACGACCGAACCCGGCCCGGTGAACGGGGGAGAGGGAAAGCTCCGCACCCCGGAGCTCCAGAACCACTTCAGGAGGAAGCCAGACGTCCGGGGTGAGATGGCTCTCCACTCCTGGCGCCGGCCCGGGAAGGGCCCGAGGGCGTAAGCGCTTCGTGAGTTCCTCCAGGGTAGCATCGTCGAAACCGCTACCGACTTTGCAAAGGGTGGGAAAGCTGTCGTTTTCCTCATCCCGCAAGGCCACGAGGAAGGCCCCGAAGCGCCCCCCCCGCCTCCCTCGCCCCCAGAAGGCCCCCACGATCACCCCGTCGATCGTGTCGGCCAGTTCGTGAGTGTACTCTCGTTTGTACTTGATCCAGAGGAAGCCCCGACTCCCCGCTCGGTAGATGGATTCCGGGGCGAGCGACTTGGCCATGATGCCCTCACAACCGTCCGCCAGGGACCTCTGGAAGAAGCGTTCCGCGCCCGAAAGGTCCCCCACGACCTCGCGAGTCGCGAGGTCCACGCGCTCGTCGGGTCGTACCAGCTCCTCCAACCTCCTTCGACGTTCCGGGTAGGGGACCTTCAGTAGCGATTCCTCACCGATGCAGAGAACGTCAAAGAGGAGGTATCGGACCGGAACCTCTTGCCGGAAACGCTCGAGGTCGTACTTCCGTCCTCGCCGCCGGGAGATCTCCTGAAAAGGACGAAGTTCCCCCGTGTCCGGGTCCACGGGGACGCACTCTCCTTCGACGATGGCCGGGAGGTGAGACAGGCATGCCGCGAGGTCTTGGACTATTTCTGGGAACTGGGACCCGATCTCTTCCAACCTCCGCGAGAAGAGGCGCACGTCACGGGTCTTGTGGACATGAGCCTGGATCCGAAGCCCATCGTACTTGTACTCAAAGGCGGCTCCCTGAGGCATCCGGGCGAGAACCGCCTCCAGGGTCGGTTCCCGCTCCGCAAGCATGGGACGAATGGGGCGACCCAACCGGATCCCGACCTTGTCCAGACCACGGAGCCCATCCTCCCGGACGATCCGCCCGATCTCCCCCAGATCGGGGCAGACGTTGTAGGCCTCCTCCAGACGGACGCGTGCGGTCTTGATATCCGGAACCCCGAAGGCGGCGGCCAAGGCATCCAGGACCGACATCTCCCGGACCCCGAGTCGGGTCTTTCCCAGGGCGAACCGGACCAGATGCTTGGCTTCCAGGGGGTCGGCCTTCCGGAGGAGGTCGGCAAAAATGCCGACCTTGGCTTCCTGGGATCCAACCCCCCGCTCCGTGGCGATCCGCATCATGGTCTCGTAGACCTCCCCGAGCTCCAGGGGGTCCGGGGAGGGGGGACCACCCTTCGTGGAGCGAGAAGAGACCAGCTCGAAAACGGTCGTGCCGAGATCCCCCGTCCGGTGCTCGGCCCGCCGGATGTCCCCCTCCGAGGCTCCGGTGGCCAGGGAGATCGTCCTCCGCAGGAGGGAATCCCCCAGGCCCAGTTCCACACCCTCGTACTCCGGGCGCAGTTGACCCTGGAGCATGTACAGCAACTTGTCGATCTCGGAAGAAGGAACCCGGGGCAGGATCCCGGAAAGTATCTCCCGGATCTCGAGTCGCTTGGTCGTGGAGGCAATCCTCTCGTAGACCTGGGCCACTTCCTGGAACCTCATGGGGCCTTCCCATATTCGATCGCACGCCGAAGGGCCCGCAAGTTCTCTTGAGGAGATCTTCCGTTCCCAAAGATCGCCTGCCCGCAGACAAAGAAATCGGCTCCCGCCTCGGCCGCCAGGGGAGCCGTCTCGGGGGTCACCCCTCCATCCACAGAGAGGGTGGCCCCCGGATTCCGCAGTCTCAAAGCTTCGCGTGTGGCACGCATCTTCGGCAACACGTCGGCCCGAAACTCCTGACCGGAGAAACCCGGATTCACGGTCATCACAACGACCTCGTCCACATGGGAAAGGTAGGGTTCGACAGCTTCCAGAGGGGTCTCAGGGCGGAAAGCGAGACCCGGGGACCTTCCCAGCCGCCGAACCTCGGCGGCCAGCTCCCGGGGATCCCCCTGGGCTTCCACATGAAAGGCCAGCGTATCCCCCCCCGCCTCGGCGAAGGCCCGCAGGTATCGGGAAGGGTGCTCGATCATGAGATGGATGTCCAAAGGCAAACGGGTCCGTCGCCTCACCGCTTTGACCAGAGCCGGACCGAACGAGATATTAGGAACGAAATGGCCGTCCATCACATCCAGGTGGAAAGCATCCGCCCCGGCCGTCTCGGTGTCGCGGATAGCCCCGGCGAGGTCCGCGAAGTCGGCGCTCAGGAGGGAGGGCGCGATACGAGGGGGGCGTTCGGGGGCCATACCCACGCGGTGAGGGCTACAAACACAAATCCTTGCGCCTGCCCCCGGCGTCGGAAATCCCCGGAACGCCGGGAACCGCCCAGGGGCCGTCGAGAGTATATATATAACCTCCCGAGTAACCCCCACGTCTCGAAGGAATCTTCGGGAAGGGATGAACCTATGAGCATGGGCACGAGCGCAAGCGATACGTCACCATCCGCGCCGAGCCGAAGTACGAGCCGGGGCTTTTCACCAGTTTTGGCCGCCGTGATCATCGTGGTGGTCCTGGTGATCGCGGGCGCCGGTACGTTCTTCCTTTTGGCGCCCTATACATCAAAGGCGACCAGTGCGACCCACCAGACCTGTTGGCCTCCGACGAGTCCTCTGTGCGGTGTTGTCACTACGACAACGAGCTACGGGGCCACAGTGACCTCGGCGGTCAGCACGGCCCAGCAAGGGGTGCCCGTGCCGCTGACGATGACCATTCCCAACTACGTGGCGGGAAGGACCTACAGCTACACCTTCTTCACAGGTGATGGCCACAACGTATCGGGTTACACCTCCACGCTCGAATACAGTTACAACAGCGCGGGGAGCTACTATGTTCTTGGTATGGCGAAGGACAACCTCGGGAACGTATATTATAACCTCCAGCACATCCTTCACATAACCGTTAACCCGTCCTTCGCGGGGGACACCCTGGGCAACCTGGCCGAAGCCGGAGGGGTCGTCCTGTCGAATTCCACGTCCACGTCGAACCCGACGACCATCCTGATGCCCGGGGGATCCGTCACCCTGGAAGGGCAAGTCGTCTCGCTGCCGACGAACGCGGTGTGGATTGTGCAAAACATCAGTTTCAATGCCTCGACCGTGAGCGGGATCACCGTCACGAACATCTGGAGCAGTTTAACGGCGGGCAACACGTCCATCCAAGCGAACGTCAGCGTCGCCTCGACGGTTCCGATGGGAGTCTACCCGGTCGTATTCACGATCAAGACGGGGATCAAGAATACCAACCAGATGGCTCAGACCTACTACATCTTCACCGTCGTGGTCGGAGCCTCGGGTCACCCGGCGGGGGTCCTGAAGCCACCGGTACGTTCCCCCCCAACACCGGGAACCATGAACATCTATGAGCTCGTTCCGGCGGGGGCGGCCTCGGAGGACCCGGCCATCGATTACGAGACTGTCGGGTACGAGGTCATCCTGAACGTCTACGGAACCCTGATTCGGTACAACGGATCCCACGCTGGCCCGGACCCCTCGGACTTCGTGCCGATGATCGCGACCTGCGTGCCGGGGAGCGCGCAGTGTACGAAGCTCTATGGGAGCACCCTGGTGAATGGGAACAGCACGACGTTCGTCATCAACCCGAACGCGAGTTTCTACGATCCGAACACGGGGCAGGCGACGCCGGTGACGTCGTATGATGTGGTGTTCAGCATCGCGCGGACGTGTTTGTTCTCGACGTATCCGTCGTATCAGGTGAATCCCGGCTGGATCATATGTCAGGCGTTGTTACCGGGGTCGTCGGCGGTGGTGAACGTGCCGAACCCGTATTGGGACGGAGGTTTGCACACGCCGTTGAACAACACACCGCAGAACATTCTGAACGCGGTGACGGCGGGGACGAGTCCGACGTGTATGGCGCTGAACAGCAAGTTTGGGATTCCGGCGAGCCAGTGTGTGACGTTCAACACGAACCTGAGCAACGAGCCGTGGCCGGAGTTTCTGGAGTTTATTGCGGACCCGCTGGGGGGGAGCATCATGGACTGTGCGTGGGCGAGTGCGCACGGGGCGGGGCTGCCCGGGTGGACGAACTGTGACGGGGTGCCGAGCCCGTCGTCGCTGACGCTGACGGCGTGGGACTCCTACATGCTGTTCGGAGCCCCAGCGAACTACAACACCTACCTCCAGTATCACCTTGTTGGAAGCGGCCCGTATTACGTGGCGAACTACCAGATCGGGTCGAGCTACGAGTTGAAGGCGAACCCGGACTGGAAGGGGACGACGTGCGTGGGCGGGACGGCGAACGGGTGTTTGCCGGGCCCGTACAACGGGACGAACTACATGGGGACGGTGAGCGTGATCTGGGAGACGACGCAGACGCCGGGGGAGACGGCCCTCGCCCTGGGAACGGCCGATTCCGCCGGCATCCCGAGTTCTGACACTCCCTTCCTCCTGCAGGAAGAGGCCAAGGGTGTCATCGGGGCGACCCTGATCCCGACCCTGTCGGTGTTCTTCTACGCCATGGACCTCTACTTCAACCCATCCCTGGCGCAGCAGTACATCAGCCAGAAGGTGACGGCGCCGGCGAACCTGTTCCAGGACTACAATTTCCGGCACTTCATGCTGGCGACCATGCCCTACGCGACGGTCCAGAGCACGATCAACACGGTGGACGGGATCGAGTATGCGTTCCAGTACGGCGGGGCCATTCCCGATTTCATGGGCGATTACTATCCTCGGAACATCAGCTGGCCTTCTGGTAACCCGGTGAGCAACCCCGCGGTCGTGGCAGGGGCCGCCTACTGGTGGGCCCAGGTGGAGAACGAAACCGGGGCGCTGGCGATCGCCAGGACCGCGTGCACGACCAGCAACCCCTGCACGTTCCCGCTCATGACTCAATCGGGGGATCCAGGTCTGGACGCGACGGACGCGCTCTGGGTCAGCGAGGTGTCGCGGCTCTCCGGAGGGGCGGTGAACATGATCCCGGTGGACGTGAGCTTCGTTACGTTGGTCATCAATTCGTTCTCCGCACCGACCCAGAACCCGATGCCGATCTTTACCCTGGCCTGGGCACCGGATTACCCGGACCCATCGGACTACGTGGGCCCCATACTCTCCCCCAATTCCACGTACACGTATGGAGACGCGGTGGCCCAGTCCATGGATTGGGGCCCCAGCTGGAGCACCGCGGCGTCGAACTGGGATAGCCCGTGCGGTGGGCACGCGAGCGATCCCGCGGTCACCTACGCCTGCCAGGGATGGGCCTACAACGACATGGTTCACATCCTAACGCAGGCCGGCGCGTGCGTTTCCGCTAACCACTGCTCGAACGCGGAAAGGGTCCTTCTCTACAACATGGCTGAAAATATCGCGAACCAACTGGGGCTCTATGTCTGGAACGGGCAGGCCAACGAGGTCTACGACTACGCGAGCTGGATCAACCCGGCCAGCCTGAACGCGAACCCAATGCTGACGGGAGAGGTGGGGGATCAAACCTGGTACACCTGGCAGTACGCGGCCGGAGCTTGACGAACCCGTCCGAAGGTCCGAGTGTCCCAGAGATGTCAACGAGGAGGGAAGGCAGGATGGGTTCCGAACGATTGGATACCCTCGTTCCCCCCCGCCGGTCGTGGGCCGATCCCAACTTGGGAGCCTCGGAGGCGGGGAACCGGGACCCGACCCGCTCGTCGTCCTCGAGTTCCCCGGCCCACGCCTTCTCTTTGGTCATCTTGGTCTTCTGGCTGCCCCCGCGGACCCCCCAAAGGGTGGCGAATCGGTTCAGCCAGAAGTTCTACGGTCAGGTTGAGAGAAGATCCCGCTCGGGGGTGCTCTATCGGCGGACGGGGCTCCTTGATCATATCCCTCATCGAAAAGTTCGCCGAGGGGTGCTTATTCTCCGAGAGGAGGACCTTTGCCGCGTAACCGAGTTCCTGGACCGGTGGGAAGTACCCTGGGAGGCCCACGGGATCCAGGAACCTCGGTTGGAAGGGCCCCCCTCCACAATCCACGAGGGAAAAGTCGCCGGCGGGGAACTCTGGAGGGTCCCCTCCCTGAGAAGTTCCCGGGCCGCCGGAAGTTCCCCGCCATTGGAGTAGGAGCAACTGTGATGTTAGGGGACCACCCATGGGGGCCTCCCGGGCCGAACAGAGATGGGGCCGGATCCCGAGGGTGACCCGGACGATCTCGCCCGAGTGAATACCGCTCTTCGGGGAGCGTGGACGCGCCGGGATTTGAACCCGGGACCTCCTGATTGCAAATCAGGCGTTCTTCCGCTGAACTACGCGCCCTGGAGGGCGGCACCGGGAAGCCCACTATGTAGTTGCCGGCATAGAGGGGGATGACGGAGGGGGATGAACTTCGAGCCCCAAGGCTCGGAACACGCGATCCAGGCGGGGAACGGTTGGATATTCCCTCAGATCGACGGGGAGAATCCATCGAAATTCCGTGTGCTCCCAATCCAGGCGGACCTCGGGGTCTCGGATCCGGAACAAGAACGGGTGTACCGCGAAAACCCGGGACCCATCCCGGGCATAGATCTCGGGAGCCCGTTTCACAAGCTCGAGGCGTTCGGGCTCCACGGACAACTCCTCCCGAATCTCCTGGTGAGCTTGGGCCAAAGGGTCTTGCCCCTCCACAAACCCGCTCACCCCGGCCCATCGTCCCTGGAACGTCCCCACCTTTTCCGACCTCCGAAGGAGCAGGACCCGACCCTGGGGATCCTGCAGGAGGGCGGTAACAACGGGTACCTCCTTCACCTCCGGCAGCTCCACGGTACCCTGCCCCCCCTCAATCCGCACGAGGTCCCCTTCCTGAAGGAGGTCGAGGTCGATCCTATCCACGCAAGGGATCCGGGCCAGCACGGCCGCGCTCGCCACGATCACGTCCGCGTCGTGGACCACGAGCGCGACGGGGGCTACCCCTCTCTTCTTGGCCCCGTACAGGACGTAAGGCCCCACCGTGCTTCCCCGAGCTTCAGGAAAGACGAGGACCTGCCCGGCCACAGAACGCCCATGAAGTTCGCTCGAAGGGTTGTCGATGGTCCCGGTGGCCGGGTCCAGTTCGCCGAGAAAGGATAGGGGGGAGCTGCTCTTGGCCACCCGACCCTCGGCCCTCCCTTCGGCCACCTTCCGACCCTGAAGCCTCACGGGGAGGGCACCCCTCGAGTGCTATTTGAACGGGTGGGGGAACAATCAGGGAATCGGCCACCTCCCCGGGAGATACCGCGAGAAGCTTCCGGGCCTTGGAAAGGGGGACCGGGGCCCAAAAACGACGTATACGGGTGGCCCCCGTCCCCTTCGATGCGCTTGTCCATCTTTAGCATCCTCGATGAGGAAGCCCCGCGGTCGGAAGAACCGGGATCCCCCCAGGTCGATCGATACCAGCAAACGCTGGGGATGGTGCAGGAGGCGGACCGGCTCGGGTTCGACACTTTCTGGGTTGCCGAGCATCATTTTCACCACGGAGGCACCCTCCCCTCCCCCCCCGTGTGGCTGGCGGCGGCAGCTCAGGTTAGCCGGCGGATCCGGTTGGGCCCGCTCGTGGCGGTCCTTCCCTTCCACAATCCCATCTCCCTCGCCGAGGACTACGCTCTGGTCGATCGCCTCAGTGGGGGGAGGCTCGAAATGGGGGTCGGGAGCGGGAACACCCCCCCGGAGTTCCCCGGTTTCGGCCTGGATTTCACCGATAGCAAACCCCTCTTTCAGGAGCGGCTTCCCCTTCTTTTGGAGGCGTGGCGGGGAAACCCCGTCCCCTCTCCCTCCGGCGCTCCGGTCCGGATCAACGTCCGGCCCGTCCAACGACCCCACCCCCCGGTATGGATCGCCGCGAGCCAGGTGGGAGCCATCCGGTGGATCGCCCAGAACGGGTTTCGGTGGGCCCTCATCCCCTACGCGATCGTTTCAAACTACCGGGAGCTGCGGACATTGGTCCAGGAATACCACGATCACACGCCTTCCTCGGGGTCCGGCAGGGTCCTGGCCGCGTTTCATGTGTACATGGCGGATCCCCCTTCCGCCGGGATCGAGGCCCTGGAGAGGTACCTCGGCGCCCGGCTACGTACCCAGAGCGAGAGGTTCTCGGAAAAGGCTCGTCGGGACCCGGAAGGGTCCACGGTCTCCGGGTTGATCCGCCGAGGACTGGTCCTCGTCGGTTCGGAAGAGGAGGTGGGCCGGAGGCTCCATGAGCTCGAAGATTGCGGGATCACCGATATGGCCGCGATCGTCGATTTCGGAGGCCTCCCCACCGCTCTGGTGAGGGAATCCATGCGAGCCCTCGCCCGCCTGATCCGAGGAACCCCGTGACGAGCGGGGCCGTCGAGAATCGCCTCTCGGTCTCTCGAACCGGGCCTCGCTCGGCGTGAACGGGGGGACCCACGGGGGCTCCCCTCCGAGCCGTGTCACGCCCCTCGTGATGGGATCCCTCGGGGTCCCGAGGAGGGGGGCGGACTGGTCCCGGAGGGCGTCGGGAGGGGCGTCGGACGCGAGGGGGTGGCCGAAGTCCTCCCGGGGATTCCTACCGGAGGCGTCGGGGGGGGTTTGGGCGTCGGGAACAATCGACCCTTCAGGAAGCCCACCAGACGGGTCCACGCCTCTTCCGCCGGGCCGGGGCGGTAGGCCCGGAGGTCCCGGTTCAGGAAGTGGTGCCCGGCGCCGGGCAGCACGGAGATTTCCAAGGGGATTCCATTGATCCGGGCCGCCTCGCGCAATTGCTCGCAATCATCTCCGGCCGTCGAGTCCTGATCCCCGTAGACGGCATAGACGGGGCCGCGGACGTTCTCCAAAAGGCCGGGGGGGTGGACCATGCGCGGATAGGCCAGCGCGACCGCGGCGATCTCCGGCGTCTCCGCGGCGTAGGCGAGGGCCCAGGCCCCCGAGTAAGAGAATCCGAAGAGCGCCTGCTTGTCGGCCAGGACCATCGGCCTTTCTCGGACGTACCGCCGGCAATCTTCCAGTATCCTCAACGCCAGCTCCCGCCGGGATTGGGATATATGAACGCCTCCCGACAGGGTCCGCGACACCCTCATCCGGGCCCACTGGGCGAGGTTCATCCCTTCCAGGCGGGTGAAATCCGGCAGGATGACTTCGAACCCTTCATGGGCCAGGCGCACTCCGGCTTCCAGGGCCTGGGCCGTAAGCCCATAGACATCCGGGACCACGATCGCACTGGGTCTCTTGACCACCTTGGTGGGAGAGAGGACCACGGCTCGGACCTGACCGGTACGGACCGCCCGGCTCGGAACAAGCTCGGTGGTCGATGTGAAGGGGAGAGCGGGCACACCGGGGCGGGCCGTCGACCGGATCCAGGCTTTGTTTTCGAAATCCAAAACGCAGAGCTTGTAGCGCTCCTTGGCGAGAACAATGACCGCCTGCCGCTGACCGCAGATGTCGCAGACTCCGATGACGCCCGAACCGAACTCGGGGGGAACGGAGTCCAACAAGAGGTCCTCGTCCGGCATAAACCCTGCCCCTTATGCGGCCCGAAGTGGTCCAATTCGGGGAGACTTAAAGCCTTGCGCGGGAGCGGGAGCGAGCGGAGGCTCGGCGGTGTGCCGGGAGGTTCCCGCCAGCCCTGGCTCGGGAGGTGCGACCCTGGCCGCCACCCCGGGAACATTCGAGCCGGGAGACCCCTCGCGGGTAGAGGACCCCCCGCCCCTGGGACTCCAGCCGACGTCGCAGTTCCTGGTCGGCGGTCGCCACCCAGGCGGGGAGGTCTCGCGCGAGCGTTTCGAGCGCCGCATCCCCCCGAAGGTCCGTGACCCGTACGGGGAAGCGGCGGGCGAATTCCCGGGCCGCCCGGGCCGCAAAGACCCCAAAGTCGGCGAGCCTTTCCAGTTCTCCGAGGACGGAGGAGGGGACCTCGATCCGTCCGTTCTCGAACTGACGATAGATCTCCCTCTCCAGGGGGAAGCGGTGCGTGAACACCAGGAGCAGGAGATTGGCATCGACAAGCACCCGGGGTCGTGAATCCGTCATTGTATCCTTCGCGGAAGCGGGGACACTGCGAGGTTTGGTCCCGCGGTCTCCGGGTCTCATCGATGGGGGCGTTCGATCACAACTCCCAACTTGTCCCGATCGAAAGCCTTGCCCACCGGCCTCTGGCGGAGAAGATAACGCTGGGCCTTCTGGTTGGCTGTTTTGGGGACCTCTTCCAGGAACTCCAGGTACTGGGGCACCATGAAGAAGGGGAGCTTTTCGGCGGCAAACCGAAAGATCTCCTCCGGCCGGACCGATTGACCCGGGCGCAGGACCACATAGGCCTTGACATCTTCCTCCCCGAGGGGGGAAGGGACCCCCACGACCACGCTCTCCAAGACGGCCGGGTGCTGGTTGAGGACCTGTTCCACATCGTAGGGGGCAATGTTCTCCCCCCGCCGACGGATCACGTCCTTTTTCCGGTCCACGAAGTAGAAGTAGCCATCCTCATCCTGGTACACGTAGTCCCCGGTGTGGAACCAGAGGTTCCTCCAGGCCTCCACGGTCTTGTCGGGCTTCTTGTAATACTCGAGCATCATGGTGAAGGGTCGTCGAGGGCGGACGACAAGCTCTCCCTTCGTCCCCGCCGGGACCGGGTTATCGTCGTCATCGACCACCTGGGCCTCCACGAAATCGAGGGGGAGACCCACCGATCCCACGCGGATCCGGTCCGGGGGGTTCATGAGGGTCGTGCATCCGCACTCGGTCATGCCGTAGAGCTCTATGATGGTGACCCCGAACCTCTCTTCGAACCGTTCCCAGATGTCCCGCCCGGTCCCCGCGGTCAGAGCGACCCGGACCGTGTGGGCCCGGTCCCCAGGCCGCTCCGGCTGCTTGTAGAGAACGTTGATCATGGAGATGAGCAGGCTCACGTGTGTCGCCCCCAGCCGGGCCGCGGTCTCCCAGTAGCTGGAGGCGTGGAACCATTCGTCGTAGGCCGCCGTCAGATCGTTCAGGAGGGCCGTATGGGTGGTCATCTCCTGGGCATTGCAGTGGAACAGGGGAAGGGCCGTGAACAGAACGCTCGACGGATCGAGGCGACTTCGCAACCCGATGGCCCGGGCGGTGGACAGGTACTTCTCGTGGGGGATCACGACGCCCTTGGGGGGTCCGGTGGTCCCCGACGTGTACAGGATCGAAGCGGGGTCCGAACCCCGGGGGGCCCGGCCCTCCGCGACGGGTCTCGCATCCCCCAGAAAATCGGGAAAGGCCAGAGTTCCCGGGGGAAGGTCGGAGTACGCTCCTCGAGGATCCAGGATAATGATGCGGTCCAGGTTGGGTCGAGGGTTCAACGCCTCATAGGATCCGTAGAGACGGGGATCGACCACCAGAATCCGGGCATCGGAATCCAGGAGTTCGTAGCGGAGGATCTCCCCTTTCAGCGCCGTGTTCAGGGGGACCAGTATCCCGGAGATTTGGTTCAGGCCGTACCACGTGGACACGAATTCCAGACTGTTGTAGAGGAGAAAGGCCACCTTATCCCCGGCGTTGACCCCCAGGGACCGAAATCCTTGGGCCGCCCGACAGCTCTGCAGGTACAGATCCCGATAACTGAGCTGTCCGCGGTCGGTTCTCAGGGCGATCCGGTCCTCGTTCTTTCGGGCCTTCTGCTCGACGAGGGTGCGGAGGTCGTGGTAGCTCTCGGACTCATCCAGCACGCGGTCCGGCAGCTTTCACGTCTTCATATCCCTGGAGGGGGGCCCCGGGGGCCCATCGTTAAATCACAGGGCCCGTCTCGGCGTCCTCGAGAGGGGGGAAGTCCTTCGTGCGTTCCGACTCCTACCGCGCGGACCGCCCCGCCGTTGCGGAACTGTCTGCGGGGACCCTTCTGACGGGGGAGGCCGGTGACCCGGTCCTGCTTCTCCACGAACGGGACGAGGACCGATGGGTCTTCCCTAAGGGGCACGTGGAGGAGGGGGAAACCCTTTGGGAGGCCGCGGCCCGGGAGACGCGGGAAGAGACGGGCATTGAGGATATCCGGGAGAGGGAGGAACTGGGCGAGATCCATTATCGATTCTATGACCTGTCCCGAAAGAGGAACGTCCTGAAGACCGTGGTCGTGTTTTGGGCCGTCACATCGAGCCGGGAGGCCCGGCCCGAGGAGTTCTTCGACCGCTGGGAGTGGGTCCCGCTGAGGCATGTCCTCCCTCGCCTTCGTTACCCTTCCGATCGCGAGGCCCTGGATTGGCTTCGCCAGAGGGTCATTGAGGCCACCGGATCGACCCTCAACAGACGGAAATGACGGAGGGCGATCCCGGGTCGTTCCGGTGGCGGGAGCGGATATTCCGTCTCTGGGGGTTCTCTCGTGGTCTCGACCGTCGAGTTTACCTCCTGTCCTCCGCCAACCTCGTCCGCTCGGTGGGTCGGTCGGCGGTCTGGATATTCCTTCCTCTGCTCCTGTACGAAGGGTACCACTATTCTTACTTCCAGATCGGGCTTCTCATCGGGGTGATCGTGCCGATCAGCACGGCCGTCAATATCCTCGGAGGTTCGCTCTCCGATCAATTCGGCCGCCGACGCCTGGCCTCTCTGCCGGGGTTCGGAGTGGGACTGTGCATGTTCCTCCTTTACTTTGAATGGAACCACGGGGTGGCCCTTCTCATGGGGCTCTGGGCCCTGAGCACGATCCTGATGAACCTTCAGAGGCCCGCGCAGAACGCTATGATCGGGGACGTGAGCGCTCCCCACCAGCGGGTGGCCGCCTTCGGAGTGGTCCGGGTGTTCAACAACCTGGGGTTCTCCATTTCTCCCGCTCTGGGTGGTGTCGTGGCCACCGAGTTCGGTCTGTCCATCATCTTTGTGGTGGCCGGTTTCGCGAGCCTCGGAGAGTCCCTCCTTCTTGCGATTTTTCTTGTCGAGTCCTTTGAGGGAACTCACCGACCCGCCAACGAGGAGGCCCGTCCGGGGACACCTCCCCCGAACCTTCGAGAGACCCTCCGGGGGCCCCTGGGGGACCGGTTCCTGCTGGCGTTCGGCCTGCTGGGAGTAGGGCTCACCCTCGCCACCCAGCAGTTCGGGACGGCTCTTGCGCTCTTCGCGAAGGGGGTCCAGGGGCTGTCCCTCGAGCAGGTCGGATTCCTCTACTCGGTCAACGGACTTTTCGTCGTGCTCCTGCAGATCCCCATCAGTGGACTCCTGCGGGATCGCCCTCTGGGCTGGATGGCGGTCGGCACACTTCTCTACGGAGGATCCTTCTTGATATTCCTCGAAGGGGGGGCGTACCTGGCCGACCTCGTGGGGGTCATGGTCCTCACCCTGGGGGAGGACGTCGTGAGCCCCCTGCAGAACAGCATCCTGGCCGACCGTTCGCGACCTCAGGACCGGGGCAGTTACTTTGGTGTCTACAGCCTGTACACGAACATCTCTCAGACCTTCGCGCCCTTCCTCGGAACGCTGCTCTTGGGGCTTCCCCGGAACGGACCGCTCTTCCTGTGGGGAGGTACAGCCGTCCTCGCGGTGGTCGTGGCCACCGGCTACCTTCGGTTGGAAACGCGACTGGAGTCCTCGGGGAGGACCCCCCTCTCGGGATCCCCCTCCTGAGGGCTCGGCCGCCTCGTGCGGGAGGCGGCCTCCAGAAAGATGCCGGCAAAGTGCCGGACATTGGCGCCCAGGGGAAGGTCATCGAGTGCCTCCCGGGAGACCCAGCGGACCTCCCGAGATTCCGCGTTGGGATGGAGGTCACCCGCCACGACCTCGCAGGGGTAGATCAGATTGATGTGCTCGTGGCGCGCGTCGATCGTCTCCACCTGAATGTGATGGGGGGCAGGCAGGACCAAGACCCCCGGCTCGTCGCCCCGGGGATCCCGCACGGGCCACGGTCGGACGAGGTAGCCGGTCTCCTCGTAAACTTCTCGAATGAGCGCCCGCAGGGGGTCCTCGGTCGCCTCCACGTGACCGCCCGGCGGCAGCCACCGGCGCAACTTTCGGTGCCGGAGCAGGAGGACCCGGTCCTTCCGGATGATGTACGCGGTCACCACAAGGTGCTTGGGGCGAGGGGATCGTCCGAGAGGGTGGGCCTCCAGGGACGCGAAGGGACGAGGATTCCGGGACCGGGTCGAGTCCTTGCGTCGGACCGGGGGGTCCGAATGGAGGCTCATCCCTATCTTTCCCGAACCGGGGGAACCGGGTCGGGGGGCCGGGTCGGGGGGCTCAGGATCTGGAAACGGGCGTGGGCGGCCAACGCCAGGGATTCGGCGTAGCCGGCATCGGCGTGTCGCACAACCCCGAGGCCCGGATCCGCGTTCAGGACCCGGCGGATCCGGGTCTCCGCCTCTTCGGTCCCGTCGGCCACGACCACGAGACCGGCGTGGATGGAATTCCCGATGCCCACGCCCCCGCCGTGATGAACGGACACCCAGGTGGCTCCGCAGGCCACATTCAACAGGGCGTTGAGGATCGGCCAATCGGCCACGGCGTCCGAACCGTCCCTCATCTGTTCGGTTTCCCGATAGGGGGACGCGACGGATCCCGTATCATGATGATCGCGTCCGATCGCGATGGGGGCCGACAGGTCGCCCCGGCGCACCAGGGCGTTGACCATGAGTCCAAAGCGCTCCCGGTCCCCGTATCGCATGTAACAGATCCGGGCCGGGAGTCCTTGGAAACGGACCTTCTCCCGGGCCAGTCGGATCCAGCGAACAAGATGGGAATCCGAGGAGAACTCCTCGCAGACCGCGTCGTCGATGCGGTAGATGTCCTCCGGTTCCCCGCTGAGAGCCACCCAGCGGAAGGGGCCCGATCCTACGGCAAAAAGGGGGCGGATGTACCGGGGGACGTATCCCGGGATCTCAAAGGCCTCCGGGCAACCCCCTTCCCGGGCTCGGGTTCGGAAGTTGTTCCCGTAGTCAAAGCATCGGGCCCCGCCCCTTTGCATCTCCAGGATCGCCCGGGCCTCGGCCACGATGGACCGGTAGACCTCCAAGCGGTACCTCTCGGGGTCCTGACGGCGAAGGGTCGCCGCTTCCTCGAGGGTGTGCCCACGGGGGATGTAGCCTTCGTTGAGGTCGTGCGCGGCGGTTTGGTCGCTCACCACATCGGGCCGCTCGCCCCGCCGGACCAGCTCGGGATAGACGTCCGCCGCGTTGGCGCACAGGCCGATGGACAACGCGCGTCCCTCGGCCAACGCCTGGTCCTTCCAGGTCAGAGCCTCGTCCAGAGTGGAGGCCTTAACGTCGAGATACTTCTGGGAGATCTTCCTTTGGACGGCCCGAGGGTCGACATCGACGACGAGCGCGACGCCCTCCAGCATCGTGATGGCGAGCGGCTGGGCCCCTCCCATTTCGCCCAACCCGGACGTGAGGACCCATCGCCCCCGGAGCGTGGGTTGCCCGAACTCGATTCGCGCCAGGGAGGCCAGCGTCTCGTAGGTCCCCTGCAGGATCCCTTGGCTCCCGATGTAGATCCAGCTGCCCGCGGTCATCTGGCCATACATGGTCAGGCCGCGGGATTCGAGATCCCAGAAGATCTCGTCTGTCGCCCATCGCGGGACCACCATGGCGTTCACGATGAGGACCCGGGGTGCGAGCCGATGGGTCGGGAAGACGGCCACCGGTTTGCCCGACTGGATGAGCAAGGTTTCCTCGTCACCCAAGGTCTGAAGGGCCGAGACGATGCGATCGAAATCGTCCCAGGATCGGGCGGCCTTGCCGCGCCCCCCATAGACAATCAGGCGATCCGGATCCTTGGCGACGTCCGGATCCAGATTGTTCATCAGTAGCCGCAGGGCCGCCTCTTGGGGCCAACCCCGGGTCTGCAATCGAGTTCCCCGGGGGGCCTGGATCTTTCGCGCGGGCGGAGCTTCTGACACGGGAGGGCCACTGTTTCTTTCCTTAGAACCCTTGCCTCCGGTCCTTCAAGCCCCGTTCGTCGCAGCGTAGAAATACGCTCCGAGCAAATGGGTGAACCGGGTGCCGCCGTAGCTCAGTTGGTAGAGCGGCTGACTTGTAATCAGCAGGTCGGGAGTTCAATCCTCTCCGGCGGCTTTCCCGGCCCGGCCTCCCCCGGGCCGGTGCCGGTCAAGATCCGGGGGATTGGGGCCATCCATTTTCGGTCGGAACCGACATGGCTCGCTTTGCCCGCCCCTCGTGGGACGATCGGGGGGAGATGCCATTAAGTCGGGCCGTCCCGTTCCCGGTCCGGGGTCAGAGGCTCGTGGACCTTTCCCTCGGCGAGCGGTACCGGCCGCGCAGCCTGAAGGACATCATCGGGCAGTCCGAGGCCATCCAGAAGTTGCGTCTCTTTGCCGAGTCGTGGCGCGGCGGGACACGGCCCCCCCGGATCCGGGCCGCCCTGCTGGAGGGTGTCCCGGGAACGGGGAAGACCTCCGCGGCCTGGGCCCTCGCTCAGGACATGGGATGGGGGGTCATCGAACTCAACGCCTCTGACGCCCGGAACAAGACGGCCCTGGAGCAGGTGGCGGGCAGGGCCGCCATCACCAACACCTTCACCGACGATGGGCGGTTCCTGTCCGTCCGTCAGGGGCAACGGACCGTCATCCTGTTGGACGAGGCCGATTGTCTGTCCACGCGACCATCGCGGGAGACCGAGGCGGGATCGAAACCTCCGCCCGCCTCCTTCCGGGAGTTCCTCAGGACGCGATACGGACGAATCGAGGATCTCAACCGGAGCTGGGGATTGCGGGAAGGCGGTGACCCTCCCGCGTATTCCAGTTTTGAGAGCCTGCCGGCGACCGTCTCCTCTCGGGCCCGGTGGTGGACAAATCCGGCCGCCCAAGCCGACCTCCGCGACTGGCGATCAGGGTCAACCCCCCGGGACTATTCGGACCGGGGGGGGCTCGGCGTCGTGGTCCAGCTGGTCCGGGAGAGCCTCCAACCCATCATCCTTACTGTGAACGATGCCCGACCGCTGACCCGGGCCCATCCGATCTTCCGTCAGGGGGTCCTTCGGGTCCGTTTCTATCCCGTCCGAGAGGAGGCGCTCAAGGGACTCCTCCATCGGATCGCGGTTGCCGAGGGCCTGGCCGTCTCCGACGAGACGATCGACTTCTTGGCGTCGCATGCCAAAGGAGACGTCCGGGCCGCGCTCAACGATCTGGAAGCGCTGCGGGCCCTCCCTCCGGGGGAAAGCCCGGCCGCGGCTCTCGGTTACCGCGACCTGGTGTCGAACCTGTACGAAGCCACCCACGACTGGCTCTCTTCGGCTCGCCTTTGGAAGAACGTGGAGGTAATCCAGAGATCGGACTCTCCCCCCGAGGAGATCCTCCCGTGGATCGAAGAGAACATCCCGCGGTACGCCCCCGGTCCGAAGGAACTGTCGGACGCCTTCCGGCGGCTCGCCCTGGCCGATCTGTGGCTGTCCCGAGCGAGCCGACGTCGTCTGTGGAGCCTGTGGAGCTACGCCTCGGAGATGATGACGGGAGGAGTTGGGCTCGCCCTCCATCCCGAAGGCCCTTCCGGGACCGGTTTCGAGCGCCCCGCCGTCGAGTTTCCCCGGTTCCTCGCGGCCATGGGGGCCTCCCGGAACTGGCGATTGCTCCAGAGGGACCTGGTGGAGAAGTTGGGTCATCGTGTCCACGTGTCCCGCCGTCGGGCCCCAGAACTCGTCCTTCCCGTCATCGCGGGTCTGTTCCGTGGATCCCCTCAATCGTCCCTGGGCCATCTCGAGCCGTTTCGGGTTCGCCTGATCCACGAACTCGAGCTTACTCCGGAGGAGATCGCCACCCTCCTCGATCAGGAGCCCGAGAGCCCTTCGGTAGTCCACCTGGTCCGAGAGGCCTACCCCGACCTGCGAGAATCCTCGTCGGCGCCCTCCGGCCGGACCCGAGCCAAGGGGGGCCGGACCCAGAAGAAGCTCTTTTAGGTCGCCGTCAGAGGTACCCGAACTGACGCTTGGCGAAATCGGACATCCGGTCCGGGGACCAGGGAGGGTCCCAAACCACATCCACGACCGCTTCCTTCACACCGGGGACGCTCTCGGCGGCTGTCTTAACCTCCTCGGCCAGGATCCCGGCCACCGGACATCCCGGCGCCGTCATGGTCATGCGGACCGTGACATGCTCGTCATCCTTCCAATCCATCCCGTAAATGAGGCCCAAGTCCACGATGTTCATGGGGATCTCGGGATCGTAGACCTTCTTGAGGGCCTTGCGAATTAACAGTTCCCGTTCCGCCCGGCTCCCTGCCGGGGGGGGCGCCGTCGTGCCCGAAGAAACACCCGAGGGCGGGGCCGGGGGAGTCTCGACGGAGGACGGGGTCGTTTGCTCCATGGGCGGAGGGGACCATGCAGGCCAATAGGATAAGGTTGACCCCGCCCGGGGACGACCCATCGCGAGGAGGGAGCTCCCCTCTACGGTCCGGGCGGCAATCCCTTTTAACGGCTCCCCCCTCGCCCTGTCGATGGTGGACGTCCATGCGATGGCCCCCGTGGGGGGACGCCTCGCCCTCGGGAAGGTGGGGATCACGGGCATCCGCAAGCCCTTGACGATCCTGCGCCCGGAACGGATGTTGCCCTTGACCGCCACCTTTCAGGTCTTTGTGGACCTGCCGGCGTCCCGAAAGGGCTCCGACCTTTCCCGCAACGCCCAGATCCTAGCGGAGATCGTGGACGAGACCGCCATGCGCCCCTCGCCTAGCCTGGAAGATATCTGTGTCACTATCGCCCGGGAACTCTTGGTCCGACACACCTACGCTTCCGAGGCCGAAGTATCCGTCGAGGCGGAATATTTCCTGTCCCGGGGGATCCGCCCAGAGAGGAAATCCCTGGAGAACTTCCTCCTGATGGCGAGCGCCTGGGCCCGTCGCGACAATGGGGACGTCAAGGTCCGCAAGGCCATTGGCGCGGAAGCGGTGGGGATGACCGCCTGCCCCTGCGCCATGGAGACCTGCCGGGAGGCTTTGAGGCAGGAATTCACGGACCTCGCCTCCTCCCCCTCCCTGGAGAGCATGCCGATCATCACCCACAACCAGCGCAACCGGACCCGCTTGACCCTGGTGCTCCCGGAGAGGCTCGAGGTGGAGGCGGACCAGATCCTGGACGTCATCGAGGCCTCTCAGAGTTCTCCCACGTACGCGATCCTGAAGCGGGGAGATGAGGGGCAGCTCGTCCTCAATGCTCACCGCAACCCCAAGTTCGTGGAGGACGTGATCCGCTCGGTCCTCTATCTGACCGGGCGCAAGTTCGCGCATCTCCCGGACGACGTGGAGGTCCGGGCGGAGACCCAGAGCGAGGAATCGATCCACAAGTACGATGTCCGGGCGGAGCACACGGCCACCTTGGGAGAGCTCAAGCGGTTGAGCCCGAACTAGTTCGGGTTCCGAGGGCGATGTCATGGCTCGGGTAGCCATCCTGCTTCCGGAGCGGTGCCATCCCAAGGAGTGCCAGGGGGAGTGCCAGGCTTATTGCCCTCCCGTCCGCATGGGGCAGGAATGCATTGTCTGGGGGCCGGACGGGAAAGCGGTCATCTCGGAGACGTTGTGCATCGGGTGCGGCATCTGTGTGCACAAGTGCCCCTTTAGCGCCATCAAGATCCTAAACACCCCGGAGGCGGCCGAAGGGGACATCGTTCACCGCTACGGCCAGAACGCCTTTCGCCTCTATCGTTTACCGATCCCGCGCGCCCGGGGCGTGGTGGGCCTGCTCGGCCCGAACGGGATCGGAAAGTCCACAGCCTTGAAAATCCTGGCCGGGCAGGAGAGGCCCAACCTGGGGCGGTACGAGGACCCACCGGCGTGGGAGGAGATCATTCGCCATTGGCGAGGGACGGAGCTCCAGGGGCATTTCCAAAGGTTGTCCCGCGGGGAGATCCGGACCTCCATCAAGCCCCAGTACGTGGATGCATTGGGAGACCGCCCCGGGGTCACCCTCGGGGCGTTTGTCGAAGAAGCCAAAGGGGATACCGGGGGAGCGCTCGCTCAGGTCGGCCTCGAGAGGCGGGAAGGCACGCCCTTGGGGGAGCTCTCGGGAGGGGAGCTCCAGCTCGCGGCAATAGCCCGGGCGTTGGCCGCCGAGGCCGATTTCTACTTCTTTGACGAACCGTCGAGCTACCTGGACATCGTCCACCGCCTGAGAGTCGCTCGGCTGATCCGCGCGCTGGGGGAGCGTCACTCGGTCCTGGTGGTGGAGCATGACCTGGCCCTCCTCGATTATCTGGCAGACCAGGCCCATCTCGCCTACGGGGAGCCGGCCGCCTTCGGAGTGATCTCCCACCCTCTGCCGATGCGCACAGCCATCAACACTTACCTCGAAGGATATCTTCGGGACGAGAACGTTCGGTTCCGGACGGAACCGATCGTCTTCACGGCCCATCCCCCCCGGCCGTCCGCCCAGCGGATGGCCCGGGTCCGGTTCGGGGAAATGGAAAAGCGATACGCGGGCTTCCACCTGTCCGTCTCCGGGGGGGAGCTCGCCCGGGGGGAGATCGTGGGGGTCGTGGGCCCCAACTCGACGGGGAAGACCACTTTCGTGAAGCTCCTCGCCCGCGTCGAAACGCCGGACCGGGGAAACCCTCCGGAAGGCGTCAGCGTAAGTTACAAGCCTCAATACCTACGGGCCACGGGCGATTGGACCCTTGAAGAGCGGGTGGAAGCCCTCTCCCGGACGGACGAGTTCGACTCGGGCCTGTTCCAGAGAGAATTGCTGGAAGGGCTGCACCTCCAGGACATCCTGAAGGTGCCCCTGACTCAGCTGTCGGGAGGGGAACTGCAGCGGGCGGCGGTGGCCCTGACCCTGGCCCGACCGGCCACTCTGTACCTTCTGGACGAACCCTCCGCGTACCTCGATTCTAACGAACGGATGAACATGGCGCGTCTCCTTCGCCGCCTCGTGGAAAGGGAGTCTTGCACCGCCTTGGTGGTGGACCACGATGTCTATTTCCTGGACCTGGTCTGTGACTCGCTGATGGTTTTCCGGTTCGACGGGGGGACACCCCGAGAGGGCCGAGGTGAAGGCCCTTTCCCGATGCGAGAGGGGATGAACCGCCTCCTTCGAGAGGTCCGCGTCACCTTCCGTCGGGACGAGGAGACCCGGAGACCGCGCATCAACAAGGAAGGATCCGTCCTGGACCGGGAACAAGTGGCGCGGGGAGAATACTACTACGAGCCGGCCTGAGGATCTGGCGGAGGGAAGGACCCTTGGACCGCCTCGATGCGGGCGTAAACATCTCGAAACCTTCGCAGGGCGATACGCTCGGGGGGACTCTCGGGGACCCCCGCCGGACAGTGATGAAGCGACCCACGAAGGCGGACAGAACCCGAGGGACTGGCGGACCGAGGTCTCTGGCCGGGAAGAGGTTTCGGGGAAGCTAGGCTCAGGCGTGTTGGGTCCTCCCGACGATCCCGTCAAGGGATCAAGACCGGGGGCCACCCTCCTTCCCCCCCGTGAACTTAGGGGGACCGCTCTGGTCTGCATTCCGGTCGGACCGGGGGGTGGGAAAAGATCCGCCCCTAGTCGCGCCCGACCAAAGACCTCCGTCCCGGAAGTGGGACAGCCACGCCATCCGAAAGCTCCCGAGAGGTCCTTAAAGGTCCCGGCTGTTCCGCGACCGGACTTCCCGGGGGGAGAGGAGACGAGGTGACATGGGTTCGGGAGTTACATTCCCGGTGCCTCCGAAGGACCGGACCCCCGACAGGCCGTTCTCAACGGACATCCGGCGCGGGGCCGAAAGGGTTCCCCCGGATGCGCCCTACTCCATGGTCGCGGACCGATCATGGTTGACCGTGGGAGCGTACGTCGTCCTGGCCCTCCTGGTGGGTTTGCTCACCCTGCGCATCGGTCCTTACGTGGCGGGATTCCTCGTGGCGGTACTTCTCCTCTACCTGGGTCGATATCTGTCGGTCGTGTACACGTTCGATCGAGAACGCCTGCTGGCTTGGCGGATCTTCGGGTGGCGGAGCGTCCCCCTGCGCTCCATCCGCCGCGTCCAGCCGATGTCCCTCCGAGACATAGCCCCCGTGGGGATGTTCGGGACCTGGGGGTGGCGCAGCCGATTGTGGTCCCCCCTGATCGGCCGCTTTGATGCGGTCTCCACAACCCATCGAGGCCTCCTTGTGACCGGCGAAGGCGTCCCGCTCTTTATCAGCCCTCGGGACCCGGAGGAGTTCGGCCGACGTTTGAGCCACAGGGTCGAAGAGGAAGCTCCGGGACTGGACAGCCCATGGGCCTCGAATGTCACCGGGCGTCCCTCCGAAACCCCCTCGCGTCCATGAATACGTATTAATACATATCGCTCCGCCGATATTCATCTTGGAACTCGACTCAAATAGGCCCGGGGGACTTCTTCTGGTGCGGCGTCCGGTCCGACCGGGGGTGGACTTGGTGAGGGGCAACCAGAGGGGGTCCACGGGGAAGGCCAAGGGTTCCCTCCCCGCGTCCCCCTGGGTGATCGCGGTGGCGGTTGTCTCCGTGGCGCTGGCGGGATTGGCCCCGGCCCTGCCGGGCCTCTGGGGAGTCCCGTCGGCCCAGCCCCAGGGGTCCCTGACGGGTCCCGGGACGAGTGCTCCCGTCGGAGGCCCGCCCGGAACGGTCTTTCCCCTTCTGTTCCTCCGAGGACCTCTGGGCGGGATCCTGGAGAACTCGCTCTTCCCCGACGCCTACGCAGGGCTTCCCGCCGGGAACTGGACCGATAGCTACCTGTTGCAGGTCCCTCCTCCTCCCGCATCCCCTCAGGTCTCCCTGGAGGTGACCAATCCGGCCAATGACTCCGTCCTTCTCCGGTCGGCGTCGCTCTACGCCGTCTCGAACGGATCCCAGGATTATGCGCTGGGGAACGGAAGCGGGTTCGTCCGAGTTGGGTCGACACTGGCCCCCACCTCGGTCTGGCTTGTTCAGTCCGGCGGACTCTGGAACGAAACCGCCAACGTCAGTTCCCCCCACGAAGATGGGACTCCCGCCTCCGGTCCCTACCTGGAGGCGGAGAACGGGACCATCCTGACAGCCTATTTCCCGCGCGTGAAGGCCGGTCCCACTCCCGTCCTTCTTCTCCGCCTGGCGGGCGACCCGACGTGGCGACCGGAGAATCGCAGCGGGATATCCATCCGCGAGTTGAGCCTCGCGAGTGGGCAGTTCGTCCCGGTCGGATTCATCTCTCCCCGGGAGAGTTGGGCGACCTTCGCGGTGGCGATACCGCCCCCGGAAGGGGGGACGAACGGCTCGCTCACGTTTCAATTCGTCTGGCAAGGAACCCATGCGATCTCCTGGATCGCCCTGGGCCTCGAGGCAACTTCGATCGCCCCGGAAGTCCTTCCCTTGATCACGGCCATTTCCAGTACCGGGGCGAACTGGACCTCCGAACTTCTTCCCGGTTCCCCCGATCGGGTGGTCCTCCTGCCGGGGGCCGCCGTGAATCTCACGTACTCGAACTTGGGGAACCTGTCCACCTCCGATGCCTACGGGCTCCAGGTCACGGGGGAACTTCTCGAGGGGGTTGTCGGTCCCCGGGTCACCTTTCAGTACACCCCCCGAGAACCCGCCTCGGGAGTTCCCGTCGAATTTGTCTCGAACGCCTCCGATGCCGAATCTCCCCTCGTCCGTTGGACCTGGGATTTCGGGGATGGGACCGGTGGGACGGGCCCGTCGGTCAATCACACGTACGATCAACCGGGGACGGTACGGGTTACTCTGACCGTGGCCGACGCCGAGGGTCTTGTGGATTCCTCCTCGGAAGTGGTCCAGGTAGTCCCCGGAATCTCTCTGGGAGCCCACTATGTGATCCAAGTGGGACTGAGGATGGCGGGAACCCCGGGCAACAACCTTTCGATCGAGATCATTCCGTCCCCGGGCGGGCGGCCCGTAAACCTGTCGGCGACCCGCACACCCGGGTCCCCCTCGAACGGGGCGAACGGAACGCTCGTCCTGCCGGCCCGCTCGGGGGGAGAGAAGAATTTCTCCCTGGTGGCGTACGTCGGATTCCACGGCCGTCGAGGCTCCACCCCGTTTTGGATCACCCTGGGTTCGCCGTTGTTGACTCTTTCCGTTCCCGGGCACTTTGTCGTCGCTCAGGGGGGCCAGGACCAGAACCAAACGTGGAACCTCACTTCGGACGCCTGGTGGGTACTGGCCGGGGGCCTGCTGGTCCAGTTCCAGGGGAGCTCTCCCGGAACGCCCCTTCGCGCCCCCGTGCATTGGAACTTCAGCGGCCCGGTGGGTCCGATCCCCGGTCCCTGTACCAACGACGACCTCCTCTGCTATCTGGAGCAGGAGGCCGGCACTCCGCCCTTGAGCGTGGTCGAGGGGCTCTGGAGCAATGTCTCTTGTCTCCTCGAAAACGTGAGCCTCGCGGGAAACCTCAGCTGTTCTTCCGTGGGCGGAAACCCGGTGACGCACCTCTTCGTCGTCCCGGCGTTGTATCGGGTGACCGCGACCGTATTCGAGGGGGGCCAGGAGGTTCAAGCATCGGAGGAATGGTCTGCGAACCTCCTCGACCTCTCCTGAATCTCCGGTGGGTCCCATGACTCCCCGACCCCATTCCCCGGAGTCGAAGGGTGTGGGGGAGCTCGTTCTGGGGGTCTGCTTCGTCCTGGTGGTCACCTCCGTGTCGCTCTTCGGGGGACCTTTCGCCTCGGTTGGTCTGAAGACCGGGGGGATTCCCAATGGGATCTTGGTCCCTTCTCGGCCGTTCCCCTCCCTGGGACCCGCCAAGGGCTTGAGCCCCACCCCTTCGGCGGGATCCTCTACGTCTTCCGGCCTGCAGTGGGTTCCCTCCGCTCTCCCGGCGGGGTTCCCGGGAGTCGAGGGTGCGGCGTTTGCGAGCGATCCCCAGAAGGGTCTGACAGTGATATTCGGCGGGGTGAACACCACCAACGGTCGAGTCCTCCCTTTGAACACGACGTGGGTCTTCGAGAGCCAGACGATGTCCTTTCTCAACGTCACGGGCCGCCAACTCCGTTCCCCTTCCGCCCGTCTCGACGCGAGCCTGTCCTTCGACCCGAGTTCCGGTATCTTCGTCCTTTTCGGCGGCCTCAACATTACGACGGGCGCGCCCGACAACGACACCTGGTGGTTCTATCCGGGCAACCTCACCTGGCGGGAGGCTCTCCCCGGGGGAAACGGGTCGCCCCCCGCCCGGTCAGGGGGCATGCTCGCAGTCGAACCCCAGGGACCCCTGCTGGTTCTCTTTGGAGGACGGGGATATTCGGACAGAAATGACACCTGGACCTACGATCCTTCGACCAACCGGTGGACGAACGTCAGCGGGGCCCCTTCCCCCCCATCGTTGACACTGGGGACCCTCCTGACCCTGCCCACGGGCCTGTTGCTGTTCGGGGGGAACACGAGCGCCTCGGTCTCTAACGAGACTTGGTTGTGGAATGCCACGACGCTCCAGTGGCATCTACTCCACCCGGTCAACAGTCCACCGGCCCGCTACATGGCGGGCGCCGTTTCGTCAAGCTCTCTCGGGGGACCCCTCCTCTACGGGGGGAGGAATTCCACGACGATCCTCTCCGATCTGTGGGAGTGGTCCGGCAACAACTGGGTTTATCTGACCACGAGCCCCGCGATCCCCCGGGATGGGGAGGTCCTCGCCTGGCCCGGGGGGAATTGGACCGGCGGTTTCCTTTTGGGAGGGTTCCGCCCTCCCCTGTCGGCTACCCAAACCTCCGACACCCTGTACTGGGGGGTCATCCCACCCGCTCCGGCCCCGGTCGTGACTGTCGAGGTCCCTTCGCAGGTCGTCGTGGGCCAGGTGTGGGACTTCAATGCGAGCGTCGATCAAGCGTCCGGGTACGAGATCACCGGGGTCCGCGTGAACCTGAGCTACCCCGGGGGGAGCGAACCGGTCTCTTCGCTTTTGGGGCTCGCGACCGGAAACCCTGTGAGCGGAAACTGGAGCGCGAGTTTGCCACCGGCCGCTCTGGCGGGCAACATCTCCTGGACCCTGGTCGCGCTCAACAACGGGAATGTCTCCACGTGGCGAAACGGGGTGATCAGGGTTTCCCCGACGCCCCCACCTCCCGCGTCTCTCCAGGGGTTTGTCTATGACGCCCAAACGTCCCCCGCCTACCCCGTAGGAGGGGCGCGGGTGATCCTCGTGGGCCCGACGAGCCTGGCCACCGCCACGAATTCCTCCGGGTACTACGACCTGCCGGCGGTTCCCTCCGGATCTTACCTCTTGACCGTCTCGGCGTCGGGGTACGACGACTGGACCGACCCCAACTTCCACATGGGCAGCGCTCCCAGTGTGCAGGATGTCTTCCTGTACCCGTCCACGTCGGCCTTCGACCTTCTGGGGGTTGTCAGCATCCAAGGGACCTCCACGCGACTCGCGGGGGTCTCGGTGAGCGCCCACGCCACCCCCTCGGGTCCCGCCCAGGTCGCTCACACGAATGCGAACGGAAGCTACGCCCTGTCCGTGCCCCCGGACCTCAACTATACCGTGGGCTTCTCCTTGGCGGGCTTCCATACCGAAGTGGAGAACATCTCTCTGCGTGGCCTGGGCCTTTTGTGGCTCAACGTGTCCTTAAGGCCTCTCAACACGACGGACCTGGTGGTGGTGACTTTGACGGTGAGCGACGCCCGACCCCTCCCGGGGGACGCGGAAACGGCCACGGTCCGATTGAATCCCTCCCAGGGGACGCCTCCCGGCACCGTGGTCGATTTTTTCCTTTTCGGCCCTGCGGGACTCGGATATGACCCCTCGCCTCCCTCGGGGCTCAACCTGACCAACGGCTCCGCGGAACTGACGTTCGAGATCCCGTCCGACTGGAGGTCCGGTTGGAACCTCTCCCTGTGGGCCTACGTCCAGATCCCCCAGGTGGCCAATGTGTCGGCCAGCGTACCGATCGGCCTGAGTTTTCCGCCTCCCCCACCCCCTTCTCCCTGGCCCCGCGCGATCGCGACAGGGCTCACCGTGGCCCTTCTGGGTGTGGCCTTGGCCCTTCTGGCGAGAGCCCAGCGCCGGGGAAGTGGGATCCTGGAACTCTTTCTGATCTACCGCGGCGGAAAGCTCGTGGCCCACGCCTCCCCCAGTCACCGCGCGGAGCAGGAGGCTGAGATCGTCACAGGGATGCTGGAGGCGGTCCAGAAGTTCCTCCAGCAGTCCTTCCGGGGGGGAGAGGAAGGAGCCTTGACGGTCATGGACCTCGGGGAGCGAAAGCTCCACATCGTTCGGGGTTCCCGTCTCGCGGTCGCGGCCTTGTTGGAACCGGGCAACGTCAGGGAGACAGTGCGCCAGATCGGTCTCGCTCTCCGGGAGATGGAAGCCACCTGGTCCGCCGAACTCTCCCACTGGTCAGGGGTCCCGGAAGATCTCCCTCACCTGAACGAATTCGTCCAAGCCCTCATGAGCGGTTACTACCACCATCACCGCCGTCTGCGGAAGAAGGGCATCGCTCCCTCTTCGGGGGACGACCGCGACGGCGGTCGGGTACGTTAGGGCCCCGACATCTTACAGACCGGCGGAGCCCCTCCGGGTCCGGAAAGGTCGAGGTCACGGGAGATCCGTGCGGACCGGGGGGTCCCCGGCCACGCCCGGAGAGTCGCGGGGTCTCTTCCCTTTCCTCTCCCCCGGGCGACAAGGAGCCCCACGACCCTCCATCCTCGGCAGCCCCGGAGCCCGATAGGTTCATCCCCATGCCCAACCCTTCTATTAGGGCATGCGGGTCGGGGTTCGGGTTCGGTCCCGCGATGGGATGAGGGGGGATTCGCGGGCATGGGGGGACCTCTCGACGTTCCCCAAGGATCCCCTCAGGCCCGGGTGAAAGACCGTGCTCCCTTCGAACGATGCTCGGAGGATTAACAGCACCCCCCAGGCTCTCTCCGGACGCCCCAAGCACCTGATGACCAAAGTGATCATGCTCGGGGATGGAGCGGTCGGAAAGACCAGCCTCATCAGCCGGTACGTGTTCTCCATGTTCGACCCCCATTATGTGGAGACGTTGGGCACCAATGTTACCGCCCGCCAGGAGCTCTTCTTGGCGACGGACGGGCCCCTGGAGGTCCGCCTTCAGATCTGGGACATCATTGGCCAGGAGAGGTTCGATTCCATCTACATGGCGTATTACCAGGAGGCAGACGGGGCCCTTTTGGTCACGGACGGGACCCGACGGGAGACGTTGGAAAGCGTGACCGGATGGCTGCGGTCCGCCGAGACCGTCCTCGGACGCTTCCCGGCGGTCCTGGCCATCAACAAGTCCGACCTCCCCCCGGCCTTCCTGCGGGAGGAACTCCGGGATCGCTTGGGGCAGGTTTCCCACGGGGCCTTCGCCGCCAGCCCCATCGTGACGACGAGCGCCAAAACGGGCGACGGAGTGGCGGAGGCCTTTCGGGCGTTGGCTCGCCTCGTCGTGAAGACGCGGGGGATCCCCCTGCTGGAAACCGAATAGCCGGGGAACCCCCCCGGACCGGAGGGGGCTCGGATCTTAGGGGAGGCGGGCGAGGCCCGCCCAGGCCAGAGCCCGCTCCACATGTGGCTCCGGGGCTCGGTTCTCCACGACGTGGACCACCTGTCCGCCCCGATCGATACCGAAGCTCACGCGGTTGGCGTACCCGGCCGAGGTCAGGACTCCGTAGAGGCGGGCGATGCTCCCATCCTCATCCGCGACCACTGGAAACTCCAGGGACTTTTCTTGACAGTACCGAGACTGCGTCTCCAGGGAATCTCGGGAGACCCCCACGACTTCGATGCCCCGAGACTTCAGCTCTGCGTAGTTCTTCTGGAAGAGGGCCGCCTCCCGGTCGCAGCCCGGGGTGAACGCCTTCGGGAAGAAGTACAGGACCAATCGCCCCTTGTCCACCAGTTCGCCGAGATGCACCTGGCCTCCGTGGCCGTGGGGCGCCCGAAAATCCGGGGCCCTCTCACCGGGTTTCAGCATGGGATCGCGGACGGCGGCGCTCCTATTTGTAAGTTCATCGGGTCCCTCGACAAAAAGGGGGGGTTTAACCCACCACGTCGGCCCGAAGGATCTTCACGGGGGTTCGGGGCCGATCCCGGGCGTCAGTGGGAGTATGACCGATCTGGGCCAGGACGTCAAGTCCCTGGACGACCCGGCCGAAGATCGCATGCTTTCCGTCCAACCACGGTGTGGGCGCCAGGGTGATGAAGAACTGGCTTCCTCCGGTGTTGGGGCCGGCATTGGCCATCGAGACGATCCCGGGCCGGTCATGACGTAATCCCGGCCCGAACTCGTCCGGAATCTTGTAACCGGGCCCTCCGGTTCCGTCCCCTCGGGGGCACCCTCCTTGGATCATGAACCCATCGATGATCCGATGGAAGGTGAGCCCATTGTAGAACCCCTTCTCAACGAGAGATCGAAAGTTCTGGGCCGTCTTGGGAGCGCGGTCGGCAAAGAGCTCGATCTCCATATTCCCGACGCTCGTTTCCAGGCGAACGCGTGGGTTGCTCACGTCTTTTCCCTCCCGGACGCGACCTCCCGGAGCCGGGGAACGCTAAAGAAGCTGGGGGGTCGAACGGACTCCTGGGGGGACCCCTCACACCTCTGGGGCCTTCCCGCTCGGTCCGTCCGGAACGCCTCCCCCTTCAGCCGATACCGGCCAGAAACCTCAAGGAGAGCCCTCGGGGGGAACCGAGGGAGGGGAAGGAGCACCGGGCCCTTTCCATTCGGTGGGTGGGGGCGAGGGCGGTCGACGCCGTTCGATCAGGCGGACAGGGACCCAAAAGATCAGGGCCAACACGATGGCCAGGAAAACGACCGTAATCAACCACAAAGTCAACGTGGGAGAGACCAGTCCGTAGAAAAGAAGCAGGAGCCCGAGACAGATCCCCAGCACCGCCCCCGAGCTCGCCGCCGTCCGGCTCCATCCGCTCATGGGGTCCCTCCCCTCCCGGGACCCGGGTCGGAGCGGCCCGTGGACGGAGGCGGTCGTTTCGAGGCCTTCCAAACCGCTTCGACGAAGGCGTAGACCTCGTAGGCCGCCACGATCAGCAAGACCAACGTGAGGATGGTGACGGGGAAGGGAGGCACGAGCTTGGCGATGAAGGAGACCCAGGCCAGGGCCGACCCGCTGGATGACAGGACCGTGAAATTTCCCAGGTAGGCCCCCGACAGGATCCAGCGGTAGGCCGACAGGTCCGCCGCATCGATACTGAACGTCATCTGGGCTACGGCGACCGGACAGGCTTGGGGGGACTGGAACGATACCTCCTTGTCGAGAATGTCGGAGATCCCGAGGAAGCTCAGCTGAATACGGGAGGAGAGCAGCGTGTACCCCGACGCGGGGGCGCACCAGACGCTCGCGTTGAAGATCACGTCCGAACCCGCAAGGGAGATGACGTGAGCGTCCCCGAGGGTGTCATTGGCGGCGTTGATCAACGTCGTTCCCTGGGTGGGGGTCCAGACGCTAAAGATCGCAGAGACCCCGGATGACGAGCCTCCCTGACGAATATTAAGGGCCAGTTCCGCGTTCCCCATCGACCGGTCCGCCAGGACCGACGGAAGGCCCGTCGACAACAGCAGGAGTGCCAGGGTCAGCCCGAAGAGGAACCCGACGCTCCCGCTCGCCCTCGATCCCCTCCGGAACGTGGATGAGAGGAGGTCACCAAACAGTTAAACATTCCGTCGGTCAAAAACATAGGCCCGCCATGAAAAATGGCGGGGGAAACCCCCCCCACCTGGGGTGGCGCTTGGCGGCATGGGAAGCCCCCCCGAAGAGGGGCCTCCCTCTTTCGGCAGAAACGGATCAGTACGTCGGGAAGGTCGGATCGACCTCCTGGCTCCAGGCGTCCAGTCCCCCTCGGAGCGACTTCACCCGGCTGTACCCGAGGGAGCGGAGGAACCGGACGGTCTCCGCGCTTCGACCTCCCATCTTGCAGTAGACGACGATATCCTCCGCGGTGGAAAGCTCGCCGAGCCTCTCGGGGATCACCGCCCGCGGGATGTGTCGGGCTCCGGGCAGGTGTCCCAGCTCCCACTCCATCGGTTCGCGGACATCCAGGAGTGTCAATGGCTTGCCCTCCTCTATCCACGTTTTGAGTTCGCGGGCCGAGATCTCCGCGGTCGGATCCGGGGCGCTCGCGGGTCCCAGGCCGCAGAACTGTTCATAGTCGATCAGGGTCTTCTGGGTCGGCTGAGGACCGCAGAGAGGGCAGTCCGGGTTCTTGCGGACCTTCAGCTCCCGGAAACTGGTGCCGAGCGCGTCCACGAGCAAGAGACGGCCTATGAGGGGATCCCCCTTCCCCAGGAGGATCTTCAGGGTCTCGATGCCCTGGAGCGTCCCGACCAGCCCCGGGAGCAAGCCCATGACCCCTCCCTCGGCGCACGAAGGGACGAGACCGGGGGGCGGGGGTTCCGGGTACAGGCATCGGTAGCAGGGTCCTCGACGCGCGTCGAAGACGCTGACCTGTCCCTCGAATCGGTAGATGGAGCCGTACACATTGGGTCTTTTCAAGAGGACGCAGGCGTCATTGACAAGGTAACGGGTGGGGAAATTGTCCGTCCCGTCCACCACGACGTCGTACTTCGCGACGATGTCCAGCGCGTTCTGGCTGGTCAACCGAACCTCGTGGCGGACGACCGTGACATCCGGATTGAGATCCCGCAGTCGACGTTCGGCGGCCTCCAGCTTCGGACGACCCACATCCGAGGTTCCGTACAGGATCTGCCTTTGGAGGTTGCTGGGATCGACCACGTCAAAGTCTACCAGGCCGATGGTGCCGACCCCCGCGGCCGCGAGGTACAGGGCCAGAGGGGATCCCAGGCCCCCGGCGCCGACGACCAGCACCTTGGAGGCGAGGAGCTTCCTCTGCCCTTCGAGACCCACATCCGGGAGGATCAGGTGTCGACTGTACCTCTTCATCTGTTCGGGGGTCAGCTTCGTCGTCGAGGGGGTCGCGGTGGTCCCGGGCCGTCCTCGCGTCAGAGAGGGATAGGCCACCGCTCCGGGGGAACCCCCCGCGATCGAAGGTACGATCGTAAGAACGTCCCCCGGTCGCACTGGCGTCCGTTCCCGGTCCAGATAGCGGATATCCTCGTCGTTGAGGAAGATCGACACGAAGTTCCGGACGCGACCGTCTTCCGTGAGAAGATGAACCCGCAGTCCGGGGAACTGCTGCGTCAGGTCCCGAAGCACCTCGGCTACGTTGTCGCCCCGGGCCCGGGTCCTCGCGGCCCCCTGGGTCCAGCTCCTCAACGGGGTGGGGATCCGGACCTCGACCGTTCCTGTCGCTGTTTCCTCCTTTCTCGTGGTGGCTTCCATGCCTGTCACATCTCCTCGATACCCTGGGAAAGGAACTTCGCCCGGTCGGGGCGCAGCTCCCAGGCCTGCAAATCGACGCATCGTCCCTGATGTACGCTCGCGACGATGTAGGTGTACCAGGGCCAGGCGTGGTCCTGGTCGTACTCACTGGGTCTGGCGGGATGGTCGGGGTGGGAGTGATAGAACCCCACGAGCCATTCCTGCGTGGGGTCCAGGGTCTCTTCCATTGCGAGAAGTTCCCGCGGATCGATCTGGTAGCGTCGGTGGCGCTCCTCCGCCTTTTGGTTACGGGCCGCCACGGCCCGAAATATCCTACGGGGAGGCTCGTGAGGGTTCCCCACCAGGAACCCGCAGGCTTCCTCCGGATAGGCCCTCTCGCAGTGGTTCCGGATATCCTCCCGTACCGCTCGGGGAAGGAGGATGGGACCCGGTCTGTCGGTCCCCGGCTCAGAAGGCCTCGGTCCAATAGGGCTCCCCAAGGTACCGATCACCCCCATCAGGAAGAATTGCGACGACTACTCCTTCGTCCAGGCTCCGGGCCACTTCCAAGGCCGCCAGCACCGCCGCTCCCGAGGAGGTCCCGGCAAGGATCCCCTCCTCCCGGGCCAGACGAACGGCCATAGACTGGGAAGCCTCGGTCGATACCGGGAACCAGCGATCGATCTGGCTCTCCTCGAGGATCCCGGGGCGGATCGTGCTCGGAAGGTGCTTGAGCCCCTCGAGCCCGTGCCAGGGTCCATCCGGGCTCACACCGACGACCGTGACCTCCGCTCGTCGGGTGCGGAGGTAACGGGCGGTCCCCGTGATCGTGCCTCCCGTACCCACACCGGCGACAAGATGTGTGATCCGCCCGTGGGTCTGGACCCAGATCTCGGGCCCTGTGCCCAGAAAGTGGGCCTGGACGTTGGCGGGGTTGTTATACTGGTCGGGATAGTAGTAACGGTCCGGTGCCTGGGCCCGGATCTTCCGACAGAGCCGCTGGGCCCCATCCGTCCCTTCCAGCGGGTCCGAGGGGATGATATGGGCGCCGTAGGCCCTTATGCGAGCCTGGCGTTCCGCGCTCGCGTTGGCGGGAAGGACGATCTCGACCGGGAATCCGCAGGCCGCCCCCAGCATGGCGTAAGCGATCCCCGTATTCCCGCTGGACGCATCCAAAAGAGTCTTGGAAGGGTTGAGCTCTCCCCTTTCCAGAGCTTGACGGACGATCTCCAGGGCGGCCCTGTCCTTGACCGACCCTCCGGGATTATACATTTCCGCTTTGACCCAGACCTCCACGGAACGAGGAAGGGAGGAGGCGAGACGACCCAGGCGGAACAAGGGGGTTCCCCCGATGTGGGAGGCGAGGCCGGGGAGGGTGACACCCCTGCGGGCTGTTCCCTCCGCCACCTCAGGGGTCTTCTCTTCGATACCGGATAATGTGTTCACTGCTCGTACCCTCCAGGGAGATCCAAGCCCTGAAGACGGCTCAGGCCGGTCCCAGGTGGATCAAGTGAGTACAGGTATGGCCGCCCCGGGGGACCGATTCGGTTAGCCCCACACCGGCTTGACCCAGCAGGCTCTCCAGGAAATGCTGGTCGAAAACATCGCACAGGAGATAGGCGTGCTTCATGGCGGCCACCCGGAAGACGCAGTTCCGGCGAACGATGCGGGGAGTCCCCCCTGAACTTTCCAGATGGGCCCTCTGTCCCAACTTGTTGAGGATTCGGACCACCGCCTCCAGGCGTTTCCTCTCGGAGGCCCCTTCTTCCATCCGGGGGATCTCGGAGGCCAGCTTTTCTGCGAACCTCCGGGCCGCGCTCATGAAGAGGGTCGAGACGTACCCTTCCCCCTCCCGCTCCAGGAGAACTTCGACAAGAGTGTCGAGAAGCATCTCATACCGACGGGGGAAGAGCTCGAAGCCTTCTGGGGTCAAAGAGAACCTTTTCCGGGGCCGTCCCACACCTTCCCGATGGAAGCTCGGTTGCACGATGCCCCTTTCCACCATCCTCTCCAGATGGGTCCTCACCGCGCTCTCTCGGATCTTCAGGACGCTCGCGAGGTCTCGGGCGGTCCGGGGTCCAGTGATGAGCTCTTCGAGGATCCGGCCCTTTGTCGTATCCCCGAGGATCAGGTCGGCCGCCGCCATCCGATCGCCAGAAAACCGGGTCCCTCTCTTAAGGGTTGGGGGGTTTACACACCTCCCGATGCTTATATATCCGGGGGCAATCCAACCGAAAGAGAGGGCGGCATGACGGCCAAAGAGGAACACACGCTCGTGGTGAAGGGCCTCCATGCCTCCGTGGGTGGAAAGGAGATCCTGCGAGGCGTGGACCTCACGCTGAGGTCGGGGGAGCTCGCCGCCATGATGGGTCCCAACGGGTCGGGGAAGAGCACCCTGGCCTATGCGCTCATGGGGCACCCCAAGTACACGGTCACATCAGGACAGGTGTGGCTGGATGGACGGGACCTTCTCTCGATGACGGTCGACCAAAGAGCTCGGGCCGGGCTCTTTCTCGGATTCCAATACCCAGTGGAGGTCTCCGGTTTGTCCCTCTCGAAGTTCCTCTGGACGGCCTACACCCAGACCCATCCTACTCCGGAGGTGGATACCGACGAGTTCCAGGCGCGCCTTGATCGGAACTTGGGTTATCTGGGGCTCGACGCCTCGTTCCTGAAACGTCCCCTAAACGAAGGGTTTTCGGGGGGAGAGAAGAAGCGCACCGAGGTTCTCCAGATGGCGACTTTGCAGCCCCGCTTTGCGATCCTAGACGAACCGGACAGTGGGCTCGACATCGACGCGGTCCGGTCAGTCGGGGAGACCGTTAACCGACTCCGGGGCCCCGAGATCGGGATGTTGGTTGTGACCCACTACCTTCGGATCCTGAAGTATCTCAAGCCCGACAAGGTCTATGTGATGGTGGATGGGGTCGTTGCGATGGAGGGGGAACAGGAGCTCGCGGAACAGCTCGAGAGCAAGGGGTACGACTGGGTCAAGGAAGCCGTGGGGGGCCCGCGGACCCCCCTGCCCCCTTCTGGTTAGGATTTCGGGGGCCTGCGGGACCGCGCGGTAGTAATCCCGTGGCGATCGCAAGCGCGGCGAGGACCGCACGCATCGACTCTCCGTGGCGAAACGATTTTCCTCTCCTTCTCGAGGGATCGGAACGGCGACCCCTCGCCTATTTGGATTCCGCGGCAACGACCCAAAAGCCGCAATGTGTGATTGACGCCGAGGGGGAATACTACCGCCGACTGAACGCGAATGTCCACCGGGGCGTCTACGAACTGTCCGAGCGGGCCACGGAGGCCTACGAAGGGGCTCGGGAGAGGGTCGCCCGGTTCCTCGGGGCCTCGGACCCCTCCGAGGTCGTTTTCGTTCGCGGAACGACCGAGGCGCTCAACCTCCTCGCCACAAGCCTCGGGTGGGGGTTCCTACGCCCGGGGGACCGCGTGGTCACCACGGAGATGGAGCACCATTCGAACATCGTCCCCTGGCATCTCCTTCGGGAGCGTCGGGGCATCGACCTTCGCTTCGTGTCCCTGACGGACGGGGGGACCCTAGACCGGGAAAGCTTTCGAAGGGAGCACGAGGGGGGTGCCCGGGTGACGACCTTCACCCATGTGTCCAACGTCCTGGGTACCGAGAACCCCGTTCGGGAGCTGGCCGACGAGGCGCACGCCTCGGGAAGCGTTGTAATCCTCGACGCCGCGCAGTCCGCCCCCCACATCCCTCTCGATGTCCAGAGATTGGGGGTCGATTTCCTCGCCTTTTCGGGACACAAGGTCTTCGGTCCCATGGGGATCGGGGTCCTCTGGGGTCGTCGGGAGCTGTGGGACCGCCTGCCCCCCTACATGGGGGGTGGAGAGATGATCTCGGAGGTGGACCGCCAGGTCATCACGTACAAGGAACCTCCCTACCGCTTCGAAGCCGGGACGCCCAACGTCGCGGGGGCCATTGTTCTTGCCACGGCCCTCGACTACCTCCAGGGGAAGGTGGGATTCGAACGACTGATCGACCATGAACGCCGACTCCTGACCCACGCCTGGGAACGGCTCTCCGGGGCGTTCGGGAGCGATCTCCGGATATTCGGCCCCACCCCCGAAACAGGACACCACGCCGTTCTTTCCTTTTCCCTCAAGGGGGTCCACCCTCACGATGTGGCCAGCCTCCTGGACGCGGAAGGTGTGGCGGTGAGGGCCGGACACCATTGCGCGCAGCTTATCATGAAAAGGTATCGGGTCCCCGCCTTGGTCCGGGCCAGCTACAGCCTTTATAACTCCTCTGAGGACACGGAGAGGCTCGTCGAGGCCTTGGGCAAGGTCCACAAACTCTTTGGTTCCTGAGGAAGGATCGAAGGCCCGTCCGTCCGTATGGGGACGGCCGACTAAACAATTAAATACCATTCTGTGGTGAAACTCCCGAGGCAGTTATGGCACAGAACGCGGCCGAAGTGACCCCTCTGGATTACACTCGTTACGATTTCAAGAACCCCGAGACCTACAAGATCCGGACCGAGCGGGGGCTCTCGCGGGACATCGTCCGGCAGATCTCCCACCTGAAGAACGAACCGGCCTGGATGCTCGATTATCGGCTCCGCGCCTATGAGCACTTCCTGGCGCGGCCCATGCCCGACTGGGGACCGGACCTGAGCCAGATCGATTTCGACGCCTACACCTACTATGCCAACCCTCTCGCTGAGGGGGAGACCAAGAGGCGCTGGGAGGACCTCCCGGAGGACGTCCGGAACACGTTCGAGAGGCTGGGGATCCCCAAGGCCGAGCGGGAATACTTCGGCGGGGTCGGGGCGCAGTACGACAGCGGCACGGTCTATCACCGCATCCGGGAGGACCTGGAAAAGAAAGGCATCATCTTCTGCGACACGGACACGGCGGTCAAGGAGCACCCCGACCTCGTGCGGAAGTACTTTGGGAAGATTGTCCCCTATAACGACAACAAGTTCAGCGCCCTCAATAGCGCGGTCTGGTCCGGGGGAAGTTTTGTGTACGTTCCCCCGAACACAGACGCGGGCATCCCTCTTCAGGCCTATTTCCGGATCAACGCCAAGGCCGTGGGACAGTTCGAGAGGACCCTCATCATCGCGGACCGGGGCGCCAAGGTCCACTACATCGAGGGGTGTACCGCCCCGATCTACTCGACCGACAGCCTCCACGCCGCCGTGGTGGAGGTCGTGGCGGAACCCCACGCCAAGGTCCGGTACACGACCGTGCAGAACTGGTCAAAGAACGTTTACAACCTGGTGACCAAGAGAGCGGTGGCCTACGAGGACGCCCTCGTCGAGTGGGTCGATGGGAACATGGGCAGCAAGATCACCATGAAGTACCCCTCGGTCTATCTGAAGGGACGGGGGGCCCGGGCCGACATCCTCTCGGTCGCCTTCGCGAGCGAAGGGCAGATCATCGATTCCGGCGCCAAGGCCGTCCACTCGGCTCCGGACACCTCCTCCAAGATCGTGTCAAAGTCCATCGCGATCCGGGGGGGCCGGACCTCCTATCGGGGGCTCCTCCATGTGGCCCGGGGGGCCACCGGTGTCAAGGCGGCCGTCCGATGTGACGCCCTGATCCCCGATGCCATCAGCCGCTCCGACACGTACCCCTACAACGAGATCCATGAGGAGGACGCCACGATCACCCACGAAGCGGTCGTGGGAAAGATCGGCGAGGAACAGATCTTCTACCTGATGAGCCGGGGCCTCAAGGAGTCCGACGCGATCCATCTCATCTTGATGGGCTTCTTGGCCGAGTTCGCGAAGGAACTGCCCGTGGATTACGCCCTGGAGCTGAACCGTTTGATCCAGCTGGAGATGACCGGGGCGGTGGGCTGAAGCGCCCCCCACCCCCCTCTCGCCGGCCCGGCCGCCATGCCCTGGGACGACCCCGTCGTGGCCGTCCGGTGCGCCGCCCGGCCTTGCGGGGGGGTCCTCGGGATCGTTGTGGATGTGGAAGAAAACCATCTCCGACTGTACTGCCCGGCCCATGGCCCGTCGGCGGGTCCCGGCCCGGCGGGACCCCCCGTGACCCCCCCCGGCACGCCGGGGGGACGGAGCTGGGTCCGGGAGGCGATCTGCGCGGAACCCCGCTGTCCGGAAAGCCTCTGGCTCGAGGGGGATCCCGAATCCGGTACGGTCCGTTTCTACTGCGGACGGCACCGGCCTCCGCCGGCCGTTAGGTCCCTTTAAATCGGAAGGTCCTCTGGGTTCGTCATGAACCCCAGTCGGTACCGTCTTCAGCTCGACCTGGATTTTCCTGACGGAGGATTCCAGGGGCGGGTCCGGGTCGACGCCCCGGACTTCTCGGGGTCGGAAACGCTCCATTGTGTGGACCTGGACATCACCGATGTGACGGTCGGCGGGCGACCGCTCCCTCACGACCTCAACCCCCTCCGGGAGGAGCTCCATCTTCGAGGGATCCCCGCGGGGGCCACCACGGTCGAGATCGGCTTCCGTGGACGGGTGCTTCGGGAACCCCTGACGGGTCTCTACGCCTCGCGGCACGGTCCGGGCACGCTCTGGACCACCCAGTTCGCCCCCGTATCGGCCCGTCGCCTCTTCCCCTGCCGGGACGAGCCCGCTGCAAAGGCGGTCTTCGATCTCGAGGTGGAGGTCCCGGCCGGTTGCCTGGTCGTCTTCAACACCCCAGGCGAGCCCGAAACTCGGTCGGGAAGCCGGGTCCGATGGCGTTTCGAGCCAACCCCCCGGATGTCCCCCTATCTCTTCTACCTGGGTGTGGGACATTTCGATGTCCGGGAATCTTCCGGACCGGGGCGGAGGATCCGGGTCCTGACCCCGGTGGGACGGGGCGCCTCCGGGGATTGGGCGTTGGAGAACGCGAGAAAGGCCCTCGAAGCCTTCGAAAGGTTCTACGGCCTTCCGTACCCCCTCTCCAAGCTGGACCTGATCGCCGTCCCCGATTTTGCGGCGGGGGCGATGGAGAACTGGGGAGCCATCACCTTCCGGGAGGCGGACCTTCTCGCCGACGAGACGACGGATACAGCCACCCGAGAGGAGATCGCGGAGACCATTGCTCACGAGATCGCCCACCAGTGGTTCGGGAACCTCGTGACGATGCGATGGTGGAACGATGTCTGGCTCAACGAGAGCTTCGCTACGTTCGCCTCGTTCAAGGCCATCACGGAACTCTACCCCGAATGGGACTACTGGGGGGAGTTCCTGATCTCCTGGACCAACTGGGGGATGCGAGGGGATTCCCTGGAATCCACCCACCCGATTCGTCTGGAGGTGGAGGACCCGCGGGAGATCGCCCAGATTTTCGACGAGATCAGTTACGGGAAAGGGGCCACGGTGCTCCGGATGATGGAGGAATTCTTGGGCGAGAAGGCGTTCTGGAAGGGGGTCACCCAGTACCTGCGGGCCCACGAATATGGCACCGCGACCGGAGAGGACCTCTGGAAGAGCCTGGAAGAGGCCTCCGGGCGCCCGGTTTCCTCCATTCTCAGCGCCTGGGTCCGTCAGGCCGGTCACCCCCTCGTCGAAGTTCACGCGAAAGGCTCCGGTATCGACCTCCACCAGAGGCGCTTTCGTTACCTTCCCCGGGCATCGGGGGAGACTTGGCCGATCCCGCTCGTTGTGCGGGATGGCCCTCGCCGGAGGTCCACTTTGGTGGAGACCGCGCTGGCCCATCTCCCGTTGGAGAACCCGGAGGACTTCTGGGTCAACGCCGGGGCGGGAGGTTTCTACCGGATCTCCCTGGGGCCGTCGCTACGAGAGAAGGTCCACAGGTATCTCGACCGGCTCGACCCTCGGGAACGGGCGGCCTATCTCCGGGACTGCGGGGACTTGTTCCTCGCGGGCCATCTCAGCCTGGACCAGTACGGGAGCCTCCTCGAGGCAGTCTCCCGGGTACCGGCGGACGTGGTGTCCCACGTTGCGAATCTTCAGCTGGCCCAGCTTCTGAGGTACTTCCCAGCGTCCCCCAAGCTCCGGGACCTGGCCAGCCGGTTCCTCATCCGCGAGGGTCAACGCCTCGGGCTGGTCCGCCAGCCCGGCGAGCCCTCCTCCACTTCACGTTTGAGGATCCCGCTCCAGTCCACGCGCCTCTGGGTGGACCCTGAGCACGTTCGCCGATTGGCGGCGGAGCTGCCCCAGGCTTCGCGAGCGGACCCGGACCTGAGGCCCGTGATCTTCGCGGCCTACGCCCGAGAGTCTCCCACCGTCACCGCGAGCGAGCTGCTCCAAAGGCTCCGGTCCGCCCCCCGCGAGCTCGAGTCGTATCGGTGGGCCGAGGCCATGGTCTTCCTCTCGCGTCGGGAGGAGTTCTTCCAGGCCCTCGACAAGACTGTTTCCGGAGAGATCCCCTCAGCCATCGGGTATCTCATTCAGGTTCGAGCCCCCCAAAACCCGACCCTCCGGGAGGGGGGCTGGGACTGGCTCGTGGATCACCTGGACACGATCGACCGGCAACACCGGGGAACGGGCCACCTCTCGCCGATCCTCGAGGGATGGATCCCCGTGGTGGGGCAGGGTCGATCCTCCGAGGTCCGATCGTTCTGGGAAAGACATCCCCTCCCCGAGGGAAGCCGAGGGATCGCCAAGGGGTTGGAACTTCTCGAGGTCGTGGAGAACCGCCGGACGGGGCTAATTTAAACCGGAGGGCCCCACGACCCGGCGCCAGTACCTCCCCGAAGGCGGGTTCACAGGGGCTTAGCGGGGGAAAGTTCCGCTCCGCCGGATATCCCCCACGGCTCGAGAAATGATGAGAGATCCGAAGTCGGACTTGGGAGGCATTCGGCGAGCGGGGACGACCGAAGGATCTCCGGGATCCGCGAGGGCTCGATAGACGAGGAACCTCTTCATCGAAGGGTGTCCGTGGGCCTCGGGATCAAGCGAGGCCGAGGGGAACAGGAGGGGCGCTCTGAGAGAAGGTGGCCTTTCCTTGGATACCGGGACGGTCCGGACCCTTCACGCGCGACCCGCGGTGTCCCGAAGCTTCGTGTCCATCCGCCAGTCCCCCATCGCCCCCCACGCGCTGATGGACAAAGGGGGGAGCCCCCGCCAGGCCCCCTCGCCGCTCCAGCCGATGGAGCGACGCTCCCATCGCGCGTCCAAAAGGGGGTGGAGGATGTCCCGGAGCCCCTCGACGGGGGCCCGGTCCAGGACATGGGAGAGGAAACCCTCCGAGATGAGGCGAGTGGCATGGTCCGGTTCAATCCCGCGGCTCTGAAGGTAGAACACCTTCTCCGGATCGATCGGCGCCACCGAGGAGGAGTGGGTCGCCTTGACGTCCATCGCGGAGAGGATCTCCAATCCGGGCACAGACTCGGAACGGGCTCCCTTGGACAGCAGCATGGCGTGCTCCGAGAGGTACGAGACCACCTTGCGGGTTTGGGGTTGAATCCGCATGAGGCCCCGGCTCGTCCCGCGGCTGCGGTCCTTGTAGACTCCCCGGGAGATCGATTGCCCTCGGGTGTCGTCGGCCGCGTGGGTGATCTCCACGTAGCTGTTGGACGCCTGCTCCGCGTCGCCGTACGTGGTCTGGAGGTCCTCGATCTCACCCCCTGGGAGGGCCAGGACAGAGATGTTGCGCAGGTTGGTCCGAAACCCGTCGTACCCCGCAAAGATCCAGCCCAATTTCGAATCCCGCCCGGTCCGGGCGTGACGACTGTAGAATCCCACCGCCTGACCATCCGGCGCGTGGACCGTGAAGTACACGGTGTCTGAGGCGTCCGCGGGTTCAATGTGGACCGAGCTGGAGTAAAGCCTCTGTTCGGCGCTCCGGGAACTGCTGTAGACCTCCTCGCTGTACAAAAGTCGGTTTCCCCGTCCCGGGTTCACGTACCGTCGGACCGCCAGGACCTCGTTCGGCCGGGATAGTATGCTCAAGTCCTGTACCCGGACCGGTCGCCCCAACGAATCCGGAATCCTCAGGAAGACGGCCCGGTTGACCAGCGCCACATTGAGGGATTGGAACTTGTCCGAAAAGGGGTCTCCGCTCTCCAGGAACGCTCTCTGCTCGGCCTCCGAAACCTGGGAGATCCCCCGAAGGTCCCGGAGCTCGATGTTGAGGTCCGCGAGATCGTCCGCGATCCGGACCCGGGTCCCGGAGGCGTCATGGACGATCTGGATCTCTCCGGGGCGGACCGGGGGGACGGGGACCGGGGGCCCGGAGACCAGGGGATCCGCCCCCCGAAGGTCCATACCCGTGAAATACGCGTACTTCCGGTACAAGGGGTTCAGTTCCAAGGGGAGCTGCCGAAAGCGTTCCCAACCGGTCTGCCGGGCCTGACGGACCCGCTCAGGATCGTTCATCTCGCGGGACAACCGTAAGAGATCGGTCGCGGCCAGCCATTCAGGAGCGGACACCGGAACCGCTTCCATACGGGGAAAAGGACGGGCCAAAGGGTATAAGGGTGGCGAGGTCGGCCCCCGAGACCGGTCTTCTCTTTTATGTAAGGACCGCGTCTGATGCGAAGAGGGGAAGCCCTTGGCCTACGACATGTACCAGGAGCGGATCCTGGACCATTACAAGCGCCCTCGGAACTTCGGCCATCTGGAATCGGCCGATCTGGTGGGAGAGGAGAGCAACCCTCTTTGCGGGGATCATATCCAACTGGAGTTGGCCTTGGACCCGGCCCGAACCACCGTCACCGATGTCCGCTTCTCGGGCGATGGGTGCGCGATCTCCATGGCCAGCGCCTCCCTTCTCACCGGGCGGTTGAAGGGGCGCAGCCTCCAGGAGATTTCCCAACTGCAAAGGGAAGATGTGGAGGGGATGCTGGGCATCCCCCTGTCCCCGATGCGTGTCAAGTGCGCCCTGACCTCCTTCAAGGCTTTGGGAAAGGCCCTCGCCGGGCTCGGGGCGCGGGCTGTCCCCTCCCCTCCCGAGAAGGCCCAGCCCTCCGCGTCCGAAGGGGGAACGAGCTCGTGATCCGGGTCGATCCAGAATGCTGCTGCCTGTGTGGTCTGTGCGTCGGGGTCTGCCCCCCGGGAGCCCTGGAGCTCGCTCCCGACCGTCTGGAGGTCCATGACCACTGCACGGAATGCGGTTGGTGCATCCCCTTCTGCCCCGTGGGAGCCCTGAAAGGGAACCGCGTGCCTCGCGTCATCCCCTCCGCACCCTGAAGCGTTCGGCGGTAAGCGTGGACGCCCCTCCCGGAGGGGGGCCCATCACCGCCCCCGGGACGACCCTTCGACAGCGACCCGGGAATGGATGGGACAACGACGATGAAGGCGGCAATACCGGCATTTCTCCACGGGAACCGGGGGGATCGGCTTTTGCATCCTCCCGTACTTCCGGCGTGGCATCGGGGAACTCACATCTCGAACGACAAAAGGCTAATGTGTTTTCCCGAGGGATTCCTCCGGACACCGGGGTTCACGCATCGGGATGGCTTCCTTGATCACCGGGCACGCCACAGAGGCCGGCACATCGGAATATGCCCTGTCCTCCCGAGAGGCAGCGCCAGATCACTTTCGGGAGTTTCGGGGCCTAAGGCTCTCCTCCTTGGGGATGGGGACGTACCTGGGTGACGATGATGACGCCACCGATCGAAGGGTGGAGGAGGCCTTGCAGGAAGGTTTCCGCTCCCGTCTCCTCAATGTTGTGGACACCGCCATCAATTACCGCGGTCAGAGGGCCGAGCGGTGTGTGGGACGGGCCCTCCAAGCCGCGGTGAAGAATCGGACCCTGCGGCGCGATCAGCTGTTCCTTTCGACCAAGGTGGGCTATATCGCCCCGGATTCCCAGTCGGGAATCCCTCCCCGGGACTGGGTCCGTCGGGAACTCCTCGAGAGAGGGATCCTTTCCGAGAGGGATATCGTGGGGGGTTCCCATGCGATGACCCCGGAATACCTGAAGGACCAGATTGGCCGGAGTCTGACCAATCTGGGAATCTCCACCGTCGACCTCCTGTACCTCCACAACGCGGCCGAGGCCCAGATCCCCCAGGTCGGGCGCGCGAGGTTTTGGGAGCGGCTAACCCTGGCATTCCAAACGTTCGAGTCGGAAAGGGCTCGGGGACGCCTGCGCTGGTACGGCCTGGCGACCTGGGAGGCCCTGAGAACCGCTCCTTCCGACCCCGGTTACCTGTCCCTGGAGGAGCTCGTTCGCCTCGCGCGATCCGTCGGGGGAGACGATCCCGGGTTCCGGTTCGTCCAGTTTCCCTTCAACCTGGCCATGCCGGAAGCGGCGAGGGTAAAGAATCAGACGGTGACCGGCCACCGGTGCACCCTGTTCGAGGCCGCCCACCGGCTCGGCCTCGGCGTGTTCACCTCCGTCCCCCTCCTCCAGGGCCGTTTGGCCTTAGGGCGGTCCGCGCACCCCGGCCTTTCCCCCGCCCAAACGGCCCTGCAGTTCGCGCGCTCCGCGCCGCACCAGATCGCCCCCCTGGTGGGGCAGAAGTCGCCCGACCATGTCCGGGCGAACTTGTCCCTAGCCCGTCTCCCTTCCTGGCCTCCCCCGGTCTTCGATTCCTATCTGCGAGGGGTCCGGGATCGATGAGGACCCCCCGGGTCCATGCCGAAGCCGGGGGACCCGAGCACCGCATCGCGAGACCGCGGGCGACGTCAGTTCTCCGGAGTTTCGGTGAGTTCCCCCTCTTGGGCAACGGACGGGGTCGGAGACGACCCCAGCCCATCGATCTGGCTCTCCCCCTGGACCTTGCGGATCCGGATCACACGGTCCGCCACACCCTCCAGGGAGTGTTCGTGACTGACCAGGATGACCTGGGGGATGCCCAGGTCCCGGAGAAGGTCGGCCAAACGGGACACCTGCTCCGCGGAGAATCCGTCCGTGGGCTCGTCGAGGATGAGCGTTTCGAGGTGGAGGTGACCGCTTTGACGGATCATCCGGGCGAGAGCCAGTCGGAAGGCCAAAGCGAGGGCGGTCCTTTCGCCACCACTCAGTCCTTCGGGAGGCGTGGGGACCCCGGCCACCTCCACGTAGGGACGGAACTCCGCATCCACGCCGGCCCTCATGTTCGTGTCCTCCACCAGTCCCGCAAAGAGGTGCCGGATCTCCCGGTTGAAGACTTCCCGAGCCTCGGCCAAGAGGCGCGTTTCGAGCTTCTGGAGGGCGGGAGCCATCTCGTCTCGGAGCCACTCCCGGACGAGCTCTAGCTGCTGGGCCGTCCGCTCCCGGTCCTGAGCCTCCTGCTGGATCTTTTCCCTCGCTCGGATGCGCTCCTGAACTGTCGCAAGTTCCACGCCGAGCTGGCGCTCGGACTCCCCGAGCGCCTCGTATCGGGCGCGCGCTTGCTCAAGGTCCTGCGCGGGTTGGGCCAGGCTTTCGACCTCCCTCTCCCGCCGGGCCCGCTCCCGGAGCAATTCCCCCTGTCGACGGTCCCACTCCTCCCTCTCCTTTTGCGCCTCCTCTCGATGTCGGTCGGAGAGGGACAGCCGGTCCCGAAGGCCTTGGATATGGACCCGGTTCTCTTGAAGCTGTTCTTCCAGCTTCTGGCGCCTTTCCCGCCGATCGCGAGCCTGGAGCAGTTCGTTGTGGACCCTCTGCTCCTCAGCGTTTAGCTGGCGACGGCGTTCCGAGAGGTCGGGAAGGGACTCCCATTCCCTCTGGAGCTTGAAGCTCTCCTCTCGAGCCTCCTCGAGGGAGCGGCGCAGGTCATCCCGCTCTCGAAGCCGCTCCTCCCACAACTGGTGGGCCTCGTCGACGCGAAGACGACCTTGGGTCCAACCCAGGTGGTCCCGTTCGAAGGCCTCCCGGCGCTCCCTTTGACCCTCGAGTTCCTCCTGATGCTTCCCCAGCTCGGCGTCCTCGGCGGTGATCCGGGCCAGTCTCTCCCGGGCCTCGGCGAGATGGACCTGGAAGCGATCCGCGTCAACCGTCTGCCCGCAGCGGGGGCATCGGCCGGATCTCAGGAGTTCCTCCGTCTCGCGGACTCGGTCGCGTTCGACCGCCAGTTCTTCCCGTACCCTTCGGATCCGCTCCTGGATTCCCCGGATCCGGTCTCGTAGTTCCTCCAGAGGGGGCAGGGAGCACGTGGGTTCTTCGGGAGGAAACTTCTCGCAGAGTTTCTCCCATTGGGTCTTGAGCCGCTCGGCGTCCGCCTCCCGCTCCTGACAGAGCCTTTGGAGCTCTTCCTCACGGCGACGGGTTTCCTGCCACCGGGTCTTGACCATGTCTCGTTCGTGTACGCGTTGGTCCACGAGGCTCCGCTCGCGTCGGACCTCGTCCAGGGCGGTTTCTAGGGAGGCCACATCCTCAGGAGCCCCCGCGATCTGCTCTATCGCGCGGCGCAGCGTCTCCTCCCGCTCTTCCCGCTCCGAGAGCTCCCGTTGGAGGGCGTTTCGATCCCTCTGGAGTTGGGCGATCCGAGAATCCCATTGGGTCCTCTGGTCCTGAAGCTCTCGGAGCCGCTCCTCGAGGACCCGGATTTCGGCCCGCCACGTCGGCAATGGTTCCACCACCGCCTCGAGCTCCCCGATACGGGTGCGAACCACGTCCCGCTGCTCGCGGAGGGCCCGGAGGTCTTCCGCAAGGCTTTGGGCCTGGGCCCTCAACGGGGGGAGGTCTTCGCATTGGGCCCGGGCGTCTCGCGCCCGCCGCGCTTCCTCATCGGCCCGGCGCCGGAGCTCTTGGGCCAGCTCCTCACAGTTCTCCCGAGCGGTCCGACATCGTTCGATGCCCAGGGCCCGGCGCAGGGTCTCCAGACGCTGGTCGGCCAGAGGCCGGTCGGAGGCGATAATGACCCGCATCTGCTCCTGCGGGACGTAGACCGCCCAACGCCATACGTCGCTGTGAGCCTGGGGGTTCGGGTTGTCCGGGAATCCGAGGTATCGGATGGCCTCTCGCTTTAATTCGGTCGGGGTGAGCCGGGATCGGACCCCCTTGTGAACGACCTCTCCGGGGTCCCTCGAAAGGATTTCCCGGTCCCCTCGGGTTCTTCGGGATATCCGCCGGACGATGGTCCAGCGATCGGTCCCGTCCTCGAAGGTCACTTCCACCTCGGCCTTCCCCGCCCCATGCCTCACGAGATGATCGGAGTTGGTCCTCCCTGTTGGGTCGATGCTGAGGCCGAAGAGGCCAAACTCCACGGCCTGGAGCAGCGACGTCTTTCCGCTCCCGACGTCGCCGGTGAGCAGGTTGACTCCCGGAGCGAGGTGGATAGTGGTTTCCCGGTGGCTTCGGATGTTGCGCACGCGGATGCTTCGGAGGATCATTTCCGTCCGGCCGGGGAGGTCTGAGGGGGTTCGGCGGACGTCTCTCCGGAGTAAGAACCCTCGTCCGAGGGGAGGAGGCGCAAGAGACGAAATCCCCTCTGGGTCATCCGCCGTCGATAGTCCTCTCGGCTCTGCCCATCTTCCTGGGGATTTCCCAGTTCCCGGAAGAGTTCCACCGCGACTTGGGATTTCTCCTCCCGACGGAACCCCGGCAGGGGCCGATCGGTATCCGTGAGCTGGGCCAGGAATGCCATCTCCTCCGCTTCATCAAAGACCCCCGATACAGGCGACCCGGCATTGGGATCGACAGGGTCGTCTAGGTCCGTGGTGTCAAAACGAACGGATCGGGCCCCGGCGCGTGTCCATTCGCCTCCCAGGCTTTCCAAGTCCAACTGCTGGAGGTGACCCGCCGCCAGGCGACCGTGGAGACGGGGCAATAGAATCGTTCCCGGCGTCACCGCGGACCCGACCCTTTCCCGCAGCCGATCCCGGGCCTCGGAGACCGAAAGGCCGGTGACATCGATGTCGGCGAGGAGGATCGACTGGGGAGAGGGCGCAGTGCGGACCCATCGCCGCCGGACGATCCGCCCATCCTCCACATCGACGATCACAAAACCGCCGAAGGTCACCCCCTTCTGGAGGTTCTCCAGGTCCGTGAGGGAGGTCCCGAACAGCGCGCCGGGGTTGATCAGGAGACCGCCCCCTGGACCCTCCCCCTCGTATGTGGCGTGGATGTGGCCACCCGCGTAATAGTCGCACCCGGGGGGAAGCTCTCCCCGCGGGAGGGCGGGAACGTGCTCGTGAAGGGTCGGAGGAAGGTAATCTTCCACCGCGCAGTGGAAGAGAAAGATGTGGTAACCGGGCGCCTCCCGAAACGCCTGGGAATCGAGCTCCCGGAAGGTTTCTCGGTCCAGGCTGTGAGGACGGCCGGAGATCCCGGCCAGGACCGCCCCCGTCGGTTCGTCGCGGACGAAGGGAAGCCGGGGGCTTCCCGAGGAGGGGGCGGGCAGACCGATGGCCACCCGGGTGAAGAGCCCTCCTTCCGAAAGGACGTCCAGCCAGCCAACCTCCCCCCGGATGTAGTCGTGGGAACCGTAGATGGCATAGACCCGTATCCCGGCGTTGAAGAGTTCCCTCAGAGCGGCCGCGAGAGGGGCGGCTTCTGAGGGCGGGGGGGTGGGGGTGTGAAAGGTATCTCCCGCGAGGAGCAGGAAATCGCATCGCTCCTCCCGGACGCGTCGTAGCGCGTCGAGGACACACGTTCGATGCGCCTCCCGAAGAGCGGCATCCCGGGGCCAGGCCCCCAGATGGGCATCCGCGATATGGGCGAACCGGAAAGTTTCTGCCATCACTCGATCCCGCGTCTCGGAGGAACGGATCGCCAAGGCCGGTCCGGCACGGCGTCTCCCTGACGGACAGAACTAACCCTTGGATCCCGAGCCTCGGGACCGAGGGGAGGACCGGGTCGGGGGTGCCTGAGGGGGGGGCAGATCCTGGGAAGCCCGTCGCAGGAGGGCCGCGAGGATCCCACTGAAAGCCCCTCCGAAGACCACCAACTCCTCGAGAGAAAGGACCGAGGGCGCTCCGGCTGCGGGGACAGTCGGGGACGAGGGCGAGGTCGGAGAAGGCGGGGGGGAGGGGGCCGCCGGTGGGGGTTTCTCGGCCACGCGGCGGAGGGAGACGATCTGCCGGTTCATGAGGTTGAACAGCTCCGTGGCCTCTTCCATGGTGATCTCCCGATTGGCCAGCCGTTGCATCAGGTAGTTCTGTCGGGCCTGGGCCCCGCCGGAGGGAGGACTCGCGGAGGCCATAGAAGGTCCGAAGGGTCTTGCGGGGATGAAGCCTTCGGGTAGTTCCGGAAAAAGATGTCCGGGAGGGGGGAGTGCTTATGTCCCCCGCCTTGATGCACAGGGCCTATGGCAGGGTCGGGCCCCCGGGACGACACCAAGGAACGCCGCCATCTGCACGTCCGCCTCCGGGAGGAGGGGTCCTCGATCTACGATCTTCTCACCGAATATCTCCAGGTGGCGGGGAAAGCCCCCGATTGGTACTGGCGAACCGTTGGCCACCTGGAGGGGCAGGAGGTCGACAACATGGAAGAGCTCCTGACCGCCGCGTTCGAAGCGGGCGCCTATGTGGCCCACGAACATCCCGAGAGCCTGAAGTTCCAGTGGGTCACGGAAGAGGAATGCGAGAGGGAACGGAAGGCCGAAGAACGGGCCGGAGGCCATGAGGAGTCCGGTCCGAGGGATCGGGCCTCCTTGAGCCACTACGCTTAGCCCGCAGGAGGGACCTATGGGAGGAAGCCGCCCGAGGGTCTGCGGCTGCCGAAACCCGTCCCGGGGAGAGCCTTTCTGTCACCGGGCCTCGGGAGGGTTGGGGCGCCGACGGGAGCGGGATTGTCATCGGGGCCACCTGCGAGGTCGCCTCAGGGTGTGCCGTTGGGAGCGGGAGGGGTCTTCATGGTCCTTGAGACCCTGACAGAGAGGGACTTCCAGGGTCGCCGTTTGAATAGACCGGGACCGGTCGTGACCTTGTTCGCCGCCCGCTGGTGCCCTTACTGTCGGGCGTTCCGCCCTCGCTTCGAGACCTCGGGGCCGCCGGCGGGCGTGAAGCTCGCCGAGGTGGTGATGGAGGACTATGATGACCCCCTCCCCTCGGCCTTCGGGATCGAGGTCATTCCCACGGTGATCGCCTTTCAGGAGGGGGACGTGGCCTGGAGGGACGATGGGATCGCGGGCCAGGGTCTGGGAGAACCTACCCTCCGCAAGATCCGTCAGTGGACCGGCTCATCCCCCTGAAGACCCCGGCGCCGGAGGGGGTGGGGGGAGCACGAGAGGATAGGCGATCTGGCTCCATTGCCGGGTCTCGTCCACGAAGACGTGCTTGAGCTCGGTGTATTCGTCCAGGGCCTCCGGCCCCAGTTCCCGCCCGATACCCGACTGTTTGAAGCCCCCGCGGGGAGCATGGACCGTAAGAATATGCTGGTCGTTGATCCAGACGGTCCCGGCACGGAGCTGTTCTGCCACCTTCATCGCTCGGGTCCGGGACGAGCTCCAGACCGAGGCGGCGAGACCGTAGATCGTGCCGTTGGCCCATTCCACGGCCTGATCCACGTCTTCGTACTCCATGAGACTGAGGACCGGGCCAAAGATCTCCTCTTGGGCGATCCGCATGTCCGGGGTCACTCCCCGGAACAGGGTGGGCCGGAAATAGTACCCCCGACGCAGTTCCGGCCGATCGGGGCGCTGCCCCCCCGCGAGAAGGGTCGCCCCTGCGTCCACCCCCGCCTTGACGTAGCCCTCCACCCGGTCCCGTTGTCCCTCGCTGATGAGGGGACCCATGTCCGTCTCGAAGGAGTCGGGGGGACCGATCCGAATCCGGCGGATCTTTTCTAGAAGACGGCGCACGACTTCATCGGCCTGTTTGCGAGGAACGAGCAGGCGGCTGGTGGACTCACAGAGCTGGCCAGCGTGGAGGAAAATTCCGAAGACCGCCCCGTCCGTGGCCGCCTCAAGGTCCGCGTCCGGCAACAGGATCGCGGCGCTCTTTCCCCCCAGCTCGAGGAGGGTTCTCTTGACCGTGGGGGCTCCCCGAGCCAGGATGTCTCGACCGACCTCGGTGGACCCCGTGAAACTGACGAGGTCGACCCCGGGATGGCTCGCCAGCAGGCTCCCCACGCGGGGCCCGGTCCCCGTCACCACCTGCAGGGTCCCGGGAGGAAGCCCAGCCTCCTCGAAGAGGGAGGCCAGCGCGAGGGCGCTTAGCGGGGTCAGGGAGGATGGTTTCAGGATGACAGTATTGCCCGCCGCCAACGCGGGTCCCACCTTCCAGACGGCCATGAGAAGGGGCAGGTTCCAGGGGACGATCGTGGCGCAGACCCCGACTGGCTCTCGGAGGAGGTAGCCGGTGGTCCCCGGCAGGTCGGGTTGATCGATCCGCTCCCGGCGGATCCTTTCGGCCAAGTCGGCGAAGTACCGCAGGTGCTCCGAAGCCAGCGCCACGTCAAAGAAAGTGGCCTGGCGGATCGTCTTACCTCCATTGCGGACCTCCAGGTTGACAAAGGCCTCGGAGAGATCCGTGATCCGGTCCCCCACCTGCCGGAGGATCCGGGCCCGATCGCGGGGCGATGTGCGCGGCCAGGGCCCCCTTTCAAAGGCCTCCCGGGCGCTGTCCACAGCCGCCCGGACGTCCTCGGGGGTGGCGGCCGGGCAACGGGCGATCACCTCCCCGGTTGACGGGTCCCGGACGGGGAAAAAGTCCTCCCCGTGGGAAAGTCTCCACTCGCCAGCGAGGTCCATCTTCCACTGGTCACCGGTCCGGATCCTCTCCCACCCCGCGATCACGACGGCCTCCCGATCAGAAACCCACTCGTTCTCCCCGCCAGGCGGCCCAGAAGAGCTGCTCCAGTTCCCGCGATGACGGGATCCGGGGATTGGCTGTGACACAGGTGGACTGGTCCGCGCGGGTTACGAGCTCCGGCATCCGTTTCTCGAACTCGCTAATTCCCACACCCAGCATCTCTTCTAGGGTCTGAGGCATCCCGATGGCGTCCCACAGGCGTCGAAGACGGTCGGTCATGGTCTGGGCGTCCGAGATCGCCCCGACCCCGAAGGCGGGAGCCAGCGGCTCGTACCGCTCCCGGGCCGAGCGGAAATTGAACTCAATCGCGTACGGGAGCGTGGTCCCCACACAACGGCCGTGGGGAACACGGAAGATGGAACCGAGGGCATGGGCCATGGCGTGACAGATCCCGACCTGGGAATTGCTGAAGGCCATCCCCGCCATCGCCGCCGCGTAATGCATCTGCTCTCGGACCTCCAGGGGGGGGTCAGGTCTCACGGCCCGAGGGAGATGGGCCAGAATGCGACTGACAGCGTCCCGGGCGTACGCGTCGGAAAAGGGGTTCCTCCAGTCTGAGGCGACCGCTTCGATGGCGTGGGCTAAGGCATCCGCGCCGGTGTCGGCTGTCACGCGGGGGGGCATCGTCGAGGGAAGGAGCGGGTCCAGGATGCACCAAGCGGGGACCAGTTCCCTGTGGGCGAACTCCAGCTTTCGACCTCCCGGACCCTCGGTGAGGACCACGGCCCAGGTCGTTTCACTCCCCGAGCCGCTCGTCGTCGGGACCCCCACGAGAAGGGCCCTCGATCCAAGCTTGAGCTCGGTCAGAGGATGAAGATCGTAGACCGTGAGATCCGGGCGCTCGTAGAGAGCGTAGGTGGCCTTGGCCACATCCATCGAGCTTCCTCCCCCGCAACCCACGATCAGGTCCGGTTGGAATTCGCGGGCCACCCCGAGCGCCTTCTCCACGTTCTCCAGAGGGGGATCCGCGACGACGCCGTCGAAGACGCGGACCTGACCTCCCCCCCGACGGATCGGGTCAGCGAGGCGTTCGGGAATCCCCAGGCGGGCCACGTCGGCGTCGCATATGAGGAGGGCCTTTTGGCGCTGCAGGGAGGCTAAGAATTCGATGGAACCCGCCCCAAGGACGATCCGGGGGTTGGTGAAGAACCACATCGTTCCCGATAGACCGCGTCGCTCAGGGTCCCGTTGGTGGGCTCACGGGAATTCCGTGGGAACACGCTTGGCGGTGTTGACCAGCTCCTTGGCGGCGCGCGTGTAGCGCATAATCTTCATCATGTTGCCCTTGATCTTGAATTGGCCGCTCATCAGGGCGGTGATCGGGTCGAGCTCCCCCTGGATCAGGCGCTTCCAGTTCGCGAGCTTACCCTGATAAACGTAGGCCGCCACCTTTTCCGAGGGGTCCGAAAGGAAACGGGCCTCCCGACACTTGCCGTGGTACAGGTCCAGATAGAAGGCGGCCGGGGGCGAACCGGGAGAGTCCGGTTCCACGAGGAAGACGAAATCTCCTTCCCACGTCCGGGCCGCATCCTCGTAGGCCGAATTCCGATTGAGCTCTTCCTGGAATTGGGCGATCCACTCCGCCGACGGAAACTTCGCCACCGCACCTCACCCCGCATTCCTCCTCCACGACCGGCTCAGATTAAACCGTTGCCAACCGGGGTTCGAACGGGCACTCCCGCCAACGCGCATTCGCGGGAGGAAGCTCGCAGGGACCTCAAGCCTCGCGGCAGAACGCGGGCACTTCCCTTGGCGGACCTTCGGGGGGCCGGGACAACTTTCTGCGAGAACCGGATCCTTCGTGCTCGCAGGAGGGCCTGGGTCCGGGGGGCTAAATGGAGTAGGCGTTCCGGGGAGAAAGGCGCAAAGGGGTAAGGGGGTTGTCAGCCGCGGTCGGGAAAGACCACGAGGCTCAATCCGCGCATCCCCAGCAGGGCCCTGGCGGCCTCTGCGCAAGCCAGATCCTCAGGGGGAGCGGCCTCAGGCCCGTTTGTCGGACGGCACAAAGGTTCGATCTCGATGGCAAAGGGTGTCATACGTGATGACACTTGTCAGACGCTATATAAAATTCTATCGCTCCAATTAATGGGCAATGGTCTGACAATGACAAGAGCTATGTCTGACATTTGTGGATAGCCTTGGATCTTCCCTGTTGCGAGGCGAAGGGGGTCGGAAGGTGGGAGGCCCCCTTCCGAGGGAAAGTCAGACAAAGGAGTTATTATGGGGGGCTTGCAGGGAGCCTGTCGAAGGAGGGGGAATCCTGGGGTCATTACCGGACACCCCGGTGGTCATCGAACTTGCGGATGTCCACCATTCCTACGACGGCCGCCGGGAGGCCCTCCAGGGGGTTTCCTTCACGGTCCGTCATGGGGAGGTCTTCGGCCTCCTGGGTCGTAACGGCGCCGGCAAGTCGACGCTCATCAAGGTCATGACCACACTGTTGCGCCCGACCCGAGGAACGCTGAGGATCCTGGGATGGGATCCGTTGCGCGACGGCCCCCGGATCCGATCCCGTATTGGCGTCGTTCAACAGGGGGAGTCCTGGGATTTCACGACGGTGGAGGGAAACCTCGACGTCTACGGCGTCCTCTGGGGGCTCTCCCGGCCCGAGAGACAGAGGCGCCAGGAGGCCCTTCTGACGAAGTTCGGCCTCCAGGAGATCCGTCGAAAGAGATTGTTCGACCTGTCCGGCGGTCAGAAGCGTCGGGTCCAGGTCGCCCGGGAGTTCATGCATGACATGGACATCCTCTTCCTAGATGAGCCTACCGTGGGCCTGGACATCTTGATGCGAAGGTCCTTGCTGGACTCGATCCGGGAGGAGGTCCGACGGGGGCTCACGGTCGTCTTCACGACCCACAACCTCGAGGAGGCCGATTATCTGTGTGACCGGGTGGCCGTGATCGAATCGGGCCGCATCCTTGTTCTGGACACGGTGGAGAACCTCAAGCGTCAGTACCGAGGGAAGAAGACCCTCGAGGTCAGCGTGACCGGGCCGGAAGCCGAGAAGTTCTACGCCGACCTCCCCGGCGCTCTGGCTCCCGGGGAATCTTGGAAACTCCAGGGGAACACGGTCGTGATCCTGACGGAGGATCCGCGGGACGCGCTCTCCCGGATCCTTCAGTTGTCGGCCCGTCACCGGGTGCAGTTTGACTGGCTCAACATTCGGCAGAACACCCTGGAAGATGTCTTCCTGCAATCCGTGAGGTCCGAGGAGCCCACCCATGGCCTGGCCTAACCTGCTGCGCCTGGTCTACCGGAACATCCGGGTCAATACCGACGCCGGGTCCCTGATCATCCTGGTCGGGCTACCCGCCATGTACCTGGTCTTCTTCGGATTCGGTTTTCAATCCGTGGCCTCCGGCGCGGACCCGGGTCTCGGGGGTGGGTACCTGCGTTTCCTCGGGCCGGGGATCATGTCCTTCCAGGCGGTCATGGCGGGCACGGTGGGAGGGAGCATGCTCTGGGCGGACCGGCGCTGGGGCATGCTTGCCCAGCTCCTCGTGGGACCCTTCACGCGGCTGCAGTACCTGCTCGGGATCATGGTGACCTCCCTGCTCTTCGGGCTGGTCGGGGCCCTGGTGATGCTCGGGGCCTCCGCTGTTCTCCTCGGGGGCGCCCTGCCGGGAGTCCTTGCGGTCCTGGCCATGCTCGGGGTGATCAGCCTGGGATCCCTGTTCTTTGGATCCCTTATGCTCCTGATCTCGGCGCTGGTGAAGTCCAACAATGCCTACAACAGTATTCAGATCCTCGTCCTCTTCCTGGTCAATTTCGCAAGCACCGTGTTCTATCCGCTGTCTCCGCAACTGCCCGGGGTGCTGAAGGTCCTGTTCCTCGTCAATCCCCTGACCTACATCGCCAACAACGTCCGGGGGGTGTACCTCTCCTCCCTGAACGGCACGGACCTCCTCGAGCTCGGGGTTTTGGCCGCCGAGACGGTGGTCCTGCTCTATCTTGCGAGCCGCGCCTACCTGCGCTCGTCGCTCTCTTTGGATTAGCCCTGGGAAAAAGACCCGGACCTTTCCTCGCTCAAGGGTACTCGTAGAACCCTCGACCCGTCTTGCGTCCCAGGTGCCCGGCGTCCACCAGGCGCCGGAGGATCAGGGAGGGACGGTACTTGGGATCCCCATATTCCCGGTGGAGGACCTCCGCGACGTCCAGGGCCACGTCCAGCCCGATCATGTCCGCGAGTTCGAGGGGTCCCATGGGCAGCCCCGCCCCGGCCTTGAGGGCCTGATCAAGGTCGCGGGCGGAGGCCACGCCCTCATCGAGAGCGAAGCAGGCTTCGTTGAGCATCGGGATCAACAGGCGGTTGACCAAAAAGCCGGGGACCTCCTTGACCCGGACCGGGAGGAGGGGGTAGCGGTGGTTGCGTCGTCCCTGGAGGAACTCGATGACGTCGCTCACCACGTCCTCGCGCGTATCGAGAGCCGCCACGATCTCAACCAGAGGGAGGGTCGCGGGGGGATTGAAAAAATGGGTCACCAGCGTTTGGGGGGCGTGACGCAACCCCCGGGCCAGACGGGTCACGGAAAGAGAGGAGGTGTTGGTGGCGAGGATCGCGTGGTCCGGCAGGAGCGGATCGAGCGTCTGGAAGATCTCCCGTTTCACCTCAAATTTCTCGAAGGCCGCCTCGATCACCAGGTCCACGTCCCGGAAGTCCTCAAAATCGGTGGTGGGGTGGACCCGTTGCACCAGCGCTTCGGCCTGCACGGCCGTGAACCGGGGCTTGAGCCTCTGACGGACCTGGGCCTTCTGCTCATCCGTCAGGGAGACCCCCAGCTCCTCCATCCGGGTGATTTCCCGGTCGGCCCGCCCCTCGTGAAACTTCCGCAGCTCTTCGGCGAGGGCCTGGATCCTGCGCATCCCGCGGTCCAGGAGCTCGGCGTTGACGTCCTTCAGGACGACCGGGATCTCGTTGTACGCGAGAAGCTCCGCGATCGCCGCTCCCATGGTTCCGGCCCCGACCACACCCGCCTTGCGCACGTAGATCACTCGCGTCGCCTCCGAAGGACGGGGGAAGAGGCACCCGTATGTAGCTTGTGAGGGAGGGATAGGTCCCCCGCTCCGGAGGCGGTATTCGTCCCCTTCTCTCGGCGCCCCCCGGAAAGAGGTTAAATTCCCCTGTCCGCTCGCGCACGGCGCGCGGGGATGGCCCAGCCCGGTAAGGCGCGGGATTGCTAATCCCGTGGTGCTCGCACCTCGGGGGTTCAAAGGCGGTCGGGGTTCGTGTCCCCCCTGCGGAGGTTCCCCCTCCCCGCGTACGGGAGCGCTCGGGAGTTCTCAGGTCCCCTCGGAGAGATCGCTCGCGATCCAGACCCACCGTCCCTGTTCGTCCCGGGACAAGATCCCCCGCTCTCCGGATTGAGGAGGTGGGCCCGGGACACGGACCAAGAGTCGCCCCCCTTCCTCGAGCTCCACCAAGGCCAGACGGTGAGGGGAGCTCCAGCCTTCGGCGGGACTGAAAAGTTCGGTTGCGCAGAGAATCCGCCCGGTCGGTGGCCGTTCCTCTCGCCGGGTCGGGACACCGCACCGCGGGCAGACCGGGCGGGTCGGGACGAAGGTTCCCGAACAGGAGGGGCAGAGGCTCACCTCGATCATGGACCCTCCCGGCCCAGCACGGTCACGAAATTGTGGGACCCCATCCCTCCCACGGACTGGCAGACCGCCCGTCGGCGCCGTCCCGCGTCGTCCGCCCCTTCCTGGGGGTCTAAACGTCGGATCGCCTCGACGATCTGGGCGAGGCCGCTCGCCCCGACCGGGTGGCCGCGGGAAAGGATCCCTCCCGAGGGGTTTACAACGAGGGAAGACTCCGGCAGTCCTCCCCCCCGTTCGATCCACGAAGGCGCTTCCCCGGGGGGACACAGTCCAAGGTCCTCCAGGTCCATCCACTGGAACGGAGCGAAGGCGTCGTGCACCTCGGCCAGATCAAGGTCCTCGGGAGAGGTCCGCGCGGCCTTGTAGGCGAAGCGGGCCGCGTCCCGGGTGGCCTGGAATCCGATTCCGGGTTCCCTTTGGGCCACATCCAGGACATCCGTGGCCTGTCCATATCCCAGAACGGGCACCCCGGTCCCCCGGGGGCCGAGGACCACCGCGGCGGCCCCGTCGGAGATGGCTGCACAATGGAGGAGGCGCAAGGGGGTGGAGACCCACCGGCTGGAGTTCACTTCGTCCAGGGTCACCGGGGTCTGGAACTGGGCGTGGGGGTTTGCGCACCCTTGGGCCCGATTCCTCACCGTCACGGCGCCGATCGCCTCCGGGGGGACGTGATAGCGATCGAGGTAAAGCTGGGAGAGGAGGGCTGCGAGGGAAGGCATGGTCCCCCCCAAGGTCTTCTCGGCGTCCGAGAGGGACGACGCCAGGATCCGGGTCACTTCCGGGGTGGAGCGTCCTGTCATCTTTTCCCCGGCCAGGACCAGGACACGATCGAACGTCCCCTGCTCAACCCACCGGCAGCCTTCCTGAAAGGCCGCGGCCCCGCTGGCACTGGCCGCCTCTACACGAAGCACCGGACATCGGGTGAGCCCGAGGGCATCGGACACCCTCGCGGCCAGATTCTCGATGCCGGCAAGGCTCCCGGAGGCCATGTTGCCCACGAGGATGGCCTGGGGGCGAGCTCCCGACGGAGCCCTCTCCAGGGCCTCCCGCCCCGCTTCCGAGAGAAGCGCCTCGAGGGTTTCCGGGCGGCGGCCAAAACGGGTGATGCCCGTCGAGACCACGGAGGCCCTCACAGTCAGGAGCCTCCCGTCACCTGGAGGGACCAGTCGATGAACTTAAGGAGAGGCTCTCCCCGCTCCCACCTCAGGATCTGGTTCCCGCGGCTCGTGACCTCCACCCGGGGGACGTGGCGACCCAACAACCTCCACAGCCCTTCGGTGGGCCCTCCGTCGGCCTGAAAGATTCTCCAGGGGTCCATGTGCGGGCCCCCGATCCGCCGGAAGGCATAGAACAGCGGGAGCTGAGCCCGAAGGGTTTGGGCTCTCAGGGCCCGAAACTGGGCCTGGGCCCGGCCGGAGGCGGCCGCGAAGTGGATGGTCTCCTGGGTCGAGCTCTTGACCTCCACCGGAAGGATCAGGCGATCCCGGAGGGCCACGAGGTCGAATCCGAAGGAACCGGCCGCCCGGACCACGAGGAAAGGGCGCTCCTGGAGTCGCCGCAAGCGCTCCAGGTCCTCCATCGTGCTGGCGAGGCGGCCATAGCGGCGCAAGGCCACCGGTTCTCCCTGAAGGACGCCCTTGAGCTCCCGTTCGTAGACGGAGGCCGTCCGAGGCATGGGTCCCGCTCATGGGCAAGACCTCTCTTATACGCTGGGGACGTTCGTCGCCCGGCGAGGAGGGGTCGTGGGCGCTCCGTCCGGAGAGCTCGAACTTGGAGGGCGGGAGGTGCCCGTCGCGCGGGTGCTCCGGGCCCTCCTCACCGACTCCCTCCGACGCCATGAAGTCCGCGGCGTCCGCGCCGCCCGCCCTTCCTTCCGGCTTTCCGAATTGCGGGAACGGCTCCTTCGAGAACACGTCTTCGAGGACCCCGGTCGCCTGTTGCAGGTGCTGCGGCGTCGGGGGCTCCTGGAAGAGGTCAGCACCGGCCGGGGCGATCGCCTCTACGCGATCCCGGCCCCCGAGGTCCTGGGCCGCCTTCTGGAAGGGGTGGGATCCGACCTTGGAGGCCTTCCTGGAAGGGAACCGGTGGGCCCGACCCCGGAGGTTCCCGAGGGGGCGGACGAGGAGGGGCAGATCCGGCGCCTGGATGCCGATTACTTCCTCCATCTTCGGGAACTCGTCACCCGGCGGGAGGAAGACGTGGTCGATTTTGGTCGGACGTTCGACGTGGGGAAGCTTTTGGAGCTCCTGCGAGACATGTTCGGGGAGGCTCTGTATCTCGATATTGCCCTGGCCCTACTGCAGCAGTATGCCCTGGCGGATGTCCCCCTTCTCGCCCCTTCCGGTCGGCCCACGGGTTCGACAGGGTTCCACTTGGCCCTCTTTGGTCCCCCGGGCACCGGGAAGAGCTTCGCCATCGATGACTTCATTCGGGGGAACCCCCGGACGGGGGTCCCGCCCCACGGTCTCCCGGGCCGGAACCGGTACTGCGGGGGCATGACCCCAGCCCAGTTCCTCCGGGTGGGCTCCCACTATCGAGGCCGGACCTTCAATTTCATCGTTCCGGAGTTCAATGACTGGTTCAAGTACCGGGGGATGGTCGAACCGCTGAAGCTGGTCATGGAGCAACGGGAGGTCCGCTGGGAGACCACCTGGGGAACAGTGGGCCCCTACACCTTCCGTTCCTACTTCTCGGTCAACTACAACGTCCGGGTGGGGTCGGCCGGAGATTACTGGGCGACGATCTCGGATCCCAATTTTTCGGCCCTGGAGGACCGGATGCTCCTGCGGTTCCACACCATGAGCCGGGAGCGTTTCCGCGCGGTGGAACGTAGCGCGGAGAGGTTGGAACTTGGCCAGATCGATTTCGAGCCCTCCGAGCGGATCCGGGACCATCTGACGCTCGTCCACGCCATCCAGACCGGGCATCCCCTCACGCGTCATCGGTGGAAGCCCCGCCCGGTCGCCTTGACCCCCACCCTGTACGAGCGCCTGAGGGAGGTTTCCGAGGAGGCCTTGGCCCAGACGAGCTCCCCTCGCTTCTCTCCGCGTCTGAAGGGCCGGGCGGTGAGGTTGGCTGCGGCCTCCGCCCTGGTGGGATACTTCTCCCAACCCGAGGAGGCGGCCGGGCCCCTCCCGGTGGGGCGGGCGGAGGAGGACCTGGCCCGCCTGTTCTACCGGCAGGAGATCGCCGCTCGCCAGGGCCGTTTCCCGGGATCGGGGTGAATCGCGATCCGTGTCGGACGAGAATCTCCCGGAGCGACGGTCCGTTCCCCCGGACCTCCTCAAGCTGCTCGCCCTTCGTGTCCTGCATGCGGAGGGAGGGACCATCCAGACGCAAAGTCGGCTTCTCGAGGAGGTCAATGATCAACTCCGGGGGGAGGACCCGGCGTTCCGGGTGGGGGCGGTGAGGCTCCGGGAGATCCTCATCTCGGATCCCCGGATCCGCGTGGAAATTCGCTATGCGACCCGCCGTCTCCCCGGGCCCCTGACCTCCTGTCCGGTCTGCCGAGGGCCCCTTCGGGAGCTCCGGAACCGGACCCTCCGCGGCGAGGTGGTCGTGACCGGATGGAAGTGCACCCGCTGCCCATACCGGACCCCCCTGCGCCGGCGGGTCCCCGCTCGGTACGTCTTTCACGCCGTGGACTGAACCTCGGCTTAGGTGACCGAGTTCATCACGGCCATGCGGTGGGCGTCGACGAGCAGGATGGTCGTCTCCCCCTTGTGCTCGAAAGTGAAGTACCAGATGGGGACGTGGAGGAGCTCCCCGTCCGAGGTGTTCACCTGGGTCTGGAGACGCTCGATCATCCGGTGCTGTTGGTGCACCTTCTCCGCCTGGAGTTGGGTGACATAGTTCCGGGCGGAGTAGGCCGCCGCTTCCTCTCCCACATCGCCGTTGAGGACGGTCGCGTTCGGGGGGAGTCGTCGTCGGTCGAAGAGCTGACGGTCGCTGAGATCGAAGGTGTAGTCGTGCGGCTGGTACTTCTGGAGGCCCTGCACGGCGATCACCGGGTACTCATACTGGCCGGCCAGCTCTCCCGCCCGTTGGCTCGCGGCCCCCGCTCCGCCCATCCCCATCCCCATGCCCATGCCCATCACGAGAGGGAGCCCGAAACCCCCGCGGCGCCCTCCGCCCAGAAGGCTTCCCACCACGGCGGCGGCCGCCAGGCTCCCCCCAACCTCCGCCGCCTGGACGGCCACGTCGTTGTAGACGTAGTGGGTCACCGCCGAAACCGGAATGACCCAGAAGGGGACTACGGAGAGTTTGGCCTCCTTCAGTGTCGACTCCTCGTAGAGGTGACGCTTAAGGAGCCCCCGGTCGAGCCACGATCGACAGACCTCCAGGGCCACCTGTTCGTCATTGACCTTGGGAACCAGCATCGAGTGGTTCTGGATCGCCTTCCAGGCACCGCGCGATAAAGCCACAGGGGTCCCGCAGTACTCGCAGGTGACCACCATTTCTCCGGGCAAGGGTTTCAAGGGAGCTCCACACGATTGGCACTTGAGCTCCACGGGCCCTGAGGGGGCGGCCGGGGCGACGGCGGACGGTGCCGGAGCGGCCGGGGCTGGCGAAGGGCTGACCGGCTGACCACATTGGAGGCAGAATCGGGCCTGCGGCGGGAGGTTGGCCCCACAGGACGGGCAGAACATGCTCGCGCTCCGTTAAGGGACCGAGGTCGGCTTCACGGAGGAGCCGGGCTACCGCAGTTCGGGCAGAACTTGTATCCGGCGGGCACCGGGGTCTGACATTTGGCGCAGACGCGGGGTGGAGGAGGCGTGGTCGGCGCCCCACAGTTCGGGCAGAACTTCACCCCCGACGGAAGAGGGGAATTGCACTTGGCGCAGGTGGCGGCCGAAGAAGCCGCCGGAGAGGGTGCGGGAGGGGCCATCGTCGCCCCGCAAGATGGGCAGAACCGGAAGTTGGGGGCCACGAGGGCCCCGCATTGAGGGCATGGACGGCCCCCCGCAGGAACGGCCCCGGGAGGAGGTTGCTGGAAAGCGGAGCCCATCTGTCCCATCATCCCGAACCCCATGGAGGCCCCGACCCCCAGTCCCACTCCCAGGCCGGCCGTGGTTCCGGCCCCGGAAGGGTTCGAGGCGGCCTCCGTCATGGCCTGGCCGGCCTGGTACTGCATGTAGTTGACCCCCAGGACGCTCATGCTCGAGCGCGTGTCCACAGCCTTCTGGACATCTTCGGGCAGATTGATCGAGAGACCCTGGATCCGGTTGATCTCGACCCCATAGGCGTTGAAGTAATCGGGGGATTTGGCGAGGACCATCTGTTCGAGGGTAGGAAGCTTCGCCGCGAGGTCCGTGACCCGAAGACCCTGGTCCTTGGCCTGACCGAGGGCGGCGTAGACAAGGAGGACCATCTGTTCCCGGAGCCGGTCCTCCACATCGGCCGTGCTCTGGGCCCCGAAGGTCCCCACGAACTGGGTGATGAAGTTGTCCGGATGGCTGACCCGCCACCGATAATCCCCAAAGACGCGGAGGTTAACGATCCCGAATTCCGGGTCCCGGAACGTGTAGGGTTCCTTGGACCCGAACTTCCCATCAAAGAACCGTCTCTGGATGTAGTAGACCTCGGCCTGTTGCTGGACTCCGCTCAGGGCCCGGACGAGCGGGCCCACCACGGGAGCGTTCAGGGAGGTCAGGGCATACCGGTCGGGCCGATCGATGTAGGCGAGGACCTTCCCGTCCCGCATGAAAACGGCATACTCGTCCTCTCGGACCACGATGTTGTCGTTGTACCGGATGTTCCGAGGAACCCGGTACATGACGTTGGGACCCTTGTCCGCGTCCGCCCATTCGATAGTGGTCGCTCCGCCAAACAGGCTCCCCTTTCCGACACTCCCGCCACTTACTCTCCCGGCCATGTTCCCGTTCCTCAGGGGTCAGGTCCCCCGTGACCCTGTCAATGCGATTCCGGGAAAGCCCCGGTGCTCGGTCGCAAAGCGCTCCCCGAAAACTTCCCTCATTGGAGGATCCCCTCCACCTGACGGACCCTGTTGGAGAAGGTCTGTTCCAGACCTTCGAGGGCGCTCCGGCAATTGCTGATGGCCGAAAGGACGGCCGGCGAGTTCCGCGCGGATCCGGCGGAAGAGACGGCGGCCACAGCCTCCAGGATGTTCTGGGCCCCCGCCAGGAAAGTGTAATCCAGCTCGTAAAGGCGGTCCAACGTGCTCGGCGTGATGCGGACCGAGGGGGAGATCCCCGTATAACCCTGCTCCGCGTGCCGGATCTGGCCCTCGACCCGCTGGAGCCGGCTCCTCAGGGACCCGAGGGGTTCCAGACCGTCCAGGATCCCGTTGGCCACGAGGTCCGAGCGCAGATCGTCCACCCGTCTCATGGCCTCCACAAGACGATCGGCCACCTGCATCCGGAGCATCGCATCGGCCGCCCGGATGTCCTCGGCCTGCCGGTAACCCCGAAAACCAGGCAGCATGAGCTGGATCTTCTTGAGGAAACCGCGGTCCTGCTCGACCCTCTCCCGGATGTCCGGAGGAACGACAGGGGGGGCCCCCGCCGGGCCGACCGCTCCCCCCGGGGGCGGGGGGGGAGGGGAGGGACCCCCAAGCACGGCTCCGCACTGACCGCAGAACCTTTGCCCCGGGTTCACGGGGGCGTGACAGGACGGGCACTGGCTCGCCGGGGCAGGAGGGCCTGTGGCGGGGGTCGGTCCCGAAGCGGGGGCGTTATTCATCATGGTCCAGGACCACCCCCTTGCGGGGGGTTCGGGCGCGTTGCCGGGGCGGGCGAGGACGGGGAGGACGCCGCCTCGCGGTCGGCGGCTAAGCCTTGCCTCCAGGCCAGCCGCCGAGCCTCCCGGGCGGCGACCTGGTCACGACCCGTTCGTTGATAGGCCATGAACGCGAGAGAGATCGCCAGAAGGATAAGCACAGCGAGCAGGGCCAACAGTCGGCCCCCGTTCAGGGTGATCGAATTCGGGGCCCCTCCAAAGGCCGAATCCGGGGCGAGCAGATCCGTTCCCAATAGAGTCACGAACGCAAAGGCCAGGAGAGCCCAACCGGCGGCCCGGCTGAGCTGGGCACTCCGGGTCATGGCCGCCATCAGGAAGGCCACGATGGCAAGGACGTAGGCGAGGATCCCGATCAGGATCAAACCCCAGTAATGGCCGTTGGAGGACAGGAGCGGGGAGGTGTACAGCCCGATCCCCACCAGGAGGAGGATCACGAGAAGGACCCCCGCGAGGGCCGCCGCGTTCCAGTTGGGGGCGGGTCTCGGTTCGGTGGTCATACCACCCTGCATGCCTCCCTGACGCGCCTACAGGGTACTTATATTCTCCCCCGGGGGACGGGAGCGTGCGTAGGTCCTCGAAAGCGACGCTCCGCCAGGTCCTCACAAACGCGCGTCATCGCGCGGCTTGGGGAGGCGCACCCTTTCCAGGCCGGGGCTATGGGGGAGCTTCTCCCCCGGAGCGGTCCGGGGGGCAGATCTGGGGGCGGGCTTCTCCGGTAAGGTCAGGGAGAGAGAGCAGCGGGGGCAGCTCTTGAACTGCACCACGCAGCTCCGGCAGACCTTGGCGCCGCATCGGTGAAGGAACTGGGCGACCCCCCCGCAGCTTTGGCACCGAAGTCCCTCGGGGGCGGGCGAGAGACCCTGCGCGAGAAGTTCCCGTGGCCACTCCTCCGAGGGTTCGGACCTGCCTTCCGACACGGGGCTCTCCAGTTCCGTTTCCCCCGTCGAGACGGAGAGAGATGACGGGGACGATGGTTCCTCCCCCACGGCCTCCGAAGGGGGGGCCAGGGGGGAAGGCACCCTGTCCGTTTCGGGGGCTCCGGAGCCCTCTGAAGAGAGCTCCAGCGTGGGGACGACCGCGGCCTCGCTCCCGCCAACACTCTCGATGACCTTGATGATGCGCGCTTTGTACAGCCCGACCCGGAGGTTCCTTACCAGCCCAAAGAGGGTGCGTTCCGTCTCGGGTAGGGCGAGCGCCTGCCGAGCGAGCTCCTCAAGGTCCGGGGTCAGGCGCAAGCGATCGGGCGTGATCTCCATGCGCAGGACCGAGCGCATGTAGCCGAAGATTCGCTGAATCTGGCCCAGATTGGTCGCCGTGGGGGCGAAGGTTGCCACGTCCGCCAGGGTGAGCCCTTTCTTCTCCAGGACGCTACCCTTCTGCTCCAGGGCCGAATTGATGACGTGGAAAGTGGCATTCTCCAGCTCCCGGAGGTCCTCCTCGCTGAGCTCCTCTACGCGGATCTCGGGGGTCCGTCCCATCGCCTTGGTGACCGGATCCAGAAGTTCGAAAGGGATGTGGAGGGTCAGGAACAGATCGTTCTTGGTGATGGGCCGGTTGAGCCGAGCCTCCAGCAGGAGAGCCTCCCGTCCATACGTCTGGATCTGCAGTTCCTTGGCCTTCTCGGCCGCCTGCTTCTTCCCTTCCCGGGCGGCCTCCAGGGTCGGGTCGAGCTTCAGGGCCTCGTCGAAGGCCTCGGTGGCCTTCTCCGGCTGGTCCAGGGTCAAGAGGACCCGACCGCGACTGGCATGGTAGTCCTTGTTCCGAGGGGAGAGCTGACAGGCCTGGCTGTAGGCGCTCAGCGCCTCGTGGTTATGGCCCAGCCTCTCCCGAGCGGCCCCCGCCCGGGCGAAGTGCTCCGCATTCTTGGGCTCGATGGCGGCCGCCCGAGAATAGGCCTCCGCGGCCTCCTTCCAGTGTTCTTGGCGCCACTCCAGGTCCCCCCACCGGGTCAAGAGGGTCACGGATTCCGGATGGACCTTGAGTCCCTGTCGACAGACCTCCGTGGCGAGGTCCAGGGCCCCCAACCCGGCCTCGGCCTCGGCCAGGTAAAGATACGCCAAGGGGATCTCCGTCAGATCTGGCAACACTTGCCGCAGGAAATCCCGGGCCGAGGAATAGTCCCCGGTGTGTAAGAGCGTCCGAACGTACCAGATGGCCCCCGTTCGGTCCTGCGGATTGTCCTTCACCAGGGCTCCGAAGATCTCGCGGGCCTCGGGGTACCGCTTCAAGTAAAAGAGGCAGCTTCCCTTCAAGACCTTCACGCGCCGGGACAGGTCGAGGGGAATCCCGGCCTCGGCGGACCCTTCCGGGAACCCCGCGAGCGCCTCGAGGGCCTCAGCGTACTTTTGATCCTGGGCGAGAGTCGAGGCCCGGCGCAATTGAATCTCCGGGCCGACGGAGGGGTCCGCCCGCAAGGCCTCTTCGTAGGCTCTCAAGGCCTCGTCCTGGCGGCCCATCTCGGCCGCCAGGTCCCCGAGTTCGATCCAGTGTCGGGCCCGGACAGCGGGATCGGGCGCGGGAAGCTTGACCAGAGCGGTCAGACATTCGTAAGCTTCCGGTTTTTCCCCCCGCGCGAGATGCAGGGCGAGCTTCTCCTTCCAGATCCCGGGATTCTCCGGTTCCAAGAGAAGCAGGGCGCGCAACGAGTAGAGGACCTCCGAGTCCCTCTGAAGGGAGCGGTAGGCCTGCGCCCGGAGCCTCCAGGCCCGGGCGTCGTGGGAGTCCTGTCGGAGGAGGGACTCAAGGAAGCCCACCGCTTCGTTGAAGCGCCCGGCCAGGATCAGGGTCTCTGAATAGGCCAGCAGGCCGGCCCGGTCCTTGGGATCGAGCTGGAGCCCCCTTTGGTAATAGGCCAATGCGTCCTGGTAATTCCCCTGGTCCTTGAGGGCGTCCGCCACCTCGAAGTAGGCTTGCGGGTCCCGCTCTCGGGAGGAGAGGGCGGACCTGAGCGCCTGGATGCCTTCCGGTCGGCGCCCCAGCCGGATGAGGAGCCGTCCCTTTCTCCGCAGGTAAAGGGGGTTCTGCGGCTCCCGTTGAAGGAGGGCCTCCAGGTAGCGCAGGGCCCGGGCCTCCTGACCGAGGCTCGTCAGGACCTCGACGAGGCCCCAAAGGAGGTCAGGGTCCTCCAACCCGAGTTCGACCGCCCTTTGGTAGGCCTCCTCGGCGGAGGAAGATTGACCGACTTCCCGGAGCGCGTGGCCGAGTTCTTTGTAGATGTCGGCCCGGGCCCCGTTCGCCGGGTCTTGCAGGAATTTCCGATACCCGTCGATGGCCCGGGCGGGATCTCCAATCAGCCTGGCCGCCCGGCCGATGCCGAGGGCGGACGGAGCCCGCAGCCCATCGGAGACGCTGGAACGTTCGTAGCTTCGGAGCGCCTCGGTGGCCCATCGGGTCCTTTCCTCAGATTTCTCGGGGCTACGGAAAGCCCGCGACAAACAGAGGTTTCCCCTCTCCAGGGCCACATCGTACTGGGACGGGTCGATTTCGAAAATTAAGTCGAGAATCTGGGGGATCTCCTCCACCCGACCCAGGGCCTGCAAGAGGGCCTTACGACGCAAAAGGTACCCGACATGGTGGGGGTGGCGACTCAGGAGCCCCTCCACGATCTTCAGGGCCTCCTCCCTTTGCCCCGTCTCGGTGAGCGCGCTCGCGAGCTCCTCTTGGACCTCTTCGTCCTCGGGCTTGAGGGTCAGCAGGGCCCGGGCAAAATGGATCACCTGGGCGGGTTTACGGGCCGCCAGGGCCAGCCTCAGCGCTTTGCGAAGCTCCTCCTGCTCCTGCGGATGTTGCTGGATAAGGTCATGATAGGCCCTGAGGGCGAGGTCCACCTGTCCAGACTCGGCCGCGACCTCGGCGAAGGTCCGGGCCGCGTCAAGGTTGCCGGGGGACAAGGTCATCCACGACCGGCACGCCTCCAGCGCGATGTCCTTGCGGTCCATACGCAGGGCCAGCCTGACGGTCTCCTGGAGGTTCGCCAGATTCCGCGGGTCGACCTCGCGCCATCGGTTCCGGACGGCTAGAAGGGTCTCCTCGTCCACGGACTCCCTTGTGAAGGCGTCCAGTATGGTCTGGAGCGTGGCGGCCTCCACAGGGACCTTTCGAGCCAACAGGTCCCGGTAGATCGCCAGGCTCTCCTCTCTCTGCCCCCCCTTCCACAAGACCTCCGCGCGAAGGAGCTGGTATCGCGGTTCGTGGGGAGCCGCGCCGAGCGCCCTTTCGACGAACTCCCGGGCACCGGCCAGATCCCCGCGCCCGACGAGAATCTGGGCCTTCGTGTAATTGAGCTCCGGGTCGGTGGGGGCGGACCGCAGGAGCTGCTCGCACACCAGCAGGGCGACGTCCGTGGCTCCTGAACTGAGGGCGATCGCCAACTTCATCCTCAAAGCCTTGGGATGATTAGGGGCGATTTTCAGGGCCCGGTCCACGAAGGTCGAGGTGGTAGGGTCGAGGGCCTGGGCCCGAAGGTAGGCCTCTACGGCCTCAGCGGGCCTGTTGAGGACCTTGAGAGCGTCCCCCTTGCTCGCCCAAATAGACTTGTCTTGGGGAGCCAGGTTCAAAGCCCGGTCGAGGAGTTGCAGGACCTGGTCTGGGTCCCGGTTCATGGAGAACAGGATGATCGCCTTGTGCTGGAGCGCGCTCGGGCGGTCGGGCTCAAAGCGCAGGGACAGGTCGGCCGCCTCTAGGGCCGCCTCACCGAGGGACAGACGGTAGAACCCCACCGCGGCCCGATCGAGAACCTCCCCCGCCCGGCTCGGCTCCGACGCGAAGGCCTCCATGTTCTCCTTCACGTGTTCCAGCAGGAGCCTCAGTTGTTCCGCCTGGCGCTCGAAAAGCTGGGATTGGGCCGCTTCTTCGGCCGCCTCCAGAAGCTCGTAACCCCGGGCCACCGGGCCGGAAGGGTCCTCTTCCGGTACTGCTGCAGCCGACATCCCCTATTTCCATGCTCAGGAGAAATTAAGTAGCCTTTGGGCCCCCTGAGAGGCGCTCCGGCCCGGAAAGGGGTTACACGGCAAGCTCGCAGGCTGGCGCGGACCGCCGCTCGCTCATATTCCCCCCACCCTTACACCCTTCGCGTTGAGGCGGCCCCGGAAGTACATCTATGATCCCGTTCACGGATCCGTGACCCTCCAGGGGATCTCCCTGGACCTGGTGGGTCACCCTCTGGTCCAGAGGCTCTGGGGGATCCGTCAGACCGGCATGGCCCATCTTGTCTTCCCAGGGGCCGGGCACAGCCGACTGGAACATTCCTTGGGCACCCTGTGGGTCTCCCGCGTGATGGCCCAGGCCCTCGAACTCCCGAGCCCCGAGGCCGAAGTCGTGGAGGTCGCGGCCCTTCTCCACGATTTGGGGCACCCCCCCTTCTCCCATACCCTGGACGGTCCCTTGCGAGAGTGCCTGGGCAAACCCCACGAGAAGGTCGGGATCGATCTCATCCAGGGCGTCTTTCCCCCCGGATATGAGTCCCAAGGGCGGGGGATTGACGGCTTCCGGGCTCCCCCCTTGCCCGAGGTCCTCGAACGGCACGGGATCCGACCGAAGGAGGTGGCCAGTCTCTTGGCCTCCCCCCCTCCCCGGCGTCGCCACTATCTCGGAGAGATGCTCCATGGCTCCATTGACGCGGATCGACTCGACTACCTTCAGCGGGATGCGCACTACACAGGGGTCGCCCACGGGGCCATCGACGCCAACCGTATCCTGGAAACCCTGGGGCGGGAGGGGTCCCACATCGTGTTCGCGGAAAAGGGTCGGGCCGCGGTGGAAGGGTTCCTGGTGGCGCGTTCCCTCATGTATTCGGCGGTCTACTACAACAAGACCGTCCGCATCGCAGAGATGATGTTGCAGTCAGCGGTGGAACGTCTGCCGAACTACCCGGAAACGGTGGGGCCCCTCTTTTCGGCCACGGATTTCGAGCTCTTCTGCCATCTCCAGGCCTGCCCGGGCCATCCGTTGCAAATGGCCCGGAGGCTGAGGGCCCGGCAGTTGTACAAGCGGGTGGCCACGTGGCCTCCGGACGGACCTGAGGCCCCTCCCTCACGGAGGATCCCCCTCGTTTCCCCTTCGGACCGGCGTCGGCTGGAGGACACCCTGAGCGAGGCGCTCGGGGGGCGACCGGGAGAGGTCCTCGTGGATGTGGTCCCGCCGGAGGGGGATCCCGACGACCTCCCGCGCCCTGGCCCCCTCGATGCCGTCCGGGTCCGCGAGGGCGCCGGGATCGTGGACCTGCTGAGGGACGCTCCCATCTGGAGGACGTTGGCTCTGCGTCCGCCCACCCCGTGGCGGATGGCGGTCTACGTTGCGCCCCGTCTGCGGGCGGTCGGGGAGCGACGCGCGGGCCGGCTCCTGGACCGCTTCTGCTCCTGATCGTCCCCCCGGGAACGGGAACCTTTCTCAAAGGCCAGACGAAGGACTCCCGAAGGGAGAGGTTCCCGCGTAAAGCGGCGGGTTCGCAGGTCCAGGATCAGGAACTCAACCAGGAGGGCCACGCGGGCGTGGAAGAGGTGGCCCCCCAGGGAACGACCTTTCGGTCCGGACGCGACAAAATGGAGGTGGATGTGGGGTCTTCCTTCGTACCGCGCGACGCTCCCATGGAGGCCCAGGAGCTCCCAGGCCCCCCGAGGTCGGAACCGTTCGTACCCTCCGGGGCGGAAATAGCCGGCCTCGATGTGATCCAGAAACCCAAGGCCCAGAACCACGAACCCGGCCCGGATGTTCTCCTGGAGGGCCAGTTCTTCCAGCGCGGGGAACAAAAATTCCCCCCGGTCAAGCCGGCCGGCGACCCAAGGTCCCTCCTTAATCGTCTGCACGGACCGTCTCCCCAACGGGTTCCGGGGCGGGCGGAGCAGGGCCGTCTCCTCTCTCCTTCTCGTGGCGAAGCCGCATCTCGCGCCGGCGCCGGTGGTAGCTTACGGCGAAGCGGTGCGCCTCGTCCCGGACGTGGCGCAGGAGGAGCAGGGCCTCGTCGTTCGGATCGAGCTCGAGCGGCCCCGATCGGTCGGGCCAAAAGAGCTGTTCCTGTTTCTTGGCCAATCCGACCACCGGCACGTCGTCGATGCCCAGGTCCTGGAGCGCCTTCCAGGCGCTGCGGACCTGGCCGGGACCTCCGTCGATGAGCAGGAGGTCCGGACGCGGGCCCTCCTCGGAGAGCAGACGACGGAAACGGCGGTCTACCACCTCGCGGACCATGGCGAAATCATCGGTCCCCTCGACGGTCCGGATACGGAAACGGCGGTACTCGGACTTGTCGGGAAGACCGTTGTGAAACGAAACCAGGGAACCCACGGCCTCGTCCCCCTGAAACAGGGAGATATCAATCCCCTCGATCCGTCGCGGCAGCCGAGGGAGGCGCAGCAGGCTCATCAAACGCGGGAGGACCTCCCGCCGGGATTCCCCCGAGACCCGGTCCCAGAGGTGGGCCTCGGCCATCCGGCGCGCCAGTTCCCAGAGCGCCCGGGGGCGCCCCGTCGTCGCCCGGCGCAGCCGAACGGTGTGCGGCGGTGTCAGGGGGTCGATCCGGTCCTGCAGCTTCCGCGGATCGACGTCGGTCCAAATCTCCTGGGGAAGGTCTTGCCGACCGACGTAGTACTGGGAGAGGAAGGCGGCGAGGACCTCCTCCCGGGTCCCGGGGCCCCCGGGGGGAAGTTGTAATCGGTGAGGTTCTCCCCCCACGACGCGCCCGTCGCGAAGGTGCAGGAGCCCGACCGTCGCCTTGCGCGGTCCCCCGTCCCGGGGTAAAGCGCACGCGATAAAGTCCGCGCGGTCCGTCGACCCATCGACGACGCTCTGGCGGTCCCGCAGGGAACGGAGCCCCTCCAGAGCGTCCCGAAGCACCGCGGCCCGTTCGTAGTCCAGTCGCTCCGCCGCCCGGGACATCTCTGTGCGCAGGTCCTCCAGGGCCTCCCGCGTCTCCCCCCGAAGGACGGCCAAGGCGGATTCGACCTGGTGGGCGTACTGAACGGCGTCCACCTTCCCAATACAGGGAGCGCTGCACATCTTCAGATGGAAGTAGAGGCAGGCCTTCGAGGGCAGCCGAACGCAGCGGCGCAGCTGAAAGGATTCTGATAGGAGCCTCGCCAGGCGACGGGCCTCCCGGGCGTTCACGTAAGGACCGAAAAGCACCCCCTTCCGGCGCCGGTCCGGGCGGCGGGTAAAAACGAGCCGCGGGAATCTCTCGTCCGTCGTGACCCGAAGGTAGGGGAAGGACTTGTCATCCTTGAGCAGGACGTTGTAGCGGGGTTGATGCTCCCGGACGAGGTTGGCCTCCAGCAGGAGCGCCTCCCTCTCGTTGCGCGTGGGAAAGAACTCCAGCCGTCCCGCGCGGGACGCGAGGAAGGCGTCCTTGGGGTCTCGTTGGCGGAGATGGTCCCGCACCCGCCGCGCGAGCCGGCGGGATTTGCCCACGTAGAGGACACGTCCCTGTCCGTCCCGGAATACATACACACCGGCAGACGAGGGAAGGGTTCCCTCGAGGCGCCCGCCGCTTTCCCCCGGAGTCCAGGCGGCGGGCTCCAGAGGGAGGCGTTCCCGAAGGGTCCGGTCCCCAGAAGGGAGCGTCACCCGGATTCCCCCTCAACCCGCCGGGGACCCCACCGGTTCCCCCGGCTCGGCCGGTAGCACGACCGCATCGCGACCGAGAAGAGGCCGAAGGTACTGTCCCGTGTAGGACCGGTTTACCCGGGCGATGTCCTCGGGGGTCCCGGCGGCCACCACCCGGCCCCCGCGGTCTCCCCCTTCGGGACCGAGGTCGATGATCCAGTCCGCGCACTTCAGAACGTCGAGGTTGTGTTCGATCACGACGACGGTGTTTCCCCCGGCCCGCAGACGATAGAGCACATCCAGCAGGCGGCGGACATCCTCAAAATGCAACCCGGTGGTGGGTTCGTCGAGAAGGTACAGGGTCCTCCCGGTGGGAGTCTTCGAGAGCTCGTAGGCGATCTTGATCCGCTGGGCCTCGCCGCCGGAAAGGGTGGTGGAGCTCTGGCCGAGCCGGAGGTACCCCAAGCCCACGTCGGACAGGAGCTTCAGGCGTTGGGCGATCCGGGGCTGGGCCGAGAAGAACTCTCGCGCTTCGTCCACGGTCATGCCCAAGACATCCGCGATGTTCCGCCCCTTGAAGGTCACGGACAGGGTCTCGTTGTTGAACCGACGGCCGTGACAGGTCTCGCAGGCGACGTAGACATCCGGCAGGAAATGCATCTCGTAGCGCAGGATTCCATCGCCGTCGCAGTCCTCGCATCGCCCTCCCGGGACGTTGAAGGAGAAACGCCCCGGGGCGTACCCCCGGGTCCGGGCGGCCGGCAGCTGGCTGAAGAGCTCCCGGATCGGGGTGAAGACGCCGGTATACGTGGCCGGGTTGGAGCGGGGGGTTCGTCCGATGGGGGACTGGTCGATCAGGAGGACCCGGTCCAGGCGCTCGACCCCCCGCAGGTACTCGAATTTCCCGGGAGGGGCGGTCCCGGTCCGGAAGTGCCGGCGGAGCGCCTTGTAAAGGATCTCCTCCACAAGAGTGCTCTTCCCGCTGCCCGAGACCCCGCTGATGCACGTGAGCGTTCCCAGCGGGATCTTGACGTGGATGTTCTTCAGGTTGTTCTCCCGGGCCCCCCCGATCTCCAGGTACTGCCCCCGCCCCAGCTCGCGCCGCCGGGGCACCGGGATCGTGCGACGACCCAGCAGGTAGTCCCCCGTCAGGGAACCCCGGGCGGCGCCGATGCCGGACGGGGGACCGCTGTACAGAAGCTCCCCCCCGTGAACCCCGGCGCCCGGACCGAGGTCCACGATCCAGTCGGCGCTACGCATCGTCGCCTCGTCGTGCTCCACCACCACGACGGTGTTCCCCAGGTCCCGCAGCTTCTTCAGGGTCTGGAGCAAGCGGTCATGGTCCCGGGCGTGCAACCCGATGGACGGTTCGTCCAGGATGTAAAGGACGCCCACGAGGCCGCTTCCAATTTGGGTCGCGAGGGCGATCCGTTCGGCCTCTCCCCCCGATAGCGAACCGCTGGACCGGTCCAGGGTCAGGTAGGAGAGCCCGACGCTCTCCAGGAACCCGAGGCGGGCGAGGATCTCCTTGACGACCTCCCCCACGATGCCTCGTTCCCGCTCCGTGAGCTCCAGCCTCCGGAAGAATTCCAGAGCCTTCTCGATGGTCATGGCGCTGATGTCGGCGATGGACTGTCCCCGGAAGCGGACCGCCAGAATCTCCGGTTTCAACCGCCGACCGCCGCACGCTCGACAGGGGGTGAAGGTGAGGAAATCCATGTAATAGTCCTTCATCCCCTGGCTCTTGGTCTCCCGGAACCGGCGCTCTACGAGGGGCACAAGCCCTTCCCGGAGAACCGCCGCATCCCAGTGGAAGTCCCGGGTCTGGGGGGAGCCGTAAAGGAGGGCCTGCCAGGCCTTCTCGGGCATCTCCGACACGGGGGCCTCCGGGTCGAACTGGAAGAGCCGGGCGAACCGTCTCAGACAATCCTCGCACGGAAGGACCCCCATGACCGAGATCGCTCCTTTCAGGAGGGAGCGGTCCCGATGGGGAATCATCAGGTCCGGATCGGCGTGAAGGGTGGCTCCAATGCCGGAGCAGGCCTTGCAGGCGCCCAGGGGGTTGTTGAAGGAGAACATCCGGGGCTGCAGCTCCTCGAGGGAGAAACCGCACACGGGGCAGGCCCGGGCCGAGGAGTAGACCGTGCGCTCCCCCCGGCCCCGTCGGAGGACCGCGAGCCCTTCGGAGAGCTTCTGGCAGAGCTCGATGGCCTCGGTGAGCCGGCTCAAGTTGTCCGGGGTCACTTCGAGGGTGTCGACGACGACCTCGATTGTGTGCTTCTTGTTCTTCTCCAGGCGCAGATGGGGGTTGGGAAGGCGGACCTCCAGGCCGTCGATCACGAGGCGACGGTACCCCGCCTGGCGGAGGTCCTCGAGGATCTCCCGGTGCTCCCCCTTCTTGCCCCGGACCACCGGGGCGAGAAGGTCCACGGTCTCCCCCTTCGCCGTCGTCAGGACAGAGGCCACGATCCGGTCGATGGCCTGGGGAGTGATCTCGAGGCCGTGCTCCGGGCAATGGGGTGTCCCCGCCCGGGCGAAGAGGAGCCTCAGGTAGTCATGGATCTCGGTGGTTGTGCCGACGGTGGAGCGCGGGTTGCGGCTCCCGGCCCTTTGCTCGATCGCGATGGCGGGGGATAAACCCTCGATAGAGTCCACCTCGGGTTTGTCCATCTGGCCCAAGAACTGCCGCGCGTAGGCGGACAGGCTCTCAATGTACCGTCGTTGTCCTTCGGCGTACAGGGTATCGAACGCCAGGGAGCTCTTGCCGGAACCGCTTACCCCCGTGATCACGATCAGACGGTTCCGGGGCAGGCGAACGGTGATGTTCTTGAGGTTGTGTTGTCGAGCCCCTCGGATGGTGATGTCCCGATCGTCCAAAGATCCTCCCCCTCCTTCTAGTCCAATCGCAGGGCGGCGGGGATGAGCTCCATCAACCGATCGAGCACGTAGTTCTGGACACGCCGTCCGAGCTCGGGCGTGGCGGACCGGGGATCCCCCATGAAGCTCTCGGCCCATTCTTGACGGTCCGGGGGATTGACCCGGAACCGGGCCACCCCGGGGATCAGTGCGACTTGCGGGGTCCGGACAAGGTCCGGGGCCAGCGCGAGGACACGGGAGGTCTCCAGGAGTCCCCCATGCCCGTCCATCGGGGGGGCCTCCCGGCCCCGCAATTCGTAGACAAGCTCGTAATCGCACAAGGCGGCCACGTGGAGGTCGGAATAGCGCCGCAGGACCCTTTCGGCGCCCTCTCGTAACGCGGCCATGTGGTGGGGATGGCCGTGCCCTGAGAGAATTAGGATCCGGCGGAAGCCGAAACGGTAGAAATCCTCCAGCAGTTCTTCCGAGACCAGGGACAAGGCCTCGAGGGAGTGGGAGACCGTTCCTGGGAATTCCCGCGTCCCCGGACAGACTCCGTAGGGCAAGCCCGGAGCCACGAGCCCGTCCAACCTCTCCGCGAGGGCGAGCGCCGTCGCCTGAGCCTGAAGGAGATCGGCCCCCAAGGGGAGGTGCGGGCCATGGGCCTCCAGGGCCCCCACCGGGAGGATGAGCACACGACGAGGGGTGACGAGCGATTCCAGGGTCCGGGAGTCCAGGTCTTCGATGCGGCGGGTCGTCGGGGACACGGGGGACCGAGGCGTCCCGGTCTATTTCACTATTGAGAGGGTTCCGCTGTGGCCCCTATGGGGCTCGAGGGCGGGGGCCCGCCGGATTCAGGAGGTGGGCGCGGAATCCCTTCAGGTCCGACCGGAAAGGTTCCAGCTCTTCCGCGACGAGAGGGCTCTCGGAGTACCGCCCCACGACGAGGCGTTCCTGGATCCGATTGAGCCTTTCCTCGAGTTCCCTTTCGTCCTCATCGGTCAGGGTCTCGGCTCCCACGGAATACCGGCGGATGAGCCGGCGGATGGAGCGCAACTCCATGGCGGTCTCCAGGGCTTCCAGCTCCCACTGCACAGCGCGGATCTGGGTGAGGGCGTCGCCGGACCGTGGGGGGGCGACCGCAGGGGACGAGGCCAATCGTTCGCGTAGGAACCTTTGGAGGGACCCGGGAGACTCGGGGGGCATGGTCCGTGCCATGAGTGTTCCCCCCATGAACGTTTCGTCCTGAAAGAGTTCGCATATTCCGCCAGAACCTAAGACAACCGGCCCCGGGGGTCCCTCCCTCTCTCGGTCCCCTTTCAGGGAAGGGGGGAATTGTCGCCGTGTTCCCCGGATCGACTCGGAACGACACCTCACGTCGACGATGCCGATTCGGTGGGACGTTCCACCGAGGCCTTTCGCCGTCGCGGGGACGGGGAGGATCGGGTCCGGCGGGAGGGGGTCCCGGACCGGGACGACCGCCGCTTCCCGATCTTGCTCACTGGGGACGCCGGTACCGATACCGGAGTCGACGGCCCTCGAACGGCCGGGGTGTCCTCCGTCTTTCCGGACCTTCGTGTGGGACATTCCGGGTTCACGCACAGAGTCCAGGGCCGGCGTCCCTGTTCCAGGATCACCACCACGGGGGCCCGGCAAACCTCGCAAGGGGCATGACCCCTCTCGATCCCTCCGCGCTGGGGAAGGGGATAGGTCACGCGGCAGTTCGGATAGGCGGTGCATCCGATGAAACGGCTTCCCTTCGCGGAATACCGGATGTGGAGCGGAGAACCGCATTGGGGGCAGCTCCCCACCTGGTAGGCCTTCTGGTGCTCCTCGCACAGAGGGTTGATGCAGTAGTTTTGGGGACGCTGCCCCCGGTAGGTGATCCGGACCTTCGGGGTGTGGCAGGACGAGCAGATCTCCCCGGCGGGTTCCACGAATCCCGAGGAGGGCAAGGAATAGTTCACCGTACAGCTACGGGGATTGTTCGCGCACTGGACCCAGCGGTAACCCCGAGGGGACCTCATCATCCGTAAGGCCCCCCCGCACTTGGGGCAGGGGCCCACGTGGTGCTGTCGGTCCAAGGCGGCCTGAAGCGTTTCCCGGACCCCATCGGCGTTCTGGACGAGGACCTGGTAGACCTCCCTCAACATGTCCCGGGACTCCTCGATCACCTCCCGAAGGGGCTTCTCTCCCTGGGCGATCCTGTCCATGTCGGCCTCCAACCGGCTGGTCATGTCCGGTTTGGTCACGAATCCGGCATGGGCCTGAAGGGCCTCGGTCACGCCGATACCGCTCGCGGTCGGCTCCAGTCCCCGGGCCGTCGCGTAGTGCCGGTCGAAGAGCTTCTGAATGATTTCGTGCCGGGTGGACTTGGTCCCGAGTCCCAATCGCTCCATCTCCTGCAGCAGGGTTCCCTGGGTGTACCGGCGGGGCGGCCGCGTCTTATCCTCCACAAGATTCAGGCGGACGACGGTGACGACCTCTCCCGGCCGAAGCTCCGGGAGGTCCGACTCGTTCGCCTGTTGGTAGGGGTAAACGCGGTACCACCCGGGGTCGACCAGACGGAACCCGTGGCCCTCGAAGGTCTCCCCCCCGATGTCGATCTCCGCCTTTCGGGTCCGTCCGACCGCCTCCGGAGCGACCGTGGCCAGGAAGCGACGGACGACGAGCTCGTAGATGCGGGCCCGATCCGGCCGCAGGCGTTTGGGGTCGGCCGCCTCAGTTGGATAGATGGGCGGGTGGTCCGTCGTCTCCGTCCGACCCCGCGTCGGTCGGATCGACTCTTGGGCCAGGCAGTACTCGACGTCTGAGCGGAACGGCCCGTCCTTGAGCATTTCGAGGACCGAGGCCACCCGCAGCGTCCGGGGGTAGACCGTGTTGTCCGTCCGAGGATAGCTAATGAGCCCCTGGGTGTAAAGATCCTCGGCGATGGACATGACCTGGGCGGCCCCGAAGCCCAGCTTGGTGGCCTCGGCGACGAACAGGGTGGTATTGAACGGTACCGGGGGCCGGATCCGGCTCTCCTCCTGCTGAAACGTCTGAACCTGGCCGCGGGGGATCCCCTGGAGCTTCTCGTAGACTTTTGAGGCTTCGGGTCGCTCGAACCAGCTCCCGTGAGTATGTCGCACCCGGAAGGATTCTTCCCCTCGCTGGAGGTCCGCCCAGAGGTCCCAGAACGGGTGCGGTTGGAACTCCCGGATCTCCCGGTCGCGCTCCACCAGGAGGGCCAGGGTGGGGGTCTGCACCCGGCCCACCGAAAGGAAGCCACCGGGGCTTCCCCGACGACCCCCATCCTGAGAGACCAGGGTGAGGTAGCGGGTCAAGAGCGCCCCCCACATGAGGTCCACGTTTTGCCGGGCCAGGCCCGCGTCGGCGAGGTTCCGGTCCAGCCGCTTGAGGTCCGAGAACGAGCGGAGGATCTCCGCTCGGGTCAGGGCGCTGTACTGGGCCCGATAGACCTCCAGGTGGGGGTTGGCCTCTCTCAGGATCTCGAGGCACTCGGCGGCGATCACCTCCCCTTCCCGGTCCCAATCGGTGGCCAAGATCACTCGATCCGACTGAGGGGCCAACTCCCGAAGGGCCTCCACAATGGCCGGCTCCGTGACCACCCGGATGGGTTCGGCCTCCAGCAGGCGGGGCAGGGTGGTGAGGTCCCAGGTCCTCAGGTCGGAGGCGTAATCGAGCTCCACGATATGCCCCCGCAGACCCACGACCGTGGTGGGACCCTCCGGGGTCTCGAACGAGAAGAGAGAGACCGGTCCGCGCCGGCGGCGGTCCATCCGACCCTCGGAAAGGATCACCGCGATCCGAAGCGCCGTGTTGAACTTCTCCGTCACGATGAGCTTGCGCATGAATTGAGACTGAAGCGAGCCTCCCTTCTTAAGAGCTTTAGGCGAGACCCGACCGGTCGAGAACCCCCGACGGGCGCAGAGGAAGGAGCCCGACCCCGCTCCCCCGGGGCCTCTCGTTTATAGGATTGTCGTGGATGAGGGGCCCACGCGCCGTGGTAGCTCAGTTGGGAGAGCGTCAGACTGAAGATCTGAAGGCCGCCGGTTCAAGCCCGGCCCACGGCATCACCGGGGTCCGCGGAAGACGGATCCGGGCCCCGGAGTCCCTTCGGGAGTCCCGGACCCGACCCGGTTTCGCTCGGGGGGCCCCCCGGCCCGGGCGCCCATCGCCCCCGGAGGAGGAGGTAACGGCCGAGGGGAGCTCGATGGATCTCGGTCCGCAGGTCCTTCCAGCCTCGTCGAGAAAGGAGTTCGGCGAGGTTGCGGCGGACCTCCTCCGGGCGATGGCCGAGGGGCCCTCCCTGGCCTCGACTCGCCCACTCGTGCATGGCGACGAGGAAACCCCCTCCCGGACGGACCACGCGCTCCACCTCGGAGAGGCCCTGTTCGAGAGGATCCCAGACCTGGATGTTGTTCGAGGAGATCACCCAGTCGAATTGTCCGGGGCCCCACGGGAGCGCCTCGGCCGAGGCTCTTCGCAGGTCTAATCTGGGCGCGAAGGCGGACCTCCCCCAGCGAGCGCGGGCCTGAAGGACCATGAGATCGGACGGATCGACACCGAAGATCTGAACCCGGGGATAGCGCTCGAGCAAGGTTTGGATCAGCACCCCGGGTCCGAACCCTATCTCCAGGACTTGCGCGGAATCCGCGAGGTCCAGTTCTCCGCCAATGTCCCGGTTCATCCGTTCGTTGAACACGCGCAGGATGGCCATCGCCCATCGGCCGGAGGCGCCCTCGGGCCTCAGGAACGGGTTCCTCTCCTGGATCCACGCAGGCAGGCCTGGCATTGAAGCCCGAACCGACCCGCTCCTCTTGAGTTCGAGGGGACTCTCTTGGAGCGGGGGACCGCTTTCGGGGATCCCGAGGGGGGCTTGGCAGAATCTCGCCGGGGAGGAAACCCCTTAGCCGCGCCGTTCGGGAAGGACCCCGGGGGCGGGCACGAACCACAGGTCCGTAATCGAGTACTTCGGGGGGTCCGCGAACCGGGCCTCCACCGGCATTCCGACATAAATGTCGGACTCCCCGCAATCCTTCAGACGAGAGAGCAGGAGACTGTTCGCTCCCTCGAACTCGACGAGGACCAAATTATAGGGGGTCTCTTTCAGGAAGGCCTCCGACCCATAATGGCACGTGGTCCAGGAATGGACGCGGCCCTTCCGCGGAAGTTCCACCCACTCCGTGGGTTCTCCACAGAACTGGCAGTGCTTCCGGGGGGTCGCGAAGGTGTACGAGCACGCCGCGCAGCGGGTCCCAAGGATCTTGCCCTCCGCGAGGCCGAGGAAAAAGGGCGTGTCTTCCGCGTAGCTGTGGATGTAGCTGATCTTGTACGGGAAGTCGATGTACAGGCACTCGTTCCCGTCCTTGTCCACGTAGAGGGCCGCTCCGCTCTTCTGGATCTCTTCCTGCACGTCGGTGAATTTGGACGTGCGGCGCAGGGGCTTTCGCGTCATTTCCTCACCGCCTCCAGGATCGAAACAGTCACCGAAGAACCCGTTCCGGCGTGGCTGTGGATGGCCCCCCGCCGGGCGTTGGGTATCTGCAGCTTGTCGCTCCCGAAATGTTGGGCGATGGTCCCCTGGAGCTGCCAGAAGGCGAAGACGGCCTGCATGAGACCCGTCGCCCCGACGGGATGGCCACAGGCGATAAGCCCTCCCGAGGGGTTCACGGGGATCGTTCCCGCGCGGGGGACCTCGAAGCCATAGTCGATGTTCTTCAGGAAGGCGTCCCCCCGTTCGACAAAATCGTATCCCTCGCCGTATTTGCAGAGGCCCAGATCCTCGTAGGTTTGGATTTCGCTCGAGGAATACGCGTCGTGGAGCTCGATGAAATCCAGCTCCTTGACCGGGTCCGTGATCCCCGCGTGCCGGTAGGCCTCCAGGCCTGCCGAACGACCGGCTCGGAAGGAGTGGACCCCCGGGTACTTCAGCGATTCGTAGTCCGACACTTTCTCGTGGGGCATCAGGAGGACCTTCCCGAAGGGGCGGTCGGCCAGCCTCATCGTGTCCGTTCCGCACCCGACGCCCTTGACCAGGACCGGGCGGTCCGTGAGCTCCTTGGCCCTCTCCTCGGAACAGAGGATCACCGCCGCCGATCCGTCCGACATCGTGCAGATCTGTTCCCGCGTCAGGGGGTAGCTCACCATCTCCGACTTGAGGACACCCTCGATGTCGATGTTCTTGGGGTATTGGGCATAGGGGTTGTACAACGCGTTCCGGTGGTTCTTCACGGAGACCTTGGCCATCACCCGGGTCCCGTACGCGATCGCCTGTCGCTGGGCTTCGCGCTCATCACGGATGTGCGCGAACTTGGTGCGACGCAGATACTCGTAGATGTGGCGGATGACCATGAGGGCGTAATAGCCGGTATAGAACCCCCCCAAAGGAAAGTCGTAGTTGACGTCACTGGCGAGGGCGATGAACTCGTTCCCTTTCCAGGTCGCAACACGGCTCATGGTCTCGTATCCCACCGCGAGGCAGGTGTCCATCCGGCCCGAGGCGACGGCCTCATAGGCCGCCTGGAAACATTCCCCGCCCGTCGCGCCGCCCCACTCAATCCGCACCGATCCGCGAGGATTCAGTCCCAGGTAATCCTGGACCATGCTCCCCGCCTTGAGTTGGCGGCTGAAGTGGTCTGAGAAGTAAGAGACCCTCGTCCCATCGATCATGTCCAGCGTGAGATTGGGCACCTCCTCTCGAGCCGCATCAAAGGCCTTCTTGCACATGAGGCGAAAATCCATGGCCGGATGGGCCTTGGCGAACTTGGTGACCCCTCCCGAGACCATGTAGACACGACGCCCGGGCCGAGAGGGGGAGGAGGGGGTGGGAGTTCCCGAGAAGACATCGCGGCGCCGGGAGGCCTTGGGGCCGGAGGGTGACATACAACACCTCAATTGCCGACCGCTCAGGTTAGGAGGGTCATAACGATTGTCCTGTTCCGGCTCTGTCTCGCTTCCCCCGAGGCCCTCCGGGAGAGGGATTCCCCGGCGAGCCCATGAGCTCGCGAGGTCCGGTCCGGCTATCGGAGCCATTCCCCGTCAGGAACAGAACCGAATGAAAGGTCCCGGAGGGTTGGGAGGGAATGACCGACGATGGGGCCGACGCCCGGCCTTTTGGTAAGAGCGTAGGGGGTCTCTCCTCAGGCCTTCTCGCCAACCCGAGAAGGATTGGGGGGACAAGGCTCAAATGGACAACATCCCCGACATGGACATGCCCCCGAGGACCGTCTTTGTCGCCGGCGCCCGTGGTCTTGTGGGGTCGGCCCTGGTGCGAGAGCTCGTGGCCCACGGGTTCCGTGTGATCGGCCTCGTCCGCCACCGCGAGGGATTCCCTTTGTTGGAACAGTGGGGGGCCCGTCCCGTCATGGGCGACCTCGCCGTCCCCGGGAGGTGGGAAGACGAGCTCGCCGCCGTGGACGCCGTGGTGGACGCGACCCAGGTCCGGATGGCGGGACGTCTGACGGTGCCCCGGGCCCTCCAGATGGCCGAGGCACGCCGGCGGATGACCCAAATCCTGCTCGATGCGGTCCGTCGCAAGGCCCCGACGATTCGCCACTACGTGGCCTTAAGCGGTCTCGAGGACTACGAGAGCACCGATGGGGAGTGGTTTGACGAGTCGACGCCCCTGGCGGCGCGACCACGGGGATTCGCCCACATCGGTTTGCGCGTCTACCCACTCCTGAGGGAAGCGCGGGAAGGGTGGGGTCTCCCGCTCATCCTCTTGCGGATGGGCCTGATCTACGGAGGTTCGGGATGGTTTCCTGACTTCGTGGAGAGGATCCGAACCGGGAAGGGGGTGCTCGCGGGGACGGGACGGAACTATAGTTCGTTGGTAGCGGCCGAGGATGTGGCCCAGGCCATTCGGCTCTCCCTGGAAGGGGCCCGACCCGGCCGCGAGTACATCGTCGCCGACGACGAGCCCCTTGTTCAGGAGGAATGGGTCGGACACCTCGCGAGCGTCTGCGGGGTCCCGCCCCCGAGGCGGCGGATCCCCGTCTGGCTCGCCTCCCTCGCGGTGGGCCGTGTGAACGCTGAAACCTTCGCGAGCTCCAAGCGTCCTCGCAATCGCCGGATGAAGGAGGAACTCGGCGTCACCCTGCGCTACCCCACAGTCCGCGAGGGGTTCCCCCGAGCCGTATCCCCCCGCTGAGATCACCCCAGGTTCGGGACGAGGGCTCCAGAGTAGCCGCTGAGGGATTCCGGGCGCGCCCCGGGCCTTCCTCTTGTACCCGCGTCCTCTCGAACTGAGGGGGGACTCGCCCCGATAAGCGACCGTTCTTCGGACGTTCCGCAGCAGGGGACCGCCGGAGGGCCGGTCAGGGGCGGGCCTCTGAGGGGGATGTCTTCCACACCACGTCGACCGGGATCCCGTGACGAACGCTCTCGGTGACAATGCAGAAGTCCTCAAAGATCTGCCGGCAGCGTTCGAAGGCCTCCCATGCCTCGGGAGGGAGGACCGGGTCCAGCTGCACTGTGATGTGGGAGAGCCGCCATCGTCCCCGTTCGTTGCGCCGGATCTCGGCGGTGGCCTCGGCGGCGATGCCTTGAACCGGGACCCGGGATCGGGCCAGGCAGAACAGCAGGCTCGAGGAGAGGCAGTGGGCCACCGCGGAGGCCACCAGCCGGGAGGCTCCCGGCCCGGCTCCCCCCCCGATGGGAGGGGGCTCGTCAAGAGTCCCCGGGCCCGCGCTGGGAAGTCCCCAATCCACCTCGAAGCGATAGTTCTCGAGACGTTCGATGCGGACACGCACCGACTGAACTCCATCGGCGCCCTTCTCCGTGGCGGCCATTGGAAGACCCCCAGAACCTCCCATGAGATGAAGTCATGCGCCCCCACGCCCCCTCCGGACCGATCTCCCGTCCGGGGACTTCGGGGAAGGGCGAATTACGGGAGGGGGGGTATCGAGGAGAAAACGTCTGTACACCGCGTGGCAGCGAGCGACCGAGGGAAGCCGGACCCGTTCCTTCTCCCCGTGAGCCCCGCTACCCATCGGTCCGAAGAGGACCGTGGGAAAGAGGGCTCCGAAGACATTGAAATCGCCCACGGCCCTTTCGTGGATCCGGTGGACCCGCGGAAGCTCTTGGCGAGCGGCGGCTAAGAACCTCCGGACCCACGGGTCCTGGGGATCCGTCCGATATGGCTCAGGCCAGGGCGTCTCCCGCGTCTCGGGGGTGACGAACGGACGCAGCCCCGCTCGTCTCTTCACGGCATTCCTTAGGAGCGCAATCAGTTCGTCCCGGTCCTTCTTCACGGAAGCCCCTGGAGGAAGGACCCGATCGATCCGGACCCACACCTCGCGGGGCAGGGTCACCTCGGAGTCGCCCCGCGTTTCGACGTGAAGGGGGACGTACGGGGAGGGCAGCCGGCCCAGGAACCGAGCCGCGCTAAGCAGAGGGTTGGGAGCTCGACGTGAGGCCCTCCATTCCTGCGCGTGCCCTCCGGGACCCCGAAGTCCCGCGATCCAAACGATGCGACCGCTGGCGGAGAGGGCCACGTTCTCCCATGTGGGCTCGGGAACCAGGACGAGGTCCGGTGGGCGAGGAAGATGTCGGAGGACCGCATGGGCTCCCGCGCTATGGGCCTCCTCGTCCGTGGTGACCACCAGACCGAGCTGGAACCTCGGGTCCTGGGAGAACTCGCTCAGGAGGTCGATCGCCACCGCGAGCCCGGACTTCATGTCGAGGGCCCCGCGACCGTGAAGGGTTCCGCCGGTCACCGTCCCCGGTGGGGGATCTCTCGCGGATCCCGAAGGCGATACCGTATCGAGGTGGGTCGCAAACAGGAAGGTCGGAAGGGGTCGTTTCGTGAGGGCGCCGGCCAGGAGAACCGGAGCCACCCCTCGGGATTCTAGGCGCCGATAGGGGATTCCGGCCCTCGTGAGCCAGTGACAGAGTTCCTGGAGGGCCCGCTCACAGTCCCCGGTCGGGCTCGGGGTGCGCACTAAAGAGATCAAGAGGTCCTTCCAGAGGTTTGGCGACCGGACCACAGGGAGCTTAGCAAAATCCGCCTGATAGGACTTGGGGGGGCGAGGGAACCCCGCCAAGGGTGGCGAATACCACTTTAATCCCGAAGATGGTGAGGGGGTCATGCCCACCTCTCGCCCGAAGTTACGGGCCCCTCGCAAGGACCTGCTCTCGGTGTCCGATATCGCGGAGATCCTGCCGGCCCTGTTGAAGCGGGCCAGCCAACTCAAGGGGATGCGTCGTTCGGGACGGTCTCCCCCCACCTTGAGGGGACGAAACCTGGCCATGATTTTCGAGAAACCCTCGACCCGGACCCGGAGCTCCTTCGAGGTGGCCATGAACGACCTCGGAGGGCACGCGGTCTACCTGTCCCCGCGGGAGATGCAGCTGGGCCGGGGCGAGACCATCGTCGACACCGCGCGGGTCCTTTCCCGCTACTATGACGGGATCGTCTACCGGGCGTTCCGGTGGCAGAATGAGGAGGAGCTTGCCCGCGGCGCTTCGATCCCCGTGATCAATGCGCTGGATGACCGGGAGCATCCCTGCCAGATCGTGGCTGACCTTCTGACATTGTCCGAACGTTGGAAGGGGCGGTTCTCAGGACGGCGTCTGGCTTGGGTGGGGGACGGCAACAACGTCCTCCACAGCCTCTTGCTGGGATGTGCGGCGGTCGGCCTCGATCTCGTGGCGGCGACCCCCGAGGCCTACCGGCCGTGGCCCGAGATCGTGGACCGGGCGCGGAAACTGGCCGCGACCCACGGATCGGAGATCCGCCTGTGCACCGATCCCCGCGAGGCCGCGCGGGACGCGGACGCGCTCTACACGGATGTCTGGGTGTCGATGGGGGACGAATCCCAGGAGGCCGAGAGGATGAAGGCGTTCCAAGGATACCAAATCAATGACGAGCTTCTGGACCTCGCCCGGCCCGGGGCCTTCGCCCTGCACGATCTTCCCGCTCACCGGGGGCTCGAGATCACCGACGCGGTCATGGATGGTCCCCGGCAGGCCATCTGGGACCAGGCGGAGAACCGCCTGCACGCCCAAAAGGCCATTCTGGAAGCTTTTCTGGGACCCGGAAGAGCCCCCTCGTCCTAGACCTTCCGACCTAGGTTCCGGAGGAGGGCACGGCCCGCAGGCGGATCTTCAGGGTCTTCTCAATCTTGCGGACGAGGTCGTCGGGAGGGGTCATGGCCCCGTTCTCCAACTTTTGGACGATGGAGGTCTTTTCGCGGAGAAGCTGGCCCAGCTGGTCCTGGGACAGGTTGAGACGTTCGCGGGCCTTGCGGATCCTCTGAGGCCAGTCCGGCTCGAGCTCCATTTCTGGCAACTCGCTGAAGAGGTCGCGCTCCTCCATCCTCTTTCTTCTCTGTTGAAGCCTTTGGGTCACGATCTCGCGGGCCAGAGGACCCCGGGGGAGTTCTGTGGTGGCGGAGCCCACGTCCAGCGGGCGACCGAACTTCCGGCAATCCGGGCAGACCTTGAGCGCCGAGCCTTCGACCGATATCAGGACCCCCGTCGAGGTCTCCTTCCCGCACATCTCGCAGATCATGCGTTGTCCTCCTCCGGTCCAGGCTCGGGCGGTTCCGGCGGTGGGGGGGCCGTACCTTCCAACCGCCGGAGCGCGGCCGGCAAGTCCGGGAACCGACGGATGGTCACACATCCTTCCGGCAGGGGTATTCTCTTCGCTCGGGCCGGGACCGGGATAGTCTCGAGGTACACCGTACGAAGTCCCGCCCGGTGGGCCCCCCAGATGTCCACGTCCGGGTGATCCCCCACCATGGCGGCCCGGAGCCGGTCCAGTCCGAGGCTCGTCCACCCGGCCTCGAACATCCGGGGATCCGGCTTGGAGAGCCCCAGGTCGGCGCTCGAAATGATGGCCCGGAAGTAGGAAGAGATCCCCCACTCGTCCAGGTACTCGGCGAGCTCCGACCGGGTCCGGGAACTGTTGGACAGGAGCCCCAGCCGATAACGACCATCGAGAGAGTCCAGAGTTTCGCGAACGCCCGGGCGCAGGGGATCCGGTGAGGCAAACGCCCGGGTTTCGTCGATCAACGTTCCCCCCAGGTCGAGAAGGACCCCTTCCAGAGGCCAGACCCCCCGGTCGGATACACGCGACAAGGGATTTGGAGGCTGGGACGTGGTCAAGCTCCCTCCGGGGACGGACGCGGGCGGGTGGCGTTGCGTTCTAGGGCGCGCCGGCGCCCCTCCTCGAAGCGCACCCGTTCCTCGTCACTCGTGAGCCTCAAGGGAGGCACCGGGGTGGGCCGCCCATCCTCATCCAGGGCCACCATAGTGACGTAGGCGTTGCCGACGGTTCTCCGGAATGTCCCATAGAGGTCCTCCGCCTCGATATGGACCCAGATCTCCATGGACGATCGACCCACGTATGTGACCTGCCCCGTGAAATGCACGACATCCCGCAGATGAAGGGGGGCCAAAAAGTCCATGCGGTCCACCGAGGCGGTCACCACATTGCGTCGGGCGTGCCGGCTGGCGACGACATAGGCCACCTCGTCCAGGGCCCTCATGACCGTTCCTCCGAAGACGTTCCCGGCAAAGTTCACGTCCGTCGGGAGCATGAGCCGGACCAGGGTCACCCGGCTCTGGGAGATGGGAACGCCGCCATCGGGGCTCTCGTTCATCGGGCAACCCCTAGTCCGACCGGGGAGAGGCTCCCATCCCGGATTTGTGTCTTATAGATTGCCGGGATTCCTCCATTGCGATCACCCGAAGCGGGCGCGAAGGCGGTACCCTTCCTCTCGCAGGGTGTTCAGGATCGCCGCGGGGTGCCCCCAGACGGGCGCGAGGCGGTAGAGGCGGGCCACCCCTTCACCGCGGCCGAGGGGAAGGATCACGCCCGCCTCCTTGTACACGAACGGGGTCAAGGGTTTCCCTTCTATGAGGGCCCGGATGTTGGCCGCCGCGTGAGAAGAGGCGGCGAGGGCCGCTTGGGCGGTCGCGGGAACCCCGATACCGGTCTCGGGATCCCGGAGGTCCATGCAATCTCCCGCCGCGAAGGCCTCGGGAAACCCGGGGACGCGGAGATAGGGGTCGACAAGGATCCGGCCTCCGCGAGAATGGGGGCCCCGGGTGTGGGCCGCCACGTCGGGGGCGCGAACACCCGCGCACCAGACCCCCACATCATAAGAGATCGTTCCCGCGTGGTCTGTCTCCAACTTCTGGGCCTCCACCCGCCGGACCGAAACCCCATCCCGGATCTGTATCCCCTCTCGCTCCAGGATCTCCCGAGCCTTCCGGACGAGAGGCTCAGGAAGGCCCTCCAAGAACGGCGTGGGGCCTGTCAGGATCTGGACCTGCGGGGCTGGGGGGGTCCTCTTGTCTGTTCGTTTCCAGCGTGCGCACCGGATCTCCGCGGCGAGCTGAGTCCCAGTAGCCCCCCCTCCGGCTACAACCACTCGAAGGGGGGTTGAGGGGGGGAGCGTGTCGATCCTCCTTCGGAGATCATCGGCCAGGGCCAGGGCGCCGCGGAGCGTGTAGGGGGAGTGGAGATGCTCCCGTACCCCCGGGATCCCAAAATCGTTGGGGATCGAGCCTAAACAGATGGCCACGAAGCTGTAGGAGAGGGACCCGTGATCTGTCCGGACCGTTCGCGAGTCCAGGTCTATGTCCCGAACCTCGGCCTGGGTGAAATCGATCCCCCGTCGCACCAGGCGGTCGGCCAACGGGACGATCCAGTGCGCGAGCCCGCTGCCCTGAACCATCCGGTCCACTTCGTAGAGTTCGGTCCGGACCGTATGGAAGGAGGACCGGTCTATGACCCTCACCGGGGGAATCCGCCGGTCTCCCCTTCGCGGCAGGCTCTCCGCCAGCCGAAGGCCGGCGTAGCCGGCCCCGAGGATGAGGATGGGGGGTCTCTCGCCGGGCACCCGGGAGGAGAAGCATCCCTTTCGGAAAAGGGCTCACCTTGTCATGGCGTCCGGGCCCTCATCCTCGGACCATTCCGGGCGACCTCGGCCCTGGGTCTCGACCGGGGGGGGCAAGGAAGGGTTCCGGGGGCGGCGGGAGAGAAAACCCACGGCCACAGCCGCGATCATCACAAGGCCGACCAGGAGGGCGATATCAAGCCCGCTGAGGCCCTGGGGGGCCCCCGCAAGCCCGACGGATTCCGGCGCGACGTGAAGAGCGAACCTCTGGAGGGAGGGTAGGTAAGGGGGGGCGTCCGCGCGGACCGTCAACCCATAGGCCCCGTAAGCGGAGGGAGCGGTCCAGGAAACATCCACCGTGCCGTTGAACCCCGTCAACCATTGCGAACCGTTCAAGGTACCCCCGGTGACCTGGGCACTCAACGAAACATCTCCCAGGGGCACGGGTCCGGAGGCGTTGCCGAAGGCAGGGAAGCCAGAGACCACAAGCTGGATCGTCGTCGTGAAGGAGGGCGGGGAAGTGATGTTCGAAGGTTCGGTCATCACCTCCATCGTCCCGGCTCCCGGGACGAGGTCCAGAGGGACGGCGGCGCTTCCCAGAATCTCTCCCGTGTCTCCGGTCAGGTTCACGAATAGGATATCCGTAAAGTTGCTCGAGACCGGGGGGGCAATCACCGAGACCTCCGGGGACTCGGGACTCCCCCAGGCCGAGGAGAAGACGGCTCCCAGCGTATCTCCAAAATGGAAACCGGAGTCGCCCCACGATGCCATCCCACCGGGGACCGGCGTGGCCCCGACGCGCACCGTCAGGGTGCCGAGGCTGACCGTGGAGGGAACGGACGGGGCCAGGGAAAGGTTCGCCCCCCCACTGGCATTTACGGAGAGGAGCGTCCAATTCGCCTGGACGCTGCCCGGCGTGTATCCCGGTCCCTTGACCCGCAACGTGAGGATCCCCTGGTCATAGGTCGAGTTCGACGGGGTGAGGAGTGTAGTGGCCGCGATCCCCCCTGCCCCTAACGTCCCGGTCTCCCGGGCGAGGATCCCCAGGCTGGTGGTCAGGTCAAAACCCACTCCCGACACGGGACTCCCGTTGACCGCATTGGTCGCTCCGAAAATGATCCCGTCGGTGCTTCCCGAGATCACCGATGTCTGAAGCAAACGGACCCAAGGGATCAGAGAGGGCCCGCTCGGAGGGTTGACATGGATAAGGCGCAGCCCCTCACCGGGCTCCCCTCCCGGCCCCACCACAGAGACGTTCAGGAATACCGGCGTGGTCTGGTTGACCGAGGGCGCCTGGTAGGTAGTGTTGAAGTACCCCTCGGGATCGGTAGAACCCGAGGTCTGTCGGAGAGTCCCGAGGCCCGTGACCAGCGTCACGGAGGCTCCCCCGACAGGGACCCCGTTCTGGGTGACCCAAATGCTGAGGGGGGTTGCCATTCCTGAGGGGAGGGTCGTCGCCCCTGTGACCACATCCACCACGAGGGGGGGGACCGTGGAAGGGCAGGGGGGAGCCCCCGTCCCGACCTGGACGCAAACCTCGGCCCACCCCCCCCGGGTTGGCCCGGAGCTATCGTTCGCCACGACGGTCACCAGGTACGTCCCGTTCGTGTGAAAGACGTGCGTCATGTCCGCTCCCGACGACGCCCACCCGACATCGGTGGTCCCATCACCAAAGAAGTACTGATAGTGATACGGAGGTTCCCCTCGGCTCGCCGTGGCGTTGAAGCTGACCGACTGGCCGACCTGGGTCTGGATGCGGGTCGGGCTCAGGCTCATCTGCAAGGGCCCCCCGTTTCCGACATTGATCACAACGGGGGTCGTTTCGCTCAAGGTCCCGTTCGATCCATAACCGGCCGCCCAGGCCACGTAGGCCCCCGGGTTCTCGTACACAAACGTGGTCGGGCCCGCTTCCGTCGAGGCGTTAGCCTCCTCAAAGGGGAGGCCGACGTCCCCGAAATAGTACTGGGTTTCGGAGGGAGCGAGGCTCCCCCCCTCCGGTCGCACGGCAAAGCTCACCGGAAGCGGAACAGCCCCCGCGAGGGGATCGGCCGACAGCAGTATCGCGCCCGTGGCGATCCCTGGCGAAGGGGGCAGAGCCAGCAGGCTCGAGAGGAGGTTCGCAAAGTCGGGCGTCCCTATGCCGGTCAGGGGATCCCAGCCGTATCCCGCGGAATAACCGTTGTTCCCTGTTAAGATAGGGTGAAAATCCCGGGTGTAGTTGGCCGAGTTGAGGATCCGGTAAAGTTTGGGGGCGAGGAACCCCGGAACCCCTCCTCCCTGGCGTTCGGCCAGGAGAGCGGCCAGCCCGGCCCATTGCGGGGCGGCGTCGCTCGTGCCTTCCACCGCCACGGCGCTCCCATTGAGGATGAGGCTCAGGGGTGTCCCCGCCGTCAGAGCCACGTCTGGCACGCCGCGGGTGGTCTGCAAGAAGCGTCCGAAGCCCGGGCCACTTTGCCACGGGGGTCGACCGAGGATGGAAAATCCGCCTCCGGAGCCCCCGCTGTTCGTGCAGTAGGTCTCGGTTCCGCTCCAGGCGGTCTCGCTCCCGTATCCTCCGGTCGAGGACAGCGTCAGGACGGTGCCACCCACGCCGATGGCGTGGGGATCCGAAGCAGGGTACCAGGGAGTGAAGAGAGAGGTCCCTCCGTTGGCCCCGCAATCCCCGCTGGCCACGAACACCGAGATTCCCTCGGCCGCGGCCCGGTCCAGAACGGGTCCTAAGAGGGCGAGGGACCCATCGGTTGTCGCGTTGCACTGAAAATCGCACGGACCGTTGTAGGTCCCGATCTCGGGCTCCCCCCAAGAAAGGGAGATGACGTCCGCCATCCGGTTCGCCACGAGCCAATCCACCCCATAGTAGAGCCCGTACCCCGCGTTCGGGGAGAAGACCATGACGATGCTGGCGCGGGGGGCCATGGCGTGAGCCCATTCCAAGTCCAGGGCGTCTTCAGCCGCCCACCCCGTGGATCCGGAATTGTTCATGTTCCCGCCGGGAACCGGGAAGGCAAACGTCACCGCCGGATTGGGGAGCCCGTAGCATTTGTCAAAGGCTCCCAGGTCGGAAAGCAGGAGGGACGGAGGTTCCGTCGGATCGTAAGTGTCCACGATCCCGAGGGTTTCCCCCTGTCCTTGGTCCCCCGAGGTGAGGACGGGGGTCACATTGTAGGCATTCTGGACCTCCGAGGGGATCAGGGCGCCACCACAGCCGCTCGACGGAATCGGATGAGCTAGGGAGACGACCAGCCCCGCGGGATGAATGGGACCGGTCCCGAGCGCCTCGGGAGGGCTCAGAGCGACGATGGGAACTCCCCGAGGGACGGACGGGGGTTGCGTGTAGGCCCAACCCCGTGTCCCTCCTTGCGCCCAAGGAGCGAGACCCGTCTGGAAGGCTTGTCCGAGGGCGCTGGGGGAGCCCGAAACCAGGAAGATGGTCCCGTCCGCTGGGCCCTGCATCTTCAATCCAAATTGGGCGAGATAGGTCCGGGCCGCCGAGACGGCCAACGGCGGGGTTTCCGTGAGGGAAGAGGATGAGGGGACCGAGCGGACACCGCCGGACACGCTCGCCCCGAACTCCCCCGATATGCCAATCGCGACACTGACCGGTCCCGTCCCCGAGGCGGCTTCCGGCCGGGTGCCCGCGACAGACGGCGGGCCGGAAAGGACGGGAGCCTGGACCGGAATCCGGGGATCAAAACTGGTCCGCGGGGGGGGATTGGTCAAGGTCAGTTCCCGGGGCAGCGGTCCTCCTGCGGCCACCCCAGGGGCCGAGCTCAGGGTCACAATGAGGAATGCAAGAAACAGCACCTCGACACAAAAACGAACGCGGGAAAGACCCCTAAAAGGGCGGAGAAAGGGAAGACCTCTCCCCGAGAGATTCGCCCCAAATCCCCGTACCCTCCATACCGCGTTACCCCGGGATGGTCTCCAGGGATTGGTTTCCTTGGGTGTATTCATGGGTGAAAGAGGGGCTCACCCAATCCAAGGGGTCGGCCCCGCTATCTTCCTTTCCTCTGCGTCGTCCCGCGGAGGCATAACCTTTGGGGACCCGGCGGTCCCCTTGCGTGGCCTCGAGCTCAGGAGGGATCCGCCCCGGGAGGCCCGTCACAGAAATCGGCGGCATGAGACCATTATATAGGGGGACATCTTCGGCGCGCTCGGTAGGAGCGCGATCATGGCTCAAAAGCCCCACTTGAACCTCGTCTTCATTGGCCACGTCGACCATGGGAAGTCCACCACGGTGGGTCGGATTCTCCTGGATGCCGGAGTCATCCGGCAGGAGGAGATCGACAAGTACAGGGCCGAAGCCGAAGCCAAGGGGAAGGCCACCTTCGAGTTCGCGTGGGTCATGGACGAGCTCGAGGAAGAGCGGCGACGTGGGGTCACCATCGATATCGCCCACCGACGCTTCGATTCGGACAAGTATTATTTCACCATCATCGACGCCCCCGGGCACCGGGACTTTGTCAAGAACATGATCACGGGGACCAGCCAGGCCGATGCGGCGGTCCTCGTGTGCTCGGCCGCCGAAGGGGTCCAGGAGCAAACCCGGGAACACATCTTCTTGGCGAGAACCTTGGGGATCCGCCAGGTGATCGCGGCGATCAACAAGATGGACCGCCAGGAGGTCAACTACAGCGAGGCCCGGTTCAATGAGGTCAAGGAGGAGCTGACCAAGATCTTCAAGGGGATCGGTTTCAAGATTCCGGACCAGGTCACCTTCGTCCCGATATCGGCCTACAAGGACGACAACATCAAGGCCCCGTCCCCCAACATGCCTTGGTACAAGGGTCCCACGCTGATGCAGGCCCTGGACATGCTTCAAGTTCCGGAAAAGCCGGTCGACAAGCCCCTGCGCCTTCCAATTCAGGGTGTCCATACGATCCAGGGGATCGGTACCGTCCCGGTCGGTCGGGTCGAGACGGGCCGGATCAAGGTGGGGGACCGAATCATCTTCATGCCCTCGGGAAAGTCGGGGGAGGTCAAGAGCATCGAGATGCATCACGAGCAGTTGCCGCAGGCCGAACCGGGGGATAACATCGGGTTCAACGTCCGGGGGATCGAGAAGAACGACATCAAGCGGGGGGATGTGGCCGGACCCGTGAACAATCCGCCCACCGTGGCCGAATATTTCATCGCCCAGATCCAGGTTCTCAATCACCCGTCCGTGATCACCCAGGGCTACACGCCGGTCTTCCATTGCCACACGGCCCAGGTCGCCTGCGAGTTCACAGAGCTCCAGAAGAAGCTGGACCCGAAGACCGGACAGGTCGTCGAGGAGAACCCCCAGACCCTGAAGACCGGTGACGCCGCCATCGTGAAGATCACGCCCACCAAGCCATTGGTCGTGGAACGCTACAAGGAGTTCAGTCAGCTGGGCCGTTTCGCGGTCCGGGACATGGGCCAGACCGTCGCCGCCGGCGTCGTGATGGACCTCAAGAAGAAGGAATGAGGGGAGGCGACCTCGCCATATAGGTCCCCCGCCTTACGGAGGTTCGGAGATGGCTCAGCAGGCCCGGATATCGCTGACCGGTTCCGACCCAAAGAAGGTGGATCAGGTCTGTGCCCAGATTCGGGAGATCTCGAGCCGGACGGGGATCAAGATGACCGGTCCGATACCCCTTCCGACCAAGAGGCTTCGGGTCCCGGTCCGGAAAGGACCGGATGGCGGGGGTTCCAGCACGATCGACCACTGGGAGATGAGGATCCACAAGCGTCTGATCGACATCGACGCCGACGAAAGGGCCCTGCGTCAGGTGATGCGTATCCAATTCCCTGACGGCGTCAACATCGAGATCGTTCTCAAGAGCTAAGAGGGCCCGTCCCGGGAGGGGTCGGCCTTTCGCCGGCCTTAGGGCCAGGTTGAGGCATCGCTCGAAGGCCCGGGGCGACGACTTCTCCGACCCTGATTAAAGGAGCGGACCGCAGGTTCGGGGGTCCTCTCGACAGAGGGACAGATGAGGGGGACCGACCGAGGGCCCCGGTCGGGATATCGCGGAGCGGGAGGGTTCCTTCGGGGTAAGGTCCTCGGGGGGATCCTTCCACGACGGGTCGCGTATCAGTCCCGTGGGGGGATCTTCGGAGTCGGTCCCCTTGGAGGCCCGGAGCGGGATCGTAGGGCGAATCCCCGCGGGCCCGTATCAAATTTGGTATGATACAGTATTTATATTAGATAACTATGAACAATCATGACATTCAAGACAAGACATGATGACCTCAGAGTGGTTAGGTCCCTTAATTAGAGACCATATTGTCTTGTAAGATTTCGAGCTCCTGTGTTTCCGTTGCCTGCCCTCGTCCCCGTCTATCACAATGAGCGTGGTTGTGTCTGTGATGCACCTGAACGCCGTTGTCCATTCAATGTGCCTGGAACGAAGGCCGTGTGTTGCCTTCACCTCTCTGTCGATTCTGTCATCTGTCTTCACAGGCATCAGATAGCTGATACCCTTCTCCACAACGCAGGATGTCGCAATCCTCTAGAACCAGCTCGTGCCGTTCTTGTGCTTTCCACCTACAATGAGTCCTGATGTCTTCTTTCCGTAACATTCCCTGTCGTTGCAGTCCAGCGCACACACAACCGGATGTGTGGGAAGGCGCATGGATCTCGCCTTCTCCATCACATCGCTGTTGCAGGAGAGGAGAGAGCTCCTGACATCGCCAGGAGTGAGACATTCAATCCATCTCCTCACGGTGTCTCCCGACGGCACCACCATTCTCCAGATATTCAGCAGGTTCCTCGCAACACCCTCGACGAATTCGTGGCACATTGCCGTCCACGCGGGGGACGGCGAGGACGGTATCGCCGGTGTACTTTGAATGTGCCGCCCTGATGTGAATGTGTTCTGAAAGCGTTTTCATGGTAAATGATTTAACATGCCTTTCCCTTAATCTATGAGCCTTGTCCATGTGTTTTCGGTTTAGCCAAACCAGCCCTGACGGAACCTCTCTCGGCTGATGTTCGGATCCCGCACCCGAACTTCCAAGCGTCCGAGTAGCTCGTCGATGGGATCCGGTATCACTTTGCGTCGTTTCACCCGACGGAGCACGTAGGGCAGGAACTCTCGGGATTCCTCCCGAAACATCCTCGACCATCGGAGCGGAGGGAACCGGAACCGCTCCTCGGGAGGGAGATGCTCGAGCAGGACGTTGTGCCCCCGTCGGCTAACCAGTAGAGCGAGCCACGATGCCCAGATCAGTGACTCCGCGACGTGGCGGTTCCCCGTGGCCACTCGGTCCAAGTGGAAGGAACCCTTGGCCTCTTTGAATAGCAGTTCTACGGACCAGCGAACTCGGTACAGTTCGGCGACCTCCTCCGCCGACAACACCTCGACCGGAAGGTTCGTCACGTAGGCGTGGTACTCTCGGCTCTCCTCGTCCCAAACGGCCACCAGTCGAGCTCGGAGAGTGTCGCCCCGACGTGTCCCGCGGTATGCTCGCCGCTGGAACGACAGCTCGACCTCGGCATCGAGGACCTCGCGGTGGAGGCGCGGGGCGACCTCCGACCATCGCTTCCCTTCGAGGTCGATGGCCCGACCTCGATGGACGAGATGCGAACCGACCAGGAGCGGGTTGGCATTCTTCTTGACGCGCGAGAGGAAGAACCCGCCGTTCTCCTCGATGCGGGCAAACCCGCGGTGTTGGTAGAAGCCGAGATCGGCGAGGAGGACCGCGTCCTTCACCCAGGGGCCGATCTTCAGTGTGTCGACTTCGGGAGTGCGCTCCCCGGTCAGCTCGAGCCGGGTGGGGCCGTTGGCGCGGGCGCTGAACAGCGTGGCGATCTTGACGCCGGCCGTCCGTTTCGACTTGGTGTTCTTCGAGAGGCGCGCGGGTGGGTAGAACTTGGCCAGGGCGGCGAAGAGTCGGATGATGGTAGAGTCCTGGATGAGGAGGTCGGTGAAGCGGGCGAGCTTGGGCGTGAGGCGGTTTCCGGGAGATGTGCGGAGCTGGGCGAGGCCGTAGGCGACGCACTGACGGAGGAACTCGACGAGCTCGGGGGTGAACCGGTCGTGGAACCCCCCCATGCTGAGGATCGGGTCCGGGGCTCTTCGGTTGTAGGCGTGGCGGAGTGCCTCGACCGTCCGCTGCAGCTGGGGACCGGTCTCGAAGGCGAGAGTGTAAAGGAAGGCGACCGGGTCGAGCTTGCGATAGCGGCGAACGAAGCCAGATTCTCGGGCGATCCGCTGGATCACCCGAGGGGGGAAGAGGGAGACGAAGGCATCGAGGTAGTCATCGGGGGTGGCGGTGCTGAGGCGGGCAAGGTGGCGACGGTGGGTCCGGGACTTCTTCGACGGATGGGACATCCCACTGACGTGGGACGCCGCTCAAAAGCCTACCCGGTTGCAGTGGAAGGCATCGTTAACCGAAAACGCATGGAGATCTCTTAGTAGAGGCGATTTATTCGAAGCTGGAGAAGGAAGACCGGAGCTTGGCAAGTCGGAACCTCGTTGAAGATGTTGTAAAGAGGAGAATCGACGATCCTGCCAGAACATCACCGTCATCGTCCAATCCGGCGAAGGACAGTTTTGGTAATCGCTCCGGCGGGGGCAATAGAATTCAGACCACTGCCCGCGATTGGATATGGGATCAGGGGACCTCGTATTCTCATCACAAAAGCGATCCGCAAATACGCATTGATGCGAGCAAGCCTTACGATGACGTTTTGAACCAACTCAGGAATCAAGGGTTCGACCAAACTTACCCCGCGATTCTTGGCTTTTGCAGCTGTCTGCGAAGAAGAGCCGGGAGAACAAAACATCGCAGTCAGGCCGGACATACATAGGAGGTTCAGGCTCGGGTTCCTGGATGGATCTCCTCTCCATGACGGGGGAACGAGGCGGATCCTCCTCCTTCCTTCTCCGTGGGACTACAGGGAGAAGCGATTCCTCCGAAACTGATAGTGGAGGTGGGTGAGGCTCCTTGGTCGAGATAGAGTGGGTCCCAATCAGAACGGGACTAGACACCAACGACCCAGATCCTCCCGCAGACTTTAGATGCGGGCCTGATTTTCTCGGATTCAAGGACGAGGAAGTCCGCCAAACATGGATGGGGTACGCTCAGAAACCTCGCGCGTTGGGTGTGTGGTTTCGCGAGGGGATTCTCCTGTCCGACGCTGAGGTATTGGCCCGCCTCCGACAACGCTATCCGAGGGGAGTCGCCCAAGGGACTTTGACCCTAGAGGATTGCCGCGAGTCCCGGAAAGAATTTACCCAAGCTCGGGTCCCGATTCACGAGGTCTCCCCCGAGAAATGGTGTCGGTGTTCGAGCGGGCGCCATAACGGACTGGGGGAACTTTCGAGAAACCTCATTCTGCCGAACGTTTTGTCGTATGTCAAGCGGAACATCCGCGAAGCGGGTTACGGTGTGGTCGATTGAGGGCCTCCCCCTCGTTTGTGACCGGGATAGTTCTAGGAAGAGGTGTTACTTCGATAGCTGTGACAATCGGTTACGTGCTCCACGCGCCGATGATCCGATCCCGGGCGCCCAAATGATATCGCGCCAGCCCGCCGGGTCATCCCCGACAGGTCGGGTCCGAGGGGGAGCAAGTTCCTCCAATTCCAGGCCTAGAGAAGCACGGACCGGGATGGAAACGCCGTCCGCGAACGGGGAGACCAATGTCGAGACCCCTTGAGGTAGCGAGGAATCCGCCCAACGCGTTACCCTTCCGCCAGAACCCGGCCTGGGAGGGGGAAAGACCGGGAACGCTGATGCAAAGGGGGGTCCTGTCCGCCGTGGCATATTCGTTGGAAAACCTCCCATCCTCCCCGGGACTTCCGGCAAACCTCGAGAAATACGGAAGGTGGATTCGCTCGCCCCCCAGATCTCCTAGAGGACCGGGAGGAGGACTCCGGGCTCTCGCTCGTTGGAAGAGGAGTTGGGAGGACCTTCAGGGAATGCCCTTTACGAAGGATTGTTCCCGCGAGAGTTCGCTCGGGATCGGAGATGCCAGAGGAGAAGGAAGACCATCAGTGCGGGGACCAGCGCGAGAGCGTCGTTCGCGCCCCCCACAAGGAGAGCCAGCCACGGAACGTACCAAATCAGCAGGCCCGAGACCAGGCTAATCTTCTCGGGCAGGTTCTCCGTCCGGCCCACATGCTTGCGCACAAGGGCCAGGGCCCAGAGCGCTCCGACCACTTCCGCGATAATCATGAACGCGGGCCACGGCGTGAGTCGGGGAAAAATGAGATAAAAGAAGGCCCACGAACCGGAGTACGCCGCGCCCAACCCAAAGAACCAACGGGACGATCGGCGGGGTCGCTCTTCGGTAGGAAAGAGGATATGTCCAGGAAGCGTCCAGGCCAGGATCACAAAGGCGACTAAGATGATTACCAGGGCTCCGAGGACTGTGTACCCTTCGAAATATCCGGGGTCGAACGTGAAGTAACCAAGGGTTACCGTCCCCCCAAGGATCAGAAGCGTTCCCCCCAAGGCCGCGTTCCCCAGCCACGGACGACCGTGAGTGGCCGGGAAGAGCAGGTCCACCAAGAGGATTGGGAGACCGATGCTGTAGAGGGCGTGAAAGGGGAGAATCGCGGCGACCACCCCCCAATTGATCCCTCCCATCCGTACGAGGTGTCCCAGGAAGGCAATATTGGGTCGGCTCGGATCTACCAGAGTCTTCGTGGCAATCCCCTCTTCGGCGATCGCGTACGAAAACCCCAGAAGAAAGAGGCTCACCCACCCATTCTTCCAGCGAAGAGAAACGTCGCGGATGAGAAGGACTCCGGCGCCGTAGAGCCCGAGCAGAGGGAGAAGGGCCCCGGGATGGATCAGGGCCATCATGGGGGTGGAACCGGTGAGAAACTCCGCCAAGGACAAGGAGAGAAGAACAAGAACTATGGCCGGCCACGCCAACCTGTGGGCCCCGGGGAGGGGAGACAAGGGGCGGGTTCCGGCGAGCTCGCCGTCCCCGGGTTGCCCCGATGTCCCCGGAGACCGGGAGGTACGGACACCCGTTTCTGCGCTGGAACTGACCGTCAAGATCTTGCCCAGAGATCGAAATCTCGCGGCCCTCTCAGGGAAATTGGTGGGAGGTACTTTGGAGACATTTGGGTTCGCGATTCTCAGGCCTTCGTTGTCTTCCGCTCGTTTGTCTCCCACCCCGCGTTCCCCCGAAATGGGGGACGTCTTCCCGCCGGGTTCTGCCGGCGCCGGGTCCGATCTCGCAAAGGTCGAGTCAGGGGGCCGATTTTCCCCCGGCCCCAAAGAAAGAACCCCCAGATCGCGGGCCCACCCGTTCTTTCGACAAGGGGAGGATCCCCTCGCCACGGCTCCTTCGGACACATGCTCTCATCTCTCGAGATCACGTGGGCTCACGCCCGGACCTGTGTTTGGTTCCCTTTCACCGGTCCCAGATCCCCCATCCAGGTGAAGAGTGTCCCCGGGGGACGGGATTGGGGGCGGAAGGGGAGTAGCGAAGGAAGGCTCCGGAGCTCGAGGATCTCCCTCAAGCAATACGCGGATGGACGATGTCCTGGGGAGGTGGGGGGCGAATGTCGGCGGTCTCTTGAGGGGAACGTTCTTTAGGAAAAGCCCGGGATGGTCCTTCGTCGTCAAGTTCCCGGAGAAATCATGGAGAGAACCGAATGAAGGTCGGTTCGGGGGACGCGAATTTTGGGTCATGAAGGCCCCGCATTGATCCCCCGCTCAGCAGCCAAGGGGGACGACAACTCGAAAATGGTCTCAAAATGCCTCCCGCGGCCCTGTGCGTGAACCGAGAGAGGGGCCAACCCTCCCTCATCGGAGGACGAGAGACGGTTAAGGGTCAACTCCAATTCCCGGATCCAGAGTCTCTGTCCTCTCTTGCGTTCTTGCCGGATTCCCTGAGTGAGCAGCTCGCGAGCCCTTGCGGGATGCCCCGCGAAGGCCCAAGAGGAGGCCCGAAACAGGGTCACGGGAACTCGTTCATCGATATCGGCGAGCCGGGTGCGACGTTCGAGCGAAGCCCAGGCTTGCCGGCGGATCTGAGAATAGCCCCGGCGCCCCCGGAGGGCTTGACGGTAGAGCAGAGGCAAGACGCCAGATCGACGCAACCCGGCCGTGCGGAACGCCTGCCCGGCGATCCGCATCGTGTCGTCGCACTCGTCCCATTTCCCGGCGAGCCAACAAATTTGCCCGTGCCGGTAGAGACCCCAGGCGTGCAGGACTGGGACGTCAAAGGTTCGGCCCAGGCGAAGGAGTTCTTCAGTCACCTCCTGGGCCGCGTTCACATCCCCTCGGTGCAGGTGAGCCGCGGCCGTGTTGGCCAGAAGACTCCCCATCGTGGAAACGCTTCCCACCTCCCGGGCCTTGCGGAGGCCTCGGGAAAAACGTGACAAGGCCCGGGAGAAGTTCCCTTGGAGGAGGTAGACTCTCCCCTCGAGATTCTCCACAAGGGCCTGCAAGGGAGCGCCATCCTCTTCGCGGGCGAGTCGGCGGGCCGTTCGGCAAACGTGGAGAGCGTCCGAAAATCGTCCGAGCTGCAAGAGCGCGGTGGCTCGAGAGACGAGAGCCAGAGACCGCGGCTCCCAATCCCCCGACCGGTTTTCGGTCACCGCAGGGCCGGTTTTGCTCAGAACCCGGTTCCAATGACCGAGCTGACACTCCACCCACGCCGCTGTGGCCGAGAGGGCCGGGGCCAGGCCGGAGGTTCCAGGTTCCTGCCCCCTCCCCTTCACCTCCTGGAGCAGGGCGACGAGCCTCTGTCGCGCCCGAGCCGGATTCCGGATTACGAGGGTATTGATCCACAATCGCGTGGCCTCCCACTTCAAGGTAGGGGGCAACTCGAATCGGAGAAGTCCCACCAAGATTTCCTCCGCCGGGGCGAGAGCCCCGGAAACCCATAGTTGACGCGCGAGGGCCAGTTCTTCCTGGACCTGCCGCCGGGTTGCCCAGCGATTCCCCGGGAACAGACGATGTCCCCGCTCCAAGAGCTCGGGAATGCTATCGAAAGCCTGTCGGGACATGGCCATGGCCACCGCACGACGATTCCAGTTCCAGGCCGCCCGTCGGTCCGTCGTTCCTCCGGCCGCCATGTAGAGGCGGACGATCCGGTCGGCCTCTTGAGGGGCATAAGTCTCCCACCAGCGCGCGAGCGCCCGGAACCATTCCGGGCGGGGGCCGGCAATTTCTCGTACGGTCTGCTGAACGAGAGGATGCCGAAATGAGTAGGTCCCTCCTTCCCCTTGGAGCATCCATTCCAGAGATCCGGACAGGGCCTGGAGCTCCCGGTGGATCTGACGGAAGGTCCCCATTCTTAGATGGCGGGCCACAGGGATCAACGGGGCATCGGGTCCCAAAAGGGAGGCCAATTCCAGGATTCGGCGCGTCCGAGGCTCGAGCCGTTCCCATCGCTCGCGGATCAGGCGCTGAAGCCTCAAGGGCACTGGCCAGGTTCGAGGTTCGACCGGGGCGCCGGTCGCGCCGGATCTTGACAAGTTTCTCGGATCCTTGAGGTCTCGGGCGAGTTCGGTCAAGAACAAAGGATTCCCTCGCGCCTGACGGATCAGCCGCTCCGAAACGGTTGGGGAATGAATTCCCATCGGGGCTCGGGCCAGCAAGGTCCGCAAGAGGATTTCCGATTCCTCGAGGGACAAAGGGTCCAGGGACACGGTCCCTGCTTGGGCGGCCGACGACTGGACCAGTCGGTCGACGGCGGCCATGGCCGCGGCGGCCCGGGGACCCGGTTCATCCCCTCTTAATGCGGCCATGATACAAACTCGGGCCGGCTCCTCGGTCGCATTGCGGGCCAGAAATTGAAAGATCGTTCTCGACGGGGGACTGGCCCATTGAAGGTCATCGATGAGAAGCAGTACAGGGGCTTCCTGGGAGGCTTGACGCAACAATTCCCAGTACGCCAGGAGGCGCCGGGCCATGGGCAATCGGGGGGCAATCCCGCGAGAGGCGAGACGGGAGGGCCAGGTCTCGAAGATCTCCTCGAAAGGAGACAGAGGAAGACGGGGGTCCGGCTGGACGGTCCCGGACCGGACAATGAACCCTCTTCTGAGACCAACCTCCCGAGCGAAGTGCAGCAGGCGGGTCTTCCCGATCCCTGACGGTCCGACGAGGACGAGTACTTTCCCGCGAGTATGCGCGACAGCCGCCTGGAGCAGGACCCCGAGGATTGCCAGGCGCTCCCGGGCCCGACCCACCAGAGGAATGAGCTCGGCAGACGACGAGCTTCGATCCGGGAGTGGGCTCGAGCCCTCGGCAAAGCGAATCAGATGTCCTTCGAAGTCCTCGGCGGGACCTCGCCCGTGTTCCAGGGCCCATGCCAAGACCAAAAAATGGGGAAGGTCCGGACGCAGATCCCACAAATCCTCCAGAACAAACTCGGGGTTTCCGGAAAGGAGGGGCTTCTGCCGGACCGCATCCCAAATTTTCCGGGTCCGATCTCGCCCGGAAGGGGTTTCCAGGTACAGGTGTTGCCAAGTCCGTTTTCCCCAAGGGCCTTGAAAGCGTCTGTAGACATCTCCCCGGGTCATGAGACGCCTCAAAAGCCGCGACACGGTGGGTTGGGAGAGTTTCACAGCGGCGACAATCTCTCGTTGACTGGCCCCGGGGGATCCGGAATCGGCCTTAGAGTCCAGGTACAGCAGAATGAGCTCGAGGGGCGAGGGCGTACCCGACCCCAAGACCTCCTCCGGGGTCCGCAGAGAAGAGGTCCGGGAGCGGGGAGGGGCGGAAACTCCTTCCGGGAGGGGCGAATGAACGAGGAAAGGCAGGTCTCTTGTCGCCGTCACGTGTGCGTCCCGCCTTCTGTTCGGCCAGGGGAGATCGTTCTCGCTCCGAGGACCCGGTGCGAGGGGGATAATCGCCAGGTCTCGGTTTCTCGATCGAGAGTCAACAGAAACATTCGCAGAGTCCCAAGATTACCTCGGCACCGAGGCTCGGCGATGGAGGAAATGGCGGGTCGAGGGCCGGGCTCCCCATGCTGAATAGGGTTGAATGGCGACCTCCGAGTTAAGTATTGGGGCACGGTGGACAGACCCGAAATGTCTGGACTATCTCCGGTTCCCAAGGGAAACATTTCGCGACGAATCAGGATCCTCGGAAATGGCGCACGACGGCGGGGGAGAGTCTTTGGCGCGGGGACCGCCCATCCCGGGACGCTCTGGGACGCCCGGACTCCCCCGTCCCCAATCCTTCGGGAAGACCGAAGGACCTCGGGGGGTGTTCCGTAATGAGAGCCAGCCCAGCCTGGACTCCCATCCTTGCGGGTCTCTTCCTGGTCGTCCTTATCATGTCGACGACCGCGCAGGCCTCCGGGTCCGGTTACAATCTCTCCTATACTCGGGCGCCCGGTTCCACGAGCCCAGCGGCCGTGGATCTGGTAAGTGTCTCCAGCAACGATCCGGGAGGCAACAACATCACCGCCTCGTTTTCTACGGCCAGCGCAATCGATCTGTCCAGTGGCGACTATATCTATATTGTGTATTTTGGAGGGACGGGGACCTCCAACTCCACCGCTTATGTGGACTTTTCCAACAACACCACCGCGGGAGAATACTATTCCTCTAATAGCGGGTCCTTCAGCGCCGGCGTGATGCCCTTCGTCCTCACCAATGGCGGATCGACACTGAGCTTCAGCATTGCGAAGGCCTCCGTGGGACCCGCGTCGAACTTCTCGATCGATGTGTACGCAGAATATGCGACCACGAACCAAGTGTCCTTCAGTTGGCTCGGGACGGACTACAACAGCGCGAGCGGTCCGGGAGGCGGAACGTGCACCTCCGCCGGTTGTGCCCCATCTAGTGGAGGAGGAGTCGCCGGCGGCGTGGCGGCCACGCCCCTGTGGATCTACGCCGGCGTGGCGGTCGCGGTCGTCGTGGGTCTCCTTGTGGCGTTGATCTTTCTGATGCGTCGGAGACGGGGGGCCATGGGAGCTCCTCCTCAACCCTACGCCGCTCCTCCCGCGCCCGGAGCTTATCCGGTGGGCTCCCCGCCCCCGGCTCCCCCACCCCCCTCACCCCCCTCACCCCCCTCGGCGCCTCCTGGGACCGGCTAGAGCCCGTTGGGGGGTCGGGTCCCCGGACCTCAAGGCTGTTCGGGGAATCGCGTCTCCGAGCCCTCGTCAAACCGAAATCCCTTTGGGGTCCGATCCCGAAAGACCCCGCAACCTTTTCCGGTCATCTTCTCGGTTCCCCGATCCCCCCAGTCCTCTCTCTCAATCCCTCTCTCCTCATTCACGCTGGTGTGGTCAAATCTCTCTCGGGATACACCTCAACCCTGGGCGAGATCTGAGGTCCTCCAAGTTCACGGCGTTCACCCGAAGCGCTCTTTCGATCCGAAGCCCGGGACTCATGGACCCCCCGGGGGATCCTCAGCAGAAAGACCCGCAGATCGTGATTAAATTGGGAACGGGGAAGGCGTGGCCCGGTTCTCCCCTTCCGGCGCCATCAGGACCTCTCAGTCGATATCTCCCCGAGAGGGATGGACCCTGGCGCACCCAATTCCGCCAGCAGAGTCCCCGGGGGGAAGGGTCCGGGGAACGATGTCTTCCCCGGCCCCTTCTCGCCCCGAGGGGTTTCTATTCGTTCCGCGGGGAGGCTCCGGAAAGGGACGCCCGAAAAATCGAGACCAGACGTTGGGCTTCCCATTCCCGGGAGGCCTCCTCTCGGGTCCTTTGTCTGGTCTCCGTCAGGCACCGGATCGGGACCACGAGTATGGCGGCGGCGACGCCCGCGAGGAACAGCATGAGCCCCGAGGCCTTCCACAGGAGGATCAGGGTGGGAAACAGCAGCGTACTGAGTGCCGCGCCGATTTTTCTTGCCCCCGGGGCGATCCCGTGCCCCGGGGTGCGACCGTGGGGAGGAAAGAGCCCCGTGGGAAGCCCAAAGGTGGCGGTGTTCGGGCCGATGTTTCCGAAGAGGAACGTCAAGCCGTAGATCACCCCGAAGGGGGTCCCCAGGGCGATGACCGGGGGATAGCCCCAGGATGAGGAAGGCCACAGCCATCACCCTAAAACCCAGCCCCGGGAGGGTCTTGCGGTTCACCCGGTCGATCGCGGCCACCGCAATCCAATATCCGGGAATCGTGAATAAGAAAGCAATGACGGCGTTGTATTCCTCAGCCGTGACCAGGTGCTGCAGGGCGGAAAGGTGAGGGGAAAACGCCCGGCTCAGCGAAGACAGCAAGATGGCCGAGTAGATTCCGGTGCCGTAGAAGGAGACGTCAAAGAGGAACTAGGTCACGGCAGTTCCCACGACAATCATCCAGTAATTCCGCCACAGCTGAAGGTAGCCCAGGCGACCGGGCGTCAGGTCTCGGTTCACTTCCGGGACCTCCCGGTCAACCCCCTCACGGCCCGGGCCGTTTCCCGAGCCTTCCCCTGGACACGAAGGGTGTATCTGGGCGTCTCTGGCAGGCGGCGACGAAGGTCACGTTGAGCAGGTGCCCGGGGACCGCGAAGGGTTAGTAGAAGGAGAAGAGAGCTGCGATCAGCCCGATCACAAAGATGTCATAGGCGACCGGGAAGAATCCCATGCCCGAAACCACGATGGTTCACCAATGGAATCGCTTGACCCAGCTCGTATCAAGGGGTTTGAGGATGGCCCCGGTCAGCGATTCGGGGGCGGGTCGATCCGAAACGATACTTGTTTGGAGGGAACGAAGGGAGAGGGGCCCCCTTTCGGCCGCCATCTCCAGAAAGCGATAGAGGGGACCCAGATTCCGTCCCCTCTCAGAAACTTCGCCTCCCGTCCTGCCCTTCAACGGGAGGTCTCGGGCCCCCTCCCCGAGGCCCCGAGTCTTCCCTCAGGACCGTGACCCCCGGGGGACAGATCCGCGCGAGGGGCCCGTCGCCCCGGGAACCAGTTCGTTCTCAGGATCTCTCGATGAGGACGTTTTTGGTGACGAACCCGTTGTAAGCCGTGATGCGGTGGTAATAGTACCGTCCCGTGCTCGTGGTGGAAACGTAGACCTGCGTGGTGTGGGCCGTGGGCAGGATGGTGCTGCCGTAGATCCAGCGCGCCTCCCCCCGAACGTAGTTTTTGACGGTGGAGGAGAACGTGTGGGTGACATCCCCCACGGTCCGTACGGTAAAGGTGTGATCGGTGTACCCGGTGGAAACCTCCGTGGGGATCAGATATCCTTGCGGAACCGCGTAGAACCCGGAGTCCAGGAGGAACGGATAATGTTCCGTGGTACGCGTGTAGATGTGGAAGCCGGGACCGCGCACGTCCACCGAAATGAGGCTGCGCTGGTCCATGGTGACGTTCTCCTGGGAGTCGGTGTAGTTGAGCAGGTAGTTTTCCGTGTTCCGGAAGCGGTAGCTCTCAAAGACCGTGGTGGTGACCTTCCCCCGGGGGGACTCGATGTAGCCTCGAAGGAACAGCGAGGATTCCCCCTGGGTGTGGAAAACGGCCCGGATCGCGAAGTCGGGGTTATCGGTGAGGTTTTGGACCGTGTAGGTGGAGATTTCCTTGAAGACCAAGATATCGCGGGTCAAGGCCCCGACGGTGGGATGACTACCTTCGTACAAGACCAGGTTGGCGTTCACGATCCAGAATCCCTGGTTATTGATGACCGTGATGTTGATGACGTGGGGGCCCGGGCTGGAGAGGTCCGCCGCGAAGGGGGTCACGTCGAAGACGTACGGGGGGATGTTGAAGACGTTCGGGGAAGGGATCGGCTCCCACAAGAAGGGGTTAGCCCCTCCCGTGTAGATGTAGGGGAAGGGCGTGGCGATGCCCGCCGGCAACCCGTCGATCGAAACCTGGATCCCTCGCAGAGCGGTCCCGCCGCAGATTCCGTTCGCGGCCGCATACGGACTGCTCAGGAACGAATTGGGGGCATTCCCGTACCAGAACTCATCGCAAGAATGGCCCGTGACATACACTTCGAGGTAGGCCCGAGTGATGTTGTCCGGCAGGTTACTGACGGTGAAGTCCGAGGACTGTCCCGAGAAAAGGGTCGTGTTGGCGGCCTGGACGATCTCCTGGGGGACCGCCGGGGCGGAAAAGGCGGGGGAGGTCTCGTAGAAGGTGAGGGTGGCGTTCACGTAGATGATCCCCGTGTAAGGACCGAAGACATAGTTGTTCATCGTGGCCACAAAGGTCTGAGGGGATTCCAGCACCGGGGTGTATTCCGTCACATCCTTGTAGACAGACCAGGAGATCCCCGCCGGATCCGGCTCCGCGTTGATCGTCCGGAAGATTTCCACCCCTCCGATGTCGAGGGTCCCGATCCGGTCAAATTGAACCCCCCGAACGCTCGTTTGCCAGTCCAACAGGACCATGGCCCACGGACCCGGGCAGGCGGAGGGGGGCGAATACCGGCCTACGGCCGTCCCCTGGCCGAGCTCGTCGTCGAAACCCCAGGCGTGGAGAAGGGTGACCGTACAGGAAGGGGTCGGAGGGGGTTGGGGGACCGGGTTTGCCGTCACGGGACTCTGATAGTTCCCTTGAGGGGTATAGGCCGACCCTCCCTGCGTCAACAGGGGGATGACCAGCAACGCTCCCACAGCCAGGATCACCGAAAGACCCGCACCTCGGAATCGACTTGCCCGAAACGACATCCCCAATCCCGTCCGGAAAAATGACGCACAACCCCGAAGGACAGGGGCGGCATAAAAGTTTGTAAGGCGACCCTAGAAACCCCTGGCTTTCCGTTCCGAAGCGAATGGCACGCATCCCCGTTGTTCCAAGCGCCGACCTTTTCGCACGGCCGGAGGAATACATCGCCATCCCCAACCTCGTGGGTTCCGCGTTGAGGCCAAGGGCGTCTCATCTCGAGGGACACAGGCCCCCACGGCCGGCATCATGGGCGACGGTGATCGCCGGATCGCAGGTCCCGCCTCAGGCGGCCATATTAGATCACGTCGTGAAAGCGCCAGTCTTTCGGGAGCCCCTGTCTCCTCCAGCCTGTTCGGCGGAACCTCACATGCTCCAGGACCCGGAACGCGGCTTGGTTCGGGGCCGTGAACTCCCCCTCGAGCCAGTGAAGACGCCCCGATCGCAAGGCCGCCCGGTACAGGTCCCCGATGGCCTCGGTCGCCTTTCACGGCCCCCAGAGGTCCAGCTGGACCCCGTTTCCGATCTCGGCCCGCTGGAGGACCGAGTCAAGGTCCTGCCGCGAGATCCCTCCGCTACCACAAAGGGAGCGTCCCGAAGAAAGAGGAGCAGGTTCAACGCGTCCCCCCGCCGCCAAGCCCGGGCGGATCGCCGCAGGAAGTTCCAGGCGTTCTTCTCGGTCAACGGAGGGGGCAGACAATAGGTGGTCCGATGGATCCGGGGGTCCGACAACGCCTCGACCCGAGATCACCGGTCCCGGGGGCTCAAGGGAGGCGTAGGACAAGGCGGTGGGTGATCCCGAGAAGCCGCCTCGAGCCCAACGGAGGCCCTCCGGAGGGTCGGGAGGCGGGGCGCCTCGGAACCGAACCCCTTTGAGCCCCTTCTCCAGTTCCCTCGCTCGGTCACTCCAGGAGAGACGCGAGTAATCCGACCGGGGGAGCCCCGAAGGACAGGAGGCGGTCATGGAACTCCCGCAACGGGCTCCGCGGGTTCCGTTCGCGCCACCGGTGCCGAGCTCGGAGGATCTCGAGCTTGCCGAGGGTGTAACAGAAGTACTCGGGGTTGAAGGTCCCCCGAAGGGCCTCCCTTTCGGCGGGGAACCGTTCCAGGTACGCCTCGGTCTGAAACAGGCGCGTCGCCTCCTCCAGGCTCATCCCACCCGCATGCAGGCCCACCGAAACGAGGAGCCGTACATCGCGAAGGAGGGCGTCCTGGACCTGGGCGATCTCGGCCTCGGGCGATTCCCCGTGGAACCCCGCTTCCACCATGAGCTGTTCCGCGTAATGGGCCCATCCCTCGGTGAACGCCGAGGAAACGTAGCTCCGGGCGGTCAAAGTGTCCGCGGACGCCCGAAAGTGAAGGAATTGCAGGTAGTGACCCGGATAGACTTCGTGGGCGGTGACGTTCCGGAACAGGGGCCGGTTGAAGTATTCGAGCCATTGCCTCTGCTGTTCGGGAGTCCAGGCGGGATCGACGGGGGTCACGTAGTAGATCCCTTCCGAGATCTGGGGTTCGAACGGCCCGGGCGGATTCAAGGACGCGGTGCTGAACGCCCTCTCGAAGGGCGGGGTCTCCTCCACCCGACACGCGTCGGGCCCCGGAATGCTCACAAGCTGCTGGTCGAGGACGAATTGGCGGACCTCCCGGGTGAACTGCCGGGCCTCCTCCAAGAGGCCCTCGGCGTTCGGGTGATCCCCCGCAAGCCGACGGGCCGCTCCGGGCGCGTCGGTGGGGGGATGTAAGCGACGGGCGAGCTCTTGGAGGCGCTCCTGGTTCCGGCGAAGGTCCCTCCATCCCTCGTCAAGGAGCCCCCGCCATGGGGTCTTGACCCCCTCCCGGACCCGGAGAAGCTCTTGGTATCGCTCGGGTCCGAGGGCGAAACCCCGTCCGTCCGTTTCGGGTCCATCCGAGGATGAGGTGTTCAGGTGGTCCAGGAATTCCTGGACCGAAAAGAGCGCATCCTTCAGGGCCCGGGAGGCCGGGCCGGAGTATTCCGGGACCTCCCGCTGGAGAAGGTCCCCCACCTCCCGAAAGTGCGAAGGGAGACCAGCCCCCATCTCCCTCCCCACCCGGAGGAAGGGCTCCGGCAAAGGACCCCGGAGCCGCGATTTCGCGGTTCGAAGGAAACCGGGGATCCCCTCCCACAACCGAACGATGGCCTGGGCCCTTTGGGCCCACGGGGCGTAGGGGCGGGAGACATAGGGGATGAGACTCAGGGGAAAGATGTACCACAGGGGCAGGCGATCGAGGTACGGATAGGTCTCCAGATCAAAGAGACCCCCTTCCAGAGAGAGGACGAGGAGGTCCCGGTCCAGGGCGCGACGTCCCGGCAGGGACTTCGCGGGAACCCGCTGCAATTGGTGAAGGAGGTTCCGGGCCTCCGACACCCATCGGGAGGTGGCCGGACCGCTCAGGTCGGGGAGCCGTCCGTCATAGGCATGGAGACCAAGAAAGACCGCCGACGCGGGGGACAGCCGGAAGAGGTGTTGCCAAACCCGGATCTCGAGGTCCTGGAACTCCCGTTCCTCGGCCCCGGCCCCGGGGGGCAGGGCCGGAACGGGGAGCTCAGGGTCTTCCGCGGCCACGACCCGCGACGGCACCCGCAGGATTTAGCGTTACTTGCGCTCATCCCGAGCGCCGACCCCTCCGGGAAGACCGAGGTCCCGTCCCTCAATCCCAACGCATCTGGCACGTGGGGCAGAACTTGTCCTTCAGGGGGCCGCCGCAGACCATGCACCTCTCCGCGGAGGCGCCGGCAGGCTTCGCCTCCGCCGCCCCGGAGGGGGTCGTTTCGGACTCCGGGGAAGGAGGGGTTTGAACCTCAGGGTTCCCGAAGACCAGTCGCTGGAAGACGTCGTCGGAAGGAGGGGGTGCGGACGCCGGTTCCGAGGGCTCGGGGGGAGACGTCTGCGAAGGGCTTGCGGTCGGCCCGGAGGACGCGGCCGTCATGTCGATTTGGGGGGATGTAAACGCCGTCTCGTCCAGCCCGGGAAGGGGCGGGGCCCCGCCCGGCTCCACGGACGGCGGGACCAGCGAGGGAGTGCAGTTCGGGCAAGCGGCCTCGGCCGAAGGCAGGGGGGTATTACAGATGGGACACGCAAATACCGAGGGCCCTTCCCCCGAGGACTCGGCGGATGCGGCGATCGTTTCGGGGGTTCCGACCTCCGTCGTCGGGGCGAGAGCGGCGGTGTTTACGTCGGAGGAGGTTTCGGAATCCCCAGGGGTCGCGACGCCGCTCGGGCCTGGCCCTCCGCTCGAGGGCCCGGTCTCCCCCGACGGGCTTGCGTGATGACGACCCCGGATCGCGACGACCGCCACGCCCGCGACGATTCCCGCGATCACCACGCCGATGATCACGTACAGCATAGGGCCGGACAACAGGCCCGGAGAGCTGGACCCGTGGGGCGGGGAGGTCGTGGGCGTCCCTCCCGTCGATTGAACGAGGACATAATGGGTGTACGTGTAGGTCCTCTGGAAGGAATCCGTGACCGTGATCGACAACGTGTAGTTGCCTGGGACCTTGTACACGTGGAATTCGCTAAGGGCCGTCGTCGACGTGTTCTTGATATCCATGGCGGCCGTCCCATCGCCCCAGTTCCATTGGACATCGAATGGTTCGTGGCCGCCGCCAATGGACAGAGAACCGCTGAAATTGAACGGCGCGGTCCCGTTGTAGGCTGTCGACGGGATCAGCTGAACGGTGGTACTGTTCAGGGCGGGATAGAGCGTGACGAGGGCCGTCGCCGCGGCCGAGGTCTGGCCCGTGCTGTCGGTCACGCTGGCGCTCACTTGGACCACATCGTTGCCGCTCGGGAAGCTGTTGTAACTGCATTGGTAGCTCTGGACCTTGCCTCCCGCGGTCGTTTGGGTCACCCCGTTCCCGCAACTGAAGAAGTAGGAGGCGTAGATGTCGGACCCCCCGGAGCCGTTCGCGGTCAGAGTCACGGTCCCCGGAAGCTCGACCCCCGTCGGGGACACGGAAAGATAGACCTTGAGGGGGCTGGTGGCCGGGGCCGTCCCAGGCCCGTACGTAGATGTGTATTCATGCGCGTTAGAGGAGACCCCCGCGGACAGGGCCGCTCCCCAGGGCAAGGCGATCAATACCGTCAGAGCCAGAGCGACCAAAAGTTTCAGGTTTCCGCGACGGGTCAAAGACGTTCCACCCGTCAATATTGATGTTCGGACACGGAATATATGCCTATCGCCCGCGACCGGGAAGGCCGGTTATCCGCCAATCCCCTTTTTGGGGACGCGGTGCTGCCCCGACGCATGTCTTCGGACTCCGTCGAAGCTCGATTGCAGGCCCACGGCCTCGCTCTGCCCTCCCCTCCGCTCCCGCGTGGTGCCTACGAACCGGTGGTGATCCATGAGGGATACGCCTGGGTTTCCGGGATGCTTCCCTTTCAGAACGGAGCGCTCATGGCCCAGGGCCTCGTGGACCGGGATGTGAGCGTCCCTCAGGCCCGGGAGGCGGCGCGGTGGGCCGCCCTGAACGGCCTCTCGGCCTTGAAGGCCGCGGTGGGCTCCCTGGACAGGGTTCTCCGGGTGATTCGGGTGGGGGTCTACGTGGCTAGCTCGCCGGGCTTTGGTGGACAGCCGGAGGTTGCAAACGGGGCCTCAGAACTCCTGGGCGCGACCTTCGGAGATGCCGGACGGCACGCTCGGGTCAGCCTCGGCACCGGTCCTTTGCCCCTGGGTTCCCCTGTGGAGGTTGAAATGCTCTTCGCCCTACGGAGGCGCTGACGCCTCCCCGAGGATTGACGTTGGAAGAATTCCTCTCCCCGGGACTCTTTCGCCGGGGCTCGGCGTTCTACACCCGCAATCTTGTCCCGGGGGAGAGGGTGTACGGGGAGGAGGTCATCCGCGTCGACGACGTGGAATATCGTCGCATTGATCCCTGGCGGAGCAAGCTCGGCGCCTTCCTCCACAAGGGGGGAAGGACCTGGCCGTGGGGACGGGTCCGAAGGTTGTTGTACCTCGGCGCGAGCTCTGGGACTACCGTCAGCCATCTGTCCGACATCCTGGCCGGGTCGCGCATCTATGCCCTGGAGAAATCCCCCCGGCCCTTTGCGCTCCTCCTGGAACTCTCCTCCCGGAGACCGAACGTCATCCCCCTCCTGGCCGACGCCCAACGGCCCGAACTCTATTCGAGTCAGGTGGGTCCCGTCGAGGGGATCTACCAGGACCTCGCCCAGAGGGACCAAGCCCGCATCCTTCGAGAGAACGCCCAGGCTTGCTTGAAACCGCATTCGTGGGTTTTCCTCCAGCTGAAATGCCGGTCGGTGACCCAAACGGCCTCCCCGCGGCAAGTCCTCCGGCAGAGCGTCGAGCAACTGAGGACCTTCGGCTTCCAGGTCCAAGAGGAGGTGGACCTCAGCCCGTACTCCCGGGACCACTACACCGTGGTCGCAAGATGGGGCTGAGGGTCCCCTCCCTTGGGCGAAGGGATTTTCTACCTTCGAAAAGAATCGTCATAGACGTGGAGCCACCCCTGAAGGGGATCCCCTCGGTCCCGTCCCCGTCCCGAACTGGAGGGAGACCTTCCCCCTCGACGGGTCCCTCTCCTTCCGGGGCCCCCGAGGACCCGATGCGGGCGACCCTCATCGAGATCCTTCGACAACTGAACCAAGCCGAGGCCGAGATGGACCGGGAGGACGAGAAGGGTCTGGAGCTCCCGGAGGTCGAGTTCCGGCTCCGGGACCATTGGACCGTCCGTCAGGCCCGAACGAACGTGGCCCGGGCCATGGGACTCCTCCTGAAGAACCGGATGATCCAGCTCGTTCCGGGCGGGGTGTATTCCTGGACGAGGCAGAGGAATGTGGGCCGCCTCTATCGGATCACGGCGGATGGCAAGGCGTTCCTGTTGCAGTCCTCGCAGAGCCGGGATCGGATCGCGTGAGTGGCGGGGACGCCGATCCCTTTAAGCCGTGACGGGAATTGGCCGGCGCCGGGACCGACCATGCCGGGAGTCTGGCGGGTCCAGGAAGGATTGGACAGCTGGTTCGTTCGCCATGCGGGGGGGTTGAAGGACGCCATCCGTATCGTGTTCGGGGTCATCTGGGGGATCGACGGGAGCTTGAAGTTCCAACCCGGGTTCGTTTCGGCCTTCGTCCCCTCGTTGCAAACCGTCGAGCAAGGACAACCGTCGTGGCTCGATCCGTGGTTCAACTTCTGGGTTCGCACGGTGGGCTCCCAGGCGACCGTCGTCGTCTACTCCGTGGGGACCCTGGAGCTCCTCCTTTCCGTATCCCTGGTTCTCGGGCTGGCTCGGAAGGTGGCCTATGGCGGGGGTCTCCTCTTGAGTCTCTTCATCTGGGCCATCCCCGAGGGATTCGGAGGTCCGTACGGCCCGGGATCCACAGATATCGGGACCGGGATCGTCTACGCGGTGGTCTTCCTGACCCTGATGGTCCTTGACGCCAGCTTCGGCCCCAGCCCCCTGGCCCTCGATACCTGGATCGAGCGAAAGATCCCTTCCTGGCGTCGTATCGCGGATATCCGGACCTCCTGAACTTTCGGGAGTTCTCGCCCCCGACCATCCGCCTTGGAGAGAGAACCCGAGAACCTCGTATCCCTTCCGGGCATCGCGGCCCAAGGGTTTCAGGCCTTGGGGCCCAGCCCTCGCCGGTCACGAACGGTGTTGGGGGGGGTCGGGGGATCATCCTCGGCCCATGAGCACATAGCTGGGAACGGGGGCCTGCTCGTGGTCTTCGGATCCCTTGAGGGAAGACCCAGTCATGAGCCCGCGTCTTCCACAGTTAGGAACCCCAAGGATCCCCCAGGGAACCGCTCACAAGGCGAGGACCTTATTCCGGCCGAGCCGGAGGCTCTTAGTATCGGCCGGTCGGAATCGGGATCCAGGTTCCGGAACGGGCCGGCGCCCCCGCCTGGGGGAAGATTGCGGCTTCGCCGAGCCAGGGCCCAAACAATCGGGGTCCGCGAAAGAAGAGACCGACTTTGGAACCCTCTCGACGTCCCATCAAATGGACATCGCGGGAGGAGGGTCCCGGGAGGACGCGACAACTCCCCCGGGACCCCCGGGGGAATTTGTGGGAAGATTCTTCCCGGCGGCCCGGCAATCTTAAGTAAAGGGGCCTGGTGGGCCTCCTCCCCATGAGCCGAATCCATTCCCGACATCGGGGTCGGGCGGGCAGTCACAAGCCTTACCCCGCCACCCTCCCCTCCTGGATCCCTCTGGACAAGGAGGAGGTGGTCGAGGAGGTCGTAAAGCTGGCCAAGGGGGGGGCCAGCGCTGCGCAGATTGGCGCCACCCTGAGGGACACCAACGGGATCCCCTCGGTGCGGCTCCTCACCGGGCGGCGGATGGGAGAGCTCCTGCGGGACAAGGGTCTCTCCCCTCAGCTCCCAGAAGACCTGGCGGCCCTGCTCCGCCGGGTCGTTCACCTTCAGCAGCATCTTGCACGCCACCCGAAGGACCTGTCCAACCGGCGGGGACTGCAGCTCATGGAGGCCCGGATCCAGCGTCTCGCCCGCTACTATCGGAAGCGCCGGATCCTCCCCCCCGACTGGCAATACAGTTCGGAAACGGCCGCCCTCCAGGTCGAGTGATGCCCGACGGCTTTTCGCAACTGGCCCTCGAGGCCCGTGGTGAACGGGAGCTCTCCCAGGCCGCGGACCTCTTGAGAGGCTCCTCCCACCGGTGGCATGTCATCTACCATAACGATGGAGATGGGGTGGCCTCGGCGTCGGTGGCCTCCCACCTCCTTCACCGTCTGGGCCACCCCTTCCGCCTCACGCCTTTGGTCGGACTGGAGGTCCAACGTCTGGCCCATCTGATGGAGGAGGCTCAAGGTCCTCTGCTCGTTCTGGATACGGGATCGAGCTACCTTTCGACCCTGGCCCACCACCGCTACCCGGTCGTGGTGTTGGACCATCACATCCCCCCCCCTTCGGCCGAAGGCCCCGCGGCCTCCCTGGCCTTTGTGAACCCCCATCACTGGGGAGTGGACGGCATGGTGGAGCTGTCCGCTTCGATGCTGACCTTCCTATTAGCCCTGTCCATGAACGAGCAGAACCTCGATCTCGGGATCTGGGGATTGTCGGGGGCCATCGCCGACCGTCAGCATGTGGGGGGTTTTCGGGGTCTCAACGGACGGCTGGTCGAGCTTCTGGAGGCCCGGGGGATCCTGCGGCGGCGGCGCGTCCTGGCCCTGCGGGGGTCCAACCTCGTCGAAGCCCTCACACGCTCCTTGGACCCCTATTATACCGGGTTAACGGGGCGCCCCGAGCGTGTTCGGGAGTGGTTGTCCCGCCTGGGGGTTCCGGTCGCGGTCCCCCCCGAGGAGCTGGCCGAGGATGCGCGGGAGCGCCTCGCGAGCGCCCTTTTGGGCCGGCTCCTGCAACAGAAGGCCCGGCCGGAATTCTGCGAGAATGTTACGGAGACCCGATACGAATTCCCAGCGCAGGGGCAGGAGGCCCTGGAGATCTCCCGGTGGCAGAACGCCACGGCGCGGGAGGGGCAGGCCTCCATCGGTCTCGCGCTGGCCTGGGGGAACCGATCCGCGAAGGACCAGGCCCAGGCCCTGGAGAGGGCCTGGGAGGAGGGGGTCCTATCGGGGCTTCGAGCTTTGGAAGAACCCGGGGCGGTCCACCGGCAGGGGTCCATTCAGTGGTTCGAGACCCCGGCCACCTCCCTCGCGGGAACGATCGCCGGCCTGGCCATCACGTACTTTCTCGACCCGACGCGCCCCGTGTTCTCTTTTTCCCCCTCCGGATCCGGGGTCAAAGTCAGCGCGCGGGGAAGCCTCTGGTTGACGGGACAAGGTCTTGACCTCGCCACGGTATGCCGGCAAGCGGCCAGGAAGGTCGGTGGTGAAGGGGGGGGACATCGGGTGGCCAGTGGAGCGACGATCCCGAAGGGCCGCGAGGAGGACTTTCTCACCGAAGCGGACCGACTCGTGAGCGCGCAGCTGGTTCGCCTCGTTCCCGCCTCGGTGACGTGAGGGGTTCCCATGGCCGAGGGAGCAGCGGGAGCCCCCCCCAACCGCCCGCCCGAGGAGACCGAAGGGATCGGCCGCGTTCGCCCCCAACCTCTAGAACGGGAGATGCACCGGTCCTACATCGATTACGCGATGAGCGTGATCGTGGGCCGGGCCCTTCCGGTGGTGGAGGACGGCTTGAAGCCGGTCCACCGGAGGATCCTCTGGTCGATGTGGGAGTCCGGGGCCACGCACGACCGCCCCTTCCGCAAATCGGCCCGGACCGTGGGGGATGTGCTCGGGAAGTACCACCCCCACGGAGACCTGGCCGTGTACGACGCCCTGGTGCGCATGGCCCAACCGTTTTCCCTGAGGTACCCTCTGATTGAGGGGCAGGGAAACTTCGGGTCCCTGGATGGGGACAGCGCCGCCGCGATGCGGTACACGGAGGCGCGCCTCAGCCGGATCGCGGAGGAGATGCTCGCCGACATCGACAAGGAGACGGTGGATTGGCGGGACAACTTCGACGGGACCCTGAAGGAACCCCTCGTGCTCCCCTCCCGCGTCCCGAATCTTCTCATCAACGGATCCGACGGCATCGCCGTGGGGATGGCGACCAGCCTGCCCCCGCACAACCTGAGGGAAGTGGTGCGGGCCCTGCGCCTGCTGCTTCGGAAACCCGAGGCGACCCTGGAGGAGATCTTGGAGGTCCTGCCGGCCCCGGACTTCCCGACCGGGGGCCTCATCTCTCGCTCCGACGGGATCCGGGAGGCCTACGCCACGGGGCGGGGCATGCTCCGCTTGCGAGCCCGGGCCCAAACCCGCGAGCGCGAGGGGCGCAGCGAAATCGTGGTGACCGAGATCCCCTACCATGTCAACAAGGCCGAGCTCCTCTCTCTCGTGGCCGAGCTGATCAAGTCCCGGAAGATCGAGGGGATCTCGGACCTCCGCGACGAATCGGACAAGGAGGGGATCTCCATCGTCTTTGAGCTGCGCCGGGACGCCCAGGTGGAGGTGGTCCTCAACCAGCTGTACGCTCACACGCCCCTGGAGAGCAGCTTCAGCGTGATCAATCTCGCCCTCGTGGACGGCAAGCCCCGGACCCTGGGCCTCAAGGATCTTCTGGAACTTCACCTGGCCCACCGCCGTCGGGTGATCACCCGCCGCTCGGAGTTCGACAAGCGCAAGGCGGAGGAACGGCGCCACCTCCTCGAAGGGTTCCTGATCGCCATCGACCACATCGAGGAGGTCATCCGCATCATCCGCCGGTCCCGCGACGTGGCGGCCGCCCAGAGCGCCCTCATGGGCAAGTTCCTCCTGTCCGACGAGCAGGCCAAGGCCATTCTGGACATGCGTTTGGCGCGTCTGACCGCGTTGGAGCGCGACGGCGTCCAGGCCGAGCTCAAACAGAAGGAGGCGGAGATCGCGGACCTGCGGCGGATCCTCTCGGACCCTCGGGCTCTTGACGGCCTGATCGACCAGGAGCTCCAGGAGCTGGATCGGACCTTCGGCGACGAGCGGCGGACCCAGATCATCGAGGGTTTCACCGAGCGCTCCCTCGAGGACCTCATCCCGGATGTGGAGGTGGTCGTCCTGGTCACCAACGATGGCTACATCAAACGACTCCCCCTCGATACCTACCGGCGTCAGAGGCGCGGGGGCAAAGGGCTCGTCCAGATGGAGACGAAGGAGCAGGACTTTGTGACGCGCGCCTTCGTCACGCGGACCCACGACCACGTCCTGTTCTTCACCAACCGGGGACGCGTCTACCGCTTGAAGGCCTACGAGATCCCCGAGATGGGGCGCCACTCCAAGGGCAAGGCGATCGTGAACCTGTTGCCCCGCCTGCGGGAGGGGGAAAGGGTCCAGACCGAACTGCCCGTTTCGGACTTAAGCGGTCCCGGCTCGCTCTTGTTCGCCACCCGTCGAGGGCTCGTTAAGCGCACGGAACTCTCCCGGTACCAGAACATCCGAACGAACGGGATCCAGGCCATCCTCCTAGAGGAGGGGGACGAGCTGGTCGATGTGGTGCGCCTCGAGAAGGGCCAGGAGGTGATCCTCGCCACCCGGGAGGGGCAGGTCGTTCGGTTCCAGGAGGAGGAGGTGCGCCCCACGGGCCGGGCCACCTTCGGGGTCCGCGGCCTGCGGTTGAAGGACGAAGGGGATGCCGTCGTGAGCCTCAGCGTCGTGAGCCCGGAGTTCCCAAGCCTCCTCACGCTCACCTCCACGGGGTTCGGCAAGAGGTCCCCCGTCTCGGACTATCGACTCACCCGCCGGGGGGCTAGCGGCGTTATCACGATCCGCACTGGGGAACGCAACGGCCATGTGGTCGCGGTCCTGCCGGTCCGGGAGGAGGACGAGATCCTGGTGACGACCCAGAAGGGAGTCACCCTGCGCAGCCCGGTCCGGCAGGTCCGGGAGCAGGGGCGCAATACTCTGGGCGTCATCATCATGCGGTTGGAGGAGGGGGACGAGGTCCGTACGGCGGTGCGGCTGGTCCCTCCCGGCGAAACCAGTTCCCTATCGCCCCCCGCGGGGGACGGGTCCTCATCCGAGCCTTCGGTCGGACCGTTCGAGGGCGCCCCCTCCGCCAAGGAGGCGAGGGGGGAGGGGTCGGGGGATGAGACGCCGCCATCGTCCGAGGACTGAGACGATCCGCCGGTGCCCCATGTGCCACAGCCCGGAGATCCTCACCGACGTGACGATCTTCACCGGGGCCCTCTATACGTGCAAGAGGTGCGGGTACCGAGGCCCTCTGATCCTGGAGGAGGACGTGCCCTCCTCCGGAGGCCCCCCCCCGGAGGGATCGTGAGGACGATCATCTACACGGGCAAGGGGGGGGTCGGGAAGACCTCTCTCGCGGCCGCGACCGGCCTCGCCTCCGCCACCCGGGGGCACCGGACCCTGGTCATGTCCACGGACAGCGCCCACTCCCTCGGGGACTCCTACGGTCAGCCCCTCGGTCCCGACCCGGTGGAGATCCGTCCCCATCTCTGGGGCCTCGAGGTGGATGTCCTGACGGAGATGGAGAGACACTGGAAGGTCGTCTACGGCTACCTCGTGGAGCTCTTGACGTCCCAGGGAGTGGGGGAGATCACGGCCAAGGAGGTGGTGGTCCTCCCGGGGATGGACCTCATCACGGCCCTCCTCCTCCTGGAATCCTACGAGCGCCACCAGCTCTACGATGTGGTCGTGATGGACACCGCCCCCACCGCCGACACCCTGCGCCTTCTGTCCTTCCCGGACGCCTTGGAGTGGTACTTCACCCACATCCTGAGGGTCCAGCGCCGCCTCGCGAAGGTCGCGCGCCCCACCGTGGGCCGCATGATGAAGACCCCTCTGCCTTCGGACGGGTTCTTCACGAGCCTGGAGGACCTCTACGCGCGCTTCCGGCGGGTCCGGGAGATCCTCACGGATCCGAAACGGGCGAGCGTCCGGCTCGTCCTGAACCCGGAGCGCATGGTGATCTCCGAGACCCAGAGGGCCTTCACGTACCTCTGCCTGTTCGGCTTCCCTGTGGAGATGCTCATCGTGAACCGGGTCCTGCCCTCCGGGGTGGGCCAGACGGATTACTATCGCCGGGCCCTCGAGGAGCAGAGTCGCAACTTGGAGAGCATCCGGGAGGCCTTCGGGGAAGTCCTTCGGCGGGAGGTTCCCCGGTACCCGGAGGAGGTCGTGGGGGTGGATCGCCTCGAGCGCCTCGCCCAGGACGTCTTCGGAACCGAGGATGCGACAAGGATCTTTGCGGTCTCCCATCCGGTCCGTTTCCTCAGTCGGGGGGGGCGCAAGCTCATCCGCATCGAGCTCCCCTTCGCCTCTCAGGAGAGGATCGAGGTCCAAATGAGGCGCGACACGCTCTACGTCCGGGTGGGATGGTACAAGAGGGTGCTACTCCTCCCGTACTCCTATGTGGGGACCCGCGTCTCCCGCGCGAGCTACCAGGAGGGGGCCCTCCAGATCGAGTTCCTCCCCACCGAGGGTTCGGAGGTCTCCCATGGGAAGTAAGGTCACCCCTCCCCGCCCGGACTTTCGTCGGCTGCGCGAGGCCGGCCAGGTCCTGGGTCGGTGGGCCCTCAGGACCGCGTCAGACCCCCGAGTCCTTCTCGCCCTGAGGAGCACGTGGGTCTCGGGTCGTGCCCTCTGGGAAGATCTTCCGGATCCCCGGAAGAGGGGGAAGTCGACCGCGCGTCGCGCTCGGGAAGTCTTCCGGTCCCTCCTGAAGACGCTCCAGGTGATCACCGACGTCTCGCTGGAAAAATGGGAGTCTCTCGACACCCCGGGGTCCGAACCCATGGTGGAGGTCCCGGTCGAGCGAAGAGAGTCCCCTCGACGAACGGTTCCCTCTCGGCGGAAGGGAACTCGGGACCTTCGGTCACCGCCGGCGTCGCGCCGGCCCTGAAGGCCCCTTCGGGAGCGAGGGACGGTTCCGAATCTCGGGGCCCGAGAGGACGTGTCGATCCTCCGGGGAGCCGGGGATCAGCAGGGCGTCCGCGAGTCGCACGGCCCGACCCGTCGCCCGGACGTCGTGGACCCTCAGGAGGCTGGCTCCACCCAGGACCGCGACGACCGCGGCGGCCAGGCTCGCCTCGAGCCGTTCCGAGGGAGGGACGCCCCCGAGGAGCGCTCCCAAGAAGCCCTTGCGGGAGGCTCCCACCAGAAGGGGGAGACCGAGCGCCAGAAATTCCGGGAGGTGCCAGAGCAGTTCCACGTTGGCCGCGTAGGACTTCCCGAACCCGAGCCCCGGGTCCAGGACGATCCGTTCCTCGGAAAGTCCTCTCCTCTGAGCCCGGGAGCTCTGGCGCAGGAGGAAGGAGTAGACCTCCCCGCGGAGGTCCGCGTACCGCGTGTCCTTCTGCATGGTGGCCGGAGTTCCGCGCATATGCATGAGGACTGCCGCCGCGCGACTCTCCCTCAGGAGATCAACCATGCGTGGGTCCCTGAGGCCGCCGACATCGTTGATCATGTGGGCTCCAATCTCGAGGGCCCTTCGGGCCACGCGGGGCCGACGCGTATCGACGGAGACCAGAACATCCGTGTCGTTGACAAGGTGCCGGAGCACCGGCTCCACGCGCCCCCACTCGGTCTCACCGGAGACGACCGGGGCCCCGGGTCTCGTGGACTCGCCCCCCACATCGAGGATGTCGGCCCCTTCCTGGATCAGTTCACGGGCGCGTTCGCAGGCCCGCTTTGGGACCGAGTATCTTCCCCCGTCATAGAACGAATCGGGAGTGACGTTGAGGATCCCCATCAGGGCGGTCCGGTGACCGAGCTTTAGGGAACGCCCGTGGGCCAGCGAAAGGACCCGTTCCTCCCGGCAGAGTCCCTCCCACGGGAAACGGGAGGGGTCCAGCGAGGCCCGGATGTGGAGAAGGATGGGGCGGAGCTTCCGAGGGGGACCCGCGAGAAGGACTTCCGGTTCTCCCGGAACGGCCCTCCGAAGGACGGCCGCAAGGTGGCGGGTCCTCGCGGACCGCCGAAGGTCCCGGCGAAACCTCTCGGAACCCCCCACAACATGAAGGACCAACCCGGCCTCCGGGAAACCCGAGGTGAACTGGGTGACGGGCCCACCCGGAAGTTCCCAGCGCAGGTAGGGGCGAAATCTGCTCCCGTCCGTCCGGCCACGGGACCGTCCCCTCGCGATCACACCCCCCTCCTTCCCCACTTCGGTCCGGGGGAGGGGGTTGAACCTAGCTTTATCTTTTCCCGAGCGCCGGGAGAACAACCATGCTTTGGTACCTGGTCCCCCTGGTCCTGTCCACGATCTCCACGGCCGTGGCCCTGACCTACTATGTGGGGAACGTCTGGCTCTCCCACCGTCACCGGACCGGCCCCGGCAGAGCCCCCGCGGGGTCTCCTTCCGAGATCACCGTCGTGGTCCCGGTCTACGCAGAACCCCGAAACGTCTTCCAAGCCTGCGTGGATTCGCTCGCCCGACAAGGATCGCCGTTCGTGGTGGTGGGGGACGGTTGTGAGGAGCCGTACCGGCAGATCACGGAATCCCGAGGGGGACGTTTCGTGGCCCTTGCGACCCGTCAGGGGAAGAAGCGCGCCATGGCCCGGGGCCTTCGGGAGGTTCGAACCCCCCTCGTGGCATTCGTGGACAGTGACACCCGGGTCCCCCCCGGGGGCCTCGTGCGCCTCTCCACCCACCTGGGTCGTCGCATTGGAGGGGTCGGGGCCAACCTGACGAACCGCATGGACGGGGGTACGGCGTGCCACGGGGCCGAGTTCGTCGAAAGGTCTCGGGAGCTGGTCTTCCGCGCGATGTCCAGCCGGGGCAGCGTTCTGAACCTCGACGGGGCCTGCTCCCTCTTCCGCACGGAGCTCATCCGTCCCTATATGTCGTCCCCGGATTTTCTGGAGACCCGGGTCTGGGGGCGTCCGACCCGCCTGGGGGACGACTGGCTCCTTACCGACCATCTGCTGCGCCAGGGGTTCCGGGTGGTCAAGGCCTACGATGTCACGGTGGAGGTGGAACCTCCCCCGAGCTGGGGAGCGCTCGCCCACCAGAACGTGCGCTGGATGCGGTCCCAGTGGATTCGCCTCGGCCGACTCCTGCGGCGAGGGACCGGGCCGGGCTATGGCCCCCTGGAGAAGGCGGAGCTGGCTGGGATGTACGCGTTGCCCCTCGTCGCTCTAGCCACCCTGGCCTGGCGGCTTTCTCTGACGGGCCACATTCTGTCCCGGTGGTGGCTGCGTTCGATTCGGACCTGGGGCCCCACCCTACGGCACGGGCTGAGCCTTCATCCCCTTCCCTGGCCGTTTATGTTCGTCACCCTGGAGGGGTACCTGACCGTGGGGGCGGCCGCGGCCTTTGCCGGACTGGTCCTGTGGCGGATGCGAGAGCATCGCGAACGCCGGCTCGCCTTCGGGGCGCTCGCCGTCCTAATCCTCTTCGGGGCGTCGATCTACGGGCTCCTCACCTTTTGGAAGGCCCCGCTTTGGCGCGAGGGCCAGGGGGCCCGGATCCCTTCGACGGCCCCCCGGGCCCGTTCGGCGCTCGACCTGTGAGGGGGAGCCCCTCGAGTGGGGAAGGGATTGGACAGACGCGACGCGGGGCGAATCCTTTATTTGGGAACCCTGGAGTGGGGGGCCCATGAAGCCCCAGGAGGCGCTCCAGCAGCACCTGCACCAGCGCGTCCTCGTCGAGGTCCGGGGGGGAAAGTCCTTCCGCGGAGTGCTCCAGGGGTTCGACCAGCATCTGAACCTGGTCCTCTCCCAGGCCGAGGAGATCGAGGGTTCGACGAGCACGTCCCAGCCCGGCCTCACTCTCCTGCGGGGCGATAGCGTCATCTACATCTCCCCCTAGCGACGCGGGGAGGCGATCATGACGAAGGGTACCCCATCCCGGCGTGGAGGGAAGATCGTCCACATCATCTGCCGTCGCTGCGGGAAGCACTCCTTCCATGTCCAGAAGAAGGTCTGCGCCTCCTGCGGTTTCGGTGACACGGCCCGGCGACGCCAGTACTCGTGGGCCAAACTTCGCGATGGCCGGGCTTCCATGAAGGTTCACGTGCGTAAGCACTGAGACGCTTCGCCCGGTTGACGGAAAGCTCCAAGGGCCTGTACCTGGTCCTCCCGCCCGGGCGGCGTGTGACGACGTCGGTACGAATCGCGGTCCTGACCGTCTACGTGGGTTTCGTTGTGAAGGGGGTGGCCGAGGCCTACGAGTACTTCGGTCACAGCTGGCTGCCGGGGACCTGGATCGATCTATACTGGTTGGGCCCCCTGACCACGCTTGTCGGCTTTGTGCTGGTCTGGCGGGGTCGCCACGAATGGGAGGAGCTTCACGCCAATCGCGTTCGCCACGGCCACGCGGCCCTGGCCACCGCGATCCTCACGCTGGGGCTGGTGGTCGCCTTCTTCGTCGGGACCGCGGTGACCGGAGGGTCGACCACCACCCTCCCTTCCTGGACCCCCTTGGCGATCGCCGCCGCGATCACGATCGCCGTGGGCTCGGCTTTCCTCGGATACTTGTTCATCGTCTATCAACTGGTCTCCGGGGCCGGCAAGGTCCTGCTGGTGTTGGCGACGGCGTGGGCCCTTGTTGTGGGTCTCCTGACGGGCCTCGCGGTGGCGACAGCCTTCCCCCGGCTGCTCTCGGGCGCCCACACCGACCTGTGGGCGCTCTCCTCCTACCTGACCCCCCTGTCGGTGAGCACCGGGCTCCTGTTCGTCAGTTACTTCCTCCTGGTGGGGGCCTACCATGAGGCCTATCGTCGCGTTCGGTCCCGGGTCCGCCCACCGGCGAGCGCACCCCCCACCGTGCGAGCCCACGTCGGTCCTGAGGGCTAGGACGCCCCGGGGTTTTCTCGGGGCTCGGGAGGAAGGCTCGGAAAGTCCAGTCGCCGGGTCCAGGCCGGAGGAGGAAGTTCCAGGAACTCCGAGAGGGTAAGCGCATTGCGGGCCGCATCCCCCCGGAAATGGTTGTTAAAGAACCCCAGGACCGGGCGGCCAGATCGCTCGAGCCTCTTCACCCGGGGAACCCATTGACGGAGCTCCTCGTCGCTGTAGCGATAATCGTACCACACCGGGGAGCCGTGACCGTGCCAGCGGATGTAGACGAGGGGAAAACCCTCGAAGAGGGGTACAGAAAGATGGGGTTCGTCCACGATGGCGGGCGTCAGATCCCACTCCTTGAGAAGATCGTAGGAGCTCTCCTGGAGCCAGCTCGGCTCCCGGAACTCGATGACCACCGGGGGCGAGCGGGGAAGCTGTTCGTAGAACCGCCGAGCCAGGGACTCGCGAAAGGGAAGGCTGGGGGGAAGCTGGGCCAGGATCGCGAGGAGCCTCCCTTCCCGGAGGAGTGGATCGAAGACCTCGAAGAAGGCGCGAAGGGGTTCTTCGACGTCGTTTAGGCGGCGGCGGTGCGTAATCTCTTGGGGGAGCTTGGCCGCGAAACCGAACCCGTGGGGGGTCCGGCGAGCCCAGGACCGGACGGTCCGCGGCGTGGGCAGGTGGTAGAAGCTTGTGTTGATCTCCACGATGGGGAACAGGGTGGCGTAGTGGGCCAGCCGGTCGATGTTCGGTCCGCGGGGGTACACCGGACCCACCCACTCCGGGTAGTCCCAGCCGGAGCACCCGATCCGGGCTCGCGCAGGGGGGTCGGTCACGGCCCCCCCGCCGCGGCCCGGGAAGGTCGGTCCGGTCGCATCGGGAGGCCCCGGCGGGGGGAGCTTACCCACGGGTTCTTTTCGAGGAAGAAGCGCAGGGGTCGATCCCGGGCCCTCCGGATCCCGATCCGGGGCGCGGAAAGGATCCGTTCTCCGGGGGGAGGACCTCGACGCAGGACCAGGGTCCCCCGGTCGAGGGGTCGACCGTCATCCCCCCGGGTGATCCCGAAGGCTTGGCACAATCGCCCCGGACCCGGCCCGAAGGATCCGGGGCCCTGGAGAGGCTCTGCGGAACGCAACAGAACCGCTTCGCCGGCCCGGGCGGTCACGTTCGCGCAATGGACCTGGTGGATCCGGTACACGTAGAGGTGCCCGGGACCGGCAAACATGGTACGGTTGCGAGGGGTCTTGCCCCCGTAGGCGTGGTTGGCCGGGTCCCCGGAGACGTAGGCCTCGGTCTCCACGATGCGCGCCGCCTGGACAACACGTCCCGTGACGGACCGGCGCAGGAGATGGGCGCCCAACAGACGGATGGCGAGCTCCCGAGCCCCTTTTTCATCGGCCCAGAGGGGCAAAGCCCTGTTCGGGGACACCGGCTCAAGAGAGAACCGGTTCGCCCTGGCGGATGAGAGGTTTCCCATCCACGGTCACCTCCGATCCCGCGAGGACCAGCCAACGCAAAAACGGGCTCCGGTTGCGTCCTCCGTAGTCTCGGTTCCCCCCGATGGCCACACAGACCACGCCCCGGGGAGCGTCCTCCAGGGTCGGGAGCATCTCCACGTTGACGAGGGCCGGGTTGAGCCCGACACTCACGAGGCCCACCTGGTCCCGTCCGCGACCCGCCCGTCCCCATGCCGTTTCGAAGGACTCTCCGCCCCGAGAGTATTCCCAGGCGATCAACCGACCCTCGCGGAACGTCCACCGACCGCCTTCGTACACCTGTCCGAAGGGGTAGCTCGGGCGGTTGGCCACAAAGGTCCCTTCCCCGAAGGTCTCTTCCACGGCCACCGTGCACGTGCCTCCCGGCAGGCTGACCATGGGGACCTTGCGTCGGCGGAGCTCGGGAGTGAACAGGCCGGCCTCTACCACGGGCGGGCGTCGAGCCAATCGGAGCTTCAGGTCGGTGCCGTTCTCGTGGCGGATCACGACTTCCCGGCCCTTCGCCAGCCTCTGGGCGATGGCCCGTCCCGTCCGGGCGAGCTCCCTCGGATCCTGGAGGGACGCCTGCAGGACGGCCCGCTGCCAGGCTTCCGCGTCGAGGCCAAAGGCCTGGGCCTGGGCCTCCGTGGCCCCGGACAGTTCGACCCGACATCCGCGGACCCCGGAGCGGCGGGCGACCCGGTACCATTCAGCATTGTAGGCCAGAAGCGCTGCCCTCTGCTTCTCCGGGAGGGCCCGGAGACGGGGCATGTCCGCGGGCCCTCGAAAGAAGATGTAGGCGTCAGCCTGCGAAAGGGCCGCCCGTTCCACCGGAGAGAATTCCCCCAAAGCCCGCGCGGGGGCGGAGTCGACCGAGGCCCAATAGGTCTCTTCGTCCTCGAGCTGGAGCGTGGCGTGGGCTCCGACCCTTCGACACTCGAGGACACAGGCCGCGGCCCACGGTACCATATGGGTCCAGCATTCCACGATGACACTCTCCCCTCGACGCACGCCCAGCGATCGGCGGACCACATTCTGCGCCAAGGCGGCCCTTTCTTCAGGAGTCCCCGCCATCATCGGGTCGGGGGGAAGACCGAGCGCTAATGAAATTCTCCCGTCCGGTCCGGGGGCCGGCGAGGATCCCGCACGGCCTGACGGTACCTTTCCCGTTCCCGTTGGACGAAGAGGTCCACCGGCCCGGAGAAGGTCTCAAAGCGCCGGAGCAACCTGGCCACGAAGAGCCCCCCGTTCGCGGCCTCGAGGGGGAACATCCCCACCGACGGTCTTCGGACGACGTCCGCCCTCCAGAGGGGATCCATCAGGGCCCGACCGAGCACTCTCCTGAGGTTTCGACCGGCGGCAAAGTCCCTGAGGTCCCGGCTGACCGTCGCGTCGGCCCCTATCCCCTCCCGGGCCCGCAACAGGGACTCGATCTTTTCGGGGCGGTCCGGTCGCCAACCTCGTCGGGTTCGTCGGATTCCGTTGAAGTACAGGAACGGTTGTCCTCTGTCCAGGCATTCCAGGAGGCTCTGGCTTCCGGTCGTGATGATGAGGCGACAACCCTGACGGAGGCGCCGCCACGCCGTTTCCCGCAACTCCCGATGGAACCGGATCTCCAGGCCTCTTGCGGGGCCCGAGGCCAAAGATCCGCGTTCCCCGCCCAGGGCCCCCCGGATGTGGAGTTCCATCGGCTTCTTCAGGGTCCGGAGCGCGAGGGTCAGGCGACGCGCGAAAGGGAGGCTGGAGGGGGGGCTCGCGTACCACAGGATGCGCCAGCGACCGGAGGTGACCGTGAAGGCGCGGCGAGGGGGATGCCCCCAGGCCGGCCCCACCTGGAGCATCTCGGGGAATTCTCGCCAGGCCCCTTCGTCGAACCGGAAACTTGTGACCACGTGGAGGACGTGGGGAGCCGACAGGCCTCGGTAGGTCCGGTAGGCTCGACGGTAACGCTCCAGGAATTCCGTGCCCTCCGGTCCGCTCAGATGCGCTGGCACCTCCTGCGCCCTCTCTCCCGAGCTCCAGAGCATCTGGGTCAGGACCTCGCGGGCTGTCCTGGCCGAAGCGAACTCCTCCAGGCTCACGACGAGGGTTCGATCCCGGCCGTGGTGGGCCCGTACCACCTCCAGGGTGGAGGCCCACGGTCCCGGGAGGGGCCTTCCCTGTTCGTCGACCCTTCGTCCGGTGACACCCCACCACGTGATCAGAACGACCGCCGAACCCTTTCCTCGGGGTTGCGACCACCGCTGGAGGGGGGGAAAGGGGAGCGGGGTCCGGGCCGGGTCCACCGGTTCCACCCGGGGATCGGAGCGAGGGATCGCCGTGGGAGGGACCCAGGCCACCGTCCGAGAGGTCCGGGAAAGGACCCGAGCGAACCGGGCCAATTCGGAAACATCCCCCCACCCTCGTCCGATCCGAGAAGGCATGAGGTAAAGGACCCGGATCTCCCGGGAGAGGCCACCCCGCCTGTTCATGGGGGGGCGTGGTCCCTGTTCCGCAGGGGGAGGACGAGAGTGTCCAGTTCCAGCCCTGGTCCGAACCCGGCCCCCTCCAGGGCTTCGCGGGACCCGCGGGCGTAGTGGGGGACCTCGGCGATGACGCGACCGATCCCCAACGCCCGAAGCCATTCGAGGGCCGTTCCAATCAGTTGTCGTCTTTCCTCCTCCGAGGCCTGGCAGGAGAACAAGGGAAGACCCAGCTGGCCCGCCTGAAAGAAACTCGAGATGGTGGCCCCCACGTAGGCCCGGGGACGCCCGAGGGGCCCCGTGCACCAGCCGGCCGACCGGGACCCGAGAAGGGACTGGACCGTGCTCGAGGGAGCGACGTTCTCCGGCCGCGGTTCCAGGACCTCCCGGACCTCCGGGGGTTCGATCCCGCGCTTCAGGCTCAGAACGCCAGGGACGTCCGCGGAGGTGAAAGGGCGGATCTCGGGAAAGGGACCCTTCGGGGCCCCCTCTGGAGGGAGGTCTCGGACAAGCCAGGAGAGCTGGCGCAGCGGCCGGTATCCCCGGGATTCGTACAGTTGTCGGGCGGGAAGGTTGTCCCGGAGGACGTCGAGAAGACAGTGGGACCGATGGCGTCGGCGAGCCGTCCGCTCGGCCTCTGTCAGCAGGGCACGACCCACCCCCCGCCGACGAAATCGGTTCAGGGTCATGACCATCGCGAGGTACGCGTATCCCGGGGAGAGGAAGACGAGGGTTGTTCCGGCCACGTCTGCGTCCTCCACGGCCACCAGGAAGCGTACCGGGGATCGGTGGATCCCCCGCAGGAATGCCCAGATCCAACCGACCGGGAAGCCCACTACCCGTCTCAGGACCCCCTCCACGTGCGTAGGGTCCCATCCCTGCAGCGCGTTCTCCCGAGGGAAGTTCTCGGTGAGGCCCTGGACGATGGCGGGGATATCCTGGCGACGAAGGTCTCGAACGATCACGAGGCTCCCCTCCGAGGACGGCGCGTCGTGGGGGGTTGACCCGACCCCCGAGATCTCTTCGGAGCGGACTCGGTTCCCATCCAGTCCGAGATCCGAGGGAGGCGGGACGGTGGGGGGGCCATCGTCGTGAGGGGGCGCAGGTGCCGCCTCCTCTCCGAGGGAGACCACCGCTTAAGGATGTCCGCCAGGTCCCGTCGGACCGAGGACTTCTCGGAGGGGGGGAGTCGGGGCAACAGGCGCCCGAGGGCCTGGAGGAGGATCTCCGGTCGCGCGGATCGGGCATCGCTCAGGAGTTTGACGGCCCCGGGCCCTTCCGCGATGACCGGTTCGGGCACCAAGGAGGACCGGAGGTCCTTCGACCTTGGGGAGGGAGAACGGGCCCCGGCTTCTCCGGGCCCGATAGCCTCCCGACGCAGCTCCCCCAGGAGGTCCGGCAGGATCGCAACATCGCCGAGCTGCCCCAGGGCCCAGACCGCGGCGAGGCGGACATCGTCGTCCGGATCCTTTCGAAGCGCGCGCAAGCTGTTGATTGCCCGTCGGTCCTTCAGGTGTCCCAAACCCAGGACAGCCCCCCGACGGACCCAGGGGTCGGTCTCTGAAAGATGTTCGGTTAAGAGGCGAACATCCGACGGGCCCCCGAGCCTCCCCAGGGCCTCCAGCGCTGCCGCCCGGACGGTCCTCTTGGGATGACGGGTGAGGGGGCGGATCTGAGACGCCACACCCGCCGGTCGCAGCCGGGCGAGGGACCATAAGGCGCAAACCACCACCCAGGGTGCCCGATCCTTCAAGGAATCCAGGAGGGTCCTCACAGCCCGACGATCGCCGATCCGTCCCAGGGCGACGAGGATCGCGGGACGGACCCATGAGCTTTCGTTCGGGTACCGCCCTAACAGGCGCTCCACCGCGGGGCGGTCGCGCCACTCGCCTAGAACGATGCAGGCCGCGATCCGGACCCTCTCGGCGGGATCCTCCAGAAGGGCCCGGGCCTGATGCCGGCTCCGGCGATCTGGCCAGGACCGCAGGGCCAGGAGAGCGTCGCGCCGGACCCGGTCCACCGGGTCGGACAACGCTCGGTACAGCCACGGTCGGGTCGCCGGACTCCGGACCCTCCCGAGGGCGGTCACGGCACTATAGCGGACCTGGGGATCCGGATCCCGCAGAAGTTCCGCGAGGAGGGAGATGGAGACGGGGCTTCCCAGCTCCCAGAGCCCCCAGGCGGCCTGAATCCGGACTTCCGCCGAGGGATCCCGGAGCGCCCGGCGAAAGAGGGGAAGGGCCCGGCGGTCCTTCAGCCTCCCCAGGGTTTCCAGGGCGGCCGCGCGAACGCTCGGCTCCGGGTCTCCGTGTAGGGCCCGAACGTCCGGCAAAAGAGGGGAGAGTTTCCAGTGGCGCACCAGCCAACAAGCCGCCTGCCGGGTGATGCGGTGAGGCGAGCGGAGGGCCCGGGAAAGGTGAGAGAGAGATGGCGGGCGGGACCCGTGGCGGAACCTCCGAAGGCCCTTAAGCTCCCGACGGGCTGTGGCCGGGGTCTGGGGGCGTCGCGGGAGAGCTCCGAGGTCTTTCCGGTGTCGGTTCCCACGGTCTCCCATCGATCCGACCCCGAATGCGTTGGCAGCGGTGAGGAGGGATAAGTTCGACCGGGCGATTTCGGAAATCGGCCTATTTTCCCATCTCGCGGACAAGGTTCAAAGCGATGAGATGCGTGGTAGGGTGTGTGTCCGCGCCGAGGTCCCGAACCACCCGGCCTCCTGGGGAGGGTGGGGCCCCTCAACCCCCTCTCGGGGACCCTCAGGCCCGGATCCATGTCGCTCCGGTCGGGTTTGAGGTGGAACGGATCGTTCAACCGGTCGTGGAAGGACGAGCGGATCGGGTGTATCTCATCACGCGCTCGGGAGGAAGGGACGCGGCCGCCCCCTTCCTTGAGGAGGTTCTCAGACGGTTGCACAGCTGCGGGTGGCCCCTGGACATCCGGGTGGTCCGCACGGACATCTGGGACGTCCTGGAGGCCCTCCATGTTTACCGGAGCATCTTCCGCCAAGAGCTGCGCCTGGACCGTCATGCGGAGGGGGTGATCCCCCTTCGGGTGAACGTCTCGACGGGCACCAAGATACTCGCCATCGCGGGGACCCTCGCCTGTATGCTGTGGAAGGGGGACCCGTACTATGTCCAGGTCTCCCGCACCTGGTACACGGGTCTTCAGCCCCGTGTCCAGGAGGTCAACGATGTGGTGACCCGTATCGAGCCGGTGAGCGTCTATGAGCTCCGGGCCCCCTCCACCGAAATGGTCCAGGTGATGGAGGCCCTCCAGGCGCGGGGTGGATCGATCCGCAAGAAGGAGCTCATCCAGGTCCTGGGACTGGACCGACCCGGACCCGAAGGCGGCAAGCCCCCCTCTCCTCAAGCGCAGCACAGCCGCCTCCGCAGTCGTCTCACCCCCCTAGAAAAGCGCTGGGGCTTCATCCAGACAAGCGAGCTGGGAGGAATGAGAGGTCGTGTGCGTTTGACGAAGCAGGGCGAGCTCGCCCTGGCCCTGTTCTCCTCGGGCACCGGGAGAGGCAGGGCCAAGTCGGAGGGTCCCGAGGGTCGAGGCGAAGCCTGAGCCCGCCGACGGGGCAAAGGCCCGGGAACCTTCTTCAGATCCCTCTAATGAGGGGACCCTCCCCGCCGTAAGGTATGTGAGCACACCCCATGGCAACCGTCGCCGGCACCACACATTTATAAATACTACCGTAGCCCATGAACATTTAGGTGACCTAAATGAATCCTTATTCCACCTCACCATCCACAGACACGGAGGACGTCCCCGCTCCTGAGAGTTTTCGAAGGGCTCCGGACTCGGAAGACACCTTGGACCGTTGCCGGAACTGTGGGAGCCGCCATCTGTATCGGGACGAGGCCACGGCCGATCTCGTCTGTATGGAGTGCGGGCTCGTGGCCCGAGAGGGAGAAGCGGTCGTCCAGGATCCCGTCAACTATCCGGACAGTGGGGACCGCTACGGCCCGGGAACTCACGGTCGGGTTACAACGGTCCTTCTGCCGGACAAGGGACTGAGGACCCGGATCGGCCCGATCAGCCGGTCCCCGATGAGCGGACGGCTGTCCCACCAGAAGAAGATGGAGTTCGCCCGGTTGCGCCGGGTCGACCGCCGGCAGGGACGGGGGGACAGCGGGGAGCGTAATCTCGAGACCGCCCTGCCGCAGATCCACCGACTCGTGGAGTCCCTGGGACTCCCCAAAACCGTCGAGGAGACGACGGTGCGGCTCTACCGGGAGTCCCTGCTCCGACGAGGCATGCGGGGAATGCGGATCGCGAGCCTCGTCGCCGCCTGCGTTTATGTGGCCTGTCGGATCAACCATGTCCCGCGGACCCTTCGCGAGATCGCTCAGCACTCGGAGGCCCCGCGGTCGGTGATCGCGACCGCGTCCAACAACCTCATCCATGATCTCCAGGTGAAGGTGCGACCGGTCCGGGCCCTCGATCTGCTGCCAAAGCTGGCCGAGGACCTGGCGTTCCCCCGGGATCTCCGGGAGAAGATCCGGGAGTATCTCGACCGCCTGGAGAAGGGAGGGTACCAGGCGAGCGGCCTCATGCCGGCGACCATCCTGGGGACCGTGAGCTATGTCACGGCCCAGGAACTTGGGTATCCGTACAGCCAGGATAAGATCGCGAGGGCCCTAGGGGTGACCAGTGTCTCCCTGAGGAACCGGGTCCCGAGCGTGGAGGCCTTCCTCGGGATCCCCCACAACCCTCGGGGACACGTCCGCATTCTTCCCGGCCGGAAGAAGGAGGACCCTCCGCGCCCTTCGTCGGGGGGGACCCTGCCTCCCTTACCCGCGGCCTGAATGACGGTCGGGGCCCTCCGCCGCCGTCGGAGCTGAGGGCCGGGCGTGGATCTCGGCCGGACTCGGAGGGCCCCCTCCCGGCCTTCCATGCCGGTGGACGGTGATGTTAACCCCGGCAAAGAGGGCCAGAAATGGAAGCATCCCCAGGGCGAGCGCGTTGGAGCCGGACGTGTTCCCCCGAAACCCCTCGGCGAGGGCGCCCCCCAGGGTCAGGAAGAATCCGGCCAGGGACACGAAGGCCAGGAGGCGGGATCGCCCAGGCAGGGACGTCTGCGGGGTCGCGGTCAATCCGGGCGACAGGACTCCGGTGCTCCCAAATGACTTTCGCCCTTCGGGGCGGTGACCTGCTTGAGGAGACCTCCCGATGACATCTAACGACAAAGGTCTCGCGGAGACGCCGCTGACCGTTCCTCCCGGGTCCCCAAGGACCACCCGGGGGGGCTCTCGGGAGGACCGGTGGTGTCGACCGGGGGCTCTGGACAACCCGATCCGCCGTTGGTTCGCCCCTCCGTCCCGGGACCTGAACCGGGTTGACATCCGCCCGGGTCAGGTCGTGGCGGACATGGGGACGGGAGTGGGGTTCTACCTGCCGGAAATCCTTCGCCGGATCGGTCGGACGGGGCGAGTCTACGCGGTGGATCCGGACCCGGAGAACCTGGAGATCTCTCGGCGGCGGACAGGTAACGACCCTCGGGTGACGTACCTGCTCACCGGCGCCGACGACCTTTCCGGGATCCCGGAGGGAAGTGTCGATCGCGCCCTCCTGATCCTGTCGCTGTGCTGTCTCGTCGACAAGAGAGGGACTCTATCGGAAACGTGGCGTATCCTGCGCCCCGGGGGACAGGCCCTCGTGGTGTATCCGCGCGTATCGCGTCGCCGGGGTCTGGGGGTCTCCAGAGCGGTCTGGGAAGTGCTGGTCAGCGAGCACCCCTGGCAAGTTCACCCCGCGGGTCATTCCCTCGGGGTTCGAAGATGGCGATTGATGCGGTCCGTGCCCGGGGGTCTTCGAGGGAACCTCCCCGAGGGGTATTCCCCGACGAGGGGGCCGTCGCGGGACCCTACGGCCGGCGGGGCTCGGTTAGACCAGGCAAGGAGGGGGGGACCCGAAGGGATCAATCTGTCGCCCTAGAATTTTGGCAACGGCTAAATACCGTAGGCTTGTCGCGTCCCCATCCACCGAGGGGTCGAGCATGGTCACCGTGGACATTGCGATCGCTAAGTGTACGGGATGCGCCCACTGCCGTGATGTGTGTCCGGTCAACGTCTTTGAACTGCGCCCCTCCTCCGAGTTTCCCGACGTTGTGGACGATCCGGAAGTGGCGGCGAAGTTCCAGTTCCGAGGAGAGAAATCCGTGGCCGTCAACGGACCGGAATGCATCGTCTGTGAAGCCTGCCTCTTTGAGTGCGAAGGGGAGTGCATCACGATCACGGACGACGAGGGCAACGTCCACCACTCGACCTATAAGTAAGACGGCGTGTCTCCGCCGGGGGGTCTTTCCTATCCCTCCGGGGGTCCCCGGAGGAGCACTCGAACGATCCGCAAGGGGGGACGTAGCTTTCCCCCCCCGTGGGGACCCGGGGGGACCTTTGACCGATTCCCTTCTCGCGGGGAACGGCGGGTACGGAGGGAGTTCAAGCGGAACTCCGCGGCGTCGCAGGGCCGAGGAACCTTAGTTGTCGCCAAGGCTAAATACGCCGGCGGCACGGGACTGCCGCCATGCCGACCAATCCCGGGGAGACCCCTAAACCCACCGCCGTCATCGGCGAGAGGGAACTGGTCCTCGGATTCCGACTGATCGGTCTGGGGAACACCTTTCTCGTGGATCCCTCGACGACCGTCCGGACCTTCGAAGAGGCGTTCGATTCGGGACGGTACGGTCTCATCCTGGCGAGCCAGCGTCTCCAGGCGGCCCTTCCCGAGAAAGTCCGCCGTCGGGCCGAGTCCAGTCTGAGCCCTCTGGTGGTTTTCCTGCCGACCCCCGGCGCGGGAGAGGAGCCGGAGAGCCTGGCGGCCCTCGCCAAGCGTGTCCTTGGCATCTCCCTGGAGGGTTCCCTGTCCCCCCCGCAAGTGAGGTGATTGTGATGGCGAGCGTTGGAAAGGCGGAGATCCTGAGACCGGACGAATCGAGTCCCACCGGTACGGTCGTGAAGGTCAGTGGCCCCGTGGTCGTGGCCGAAGGCCTTCGGGGGGCCAAGATGTTCGATGTGGTCCGGGTCGGGGACCTGGGCCTCCTCGGGGAGATCATCCGCCTGGTGGAGGGGCAGGCCACGGTCCAGGTCTACGAGGACACCACCGGCATCCGCCCGGGGGATTCCGTCGAGAATACCGGGCAGGCCCTCTCGGTGGAGCTGGGACCGGGATTGCTGCAATCCATCTACGACGGGGTCCAAAGACCCCTTCGGGTGCTCCAGCAGGTGGGAGGGGACTTCATCACGCGGGGCGTCGTGGCGAGCGCCCTAGACGAGAAGGCCGTCTGGGAGTTCACCGCGCTCAAGAAGGCCGGGGACCGCGTGGGACCCGGAGAGGTCCTGGGGACCGTCCAGGAGACCCCCCTCCTTCTCCACCGGATCCTGGTCCCCCCCGGCTGGAGCGGGACGCTCGAGGAGATCACCAGCGGTCCCTACACGATCCGGCAGCCCATCGGTCGCCTGCGGTCCGAGGACGGGACGACCCGCCCTCTCTTCCTGACCCAGCGCTGGCTCGTGCGGGTCCCCCGGCCTGTGAAGCGCAAATTGCCCCCCCTGACGCCCCTCATCACGGGGCAGCGGGTCATTGACACCTTCTTCCCGATCGCCAAGGGAGGGACCGCGGCGATCCCGGGACCCTTCGGCAGCGGGAAGACCGTCACCCAGCAACAGCTCGCCAAGTGGGCCGAAGCGGACGTGGTGGTCTACGTCGGCTGCGGGGAGCGCGGTAACGAGATGACCGAGGTGCTCACCGAGTTCCCCCACCTGGAGGACCCGAAGTCCAAGAGACCTCTCATGGAGCGCACGATCCTCATCGCCAACACCTCGAACATGCCGGTCGCCGCCCGGGAGGCGAGCGTCTACACCGGCATCACGATCGCCGAGTACTACCGGGACATGGGCTACGACGTGGCTCTGATGGCCGATTCCACGAGTCGCTGGGCCGAAGCGCTCCGGGAGATCTCCGGCCGCCTGGAGGAGATGCCCGGGGAGGAGGGGTATCCCGCCTACCTGGGTCGACGCCTGGCGGAGTTTTACGAGCGGGCGGGGAAAGTTGTCATCCTGGGCGCCGAGGACCGCCAGGGATCGGTCACGGTCATCGGAGCGGTCAGTCCCCCTGGGGGGGATATCTCGGAGCCCGTGAGCCAGAACACGCTGCGCGTGACGAGGGTCTTCTGGGCTCTTGACGCCTCTCTGGCGAACCGACGCCACTTCCCCTCCATCAACTGGCTGACCAGCTATTCCCTGTACGGGGACGACCTCGCCCCCTATTACGCCGAAAAGGTCGCACCCGACTGGATCGCCCTCCGGGCGAAGGCCCTGGAACTCCTTCAGAAGGAGGCCGAGCTGCAGGAGATCGTCCAGCTCGTGGGCTCGGATGCCCTGCCCGAGCGGGAGAAGGGAATCCTCGATACCGCCCGCATGATCCGGGAGGACTACCTTCAGCAGAGCGCCTACGACGAGGTGGACACTTACACCTCGATCCAGAAACAGTACCGCATGCTCCGGGCGATCCTGCGCTTCGGGGATCTGGAGGAGCAGGCGATCGCCCGGGGAGTCCCCCTCGCGCGGATCGTGGAGCTTCCGGTGCGGGTGGCCATCTCCCGGATGAAGACCACGAGCGACCGGGAGGGCCTGGGGTTCCTCGACCGGATCGAGAAGGAGATGGAGGAGCAGATCGCCGCTCTCGTCAAGGAGGTCGCATGAGCGCCACTCGCCCGTCCGTAAACGTTCCTGTGGACTACCGAACCATCGAAAGGATCGCCGGGCCCCTTCTGTTCGTGGAAGGGATCGACGACGCGGCCTACGGAGAAATCGTGGAGATCGCTCTGCCGGACGGGAGTTCCCGGCGTGGCCAGGTCCTGGAATCTCGTCGGGGCCTCGCCATCGTGCAGGTGTTCGGCCCGACCCTGGGCATGAACGCCACAGGGACCTCGGTCCAGTTCACCGGGGAGGTGGCCCGCCTGGCCGTGTCCGACGAGATGTTGGGGCGGGTCTTCGATGGTCTGGGGCGGCCCCGGGATGGCGGGCCTCGCCTCGTGAGCCGCGATCGTCTCGACATCGTGGGGAACGCCATGAACCCCTACTCGCGGGAGCAACCCAGCGAGTTCATCCAGACGGGCATGAGCAACATCGACGGGAGTAACACCCTCGTGCGGGGCCAAAAGCTCCCCATCTTCTCGGCCGCGGGGCTCCCCCACAATCAGCTCGCCGCCCAGATCGTCCGGCAGGCCAAGGTGCTGAACGCCTCGGAGAGCTTCGCGGTGGTCTTCGCCGCCATGGGCATCACCAGCGAGGAAGCCAACTACTTCATCCGCGAGTTCGAGAACACGGGGGCCCTGGAACGGACCGTGGTCTTCCTGAACCTGTCGAGCGACCCGTCGATGGAGCGGGTGATCACCCCGCGGATGGCCCTCACGACGGCCGAGTTCCTGGCCTACGAGCGCAACATGCACGTCCTCGTGGTCCTGACGGACATGACCAACTATTGCGAGGCTTTGCGCGAGATCTCCGCGGCCCGGGAGGAGGTCCCGGGTCGCCGAGGGTACCCGGGCTACCTGTACACGGACCTCGCCACGATCTACGAACGGGCGGGCAAGATCCGGGGCCGCACAGGCTCGATTACGCAGCTCCCGATCCTGACGATGCCGGCGGACGATATCACGCACCCAATCCCGGATCTCACGGGATACATCACGGAGGGGCAGGTGGTCATGGCCCGGGACCTTCAGCGGCGCGGGGTGTACCCTCCCGTGGATGTGCTGCTCTCGCTCTCCCGACTGATGAACCAGGGTATCGGCAAGGGTCGGACCCGGGAGGACCACCGGGGGGTGGCGGACCAACTCTTCGCGAGCTACGCGACGGGCAAGGACCAGCGGGCCCTGTCGGCGATCGTGGGGGAGGAGGCCCTCAGCGAGATCGACCGGATCTATCTGAACATCGCCGAGCGCTTCGAGCGTGAGTACATCCATCAGGGCTACGACGAGGATCGTTCCATTGACGAGACGTTGAACATCGGATGGCGGATCCTGTCGGACTTGCCCGAACGCGAGCTCAAGAGGATCCGGCCGGAGTTCATCGCCAAATACCGCACCCCCTCCGCGAAGGGGGCCGCCGCCGCGCCCCCTTAGATCCGGGTGGCTACCGGAGGGGAGGAAAGGGACAGGACGATGGCGCAGGAAACGATACGCCCGACGCGCCTGGAGCTCCTGAGGACCAAGCGGCGGATCAACCTGGCCCGCCGGGGCCTCAAGCTCCTCAAGTTGAAGCGCTCCGCGCTGATCGTGGAGTTCTTCAAGATCGCCCGTCAGGCGGCCCAGTTGCGGGGGGACCTCGCCCAGAGGATCGCCCAGGGCTACCGGGCGATCCGCCAGGCGGAGATGATGGAGGGACCGGTGAGGCTCGAGAATATTTCCCTCATGCTCCCCCAAGTCTCCGAGCTCCAGGTCAAGAGCCGTAACGTGATGGGCGTGCGGACCCCCACGCTTGTCGGGGAGGAGTACCGACCGTACGATCCCAAGACCCTTGCGAGCCTCCCCCCCAGCGTGGCCGAAGCCCTGCGGACCTACCAGGGGATCTATCGGGTCGTCCTCGATGTGGCGGAGAAGGAGAACGCGATGCGCCGTCTCCTCAAGGAGATCGAGAAGACCAAGCGGCGGGCCAACTCGATCGAGAACGTCTTGATCCCCCGCCTGGAGGCGACGGCGCGGTACATCAAGTTCCGGTTCGACGAGCTCGAGAGGGACAGTTTCGCGATGCTCAAGACGGTCAAGAGAAAGATGGAGCGGGAAGCCGCTGCGGCCCCCCCGGAGGTCGCCCATGCCAGCGCGTGAGCCAGCCGACCGGGTCTCGCAGAGATTTTGGCGGATCCGGTGGACCCTCTGGGCCGTACGGATGGGCGGGCTTGCCGCTTTCCTGGGGATCCTGCTGTATGTCTGGTACCACCCCTAGGAGGAATCCCCCAACGATGACGACGCCCAAGGTCTTGGAATCGAACACGACGACGATGCCGCCCGAGGCGGCCCGACCCCTTCGACAACTCAAGGATGTGGAAGCGTCCTGGGAGGCCCGTCTGGCCCAGGCGCGGGCGCAGGCCGAGGAGACTCGGCGGCGATGCCGGGAGGAACTCGAGGAGAAGGTCCGGCAGGCCCGGGAGCAAGCTGACAGAGCCCGGAGCCAAAGGGTGGAGGAAGCCCGGCGGCAGGCGGGGGAGGAGGCCCGGCGCCTCCTGGAGACCGCCCAATTCGAAGCGGCCCACCTGCCGCCGATGGACGAATCGACCGTCCAGGGGCGTCTGTCCGAGATTCGTCAGGTCCTCTTCGCGGGGTTGGAAGACGAGGGACCGGGGGGCACCCCCCGGTCCCGGCGCCGCTGAGACCTCCCGAGGGAACGAAAGGAGGGTCCGAATTGCTAAAACCGGTGCCGATGTCCCGGGTCCTTCTTGTGGGGCTTCGGGAGGACAAGGACCGGGTCCTGAGCGTCCTGCACGACCTGCGGGCCGTCCAGATCGAGACCCTCTCGCCCGACAACCTCGCGCTCTTTGCCCCCGACCGCCCCGACGAGGAGGCGCGGGCCGTGGCCGACGAGATGATCCGCATCCGCTCCCTCCTGAGCGCCCTCCCCCCGTTGCCCGTGACGGAGCGCCAGAGGTTCGCGGACGTCCGGGAGGTCCTCGAGGCCGCGCGGGCGGTTTCGATCGACGAGGAGGTCCGACGGTGGAAGCAGGAGGAGGACCAGCTCCTGAGCCGGCGGCAGGCCCTGGAGGGGACCCTCGAGCTGGTCCGACGCCACGCCTACTTTTCGGAGGATTGGTCCCTCCTGTCCGCGACGCACGTCCAATCGTACCTCGGGGAGGCGGAACCCGAGACCTTTGCGAGCTTCCAGGCCGATGTGTCTTCGCTCTCCTCGGAGGTTTACTGGGTGGTCCACCGGGAGGGTCCGCTCGTCCGCTTCGTCCTTACGGTCCCCCGGGACCGCGTGGAGGCCTTCGGTCGCCTCGTCCAGAGGGCCCAGGTCCGGCTGGAGGCGGCCCCCCGTCTGGAGGGCCGCCCCGCCGAAATCGAGGCCCGACTACGAACGGAGCTCGCGGAGACCGACGCGCGCTTGACGCGCGCCCGCGAGGCGCTGACGGCCCTCGCCCGGGATTGGTACCCCCGGCTCGTGCCGCTCGAGGAACAGTTGACGGTGGAGGCCCGCAAGAACGAGATCCTCGGACGCCTGGGCGGGAGCCGCAACGTCTTCGCCCTGGAAGGATGGGTCCCGACGGACCGTCTGGACACCCTGCGCCGTGAACTGGAGCGGACCACCGGGGGCCGGACCTACGTGACGGTGATCCCCACCTCCGAAAGACCTCCGACGCTCCTGCGCAACCCCCGGGGCTTTTCCATCTACGAGTTCTTCATCCGGTTCTATTCCCTCCCGCAGAGCGCCGAACTGGACCCCACCCTCGTCTTCGCCCTGGTCTTCCCGATCTTCTTCGGCTTGATGCTCGGCGACGTGGGGTACGGAGCCTTCATCCTCGCCGTGTGCCTGTGGCTCATCTGGCGGGTGGACAATCCCCGGGCCGGTCCCACCTGGGTCCCCCGGTTCCTGGTCCGCTTCCTGACGATGATCATGCCCCCGCGGGCCATGAAGACCCTGGCCAAGGCGTTGGTGCCCGGCTGTGTGCTCGCGATCGGTCTCGGCGTGGCCTTCGACGAGTACTTCGGGTTCAGTCTCGCTCAGCTCACCGGGGGCCGCTTCAATTTCCAGCTCTTCGACCCGATCCGGGGGCTGGGACGTCTGCTGGTGATCAGCGGTTGGATCGGCCTCGGGATGGTGACGCTGGGGCTCCTCTTCGGCATCCTCAACGAGATCTATGTCCACGGGAGCCGCCGGCGCGCCGCGGGCAAGGGGGGTTGGATCCTGGTGGCTTGGTCCGTGAGCCTCCTCGGCTACCACCTGTTGAGTTCGGCAAACCCCCTAGGAGACCTGTTCCCCTTCGCCGCCCCGCTCCTGGCGACGCTCCTGGCCGGGATCGTCCTCATCCTCGGGGCCGAAGGGGGTCAGGCCCTCATCGAGCTGCCCAGCATCGTGAGCCACGTCCTCTCGTTCACCCGTCTGGTGGGAATCCTGATGGCCAGCGTCGTCCTCGCCCTGGTGATCGATTCGATCGCCACGGGCCTCTTCCACAGCGGGATCGTGGGGGCCCTGGCGGGGGCGGTGATCCTGGTCGTGGGCCAGGTCTTCAACATCATCCTCGGGGTCTTCGAACCGGGGATCCAGGGGGCGCGGCTGATCTATGTCGAGTACTTCTCCAAGTTCTACCAGGGGAACGGTCGGGGGTTCCAACCCTTTGGATCCCCCCGCCGCTACACGCTCCCTCAAGCGACGACCCCGTCTGCCCATCCGCCCGCCGTCCCCCCTCGCCCGTCGTTGAGCCCCTCGACCCCCTCTTCCTGAGAGGGTTCCGGGCGCGGCGACCCACCTTTCATGCCCCGGACGGGGGGATAGGTTCACGGGGGTCCCCCCGGTCCGGGGCTGGCCACCCCCGAAGGCGGGGGGCGACGGTCCCCCACCGACGTCACGGAACGGCCCCGTCCACAGGGTTCCGCGGGTGGCCCCCCAAGCCGCGGGCGACCGGGATGGACCGGGCCCCCGGCCGATATCGAGGGGCCGGCCCTACGGAGAGGCGGAAACGACCTCGATGCGGCCGTTGCGTCCTTGTGAGACCTGCAGCTTACCGCGGTACTGCTTGACCCAGCCCCCCGTGATCCGGACCTTCTGTCCGGGCTGGTACCTCGTAATGTCCGGGCCCCACAGGGTCAAGGTCACGGTCCCGGACTCGTCCTGCAGCGTGGCTTCGGCCACCTGGGAAGGGCCCCGGAATGTCTGCACCTGCCGGGCGGGGGAGATGGCGGTGATCGTGGCCTCCAGGTCCGCCGTCGAATTGGGTTGCAGGGAGGAGATGCGCGCCATATCTTCCCCCCAACCTAGGGCCGAAGTATAAGCCCGTTGCGGGACCCGGGGCTATGGCCCGGAACTTCCGTGGATTAGGGGGTTCTGTGCCCGGGGGAGGGGGTTTCGTGCTTGAACTCTCGGAGCGACCGAGTCGGGGTTAGACCGCGGACACTCGCCAGGGAGCGGCCAGCAGGAAACTCCGCCATCGTTTGGCACAGACATCCTCGTCAGGTCCTGAGATCGGAACAACGAAGGCTCCTGCGAACGTCTTCTTTTCGCCACCCAGGCTCACTCGGTGAGTGTCCCGCATCAAATTCCGAACAGCGTCGAGAGTCCAGATGTTGGTCCAACGCGTGAGCTTCAGGGTCTGCGGGGGTGTACCGCATGACCTCGGCGGGGAAGAGGCTTTTGTGAGTTGGGGCTTTCAAAATTAATTCCTCTCGAAAGGCCACCCGTCTTTACGAGGATGATGGGTCGGAGGATGGGCGTGGCCAAATCAGTAGAAAACGGGGCACAGCCACCGCGCATCCCGGGCGGCAAGGCGGGCATCCCGGCGCTTCTTGTTCCCGTTCCGAGCACCGAAGATCGTCACCCTTCCGGTCAAAATCTTGAGGTCCCTTCGAGAGGCGCAAATATCGCCGAGCGGGGTCTCCCGTGCGGCCTTTCGGTCCCAAACTCCACATGTCTTGAATATACGAGTTAGTGCTGTCGGCACAGAGGCGATGTAAGGTCGCAGCGAGAACCAGACGGAACGCTCGCGGCCCCGATTCCGTAGGCCCGGCGGAAGGCCCTAGCACCTCGGAAGGACGGGATCCTATGGACCCCCGTCCGGGGACTCCCCTCCCCGAACCCGGAACAAGGTTTGGCCGGGGCTACAGCATCAAGGCGCGTTGCGAAAAACGGCCTCTCCGCCCCGATCGGACCCCTGGGAAGGGGTCCCGATCTTCCGGAGGTGGTCGGCGGGCTCCTCCGGGGGGGCCTCCCAAGATCAGGAAAGTCGCGGAACGATCAGGTCCTCGAGGATCGATTCGGCGGGAAGGCCGTAGACCTTTCCATAGAGGATCCGACGGAGGTCCGCCCTTTCCACGTCGGCCCGCAAAAGGAAACCGAAGATCCCCCCCAACGACAGGGGGTATTGCCGAAGGCGGGCCCACCCTTCCTGGGCCCCCTGGCGGCGCAGGGCGACCTCAAACCCCACCAGGGTTCCTTCCTTCTGGAAACGCCCGAGCCCCTCGGCCAGAGGAAGGCCCGGGCCCAGGGCCCGGACCATCTCCTCCACTGAGGGCAGGTTCAGAAGGTCGGCCAGCGCCCGCGGGGAGAGCGTACCCCCTTCCACGAGGAGGTCCAGGGCCTCCTCGGGACGGGCACCCGCCACCTTGCTGTTCAGAACGGCGAGGATGTTACGCCGGTCAATCTCCCCCGCGAGGACGTTGCGAACCACCCACTCATCCCCCTGGAAGAAACGGGTGGCCTGGCGCACCTCCTGATAGTAGTACTTCTCGAGCTCCTGCATCAAAGGGAACAGGTTCCGGGTCTTCTGGAACTGTTCCAGGCGGGGGAGGAGGACGGTCCCATACCCGTACTTGACAAGGGCCTGGGCCACGGCGTCCACGCTCGGCAGGTCCAGGAGCTGTCGCAGTTCGTCCAGGCTAAGGAGGCCCGCCGCGAACCCCGCGGGGGTCTCCCTTTCCGACACCAGGAAGGGATCGGTTTCCCGGACTTGACGGCCGAAGGCCTTGGCCGAGAGGATGAGACCGATGTTTTCGATGTCCCAGCGGCGAAGGTACGCGGCGAGGACCGGGCGTCCCGCGAAAGGGGCCACCGAGTAAGCGAAGCGATTAATCTCCACGAACTTCCGGTTGATCCCCATCTCCAGCGCCTCCGTCCCCGAGGCAAGTCCGAGGGCCTGGACGATGGAGGGGCCGTACCACGTGCCCTCCAGGAGCTTGGTGAGCTCCCCGAGGTCCCGGGCCGTCGCCAGAGTCCGGACCGTCTCCGGAGAAAGGAAGTTCGTGACGGTGGCTTTGATCCGGCCGAGGCTCGGCGCATAGGTGGTCGCGGCCATGGTCCCAGAGGACGAGGAGCCCCTTAGCGGGCCAGAATGGCCCGCAGGGCATCCTCCCGCAGCCTCAGGAGTTCCTCGAAGGTCAGGTTCAACCGGCGGCTCCCGTCCGCGCTCTCAATGACCGCTCCTCCCAGACCGGAGAGGGGGCGGCCCGTGTCCACGAGGCGCGCGAGGGCCGGGGGGAGCAGTTTCAGGTCCTGCGATCGAAGGAGGACCCGAGCACCCGTCCCCAGCCTCTCCACACCCCGAGTCACCAGGGCCGAGAGCAACCGGGGGTATTCCGGGCTCTGAGAAAGCTGCCCCAGCCAGGCCCGGACGAGCTCCAAGCCTCGCGCCACTCGAGCTTCCTGGGCCTCGAACAAGATCCGTCGGGATTGCAGGCGGGCCCCCGCCAGGATCCGAGCCCTTTCTCGTTCGGCCTCCACGCGGGCCCGGCGTTCCGCGTCCTCTTGGATGGCCCGGATCTGCGCTTCCGTGGCGGCCCTCTGGGCCGCGACATCCGCCTCCAGCTTGCGCTGTATCTCCTCCAGTTCCCGTCGGGAACGTTCCTCGATGGCCGAAACGAGGCTTTCCAGGGTCAATGTCCCGGTACTCCGAAGGAAGGCATCCGGGGCCTGCGCCTTAGAGGATGTTCAGGAGCAGGATGATCCCGAGCACGAAGCCGATGATCCAGAGCGTCTCCGGAATCACGAAGAAGAACAGGACCTGGCCGAACTTCTCGGGCTTTTCCGCGATGATCCCCATTCCCGCCGCCCCGATCCCGGACTGGGCCATCCCGGTGCCGATAAGCCCACCGGCAATGGAAATGGCCGCGGCCAGGGCCAGGATGGCCTGTGCGTCCGTGACGGTGACCATGGTGTGTCCTCGGCCGCGCACCGGGTATCCCTATATAAAGGCGCGCCCGGAAAGAGTCTCTCGACGGGGCCTCCTCACTCCGGTGAGGGGACCGGTTCGAAGGACCCCCGTCCGGAGGGGGGTCTCCATTGCCTCAAGGAAGGGGTCCAGGCTGTCCTGCGGCCCCTTCGCCGGGCCTTCCCGGAACCGAAAGGTTGGTTGCCTCCGCTTTCAGCCCCCTGCCCAGGGAAATCGTGGCGTCCGAAGTGGGTATCGTGGTGACCACAGGAGAGCGCGACGCGAGGGAACGGCCAACCTTGCCCCAGGACGCCTTTGATCTCCCGTTGGCGCCTGGTTGAGGGGAACCGGCCCGCGGTCCCAGCCTCAGAAGGACGGTGTGGCCGTGGCCCCCCGAGGCCCGGTGCCATTCCGCTTGGGGCCCCTAGCCCACCTTCTCCCAGCGTTCCAGGTTCTGGACCCGGGACAGGGTGCTGCCCCGCTTGATCTCCTCACGGACCCGGTTCTCGTGTTCGAGGACGTCCAGGGAACGGTTGGCGATCTCCTGGGCCCTTTCCCGGGGGACCACCACGACGCCGCTCGCGTCCCCCACGATCCAATCCCCCGGTCGAACCTTCTGACCCCCGCAAACGATCTCCACGCCGATCTCCCCGAAGCCTTTCGGCTCTCCCGCGTCCGAGGCGATGTGCCGGGAAAAGAGCGGGAACCCCAGGTCCAGGATCGCATCGATGTCCCGGGCGGCGCCGTCGATGACCACCCCGGCGAGACCCTTCACATGCGCCGACCAGCTCGCGAGCTCTCCCCACAGACCCGTGGTCCCCCCGCCCGCGTCCACGACGATAACATCCCCAGGTCCGGCCCGGTCGATCGCTTCGACGGGTTTCGACCAGTCCCCATCCAGGGCCCGGACGGTCACCGCGGTTCCCACCATCTTGACATGAGGGTCCTTCAGCCGCGGGAGGATCCCGTGCATGGCCCCCTTCCTCTGCAAGGCATCTGTGACGTTGGGAGAGGAGACCTTGAGAAAGGCCTCCCGGATCTCCTTCTCCCCGTAGCGCCGGAACAGATCGGTAGCCTGGGGGACACGGCTGTCGATCGCGGTCCGGATCCGGCGGGTAGCCTCCGTGATCTGGGGGGACTTGGTGATCGCGCCTCCCACGATGATGACCTGGGCACCCGCCTCGGCGGCCTGCGCGGCGGTCTCGGAGTTGAGACCCCCCGCGACCGCCACGGGCAGGGGCGACCCTTCCACCAACCGACGCAACCTTTCGAACGGATTCTCCCCCCTCATCTGCTGGTCGATCCCCACGTGCAAACAGACCATCGCGGCGCCGAGCTCGTGAGCCCGTCGCGCGCGGGCCAGCGGGTCGGGGACCGCGAGAAGGTCCACGATCACTTCCGCTCCGTACTTCTCCCCTCCTCGAACGGCGTCGGCGATGGTGTCGTCGTCGCTCGCCCCGAGGACGGTGACGAGGTCCGCGCCGGCCTTGGAGGCGATCTCGACCTCGAACGCCCCGGTGTCCATCACCTTCATGTCCGCGACGACCCGACGGTTCGGGAAGGCCTTCTTGAGTTCCCGCACCGCGTCCAATCCCTCGCTCTTGATGAGAGGGGTTCCCGCCTCGACCCAATCGGCCCCTCCCTCGACCGCCTCCCGGGCGGCCTGGATGGCGCGAGGGAGGTTCTCAAAGTCCAGGGCCACCTGGAGCACGGTCTTGTCGAGCCTCATGGGTCGCTCCCCAGGGGAGGATGGGAGAAATCGTTTCCCCCGAGGGGACTCGGGCCGAGCCTTCGGGCCGGTGAGAGGGTGGCGGGTCGGAAGTCGGAACTCCCGGGGTCCCGAAGGTCCCGGAGCGATGGCAGAGGGGCAGGGGACTTTTGCCGGGGACCCTCGGACCCAGAGGAGGGCCGGCCAGTCCTCTGCCGGAGACCCGTCCCGAAAGGCTCCCGTAGCTTCCAACTCTCGGAGGCCCGTCCTCGAGGAGGGAGCCCCTGGCGGGGGCGAAGGTTGATTTAGGCGGACAATTCGCTGGGGCCGATGCCCGGCCGCGGAACCCGGGAGCTCCCCCCCGACGATATCCTGCTGCAGGTGACGCCGGCCTTGCCGCTGGCCGATGTGTGGCGGGGCCTCGTGGAGCCCCCACATCTTGAGAAGTGGCTGGCCCCGCGGGTAAATGTCGAGCTCCGGGAAGGGGGCGCGTTCGAACTCTTCTGGGACCCCGAAGATCCGGACCGGAATTCCACCCGGGGGTGCCGGATCCTTCGTCTGCGTTCGGAAGAGGAACTGGCCTTCAGCTGGAAGGCCCCCCCTCCTTTTGACGGGTTGATGAACCACATGGATCCCCTAACCGAGGTGCAGATCCGGGTGGCCCCCTGTCCCGAGGGCATTGATGTGACCCTAGAGCATCGGGGGTGGAGGGCCGGCCCCGAGTGGGAGGAGGCCCGATCCTGGCATTTCCATTTCTGGGAGGAGACCCTTTACCGGTTCCGGGACTATCTGATGACCGGCGAAGCTCCCACGCCCCCGCGGCGGGAGCGGGCCCCCGTCTTCGAACCGGAGTAGTTGAAGCGGGGTCCGATCCTCGGGGTCCAATTCCTGTCCGCTCGGGGCCCCGGTGCTCCCGAGGGGAGCCCAAAGTTCAGACCCTTCGATAGGCCAAAGACGGCGGGGGCCCCGACCGACAACCAACCTTCCGGGGGAAGGGCGGCGAAGGTCAATTACCGGGACTCCATAGTGCAGGCCGAGGTCGCATGGGTCAACTGACCGTCTTCGACGGGCACGAGACGGTCGGAGGGACGAAGATCGTCCTCTCCGATTCGGACACAGACCTGGTGCTGGATTTCGGTTTGAACTACGCCAGGATGAACCAATTCTACGAGGAATACCTCCAGCCTCGGAGCAGCCGCGGCATCGTGGACTACATCGCCATGGAACTCCTTCCACGGATAGGGAACTTCTACCGGGAGGATCTGTTCCCAACGCCCGATTTCCCCCAAGGAAATACGACCTGGCCGGGGAGGCCGCCGGCGGCCGTCCTTTTGAGTCACGGCCACATCGATCACGCGGGCGCGGTGAGCTTCCTCCATCCGAAAATCCCCCTGGTGGCGAGCCCTCTGACCGTCGCCTTGCTCCGGGCCTGGCAGGAGGGGGGTGGCCATTCCTTGCTGTCCGAGGTCACCTACTGCTCGGCCCGTTCGCCAAGCCGAGAGGACCCCCGACTCTTGGAACCCCAGAGGGGTCGGCCCAAGGTCGGACGGAACTTCGCCCTCACGTCCGAGGCGGGCTCGGAATTCCGAGAGCTTCTGTCCCGATCCCCCTTAAGCGGGCAGAATTCGGAGTACCGACCCGGGCATCTCGAAAGGTTCTCCGGTCGGGTGGGGAACCTCTGCGTCCGGGCCTGCCCGGTCGACCACTCCGTCTATGGGGCCCACGGTTTCCTGGTCGAGACGGATGGGACGTTGGTGGCGTACACGGGGGACCTGCGCTTCCACGGGGAGAGAGGAGCGGACACCGAGGATTTCGTTCAGCGCCTGGTGTCCCAGCGCCCCGAGATCCTCATCGTGGAAGGGACCCGGCTCCGGGGCGACCCCAAGGAAGACGAGGGCCCTCGGACGACCGAAGAGGAGGTCCGACGCACGTGCGAGGCCGATGTTCGTCAGTACGAGGGTCGGCTCGTGGTGGCCGACTTCGGCCCCCGAAACGTCGAACGCCTCAAGACCTTCCGGGCCATTGCCGCCAATACGGGTCGCCAGCTCGTCCTCGTGCCTAAGGACGCCTATCTCCTGCACCTGATGGGGGCTGTGGACCCTAAGATCCCCCGCGACCTCTCCCCGAACGGCATGAGGATCCTTCGGGAACCGACCCTCCGGGGATCTTCGTGGATGGACCTCGTGGAGCGGGCGTACTTCTCCGCCTACCTGGACCCATCCGATGTGGTCAAGAACCCCGCGCGCTGGATCCTTTGCTTCAGCTTCTTCGATGCCAACGATCTGGTCGATCTTTACAAGGGCTGCGCCAATGGACTATGGCTGTATTCGTCCAGTGAGGCCCACGGCGAAGAGCAGGAGTTCGATTTCCATAGGCTGGAGGCCTGGATCCGTTGGGCCGGGATGAAGCAGGTGGGATTCCAACTGGTTTCGAATGGCCGAGGAGGCCGGAAGGTATGCTTCGACCGCCCGGAGGACCGGGGGAGACACGCCTCGGGCCACATGCCGGAGAGCGACCTCCAGCAGCTCGTTCTACGCATCCGTCCCCGACGGGTCGTTCCGGTCCATACCCAGTATCCCCACGCCTACGAGCGCCTCTTAGAGAATAGTGGGATCTCCCTGGAACTCCCGGCGCCGGGTCGACCCGTGGTCTGGTAGGGCCATCCCGAGAGCGGGCGGGAACCGGGGGAGCCCCCCCCAAACCCCGTCTTGTTCGGGGACAACGGGAAGGTTCGCCGGTTGGGGAGGGAGAGCCCAACAAATCCCCGAGGGACTCCGGGGGCCTCATCCGAGCGGGGATCGGGGTGACCGGTCTTTCTTTTGCTCTTAACGCAACGGTCCGGTCCGCGGCCGTCGATCTCACGAAGAGATGTGGATGACCAAGTAAAGATCGCCACGCCCTCCTCGGAGAAGGGGTCGACCCTGGCCGCGGACCCTCAAACGGGTCCCCTCCCGGGTCCCGGGCGGAACACGAACCTCGATGGTGACCTCCTTCAAGGTCATCCCCAGCCCCCGACAGGTCGGGCAGGGGCCCTCCCGCCGAGACTCCTTGACCACCCGACCAGACCCCCCACAAACGTTACACAGCGGGCGGAGCCAGGTCCCCCATGAGTGGATGGGGTCCTGATAGCCGGAACCGTGGCAAACCCGACAGGATCCGGCGGCGGATCCGTCCCACCGGCCGATTCCCCCGCAACCCCCGCAGACCTCGGCCCGGGGCACGGAGAAGCGAAGGATGGAGCCCACATCCGCCTGCTGGGACGTCAGTGTCACAGGGGCCTCGAGATCGGGGTGGCCAGCTTCCTGTTGGGTTTTCCGGGCTTCGTGGACTTGCCGGCGTTCCGCCTCCTGAAGATGGCGATAGGCCTCGGTAAGTTGATGGAACATCTCCCCGGCCCGAGGATTCCCCGGGTTGTGGTCCGGGTGCCACTGTCGGGCCAGGCGGCGGTACGCCGCCTGGACCTCTTCGGGGGAGGAGCCCGGCCGAATCCCCAAGGTTTGGTAGGGATCCCTGGAACGCATGGGAGAACCCTTCGAGTCTTCCGGGCCCACCAAGATAAGCTCCACCATCCAGCGGAACGTCCACCCGGATATACGCGCGGCCGGTAAAGTTGAGAGCCGGTTCCACATTCGGTGGAGAAGAGCCCGGGCCAGGGGTTGAAATACCCCCTTTTACCCTCAGGAGATCGACACCCCAATCCGTCATCCGTCTCACCGAGCGAAGGATGCAAGGACCTTACCGAAGGGAGGCCCTCCCAGCCCCCCTTTGAGGTCCGTCCTTGGAGGCGCATCCCTCCCGCGAGATGGTTTGCGAGGCACCGGGACCCTGGGACCTTGGGCTTTGGCCCCCTCCCTCCTCTCGGGTTCTCGCGTCCCCTTAGTGGAAGCTCGGACCGGCCCGGGCAGACCGACATCTTTTGTGGCCCGAGACCGAAGGGAGTCCCTTTGCCCCCCTCGGAACCCGTCGAACTCCGCGAGGAGCCTCTTCCGGTCCCGAGGGGGGAACTCTCCCCTTCTCGAGGGGTCCGTCAATCCATCTCCGAGGCCCCGCGACGGGATGTTCGGCTTCCAAATTCGACCGGGTCGCAGGGGGGACTTTCGAGAGAAAGATGGAGTTGGGGTCGTCGAGCCCAGGCGGGGGGCTCTTTCGGGAAAGATGGACGCCCCGTCCAGAGGAGGATATGAGATACGAAGAAGATCGGTGGAAGAGAACCCGTTCCCGGCCCCGAAGGCCGGTAAGCCGCGACCAGACCGCCGAACACCCGGAACTTGACGGCCCAACGCGGGGGGATCGACCCCGAGGGAAAGGTCCCCGGATACGACGCCCCTGTCCCCTCAAGGGGACCGGCCCCAGCCTCCCTTGGAAACGAACCGCGCCAAAATGGCCTGCTCGAGCGAATCCCCGGGCCGCGGTTCTTGTCGGACGCCTGTTAGGAGGCCCTTCCGAGGGATCGGGGATTACCGATGGAGCGTTAGGCGAGGTGTGAAGCCATGGAAAGGATGTGCCGACGCGTCGAATGTATCGGCGGCATTGCGGGCGCCGGGGAACTCCTGGTCCATTGGGCGGATCGCCTCCAGGGATGGGCGGAGACCCATCTTCTGCTCTCCGGAAAATGGGAGAGAGGGACTTGGGCGACGTGGGTTGAAGGGCCGGCCGATTTCCCTCTGGAAGTGCCCGAGAGGTTGAGCATCTCGGAGCTTGTGCGGACCCGTCCGAGTTTTCCGCCCGACTGGTCCGGGGATCTCGATCCCTCGGACAGCCACTTCGCCAGGATCATCGCCCGACCCACCCTTGGCCCGATGGTCTCTGGAAGGGGGGCCCCCACGTCCCTCTTCCCCTTCGGAAGGGAAGGCGAGGCCGGCGGATTCCCTGGGGTCTTTCCCGACATAGCGGCCGATCGGGCGGGGGTCCAGATGTTCCTCCGAGGAACCCGATCCGCCCCAGAGTTCGTGACCGCCCACATTCGCGTTGTGACCGTGAAACCCCGAGGAGGAGACCCCCTTATCCCTCTCCGGACCTGGGGAAGCCTTTGGGCTTCGCTGGCCGGAGGGATCCTTGAGGTCTGGCCAAAGGACGCGAGGTCCCGGGAACAAGCCCGTGGGGAATGGGTTGGCGGGTTCCTGGAGAGATTTCACAGCGGACCTCAAGGCCTCCCCTGCCGTCCCTCTTTCCTGAGGCAATGGCCTCTGCCGCCCTCCCCGCCCACCGCGGAGAGCCTCCCGAGGGACGGGGTTGCCCACCGCTGGCGTGACGGCAACCCCTTGGAGTTCTCATCGCTTCCCTGGACCCGGCACACGCTGGTCCTGGGGGCGACCGGGGCCGGGAAGACCCAGTGGCTCTCGTCGGTGGCCGCTGAGGCCCCGCGTCACGGCGTTCCCGCCGTGATCATCGACCTTCACGGGGACCTCGGACCGGCCGTGGTCAGTCGTCTGGGCCCGAAGGAAAGATCGGAACTCCGGGTCCTCGACGCGTGCCGATCCGCTCGCGAAGGTCGGGTGGGGGTGGACATCCTGGGAACCCGCTCCCCGGGTAGCCCATGGAAGGACGATCCTGACTGGATCGACCGTCGCGTGGGGGATATCCTGGTCGCGCTCCGTCCGCTTTCCGGGTCCACGGAAGAATGGTGGGGACCCCGGATGGAGAGAATCTTGGACCATTTCCTCCGTCTGGTTCTGCAGGATGGAGGGGACCTCGCAGACCTCGCGGACCTCCTGAACGATCCCGTCCGAAGGATCGGAGAGGCGCTGGAATGGGTCGAGGACCCCTCTCTGAGCGCCTTCCTCCGGGGGCTTCTCGGGCTCCTGCGCCGCTCCCCGGACTACCTGGCCTCCAGCCAGAACCGCCTGGCGAGGGTTTCCCTGTCTGAGCGGATCCGGGACCTCGTCTCCCCCCGGGGGGCGTTCCTGGACCTGGATCGCGAGTTCCGGGAAGGTCACAGCGTAATCTTTCGTCTGTCTCGGACAGATCTGGACGAGGCGTCGGCCGGTTTCGTAGCCAATCTCTTCCTCGCCCGGACCTACCAGGCCCTCCTCGGGGTCGGCTCGCCCTCGGCGTCGGACGGAACCCTCCGATCCCTCCTCATCCTCGACGAGGCGCAAAATTACGTCCCCTCCCTGCTGGCCCGCCTGTTGGAAGAAGGACGCAAGTTCGGCCTGGGGGTCCTCCTCGCCACCCAATCACCCCATCATTGGGAACCCCGTCTTCGGGCTCGGATCCTCGCGAACCTGGGCACGACGATCTGCCTCCGGCAGGCCCCCTCAGGGGATCGGATGGCCTTGAGGGTCCTGGGGGCGGGGGGAGGAAGCCCCTCAGAGCGAAGTGAGACCACGGGGTCCTTGCTCCCTTCCCGGCTCCCGCCCGGATGGGCCTGGGCCCGGCTTCCGGGATCCGCGAGGCCCGAGATCTGGGAGCTCGCCCCCCCCGAAAGGATCGAAGGGGAGCCCTGGAAAGAGACGGTCGAAACCACCTACAGGAGGCTGCTCGAGAGGTCCCCGGAACCGGTTCCGCAAGGAGAAGGTCTCACCGAGATCCTGCTCGGCGTCGCCGCTTGGAAGGGGACCGCCCCCCGGTCATCGAAGGAGGGGATCGCAAAGTCCTCGGAGGTGCCGGCCGAGGTCCTCCGCCGCACATGGGTTTCCCGGGGCCCCGACCCGCACGAGATCGATCTCACAACCCGCGGCTGGTCGCGCCTCGGTCTGCGACATGAGAGCGGAGCCTGGAAGGAATCCCGAGAGCACCAGGAGCTCATTGCCCGGGCGTTCCGGATCTTTGCCCGTCACGGCGTACGCCTCGAGATCCCGGTCCAGGGGGGTCTCGACCAGAGAGTTCCCGATGCGGTGGCCAGGCTGCTCGGGGGGTCTAGGGAGGGCCGCCGCCCCCGGAGTCCCGGGGACCTGTGGCGGGTTCTGGAACGCCAGAAGGACACCTGGTTGTGGCGATTGGGTCATGGGCGGGATGTCTACGTCGAAGCCGAGGTCAGCGGATGCCGCTCGGAGGCCCGTCTCCTCCGGAGTTGGTCAAAGGCCCGTCGAGCGGGGGCCTTTTTGTTGTTCCTGGCCTCCACGTCCCCGGACGGTCGTCGTCTGCGCACCTTCCTGAGGTCTCGGGGGATTGGCTCCGATCGGGCGGAGGTCTGGGTGCTTCGTCCGGGGGCCGCGGGGCCGGAGGTTTCGGTCTCCCCGGGGACGGCGAACGGTACGCAGATCGTTTGGGGAGCGAGCTCCTGTACCCCCCATCGGTGCCCTCCCCCATGAGGCTCTTCGTGGCCGTCGACGTACCACCCCCCGAGGTCCCGGGGCTGGGACCTTGGATGGGGGCCCCCGCCCATGTCACGCTGAAGTTCTTGGGGGAAGTTCCCCCGGAAGCCCTGCCCCCTCTCGCCCCGGCGCTGGAGAGGGCCCTGAGAGGGGCCTCAGCGTTCCCGGTGACCCTGCGCGGGTTGGGGGCCTTTCCCTCGGCGCAGCGCCCTCGGATCCTCTGGACAGGCTTCGAGGTCGGCGCCCGCGAGATCGCCGACCTGGCACGACGTGTGGACGAAGGATTGTCCCCCTTGGGGTTCCCTTCGGAGGAAAGGCCCTTTCACCCCCATGTCACGCTGCGGCGGATCCGGAACCCTTCGGAAGCAGTCTGGGCCCGAAAGCTCCTCGATCGGCATCCCACAACGCTCTTCGCGAGGGGTCAGGTGAGGGAAGTTCACCTGAAAAAGAGCGAGCTGCGGCCGGAGGGAGCCCTCCATACGAGCCTGCTTGCGGTGCCCTTGACCCCCCAGTCGGCATGAAGGCCCCGAGCCCGGGGGGGAGGGACCATTCGGGGTGGGTTCAGCCGAGCTGAAGCCCTTCCTGGCGCGGGGGGGGAGATCCCTCAAGGAAGCGCGACGGAGAGAAGAGGCGGGGATCGAGGTCGGTCGGCTCCTTCCAGATTATCCGGGCTAAGCGGGAGGCGGCCGCCGGGGCCAGCATGAAGCCGTGCCCTCCGAAACCATTGGCCTGGAAGAAACCGGGGAGACGCGGGTCCTCTCCCAGGATGGGAAGGCCGTCCGGGGTGTCATCGTAGTATCCCGCCCAGGCCCGGAGGACGCGAACCCATTGCAGGCGGGGGACGAGGGCCGTGAGGGCGCGGGACATCTCCACCAGGAAACGGGAGCTGGAGGGCAGACCCTGCTCGACGTGAGCGATCCCGTCGAGACGCAGGCCGCCGATAATCTCTCCCCTCAGGGACTGGGAGAAGTACAGACCTTGCCGGAGCGTGACGACCATGGGATTGAGGAACGGTTTGAGAGGTTCGGTGGCCAGGATCTCGTGACGGGAAGGCCGATTGGCCGTGTCCAGCCCGGCGCGTCGGCTCACCTCATGGGACCAACCCCCCGCGGCATTGACGACACGCGGTGTTCGGACTCGTCCCGCGGAGGTGAGGACCCCCCGGACCCCCTCCGGGCCCGTTTCAAAGCCCAGAGCTTCGGTTCGGGTCCGGACCGTGACCCCCTGCCTGCGAAGCCATCGGTCCAGGCCCCAGAGGACCGGGAACGGAAAGATCACTCCGTCCGATCGAAGGTAGCTCGCCCCCAGGACCCGGCGCGTATCCAAGGCCGGCAGGAGGTCCCGGACCTCGCGAGGTCCGAGCCATCGGACCGGTAACCCCTCGGCCCGGAGCCGGGGGTGCGTGGACCGCAACCGGTCCTCCTCCTCCCCCTCGAAAGCAAGGAAGACATAGCCCCCTTGTCGGAACCAGGGGTTGTAACCAAAATCGATGGGGAACCGTCTCCAGGTGGCCACCGCCTCACGGGCAAGACGAATGGTCGCGACGCTTTCCCACTGCTGGCGAACCCCACCGCCGTTGCGCCCCGAGGACCCGGCCGACAGGAAGCCCTTGTCGAGGACCAGCACGCGGCCGGGGTCCATTCGCTGCGCCAGATGGTAGGCCGTGAACAGGCCAAGGACGCCGGCCCCAATGATCACCACGTCGTACTCATCCCGGAGTTCCGGCGGTCTCATCCTTCTCCCCCCGTCCCTCGCAACTCGCCGTTCCCCTCCTCTCCCAAAGGTACCGGGGCCAACTGACCCAGGAGTGTGGGCCAGACGGGAGGGCGTTGGGTGGTGAACCCTACCTCCGGTGGGGCCTTTCCTTCGAAGAGGGAGAGCAGCAGGAGGACCTCGGGTAGACAATACCGGCCTTGACAGAGGCCGGTCCCCACTCCGGTCATCCTCTTGATGACCTCCAGTCCCCCGAAGCCCTCGTGGACCGCCGCGTCCACTTCCTCCAGGAGCACATCCTCACAGTAGCAGGCGAACCGTTTTCCCCGGGCCGGATACGCCAGGAAATCCCGATAGTATGTGAGCCAGGGCCCCGGTCCATCCTCGGGGGGATGGGCTACCGGCCCGCCAGTCCAGGACTCCCGGGGGGAGACTTGGGGGCCCTGGAGCGCGGTGGCCGTGGCCCGCGCGCTCGCCACGATCTCGGTGGGGGTCTGACAGCCGGCCACCTCTCCGATCGCGTACAACCCGGGAACGCTGGTCTGGAATCCCTCGTCCAGCTCGGGGAAGTACGCGCAGGGTCCGGGCACGAAGCGCATCCGCGCCCCGGCCTGGAACAGCAGGGGAATGTTGGGAAGTCGACGGTGAGCGAGGATGATGGCCTCGACGGAGAGCTTTCGCACCGCGGTCCGGTGACGGTCGACCAGGATGGCCCTTCGCACCCGTCGGGATCCTCCCGCCCGCAGCAGGAGGTGTCGAGGGAGGAGAAGGGCCCTTTCCTGGGAAGCCTCCCGAGCCAGTTCCGGCTCGATCTCCTCCGGCGAGGCGACGGCCACGACCCTCCCGGGCAGGTGACGCACGACCTCGAGGGCCCTGACCCCCCCTCCAAAAACGAGGGCCCTTCGGACGGGGGGGGGCCCGTCCGGGGGAAAAAGGGCCTCCAGTCCGTCCGCCGTGAGCACCCCCGGTCGGTCGTTGTTCCCGAAGAGCAGATAGCCGTCATAGGCCCCGGTCGCGAGGACCACGCGGTCGGCCCGGATGAGGCGAGCTCCCTGATCGGGAGAGCTCACCAGGGCCTCGAAGAGCCCCGCCTCGCGACGGACCAGATGGATCACGGAGGTTTGCCATTCCACGCCGGTCCGGTCCACATCCGAAAGCCAGCCTCGCCACGGGTCGGGTCCCGCTCGCCGGTCCACCCAGAGGACCTTGCTCTCCCCTTCGGGGGCCCATCGGGAGATCAGGGCCTGGCCGGCGGGACCGGCCCCGATGACGAGGAGGTTCACCCGTTCGGGAGGTCGGCTCGGGAAGATCGTGGGAACGTTCGCCTTGGAAGGCAAGCGGCCATGGCCCGCGAGACGTCGCACCACTCCCTGGTAGACCGGACGGAGCCACGCGGGTCGACGAAAACCGTGGAGCGTATCAACCCCGTGACGGAACCAGAGATCGAGGATCGCCAGGAGGTCGAGCCCCACGGAGGGCCAGGCGTTCTCGCCCCGGATTTCGTCCCCTGTCTGTGGGAAGACCTCGCAGGCCCGGACGTTCGGAACCCCATTGAGCCGAACAAGGCATCCCGTGCACTGTCCCCGGCCGCACAGCGGACCTCGCGGCCGGTGGTAGCGCACCGAGCGGCTCAGAAGGGGGGGACCCAGACGGGACAGGGCCTGCAGCAGGGTCTCCCCGGGCAAGGCCGCGGCGTACCGCCCGTCCCTCCGAAAGGCGACGGGAGGCGGCAGTCTGGGGGAAGACATTCGAGCGTCCGAACCCGTTTCTCCCTCTCCCCCATATGGATTGCGCCTCGCCGGCAACCCCGGGGAGACCGGGCGATCGAGCTTCCTCTGGACGGCATAAGGTCAAGAACCCGAGCCCCGAAAAGAACTAGCGGATCGGGGATGCGAGCCGGGGAGTTCTATCGAGGGGTTCGACGAAGGGGGGGTTCGCCAGGAGGACCGGGGGCGTACTTTTCCGCGCTCTCCCTTTCCTTCGGGATCTCGGGGGCCCTCGGTTCGACCTTCCTGGGCGGCCCCCTGTGGCTCTGGGGGCTCTTCGCCGCCGCCGTCCTGATCGCCCTGTTCTTCGCCCTGCTGTGGAACCACGAAAGATACTCCTTCCCGCGGGCCGCGGGAAGCCTCCTGCCGTGGGACTCCGAAGAGGAACCCGAGACCCCCCGACGTTCATCCTCCGTTCGGGCGTCATCCCGGTCGATCCCTCGTCCCTCCCCCCGGGATCTCGAGATCCCGCCCTCCTCCGTCCTGACCGTGGCGGAGGTCCCGAACCTCGGGGATGAACCGGCATCGGCCGGACTCACCCGCTCCCACGACCTCGGCTTGGGCTCCGCGTCCCTCCACACCCGAGGACCTCCTCGATCCCCTTCGGTCGAAGAGGACCTACCCCGGGTCCACTGGGGCTTCCCCTCTCCCCCCCGGGAGCCTCGCGTGCTCTCTCCCGAACCGGGGGTGTCTCCCCGCTTTGTCCGGGAAAGACATCGCGAGACCTCCGAGGAGGAGGACCCTCCGATCCCTGTCGCCCGGCCCGGGAGAGGTCGGGGACGTGAGAGGCCGGAAACGGACGACATCGATCCGACTCTGTAAGACTACGGAAGCGGTCCGATTTCTATATAGCATCCTCCCGCGTGGGGCGGTCGATGAAGACCCCGGGAGGCCTGGAAGGGCGAAGGATCCAGAAGACCGGCGGGAGCACGTACATCGTCTCCCTGCCCAAGACCTGGGTGACGGCCCGGGGACTGCGGGCCGGGGACCTCCTTCTCTTTTCCTCTCACCCGGACGGGTCCCTCACGCTGTACACGGAAGAGACCCCGCGGCCCGAGCGGCACCGTCGGGTCGTCAATCTGGCCAACAACATGGACCGGGATCACCTGTTCCGGCTTTTGGTGGCCGAGTACATCGCGGGGGCTCCCTTGCTGGAGGTGCGGACCGCGGGTCGCATGAACGCCCGGACGCGGGAAGCGATCCGGGAGTTCGCCCAGAGGATGATCGGCCCCGAGATTCTCGAAGAGACCTCGGAGGCCGTGATCCTTCAGGATGTGCTGGGGGGCAATCCCCTCCCGCTGCCCTCGGTGGTCCGGCGCATGTACCACATGGCCCGAGCTATGCAGGGAGATGCCATTACCGCCTTCGAGAACCAGGACGAGGCCATCTCCGAGGATGTCCGGGAAAGGGATTGGGAGGTGGACCGGCTCCACTGGTTCGTCCAGAAGCAGGTCACGAGTGCCCTGAGGGACCAGCGTCGCCTGTCCGGCCTCGGGTTGACGTTGCTGGAGTGCGCGACCTTCCTGTTGGCGTCCCGCGTCCTGGAGCGGATCGCGGACCACGCCGTGCGCATCGCCGAAACGACGGCGTTGGCCAAGGGTTCGCGCCTGCCCTCTGAGACCGTCGAGACACTGCGGAAGTTCTCCACGGACGCCCTGGCGGGTCTGGAGGCGGCCGTGGAGACCCTGTACTCGGGGGACGTGCCCCGGGCCAACGAAGTTCTTGACGAAATGGGACGTCTGGTGCGGCGGGGCCAGGAGCTCCTGGACAATTTCCTGTCCCGTCCGGGACGGATTGCGGTCGCCCTGGCCTACGTCCTGGAAAGCCTGGAGAGGACCGCTCTCTACGCCAGCGATCTCGCCGAGATCGCCATCAATCACGCGGTCCAGATCCAGACGACGGCGATCGCCTCCTGACCGGCCCCCCTCGTTTCCATCCCGAGCGCCATGACCGGGGCCAACTCTCCGCCCGAACCCCCTCGAACGACTCTCGGCCGGTGGCTCTCGATCCCGAGACGCCTTGGCCCCTCCCCGACCGCGGACGGTGTAAAGATCCTGTACCTGAGCACCGAAAGCGGGATCCCCCGCGCCTATGCCCTGGATCTTCGTTCGGGTCGCGGACGACTGTTGTGGGACTCTCCGGAAAGGGTGGGAGATTTGGAGGCGGCCCCCGAAGGGTCGCGGGCCATCCTCGGCTATGACGAGAAGGGAGACGAGAACGCCCGTTTCGTTCTCGTGGAGACGAGGGACGTCCCCGCGCGGGAGGCGGGAATCCGGCTCCTCCCCACCCCCGCCGGGGTCCGGAACCGCCCGGGGCACTGGAGGGACGGGCATCGGTACGTCTACCCGTCGACGAGCACCGTTCCCGAGGCGTTTGACATCGTGGAGGTCGATGTGGACAGACGCGAGCTCCCGCGGATCCTTCTCTCCAACGGTTCCTGGAACGACGTCCTTCGGGCGTCGGCGGAGGCGGTGGTGGTGTCCCGGGCCCGAACCTTCCTGGACCGGGAACTTTGGTTGCTGCCGGAGGGACGATCGTCGATTCCGCTGAACCCCGGAGCGGAGGAGACCTGGGTGCTAAGCGTGGACTTCGGCGACGGAGGCATTCTCGCCGCGGCCAATCCGGGGCGGGAGCACCTTGCTCTGGTGCGCTATCGGTCGGGGTCGACGAGTCCGGAGGTCCTGCGGGCCTACGACGGGGACGTGGAGATCGTTCGCCGGAACCCCCGGGGCCCCGAGGTCGCCCTCACGGTCAACCGTCGGGGGTTCAGCGAGGTCCATCTGTGGAACCCCGAGACTGGGGAGGAGCGCGTGTTCTCCTCGGGCCCCCGGGGGGTCGTAGGCGCCCTCGAATGGCTCCCGGAAGGGAGCCGGTTCGTCTACGCCATCTCCTCGGATTCTGACGGGGAGGACCTCTACCTTCGGGATATCACGACCGGCAAGGAGCGACCCCTGTTCCGGCCCCCCCTGCGCCTCCCGGGGGTGGGACCCCTCCCCCGGGAAATCCGGGTCCCCTTGGAGGGGGGTCTGGAAGTCCCTGTGATGGTCTACGAGCCCCGGGGCCCGGCCCGGGGAACGGTGGTCCATCTTCATGGCGGGCCCGAAGCCCAAGCGCGCCCCCACTTCGATCCCCTACGCAGTGCCCTGCGTGAACGCGGTTGGAGAGTCATCGAGCCCAATGTTCGAGGGAGCACCGGCTACGGGAAGACCTACGCCCACCTCGATGACGGGGCTCACCGCCTGTCCTGCGCCCGGGACGTGCAGGCGGTCCTGGATCTGATCGGAGAGCGGGGTTGGAGCCCGCCCGGCCAGATCGGGCTCTTCGGGGGGAGCTACGGGGGCTACCTCACCCTGCTCACCCTGGTGGAGTTCCCCGGATCCGTAGGCGCCGCCGCGGTGATCGTGGGGATCTCCGATCTGGTGACCTTTCTGGAACGAACGAGTGTCTGGAGGCGCCGGCTCCGCGAAGACGAGTACGGCCATCTCGAGACGGATCGCGCCGTTCTCGAGAGGTTGTCCCCACGACGGCGAGCCGAGCGGATCGCCTGTCCGCTTCTCCTCCTGCACGGCCGTCGGGACGTTCGGGTCCCTGTGGAGGAGGCCGAGGAGCTCCGATCGACCCTGAGGGCCCAAGGACGGACCGTGGAACTGGTTGTCTACGAGGACGAGGGGCACCACATCACCCGTCGGGAGAACCAGCTCGACGCCTACACCCGCGTGATCGAATTTCTGGAAAAGCATCTTACGGGTCGCTCCCCCTCCTGAACTGAAGCGGAGGGCCGGTCTCCATGCCCCGAGAAGAGGTCTTCCCGAACCGAATCGGGAGGGGGACCCTCATCCTCGGGCTGGCCCTCCTCCTGGGGATCTCGGGCGCGGCGGCGCCCCTGGGAGGAGGGCCATCTCCCCGAGACCACGACGGTCCCTCGACGTCTGCGGGGTTCCGGTTGGGGGCCGGCTCGCTCGCCCAAGCCTCCTCCTGGGCCCTCGGTCACTTCCCCACGACGACCGTCGCGAGCGGTTACCGGGTCGTGTTCTCCAACGGTTCGGGCACCTTCAACCTGGGTCTGACCCTCGATCTCACGGCCTTTCGTCTGGCCCTTGAAGCCCCCTCCGTGCCCGCCGCCTTCGAGATTGCGGCCTCTGACCCGCTCGGGACGGAGGATGTCGTGATCGGTCTTTTCGCCAGCTCCAACCTGACCGGTGGGGCCTCGATCCCGTTCTGGGCCCTCGTCAGCGCGAGCACCGATGGCCTGATCGCCGGAGGGTACTCCCCCTCGGCGCCCCCGTCAGATACCCCTCTCGTGATCGTCGCCAACGAGACCCAGGGTGACCGGTGGGAGTTCCTCCTCAATGGGGTTCCCTTTCCGGGAAGTTCGGAGCCGGTCCTGGGCCGTAACCGTTCCGAGCCCGGGGTCTCCCCGTGGGTCGCCATCGCTTCGATAGGTTCCTCGGTCGGCCCGGTGTTACCGGACCCCATCACCCTGGAACCCTCCCTGATCCAGGTCCGAAGTTCCTCCGGTTGGAACCTTCCCGGACCGGCGGTGGGTCTGTGGAACGGCACCCAGACCCCCGTGTGGGGGATCGCGGGATCGCGACAGAACGCCTCGCTCGTTCCCGGGGCGGTGGAATGGGCCCCCTCGCTTCCGGTTCTCCCGAACGGGACGGTCCTGTGGACCGGGTCCGCCCCGAGCCCGGTGAACGTCTCCCTGGCGCTTTCTCCCCTGACGGTGCAAGGTGGGTCCCCGGTGGCGTATCAAATCCGGGTGAGCCGGGGGGGTCAGGGGATTGCCGGGGCGAGGGACTGGCTGGCCTCGAGCCTGGAGGGGGGTTTCCTCGAAGGCTCGGGGGTGACCAATGCCACGGGCGGGATCGCGGGGACCTTTTCCACGAGCAACGTTCCCAACCCGGTGAACGACACGTTCACGGTCATCGTGATGGGGACCGCCATCTGGGGATGGGATTCCGCCTCCGTGACGTTGGACCCCTCCACCGTCGCGGTCTCGGTCATGGTTCTCCTCTCCCGAACCCAGGCTCCCCCGCGGACGCCCGTGCCCTTGGAAGTCCGCCTGGTCCGGGGGGGGGAGCCGGTCCCGGGAGTGCCCCTGACCGCTCAAGCCAGCGTGGGGGGAGGAGGCTTCACCTATCCGGAGGTCCCGTGGAAGACAAATCCCGAAGGGTTTGCGTACGCCAACTACACCACGCCCCCCACGACGGGGCCGGTCACCCTCACCGTGACGCCTCTCAACGGGTCCGGGGTCTCCGGCTACGGTCAGGCGTCCCTCACCGTGGGTTCCGTCCCTCATTCCTCCCCGATCATCGGGGGGGCGGTGGTCCTGGGAGTTCTCGTGGTGATCCTTCTGGCGGCGGTGCTCGTCCTCCTCCGGAGGTCCCGGAGGCGCCAAGGAGGGGACCGAGGGGGACGTTCCCTCAGAGCGAAGGGGGGGATTTTGAAGCGCAGGAGGGGCACGAACCCACCAAACTGACAGAAATCCCCTCCATCGTCCAGCCGTCGGGGCAGGAGCGGGCCATCCTTTCCAGCTCCGTTCGACCGCTCACGTCGACCGGTACCCGTCCTAACCGCCCACAATGGCGGCAGATGAGGTGGGCGGTGGGAGGCTCCCGGAGATCGAGACGCAAGACGTAGCGGCGCCGGGGTCCCGAACCGCGGGCCACGACCTGGCCCTCCGATACGAGGTCCGACAGGGCTCTTGAGACGTCGGCCGGACTGGCGGGGTGACCATGAGAGTTCATGAGGGTCGCGATCTCGGCGATCGTTCGCTCACCGTGCGCGGCCCGGAGCTCCTCGAGAATCAGCCCGGACACCTGGGGAGACAAAGCGGGGACCGCTCGCCGTGGAGGGCGGGATCGACGTCCGGGCCGGCGGGGCCGTCGTGGGGAAGGCACGAGGGGAAGAGCATCTCCGCTTATTTGAGGGAGCCTCTGAGGGGCACAAGGGTCCGCCCCGTTTCGAGACCCCACGGGATCTCCGAACGGGGCCCGGGGAAGGGGGCTCCTACAGTCCTATAGGGTCCCTCGTCATGGTCGCTCCCATGAAGGTGAGGGCGGTCCTTCCCTCGTTTCTTCCCGTCGACGAGATCCGTCGCCGCGTGGGCCCGGTGTTGCCTGGCCTGGACGTGGTCGAGGAACCTCTCGATCGAGGTTCCTTTGCTCCGGAGGAGGTCGAGGTCCTGATCCTGACCACCTTCACACCCCTCCCCCGAGAAGTCCTGGCCCATTATCCCGCGCTGCGGTTCGTCCAGGTGGCCAGTACCGGTTACGATGCGGTGGACCTCCCGGCCTGCCGGGACAGGCGCATCATGGTCTCGAACATCCCGGTGGCCAACTCCACGTCGGTGGCCGAACATGTGATCCTTCTGGCCCTCTCCCTTCTGAGGGACCTTCCCCGATTGGACCGGGCGCTCCGGGAGGGGCAGTGGCCTCTGCTCACGGGAGGGCGCGATCTGAGGGGTCGGGTCTTTGGGATCCTGGGAATGGGCCGCATCGGGCGGGCGTTGGCCGCTCGACTTCTCCCTTTCGAAACGTCCACCATCTACCACGATCTCGTTCCTCTCCCGAGGGTCCAGGAGGAAACGCTGGGCGTGACCCGGGTTGACTGGGAGGATCTCCTGGGATCCTCCGAGATCCTGTCGGTCCATCTCCCCTTGACACCCCGGACCCGGGGGATCCTCGGTCCGACGGAGCTCTCGCGACTGCCCGAGGGGGCCATCCTGATCAATACGGCCCGAGGAGAGCTCCTCGACATGAAGGCCGTCCGGGAGCGCGTCTCGTCGGGGACGTTGCGTGTGGCCTTGGATGTGTACGAGACGGAGCCTCCGGATTTCCAGGATCCGCTCTTCCAAACCCCCGGGACCGTCTTCACACCTCACGTGGCCGGGGTCACCCGCGAGTCCCAGGAGCGGTTCGTTCAGGAGACGATCAAGAATGTGCTGCGCTTCCTTCAGGGCAAGGAGCCCCTCTACCGGGTTGACATCGAGCCAGGTTCGGGGACCGGGACCTCCCTGGACCGCCCGGGGACCTCCGGGGACGGTTTGTGAACGCGGCCCGGGCCCTCTCCGAAGCCCTCCGAGCTTCCGGGGAGAGTGTCGTCTTCGGGAACCCGGGGACCACCGAACTATCCTTCCTCGAAGGCCTCGACCTTCGCTACGTTCTCACCCTCCATGACGGTCTGGCCGTGGGGGCCGCCGACCTGTACTCCCAGCTGACGCGCCGGCCGGCGGTCGTGAATCTGCACGCCGCCCCCGGCCTGGCCAATGCGATAGGCTTCCTGGCGAGCGCCCGCGAGAACCGGGCCCCCCTCCTCGTCACCGTGGGCCAACAGGATCGGCGCCATTGGGCGGAGCGCCCCCTGCTATACTCGGACCTCGTCCGTCTGGCCACCCCCGTAGTCAAGGGAGCCTGGGAGGTCACGTCCGTGGAGAATCTGCCCGAGACCCTCGACAGGGCCTGGCAGTTGGCCGGGCGCCGGCCGTACGGGCCTACCGTCGTGAGCCTCCCCATGGACCTCATGGAATCCCCGAGTCCTCCGCTCGAGCCGTTTTCGCGACTTATAGATCCCCCCCCCGAGGGGTCCCTCGAGGAGATCGCCGCGATATTGCAAAGCTCGCCCGACCCGGCCCTCGTCGCGGGGTATCAGGTCGATCTCGATCGGGTCCACGAGCCCCTCCAGGATCTCGCCCAGCGGTTGGGAGCTCCCATCTTCGCCGAGCCCCTCGCGTCGCGGGCCCCGGTGACTTCAGAATGCGAGAACTTTGCCGGCGATCTCCTCCCGGCCTCGGCCCTCATCAATAGCGCCCTGGGACCATACGACCCGATCCTCCTCGTTGGAGCCGATCTGACTTTGTATCCATACACTCCCTCCCCTCTGCTCCCCGGTAAGACAGTCCTCTATGTGGGGGAGGACCCGGACATCGGGCGGCGTCGGGGGCGAGTCCAGGTCATCGGAGCCCTGGGACCTATCCTCAAGGGGCTTTTGGAGCGTGTGGCGGATCGGGGGCGCCGGTTCCGTCGGCCCCGCGACCTGTCCCGGGCCGGGCGGATTGCCCGGGTCCGCGCCCGGATGGGGGGAGAATTCATCCTCTCCCGCGTGGCGGAGTTTTTCTCAGGGTTCACCGTTCTGGATGAGGCCGTGTCCCTCACTCCCGCTCTCAAGGGGATCGGGTTCTACCGCGGTCCGGACAGCTATTTCTCCTGCCGGAGCGGCCAGATGGGATGGGCCCTCGCCGCGAGCGTGGGGGCGGGTGTGGCGGGGCGTCCCACCCTCGCGGTGATCGGGGATGGGGCGTTCCTCTACGGTCCCTCGGTGCTCGCCACTCTCGCCCGAGAGGGGCTGGGGGTCAAGATCCTCGTGTTGAACAACCATGGCTACAACATCCTGCGCAGCTACGCTCGCGCCTTCCACCCCTCCCTGGAGTCGTGGGAAGCTCTCCAGATCCCGCCCGTGGACATCGCCGCCCTGTCCCAAGCTTTCGGGGTGCCGGCCGAGTCCGTCAGTAAACCGGCGGACCTGGACCCGGCCCTCCGGCGCCTTCGCGACCGAGACGGGCCTGCCCTTCTCAACGTCGAGGTCGACCCCAAGCCGACGGATCTCTTCGGATAGGGGGGGATCGACGTGCGATTCGATGGGGGTCCGTACCTCCCTTGGGGCATTCCTTTCGACCCCCCGGGGGGTTTCCGGTCCATCCTTCCCAGCGCAGCCCCGAGGGGGGACCCGGACCGGGGGGACAGGGATCCCGGCGGCCACGAAGTCATCTCCTGGTCTTTGACCAGGCCGGTCATACCGGGAGCCCCGCCATCCCGGTGTGGGTCACGGCCGCGAGACAGACCGAAGCCGGACCCCTCCCATCCGTCCCGAGTGTGATTTGGTGGTGAGCCGGCGACCCGGGCGAGGAGGGCGCGCCGATCAAAGATCCGGGTCCGCCGTCCCGGTCTCCCCACGGTTCGGTCCTGGGGTCATCTCGGGGGTCGATAGAGACCCCGTAAAGCCTTCCAGGCGAGCACAATCCCAAGTTTCTCGCCGTGAGCCTGAGAGGGGTTCGAGGCAAGAGACAGTCCGCCAAATTTAAGGTGGGAAGGGCGGTGTTCGGTTGTCCTGCAGGGGTAGCCCAGCCTGGTCAAAGGCGCCAGATTCAGGGTCTGGTCTCGAAGGAGTTCGTGGGTTCAAATCCCTCCCCCTGCATCTTTCCCTTCGCGGAACGTTCCGAACACTGGATTTTGGACGGATCGCACCGGGGAAAGTCGGATCTTCCGGATGGGGGAAGCGGGACCGGGCAGAGCGGAAGGCAACCTCAGGATCCTTGGGCCCTCCTGTTCCGAGGATAGAGAGGTATTTTCCCGGTCCCGGTCCTCGAATCCTGCGTCGTGGGAAGGAATCCGTTCATGTCCCGATCCGGGACGATTCCTAGGGAGAAGACGAGGTGACAAGACAGATACGGAGGCCGTCGTCCACAGCGGCATCGCCATGTCTTGCGGTGGTCGTCCAAGGCCCCCGAATCCTTATCGAAGACCGGCAGGGCAGGTTTCCGGAAGCGGTTGGGTCCGCCGGCAGAGGCCCGAGGCTTGCGCCCCTCGCGGGCCCGGGACCGCGCGATGATCCCGTGAGGGGATCCACGATTTTGTCGGCGATCGGGAAGGCCACCGAAGGAAGGACGAGCGAGGCGCGATGTCCAGCAGGTCGAGATATTTTTCGCGTAATTATTCGCCGGGCTTGGTCGAGACCCGGGAAGAAATCTCAGTTTTTCCAGGGAACGGAACCTTCGAAGGATGTGAGGAGAAGAGGGAAGACCCGAGTAACCCTCCTCTTTCGGGTCCTCGGCGCCCTCCGGCGGCGGACCTTAAACCTCCCATTCCCTTCGGGAACACTCCCCAAACGGTTATGGAGGGTCCCACCTAGTTAGGCATGTGCCTGTTGCCGGTCCGTCAAGTCCCGAGAAGGGGCTCTTTCGAGGGGTCCTCCAAGTTGTTGGTCTGGCGGGCCTTCTGCTCATCTCTCTGGCCGGAGCCCCAATCGGTCCGACCTCTGTGGCCCCTCCACATCCAGGTCCCGGGGGAGCCGATCTTCTCGGGCTCATCGCCCCGGGTCATTGGAACCCCTCGGCCTCCGGGGTGGGCAATATCACCGAAACGTTGTGCCTGGCGACGGGCCACCTGCTGGGGGGGAACGGAAGCTGTCCGGCCAACGGTCTCGAGCCCGTGGCGCTCGCATCCGACACGCGGAGTGGAGCCGTCTACGTCACCGATTTTGGCTCTGATCTCGTCAGTGTGATCAACGGTTCCACCAACACCGTGTCCCAGGCCGTTCCGGTGGGTACGCACCCCCAGGGCGTGGCCTACGACGCGGGCGATGGTGACCTGTACGTGGTCAACGCGGGCAGTGACAACATGACGGTCATCAACGGCACGACCAACAGGGTCATCGCGACAGTTCCCACGGGATCCCAACCGTACGGAGTGACCTACGATCCGGGAAACGGCAACATCTACGTCACCGATTATGGCTCCGACCTTGTGACGGTCTTCCAGGCCGCCACCAACACCGTCGTGGCAAACATCCCCGTGGGGGGCCTTCCGTATGCCGTGGCGTACGACCCGGAAAGCGGGAATCTCTACGTGGTCAATTCGGGCACCAACAACGTGACCGTGATCGACGGGGCGACCAACGCGGCGGTGGCTTCCATCCCGGTGGGGAAGGGTCCCGATGGGATCGCCTATGACGGAAGTCATGGCGAGATCTACGTGACCAACTTCTTTTCCAACAACGTGAGCGTCATCAACGGGACGACGAACACGGTCCTGGCCTCCGTGCCGGTGGGGGTCGGACCGGACGGGGTGACCTACGACAGTGGCACCGGCAACGTGTACGTCGCGGATTCCGGATCCAACACCGTCACGGTTATCAACGGGGCTGACCACGTCGTGCTCTCCACCGTTCCGGTGGGTTCCAACCCGTACGACGTCGCCGAGGATGGCGCGAACGGGGATCTCTATGTGGCCAATGCCGACACTAACAATGTGACTGTGATCGCCGGAAGCTCGGAGGCGGTCCTCACCAACATCCTCCTCGGGATCACGCCGGGCAATATTGCCTGCGACACCGGCAACGGCGATCTGTACGTCTCGAACTACGGTTCTGACAACGTGACCGTCATCGAGGGAGCGACCTCCACGGTCCTGACCAGCGTGCCGACGGATAGCGGGCCCGAAGGGGTCGCCTACGACAGCGCCAATGGCGATGTCTACGTCGCGGATTTCCGGTCCGGCACCGTGGACGTGATCGACGGGGCCACCCAAGCGGTCGTGGACCGCATCGCGGTCGGAGGCAACCCCAGCGGGATCGCCTACGACGCGGGCAACAACCACCTCTACGTCGCCGAGTATAACGCCAGCTCCGTGGCCGTCATCAACGGCTCGACCCAGACGGTCATCGCCCACATCCCTGTCGGGAGTGGTCCCTGGGCGGTCACCGACGTGGGCGCGGATGGCGATATCTACGTGACCAACGAGTTCAGCGATAACGTGAGCGTGATCGCGGGAGCCACCGATCGGGTGGTGGCGAGCGTGCGGGCGGGCCTCCACCCCGATGGATTGGCCTACGACAGCCGCCTTGGGGATGTCTATGTCGCGAACGGGGGTTCCGACAACCTGACCGTTATCAACGGCTCGACGTACGTCGTCGGCCCGGCCATACCCGTCGGGCCGGCGCCCGAGGGGATGGCCTACGCGGGGGTCAACGGCGATCTCTATGTGGCGGACTCCGGGTCCGACGAGGTGAGCGTCGTCAATGGGTCGACAGCTACGGTCCGGGCCACCGTGAGAACGGGCTTCGGGCCCTCGGGCGTGGCGTACGACGGAACATACAGCGAAGTCTACATCAGCAACTTCGAGGCGGGCTCGATCTCCGTCCTCTCCGCGCTCCCGCCCCCCTCCCGGTACGCGGTGCGGTTTAACGAATCAGGGCTTCCCGCCGGCTCCACGTGGTCCGTGACGCTGGGGACCGAGACCTTAGTATCTTCCAACAACACCGTTGTTTTTACGGTCCCCAATGGGACCTATCCGTTCTCCGTGGGATCCGTCCCGGGATATGGAGCCAACCCCGACTCGGGGTCCGTCGTGGTGAACGGAGCGCCCATCTCCGAACCGATCCTCTTTGCCCCCCTCGTGCCCGGTCGGTACAGCGTCACGTTCTCCGCGTCCGGACTGTCTGTGGGAACCGTATGGTCCGTGACCTTCGATGGCAATCTCCGGTCCTCGAACTCGACGTGGATCGTCTTCCCCGACTACCCCAATGGGACCTACCCCTTCTCCGTCACTCCTTTGGCGGGCTACCTGGAATCCCCCGCTTCCGGTAATGTGACGGTGAAGGGGGCAAACCAGACCCAGAGGATCACCTTCGTCCCTCTCCCATCCGACCGCTACTCGGTGACGTTCTTGGAATCCGGCCTTCCCCCCGGATTGGCCTGGTCGGTCACGTTTGACGGATCAACACAATCTTCGACGACCTCCCGACTCGTCTTCAATGGCTACCCCAACGGAACGTACTCCTACACCGTCGGTCCCGTGTCGGGATACCAGGCGACCCCTGCCTCGGGGAACGTCTCCCTGAGGGGGACCTCGAACACGGTCTCCATTTTGTTCTATACTCTCGGAGGGGGAGTCCGCTACGCAGTGGACTTCCAGGAGACCGGCCTCGCGACGGGGACCAATTGGTCCGTCACCATGAACGGGCAGACCCTCAGTTCCCTCGGACCGACGATCACCTTTCTGGAACCGAATGGAAGCTATGATTTTGCGTTGGGTCCCGTCCCCGGGTACACGGCCAATCTTTCCTCCGGGTTAGTCCTCGTGAACGGCCACGCGATGACCGAATCTATCCTCTTTAGCCGTGCCTCGACATCTTCGGGATCGCCCGGGCTCCCCGGGCCCTTCGGTCTGCCCGACGGCGCGGGTTACGCGGTCCTGGGAGCCGTTGCGGTGGTCGTGATCGCCTTTGGGCTAATTTGGCTCCGTCGCCGGAGGAGATCGGGCGCCGCCCCCCCCGCGGTGAAGGGGGCCCCCCCTCCGCCTTGAGGACCCACGGCCCGCTGTGTGAAGACGCCCTCGGCCGAGGTTCGGGAGGTGGAGGGTCGAGGGACGGGGGTCAAGTTTGCCATGGGGTCCCGTCGTGTTCCTCCCCTCTCAAGGGGAGGGGACGGGGAGCGGGGCTTGATAGACCTCCTGCGACGGGAGGATACGCCGGGCCTCAGAGGTTCGGCGCGACGGATGCAATCCCGTTGACGGACGAGGACGCGGGGCGAACACCACCCTCCGACGTGAGGCCGGGGCTTGGGTTCTCTTGTTCCGGCAAGGACGGCCGGGCCGGCGATTCTCGGTCATCCCGACGCCGGAAGCGCAAGGGACCTATTCGCGACCGGACACTCGTCGTCCCACAAGCCTGACGACCCTTCAAGGGACACGGGTCCCGGAAACCCACCGGGGCCGTTTCCGGCGGGAACCTGGACTCTCGGGGGACCATATGGGCGGGGGAGGCGAGCTCCCGTCCGATCTCGGTCCTTCGCGGATATCTCCACCGAGCTGTTCCTCGGGAAATGTCTCCTGTCATGGTTGAAGGGAGAAGAACGCTCGGGACGTGGCAAACGTCCGTGTTCCCGTGGCCGGGACCACGCGACTCGTCATCAGGGACCGTCCATCGACCATAACGGTGGCGCGCCTAAGAGGTCCTGGGTCCTGCGGGCCTGACCTTGGACTCGCCCCTCGCCCCAAAGGACCCTCTTCAGACAAAGACGGCGCTCGTTGAGGGCATTTCGCCATCACCTGGGGGGAAGTCCCGAGCGTTCAGGCCCAGATAGGGTTCGCCCGTCGTGACCCCGGAGGCCTTCGAAAAAAAGGCGAGGAAGGGGTTGGCCGGAGGTCCTCGAGAGCGAGAGAGCTCACTCCATGAGGAAGTCGAGGAACACATTGGTCACGACCGGTCCGTAGGCGTCCCCGTCAAGCAGAGCTTGCGTCAGGGACTCCGTGACCGCCCCGTTGGAGTTGACTACGGGGTGGGCGGTCATGTTCTGGACCGATGTGATGCCGGTGGGGCCCATCTGGCCAGGCCAGGCGTTCTGGTTGAAGACCAGAACGACGAGGACCTGCCACCAGATGTTCAGGTGTCCATCGAGGCTCGCGACGAGGTGGTCGTGGCCGGGTAGCGGGACGAACGTGAACCCGCTTCCTCCTCCCAGGAGGGTGTTCGGCACACCGATCGTGGCGGGGTGGTCGAAGCAGACCTCCACGGTGGCGGGTGCGCACTGCTCCTGCGAGGCGAACGACGCGTTATAGGCGGGGGCGAGCGCGTTCACCAGGCCGCAGGATAACCCACCTCCGTCATTGGCGCAGCCCCAGGCCGGGACCAGAACGTAGAGGGTATCGATCTGGTAGACAGGGGCCGGATAGATGGTGGGGTTCACACCGAGCTCCGGGAAGTTGGGGTAACTTCCCACGAAGTAACCCTGCTCGTACTCGCTCTTCACCACATGTCCGCGGTAGAAGTTGAGCATGGTCTCGTTCTGCTGGAGCGCTCGGCTCTCACCGGGCACGAAGTGGGGTCCGTCCCAAGCGGCGGCGTAGGCGGTGATTGAAGCTCCCGCCAACACCCCGACCACGCCCAGGATCAGGACAAATCGCCACACTGGCATCTTGGTTTTCTTGGTTTCCATATTTCACCTCCTTTTTTTGTTGGGTACTTTTACCGCGCCCCTCCTCGGCGCTGACGGAGGAGGGGACCTTCGGTAGGGGTATCAGCATGTGTGGACGCGCGTGGAGACAACAGGCCTCTCCCCGCGGAACGGGCCCCCAGCCCCCGTCACCGAACCGGCTTCGGAGGCGAACCTCGAAGGCCCACGGCCGGCAATGTCAAGATTTATCATGCGTTCGCCCCTGAAGGGACCGGATATGGCGGAGGCATCCCCGGCAACCTCACCGGCCCCGTCTCCCCCTCGGTCTCCTCGAACCCGTCTCGCCTGGATCGCGGTTGGGGTGGTGATCATCGTGGTGATCGCCTCCCTGGCCTACTATGAGACCCATCGTCCGAGCTCTCCTCCCGCGCCGTTGGAATCGGGAGGGTTCACGGAAGGATCGGTGGTCACCTTCGTGTACAATGGCACGCACACCTACGAATGCGTCCCCCCGGCCTCCACGTTCTACCCGGGGGCCGGCGCGGCGACCACTCAGGCCCCCTGCGAGGTCGGCAACGCGAGCCAGAACGCGGTCGTCCAGGTCCCCGAATGGATCCTCGTCCCGGCCTTTGCGGGGATGGCGGTCTTCGGCCTTCCGAACACGAATTCCTCTCAGGGGTATCCGGCCTTCCGAGGTGAGCTCATGGAAACCGACTGTGGGTCCGGTAACAGCTCCAACCAGTGCCCCGACCGTCCCGAACTCCTCTACTCCCCCCTGTTCGCGAAGGCCGAGTCCCTTCGTGGGAGTTCCAGCGGGGTCGCAGGATATCCGGCCGGGGTCCTGCCGGTCCCGGCCGACGACCTCCTCCTGAACACCACGACCACGTACCCGAACGTCCCCTGGGGGACGATCCTGGTCCTTGTCTTTGACCCGAACATCTGGCCCAACCGGACCACGGCGACCTGCACAACTTTGGTCCCTTCCAACCTCTCCAACCCCACGGGCAATTGCCTGACCTCCTTCGGGGCGCTCGCCCGGGCCCTTCTCACGTCCAGCAGCGCGGTGACGTTGAGCAATGCGGGGAACACCCTGTGGGTGGCTGCCGGCGAGCCCTCCACCCAGGTCTGGGTCCTCAACGATCCGACGGTGGCGGACCTGAACAATCTGAACGGGAACCTCTACATCCCGTTCGCGGTCCAGCCGAGCAATCCGTTCATCTCGTCGAGCCCCCCGCCGTCCTCGTACTGAGGAGGGCGTTTTCTCCCCGCCCGTTTGATCCAGGTCCTATCGCGGGGATCTCCCCCGAGGAGGGAAGGGGTTGGAGGGGCGGTCCGTTCCCGCCCTCAGCTGGAGCTGACCGTTACCGAACCAATGTCGGGTGTGAAGACCGCTCCGGTGGGAGTCACGTGGACGCTCGAGGCGAGATCGATGTCGATGTCCAAGATGGTCGTGCCCCCGGCGCTCACCGTGAAGGGCACATTGATGTCGGCACTGGTGGAGGAGCTCAACTGTGCGGCCATCCTCTGCCCGTCCAGGAGCACGATCGTCACATTGGTGACCGCCAGTCGAACCTGAGTGTAGCTGCCCGCCGTGAGGTTATCGAGTCCCAGGAGCCGGGCCATGGCCGTGCCGTTCAGGGCCTCTAGGTCGAAGGTAGTCCCTCTCACGGCCAGGGTCATCCACCCGTTCCCGTGGTAGTCAGACTGATGCACGCTCACAGAACTGAACGTCACATACACATGGGCGCAGTCCGCGCAGGGAGCGTCGTGGACCAGGACCTCGAGCTCCCCCGAGCCCGCAAAGACTCCGAGGAAGAACGCCCCGAGGAGGGCGGTTCCCACGGCGACCGCTCCCAGGATCCAGAGCATTCGGCGTCTCTTTGGCTGCATGACCGTCCCCTATGGGTCCGGGGGGTGCATGCCCGTTCTGGTACGGGCTTCGAAGCCGCCGGGGGACCCCCCGACCCTCTCGACCCCCGGGCTTCATTATCCCCGGGCGGGTCCGGAACGTCATGTTCCTGTCGTCCCTTTCGGTGATCTCCGCGGCCTACGCCTTGATCCTCGTTGTGGCCCTAGCCCTGTGTATAGTCTCCCTCCGGGCCCTCCGGGCCCCCCCTCCACGGCGACGGGCCGCTTTCCTGGCTGGGGGGTTCGCCACTCTCGCGGCCCAGGGGCTGTCCCTCCTCCTGGTGACCCTCGCGGGAAACGTCACCGAGCCGGAATTTCTCGCGGTGAGCTCCCTGTTGGAGCTCGCCGGGCTCCTCTTCCTGCTGGGCTCGCTCTTGAGTTGAGCGCGAGGTTCCGGATCGCTTCCGAGCGACGATGTCTTCCCAGGAACGGGTTCCCTGGTCCGAAGCGCTCCTCACCTTCGTCCAGAGATATCCTGGCGTCCATTTTCGTGAGATCCTGCGCCGCCTTCGGATCCCCCTGGGAACCCTGGACTACCACATCTATCGGCTTTCCCGCCAGGGTCTCTTGGAGACCCGCGACGTAGGAGGGCATCGTTGCGTGTTCCCTTCCCACCCGGTGGGACAGGGACCTCCCCTCCCGGAATATGATAAGACGGTCTTGGCCGTTCTTCGGCAACCGGTCACCCGGGCCATCCTTTTGTCCCTCCTCCTGGAAGGGACGGTCACGGCGCAGAAGCTCGCCCCGGAGCTCCAGGTCTCCGCCTCCACGCTCAGTTACTACCTGGACCGCCTGGAAGGTCTCGGTCTCATCGACCGGGGTCGATCTTACCCCCCGCCCCGGCCCCTCCGCCTGAATTCCCCCCAGGAAGTTCGACGGATCCTCTTGGCGAACCCGCCCTTGCCGGAGGCCCTGCCGGACCGGTGGGTCCGTCTCTGGCAAACCCTGCGCCTGGGATAGGGACCCAAGCTACGGAGGAGGTCGTTGCGAAGAATGTACCAGAAAGGGTGTGCGTCCCGGCGGCGTGCCTTCTACCACGCCCTCGCGGAGGGAGGATGAACCGACCATCTCCCGAGACCCCGGCCCTCCCCCGAACCGGGGGAGAACCAAGAGGCAAAAGGGGACGAGCGGGTCCCGGGTTATCCCGGGTTTTGACGAGCCTCGGCCTGGTGATCGGGATCGTCCTGGCCTCCCTGGGTTCCGCCTCGACCGTCACGCCCTTGTTGGGGTCGGGGTCCCCGGCGGCAAGACCAAATCTCGGGGGATACACGTGGAGCGAAGGCAACCTGAGCCTATCCCTTCCCTCGCTCGGTCCCGGAGTGAACATCTCGAACATTTCCAACCGGTCCTTGTCGATAGACTTAGACCTGGTGCACATCTTCGAAGTGGTCCGCGTCCCCGGGGTGGGGATCCCCCGAGGTCCTCTGGGACTTGTCGCCCTGGCCGTTGCCGAACCGTTGAACGGGGTCCTTTACGAGCTCAGCGCCACCGGGAATCTATCGTCGGCCGAGGGGGTGACGGTCGTGCTCTCCGGGACCCTCCCCGTCCGCGCCCTGGGAGGGGGGCATCAGGAAGGTGTGGGGATCTGGTCGGGTCCCGGAGGGCAGCTCCCGGTCGGAAGCGTCGGCGCCGTACTGGGGGAGGCACATCTCAACGTCTCGATACACATAGAGGTCCAGGGGACCTCCCCCGTGCAGGGTGTGGTCCGCCTGGGCCTCAACATCACGGATTGGCCCTGGGTCGTCCCCGGCGACGGTCTCGCTCTGGAGTGGGAGGTCCTGGGACCCAACTCCAGCTCCTCCCTGGAGTCCTGCGCGGGCTTCACCACGGGCGCGTCACCGGATTGCCCTGGCGCCTCAAGCCTTTCCCCCTCGTCCGTTTCGTGGGCCAATTCCACGGGAAAGCTCGTCCCCGAGGCGGCGGGACGACCCCTCGCCTCGGTATCATGGGAGGAGGACGCGAACGTGACCGCGGCGACGGGGTCCCCCCCTTCCCCCGTGGCCTTGGGGACGGCCCTCTATTATGCGGGACCCGGGGTCCTTATCCGGCTCCTTCAGGAGGTCTCGGGCCTCAGCCCGTCTGTGACGTCGTTCTCTTTGGACCCTGTTGTGGCCCTGAACCTTTGGCCGCTGCCCCTCCCAACCTACCTCCGGGCGAACCTCCCCCTCTTCGTGGGCGGGGCTCTGGTCGGAGGCCTGGTCCTGGTCGGTGTTGTGATCGGGATCCGCCACCGGGAGTCCCGCAAGCTCCGGAACCTTTAGGGGAGCCGGGGAGCGTACGCGTCCCCTCCTTCGCGGAAGGGGGAACCCTCGGTCCCTGGGAAGTGTTTCGACCCGATTTTCAGGGAGGACCGGCGCGGGGTTGAGGAATCGCGGAGGATGGGGATTCGGTCCCGGGGACGAGGGGGGCCTCCGTCGGGGAGGGGGCAAAGAAGTTCTGGGCGCTCTGGGGAGAACGGAAGGCGGGGAAGCTCCTCAGGACGATTACGGATCCCAGCGCGAGGATGACCACGGCAGAGATGAACAGGGAGTACCAGCCGTCGTTGATCATCCCGAGGCCGAGGGTCAGCGTGAGGATGACGGTGGCGCTCGTGAGCCGCGTGTTCATGAGCACCGTCACAGGTCCCACCCGGTTCGCCCCGAAGATGCGGCGGGAAGAGGCCCACAAGGAGGAGACCTTCAGCAGGGTTCCCAGGGCCACGAGACCACCGAGGATGGGGAGATTGGCCAGGACGAAACCCACGTCCACCTTGAGACCCACGGCCAGGAAATAGAGCGGGATGAACACGGCAAAACCGATTTGCCGGATGTTGGTCATGAACTCTTCCCCGACGAACTGGGAAAACATCAGCCCCAGGAGGAAGACAAAGAGGATACCGGGGACCCCCACAAGGGTCGAGAGAAGGGCCAGAATGGCGAGGGAAAACAGGAGGGTCCGGGCCCCCAGATTGCTGAAGGGGGCCGATCCGGAAGGCCCGTTAATCGCCCGGGCCAGGAGAGGAAGAAGCACCGCACAGGCCGCCAGGGCCCCCAAGACCGCGAGGGTAAACAAAAAGCCCGGTGTGGTCAAGAAGGTGGTCGTCGTCACGGTGAGGTCCTCGACCAGGTTCACAGAGAGGGTGGCGGCGAGGATCAGGCGACCGTACGGAAGGTCCGTCAGGTCGTATTGCCGAAGAGTCGTGTACACGATGGAGATGGATGTGTCGGAGAGGGCCGTGGCCCCAATGATACTCACGATGAGGGGAGCCCCGATCCCGTAATGCAGAAGGGCGAACAAGCCGAGGAAGGGAACCAGGAACGCGGGCAGCCCGATCGTGATCGCCCGTTGGAAGTGGGCCCGAAGGAAGCCCAAATTGGTCTCGAGCCCCGCCAGGAACACGATCAGAAGACTCCCGAACGTCAAGAGGGAATCCGTGCCGTTCGGGAGGTTGAAGTGCCAGGCCGTGACCAGAACGACCCCGGCGACGATCTCCAGAGCCGTGATCGGAAGATGAGTCCATCGGGCCAATAAGGCGGTGGCCACGATCGTTCCGAGGACGATCACGAGGTCGAGGTCCAGGGTGCTGTAACCCATCTCACGCCCCTCGGCATTCTGCCGTTCATAGATTTTTCGATTTGCGTCGTTCCCGGGCGCCGGGTGAAACAGCTTATGTTGTCCGAGAGAAAGAATCCTCCAAGGCCTTCCGGGAGAGAACGTTTTCGCCCCGGAGTTTGAGCTGGGGCGAGGTCGGGCTCGGCAGATCGATGGGGCGTTCTCAGAGGATTCGCCGGGCAAGGTCCGGGCGAACGAGGACCGGGGATTGAGGGAGCGCCCCTCGCCCCGGTTTGAACGCGGACGCTCTTAGGGAGGCGGCCAGCGAGGAACCGCCGTGCCAGGGTCCGGGGGTCCCTTCGTCCGCGAAGGCTTCGCGGGTCTCCTCGGGTTCGGAGGCTTCCTGAGGGCCGAGAACCCCGGCCCGAAGGCCGGAAAGGAGCGCGAGGGGAGAGAAGTCGCGGCGGGATCCCACGAAGGCCCGAAGAGCCCAATCCCCTTCGATGGGGAGGATCTATCCAACGTGTTCCTAGGCCGCCTCGCCTTTGGGTCGGAACCCCTGGAGCCTCCCCATCGCCGGCCACATCCGATCCCCCCACAAAAAGATCGGCGCTCTAGAAAATGGGGGGGCAAAAGGTCACGAAGGTCCCGAGGAACAAGAGGGCGGGAGGTATCCCGTGGGGACATCCTTCTGGGAACCCCACGGGGCGCTATATTACGGAGGTCGAAAAGTGACCCCACCCTCGGTCCTTTAAATACCCCCCTCGGCGGGCCCCACCCCTCGCCCTCGGGGTCCCTCCCAGCCTGATCTCCCCGAGGGGCGCTCAC